>Ga0209138_1000009_pt1 | contig 242317 bp, 235 predicted proteins | sample SaaInl3SG_22_DNA_FD_184645 | JGI IMG/M metagenome (GOLD analysis project Ga0209138, IMG submission 184645) | Marine microbial communities from expanding oxygen minimum zones in the Saanich Inlet - ESP_153SG_22_DNA (SPAdes) (version 2) | ecosystem: Environmental > Aquatic > Marine > Intertidal...
AAAACCCATTTTTGAAAAATCTTACGAACTCTACATTGAAACACATCGAAATTATAACAGTTTACCGGTAAATTATGTTTATGAAAGAACAGTTGATGTGAAAATAAAAAATGGAATAGAATTTGATGTCAATCTTAAAGTAAGCTATTGTCCAGAAATTGAAGGAGAACAATGCGACATTCTATTCGAAGAAACGTATATTGACTTTTATAACATAAATTAAATTCAATGAAATTAAATCCAATTAAGCTAGTATTACCTTTATTGTTGGGGCTTAGTCTAACACTATCCGCACAACAACAATTTAGTCCAGAAAAAATTTCTGATGCAGCCTTGGAGTTGACCAATCAGCAGGTTATTTATGATGGCAGCTATTACAGTATTCCCTACCCCAACGGTGATGTCCCTGATGATATTGGGGTTTGCACAGATGTTGTGATTAGAACATATAGAGCTAACGGGCTGGATTTACAGAAATAAATCCATGAAGATATGACTGACAATTTTAATCTTTATCCAAAAAATTGGGGGCTTAAAAAACCTGATGCAAATATTGACCATAGGAGAGTTCCTAATTTAATGACTTATTTTGAGCGTCAAGGTTCAAAATTATCCATTACAAGCAACGGCGCTGATTACCAACCAGGAGACATAGTGGCATGGGATTTGGGCGGTGGCACCACTCACATTGGAGTCGTTGTAGATACCCAATCAAGAGATAACGAACGCTATAAAATCGTTCATAATATTGGCGGTGGACAAGTCCTTGAAGATTGTTTATTTGATTTTGAAATTATTGGACACTATAGATTTCTTAGCTTGAAAAATTAAGATGCGTATTCTCTCTGTTTTAATGTTGTGTTGCTGTTTGTTTGGATGTCTAAACTCAAATAAAAAAACTGAACAAAAGGCTTATCATTTGAAAGATTCTATTTCAATTCATAGCCACTCCATTCGGGATACATTCAAATTTTCAAAAGCAGAATTCAAATCGATTTTAGAGAATCATCCAGAAATAAATTTGCACCCTCCCCTCCATCCCGAAATTGCATACCAAAACAATGACAAAGGATTCAACTCAGAAACCGGCCAAGACGTTTATTTCACTATTTATGCCTACAACTTAGAAAAATATAACCATAATAGAGAGCAATTTAGAACTAAATTAATCGAAGCCTTTCATAAAGTGAATAGCATCCATGGGTTATATAAAAGAGGGGGCTCTTTTTTCGGTCATCAAAAAGCAAGAATTACAGCTTATGCCGAATTTGATGTTTATAGCTACAGAAATAGAAAGCCGACTTTAAAGGATTTGAAAAAAAATAAAACAAATTATATTGACAGTCTTAAAGTCTGTTTTGAAAAAGGAATTGTAAAAATGGTCAATACACCTGAGAAAGCCAAGACTTTGTTACTTGAAGATATTTATCTTGAAATATCACAGTTGGAAAAACTGATTGATAATGATATTATGCTCAAAGCTATTCGAGACTTTGAACAACTCCATTACAATTACGACAATATTGATTTAATTTGGTGAAAAAAATCTTAATCTTCAAGATAACCCTCGTTATTAATGTATTCTGTATGTGATTTCATTCTATCGAATTCGTCTGTAATATCTTCTGGCTTCATTCCCAAAACAAACTCTAAAAGATGCATATCTGGGTTTTCAGCACAAAAATCAATAATCATGTCAGCTGCATAATACCCCATAGTTTCCAATAGCATTATTGTTTTTGATTTAATATCTTCTCCATCTGGAAATTTAACATATAATGAAGCTGCACTGTAATTGATATCACCTCCATCAGCCAATTCAATCTTGACATGAGTAAATGGAGTATGCCAGTTTTCAGAAAGTAAAGAATGTATCTCCAAATGGTGATCTTGTGTTATCCATAAAGGATCCTCATCTTCATAAAGCAAGTTCACCTCTTCATTTTTTTTTAATGCCCAAAGCTCAACAACCCTAAAATCTCTATTTCTTAAAAAAATAGCTGCTTTTTCAAACCCTACAGAACTAATTCCTATATGGTTGGTTTTTTTAAAAAATCCGAAAAAATGTATCATTTATTAGTTAATGTATAGCAAATATAAGTTTAATACGAAAGATACAAGATAATACAAGAAAAACTAAATGAGAAGACCAATTCAATCAAAAACACAAGACGATCTAAATTCAATTATGAAGAAGATTAAAATAAACAAAAGTCAAACAAAGTAAAGTAATGTTACTTTCCGATACAGAAATTAGAAAAAATATTGCCTAACAAATCGTCTGTAGAAATTTCGCCTGTAATACGTCCAAAATGGTGCAGTGCTTCGCGGATATCTATAGCCAAAAGATCACCAGAAAGTCCGTTTTGTAGTCCATTTTGTACGTTTTGAATATTTTCTAACGCTTGGCCTAAAGCATCGTAATGACGAGCATTGGTGATGATGGTATCGTTATTGCGGAGTTTACCCATTTGAACCAGACCCAAAAGCTGAGTTTTTAGTATAGCAACCCCCTCGCCTGTTTTTGCACTCAATCCCAAAAATTCTTGTGAATCCAAACAGTCTTTTATCACTTTATGACTTGAAGTATCCATTTTGTTAACAATTATAAGAAGTTGTTTTTCAGGATATTGAGTAGCTGTATCTTGTATTTGTTTTAAAATTTCTTGGGAAGATGCTGTTGTGATTTTTGACGCATCAAAGAGTTGTAAAATAACTTGAGACTGTGCCATTTTTTCAAAAGTCTTTTCAATGCCAATGGCTTCAACGGTATCTTTTGTCTGGCGAATGCCTGCAGTGTCTATAAATCGGAACTTGACCCCTTCAATTGTAATTTCGTCTTCAATAGCATCGCGAGTCGTCCCAGCAATATTGCTTACAATAGCTTTATCTTCATTGATTAAAGCATTTAAGAGGGTAGATTTACCCACATTTGGAGCTCCAATAATGGCAATGGGAACACCGTTTTTAATGACATTTCCAGTTGAAAATGAATCCAATAAATATTTTAAAACTCGACGAATTCGCTGAAGGAGATCTTCAAACTGTTTTCGATCTGCAAATTCGACATCTTCTTCCGAAAAATCCAATTCTAATTCTATCAATGATGCAAAATTAAGCAGTTCTTCACGAAGAATTTTGATTTCTGAACTAAAGCCACCACGCATTTGTTGCATTGCTATTTGATGAGCAGCAGCGCTATCACTAGCAATTAAATCGGCTACCGCTTCGGCTTGACTCAAGTCCATTTTTCCATTGAGAAAAGCACGCAGAGTAAATTCTCCAGGACTGGCAGCTCGGCAACCTTTTCGAATGCATAATTGCATGATTTCTTGCTGAATATAGCTACTCCCATGACACGAAATTTCAACAACATCTTCTCCAGTATAGGACTGTGGGTTTTTGAAAACACTGACCAATACTTCATCCAAAACACGATCGGCATCGACAATATGTCCCAAATGAACCGTATGCGTTGGTTGATTTTTGAGTTGTTTGTTGTGAATGGATTTGAAAATTGTATTGGAAATAGTTATGGCCTCTGTTCCAGAAATTCGAAGCACCGCAATAGCACCAGCGCCAGAAGCTGTTGCAAGCGCAATGATCGTGTCGTGATGGGTCATACCTAATTTTTTTGACAAAAATATTAATATTCCATCAATTCAATAGCGTATTAAATTTTAATTTATTTTTGCAAAAAAAAATATACCAATGACTTTTCGATCCTTTTTTGTTTTCACTACACTTTTTATACTCACAACAGGCTGTAATTCCTCCTCATCAAAAACAAACAGCTACAACGTAAATGTTGAAGCTGAAGGCGTTTATGATGGTGTTCGTGCATACATCAATCGCAATGAAAACGGAAAAACAAAAACTGTTACAGATACTGCCATTGCTCGTAATGGTGTATTTCAATTTAAAGGCGAGATTTTGGCTCCAGAAATGCGTTTCGTTACTATTGATGGGATAAATGGGCAAGTGTTTTTTGTTTTGGAGCCCGAAAATATCAATGTGACTGTCTATAAAGATAGTATTCAAAAATCTAAAGTCTTTGGAGGGCCTAATAATCAAGTTTTTTCTGACTACAGAAGTGGATTTCTTGTTATTACAAATAAATTAGATGAATTGCGCGCTGAATATGCCGAAGCACGTCAAAACCCCCAAGCGATTCAAGAGCTTCAAAAGCGCAATACAGCACTACGCGAGGAATTGAAAAACTATGGTTTTAATTTTCTAAAAAAGAATCCCAACTCTGACTTTTCGCTTATGCTTCTCGATGGGCTTTCATCTCAACAAAACTTTGATTTTAAATCCGCTGAAGACATATTGGCCTCCATGAATGAGGCACTGCTCAATAAACCGACAAATGTACTTACGGTTCAAAATATCAAACAAAAAATTAATCAAGCAAAAGCCAATAAAAAAGTAACTGTTGGAGATATAGCTCCCGATTTTACTGCGCCAAATCCTGATGGTGTTCTTATAACAATGAGTAAAATCAAAGGGAAAGTCACCATTATTGATTTTTGGGCTTCTTGGTGTAAACCGTGTCGTGTAGAAAATCCAACCTATGTACGTCTTTATGAAAAATACCATGACAAAGGATTGGAAATTATCAGTTTTTCTTTAGATCGAGAGAATCAAAAACAACGCTGGATTGATGCTATTGCTAAAGACCAATTAACGTGGTACAATGTTTCCAACTTAAAATTTTGGAACGATCCGGTTGCAGAACTTTATAATGTGACGTCCATTCCTGCAGCTTTTATTATTGATGACAAAGGGACTGTTATTGCAGAGCGCCTACGAGGCGCAGCTTTAGAAGCAAAAATCGCTGAATTATTAGATTAGAGTTTATGTTTCCATTGCAGAATCAACAACAATACGATTGGTGCAGCCAATAGAGCAACCATCCAAAAATGCTGCTCAAATATCCAAGGGGCCATAAATAAAGTGATTATATATCCACCTGCAGCACCACCAAAATGTGCATCATGACCGATATTTCCGAGTTTTGTTTTCATGCCATAAATTGAAAATAACAAATACCCTACCCCAACAATATAGGAAGGAATAGGAACAGGAATAAAATACATATACATATACATATCTGGGCTCAATAATATAGCAGCATAGACTATGCCTGTGACGGCTCCACTCGCACCAACAGCACTATAATGGGGTTCGTTTTTGTGAACATAAAAGGATAATAAATTCCCCGAAATTAAACTGAAAAGATAGACCATATAAAAATTTAAAACACCTAATTGACCAATCACAATATATGCGAAAAAATACAGTGTAACCATATTGAAAATGAAGTGCTGCCAATTGACATGTAAAAATCCGGAGCTGAGCCAACGCTTATTATCGCCGCGTTGTAGTGCTGCGATGTTAAATTTATTGTGCTCAAAAAAAGAATAATCGCGAAAACCTCGCATAGAAAACATAAGGTTGATTGCTATTATAATGAGGGTATGGATGTTCATGGGCTAAAATTATTAAATCGTGTAAAATAAATTATCTTTGCAGTGTAAATTTAAGACTAATTTATGCAATTATTAGCCTTTGTGCTCATCTATCCCCTGCTATGGTTTGTTTCCATTTTGCCATTTCGTTTGCTCTATGCAGTTTCTGATATGCTCTTTGTGGTGTTGTATTACGTTGTAGGTTACCGTAAAAAAACAGTTGAAGAGAACTTAAAACTTGTTTTTCCAGAGAAATCAGAAGCAGAACGTAAACGTATCACCAAACAATTTTTTAGGCATTTATGTGATATGATTTTGGAAGCCATCAAATCCATGAATATTAGTGTTGAGGACATGAAAGCTCGATTTAAATTTACTAATATTGAGGTAATTCAAGATTATGAAAAACGTCAAAAAAGTATTGCGCTTATGTGTGCCCACTACGGAAGTTGGGAATGGATTTTTATTCTCCAGGCCTATACCAGTCATTTGACATTTGCTATTTATAAAAAGTTGAATAACATCTATTTTGATAAACTGATTCGAAAAATTAGGGCACGATATGACAGTTATTTAATCACAACCAAAGACTCTATTGATGTCCTTACAGACAACAAAAAGAAAGGACTTATTACGATCAACGGATTTGCTGCCGATCAGTCCCCAAAAAAAGAAAAGGCCTACCACTGGAATACATTTATGGGAATTGAAGTACCCGTTCATACCGGCGCAGAAATGCTGTCCAAAAAATTGGATATGCCTGTGGTATTTTTCTCTGTAAAACGCATCAAAAGAGGGTTTTATGAAACCACTTTTCAAACCTTGGCAGAACACCCCAATGATTTTAAGGATTACGAGATTACAGATCAGTTTTTAAAACTTGTAGAGCAGCAAATTCATGACGAACCACAATACTATTTATGGACACACAAACGCTGGAAACACCGTAAAGTTTAGGAATTTATTTAGGCGTTCTTAGTATTTTTTCTAGCTTTCGCCCTTTGGCCAACTCATCTATGAGCTTTTCTAGCTGTCGGCATTGTTTATAGACCTCAAATTCATCTTCTATATCTTCAATGCGATAACCACAAACAACGCCTTTAATCATGTGTGCGTTGGGATGTATTTTAGCGTTTTGAAAAAACGTTCTAAATGTTACTTTTTCATCAATTAGTGTTTGTAACGCCTTTTGGTCGTAGCCCGTAAACCATTCAATAACATGATGAAATTCTTCTTTTGTTCTACCATTTTTTTCTAGTCTATTCAAGTATAATGGATAGATGGAGGCAAAGACCATATGGGCCACTTTTTCGTTTTTTTCTGGGGTTACTTTCATGTTTTTTTATTCTTATTGCTAGCGGTTTTTTTTACATAAAATTTAAAAATTCAGCCGCTGGCGGGGGAAAAATAATAAAAAAACTAAAACTTATCTATAGTTTCCATTCTTTTTATAAAGTTAAAAGTTAAAATAAATTGTTCATATAATTTATGTTCATCTACCAATTTAATACGATCTCTAAAGCCATGTATTGAACCAACTGGAATTAAAATAGCACCTCCAACATAATCTCCAGCATCTAATAAATTACAAGAGCTGAAATTAATAACTTCATTTTCTTTTTTACGAGTAAAATAACTTCGTTGTGGAAATAATACACCACTTAAATTAAAACTTAAACTTCTTCTAAAGTCAGTAAAAAAACTTGTTTTTTTAAATGGAGCATAATCACTACAAGCTAATACAGGAATTTTACCAATACCCAATTCTATATTTAATTCTTTCGCGACTTCTAAAGAAACAGAAGAAAGATTACTATTACTAACATTAGTTGAAACACAGTTTTTCTTTCCTTTTACACCAATTACATCTGTATTGATGACATATATTATATTTTTAGAAATACTGTCTTTGATTTTTGCTACATGAGATCTTGAACCTCTAAGCCCTGCTTCTTCTGCTCCTACCAACAATATTCTATAAGTGTATTTTAATTTTTCTTTGGCAATATGTTTTGCTAGTTCTAGGGAAACGGCTACTCCAGTTGCATTATCAATAGCTCCATCTGATGTGTAAGACCATGACACCAAAGGATCTAACAGACCGTTTAATAAGATACTTGATACTGATAATGGGTTTGTATCTACTTTGTCATAATGAGCCACTATGTAAACAATTTTATCTGTTTCACCCTTAATATTTATGAGAATATTTTTTTGAACACTAAGCCAATCTATATTTTCAATTTTAGTATATTGAGAAAGCTCTAATTCTTTAATTCTTTTAACAATACTTTTTTCTCTTTTTTTATTTCCCCCTGCATTTACTATTTTTTCTACACTTGTATTTAAACTCCTCATTATTATTTTTTGTGATTTTGGTATCTTTAAAGAAGGATTGTTTAAAGAAGTAGAAACTATTTTTTTAGAAGAACAAGAATAAATTAAAAGCAATAAAAAAAAAGACAGCTTTTTTATGAAGTTTTTCATAAACCTTTTTTGTTTTTCTTTTTGTGTTGATTTTTAAATATTTAAAAAACATGTTCTTCTTTATATAAAAAAATCATTCCCCAATTTAATGGGGTTCTAATTTCTACTACTTTATAAAACACGTTAAGAAAATTAAACTTTCATATTCAAGCGGTATGGCTTGATACTGTGTGTTTGATACTTGTTGTAAGTTTAATCAACTTGGATTCCTAATTTTGATAGGAAATTTCAACCTCTAGTAAAAATCGTCCTTTTAAATGTTGTTGCTATTTTTTTAAAAATTAATGTTTTTCTCAGTTTGCCCAAAAGCCATGCCACTGTATGTCTAAAAATTAGACATAGGTATTTCATAAAATTAAAACAAATGTAAAATTTAATTTTAAAGGGTGTTTTAAAATGAAACACCCTCCTCTATCCTAAAATCATAGCATCTTTGAGGGAGAAAAAGAATAACTCCTGGCGCCGCCATAACCTATTGTGGAAACATTAACATTTTTCTTTTTTGAAAGTTTACTTAAACCGAAAACTACTACTGCGATTAATAAAGCAGCAAAAAGACCGCCTCCAACAGTTTCTCTAATCTCTTTAGCACTCATTTCTTGAACACCAAAATTTTCTAAATTTTTCATAAAACACGTTTTTAGAATTATTATTTTATTTTTGATTGTAAATTATTTACAACACATATCAAAACGAAACTATATCTATCTAGTAATATTTTGATAGTACAAGTATATTCTCGTTCAGTGCAAAAACCTTGCACTTAACAAATTACTTTTCAAAAAGTAACTTCCTCCAAATATTTTTGTTATTTCATTGTTGGTTAGAATATTTACAGAAATAGAAACTTGTAAATCAAATTCATTGCAATAATAGTAAGTCTTTCTACTTTTACTATAGCAAATATTAGCTTCGTAATCTTTTAATTCTTTTATTAATAAATGTACAGAGCGTTTGCTAATTCCTAGTAGTCTTGATAGTTCTTCTGGAGTTCCTGTATTTTCTTTTTGTATTCTTTGGTGGAGTTGTTGTAAACGTTCTAAAGTTTTTAAATTTTTCATAATAATATTATTTAGTATGTTTGGTTGGTTTTCATTTTTGCTAACGGTCTCGGCTATGCGTAGTTGCGCGGGTTAATTCTTAACTTTGCAAGTACACCTCCAGCTAGCGCGAGCATCTTGCTCGTTCCGTCAAATAAACTAAAATTAGCACTTGCTATCATATATCAATTTCTAAAACGGTTTGGTCTTCTTGATAATTCCTTGCACTACTATACTTCCAATCTACTGGGTCAGTTACAAAACCACTCTCAACAGGATTGTTATGTACATAGTCTATCTTTTGTTGTATTACTTTATCGCTCCATAATTCTATTGGTTTATTATGTTGTTGCCAAAATTGGCGTTGTTTTACATTACTCTTCTTTTTTCCTACACGCTCCATCATCCATAACAACCACTCTTTTCTACTTTCTTGTGGGTTATCTTCTATTGTTTTAATTAGCTTTCTTGCTGTAAACCCTTTAAAATCCCGTATCAAACCAGAAGGATCATCATTGTTTGACCTAAATATTAAATGTACATGGCTTGGCATAAAACAATATGCGAATACCTCCATGCCTTTTTCTTTTCTACAAAAATCTATACTTTCTTCTAAAACAATAAAATACACTTGCCGAGTAAAAACATCTAACCAATATACCGTAGCAAAACTTATAAAGTATGCTGCTGATTTGTTATGGAATTTATATTTTCTGCTCATTTTTACTATTTTTTACTCTTACTGGTCACGAGCAGGATGCTCGCGCTAGCGGGGGGCTATATACGTTGTTAGCTGTAGTTTTATTGACTGTTTTTTTCGCTTGAAATTGATATGTCGAATAGATTATATCCAATTCCAAATCCAAACCATAAATTCCCGTTACTTTCCCAATCATAATTTTTTTGATTGTTAATTTGGTCAACTCCTGCATATAGTCCTACTTGAACTCTCTTGTATTGTAACATTAATCCATTTAAAAGTGTCAAAGTAGCAACATCTTGGGCTTCGTCTTCGCTAAGACCACTTGCATTACTTGTATTAAGTCCAACACTTCCAATTCCCGCTCCGATTTGATAATTTAATGATGACCCAGCTATATCAAATAATCTTATATTTAAAGTTGAATTTAGATTAAACTCTGTGTCAAATGTAACATCTCCTTGTGGTCTTCCTTTGAATGGTAAAGTCAGAAGTCCTATAGAAAAACGTTCTTTAGGTTCTACTTTTTCTGAAAATGTATTAAAGTCATTTCTTGAAATTGTATAAATTTTGTTATTATAAATTTCATCTTTATAAATTTTGTTTGGGTACTTGATACGTTCCTTAATTTTGGTGCTATCAGAAACTACCGTATAATTTAAGGCAATCAATTTAACTTCCGCATCCGTTATACTTACAACTCTAAACTTTATATATGGCTGTAAATATTCTGTTTTTTTAGTTAAATCAACATTGTCTGAAAATAATGCTGTTGGTGAACCGATTATAGGAACATTATTATCGAGTTTAATAATATCTCCTTGTTTAATAGTTTGTGCTAATAAACTTTGTGTGATTAAAATAAAAAGGACTAAGGTGTAAATCTTTAATAATTTCATTCGTATAGTTGTTTATTGGTTAGTTACTATATTGTTTTAAATTACAGCTAACTACATAAACGCACGCATTGCGTATATCCAACTTATATGCGTTTCGTGTATTATTTTCAGGGATATTTTTATAAACTCTTGTAAATCAATACAATAACTTGTTTTTATAGCGTATATCGATTTTCCATAAGCGAAGTTTATACACTCCCCTCATGAGTTTAGACACATAAAAAATTAAAAAGTCACATTTTTTAAGAAAAATATTTAAAAATGCAAAGGAATATTTAAGATAGGGCTTTAAGCTCTGCAATAAACCGATCGGCTAAGGCATCGGCTTGGTGTTGAGAGGGGGCTTCTGTATAAATTCGAATAATAGGTTCTGTATTACTTTTTCGCAGATGAACCCATGAATCTGAAAAATCAATTTTAACACCATCAACAGTAGTCATCGGTTCGTGAGCATATGTGTTTTCCATAGTTCTTAAAAGGCCATCAACGTCAATAGAGGGGTTCAAATCTATTTTCTTTTTACTCATAAAATACAAAGGATATGTCTTTTTGAGTGCGCTTACAGCAATTTGTCTTTCGGCCAATAAACTTAAAAACAACGCAATACCAACTAAAGCATCACGGCCGTAATGGGCTTCTGGCAAAATAATCCCGCCATTGCCTTCTCCACCAATAACAGCCTTGTTGGCTTTCATGGCATTGACCACATTTACTTCACCAACCGCACTGGCGGTATACGTACCACCATGTTTTTCGGTAACGTCTCTGAGGGCTCTTGTAGAACTGAGGTTACTCACGGTATTGCCTTTTTTATGGCTAAGTACATAATCGGCGCAAGCCACTAACGTATATTCTTCACCAAACAACGCCCCGTTTTCGTCCATAAAGGCCAAGCGATCGACATCAGGATCGACAGCAATTCCAAAATCGGCGGCTGTTTGAACTACTTTTTTGGACAAATCAGTCAAATGTGCTTTGAGTGGCTCTGGATTGTGCGGAAAGTGACCATCTGGTGTACAATGCAATTTGATGGGCTCTACCCCCAAACGCTCCAACAAAAGGGGTACAGCTATCCCTCCGGTAGAGTTGACACCATCAACTACTACTTTGAATTTACACGCCTTTATGGCTTCAACGTCCACATAATCAAGGGCTAAAACTTCATCGATATGCAAATCAAAATACGCATCATTCACGGTTATTTGTCCTAAATCATCAACTTCAGCAAAGCTAACATCCTCTCGTTTTGCCAAATCCAATACACGTTGGCTATGGGTTGCATTCAAAAATTCTCCATTGTTGTCCAATAACTTCAAAGCATTCCATTGTTTTGGATTGTGACTAGCGGTCAGGATAATACCACCATCGGCGTGTTCCATAGGTACGGCAACTTCAACAGTTGGTGTTGTAGAAAGCCCCAAATTGATGACATCGATGCCCATACCAATAAGCGTGTTCATGACTAAATTTTGAATCATTTCACCAGAAATTCGAGCATCTCTTCCAATCACTACTCTGTAGTTGGTTTTTTCGCGTTGCTCTTTGATCCACATGCCATAGGCTGCAGCAAATTTCACAGTGTCTATAGGGGTTAAGTTATCAGAAACAGCACCGCCAATAGTACCACGAATTCCAGAAATTGATTTGATTAAAGTCATTTAAAAAAGTTTTTACAAATATAGGATTTCAATTCTAGTTTTATAAAATAGTATTCATAATTTTGACCCATGAACTACCTTGCACACCTCTATCTTTCTGGTACCAATGAAGACGTTTTAATCGGAAATTTCATGGCAGATAGTATCAAAGGTTCCCAATACAAAGACTATTCGTCTGCTATTCAACGTGGGATTCTATTGCATCGCCAAATTGATAGCCATACCGATACCCACCCCAGTTTTAGATTAAGTACCAAGCGATTACACAAAAATTACAGTCACTATTCTGGCGTAATTGTCGATATTTTTTTTGATCACTTTTTAGCTAAGAATTGGACAGATTATGCCTCAATTTCATTAGAAGATTATGCTCAAAAGTGCTATTTGATTTTGAATAAAAATATTGCGATTATGCCAGAGAAAGCACAACATATTTTACCCAATATGATCAAAGGAAATTGGCTATTAAGCTATGCCTCAGTAGAAGGGATTTCTAACGTATTGTCGGGGATGAACAGACGTACCAACGGGCGTTCTGGCATGGACAAAGCGAGCTTTGAATTGGAACAGTATTATTTAGAATTTGAAGCGGACTTTAAAATTGTTTTTGAAGATGTTATGCAAATGAGCAAAACTTTTTTGAGCGCATCTTAACTAATATAATTCCATATATTTTTATACTTCCCCATTTGAACATAAGTCAAATTGATCGGGAGGTGTTTTGGTAACCTTAATTTAGGATCTTCTTTAAGTACTTTTTTTGCCCATGAACGTGCAACGGATAGCACGTCTTTATCTTGAACAATATTAGCAATTTTTAGACGTAAAATCCCACTTTGTTGTGTCCCGATGATATCACCCGGTCCTCTGAGTTTTAAGTCGACTTCAGCAATCTCAAAACCATCTGAAGAACGAACCATAGTTTCCATTCTAGTTTTACTATCATTTCCAAGCTTGTGGCTTGTCATCAAAATACAAAAACTTTGCGCTGCTCCTCGCCCTACACGTCCTCGTAATTGATGCAGTTGAGACAACCCAAAACGCTCTGCACTTTCTATAATCATTACAGTTGCATTAGGAACATTCACACCGACCTCTATTACTGTTGTCGCTACCATAATTTGAGTCACTCCTTTCAGAAAACGTTGCATTTCGATTTCTTTGTCAGCTGGTTTCATTTGACCATGAACGATTGAAATTTGATAATTTGGTAAAGGAAATTCTCGTGCTATGCTTTCATAACCGTCCATCAAATCTTTAAAGTCTAAGGTTTGACTTTCATTAATCAATGGATACACAATATAAATTTGACGTCCTTTTGCAATTTCATTTCTAATAAAACCAAATACTTTTAGTCGATTACTATCAAAACGATGCACTGTTTTTATGGGTTTTCGTCCTGGTGGTAATTCATCAATCACAGAAATATCTAAATCGCCATAAACAGACATCGCAAGCGTTCTTGGAATTGGCGTTGCGGTCATCACAAGCACATGCGGCGGAGAGCTGTTTTTGTGCCATAATTTACTGCGTTGCGCTACACCAAAACGGTGCTGTTCATCGATAATCGCTAACCCCAAATTTTTAAACTGCACTTTGTCTTCCAATACGGCATGAGTACCAACCAAAATATGTAAACTTCCATCTTCCAAACCCGCATGTATTTCTTTGCGCATTGCGGTTTTTGATGAACCTGTTAGCAATGAAATTTTAACTCCTAGAACGTCACACATGGGTTTTAATCCATTATAATGTTGAGTGGCGAGAATTTCTGTTGGCGCCATGAGAGTGGCCTGAAAATCGTTATCGATAGCGATAAGCATTGAAAGAAATGCAACAATGGTTTTTCCAGAACCAACATCACCTTGAAGCAAGCGGTTCATTTGAGCATTACTGCCCATATCACTCCGAATTTCTTTGATGACTCGTTTTTGTGCATTTGTTAAACTAAACGGTAAATGATTGTTGTAAAAATCATTGAAATATGAGCCTACATTTTCGAATGGAAATCCTTTTATTTTTGATTTATGAATCAAATTTTTATACACCAATTGCAGTTGTATAAAAAACAACTCTTCAAATTTCAATCGGAATTGGGCACGGGCCAGTAAATTTTGATTTTTTGGAAAATGAATATTCAATAAGGCATCTTTCTTTGAAATCAGAGCTTGTTGTTCAATTATTTCACTAGAAAGTGATTCTGTAAAAGCATTGCCGATGTGCAAAAACAAATGCTCCACAAGCTTGCAAAGCGCTTTGTTTGAAATCCCTCTATTTGAGAGTTGTTCTGTTGAGGGATATATGGGTTGGATGGCCGAACTTAAACTTTTATCATACTCTGTTTTTAATTCCATATCTGGGTGTGGCATATTAAACACGCCATTAAATAGATTTATTTTTCCGAAAATCACATAATCCGTATGTAATTTTAGACGTTCACGAATCCATTTTTGCCCTCGAAACCACACCAATTCCATTTTACCAGTTTCATCCCTAAAAGTAGCCACAAGACGTTTGCCCCGTTTCTGCCCTACTTCTTTAATGTCAGTGATTTGACCAATAATTTGTACCTCGGCATTATTACGTTCTAAGGTATTTATTTTATAAAATTGAGTGCGATCAATATAGCGGTTTGGAAATAAATGAATAAGATCTTGAAAGGTATGTATCCCCAATTCTGAGCGTAGCAATGCCGCTCTATTTGGTCCTACGCCTTTGAGATAATCAATTGGTGTTTGTAAAACATCCTGTAACATGATGTTTAGTGTATCAAAAGTCCAACTTCTTCTTTAAGAAAAGTCAAAGCCATTTCTGGAGTAACTTTTGCTTGCGAAAGGGTTTCAAACAGTGGCGCTCTCATCTCTTGAGCGGTTTTAATAGCTTTGGTAACTTCAAAGTTTTGAATCCTTTGGATACTGCTATTTTTGGCCGTTGTAAGCATTCGCCAACAGGGATCTGAAACATAAATTTGTTGAGATAAATTATGTTCATACTCCTGCTCTATAGTTTGAATTAATAACGCTTTGTAGGCCTCGGGTTGTGGTGCAATTGGTGCCACTCTTCGCATCAATTGGTGTGCACTAATGCGTTCTAAAAATAAAGTGAGACGCTCAAAAGCTTGTAGGCGAATTGGAAAACTTTCTTTTTTGTGCATTTGATGCAACAAAAAATTACGTCTATTATTTTCATTTGTAACGTGCTCTCTAAAGAATAAAAAAGCAACTGCACCAGTAACTAATGCAGGAACACAATACACTAATAAGCCTAAAAATTCTTCACCCATTTTATTATTTTTTACGAGCACTAATTTAATAATTTCAGTTTAAACTCTATCAAATTGTTGTCATCAAAAAAAATGGAATTAAAATTCAAATCAAAGTCACAAAGAAATGTTTATAATTATTCGTTAAACTCAGTTCAAAAAAGGATTACATTACTTAATTTCACAGCTCAAATTTTATGAAAGTGGAAACCTATCTAGAACAACTCAACGACGCACAACTTGCACCAACCCTACAGATGGATGGACCAATGATTGTGATTGCTGGTGCAGGCTCTGGAAAAACAAGAGTGTTGACGTTTCGAATTGCTTATTTGATGAGCAAAGGGGTTGATCCCTTTAATATTTTGGCACTTACATTTACCAATAAGGCAGCTCGAGAAATGAAATCCAGAATTGCCTCCATCGTGGGCGATAGCGAAGCCAAAAATTTGTGGATGGGAACATTTCACTCTGTTTTTGCCAAAATTTTACGCTTTGAAGCTGAAAAACTGGGCTATCCGTCAAACTTTACAATCTACGATACACAAGATTCTCAACGCCTAATTTCATCAATTATTAAAGAAATGAAATTGGATAAAGATGTGTATAAATATAAACAAATCCACTCTCGAATATCATCCTACAAAAACAGCTTAATTACAGTTCGTGCCTATTTTCAAAATCCAGAACTTGTTGAAGCCGATACAATGGCGAAACGTCCTCAGTTGGGTGCTATTTACAAAGCGTACGTCGATAGATGTTTCAAAGCTGGGGCTATGGATTTTGATGATTTATTATTGAAAACCAACGAGTTACTCACAAGATTTCCAGAAGTCTTAGCCAAATACCAAAACCGTTTTCGCTATATTTTAGTTGATGAGTATCAAGATACAAACCATTCGCAATATCTCATTGTCCGTGCCTTGTCCGACCGCTTTCAAAATATTTGTGTTGTTGGGGATGATGCGCAAAGTATATATGCATTTCGTGGAGCAAATATCAATAATATTTTAAATTTCCAAAAAGATTATGATAATGTGAAACTCTACCGATTGGAACAAAATTACCGTTCTACAAAAAATATCGTTAATGCGGCAAATTCCATTATTGATAAAAATCAAACTAAACTGGATAAAGTGGTTTGGACTGCCAATGGAGAGGGACAAAAAATTGTTGTCAACAGAGCCTTGACTGACGGTGACGAGGGGCGCTATGTGGCAAGTTCCATCTTTGAAAATAAGATGAAAAATCAAGCAAAAGATGCTGATTTTGCGGTGCTTTACAGAACAAATGCACAATCTAGAGCCATAGAAGATGCACTTAGAAAACGAGGTATTCCATATCGAATATATGGAGGGCTTTCATTTTACCAGCGCAAAGAAATTAAAGACGTTTTGGCCTATTTGCGATTGATTATCAATCCCGCCGATGAAGAAGCACTAAAACGTGTTATCAATTTTCCAGCACGCGGCATTGGTCAAACGTCTATAGATCGACTTATTGTTGCTGCCAATGCTGCTAACACCACTATTTTTGACATTCTTAAGCATATTAATAGCCATGATATCAACCTAAATTCAGGTATCAAAACCAAACTGTCAAACTTTTGCACAATGATCGAGAGTTTTCAAGTGATGAACCAAGGTGCAAATGCTTTTGAACTAGCAGAACATGTGTGTAGAGTTAGCGGTCTGATCAAAGAATTTAAAAAAGATGGTACTCCTGAGGGAGTTACCCGTATGGAAAATATTGAAGAGCTTTTGAATGGTATTAAAGATTTTGTTGAAGGCCAACGCGAACTGGCAGATTCTACAGGTTCTTTGGTGGAGTTTTTGGAAGATGTGGCTCTTGCTACCGATTTGGATAACGAGCAAAGTGGAGATGATGATAAAGTTGCACTGATGACCATTCATTTGGCCAAAGGATTGGAATTTCCATATGTATATATTGTTGGATTAGAAGAAGATTTATTCCCTAGTGCAATGAGTATGAATACAAGAAGCGAATTAGAAGAAGAACGACGTTTATTTTATGTGGCTGTGACACGTGCAGAAAAACAAGTTTATCTTACTTATGCCCTATCACGTTACAGATGGGGAAAACTCATAGATGCAGAACCTAGCCGCTTTATAGAAGAAATCGATGAACAATATCTAGACATCACAACACCCAAAGAAGAACGGCGTTTCAACCCCATGCTAAGCGCCGATATTTTTGGTGATGTTCCACAGTCGGAAGTGCGTTATAAAAAACCTTCTTTTTCGAAACCAAAACCAAAGAAAAAACCTATTCAACAAGTTCCAAGAGTTACCCCCAAAAATTTAAAAAAAATTTCTAATACAAACAGTAATACAAATTTGTTTGATAGTAAATTAACGGTGGGTAATGTTGTAAATCATCAACGGTTTGGAACTGGTGAAGTCCTAAAAATTGAAGGTAAAGGAGCAGATTTAAAAGCTGAGATTAAATTTTCTACTGCAGGAGTGAAAAAATTACTTTTACGGTTTGCAAAACTCGAAATTATCTCATAGTTGTTATGGCCGAATTATTAAAGTTATATTCAGAAAACCCACATCCAAGAACATTGGATAAAGTTGTGAATGCCCTAAAACGTGGCGGATTGGTGATCTATCCCACTGATACCGTATATGCCCTAGGGTGCGATGTAAATAACATTAAAGCTATAGAACGCATTGCACGAATTAAAGGGGTAAAACTTGAACACACAAAATTTTCATTTATTTGTCACGATTTAAGTCATTTGAGCGATTATACCGCCCAACTTGACTCTGTGACATTCAAACGCTTAAAACGCTATTTTCCAGGACCGTACACATTTATTTTACCAAGTAATAAAGCGCTTCCTCATCCTTTTAAAAAAAGAAAAACTGTAGGCATACGCATTCCAGATCATCCAATTGCTCTAGAGCTTGTCAAACGTTTAGGCAATCCAATTGTTTCAACCTCTATCCATGACGACGATGATATTATAGAATACACCACAGATCCAGAGTTGATATTTGAAAAATGGCAAAAATTGGCCGATATCGTCATCGATAATGGCTTTGGAGGAAATAAGGCTTCAACTGTGGTTGATCTAACAAAAGAACCCGCCGAGCTTGTTCGAGAAGGAAAAGGAGATGTTGATTTTTTATAATACCAAATGACAAAATTAAAAACTACTACATTTGAAGAGTTTATAGAAGTTAAAGGTGCACGTGCGCACAATTTAAAAGATATTGATGTCAATATTCCAAGAGATCAACTTGTTGTTATTACCGGTTTGTCTGGAAGTGGTAAGTCATCTTTAGCATTTGACACTATTTATGCCGAAGGACAACGGCGCTATATTGAAACGTTTTCGGCATACGCACGACAGTTTTTGGGATCTTTGGAACGTCCAGATGTGGACAAAATAGATGGCCTCTCGCCTGTTATTGCCATCGAACAAAAAACAACAAGTAAGTCACCACGATCTACTGTGGGTACCATTACCGAAGTGTACGATTTTTTACGATTATTGTTTGCTCGTGCTGCTGATGCGTACAGCTATAACACCGACGAAAAAATGGTAAGTTATAGCAATGATCAAATTAAAACATTGATTGGCACCTCTTTTGATGGAAAACGCATTTCAATTTTAGCACCTGTTGTTCGTTCACGAAAAGGCCATTATCGCGAACTTTTTGAGCAAATCGCAAAACAAGGATTTGTAAAAGTCAGAGTTGATGGTGTCATCGTTGACATTACACCAGGAATGCGACTTGATCGTTATAAAACACATGATATCGAAATTGTCATTGATCGTCTTAAGGTTGATGAAAAAACCTTAGCAACAAACCGTCTTGATGAAAGTATCAATACAGCAATGGATCACGGCGACAAGATGGTGATGATTTTTGAACATGAAGGAAAAACAATACGCTATTTTAGTGGGAATTTGATGTGTCCAACTTCTGGAATTTCTTATCCAAATCCAGAGCCCAACAATTTTTCTTTCAATTCGCCAAAAGGTGCCTGTCCAGATTGTAATGGCATTGGTAGTTTGTATAAAGTTAATGCTCAAAAAATCATTCCAGATTCAAAATTATCTATAAAAAACGGCGGACTAGCCCCACAAGGGCCACAAAAAAATTCTTGGATTTTCAAACAGCTAGAGCTTATTGCTCAACGTTTTAAATTCAGTCTTTCAGATCCGATCAACAAAATACCCAAAGAAGCATTAGATGTTATACTTTATGGCGGAAAGGAACAGTTTACGGTTGAGAGCAAGACACTGGGCGTTTCTAGAGCATATAATATTGATTTTGATGGAATAGCAAACTTTTTGGAACATCAATATAAAACCACCGATTCTAGTTCTATCAAGCGTTGGGCAAAAGGATATATGGACAATATTGTATGTCCGACTTGTTCTGGCTCACGACTAAAAAAGGAAGCACTATATTTCAAAATCAATGCTAAAAATATAGCTGAGCTGGCTGCATTAGACATCAACGAATTAGCACTTTGGTTTAAAGAATTACCAAAAAATCTTTCCGAAAAACAAAAAGCAATTGCACAAGAAATCATAAAAGAAATAAGCACACGGTTGCAATTTTTACTTGATGTTGGATTAGATTATTTAGCTCTAAACAGAAGTTCAAAATCGCTTTCTGGTGGCGAAGCGCAACGGATTCGATTGGCAACACAAATTGGCTCTGAACTCGTTGGTGTGTTGTATATTTTGGATGAACCAAGCATTGGTTTGCATCAAAGGGATAATCAAAAATTGATTCAATCGTTGAAAACACTTCGTGATGTAGGCAATTCTGTTGTAGTGGTAGAACATGATAAAGATATGATAGAACAAGCCGATCATATTATAGATATTGGTCCAAGAGCAGGGAAATTTGGTGGTGAGATTATCAGTCAAGGAGCGCCTTCGCATTTACAAAATGCCAACACGATTACCGCTCAATATTTACGCAACGAAAAATTTATAGAAATCCCAAAAAAACGCCGTAAAGGAAATGGAAAATGGCTTGAGCTTAAAGGATGTAAAGGCAATAATCTAAAAAATGTTTCTATTAAAATCCCACTTGGAAAAATGGTAGGGATTAGTGGCGTTTCAGGAAGTGGAAAATCATCATTGATCAACGAAACCTTGTATCCTATATTGAATAATCATTATTTTAATGGTGTAAAAGAACCCCTGCCCTACAAGACCATAAAAGGTTTGGAACATTTGGACAAAGTCATTGACATTAACCAGTCGCCCATTGGTCGCACACCAAGAAGTAATCCTGCAACATATACGGGTGTTTTTGGAGAGATACGAGCATTATTTGCAAAAATTCCGGAAGCTATGATTCGCGGTTACAAACCAGGGCGATTTAGTTTTAATGTTGCTGGCGGCCGTTGTGAATCCTGTAAAGGCGGTGGCTTGCGTGTTATTGAAATGAATTTTTTACCCGATGTTTATGTGTCTTGTGAATCGTGTATGGGCAAACGTTTTAACAGAGAAACTCTAGAAATTCGTTACAAGGGAAAATCCATAAGTGATGTACTCAATATGACCATCAATGAGGGGGTTGATTTTTTTGAGAATATTCCAAAAATTTATCGAAAACTAAAAACAATCAAAGATGTTGGATTAGGATATATCACTTTGGGTCAACAAAGTACCACACTTTCAGGTGGCGAAGCACAACGTATAAAACTCGCTTCCGAATTGAGTAAACGTGACACTGGAAATACCATTTATATTTTAGATGAGCCTACAACAGGTTTGCATTTTGAAGATATTCGTGTGCTTTTGGAGGTGCTCAAAAAACTAGTCGATAAAGGCAATACAGTTCTAATTATTGAACACAATCTTGATGTAATAAAAGTAGTGGATCATATAATTGATGTCGGACCAGAAGGCGGAAAAGGTGGTGGCACTATTGTTGATGAAGGAACACCAGAGCAAATCATAAAAAACAAAATAAGCTATACAGCCAAATATTTAAAAAAAGAATTACTTTAGCGGGTCAAAATTGATAGTGTAGAACCGCAATGACTAAAAGATTATGAGCACAACATATTGATAATTTAATGTTATTGATAACTACAGTAAACTAACAGAAACATACACATGAAACTACAACAACATAAAAGCTGGAACGAGATAAAAACCAATGATTCATGGGCTATTTTTAAGATCATGGGAGAATTTGTAAATGGTTTCGAGAAAATGAGTAAAATTGGCCCTTGTGTTTCTATTTTTGGTTCGGCGCGAACAAAAAGTGATGATGAAAATTATACGTTAGCTGTAGAAATAGCCAAAGCTATTGTCAATTCTGGATATGGTGTGATCACAGGTGGAGGACCAGGCATAATGGAAGCCGGAAATAAAGGCGCAAATAGCGCCGGTGGAACTTCTGTTGGACTAAATATTGACTTGCCGTTTGAGCAACATGATAACCCTTTTATTGACTCCGATAAAAGTCTAGATTTTGATTATTTTTTCGTGCGAAAAGTCATGTTTGTAAAATATTCTCAAGGCTTTGTTGTAATGCCAGGAGGTTTTGGAACACTCGACGAATTATTTGAAGCAATCACTTTGATTCAAACCAATAAAATTGAAAAATTTCCTATTATTCTTGTTGGAAGCGCATATTGGAAAGGACTAGTCGTTTGGATTAAAAACACCTTACGAGATAGCTATAAAACCATAAGCCCAGAGGATTTGGATTTGATTCATACCGTCGATACGCCAAAAGAAGTAACAGATATTCTTGACGCTTTTTACAAACAATATCAACTCAGCCCAAATTTCTAATTATTATCAGCGTATCAAGCCCAATAAAGATTCAAAATAAAATCTTGCTCATAGTGATGCTTTTGAGCCAGTGTGTTGCTGTTTATAGTCAGCATCAAACTACAATTGATGCAAAACTTAATGCAGAAGCACAAACCATCGATATTCAGCACGAAATTACCTACAAAAATGAAACTGAAACTTCACTATCAGAACTCTATTTTACTGATTGGGTTTCCAGTTATAGTAGCCCTACAACACCCTTGGTTAAGAAGTTTTTAAATGAATTCAATACCAACCTATATATCGCCAAAAAAAACAAGAGAGGGTTCACAACAATACATCAAATTTTAAATGCGAAAAATGAAAAATTATATTTTCATCATTTAGAAACACAAGAAGATATTCTAAAAGTTTCATTAAAATCTCCATTAGAACCTAATGCATCTGTTACGCTAAGAATGAATTACAGCATAAAAATTCAAAGTGATCGTTTTACAGATTATGGTATTGATAAAAAGAAAAATTACGCTCTTGAAAGCTGGTATTTGACGCCAGCTGTTTTTGATGGTTTATCATGGAAATTGTATAGTAATCAAAATTTGGATGATATGTATGCTCCTCCGATGCACACAAAAATTTCAGTTACTATTCCAGAGCATTATTTGGCTTATACTTCATTAAATGTAACAGAAATTGAAAACAGTGATGGCTTTAATATTTATCATTTTGAAGGCGAAAATGTCATGGAAACAAAGATGTTTTTTACGCCGAAAGAATTTAAAACATATACTTTTGATTCATTTTCTGTAATTACTAACATCAGTAATAAAAAAATAGACCCTGACAAGGAAAAAGAATATTTTGGAAGAATCACTTCTTTTTTAAATCAAAATGTCACCCCCTATCCAAAGAAAAAAATGATGCTATCCAATATAGAATTCAAAAAAAATTCACTCTATGGATTGGCTTTTTTACCTGATATTTTATCGCCATTTTCAAAAGAATTTGAACATGAAATTTCAATAGCTGAAAATGTTATCAAGAAATATTTGAATGAGATTTTAGTAGTTGATTCTAGAAACGAATATTGGCTAAAAAGTGGTTTTGAGCTTTTACTTTTAATTAAATATATAGACACCTACTATCCAGAACAGAGACTTTTAGGGAAATTAGCAAAAGTTTGGGGGGTTCGATCTTTTAATTTTTCAAAATTAGACTATGCCGAGCAATACCGATTGACATATTATCAGATGATGCGCACAGGACGCGATCAGGCCTTAAACACAAAACGAGAAGATTTGATAAATTTTAATCAACGTCATTCTGCAAAATTTAAAGCTGGAATCGGGTTATTATATTTAAAGTCTTACTTGGAAGAAAAAAACGAGCTAAAATGGTTAAAAGAGTTTATTGAACACCATCAATTTAAACGGACAACAACAGCGAATTTTCAAACATATTTAGGTCAAATAACAGAAAAAAACACAGACTGGTTTTTCAAAGATTTTGTATCCAACGCCTATAGTTCGGATTATAAAATTACAAAAGCACATAAAGAAAAAGATTCAATTTATTTTTCAGTTAAAAATTTAAAGAAAGGCGCATATCCTATTACAGTATCAACATTAAAAAATGGAGAAGAAATTTCGAATCAATGGTTAGAAGGATTTACTTCGGAACAAAAATTTTCAATTCCAAATAATGGAGCAGATCAGCTGGTTTTGAATTACAAGCATAGCACACCAGAATTTAATAGGCGAAACAATTGGAAAACACTCAACAAAGGAAGTTTGTTGAATAAGCCATTACAATTACGCTTTTTGAGAGATGTTGAAGATCCAGCAAAAAGTCAAATTTATGTTATTCCAATAGCAGAGTTTCAAAATATTTACGATGGTTTGAAAGTGGGGCTAAATTTCAATAACAGGGGGCTTCTCGCAAAGCCATTTCTTTATGCTTTTGCACCTGTATATGGCACAGAATCTAAAACCATAACTGGGTTTGGAAAACTTGTTTACAATGCATTTTATGAAGATGGAAAATTATACAATACCATGTTTGGAATAACAGTTGATCGTTCTAGTTTTGATTATGGTGCATTTATGACAAAAATACAACCCTATATTCAGTTCAAATTTAGAACACCAAAAGACCTGAGATCAAATGCTTTACAGAAGTTGACACTGCGATATATTAGCATTCAAAAAGACAACTCAAGAAGTTTTACCGACGAAAACACGATTCCGCCCTACAATGTGTTTAATGTGCGTTATTCGGATATTAATAACAATATTCACCAATTTAAAAATTGGTTTGTTGATCTTCAATTATCAAATGATTTTGGAAAACTTAATATGAGTTATGAGATTCGGAAAAGAACACCAAAAGATCGGCATTACAATTTGAGATTTTTTGCTGGTACTTTTCTTTATAATTCACTACCAACAGGCGAAAATAATTTTGATTTTGCACTCGATCGTCCAATAGACTATTTGTTTGAGTATAACTACATCGGCCAGTCTGAATCTTCTGGAATATTATCGCAACAACTTATTATTGCAGATGGGGGGTTCAAATCCAAAACAGAACCAGGGTTTGCCAGCCAATGGCTCACCACCATGAATGCCAGTGCTTCAATTTGGCGCTATGTGCAAGCTTATGGTGATATTGGAGTGGTAAAAAACAAATTCAAAAGTCCATTTTTTGCATATGATGCTGGAATTCGACTGGATTTAATTACCGATTATTTTGAAGTGTATTTCCCTGTTTATTCAAATCTAGGATGGGAAATAGCTCAAGAAAAATATCCACAAAAAATCCGTTTTGTATTCACAACAGATATTTCTAAACTTTCAAGTTTATTGACAAGAAGATGGTTTTAATTATTAAAGATATCTAACTAAAAAATTATTTTTAATAAAAACTCCTCAATAATTGCGCTAAATATCATCATTTTATTGTTTTTTTATTACGTTTTTAACACTGTTTTGCATTGACTTATAAGCTTATAATTTCTATATTTGCACAAAATTTAACCACCAATGCCCACCAGAACCAAAACGGCTGACAACATTACTTTTGAAGAATTTAGATCAGAAGTTTTACACGACTATGAGATTGCTGTAACAAGCCGTGAATGCAGTCTTTTGGGACGGAGAGAAGTGCTTACTGGAAAGGCAAAATTTGGCATCTTTGGAGGTGGAAAAGAACTTCCTCAACTAGCCTGGGCCAAAGCTTTTAAAAACGGAGATTTTAGGTCTGGATATTATCGCGATCAAACGTTTATGATGGCCATTGGCGAACTCACCATCGAGCAGTTTTTTGCAGGACTGTATGCACACACCGATATCAATTTTGATCCGATGAGTGCAGGACGACAAATGGGAGGTCATTTTGTAACACATTCGCTAGACGACAACTTCAATTGGAAAAACTTAACCGAGCAGAAAAATTCTAGTTCGGACATCTCTCCAACCGCAGGTCAAATGCCTCGACTTCTTGGTCTTGCACAAGCTTCAAAAGTGTATAAAACACTTGAAGGTTTTATGGACTCTTACAAATTTTCTAAACAAGGAAAAGAAGTTGCTTGGGGGACAATTGGAAATGCCAGCACAAGTGAAGGTTTGTTTTTTGAAACTATCAATGCTGCTGGTGTACTACAAGTGCCAATGGTCATTAGCGTTTGGGACGATGACTACGGTATTTCTGTGCATGCAAAACACCAAACAACAAAAGAAAATATCTCAAAAATTTTAAGTGGTTTTCAAAGAGATCATCAAGACAAAGGATACGAAATTTTAAATGTAAAAGGTTGGGATTATGTCGAACTCATCAATACTTACGAAAAAGCGGGCCGCATTGCAAGAGAAGAGCATGTACCTGTCCTTATTCATGTTGATGAACTAACACAACCTCAAGGCCATTCAACATCTGGTTCGCACGAACGCTATAAAAACCCTAAACGCTTGCAATGGGAACGTACAAACGATTGTAATCTCAAATTTAGAAACTGGATTATTGCTAACAATATAGCCACTGAAGACGAATTATTTGATTTAGACAAACAAATCAAAATAAAAGTTAAAGAAGGGCGTATAAAAGCATGGGATGACTTCTTAACTCCCATAAAAGCTGAGCATTCAACTGCTATTGATTTGATTCGAAAAGCAGCAGCAAATTCGCCACAAAACGTGTTTATTGAGAAAGAAATATCTCAACTTGAAAACTTAAAAGATCCAATGCGAAAAGATGTTTTAGGGACTTCAAGACGTATTTTGAAATATTTAATCAATGACAATTCTCCAGAAAAAAACAATTTGATTTCTTGGTTGAATGATTATTCAAAAATCACACAAGAAAAATACAGCAGTTTATTGTACAGTGAATCTCATAAAAGTCCCAAAAATATAGAAGCCGTTGCTCCTACCTACGACTCAAATTCGGAGTTTGTCGATGGGCGCATCATTTTGCGTGATAATTTTGATGAGATTTTTTCCAAATACCCCGAAGCACTAATCTTTGGTCAAGATTCTGGAGCTATTGGCGATGTTAATCAAGGACTCGAAGGCCTACAGGAAAAATATGGAGAAACACGTATTGCCGATGTAGGAATACGAGAAGCAACAATTATTGGTCAAGGTATTGGTATGGCATTGAGAGGACTTCGTCCAATCGCAGAAATTCAATATCTGGATTATATTTTATACGCACTTCATACCATAAGTGATGACCTTTCGACCTTACATTACAGAACACTTGGAAAGCAAAAAGCGCCAATGATTATTAGAACAAGAGGTCACCGACTAGAAGGGATTTGGCACTCTGGTTCGCAAATGGGTGGACTTTTAGGTTTAATAAGAGGCATCAATATTTTAGTGCCTAGAAATATGACAAAAGCCGCAGGGTTTTATAATACACTACTAGAAAGTGATCAACCAGCGCTTGTTATAGAATGTCTTAACGGATATCGATTGAAAGAAAAGAAACCAAATAATTTAGGAACTTTTAAAACAAAAATAGGCGAAATTGAATGCCTCAAAGAAGGCACCGATATTACTATTATTTCATACGGTTCAACACTGCGTATTGTTGAAGTCGCTGCACGAGAGCTTATAGAAGTTGGTATTGATGCTGAAGTGATTGATGTGCAATCACTAATCCCCTTTGATTTAAATCACGACATTGCAAAGAGCATTGCAAAAACAAACAGACTGTTGATTGTTGATGAAGACGTACCAGGAGGTGCTACTGGATATATTCTAACTGAAATATTGAAACAAAACAATGTGTACGAGTCTCTAGATAGTAAACCTGAAACACTCACAGCGCAGCCACACCGTCCGGCTTATGGATCTGACGGAGACTATTTTAGTAAACCCTCAAAAGAAGATATTTTTGAAGCTGTTTACAATATGCTCCACGAATCTGACCCGAATTCTTTCCCAAAACTACGTTAGAGAGTTTGTTCTGGTTGCACAAAACTTTCAAAAATTGTAATATTACAGAATAACTATAAAAGCCTATTCTTTAATGGAACAACCAAACACCCAATCCTCCGATCCAAAACATGTCCACATTGTAGAAAACAAAGAGCTCTCCATTGGAGAAGCACTGATTCCTGTTGTTGCACTTGTTTTGATGCTATTTTATAACGTATTTTTTGTTTTTGGTGATGATGCACTAAGTGGCAGTAATCAATTTTTACTACTCCTAGGCGCCGCCGTTGCTGCAGTAGTTGGATTTTTTAACAACGTTAGCTACAAACAAATGATTGATGAAGTTGCCGAAAACTTAAAAACCACCACAGGCGCTTTGCTCATTTTACTAATGGTAGGGGCTTTGGCAGGAACTTGGCTTGTTAGTGGAATCATTCCGACAATGATTTATTATGGCTTACAAATTTTAAATCCTACATTTTTTCTAGTGGCATGTGTGCTCATTTGTGCGATCATCTCTATTGCAACAGGAAGCAGCTGGACAACCTCTGCAACTGTAGGTATTGCGCTAATTGGCATTGGAGAAACATTAGGAATTTCTTTGGGAATGACTGCAGGAGCTGTACTTTCTGGCGCCTACTTCGGTGATAAAATGTCGCCGCTAAGCGATACAACAAATTTAGCACCCGCCATGGCGGGGGGCGATCTATTTGATCACATCAAATATATGACGATCACAACCGTACCAACTTTTGTCATTACTTTAATCCTTTTTTTGATTATTGGGTTAAATCTAGACATTTCTGGAACACCTGATATTTCAGATAAGCTTGAAGCCATTGGCAGTGCCTTCCATATTTCTCCTCTCCTATTTATTGTGCCTATTATTGTTATTGTTTTGATTGTTAAAAAAACACCTCCGCTCGTGGCCTTACTCCTAGGGACTCTTTTGGCAGCGATTGCTGCGATTATTGCACAACCGCATATATTAGCTCAAATTGCTGGAGTAGAAACGCTCAGTTTTGAATCGGCATACAAAGGCGTAATGCAAGCCATGACTGTTGATACTGCTGTAGAAACATCAAGCTTGGAGCTCAACGATTTGTTCTCCTCTGGAGGAATGAGTGGAATGTTAGGTACCATCTGGTTGATTATTTGTGCTATGGTTTTTGGTGGTGTGATGGACGCCATTGGTGCTTTATCGCGTATAAGTAGGGCACTTCTAAGCTTGGCAACAACAACATTTGGACTCTTTGCAAGTACAGTCGCCAGTTGTTTAGCACTTAATGTTACTGCATCCGACCAGTATCTTGCTCTAGTTGTTCCTGGAAAAATGTTCAAAAAAGCATACAAAGACAGAGATTTAGCACCAGAAAACTTAAGCCGAACTTTAGAAGATTCTGGCACTGTAACCTCTGTACTAGTACCGTGGAATACCTGTGGTGCATATCAAAGTGGTGTGTTGGGCGTTTCTGTAGCGGATTATTTTTTATATGCCTTTTTCAATTGGATCAGTCCATTTATGACATTGCTAGTTGCCGCATTACATATCAAAATAAAACAACTTAAGCGTTAAAAAAAAGGATCAATTATTTAGATAATTTTAACTTATAGTAAGATAAGAAATTATAATTTTGTTTTGTCAAATAAACTCCAAATCTGGACTATATTTGTCATCTATTTATTAAACTTTAAAACTCAAAAATTATGTCATTTGTAGGAAAAAAATTTCCAAATTTAGCAGTGGACGCCATGAACGAAATGGGCGATACATTCAAAGTTAATGTTTTGGAAGAAGCGGTTAATAATAAAAAGAAAGTTGTATTATTCTGGTATCCAAAAGATTTTACTTTTGTTTGTCCAACAGAATTGCATGCTTTTGAAGCTGCGAAAGCAGAATTTGAAAAAAGAAACTGTATCGTTATTGGTGCATCTTGTGACACTCCAGAAGTGCATTTTGCTTGGTTGTCTACTTCAAAAGATAACGGAGGTATCGAGGGTGTAACTTATCCTATACTGGCCGATTCTAACAGAAACCTATCCTCTACTCTAGGAATTTTAGACATCAAAAATGAAGAATATAACGAAGAAACTGGTGTAGTCACTGTCGAAGGCGATAATGTAACTTACAGAGCAACTTACATCATCGATGAAGAAGGAACTGTAGTACACGAAAGTGTAAATGATATGCCATTAGGGCGTAATGTATCGGAATTTATTCGATTGGTAGATGCCTACACGCACGTGCAAGAAAAAGGTGAAGTTTGTCCTGCCAACTGGGAAGAAGGTAAAGACGCCATGCAAGCCAATGCCAAAAGTACAGCAGATTACTTATCATCACACTAAAACTTTATAAATAATGCAAGAACTTACTCAAGATAATTTAAAATCTGTAGTATCCGAACACGATACCGTTGTGGTACAATATTCTGCCACATGGTGTGGGAATTGCCGTATCATGAAGCCGAAAGTAAAAAAATTGGCTGCCGAACAACCAAATATCACTTTTGTGATTGCAGATGCTGAGAAGTTTCCTGAAAGTAGAGCTCTAGCTAAGGTGGATAACTTACCAACGTTTGCAACATTTAAAAATGGGGTTTTTGTCAATCAAGTACAGACCAATAAATTTGACGTACTAAAAACACTTGTCGATGAAGTTGCCAGTCATTAAGCATTTAAATAAATTCATTCAAGAAAATGATGAAGATTACATCATTGAAACTCTTGAGACTTTAGAAAATCTTACGGAAGTCTCAAGTTTGAAAGATGAAGAATTGGATGTCATTGGTGAGATAATTTCGAATATGTATGGTGCTTTGGAAGTGCATAAAATGATTAAATCTGGTACGCCAGAAAAAGAAGCCCTTAATACGTTTATGAAACGTGTTTTGGGTTCTATAGATACCTAACAAAAACCGTTAGCACACACAAACCATCCTGAACTTGTTTCAGGGTGGTTTTTTTATTTCCAATAATTTTCTGTTACGTAATCAAATAAAGTTTATTAATTTGTATTTTTGTTAAGAACCACAATAAGAATATGACCAGAACATCGGCCAAAAAAAGCAAAAAATCAATTCTTCCAGAGCTAACACTAACAAACCCACAACGTCTTGTTTTTGGTAGTTTTTTGGTGATTTTAGGGCTATTGATTTTTATTTCAATTCTCTCTTACTTCTTTACAGGAAATAGCGACCAAAGTGTACTCAATAATTTTACAGATAGATCTGCAGTCAGCAATAATTGGTTGAGTAAAATTGGGGCATGGATTAGTCATCTATTGGTTTTTAAAGGCTTTGGAATTGCTTCATTTCTCTTTTCAGGGTTATTTATTGTTTCTGGTGCTACCGTTTTGATGAACACCTCAAAACAGCGGCTATTTAGTCACTGGATATGGGGTGTGCTTGCCATTATATGGCTTTCGATTTCAATGGGTTATGCGTTCAAATCTTTACCCAACTTAGGAGGAACTATAGGATATCAACTCAATCTATTTCTCCAAGATTATATTGGTAAAATTGGAACAGCTTTGCTCCTACTTTTTGGCTTTATTTGTTATATCGCTATTCGTTTCAAAACAACACCACAACAAATTGCAAAACTATTTTCAATTCAAACAAAGAAAACTTCTATAGATCCAGCGGAAACAAAAGAAACACTAGAACATACTTATGATAATGTCAAAGCAGACACAGAAGAAAAGTCCGAAAGTTCTACTTTTGAAACCCCTTTAATGAACTTAGAACCAACAATTCAAAATCATTCTAGTATTACCAAAAAAGAAGATCCTAATGTAGAAGTAGCTGATAAACCTGGCGTAAAAATGGAAGTTACCATAGCGACAGAAGAGCGTTCAGAAACGGATAATTTAGCAGCTAAATTGGTAGAAGATTTTGGTGAAGTTGATCCAACTCTAGAGCTTTCAAAATTTGTTTACCCGCCTATAGATTTGCTTAAAAAATACGACACAGAGAGTATAACCATCGATCAAGAGGAACTAGAAGACAACAAGAATAGAATTGTTGACACACTAAACAATTATAAAATTGGGATCAGTAGTATCAAAGCAACCGTTGGTCCAACAGTAACGCTTTATGAAATCATTCCAGAAGCAGGAATACGCATTTCAAAAATTAAAAATCTTGAAGACGATATTGCTCTTTCGCTTTCGGCCCTAGGCATTCGTATCATTGCACCAATACCAGGACGTGGAACTATCGGTATTGAAGTTCCAAATAAAAATGCAACTATCGTTTCGATGAATTCGGTAATTGCTTCTCAAAAATTTCAGAACTCTGAAATGGAACTTCCAGTCGCTTTAGGCAAAACTATCAGTAATGAAACTTTTGTTGTCGATTTGGCCAAAATGCCACATTTGCTAATGGCTGGAGCTACAGGACAAGGGAAATCTGTAGGATTAAATGCAGTGTTGACTTCATTACTTTACAAAAAGCATCCTGCTGAAGTCAAATTTGTTTTGGTTGACCCTAAAAAAGTTGAATTGACATTATTCAATAAAATAGAGCGTCATTATTTGGCCAAACTCCCCGACTCTGAAGATGCTATAATCACAGACAATACAAAAGTAATCAACACTCTAAATTCGCTGTGTATCGAAATGGACAACCGCTACGATTTGCTCAAATCGGCATTTTGTAGAAATATTAAAGAATATAACACCAAATTTAAAGCTAGAAAATTAAACCCAAATGACGGGCATAAATTTTTACCATATATCGTTTTGGTGGTTGATGAATTTGCAGACTTGATTATGACTGCTGGCAAAGAAGTTGAAACCCCAATTGCGCGATTGGCACAACTCGCAAGAGCTATTGGAATTCATTTGATTATCGCCACACAACGCCCCTCTGTAAATGTAATCACAGGAATAATAAAAGCCAACTTCCCAGCGCGAATTGCTTTTAGAGTAACCTCAAAAATTGATTCTAGAACAATTTTAGATAGCTCTGGTGCCGACCAGTTGATTGGTAGAGGTGATATGCTCTATACACAGGGTAATGATTTGGTACGTATCCAATGTGCTTTTGTTGATACGCCCGAAGTTGAACGACTCACAGCGTTTATAGGCGCACAAAAAGCCTATGCTAGCGCATACATTTTACCAGAATACATTAGTGAAGAATCTGGCACAAGTCTTGATATTGATATCAATGACAGAGATAAACTTTTTCGTGAAGCTGCAGAAGTTATTGTTACTGCGCAACAAGGTTCGGCATCATTACTTCAACGCAAATTGAAATTGGGCTACAACCGTGCAGGACGACTGATAGACCAATTGGAAGCTGCTGGAATCGTAGGGCCTTTTGAAGGTAGCAAAGCACGACAAGTTTTGGTCTCTGATTTAGTAGCACTAAATCAATTATTAGATAATGAAGCATCTACACCAAATTTATAGCTACAACGCAGAACGTTTAACATGGCTATTTCAAAACTGCTTTAAGCAAATCCATACCAATGAAAAACAATAATTTTAAACATAAAAAATTTATTCAAGTTTATAGTCTTCTTTTCGCATTTTTAATGAGCAGTATAAGTTTTGCTCAGTCCAAAGATCCAAAAGCTAAACAACTTTTGAATGAAGTCAATGCGAAAGTTAATAGCTACGACAATATTCAAATTTCTTTTAAATATGTTTTAGAAAACGAATCGGAAAATATTCGTCAAGAAACCAAAGGGAAAGTAACTTTGGAAGGTGATAAATATGTGCTAGATGTTTTGGGAATTCAACGTATTTATGATGGTGAAACACTATACACCATCAGTCCAGAAGACGAAGAAGTCACAATTTCTAAAGAAAATCCAGATGAAGAAAACACCATAGCACCAAGTCAATTATTATCTTTTTTTGAATCTGGTTATAATTATACTTTAGACATCATACAAGACAAAATGGGTCGAAAAATTCAGTACATCAAACTTACGCCAATTGATTCCTCTTCTGAAGTGAAATTTGCTTTGCTTGGTATTGATATTAAAACAAAACATATCTACAATCTGATTGAAATTGGAGAAAATAAGACCAAAACAACATTAAATGTATTAGAATTTATCACGAATACTCCCCTTCCACAATCTTTTTTTACCTTTGACGCCTCTAAATACAGCGCTTATTATATCAATAATTTAGACTAAGGCAAAATTTGAAAATTCTAGACCGCTACATACTATCGACCTATTTAAAGTCATTCTTTAGTGTCTTTACTATTCTGATGTTTATATTTTTACTGCAATCGGTATGGGTATATATTTCTGAACTTGCTGGAAAGGATTTGGAGTTTGATGTCATTCTTAAGTTTTTGATTTATGTATCTCCACGAATTGTTGTTTTGGTACTGCCATTGACAGTACTTTTGGTTTCTATCATGGTTTTCGGAAATTTTGCAGAAAATTATGAGTTTGCAGCCATGAAATCTACAGGAATTTCTTTGCAACGTGCCATGAAAAGCTTGAGTGTTTTTATTGTATTTCTATCGATAGTCAGTTTTTTCTTTGCCAATAATGTCATTCCACTAGCAGAATATAATTTCTTTAATTTACGCCAAAATATTGCTCGAGTAAAACCCGCGATGATTGTTGCCGAGGGGCAATTCAATCAAATCCAAGATATCAATATAAAAGTCGCCAAAAAGAGTGGTGAAAATGGTCAGTTTTTAGAAGATGTTATCATTCATCAAAAAAAAGGGAATTCATCGGGAAACTACACAGTAATCAAATCCAAAACAGGAGAATTTTACAGCGACGAATCTTCCGATCTTATTCAACTTATTTTGTATGACGGTAATTACTATGATGAAATTCAACCTGCCAATTATCAAAAACGAACAAAAAACAGACCGCAAGTCAAAAGTACTTTTGAACGCTATGTCATCAACATTGATATTTCAAAATTTAATGATGTCGATTTTGATAAAAAAAATACCAATGCGCGATACAATATGCTTGGAGTCGCCGAATTGAATACGACGATTGATTCACTTTACAACACAAAACGTGAAACCATAGATGAGTTTTCAAAAAATATGCTCACTCGCTCGCATCAAATGAACTTAAAATTGAATTATAACTATAAAGAAAAAGATTCTATTGCTGATGTACCAGAAAAAATAACAGACCTTTTTACACAGAAAAAAGCCATTCAACTATACGATTTGGCCATTTCGTCTGTCAATTCTGCTCAAGATGATATAAAAGTAAAATCAAAAGCGCTGTTTATTGCTTCTATGAATATCAATAAACATATTGTTGCATTGCACGATAAATTTGCACTTGGCCTCATGTGTATCATTTTATTTTTTGTTGGTGCACCTCTAGGGGCATTAATTAGAAAAGGTGGGATTGGACTTCCATTGGTTATTGCTATACTCATCTTTTTGACCTATCACTTTATTAGTATTTTTGCTAAAAATAGTTCAGAAGACAACAGCTTAGATCCTGTTTTTGCCACATGGTTAGCAGGTTTAATTATGCTTCCTTTTAGTGTGTATCTTACCAGTAGAGCAACGAGAGACAGAGCATTATTGGATGTGGATTCGTTATTGATTCCAATGAAACAAAAATTAGTAAAGTCCTCTGTAATAACTGAAATTCAAATTGAAAATGAATCTATCAACACCAAAAACCTTGAACATTTTGAGAATGATAAATTGATTGATTTAGTAAAAAATTACAGACACTATGGGCTTGGTATATCACATAAAGCCAATGCACTTCAAGTTCTTAGCAAAAGAGGAATTACAGAACTAGAATTAAAACTTTCAGGAAATCTAAGTAACGAATCTTACGAATCTGGAATACGCCATATGCAGGATTATCACGAGAATGCAACACTAGCAAATTATGCACATATCGCACTTCTTGTTTTTGGAATTTCCGGGTTGATTTTGAATAATAATGGATTGCCAGCATTGGGAAAAATTATGGTAACGATTGGTGTTTTGTCTGCAGTATTATTTTTTATTTTATTTCCAAAAGTCTTAAAAAATCAATCTGAATTCTATACACTTTTGAAAAAGAAATTTATGACTCACAATGTCGTTTTCATCATTTTAGCCCTTCCACTATTCTTCTTGTACAGACTTTATTTTAATAAAAAAATGAATGAAGATTTAACTAAAATTTCATAAGTTTTACTATTGATATTTTATCTTTGCAAAAAATAATTTATGACGACAACACAAAAATCGACTGCATTGCAAAAACTCAACACTATTGAAGAGGCAATAGCAGACATCAAAAAAGGAAAAGTTGTCGTTGTTGTTGATGATGAAAATCGAGAAAATGAAGGCGATTTTATTGCAGCTGCAGAAGCTGTAACGCCAGAAATGATAAATTTTATGGCAACGCATGGCCGTGGACTTATATGTGCTCCACTAACAGAAACACGTTGCGAAGAATTAGATTTATATATGATGGTTCAAAACAATACTGTTTTGCATCACACACAATTTACCGTTTCTATAGATTTAATTGGACATGGATGTACGACAGGAATTTCGGTTTCTGATCGTGCAAAGACAATTAAATCTCTAGTAGATCCAGAAACAAAACCTCAAGATTTGGGGCGTCCAGGGCATATTTTTCCACTAAAGGCAAAAAATGGTGGCGTTTTACGGCGAACGGGTCATACAGAGGCAGCGGTAGATTTGGCACGTCTTGCGGGCTTTCAACCTGCAGGTATTTTGGTTGAAATTCTAAACGAGGATGGTACCATGGCTCGATTGCCACAACTTATTAAGGTGGCTCAAAAATTCGATTTAAAAATTATTTCTATCGAAGACCTTGTTGCCTATCGTATGCAACACGATTCGCTCATTTCTAAAAAAAAAGATTTTCAAATCGAAACCCGATTTGGAACTTTTCGACTGAGAGCATATCAACAAACAACAAATGATGCTGTTCATATTGCACTTACAAAAGGCCAATGGTCTGACGGTGAAGCCATTCCAACACGCATCAATTCTACTCTTGTTAATAATGATATTTTGGGTACACTCACCAATAATGCCGATAAGAAATTAGACGACATGTTTAAGGTGATTAACAACAAAGGAAAAGGTGCTATAATTTTTATCAATCAGAATTCTAGTCCTCAAAAAACCCTAAAGCGTTTGAATATTTTAAAAGAAATTCAAAAAAGTGATGAAGTCGTCAAAGCGCCAAACATCAGTATGGACGAAAAAGACTTTGGAATTGGCGCACAAATTCTTCATGATTTGAATATTAATAAAATCAATTTGATTTCCAATAGCAAACAAAAAAAGCGTGTTGGAATGATTGGTTACGGTTTAGAAATCATCGATTATATCAATTATTAACCGATAGCATCTTTGATGCAATTTGCCATTTTTTCAGCTCTTTTATGAGTCTCTTCTTCTGTCCAAGATAATTTAATCAAACAAGAGATATTTCTTCCTATATAATGATCTGATTTAGAAAAGTCTTTGTCTTTCAAATCTTTCAATCCCTTTTTTAGGTGTTCTGATAATGGATATAAGGATGATTTGTTTTTGAGATGCTCCCATTTTCGTATGTAATGCCAGTTATTATCAAAATAATGAAAACAAGCGTCGATACCATTGTCTTTAAACAATTGATTCACTGTTCGTGCAGTGTTCAAATCCTTTAAAAAGAAATTTAAAAACGCATAACTTTCCTCACCGCCATCGGGAACAGTTCGGAATGTTAGGCCATCTAGAGGTTCTAAAGCGGTTCTTAGAATGGTGTAATGCTTTTTTTGAAGCGCCAAAAAATCATCTAACCGTCTAAATTGCGCCAATCCAACGGCGGCATTTAATTCAGAAATACGAAAATTATAGCCCAAAAACGGATGGGCCTCTGCCCCACGGTCAGCACCTGAATGGTCGTGTCCATGATCGCTAAAATGATCGAGGTGTTTGGCATAGGTTTCGTTATTGGTAATAACACCACCGCCCTCGCCACAGGTTACTGTTTTTACAAAATCAAAAGAAAAGCAACCCAAGTCACCAATAGTACCAAGAACTTTGCCTTTGTATGTGCCTCCAATCGCTTGACATGCATCTTCAATTAACACTAAATTATACTGCTTGCAAATGAATTTCAAAGCGTCAAGATTGGCCATACTCCCACACATGTGTACTGGCATAACGGCTTTAGTATTTGGAGTGATAGCGGCCTCAACAGCAGCAATATCAAGGGTTAGGGTGTCATCAATATCAACAATTACAGGAGTTGCTCCAGTCATCATAATAGCTTCAAAACTGGCGACAAATGTAAAACTTGGCATGATCACTTCGTCTCCAGTGCCAATTCCAGATGCAGCAAGTGCCATGCTTACAGCAGCTGTTCCGCTACTGACCAACTGCGCATGATTGATATCAAAACGTTTTTGAATGGCTTGCTCTAAGTCTTTGGCTTTCCAATGGCCTTTTCTTAGACCATCAAAACCATAACGCATCAAAACGCCAGAGTCTAACACATCGTTGACTTCTTTGCGTTCTGCATCACCAAAAAGTTCAAATCCAGGCATAATTAATTAATTTCGGTTATAGATTCAGAAATGGGTTTTCGGACTTTTTTCATCGCTGCAAAAGGGTCGTCCTCGGCTCTATAGCCCATTGGCATGATTAGCACAGAACGCAAACCTTTGGCTTTTAAATCAAAATAGGCATCATATTTATCGGGCTCAAATCCTTCCATAGGGCAGGCATCAATGTTAAGGTCTGCACAAACCGCTAATAAATTACCCATAGCTAGATACGCTTGTTTGGCGCCCCAAAGGTGTATTTCTTCTGCTGATTTGGCACCAAAACTGTCTATAATATGAGTTCTAAAAGAGGCTAAAATTTCATCTGGTGTTTTGCGAATAGTTTTGATGCGATCGAAATATTCAATTACATAATCGGCATCTAAAGTTGTTTTGACACAAAAAATAGCCAAATGAGAGGCTTGTTCTACTTGTTGCTGATTCATGGATATTGGAACAAGCTCCTTTTGAATAGCTTTGTTGTGCACCAACAAAAGCTGAACAGGTTGTAGTCCATATGAAGTCGCTGTAAGGTTGAAGCCTTCTTTTATGTTTTCAATATCGGCAGCAGAAATGACTTTAGAAGTGTCAAATTTCTTGGTTGCATAGCGCCATTTGAGGGCTTTTAGTAAACTCATAAATTTTGTTTTATGCAAAAATAGGAAATTTTAAAGCGATGATGACTTAATGAAATTTTAAAATTTTTATATATTTACAACGAATAAGGTCCCAAATTTATTCTACAAACTATGAAAAACTTACACTTTCTGTAGATTTTATTTTTTTGAAGACTTATGGAACCTAATCAGCAACGCTGAATTTTAGCTCAACGTCTAAAAAACACATTTGCCTACTTAAAATGAAAATAAAATACAAAAAGACAACATGGATTGTCAACTTAATTGCAGCACTCGTTTGGTTATTCTACTTTGGAATAATTGTTTTTGAAAAAGAAGAACCTAATTGGATAGATTACGGATGGATAGTGATCTCTCTAATTTATTTTGGACTATATTTTTATCAAGTAAAATATGATTACATCACCATCGAAAATGATACAATTAGAGTCCATGGGCCACTGGGCAAAAAACTGAAACTAAAAGACATCAAAAGAATAAGAAAATTTGCAGGTGATTATATCATAAAATCGGATCAAACCGAAATAACAATAAACACCAAAATAATCGATTCGGGTGCATTACATAAATTAAATACAGAATTAGAAAAACTAAATATGTATTGGATATGATCGAACTTCAAATTTTGTCAGGTCTATGACTTTGAGAAACATTTTAAAAAAAGTAAAATATGAAATATAAAAGATGGGTATAAACAAAAAATCAGATTTAGAAACTTATTTCAGAACGAATAATTCTAGGTTGATTCATAAATGGATTCATTATTTTGATATTTATGAGCGTCATTTTAATAAATTTCGAGACACCGAAGTTGTTATACTTGAAATAGGTGTTTCACACGGGGGTAGTCTTCAAATGTGGAAAGATTATTTTGGTGAAAAAGCAACAATTTTTGGGGTTGATATAGATCCAAGATGTAAAGATTTTGAAGAAGAAAACATAAAGATATGTATTGGCTCTCAATCTAATAGATCATTTTTGAGAGGGCTCAAGAAAAAAATTCCAAAAGTTGATATTCTTATAGATGACGGTGGTCATACCATGGAACAGCAAATCGTTAGTTATGAAGAGTTGTTTTGTCATGTAAAAGATAATGGAATATATGTATGTGAAGACCTTCATACATCGTATTGGCTTCGATATGGCGGAGGGCATAAACGAAGAGGTACATTTATTGAGTATAGCAAAAATTTTATTGATCATTTAAATGCATTTCATTCCGAACAAAAAAGTTTGCAAGTTAGTGCTTTTACAACCTCTGTTGATTCTATACATTATTATGACAGCATGATAGTCATCGAAAAACGAAAAATTGAAGCCCCTTGTGATGAACAAACCGGCATTGCCTCCTTTAGAAATGAGGGGCATCAAAAAAGGACTAAAACGCAGAAAATAAAAGAGAAATATCGCATATTCTTTTTAACCAAAATAAACAAGATTTTAAGATTTTTTGGACAATCTGGATTTATTTGGAAGTAAACAGCACAAAAGACCGAAACTTTTGGTGGCGAGATTCCTTTACAAAGCTAAAGGGTTGACAGGCCTTAAAGCAAAAACCCACAACATTTGTTGTGGGTTTTCTTTTGCGGAGAAAGAGGGATTCGAACCCCCGGAGGTGTGACCCTCAACAGTTTTCAAGACTGCCGCATTCGACCACTCTGCCATTTCTCCTAATGCGAGTGCAAATATAAGTGGGTTTTATGTTCTTTTCAAATAGTTTTTGGATTTATTTTTTTTACCTCTTCATTTCTGTGAATTTAATTTTAAAAAAACTAAAGGTCCATACTTAATTATTCGTATTTTAGGATTATGAAATGGAACATCGCCCTGCAGGATTTTGAACACTATTTAAAACTTGAACGTGGCTTGTCGGAGCATACCGTTGTCAATTATCGAATGGATGTTCAAAAGTTGATGTCATTTTTAGAATCCCATAAAAAAACGTTTAGTCCTATAAGTATTGACCTTGAAACCGTTCAAATTTTTTTATATGAATTGGCCAAAACAGTAAATGCACGGACACAGTCGCGAGTTATTTCTGGCCTGAGAAGCTTTTTTGAATATCTTATTTTTGAAAACTACAGAACAGACAATCCTTTGGAGCAAATTGAAGCACCAAAAATTGGACGAAAACTCCCCGATACGCTTTCTGTTTTAGAAATTGATTCCATTGTAGGAGTAATTGATTTGAGCACTCCGCTTGGAGAACGCAACAGGGCGATTATTGAAACGTTGTACAGTTGTGGTTTGCGTGTGAGTGAACTTACCAATTTAAAACTCTCTGACTTGTTTTTTGACGAAGGTTTTATTAAAGTGACTGGAAAAGGCAACAAACAACGTTTTGTTCCTATAGGGAAACACACAAAAAAAGTCATTAATCTCTACAAAAACCATGCACGTATGTCCTTGAAAATAGATCCCCAGCACATGGACACACTTTTTTTAAATCAACGTGGAAAGCAACTCACTCGTGCTATGATTTTTACAATCGTAAAAACCTATACCCAAAAAGCAGGGATTCAAAAAACAATTTCGCCACATACTTTCCGTCATTCTTTTGCCACACACCTTTTAGAAAATGGAGCAGATTTACGTGCAATTCAAGTGATGTTAGGACATGAGAGCATTACCACAACAGAAATTTATATGCATGTGGATAAAAGCCACTTGAAAGATGCCATAACCGCCTTTCATCCTCGAATGCAAAAAAAGCAGTCACCTTAAAAACAACTGCTTTTTTCAATGGTTTTATTTTAAAAAATTACTTAGCAATATTAACGGCTCGCGTTTCGCGAATTACGGTGACTTTTACTTGACCAGGATACGTCATTTCAGTTTGAATTTTTTGAGAAATTTCAAACGACAGTCGGCTTGCATTATTGTCATCTACTTGCTCACTTTCAACAATCACACGCAATTCTCTACCCGCCTGAATCGCATAGGCCTTTTGTACACCATTAAAGTTAAATGCAATTTGCTCCAAATCTTTTAAACGCTGTATATACGAATCTAATACTTGACGTCTTGCCCCTGGCCTTGCTCCAGAAATAGCATCACAAACCTGAACAACCGGAGAGAGTAAAAACTTCATTTCAATCTCATCGTGGTGTGCTCCAATAGCGTTACAAACTTCAGGTTTTTCGCCAAATTTCTCTGCCCATTGCATTCCCAAAATAGCATGAGGTGTTTCCATATCAACTTCTGCATCTGGAACTTTACCAATATCGTGCAGTAGTCCAGCACGTTTGGCAAGTTTTGGATTTATCCCCAATTCTGCCGCCATAATTCCGCAAAGTTTAGCAACTTCTCTGGAGTGTTGCAGTAAGTTTTGACCATACGATGAACGGTATTTCATACGTCCAACAGTTTTAATCAATTCTGGGTGCAAACCATGAATTCCTAAATCAATAACGGTACGTTTTCCAACCTCTATGATTTCTCTTCCAATTTGCTTTTCAGTTTTGCGCACTACTTCTTCTATTCGTGCAGGATGAATACGTCCATCTGTTACCAATTTATGCAAGGATAGGCGTGCAATTTCACGACGAACAGAATCAAAACAAGATAAAATGATGGCTTCTGGTGTGTCATCAACAATAATCTCAACACCTGTAGCAGCTTCAAGCGCTCTAATATTTCGTCCTTCTCGACCAATAATTCGACCTTTCATATCGTCCGATTCTATATTAAAAACAGAAACACAATTATCAATGGCTTCTTCTGTTCCTACACGTTGAATGGTATTGATAATAATTTTTTTGGCGTCTTGTTCTGCTGTCAGTTTGGCCTCTTCCATTTTGTCTTGAACATAGGCCATAACATCATTTTTGGCCTCTGCTTTAAGGGATTCTACAAGTTGAGATTTGGCCTCATCGGCAGAAAGTCCAGAAATAACCTCTAATTGTTGGACATGGCTTTTATGCAATTTGTCTAATTCCTCTTGGCGCTTTTCTATGATAGCAACTCTTTGGTCATACTCTTTCTTTTTGACTTCAAGTTCGTTGTTTAATTTTTTATTTTTTGAAAGTTCTGATGAAATTTGTGATTCCTTATCTCGAGTTCTTTTTTCGGATTCCGCCATTTTTTTATCTCTAGATAAGATCACTTTTTCGTGCTCAGATTTTAGTTCTAAAAATCGTTCTTTGGCTTGAAATATTTTATTTTTTTTGATGTTTTCACCTTCAGATTTGGCTTTAGAAATGATGTCTTTGGCTAATCGCTCTGCATTTCTGGTTATTTGTGAAGCATTATTTTTATCTCTTATTTTAGAAATTACAAGTCCAATGATAAGCCCCAAAACAGCAGCTCCAGCACCTATAAATAGTATATTTTGATCCATTTTTATGTTATTAATTTAAAAAAAAAGCCTGTAGAGATCTGGGTTTTGTATAAACTCCTAATGAACAGGATTTGGGGTTGAAAAGCTGATCAAGGGTCTGCGACAAGGCAGCATGCTTTTACAACTTAAACGGACCCCATTTATAGAATTCTCGTTGAGTTTATCAAAAAATTGACCAATACAGGCAGTATGTATTATTATATTTTAAAGAACGTTGGTGTTTAAGTGTTGTTCTAGTCGTGCATCCAAATCCAAAAGACGTTTTTCTAGGGTTTCACTTAAACTGTTTTTATTTATTTTTGTTTGCTCTGTTTCAGCGGCAAATTGTAAGGCACACATGGCCAAAACATCTTGCTTGTCTTGAACAGAATAGCTTTGTTCAAACTTTTTTACGGTTGTTTCTATCTTTTGAGCGGCCAATCGCAAACCCTCTTCTTGGTCTGGTGCTATTGTCAATGGGTAAACCCGATTGGCAATAGATAACTTGATTTTTAATTGCTCACTCATTAGCTATTATTTAGTCCGATAAACTAGCTATACAATCGTTTATCTCTTTGATCAAAGCATTTATTTTGAGCTTTGAAGCTCTTTTGTCTTCGTTACTGCCTAGCATCGAACTTGCAATTTTCAAAGCCTCAAACTCGTCTTGCTTTTTTTCAAGCAATTGATGTTGGTCTTTGTTTTGAGATTTTAATATTTCAATCTCTTTTTTTAGAGCTGCATTTTCTTCTTTCAAAAGTCCAAACTGATCAATGATCCTGTCTATTTTTTCTTCTAGCGTTTGGACAATATTTTCAATTTTGCTCATTTACAAATTCAATACCTTATTTCACAAATTTAGCATTCCGCGTTCAAAATCGCAATTTCTATGACTATTAATTTTAAATAATTTAAGCCAACCAATACTTTGCTTTTTATTTTCAATTCAATATTTTAGCTAAAGATCATACTTATGAAATTTTTTACATTTTTTTGTTTTTTGTGTTCTATGTATACCACAGCACAAACCCCCTACCCGCAGGACTATTTTCGATCGCCTTTGGATATTCAATTGGTGCTTTCTGGTACCTTTGCAGAGTTACGCTCCAATCATTTCCACTCTGGATTAGACATCAAAACCAACGGAAAGCAAGGTTTAAAAGTATATGCAGCAGCGGCTGGATATGTGAGTCGTATTAAAATTTCACGTTATGGGTACGGAAAGGCGTTATATATCACCCACCCCAATGGATACACAAGCGTATATGCACATCTTCAAAAATTTTCTTCAGAAATTGAAGCTTTTGTCAAAAAACGACACTATCTAAAAGAACAATTTGAAATAGAGCTTTTTCCAAAATTAAATGCACTAAAGGTAAATGCTAACGACGTCGTTGCATTTTCTGGAAATACAGGGGGCTCTTCTGGACCGCATTTGCATTTTGAAATTAGAGATAAGCAAGAACGCCCTATGAACCCCATGCTTTTTGGATTGGATATTAAAGACACAACCGCACCCCAACTTTATGAGCTTTTTGCCTATCCGATTTCAGAAGATAGTCATATTGATGGAGAACAAAAAAAGAAAAAAATAAGACTTAGAAAACAGCCTGATGGAAGTTTTATTGCAGCCCCTATATCATCTTATGGAACGATTGGATTTGGGATTGTAGCTAACGATAGACAAGATTATGCTCCTAACAAAAATGGTGTTTCAAAAATTGAAACTTATTTTAATGGCCAAAAATCAATTGAAGTTGATTTCAAACGGTTTTCTTTTAGTGAAACCAAGCATATCAACCGCTATATTGATTATGGGCATTATCGAACCAAAAAAAGAAAAATACAAAAGTTATTTATCGAAAAAAATAACCCTTTAAGTCTCTTTACTTATGAAAGAGAAAAGGGAAAATTGATGATTAATGACCGTACAAATTCATCATATTCCATAAAAATTAAAGACTTCAAAGACAATACAACTTCCGTTCAAATACCTATTGTAGGAACATTTCAACCCATCAATAATACAGACCAGATTCCTTTAAGTTACACTTATATTAATGCTTCTGAAGAAGTTCTATTAGAAGAAAATTCGATACAAGTAGACATTCCAGCCCATGCACTATATGATGACATTTTTTTAGATTTTCAAGTAAAAAATGATACGCTTAGGATGCATCAACCAACTGTTCCGCTAATAAAATCGATGACCATAAAATTTGATGTAAGCCACTACAATCCCGATGACATGAATCACCTCTACATTGCGAGTGTTTCGAAGTATGGAAAATTATATTATACATCAACAAAACGCAAAGGCTCAACGCTCTATGCAAGAACAAAATACTTTGGGACTTACACCCTAGCAAGTGATAAAGAAGGACCTACAATTGTACCCTTAAACTTCAAAAATGGAAGTTGGTTGAGCAAATACCGCTATTTGAACATTAAAATATCAGATGCCATTTCTGGAATTAAAAATTTCAGAGCCACAGTCAATGGAAAATGGATTTTGATGGAGTACGACGCCAAAACCAATACACTGACACATGACTTCAACGACGAAGTTGTTGTGGACACCAAAAATAATTTAAAGCTCATTGTCACAGATAATGTGGGAAATAGTTCTAAATTTGAAACAATATTTTATAGAAAATAAACACCTTAAAGTTTGAAAACCAATTATTTACATTTATTCTTTGTTATTTTTCTCATGGGTCAATTTCAAATGTTGGCACAAACGGCTACGCTTCGTGGAATTCTGCTCGATGAATTGAATACCCCTATCGAAAATGCAAATATATCTGCTAATAATGTTGGAACAACTTCAAATTCTAATGGATTTTATAGTCTAAAAATCCCTGCTAACAAAGAGGTCAGTGTAGTATTTTCTCATGTTAGCCACAAATCTGTTCGTGTTGTTTTTAAGCTAAAAAATGGTCAAGAATTTGAATTTAATCCTATACTAAAAATAGAGGTTGAGCAAATTGAAACTGTAGTCATTACTGGAACAAAACGTTCTGATTTTGAGGGTGTTACTACGATTTCGCCTCAAATTATTCGAACCATAAAAGGGGCGCAACCTGGTGTAGAAAATTTACTAAAGACATTAGCAGGAGTTAATATTTCAAATGAATTGAGTACGCAATATTCTGTGCGTGGTGGTAATTTTGATGAAAATTTAGTGTATGTGAATGGTATCGAAGTTTACAGGCCTTTTTTGGTGCGCTCTGGCCAACAAGAAGGACTTAGTTTTGTCAATACAGATATGGTTCAAGATTTACAGTTTTCTGCTGGCGGATTTCAAGCCAAATATGGTGATAAACTTTCATCGGTTTTGGATATTACCTATAGGAAACCAACTGAATTTGGCGTTCGTGCCGATTTTAGTCTTTTGGGCGGAAGTATCACTGCTGAAGGTGTAAGTAAAAACAATAAACTATCAGCTCTTGTTGGATTGCGTTACAGAGATAATACATTGTTGGTGGATGCAAAAGAAACACAAACCAATTATGAACCTCAGTTTTTGGATGCACAGACCTATTTGAACTATAAAATAAGTTCTAAGTTTGATTTAAGTTTTTTGGGAAATATTTCTTCAAACTCCTATAATTATGCTCCAAAAACAAGACAAACAAATTTTGGCACCCTTCAAAATCCTATTGCACTTTTGGTGTTTTATGAAGGCCAAGAGGAAGACAAATACAATACTTATTTTGGAGCACTAAAAGGCTCATATCAAGTGAATGAGAATTTAAGTTTACAGTTAATTACCTCTAGTTTTCATACGACAGAACAAGAGTATTTTGATATTTTGGCACAATATAGATTGGGCGAAGTCAATAGTAATATTGGAGATGAAAACTTGGGAGAAGTTGAATTTTCAGAAGGTATAGGAGGACAAATTAATCATGCAAGAAACGATTTGGATGCATTGATTACAACTGTTGAACACCGAGGAGACTTCAAAAAAAATAAGAACCACTTTCAGTGGTCTATCAAATATACAAATGAAGATATTCGAGATCGTGTTGTCGAATGGGAAGTTATAGATTCCGCTGGATTTTCTATTAATCCGCCAAACTTAGATCAATTTGATAATCAACCTTATGCACCAAACACAGGGCCTCTTGCCCCCTATGAAAATACGAGAGCAAGAAATGCTACTACAGTAGAACGCCTTCAGGCATTTGCACAATGGAGTAAGCGCAGTACGTTGGGTTCAAATGAAGTGTTTTATAACATTGGTGTACGCACACATCAATGGAATGTTAGCGGTCAAAATATCAACTCTAAACAACAACTGGTGTTTAGTCCAAGAGCGCAATTTAGCATCAAACCTAATGGCAAAAAAGTTATGCTCTATAGACTCAGCGGTGGGATGTACTACCAACCGCCATTTTACAGAGAATTGCGTGATGTAAACGGCGCTGTAAATAGTAATGTAAAAGCGCAACGCTCTGTCCATATTGTTGCTGGACATGAGTATAGTTTTCAGCTTTGGAATCGGCCTTTTAAATTGATTTCTGAAGCATATTATAAGCAGCTTTCAAATGTTAATCCATACACCGTAGAGAATGTCCGTATTCGTTATGCAGCCAATAATGACGCAAAAGCATATGCCTATGGGCTAGATGTGCGCTTAAATGGTGAGTTTGTTGCGGGAACAGAATCTTGGTTTTCATTTGGATATCTAAAAACGGAAGAAGCCATTGAAGGAAGAAATTTTATTGCGAGGCCGATGGATCAACGCTTAAAATTTGGAGTACTTTTTCAAGATTATGTTCCTAAACTACCAAACATGAAAATGTATCTTAATTTAGTGTACAATACAGGAGTGCCAGGCGGATCACCGAGTTATGCAGATGTATACAGTTACCAAAACAGACTGCCAGATTATAAGCGTGCAGATATTGGGATGTCTTATGGTATTGTTAGCCCCAAAAACAGGGTGAAAAGTGGGTGGAAAAAGTACTTCAAAGAATTGGCCGTTGGCATAGAAATTTACAATATTTTTGATGTGCAAAACTCAATTACCAATACGTGGGTAAGGGATGTGTATTCAAAACGTCAATACTCTATTCCAAATTATTTGACCCCAAGAGTATTTAATGTTAGATTAAATATGCGCTTTTAGGCAGACTATTAAACTAGAGTTTTAAGAATATCGACCACAATATCTAATTCTTCTTTGGTGTTGAAAGAACTAAATGAGAAGCGAATAGACGGTTTTTTTAGGTCTTCTTCAGAAAGAAATTCTGATAGTACATGAGACCCTTTATCGCTACCGCTTTGGCAGGCACTTCCTTTTGAACAGGCAATTCCTTTGAGGTCCAGTTGAAATAAAAATAAAGGTGCTTTTTCTGCCGAAACAGGCAAACAAACATTAACTAAGGTATAGGTGCTTTTTTCTAAATCATCACAACAACCATTAAATTTTATGCCAGGTACTTCAGCTTTGAGCCGTTTGATGAAATAAGATTTTAGCTCACTAATATATTGAGTTTCAGCCTCTAAATGTGCGTAGGCAATAGCCAAAGACTCATCCAGGCCAACAATGTCGTGCAAACTTTCTGTGCCTGCTCGGTATCCGCGCTCTTGCGAACCTCCTGTAATTATGGGTTGTAATCCTAAACCATTTCTAACAAAAGCAAATCCTATGCCTTTTGGGCCATGAAATTTATGTGCACTCGCAGCCAAAAAGTCAATTGGAATTTTTTCTAAATCTAAATGATAATGACCTACAGATTGGACGGTATCACTGTGAAACAAAACCTTATACTTTTTACATAATTCTGCAACAAATTTTAAGTCCAAAATTGTTCCGATTTCATTGTTGATATGCATTAACGAAACCAAAGTTTTTTCTGAAGAATTCATTAATAATTCTTCCAAGTGTTTCAAATCGAGTTCTCCGTGTTCTGTAATATGAACATAACTGACTTTGACACCGGAAGACACTTGTAAAGCTTCAATGGTATGCCCTACTGCATGGTGTTCAATTTTAGATGAAATGATATGTTTCACTCCCAAATCGCAAACTGCAGATCGTAACACAAGATTATCGGCTTCTGTTCCACCAGAGGTGAAAATAATTTCTGAGGGTTTTACATTAAAATATGAAGCAATCCTTTTGCGGCATTGTTCTAGTACAGATTTTGAAGAACGACCAATGCTGTGTGTCGATGATGGATTGCCATAAGTAGATTTTAAAATATCGGCCATTGTATCCGCAACTTCTTTGCGAACACATGTTGTGGCGGCACTGTCTAAATAAATGGGGGTCATTTGTAACCTTTTAATTTAAACAAAAATAATCAAATTAAATAATTGACAATAACATTAAATTTATTTCTTAATTCTTTTACTTTTGTAACAAATAGTTGAATTATGCGCAATTGGTTATGTTTCTTTTCGGTTTTACTTCTCACAACAGCCTGTGATGATGGTGATGTGATCGATATTCGTTTAGATTTTGATAAAGAATTATCCCTATGTGAAATTCAAACTGCCAATCAAGGTTCTGGTATTACTTCAAGTTTTTTGTTTTATGATACCAGAGAAGATCCTTTTGAATCGCTTACACTTTTGATTCCAAGAACTACCGCCACAGAAGCTATGTTCAACCCTGCAGCATCTGGCGATACGCAAACAATTACAATTGATGGTACTAATGTTCAGTTTCATTACAGAGCCTACAATGGCGATCCCAATGCATTAATTTGCGCTATAATTCCTCCAGCTGGTGTAGCAGTTACAAATAGCTATTCTTCTAGTAGTGGATCAGCACAATTTATTTCTACCTTTCAAGACGATGATAATGATGGAGTGCCAACCGCTTTGGAATTTGATGGCGATTCAGACGGAGATGGTATTCCCAACTACAAAGACAACGATGATGATGGCGATAATGTGCCAACAATTAATGAAAAACCAGACCCCAACAACGATGGCGATTTGACAGATGCACAAGATACAGATGGCGACACTATCCCCGATTATCTAGACAACGATGATGATGGAGATGGCACACTTACTATCAACGAAGATGAAAATGGAAATGGCAATCTTTTTGATGACATTGCAACAGGGGCTTCTTCTGCACGCTTTTTAGATGCTATTTTTGCGAATTCTTATGTTGTTCAAACAAATAATACTAATCAATTTCAACGTATTGTGACGATAACCATTACATTGAATAACATTGATATTTCTATACTCTCTGCAGATTCTTTGGCACTGGGCACCTTCGAAACCACACTTTCTTTCTAGGATGGTCTGTTCTGAAAAATATAAACCTCTGTAGCACCATGTCCATATTTTTGATAATCTGCAGGGTAAAAGTCGATGCCGTCGTAGCGTTTCAATAGATATTCGAGTTCCAGTTTGAGTACCCCCTCTCCTACACCATGAATAAAAACAACACGTTGGATGCGTTTTGAAATGGCAAAATCCAAACGACGTTTTGCCGTATCCAATTGTAAGTTGAGCATATCATGGTTTTGCATGCCCTTTGTAGAACTCAGCAGTTGATGGATATGAAGGTCCACTTCCATTGGTGGTGTTTGGCGTGCTTTTGTTTTTTTCTTTGGAATTTCAGCTCGTTTTTTTGAACTTTTTTCAGAAAGAATTTTTTGTAGGGATTGACCAGAAAATGAAGATGTATTCAAAAGATTGTCTTTAATCTTGACCAACTCCGAAGCGTCAAATGACAGTTCAAATCCAGCAGTAGTTTCAATGGTAACTGTAGGCCCTGAAACTTCAATAACACGTCCAGAAAGGTCATCATCTAAAACAGAAACTCTATCGTTTATTTTAAATTTCATATGAGAATTTATTCTTCTTCATCAGATTGAACCGCATACGGATTATACTCTGGTTTTTCGCCAATACCCTTGGAAATCATATACAATCCAACCACTAAAAAAAATAATCCAACAACTGAAATTAAAGTATTTGAATTGGAAAACAACTCAGCATATATAAGTAATATAACACCTAGTATAAATGCAAGATATTTTATGTAATTCTGTTTCAAATTATGATGTAATTAGAGTGAGTTAAAAATAACATCTTTAGTTTAATTATCTTGAATATTGCATTTATTTTTTTATTCGATAAATTATTTATTAATTTGGGTCAGCGATCTGTGTATGACTTTAGAAAACTACATGTTACCTTGTTTAAGCAAAACCCTTTTTGGTTTTGAATGTATGGGTTGTGGATTTCAACGTGCTTTTTTTCTTGTTTTTAAAGGCCATTTTGTGGACGCCTTTTTGATGTATCCAGCAATTTATCCTCTTCTTATGTTGGGGAGTATCATTATCATAAGTCGGTTTTATAAGTTTAAATTTTATCAAAAAAGCATCAATCTATTGTCTATTATTTCCGTTGGTGTCATTATGACAAACTATATCATTAAACAGATTATTTTATGAAAAAATCTTTAAATCCAACCCTAGTTTATATCCTGAGTATTCTAGGACTATTATGCTGTTGTTTTGGTGGTATTGGAATTGTGTTTTCTTTGCCTTCATACATAACAGCCACCAAAAAAGTTAAAGATGCACAGCTATATCCTGACGAATATGAAGGTAGCCTAAGCGCTATGGATACTGCAAAGACAGTTGCGCTTATTGTTCTTGTAATCAATACTTTATTCCTTTTATGGACCCTCTATTCTTTGACAACAAGCGACTTTAGCGAACTACAAGAAGAATGGCGTAAAGCTATGGAAGAAATAAATGCTACAAAGTAAAACTATGGTTTTAATTTGAAACTAATAAGCAGCATCAATCCTTAAACGTTGCTTGGTCATGTATTGGCAACTCGTCATAGCCCATATTAAATAATGTAAATCCAAAAATATCGGCATATTGTTCGATGGTTTTACTCACTGGTGTTCCTGCTCCATGGCCTGCGTTAGTTTCTATCCGAATTAATGTAGGATTTGATCCCGTTTGCTTGCTTTGTAGTGCTGCGGCAAACTTAAAACTATGTGCTGGTACTACCCGATCGTCGTGATCGCCAGTGGTGACAAGGGTTGCTGGATAGCGAATACCTGATTTTACATTGTGAACAGGAGAATACCCTTTTAGGTATTCAAACATTTCTTTGCTATCTTCTGCTGTCCCATAATCGTAGGCCCAACCTGCACCAGCTGTAAAAGTATGGTATCGAAGCATATCGAGAACACCAACTGCTGGAAGTGCGACTTGCATTAGGTCTGGACGTTGTGTCATTGTAGCGCCAACAAGAAGACCTCCATTGGATCCTCCACGAATAGCAAGAAAATCACTTGACGTATAGTTATTAGCAATCAAATACTCTGCTGCAGCAATGAAATCATCAAAAACATTTTGTTTTTTCATTTGTGTTCCTGCATCATGCCATTCTTTACCATATTCTCCACCGCCACGAAGATTGGGCACAGCATAAATACCGCCTTGCTCCAACCAAACCGCATTGGTGACACTAAAGCTTGGATTCAAACTGACGTTAAATCCACCATAGCCATAAAGAATTGTAGGATTTTTCCCATTGAGTTGAAGCCCTTTTTTATGGGTAATCATCATAGGAATTTTGGTGCCGTCTTTAGAGTCATAAAACACTTGTTGACTTTCATAATCGGTGCTTTCAAAATCAATTTCTGGAGTCCAATACAACTCAGAGTCACCTGTCTCTACATTAAATTTGTAAATACTGGAGGGTGTTTTGTAATTTGTAAATGAATAAAAATCAATTTTTTCTTCTTTTTTTCCTCCAAATCCTCCTGCATTTCCAAGTCCAGGAAGGTTTATATTGCGTACAAAATTTCCTTCATAATCGTATTGTTTAACTTGAGATATGGCATCTACCATGTATTCTGCAAAGAAGTATCCACCACCTGTAGAAGGGCTTAGAACATGCGCTGTTTCTGGGATAAAATCCACCCAATATTTTGGATCCGGATTCTTGGCATCAACAGCAACTATTTTTTGATTTGGTGCATTTAAATTGGTAACTAAATATAATCTATCCCCAACATTATCAATGACATACGTATCACTTTTGGTGTGATCCAAAATGGTTACAATTGGGTTTTGAGGCGCATCCAAATTCTTGATAAAAAGTTTATTACCAGACGTTGAAACACTTGCTGAAATAATTAAAAACCGATTGTCCTCCGTCACTCTCGCTCCGATATAGCGATGCTTTTCGGATTGAGTCCCACCAAACACCAAAATATCATCGTCTTGAGAAGTCCCCAATTTGTGATAATACACTTTGTGTTGATCTGTTTTTGCAGAAAGCACACTGCCTTTGGGTCTATCATAACTCGAATAATAAAACCCTTCATCTTTGTACCAGGACATTCCGCTAAATTTTACATCAACTAAAGTGTCGCCAATTATGTTTTTAGTAACTACGTCCATAGTAATAATTTTTCGCCAATCACTACCACCCTCAGAAATACTATAGGCCAATAAATTGCCACTTTTAGAAAAGCTCGTACCGCCAAGCGATATAGTTCCATCTTCTTTGAATGTATTTGGATCAAGAAAAACACTGGCCGTTGAAGGATCTTCTCCAGTTTTGTAACGGTATATCACATATTGATTTTGAAGTCCATTGTTTTTATAGAAATATGTATAATCGGCTTCTTTAAAAGGCGAACCAATTTTTTCATAATTCCATAATTTTTCTAAACGTTCTTTTAATTCTTCACGGTAAGGAACCTTAGACAAGTAATCAAATGTTGTTTTGTTTTGGGTTTCTACCCATGCCTCAGTTTCTTTGCTTCTGTCATCCTCCAACCAGCGGTAAGGATCTTTTACAGCAGTCCCAAAGTACTCATCTACAGTATCAACTTGATGTGATATTGGGTACTCAACCCTTATATCTCTGCTCTTTTCTGCATTTTTATTGCATGCCATTACACTTATAATTATGAATAAATAAAAAATATTATGTTGCATCAAATTGTGTTTATGTGTTTTCAATAAATAGGTTTAAAATAAATGGATCAACTCGTCTCAAAAGTTGATAATGTTTTGATGATAATAGATACGCAATCAAGTAATTGATCTTCTGTCATGACCAAAGGGGGTGCAAAACGAATGATATTCCCATGCGTTGGTTTTGCCAACAAGCCATTGTCACGTAGTTTCAAGCAAATATTCCAAGTGGTATAGCTATCTTCAGTATCATTAATAACTATAGCATTTAATAACCCTTTCCCTCTTACGAGTTTCACTATATTACTGTTTTTGATGTATGCATTTAGTTGATCTCTAAAAAGATGTCCTAGTCGTTCGGCATTATCGGTAAGTTGCTCATCCTTAATGACTTGTAGTGCTGCAATAGCCACTGTTGCAGCAATTGGATTACCGCCAAAAGTACTGCCATGAGAACCGGGGGTAATAACCTCCATAATAGGATTGTTGGCCAAAACAGCAGAAACGGGATATACACCACCGCTAAGGGCTTTCCCCAAAATCAATACATCGGGTTTAACGTCTGGAGTCCCAGAACAATCTTTATTGGCACAACTACAGTTGCCACAAGTGGCCAACAGTCGGCCTGTACGAGCAATTCCAGTTTGAACTTCATCAGCAATAAAAAGGACGTTGTGCGCTTCACACAGCGCTTTTGCAGTTTTCAAATAATTATCAGAGGGAACATAAACCCCTGCTTCGCCTTGAATGGGTTCAACCAAAAATCCTGCGATATCGTTGTGCGTTTCTAATACGTTTTGCAAAGCTGTTGTGTCGTCATAAGGGATTTTGATAAAACCGTCGGTATAGGGCCCAAAGTCTTCTCGTGCTGTAGAATCATTAGAAAAAGAAATAATCGTTGTTGTACGCCCATGAAAATTATTTTTGCAAACTATAATTTTTGCATTATTTTCTGGAATACCTTTTACTTGATAGGCCCAACGGCGTGTGATTTTCAAAGCGGTTTCCACGGCCTCTGCACCTGTATTCATTGGAAGTACTTTATCAAATCCAAAATAGTGAGTAATATACTGTTCATATGGCCCTAACTGATCGTTATAAAAAGCTCTAGACGTGAGCGTTAGTGTCTCCGCTTGATGCTTCATTGCATTGACAATTGTAGGATGGCAATGCCCTTGATTTACAGAGGAATAGGCCGACAAAAAGTCATAATATTTTTTGCCCTCAACATCCCAAACATAAACACCTTCTCCTTTGTTGAGAACTACGGGAAGGGGGTGGTAGTTATGAGCGCCATAGTTGTGCTCCAAATCCATGGCCTCTTTCGATGTAAGTGTGTTTAAAACTGACATATTAAAAAAAATTATATGAGAAAAGTACCATTCCTTCTTTTGGAGAGAAATCACCCATGGTTTGCAAAGTAGTAAGTTTTTTTAATTTTCTAAAACAAAAACATAAATATTAGCAAATATTAAATTTTATATGTGACCATTTCGATTTTTTTGTGTCTAACTCTATACACAAAACTCATTAAACACACATATTATGGAAAAAGTTGTAGAATCAACAAAAGAACTTAGCGCTAAAGTTTGGGAAAGCTTTAGCTATTTTATGAACGAAATTGGGCAGTTTATACCGAAATTACTTGGCGCCCTATTGTTCTGGTTTGTAGGCAGATTTATTGCTCGTTTACTTAGAAAATTAGTCATCAAATTTGCTAAACTGATCAAAATTGATGTCATCGCAGATAAAGTTGAACTTGATCAAATGCTGGAACAAGTCGGAATTAAACACAAATTTTCAACCATTATTGGCAATATCATTTATTATGTGTTGCTTCTTGTGGTTTTACTTACGGTCTTCGACATCTTAGGACTATCAGTAGCCAAAGAATTATTTGATAAAGTAGTTGGATTCATTCCAGATATTTTCATCTCTGTCATTTTATTTGTTTTTGGATTATATCTTGCCAATTTTGTTCGAGATTTCATCGATGGACGACTGCAAAATATGAACATTGAACAAGCCTCTGTGATTGGATCTCTTGCAAAATTTGGAATTTTATTGATTGTCTTTTCAATGATTTTATCTCAATTAAATATTGGAAATGATTTGATTTCAAAGCTCACACAGTACCTCTTTGCTGCTCTTGGACTTGGACTAGCTATTGCTATTGGTCTCGGTGGAAGAGATGCTGCAAAAGAACTTATTGATCGCATTTTTAAACAAAAAAAATAGAATAAAAAAATACCATTTTTTAATGCTGTTCTTAAAGGACAGCATTTTTTTTTGCAGTATTTTTGTTGCATGCGAAGAAAACAAAACAAAAAGCAATTTTTTGAAGTTGAAGTCATCGATGCCGGGGCCAAAGGTAAAAGTGTTGCCAAAGCACCAGATGGGAAAATTATTTTTTTAAATAATGCTGTTCCTGGTGATGTGGTTGATATACAAACCTTTAAAAAACGCAAAGGGTATTATGAAGGAAAAGCCATACACTTTCATAAGTACTCAGAACATAGAGAAACCCCTGCCTGTGTGCATTTCGGAACTTGTGGTGGATGCAAATGGCAGCACATGAAATATGATCAACAGTTGTTCTTTAAACAAAAAGAAGTGACCAACAATCTTGTCCGTATTGGAAAAGTTGAACTTCCAGAAGTCACTCCTATTTTGGGGTGTGATACCCCCTATTTCTATAGAAATAAAATGGAATTTTCTTTTAGCAATAACCGATGGTTGTCTTTAGAAGAAATTAATGCCAATGCAACCATTGACAATAGAAATGCACTAGGTTTTCATATTCCTGGAATGTGGGATAAAATTTTAGATATTGACAAATGTTGGCTTCAAGCCGACCCTTCAAATGATATTCGAAACCGACTCAAAGCGTTTGCTATTGAGCAGCAAATTCCGTTTTTTGATCCAAAACAACAATCTGGGGTATTGCGTACTCTAATGATTCGAACAACCAGTACGGGTGAAGTTATGGTAGTGGTTCAATTCTTTGCGGCCACGAAAGAGCAAATTGAATCAATTCTACAATTTTTAAAAGAAACATTTCCTCAAATTACTTCCTTGCAATATGTCATCAACGCTAAAGGCAACGACACTATTTATGATCAAGATGTGATTTGTTATCACGGGCAAAATTTTATTGTCGAAGAAATGGAAGATTTACAGTTTAAAATTAATGCCAAGTCATTTTATCAAACCAACTCCAAACAGGCCTATAATTTATATAAAATTACACGCGATTTTGCAAATTTATCAGGGAACGAATTGGTTTATGATTTATATACAGGGACAGGAACTATTGCACAATTTGTAGCTAAAAAAGCCAAAAAAGTTATTGGTGTAGAAGCCGTACCCGATGCAATAAAAGCAGCAAAAGATAACGCAAAACACAACAAGATTGATAATACAGATTTTTTTGTTGGTGACATGAAATCTGTTTTCAATTCAGAATTTATAACCACTCACGGACAGCCAGACGTTATCATTACTGATCCACCAAGAGATGGGATGCACAAAGATGTTGTTCAACAAATATTGAATATTTTACCTGAAAAAATTGTGTATGTCAGTTGCAACAGCGCTACTCAAGCGAGAGATTTGGCCATGATGGATTTGGATTATAAGATTACAAAAACACAAGCTGTAGATATGTTTCCACAGACGCATCATGTAGAAAATGTTGTACTTTTGGAAAAAAGAACTTAAATTTTTTATGAAAAATATATCTTTTTTATGGATTGTTGTCCTGCTTATCGCTTGCGAACCAGACGATGTCTGTAGCGAAAATACACAAACAACCTCTCGTCTCGTCATTGAATTTTTTGATATTGGAAATTTAGAAAATACAAAAACCGTAGGCGGGCTTTTTGCTGTCGCTATCGATCCACAAGGCAACGAACTTGCAATTTCTGGTGAGATTGTAAGTTCTCGTGATAAAATCACATTACCCCTAAATGGAACAGAAAATCAATCACAATTTAAGCTCTACAACAATTATAGTGTAGTGAACGATGTGATTCAAGGCAATCCAGATATAATTACAGTGGCATACAGTACGACTCCTGTATATGTGTCGCGAGCATGTGGTTATAAAAATGTATTTAACATTCAAGGGTTTAGTATAGAAAGTGATAGTGATCTTTGGATGATAAATACAGAAATCAGCGTAAATGAAGTTACAAATGAAAATGAAACCCATGTTAAAATATACCACTAGTTGTCTTTATTTTTTGTTGGTCACTACATTTGTATTTTCACAAAGTGAAACTATTGATGCAACTCCAAAAACCGCTACGGACAGTATTGTTTTTCAAGACAAATACGGTCTGCGTTTTGGAGCCGATTTAAGTAAATTGGGGCGTACTGCATTTGAAACAGACTACTCAGGATTTGAAATAAATGCCGATTATCGATTGGGAAAACACCTCTATATCGCTGGCGAGCTGGGCTTTGAAGAAAAAACCACAAAAACAGATTATTTAGACGCAAGTGCTAAAGGAAATTATTTCAAGGCAGGTATAGATTATAATCTGTATAACAACTGGCTCGGAATGGAAAACTTGATTGTAAGTGGTTTGCGTTTTGGAGTATCGCAATTTAGTCAAACCCGTGAGCGCTACACCGTTTATGATACCAACAGCCAAACTTGGTCGCAAATTCAAAACAACGAAAGCATGGAATTCTCTGGGCTTACAGCCGCATGGGTAGAACTTATTTTTGGTATAAAAGCTGAGCTTTTTAATAATCTATTTTTAGGTTTTAATGTGCAGTTAAAAGCAAGAATTTCTGAAAAAAGACCTGATAATTTCGAAAATCTATACATTCCAGGATTTGGACGAACATATGACAGTAGCAAGGTGGGTACAGGGTTTAGCTACAATATTTCATATTTATTACCAATTTATAAAAAAGCACGTGTTCAAAAACAAGAAACCAAAGAGGACGAAGAAGCGCTAGACGAATAAAAAAATAGACTAACGGATAAGTTTCTTGTATTTGATGCGTTTCGGCATGATATCACCGCCTAATCGCTTGCGCTTATTGGCTTCATATTCACTAAAACTACCTTCAAAGAAATACACTTCAGAATCCCCCTCAAAAGCTAAAATATGGGTACAGATACGATCTAAAAACCAACGGTCATGACTGATGACTACAGCACAACCAGCAAAATTCTCTAAACCCTCTTCTAATGCACGTAATGTATTGACATCTAGGTCGTTAGTGGGCTCGTCTAAAAGTAATACATTACCTTCTTCTTTAAGCGTCATGGCCAAATGTAAACGGTTGCGTTCACCACCAGAAAGGAGCTTTACTTTTTTATTTTGCTCACTTCCAGAAAAATTAAAACGACTTAAATATGCCCGCGAATTAACTTGCCGGCCCCCCATCATAATGAGTTCTTGCTCGTCACTGAAATTTTGCCAAATAGAATGTTCAGGATTGATATTAGAATGGCTTTGATCGACATAGGCGATTTTGGCCGTTTCACCTACCTTAAACGTTCCTTTGTCAGGGGTTTCCTCTCCCATAATCATTTTGAAAATGGTTGTTTTTCCAGCCCCATTAGGACCAATCACACCAACAATTCCTGCCTGTGGCAAGCTAAACTTCAAATCATCATACAATAATTTATCACCAAAAGCCTTACTCACACCCTCTGCATCAATCACATTTGTACCCAAACGCGGTCCGTTAGGAATATAAATTTCTAATTTTTCATCGAGCTGCTTTTGATCTTGATTCAAAAGTTTATCGTAATTGTTTAGACGCGCTTTTTGCTTAGTTTGACGCCCTTTTACACCTTGACGCACCCATTCCAACTCACGTTCTAGAGTTTTTTGACGTTTAGACGCCGATTTATTCTCTTGTGCCAAACGCTTCGATTTTTGATCCAACCAAGAAGAATAATTCCCTTTCCACGGAATACCCTCTCCTCTATCGAGTTCTAAAATCCAACCCGCAACATTATCTAAAAAATAGCGGTCGTGCGTTACGGCAATCACCGTCCCTTTATAGTGTGCCAAATGTTGCTCTAACCAATGCACCGATTCGGCATCCAAATGGTTGGTTGGCTCATCCAAAAGCAATACATCTGGTTCCTGCAAAAGCAAACGACAAAGCGCGACTCTACGGCGCTCTCCACCAGATAATACAGCAATTTTTTTGTCGCCTTCTGGAGTGCGAAGTGCATCCATAGCGATTTCTAATTTTGTATCGAGTTCCCAAGCATTGGCAGCATCAATTTGATCTTGAAGCTCTGCTTGACGATTCATGAGTTTTTCCATACGATCGGCGTCGGAATAGACTTCCTCGAGGCCAAACATATCATTGATTTTGTTGTATTCATCCAAAATTGCAACCGTTTCGGCAACTCCTTCTTTGACAATATCCAAAACCGTTTTGTTATCATCCAATTGCGGTTCTTGCTCTAGATAGCCCACAGAGTAATCTTGAGAAAACACCACATCACCTTGATAGTTTTTATCGACACCCGCAATGATTTTGAGTAGTGTTGATTTTCCAGAGCCATTAAGCCCTAGGATCCCAATTTTAGCGCCATAGAAAAAACTGAGATAAATATTTTTGAGAACAGGAGTATTGGCAGATTGGAAGGTTTTGGTAACCCCAGCCATTGAAAAAATGATTTTCTTATCGTCACTCATTATACGCGCCCTTTTAAAGCATTAAACACCCATGCAATGGCAAAGAACCCAATTCCTACTGCTGCAAAGCCCCAACCTGCTACATCGTCGTAACGAAAAGCACCTAGAGCAATAAGGGAACACCCTACAAATATCATAATGAATGTGGCCCACGCCAAAACGGTATTTTTATTCATATGTTTATGGTCTAAAAAATATTGATGACTTCAAATATCGTGAATTTTTGAAACTTACAATTTAAGTTTCTAGTATTTTTTTTGATCGCATTACATACATCCACTGTAAACGATTCTTTTCTTTGTCTAATGAATTTCTATTTCCAATAAAGTATATGGATTTAAAAATAAATCTAAAAAATGTGACTTTTTTGGTTTTTATGTGTCTAAAGTCATGAAGGCGTTTGCAATACCCAAGCTAAAGACATAAACAGAAATGAAAAACATATTTTTTTTGATTAGCATCATAATTAGTTTTAATAACTGCTCCAAACCATTATATGTTCAGAATACGTATTTTGACTGCCCTCCACAAACAAAAATAGAACCTTACGATCGGAGTGAATTGATTCATTTAGCACTTCGAAGAGCTTTGGTTGTAGAAAAAGACATTCCAGATTATGATTTATTTCAACATAAAGCGCGGATTTATATTATGAATCCTGATAATAAAAATCAAATTGTACATTTAGACTCGTCTGACGTACCCACACAAATCGATTCGATACGGTTTTGTCTAAAATCCAAAAAAGAACTTCAACAAATTGCGAATATTACTGGAGAAAATTTTCTCTGTATTGCCTTTGAGTCCATAGAAATCGTTGAAAAAACCGCTACGATTGCAATTCGTAGTCAATGGATTGGGAGTTCAAAAAAAACAACTGTTTTCTTAAGTAGTGGTGGCTACCATGCAACCTATAAAAAAGTGAATGGGCAATGGAAATTGGACGCCATTTTAGGCGTTTGGATGTCCTAAATGATTTGTAATTTTTTTATTAAATTTGAAGTGTGCCTACACCCAAATCTATAGATCTTCAGATCAGCGCTCTGCTGTTTCATGAAGTATCATTCCCTTTTGGATGTGAATTTATGAACCAAAATCAAAAAAAATCTACATGTTATGAATGATGAAGACTACAAAAGACAAACACTTCTAAAATTAAAACGGCGTTTTTCTGAAAAAGAGACGATACAGATTTTTGCAAGAAGAGTGGAAGCTCTTGAGCTGGAACTTGGCAAAATGACATCGGAGAGAGATGAAGCTTTATACCGTCTTGAACAACAAAAGCACATCCGAAAAGCACTAGAAGCAAAACTTCAAACCTTAAAAAAATAATAATAAAACCGTTGCAGTTTGCTAAATCTCAATAACGTAAATCCACAACTTACTAAAACAAATTTGCTTGTGCTATGGTTGAGACATCGCTTGAGCTGTAAGAGAAATGCACACCATGAAATGTAAAAACTGTAACGGAATTGTCCGAAAAAACTTCTGCTCTACTTGTGGCCAAAGTACTCGAGTTGGGAAAATCACATTTAAAAGTATTTCTCAAGACGCATTTCAGGGGATATTTTATATTAAAAATGGATTTTTGTTTACTGTAAGAGAACTTTTCCTTAGACCTGGAGAAACCATTCAAAACTATTTAGATGGACAAAGAAAACGCTATTTTAAACCTATGGTTTATGTTATTGTTTTGTCTTCACTGTATTACATTTCAGTGCATTTAGCTGGCAAAACCACTCTTTTTGAGACTTTGATTTCTGGGCTTATTGAAAACTCTGAAAGTATCATTAACATTGACATTAATGACGATAAGGTCAAAGTACCAGGAATATTGATTTGGTTTTCAAAAAATCATGCCTATTTCACACTACTTACGATTCCCTTGTTTGCATTGGCTTCATTTATCTCTTTCCTAGGATTAAAAGCAAATTATTTGGAGCACATTGTATTGAACTTATATTGTACTGCGCAACAGACATTAATCTATGCGTGTTTTATTCTAATCAATACAGTATTTAAAAGTGAGATTTTAGACTATATGCCGTCTATTTTTGGAGGGTTATATCTCTTTTTTGTGTATTGGAAATTTTTTAAGAACGGAAATCGTTTTTTTAACGTATTAAGAACATTAACAGCTTGTATTATTTCGATTAGTATAAGTGCATTTGCGTTCGTCGCTGTATTAATTATAAGCCATCTAAATTAGCTATTCATTGGCACCTCGATAAAGAGTAGTTGCCCGTCTTGTTGTGCTTCAATCAAAAACTGATTGGCATTTGAAATCCCTACGGCATCACGCTGTTGTAACTCCTGATTATCAATAGTGGAAGCACCAAAAACTTGCATCACATAAACACCATGCGTTTCAGATTTTAGATGATAATTATAGCCATCGCCAGCATTCAAATTGACTCTGGAAATTTGTGCGTCTTGATAAATTTTCAAACTGCTTTCCAATTGAAAATCATTCATAGATTCTACCAAAATCTGTAATTCTCCGCTACTCATTTGTTCAAAATGCCGCTGATCGTAACGAGGCTCAACAGACATTCCGTTTGGAGTAATCCAAATTTGAAATAACCTTAAATCTTCTGAAGCAGAGGCGTTCATTTCGGAATGAAAAATACCGGTTCCTGCCGACATAACCTGCACCTCACCTGCTTCAACGGTAAGCCATTTCTCACCCATTGAATCTTTGTGTTTTAAAACACCTGAAAGTGGAACAGTAATGATTTCCATATTATCGTGAGGATGCGTTCCAAAACCCATATTAGGTGCAATTTTATCGTCATTCAAAACACGTAATGCTCCAAAATTCATTTTCTCAGGATCAAAATAACGCGCAAAGCTAAAAGAGTGGTTGGCCTCTAACCAACCATGATTGGCGTGGCCACGAGAATTTGAAGGATGAAAAATCATAGTCATATAAAATATTATTTAAACTTAAATCAGATGGAATTTTAAATCTTAATTAAAAAATACAATTCCAATAGATAATTATTATTTTTGTAGCAAAGATAACACACATGGATCTTAACTTCAACAAAAACGAAGATTACAATAAATTACTCGTATCAGATTTAAAAAAACGTTTTGCTCGAGTAAAAAGCGGCGGTGGAGCTTCAAAAGTTGAAAAGCAACATGCAAAAGGTAAATTGACTGCCAGAGAACGCATTGACTATTTGTTGGATCCAAAATCAAAATCCATAGAAATTGGTGCCTTTGCTGGAGATGGTATGTATCAAAGCCATGGCGGGTGCCCATCGGGTGGCGTAGTGGTAAAAATGGGCTATGTTTCTGGACGTCAATGTATTGTTGTAGCCAATGATGCCACTGTTAAAGCTGGCGCATGGTTTCCAATCACAGCAAAGAAAAATCTGCGTGCTCAAGAAATTGCCATAGAAAACAAATTACCTATAATATATTTGGTCGATTCTGCTGGGGTATATTTGCCGATGCAAGATGAAATTTTTCCAGATAAAGAACATTTTGGTCGCATTTTTAGAAATAATGCTATCATGAGCAGCATGGGTATTACACAAATATCGGCCGTTATGGGTAGCTGCGTAGCTGGTGGGGCATATCTTCCTATCATGAGTGATGAAGCTATTATTGTGGACAAAACAGCGAGCATTTTTTTGGCGGGAAGCTATCTGGTTAAAGCCGCCATTGGCGAAAATATTGATAATGAAACTTTAGGTGGAGCCACTACACACTGCGAGATTAGTGGTGTAACAGATTATAAAGCAACAGACGATAGAGATGCTCTTGATAAAATTAAATCCATTATGGACAAAACAGGAGCTGGCGAAAATGCAGGTTTTAGCCGCACAAAACCACTAAAACCTAAAGAAAATCCAGACGCTATTTTTGGGATTTTACCCAGTTCACGTGCCGATCAGTATGATACTTATGAGATTATTAAACGATTGGTTGACAATTCAGAATTTGAGGAATATAAAGCTGGTTATGGAAAAACAATCATAACCTGCTATGCACGTATTGATGGTTGGGCGGTTGGCATTGTAGCCAATCAACGCAAATTGGTAAAAACTAAAAAAGGGGAAATGCAGTTTGGCGGAGTCATCTATAATGATAGCGCCGATAAAGCCACTCGATTTATTGCCAATTGTAACCAGAAAAAAATTCCTTTAGTTTTTCTACAAGACGTCACAGGATTTATGGTAGGCAGCAAAAGTGAGCATAGTGGCATTATAAAAGATGGTGCTAAAATGGTGAATGCTGTGAGCAATAGTGTAGTGCCAAAATTTACAATCATTACGGGCAACAGCTATGGCGCAGGAAATTATGCCATGTGTGGCAAAGCTTACGATCCTAGATTGATTGTCGCTTGGCCTAGTGCAGAATTGGCTGTAATGAGTGGGAATAGCGCCTCTAAAGTTTTACTTCAAATTGAAAAAGCATCCTTAAAAAAACAGGGGCAAAAAATCACGGAACAAAAAGAGACCGAATTATTGTCAAATATCAAACAAAAATACGACGAACAGGTATCGCCTTATTATGCCGCTGCACGCCTTTGGACCGATGCTGTAATTGATCCCCTCGAAACACGCACATGGATCAGTATGGGAATTGAAGCAGCCAACCACGCTCCTATTGAAAAAGATTTCAATTTAGGTGTGATTCAAGTGTAACAATTCTAGCGTTTTTTGACGTTGAATTTTCCCTGAACCGGTTTCAGAAAATGTTTCTAGATAAAACACTTTTTTGGGACGCTTTTTGGTGTCAATCGCTGTAAAATCTAAGTGTTGTTTTTGGGGTTTTCCTTCGATAATCAATACAATTTTTTGGCCCAATAATTCATCCGGAATTGAAGAGATAAAAAACCTGGTCTTAATCTGATTTTGTAATAAAGTTTCTATCTCTTCTGGATGAATTTTCAATCCTCCAGAATTAATCACATTGTCAAATCGGCCAAGCCATATAAATGATTTTTTTGAAACTAAAGAAACAACATCGTTGGTGTGCAAAATTTCTGGAGTTAATTTTGGTGCTTGAACCACTAAACAATCACGATCATCAATAGCAATCGAAATATCTGGTAAAACTGTAAAATTATCTTCGCCTTTAGAAATGTTTTTGACAGCAATATGACTTACTGTTTCCGTCATTCCATAGGTTTCAAAAATCGCTGATCCATGCCCCATTAAATGATGGCTTAAACCTTTTGATACTGCTGCTCCACCAACCAGAAGTGTTTTGATTTGATGTAATTTTGGAAGAGAATTATGGACTTGCATTGGCACCATTGCAGAAAAATCGTAGTGCTTGGAAATGTTTTTCAAAGGCGTTGACGAGGGTTCGACAATCTCTAGTTTTAACCCTAAAACCCAAGCTCTTACAAACATCATTTTGGCCGCTATATATGAGAACGGCAAGCAACACAAAGCGGAATCGCCAGGGTTCAAACTAAAAAAATTTCCTGTTGCTATTGCAGAATTAACAAATGTTGATTTTGGCAGTACTATTGATTTTGGCTTAGAAGTAGTTCCCGAAGTTTTCAAGCAAATTGTTTGAGAATCATCAACCCAATTTAGAACAAATTGTCCTAAATGAACTTCATTTGTCGTGCCATTTTCAATTAAGTCTAAGGCCAATAGTTTTACAGATTCAATGGAATGCTGTTTATCATTCCATTGAAAAGCTTCATTTAAGTTCGTATGCGCTTTGTTAGTATCCAATAATTAACTTTCAGTTACGGGGCCAAAAAGTTTATTTTTCCAATGGGTCCATTTGTATTTTTTTGCAAACACAAGGAGTAGTATTGGATAAATGATAAAAATGGGGAAAAAGACTTCAGCGCTTGACATTTCGGGTTCTGAAATATCTTTTAAAATAGAATGCGTCTGAAATGCAGTCCAATCGGCTGTTAGAAGAAGTGCGCCAATTAAATTATTGGCAGCATGGAAACCTAATGCCAACTCCAAACCTTCGTCCATAAGGGTCATAATCCCTAACAAAAATCCAGTGCCTACGTAATGTACCAGAAGCAAATAACCCAATTTATCAATTTCTGGATTTGCAATATGCATCAAACCAAATAATGTAGAAGTGAAAATTAGTGGCACCCATCTGTTTTTGGTCAAAACTCCTAATCCTTGCATCAAATATCCTCTAAACAAATATTCTTCAAAACTTGTTTGTAATGGAATAAAAATAATTGAAATGAGCACTAAAATCAAAAAGGGAATGGGCTTAAAATTAAAGCTATAATTCTCTGGAGAAGTATAATATTCCAACAATATAAAGCAAAAGGTTGTTGAACCCCATACTAAAAATGCAAACCAAAAACGACTCCAATCTATTGAGGTTCTAGACGTTGTGAGGCTTTTTATGGATTGTTTATGAATATATTTTACGACAACAAAGACGGCAACGAGTCCAACTGCAAAGGATAATAGCATTAGAAACAAATTTAAATTTGGTTCTAAAATGGACATCACGGAGCTCGTATCCATATTGGATAGGTCTCCTCCACGAGCCACCGCTTGGGCAATTATTGCAAAGGTTAGAGGAAATTGTCCAATCATAACTCCAATGAAAATTAGAATTAATCCAACAAGATACAACCACCAATCATGTTCTACTTTGAATGCTTGTTTGATGTACATAATCTATAAATTTAAATTCCACTTTATTTTGGGGTTATATTGCAAATTACCATTATTTATTTGTAATGGCGATAAAAAATTATTAGAAAAAAGCATTCCTGTACCCAAACCTTGCGGTCTATTAACATTAAGGTTATAGGTCCATTGTGCAATAGCATTCAATCCAATATTACTTTCTAATGCACTAGTAATCCACCAGCCCATATTATGTTTTTCTGCCAAATCTATCCATGTTTGACTAGCAGAAAATCCTCCAATCAGTGTTGGCTTTAATATGATATACTCGGGTTTAATTGTTTCTAGTAGTGTTTTGCGTTTTGTGACATCATGAACTCCAATCAACTCTTCGTCGAGGGCTATTGCAAGAGGAGAACTTTCACAAAGTTGAGCCATTTCATTATATTGACCTTGTTTGATAGGTTGCTCAATAGAATGCAAATCTAAATCTGAAAGGCGTTTGAGTTTTTCCAACGCTTCATTTGGAGAAAATGCACCATTGGCATCCACACGAATTTCGATCATATTGGCGTCAAATTCTCTTCTAATCGATTGAATAAGCTCCAATTCTGTTTCAAAATTTAGCGCTCCAATTTTGATTTTTATACAGTCAAATCCGTCATCGAGTTTTGTGCGAATTTGTGATTTCATAAAAGTAGCATCACCCATCCATATGAGGCCATTTATTGGAATTGATGCCTTTCCAGTAGTGAATTTTGATGGAAATAGAACATGTTGTGATTTGGTGTATAAATCTAAAAAAGCCACTTCTAAACCAAATTGAATCGCTGGAAATTCTGTTAATTCGATGAGTAATTTTTCTAAACCTAAGTTGATATTAGAGCAAGCCCATTGTAATTTGTCTTCAAAATCGGGGCGATCGTCGCAACTCAACCCTCGGAACATGCCGCACTCTCCTACTCCAATTGATGAATCACCTTCAATTTTGATAAACCATGTGTCTTTGGTTGTCAAAACGCCTCTAGAAGTACCACTAGCTTGTTTAAATTGCAATTGATATTTGAAAAAAGAAGCTTTCATATCAATGGAGATTTAGGTGATGAGTATGTTCGATGATGAGTGCAATAGCAAATAATACAGCAAAAGCGAATGTGGATAGAGCAACACGTTTCAAATGAGGATCAAAATCCTTGGGATGATCAATAAAATACACTCCTTTCAAATGAAATAATAGCGGCAGAAAAGCAACCCAACTAAAATACATTATTGTAGAAAATGTAAGTTTATATTGAAAAATAAGAACCAAAACAATAGCCAAAAGAATTAACATGAAATGGTATAGTTTTGAATTTTTTGGCCCTAAATGTCCGGCTAAAGTAATTTTATTTGATTTTTGGTCTGTTTCTAAATCTCGCATATTATTTAAATTCAAAACAGCAGTACTCAAAAGACCAATTGCAGATGCTGGAAGTAGAAGCTTTGCATCGATATTTTTGGCAAACAAAAAATACGACCCCATAACACTAAGCCATCCAAAAAATAAAAACACCATCAAATCACCAAGAGCTCTATAGCCATAGGCCGATTTTCCAACGGTATAAGTGATGGCGGCATATATTGAAATCCCGCCTAAAACAATGAAAATCAATGAATTGAGCAAATGACTACCCCCAAAAGCAACATAAACCAAAAGAATGGCCAAAAAAGCACTTAAAATGGCATTGATGATAATGGCATATTTCATTTGATTCGGGGAAATCACACCGCTTTGTAAAGCCCGCACTGGTCCTATTCTGGTCTCGTTGTCCGTTCCTTTAACTCCATCGCCATAGTCATTCGCTAAGTTTGATAAAATTTGAAAACTAAGAGTTGTAAGGATTATTAAAATAAAAATTATGGGATCAAAATAATTCAAATAATAGGCATAGCTAGAGCCCACTATTGCACCCGAAATGGATAGTGGTAAGGTGCGTAATCGAAATGCTGAAATCCAAGATTTTAGCTGTTTCATAATACTAAGGAATCCATTTTTTGTTAAAATTTGGTTGGCGTTTTTCTAAAAAGGCATCTCTGCCTTCCTTGGCTTCGTCTGTCATATAGGCCAATCGCGTGGCTTCTCCGGCAAAAACTTGTTGGCCAACCATACCATCGTCGGTAAGGTTCATTGCGAATTTTAACATTTTTATTGAAATTGGCGATTTTTCTAAAATTTCTTGTCCCCATTCAAAAGCTGTTTGCTCCAGTTCTTCATGTGGAATAACGGCATTGACCATCCCCATTTCATAGGCCTCTTGTGCAGAGTAGTTACGGCCTAAAAAGAAAATCTCTCGTGCTTTTTTCTGACCTACCATTTTGGCTAAATAAGCAGAACCATAGCCTCCATCAAAACTCGTAACATCGGCATCGGTTTGCTTAAAAATAGCGTGTTCTTTACTTGCCAAAGTCAAATCACAAACGACATGCAAACTATGTCCGCCACCAACGGCCCATCCAGAAACAACAGCAATGACAGCTTTTGGCATAAATCGAATGAGGCGTTGCACCTCCAAAATGTTGAGACGGTGGTAGCCATCTTTACCAACATAACCTTCTTGACCTCTGGCTTTTTGATCGCCCCCACTACAAAAAGAAAATACACCATCTTTTGGTGATGGCCCCTCAGAACTTAATAGCACAACCCCAATGGAAGTGTCTTCATTGGCATCATGAAATGCTCTTAATAATTCAGATGTTGTTTGAGGTCTGAATGCATTTCTTACTTCTGGACGATTGAACGCAATTCGCGCTACTCCGTTACACTTTTTGTATGTAATATCCTCAAATTCAATTGCGGTTTTCCATTGTATTGCACTCATATTTCAGTATTATTTATTGATGACATAAATTCCATCGGATTCTAGGCGTACCAAACGTTTTCTGTAGAGAGTTCCCAATGCTTTTTTAAAACTTTTTTTACTCATTTGTGCGACGGCTTTGATAGATTCTGGTGACGATTTGTCAGTAATATCCAAAAACCCATTGTTGTCGTTAATGAGCTCCAAAAGAGTTTGTGCGCTAGGTTCAATATTACGATAACCTATTTGAGATAGACTAATGTCAATTTTATTATTTGGTCTGATTTTTTTGACAATTCCTTTTAGCTTGTCCCCTATACTTAAATCTTTAAAAATATCATCTTTGAATATCAATCCCAAATGGCGTTTGTTGATGATTACATTCATGCCAAGATCTGAGGGGTGAGACACTATCAAATCAACTTCTTCAAAAGGGGCTACAGTGAGTTCTTTATTGTCTAAAAAACGGTTCGTTTTGCTGGACGCCACCAAACGCTCTGAAGTTTCATCTACATAGCAATAGACTAAATACCACCCTCCTTTTTTCATTTTAAAAGCTTGTTCTCGAAAAGGACAAAATAATTCTTTCACCATTCCCCAATCTAAAAATGCGCCAAATTCATTGACAGCATTGCAACGCAAAAGGGCAAATTCTCCTTTTTTAATGTATGGCGTATCCGTTACGGCAACCAAGCGTTCTTCGTTGTCCAAATAGACAAAAACGTCTAAAATATCATCGATTTCAAACGTGTTGGGAACATACCTGTTGGGTAACAAAACTTCGTTGTCTTCCTCATCACCCAAAAACAACCCTGGATCTGTATCCCTTAAAATTCTTAAACTATTTATTTCCCCTATTCGAATCATGAAGCAAAGGTAAGCATAATCGCACAAAATTGGATTGAAAAAACAGTTCCTAAATTATATTAAATTTTTGTGCATTGTACTGATAAGAATATAATTTTTGGTTTGAATTTTTAACGTATTCTTAAAAATTGAATAATTTTCTGTTCATCGGAGTACACATATGACATTTTATATAATTTAGCTGAAATGAAAAGATATACCATTTTAATTCATTGCAAAGATCAGCAAGGGATTATCGCAGCAACAACAAGTTTTATACTTGAGAATCAAGGGAATATTACCTATGTAGATCAACATGTTGATCATCAACAAATGGTGTTTTTTATGCGGTTGGAGTGTGATTTTGAAACTGCAACATTCAACAGTGAGGATTTTTCTAATTCATTTGCAACATCAGTTGCCAATTTGTTTGATATGAACTGGGACATGTTTGATTCTGAAACCGTTCCAAAAATGGCACTTTTCGTGTCAAAATACGATCATTGTTTATACGATATATTAGGGCGATATAAATCTGGCGAATTGAAAGTAGAAATTCCATTCATTGCGAGTAATCATAACGATTTAGAACCTATTGCCAAGCGTTTTGATATTCCTTTTTTTCATGTTCCTATTTCTGCTGATACACGACAAGACGCAGAGCTTCAACACCTGAAATTACTCCAAAACCATACAATCGATTTTGTGGTATTGGCCCGATATATGCAAATTATTCCTCAAGGATTGATAGACGCCTATCCCTCAAAAATCATTAATATTCATCATTCTTTTTTGCCAGCTTTTGTAGGTGCAAAACCTTATCATTCTGCATTTGAGCGCGGCGTAAAAATTATTGGAGCAACGTCACATTATGTGACTACTGCATTAGATGCTGGCCCAATCATAGCGCAAGATGTGTCTCGAGTTTCTCACACCCATACCATCAAGGATTTGATTAATATAGGGCGGGATTTGGAAAAAATTGTGCTTTCCACAGCCATCAAATACCATATCCAAAGAAAAGTGATGGTGTATGATAATAAAACAGTTATTTTTTCTTGATTTTTATAACACAAAAAGCATCATGATATTCACAATGCTTTTTTATGATTTTGGTTTTCAATTATTGCCTTTCTAGAGAGTGATTTCCTTTTTTACTAATTCCGTAAGTCGGATGGTCTTGAATTCACTCTGTTTACTCGGTTCCAAATGGCTACCAACAATTAAATATGATTAATACACATTTTCTTTGCCAAAATGCTTTGTGAGTAAATAATAGACTACTGCTCGATATTTGGTACGATTGGATCGCCCATAAAGATCTAAAACTTTCTCGATACCTTCTTTTAACCTTGGAGAATCGTTAAGGCCTAATTTTTTAATTAAAAAGTTTTTGCGAATCGTTTCAATTTCAGAAGCATCACTCCCTGCAACGGTACTAGCATCAGCATTATAAATTGCTGGGCCACAACCAATGGTTACTTTGGTCAGTAGTTCCATATCTGGATTATGACTACACTTTGTTTTTAAATCGTCTGCATACTTTTGGATAAGTTGTTCTCTTTTGTTCATAATAATTTAGGGTTTATTTATATTATATTTGATATTATTAAAAGTAATATCCTATGTGTTTTGACACATAATTTTCAAAAAAGTCACATTTTTTTTTAAATTTAAACTAATTGATCGAAATAAGAGAGAAGAATTGTGTCATTTTCGGAAGATGGAGTGAAAATTTCTAGCAATTTTGGTGATTTATTTTCTTCAAAAAATTCTGATAAAGCTTCATTTAGTGTCGCCGTTGAATCTGCTGAGCTGTATTCAAAGCCATGATCGAGAGCTAGTGCTTTTGCTGTGCGCTGGTGTTTGGTTTCAAAATAAGTTTCAAAAAGTTGAGAATTATCATTCCCAGGAAGAATTCTAAAAATCCCACCACCAGAGTTATTAATGACTATAATTTTAAAATTTTCGGGGATATAATTGTTCCACAACCCATTTATATCATAAAAAAAACTCAAATCACCAGTGATCAAAAGTGTGGGGAGTTGGGAAACAACAGAAGCCCCAACGGCCGTACTTGTAGAACCATCGATACCACTTGTCCCACGGTTGCAATACAATTGTATTGAATTGTGAAACTCAAAGAGTTGCAAATAACGAATGGCAGAGCTGTTTCCAGATTGAACCATATACTGCTTAGGAATGGCCGAAGCGATCAATTCAAAGGCCTTAAAATCGCTAAAAGGTATGGTTTTTAGGTACGACGCATGTCTTTTCAATCGTGTGTTTTTAATAGCGTTCCATGTCTCAAAATAAGGGCTTGAAGTTGGTTTGGAAGTTTTTAAAAGTTGCCCAAAAAACTCATTTGGACGGCATTTGAAATGCGCACTTAGACTAAAATAAGTATCGTTTGCCCTGTATGGATCAATATGCCAATGGTGTTTGGGTTGATATTGTCTTAAAAAAGCTTTTATTTTTTTGGAAATAATTAAACCTCCAAAAGTCAATAGAAGTTCTGGTTGAAGTGCTTTAAATTCATTTGCTTTTAAAGGCGCTATTAACTGATCAATAGACGGAAAAAAGTTGGGGTGATGCAAATTAGAAGTTGTTTCTGTAAGAACAATCACAGAGGGGTCGTTGGCCAAATACTCAATAATCGATGATTCTAATGCATCGGGTGGATTTACACCTACTAAAACTAACTTGCGTTTGGCATTTTGCCATGTTTTTTGGGTGGATTTATTAAGACGAAGATGCCCCTTAGTCGCAACATTTCTGGAAATACTTTTAATTGTAATGGGTTGGTTTACAGTTTCGTACAAAGGTTCATCGAAAGGCACGTTGATATGCACTGGGCCCATTTTTTCTTGGGCAGTTTCAAGAGCTTTTAATATGAGGTGTTGAGCTTTGTGTTGAAAATGATGTACTCCAAAGAGAAAACGCTTTTGTGTGGGCTTCAAATTGGCTTCAAAAAGAATATGTTTACCAAAAGCATGTGGCTGAATAATCGTTTGACCATCGCCAACATTAATCAGATGTGGTGGTCGATCTGCAGAAATAACAACCAGAGGGAGTCCCGTATAATAAGCTTCTGCAACCGCAGGATAATAATTTAACAAAGCACTGCCAGAAGTACAAATGAGAGCAACAGCTTCTGAAGTTTGCTGTGCAATCCCTAATGCAAAAAAAGCAGCAGCACGCTCATCGACAATACTATAGCAATTAAAAAAAGAATGATTGGTAAATCCAAGAGTTAGCGGTGCATTTCGGCTTCCAGGAGAAATGACAATATGCTTTACCCCTTTGGCTTTACAAAGCTGAATTATGAATTGCGCTAAATCGTGTTTTGGCCATTTCATCAGAGTGCAAAGGTATTCATTTTGCACCATTTTTTATATTAAAAAAGATGTTATTTAAGACTCTAAAGCGGACTTAATAGTGTTCAGTTTTGCTTCCGTTTCATGCCATTCCGTATCAGGATCAGATTTTGAAGTGATCCCCCCTCCAGCAAATAAGGTCGCCCTATTGTCGTCCAAATGCATGCATCGCAAATTTACTACAAGATTAGTTTGATGAGCTTGATGATCATTAGGCATGTTCAATTCACCTAAAAAACCTGAATAATATGCACGTTGTATGGATTCGTTTTGTGTTATAAAATGCATAGCCAATGGCTTTGGTGTTCCACAAACAGCGGGTGTAGGATGAATATTGAAAATCAAATTTTTTAAAGCATCAGAAGATGAATTTAAGCACCCAGAAAGTGTAGTTTGAAGATGCAAAAGCTTGCCCGCTTTTATGGTTTTTGGGGAAGAAACTTCTAAATCGGTCAGGTGTTCTGATAATTCTTCTTTTAAATATTCTGTAACAAATTCTTGTTCTTCATAATTTTTCTGATCCCAATCAATTTGGGTTGAACCATCATAAACTTGAGTTCCAGCCAAAGCCATTGTTGTCACTTTACGATCTTTAATTTTCAATAAGGTTTCGGGGGATGCACCTAACCAAAAGCCTGTTTTTGGATGAAACCAGCAGTAACTGTAGGCCCTAGGATAAGATTTTGCAATAGATAAAAAAAGAGCAATAGCATTACAGTTTTCAAATTCTAGTACTGTTGTGCGTGCCAAAACAACTTTTTCTAATGCTGTTGATTTGATCTCTTCTATGGCACTTCGGATTAAATTCTTGTGGATTTTTGAATCTGATTTTAGTTCAGTTGTGCTTCGTTTTTCAAATGATGCGGATGTGGCTTCAATTTCTACTGTTTTTGATGCACTACTAGGAATCAAATAGGTAGGTAGTGTGCTATCAAAAGGAGAAAAAACAAAACCCTTTTCTTGAAAATCAGATGCTTTGTATGCTTTTGAATTCTGTTGTAACATAACTTTGATTGACGATTTACCAAAATCAGAATACAAAACAAAGGGTTTGTTTGCTTGAATTTGCGATTTTATAGCATCAAAAAAAGATGTTGTGGGCATTATAAAATTATTTTGGAAGTGTAATTGTTGTTAATTTACACAAGGATACAAGTTCTTTATTGTCGTTTGTAACTTTGATATCGAATACCTGAGTTGTTCTACCACTGTGAATGCATATTGCTTTGGCATAAACAAACCCCTCTTTTACACTTTTTATATGCTGAGCAGAAATATCTATCCCCCGAACAAAATAGTTATCTGTGTCGAGAAAAATATGTGCAGCAAAGCTTCCAACTGTTTCAGCCAATGCTGCAGTAGCTCCGCCATGAAGCACACCATCGGGTTGATGAACGCGTTTGTTTACAGGCATTCTTGCGGTTATAAAATCTTCGCCAGCATCGATAAACTCGATGTGCAGGGTTTCCATTAAATTATCTTTACAAACGCTATTGGCATGTCGGAGTAATTGTTCTTTGGATAATTTCATCTGCTAAAATTTTTAGTAAAAATACAAAAAGAAAAAACGGCTGAAAGGCCGTTTAACGTTAAAAATTAATGAAAAAAAAAAGCGCAATTAAAATTGCGCTCTTTTTATATAAAGTTAAATTGGTATTGCAATTAAGCTGTTTTCTTTACAGCTAAAGAGTAAATTACTAAACCAAATCCAATCTTGTTGATTGCATCTGCAATGTTGTAAAGTACTTGCATATCAAGTTCCATTCCGAAGAATAGTCCTGCTGCTCCATACCAACCTTCTGTTCCAGCCATGTAACCTACAGGATAGATTGCCCATCCAACAAGTACAAACCAGCAAAGGATTTTGTGAGCATGTAGTACATCTCCACCAGCTTCTTTTGCAAGTTTTGCAGCTCCACCTAACCAGATTTCGTACACAATTACAAAATATGCAATACCTGAAATTGTACCCCAGATAACAGCATCTCCGCCAGATTCTCCAATGTAACCAGTTACTAACATGATTACAGAAAGTAAAATCATTTTGTTTAATAAAGTTTTAGTTGCACCAGCGACTTTCAAGATCAAGTAAAACTCTACACACATTAATGGTACAGTTAAAATCCAATCTACATAACGGAAAGCAGTTACATTTTCTAATGCTCCAGCCATAGCCGCGTCACGCATGTACCAGTAGTGTACTGCTGCGATAAATGTAATTAAACCAGAAACTAAAACAGATGATCTCCATTTTTTGTCAAATTGGTTCAATGATAAGAAAAAGAAAGCAGAAGCTGCCATCATAGCCATACATCCTATAAAGAATGTGAAATTCACTGGGTCGTTAACGTTACCAGTAACGTCTGCAACAAGTGGTAAGAATAAATTTGTCATTTTTCTAAAAATTTTGTTAGTTTTGTTTAAACAAATGTATCAATTTTTTAGACAAATCATTATTAATTCCCTTTTTTTTTGTCCCAAAATTAGTTATTTAACAAATATTTATGAAAAAAATTTACAGATTCTCAATCGTTTCCAGCTTCCTTGGATTGTGGATCACCACCCTATTTCCAGAGGACATTGAGTTGTTTTTAGGCTTTTTTCTCATTTTTACTTTCGGAATGATTCACGGCTCCAACGATATTCTAATTGTTAACAAGTTATTAAAGAAATCACAATCTAATTTTATAAAAATTCTTGCCACGTATCTGTTAGTGGTTAGTGTTGCTGTACTCATTTTCTATTGGCTTCCTGCCATTGCTTTGGTTCTCTTTGTAGGTTTCAGTGCCTATCACTTTGGAGAGCAGCACTGGGAAGAGTCCCTTGTAAATACACATAATATCCCAAAAAGAATTTACTTTTTTGCCTATGGCCTTTTTGTATTGTTTATGGTGTTTTACTTCAATGAAAGTAGTGTGAAAATGATTGTTAACGAAATCAGTGGTGTGACATTAAATGAATTATATACAAAGGAGGTCTTGATAATATTGAGTGTGACTTTGCTGTGTATTTTGTTTTATATGTTGAAGCGAAAAGAAATTATGTCAAACACACTTGCGAAAGAACTTTTTACTCTTTTGGTGCTGGTCATTATCTTTAAATCTTCGTCCCTAATTTGGGGTTTTACAATATATTTTATCATATGGCACAGCATTCCGTCTTTAATGGAGCAAGTGAAGTTTGCCTACGGAACCCTCGAAAAGAATACTATTGTGAACTATACAAAGTCTGCATTCCCCTATTGGCTTGTTTCTTTAATTGGTATGACTATTTTATATTTTATTTTTAAGGACGAAAAACATTTTTACAGCTTATTTTTCGCTTTTATTGCAGCAGTAACATTTCCGCATTCTATTGTGATGCTGAAAATGTTTACTGAAAAAAAATAAAATTATAACAAATAAAAAAAGCACAATCACCGATATGATTGTGCTTTTTTATTAGACAAATTGATGCTTATTTGACTTCTTCGAAATCTACGTCTTCAACGTTATCGCCTTCTGCTTGTGCATCACCACTAGCTTCTGGTCCAGCAGCTCCGCCACCTGAAGCTTGAGCTTCTTGTTGTGCTTTGTACATTTCTTCACTTGCAACTTTCCATGCTTCATTTATTTTTTCTAAAGCAGGGTCTATAATTGCAATATCTTTAGTTTCATACGCTTTTTTCAATTCTTCTAAAGCAGCTTCAATAGGTTGTTTTTTATCATCCGAAAGTTTGTCACCAAATTCTTTCAACTGCTTTTCTGTTTGAAAAATCATTGCATCGGCACTATTGAGCTTGTCTGCAGTTTCCTTTGCTTTTGCATCTGCTTCGGCGTTAGCTTCTGCATCTTGCTTCATTTTCTCGATTTCTTCTTCTGTCAAACCAGATGACGCCTCAATTCGAATATCTTGAGATTTGTTTGTGGCTTTATCTGTTGCAGACACTTTAATGATGCCATTAGCATCAATATCAAAGGTAACTTCAATTTGAGGCACACCTCTTTGCGCTGGTGGAATACCATCCAAATGAAAACGTCCAATAGTTTTGTTGTCTCCTGCCATGGCGCGTTCTCCTTGTAAAACATGAATTTCTACAGAAGGTTGATTGTCTGCTGCAGTAGAAAATACTTGTGATTTTTTTGTCGGAATTGTGGTGTTGGCCTCTATGAGCTTTGTCATCACATTACCCATAGTTTCAATTCCAAGTGAAAGCGGCGTCACATCCAATAACAAAACATCTTTTACATCACCAGTAAGTACACCACCCTGAATGGCGGCTCCTACAGCTACGACCTCATCTGGATTCACCCCCTTATTTGGTTTTTTACCAAAAAATTGCTCAACAGCGTCTTGCACAGCAGGGATACGTGTTGACCCTCCAACTAAAATAATCTCATCAATATCACTTTTTGAAAGGCCTGCAGCTTTTAGTGCTGTTTCACATGGTTTAATTGTTCTTTTTACCAAATCATCAATCAATTGCTCAAATTTTGAACGCGACAATGTACGCACCAAGTGTTTTGGTCCGCTGGCTGTTGCTGTAACGTAAGGTAAATTGATTTCTGTTTGTGCAGAGGATGAAAGCTCAATTTTGGCTTTTTCAGCAGCTTCTTTCAAGCGCTGGAGTGCCATTGGGTCTTTTCTAAGGTCTATATCCTCATCGGCCATAAACTCTTCTGCTAACCAATTGATGATTTTTTCATCAACATCATCTCCACCTAAGTGGGTGTCACCATCTGTAGAAAGCACCTCAAAAACACCATCTCCAAGCTCCAAGATAGAAACATCGTGTGTACCCCCACCAAAGTCAAAAACAACGATAGTTTGATCTTTTCCTTTTTTATCTAATCCATAAGCCAAAGCCGCAGCAGTGGGCTCATTTATGATTCGTCTTACTTTTAAACCTGCAATTTCCCCAGCTTCTTTTGTGGCTTGACGTTGTGCGTCATTAAAATAGGCAGGAACAGTGACTACAGCTTCTGTTACTTCTTGATCTAAAAACTCTTCTGCAGTTTTTTTCATCTTTTGAAGTACCATCGCAGAGAGTTCTTGTGGTGTGTATAATCGTCCATCGATATCCACACGAGGGGTGTCATTGTCTCCTTTTACAACTTGATACGGCACTCGCCCTACCTCTTGTTTGGATTCAGAGAATTTATTACCCATAAATCTCTTTATAGAATACACCGTTTTTTTAGGATTTGTAACCGCCTGACGTTTAGCGGGATCTCCTACTTTTATTTCGCCACCTTCTACAAAAGCAATTACTGATGGTGTTGTTCGTCGTCCTTCGGCATTGGTGATGACTACAGGCTCATTTCCTTCCATTACAGAAACACATGAGTTGGTCGTTCCTAAATCAATTCCAATAATTTTACTCATAATTTATAGTGTTATAATAATTGTTTTAATTTTTTACATTAAATGATAGTCAATCATTATGCCATGACAGAAAATATGACAAGGTGTCATATGATTACAGTTCTTTTTCACTATTTTTACCAAAAATTTTAAGGCATTATGTCAAACAAAAAAGAATATAAACGTATCACTGTCAAGTCTTTAGTCGAGATGAAAACTACGGGCGAGAAAATCTCGATGCTAACGGCCTATGATTATACCATGGCAAAAATTGTTGATGGTGCAGGCGTAGATATTATACTTGTAGGCGACTCTGCTAGTAATGTCATGGCAGGGCATGAAACTACTTTACCAATAACTTTGGATCAAATGATTTATCACGCTTCCTCCGTTGTTCGTGCCATCAATCGATCTCTGGTTGTGGTCGATTTACCTTTTGGGACATACCAAAGCGACCCCAAAGAAGCTTTGCGCTCTGCCATACGTATCATGAAAGAAAGTGGTGGCCATGCTGTAAAACTAGAGGGTGGAAAAGAAATAAAAGATTCTATAAAAAAAATTCTAAATGCTGGTATTCCAGTTATGGGACATCTTGGGCTTACACCACAATCGATCTACAAATTTGGCACCTATACGGTTCGAGCCAAAGAAGAGGAAGAAGCTGAACAACTTTTAAAAGACGCAAAAATGCTAGAACGCATTGGGTGTTTTGCTATTGTTCTTGAAAAAATTCCTGCAAAATTGGCCAAACAAGTTGCAGAAAGTGTTAGTATCCCTGTTATTGGTATTGGCGCTGGCGCTGATGTCGATGGCCAAGTGTTGGTGCTTCACGATATGATTGGTATGACTCATGAATTTAATCCTCGCTTTTTAAGACGTTACATGAATCTCTTTGAAACTATGACCGAAAGTATTGGACAGTATGTAAGCGATGTGAAATCGTCTGCTTTCCCAAATGCCGAAGAGCAATATTAAATCATGTCGAGAGTTGTTACAGATGCATCTAATGTGCAAGTCATTTATGAAGATAACCATCTGTTGATTATCAATAAACGCATCGGTGACATTGTTCAAGGCGATAAAACTAACGACCCCCCACTTTCTGAAATCATCAAATTATATTTAAAGAAAAAGTACGACAAGCCTGGTGCTGTTTTTCTGGGTGTTATACATCGGCTAGATCGTCCTACTTCTGGTGTCGTAATTTTTTCAAAAACTTCAAAAGCACTAGCGCGAATGAATCAATTATTCTTAGAAAAGAAAATTGAGAAAACGTATTGGACTCTGGTGAAAAATAATCCCCCAAAGCAAAAAGACACATTGACACATTGGTTAAAGAAAAATCAAAAAACAAACACAACTAAAGTTTATCCCAAAGAAGTAACCGGAAGTAAAAAAGCGATTTTACATTACAAAGTAGTATTCAAATTGCAGAATTATACACTCCTAGAAATAAAATTAGAAACGGGACGATCTCATCAAATAAGAAGTCAATTATCGTATATTGGTTGCCCAATTAAGGGAGATTTAAAATACGGCTTCAATCGTAGTAATCCAGATGGTGGAATTCATTTACACGCCAAAGCTGTAAAATTTATTCATCCTGTTTCAAAAACCCAAATATCTATCAGTGCCACCCCACCAAAAGACGTCTTGTGGGACGAATGTTTAAAAAAGTATTGATATGGAACAAATTGAACAACTTATAATAACACAAAAAACCTTTTTTTCATCTGGGAAAACCCGTGAAGTAGCTTATATCAAATCAAAATTACAAGCCCTCAAAAGCGCAATCATTTCAAATGAAACTGCTATTTATGAAGCGCTTTACAAAGATTTTAAAAAATCTAAATTTGAAGCATATCTTAGTGAAATTGGTATTATTCTTTCGGAATTAGAGATGACGCTTAAGAATATCGAAAATTGGTCAAAACCAAAACGTATTCGTGCTGCGGCACTCAATTTTCCATCCAAAGACTATATTTTTAGTGAACCCTACGGCGCTGTTCTTATTATTGCACCCTGGAATTATCCTTTTCAATTGGCTATTGCTCCAGTAATTTCGGCTATAGCTGCAGGAAATACAGTGGTTTTAAAACCTAGTGAACTCACAACTCATACTGCACAACTCATCGAAGATATTTTATCTACAGTATTTGAAAGACAACATTTAAAAGTTATGCAAGGTGGAGTACCAGAAACAACCGCACTTTTAAAAAACCGCTGGGATTATATTTTCTTTACTGGAAGCGTTCCTGTGGGGAAAATTGTTGCAAAGGCCGCGGCCCACTACATGACCCCAGTTACGCTGGAGTTGGGCGGAAAAAACCCTTGTATTATTGATGATAGTGTGGATCTCAAATTGACTGCAAAGCGATTGGTTTGGGGTAAATTTGTCAATGCAGGACAAACTTGCATTGCGCCAGATTATCTTTTAGTGAAAGACACTATAAAATCAGAGTTGATTGAACACTTAAAAATTGAAATCACAAGCGCCTACGGAGAAAATCCGGAGAATTCTGAAGATTACCCTCGAATTGTAAATGCTAAACATCTTGAACGCCTAGAACATATGCTAAAAGATGTTAGTATTGTACATGGTGGAGTGATTAACAAGCAAGATAATTATTTTGCGCCAACACTCATTGACGCACCCTCTCTTGATAGCAAAGTAATGGAAGGTGAAATATTTGGTCCTATTCTGCCTATTTTAAGTTATGCCAATGAAACAGAGATTTCAAAAATCATTAATTTATACGAAAAACCTTTGGGCTTTTATGTGTTTTCGAACCGAAAAGAATTTTACAAAACACTCATCAAAACACACCAATTTGGAGGAGGATCTGTAAATGATACCATGATTCATTTTGGCAATCCAAGATTGCCTTTTGGGGGTGTGGGAGATAGTGGTATTGGGGCCTATCACGGGCGACTAGGGTTCGATACGTTTTCGCATAAAAAAGGGATTACCATCAAAGCCAATTGGTTAGATATTCCATTGCGTTATGCCCCTTACAGCAAAAAGCTCAACATGATCAAAAACGCTTTTAAATGGTTGGGGTAAAAGCGTAAAAAAGCACAATAGATTTTATTTATTTAAATATATTAATTTATTGATAATCAATTAATTATAAATTTTACTTAAAGCTTTAGTTTAATATTTTTTTTAAACTAATTTTAATGTAAAATAACGGCAATCATAACATAATTTTTATGCATTCTGTTGCATTTTATTCAGTTTTTTTTTGCGAGCTTTCAATAATTTTTAGTGGATTCAAACATAAAATTGTTTTCATCTTTTGATGTTGAATTTAGCGCATAAATTGCAAAGCTGCCAAGCCAATGACCACCTTCATAATTATCATCAATAATACTAGGAAGAGAGTATTGAATATGTTTATCTGCTATGGCGCTTAAATGATCCAGTTCTGAAATACCGTCTGCGATACTGTTTAGACTCCAAGCTCTTGAAAAATTCACCCCATCCAAATGCACAAGGTGTCCATCTGTTCTATCTGAAACTTTACCGGTTTCAATATCAAAATTTTTGTCAAATATTTGAGGTAAAAATCCTTCTAACCATTTATAAAATTCTTTTTTTGATAGCACTCGTTTCATCAGGGCTGCTTCTTCCAAACATGGAGACAAAAAGTCGTATCCACTTGGTTCCCAAGATATTGGGCAATTTTGATCTTGACTATAAAAATCATGAGCACGTTGTTCTATCATTTGCTTAAGCACTTTGTGATTGACTGTTTTAGCATAATCATAAGCAAAGGTCAACCCAAAAGCTGTATTGGTATGCATACCCACACGAATTGGATAATTTAATTTCGGTAAAAATTCAACATATTTTTGAACCAATAGTTCTGTCAATGGTCGTAAATTATCCTCTAGTTCTCTTGCCAAAGGGTTGTTCCAGGTGTGTAATTCTTCGGCCAATTTCAAAAGCCAAGCCCAGCCATAGGTACGCTCATAGGTCGCATTATGTTTTCCTTCAAAATACTTCACCTCTTTCAGAATATGATCCTTAGACATTGTAGTGCGAAGCTTAGCAATGATCAATTCTTTTTTGTCAAGATCTGGAAATTGTTTTAATAAAGACACCAAGCTCCAATGGCCATGAACTGCCGAATGCCAGTCAAAACAACCATAAAAAGCGGGGTGCAACGCTTTTGGCGATTGTAAATCTTCATCCCCTCCTATGGTTTGATTTAGTTTATTGGGATACTCTGTATCCATACAGTACAGTGGCAATTGAGCTAAACGATTCGCCTCATCCAAATCAAGAGTTGGCCGCTCAACGGCTTCAATTTGAGTAATTTTTTGTTTTGATTTTTTGTTTTGAAAAAAATCACAACTAACAAATAAGAGAATAAAAGTTGTAAGAATGGATAGTTTTTTCATTTGTTTTTATTTATGTGACTACATTTTAGTCATGAAGGTTTCAGTGTTGGTCTAATTTTGACAATACAATTTACTTTATTTTTTATTACATATTAAAAAAATTCACCCCAACCACCCTTCTCTATCCAAACTTCGATACTGAATAGCTTCGCTGATATGCTTACTTTCTATGGATGTTGATGCTTCTAAATCGGCAATTGTACGGGCAACTTTCAAGATTCTATCATAGGCCCGCGCAGACAAATTTAAACGTTCCATGGCGTGTTTCAAAAGTGATTTTGACAGATCATCCAAAACACAAAATTTTCGGATATGTTTCGTTTGCATTTGTGCATTGTAATGAACTGTAGCCAAGTTTTCAAAACGCTTTGTTTGGAAATATCTTGCTTTGGTTACGCGCTCCCTAATGACAACTGATGACTCACCACGGCGCTCTTCAGTCAATTTTTCAAAAGGCACTGGAGTCACTTCAACATGTATGTCTATACGATCTAAAAGCGGCCCCGAAATTTTCCCCATATACCGTTGCATTTCTGCTGGAGAAGATGTCAATGGAGAAGTAGGGTCGTTGAAAAATCCACTGGGACTAGGGTTCATACTGGCCACAAGCATAAAACTACTTGGATATGTTACCGTAAATTTTGCTCTCGATATGGTCACTTCCAAATCTTCTAAAGGTTGACGCATTACTTCGAGAACAGAACGTTTAAACTCTGGTAACTCATCCAAAAACAAAACGCCGTTATGGGCCATAGAAATCTCACCGGGCTGCGGGTACTGCCCCCCTCCTACAAGTGCCACATCTGAAATGGTGTGGTGCGGAGCGCGAAAAGGACGTTGTGTCATCAAACCCGATGGAGCGCGCAATCGTCCAACCACAGAATGAATTTTGGTGGTTTCCAAAGCTTCTTGCAAGGTCATTGGTGGTAAAATAGATGGTAAACGTTTGGCCAACATCGTTTTTCCACTTCCTGGCGGACCAATAAGAACAATATTATGCCCTCCAGCTGCTGCAATTTCCATACACCGCTTGATACTTTCCTGTCCTTTTACATCTGCAAAATCAAATTCTGGTTGCGCCAAAGCTTTTTCAAACTCTTCTTTAATATCAAATTGTGTTGGGGATAATTTTATGTTTTTATCAAAATAATCAATGACATCTGTGATGTGTTCTACCCCATAAACCTCTAGACCATCGACAATGGCGGCTTCTTTGGCATTTTCTATCGGTAGGATAAACCCTTCAAAACCCTCTTCTTTGGCTTTAATCGCAATGGGGAGTGCCCCTTTGATGGGCTGAAGACTGCCATCCAAAGACAATTCACCCATAATAATATAGCGTTCCAGATCTGGAGCTTTGATTTGACTAGAGGCCGCAAGAATGCCCACAGCTAGGGTTAAATCATAGGCAGAACCTTCCTTGCGCATATCTGCCGGCGACATATTGATGATGATTTTTTTGCCAGGAATGCGATAGCCGTTGTTTTCTAGTGCTGCGGCAATACGAAAATTACTCTCTTTTATGGCATTATCGGGTAAACCTACCAAATGATACCCTATGCCATTATCAACATTGACTTCTACGGTGATGGTGTAGGCCTCTACGCCAAAGACAGCGCTTCCATAAACTTTTTTGAACATTTGGTACGATTTGAGACTCTAAAATTAGGGAAAAAATTAAAATAAAATTTGAATTTTAAAATGTTAATGTTTGTTTAATTAGTGAGATAAAAACTTAGACAAATTATACTTTTGTATAAAATCAATAGTATTATGGCCAAAAAAACAAAACTTACAAAAGATAAACTTATTGCGCTATACATGGATAGCGTTTTAGATCACAACGAAACCCCAAAAAGTGTATATGCTTTTGCCAAGATGAATCAGTTTGATGAATCTGAATTTTATGCTTTTTATGGTTCTTTTGAAGCACTTGAATCTTCAATTTTTGAAACCTTTTTCGAAAATACAATAAACACCCTAGAAAAAAGTAAAGATTACAAAGACTACGACGACCAAAATCGATTGTTGAGTTTCTATTTTACATTTTTTGGAAATCTAACCGCCAACCGTAGCTATGTTTCTCATTCGCTGAGCGCTACTAAAGGAAATTTAAACACCATGAAAAAACTCCGACCATTACGCAAAATGTTTTTGGCGTTTGTAGATCAATTGGATCTTGGTGGCTTTGAAATAAAAAACAAACGTATTGATGATTTTAAAGATAACGTCGTCAATGAATCCTATTGGGTTCAGATGCTTGTGACCCTAAAATTTTGGCTAGATGACGACTCTGCCGATTTTGAAAAAACCGATCTTTTCATCGAAAAATCGATTGCTGCAAGTTTTGAATTGGCACAGACCAAACCTCTTAAGAGTGTTGTTGATTTTGGTAAGTTTTTATTCAAAGAAAAAATGGGGACTCGTTAATGAAATCAATAGATCGTATCCCAACATCCAAACTACAACGTGCTTCAAAATTGGTTACTACAGGAGCCAAAGTAGGCGTCAACTACCTAAAATATAATGTTGAGAAATTTAGCAAATCTGAAGCCGAAGCCAAAGATAACCTCAATAAAAATAATGCAGAAGACATCTATGGAAGTTTAAAGCAACTTAAAGGGAGTGCTTTGAAAGTGGCACAAATGCTCAGCATGGAAAAAAATATTTTGCCCCAAGCTTATGTAGAAAAATTTTCTCTAGCACAATTTTCTGTTCCGCCGCTATCCTCGCCTCTTGTAGTCAAAACTTTCAAAAAATATTTTGGGCAAACTCCCGATGCAATTTTTGATGAGTTTGATTCTAACTCTGTAAACGCAGCAAGCATTGGACAAGTACACCGCGCCAAAAAAAACGGCAAAGAATTAGCTGTCAAAATTCAATATCCAGGGGTTGCCGATAGCATAAAATCTGATTTGTCTTTAGTCAAACCAATTGCTATAAAAATGTTTAATATCAAAGGGAAAGATTCAGACAAATATTTTAAAGAAGTTGAAGACAAACTTACCGAAGAAACCGATTACTCTCTTGAAATCAAACAAAGTCAAGAAATTGCAAAGGCTTGTGCGCACATTCCAAATATCCTATTTCCAAGCTATTATAAAGAATATTCATCAAACAGGATTTTGACCATGGATTTTATGAGAGGACAACACCTTTCGGAGTTCACGAAAAAAAATGTGAGTCAGGAAAAATCTAATAAATTGGGACAAGCATTGTGGGATTTTTATATGCATCAAATTCATAATCTGAAAAAAGTACATGCAGATCCTCACCCCGGTAACTTTTTAATTAACGAAAATGACCAGCTTATTGCACTCGATTTTGGATGTATGAAAACTATACCAGATGATTTTTATACTCCTTATTTTGAGTTGGCTGATCCAACTGTAATCAATAGCCCAAGTCTTTTTTCGGAAAAATTATATGAACTAGAAATTCTTACACCGAAGGATACCAAAGAGGAAACCACGTTTTTTACGGCAATGTTTCACGAATTATTGAGTGTGTTTACACTTCCATTTCAGCAAGAAATTTTTGATTTTTCTGATCCAGAATTTTTCGGAAAAATTGGTGATCTCGCAGAGCGATACAGTCAAAATACAGAACTAAGAAAATTTAATAGCAATAGGGGTTCAAAGCATTTTATTTATATGAACCGCACCTTTTTTGGGCTGTACAATTTAATGTTCGACTTAAAGGCAAATGCTGTAAAAATTAATCAATTTCAACATTACAAATGATACATTTAAGACGTCAAGATTTTGAAGAATTAGATCATGTTTTTAGAATAAATTTGATCAATAGCTGTTCTGGATTCAAATCGGCCAACTTGATTGGAACGAAATCAAACTTAGGAATACCAAATGTCGCGGTTTTTAGCTCTGTCACACACTTGGGCTCCAACCCACCTTTGCTTGGAGTTGTTTTTAGACCTGTCACCGATGTTCCACGAAATACATATGAAAATATTAAAGAAACGGGGCAATTTACTATAAATCACATTGATGCGTCAATCATTCAAGAGGCGCACCATACTTCTGCAAAATACGATAAAGACATATCAGAATTTGAAATCACTGCACTAGAAGAAGAATACAAAAATGGCTGGCATGCACCTTTTGTGAAAAATGCGCCCATTCAAATTGCGCTCACCTATTGTGAAGAGTACGAGATAAAAGCGAATGGTACAATTCAACTCATTGGAGAAATTAAAGATTTATTTATACAGTCCGAGTTGCTTGAAGACGATGGATTTGTAAACTTATCAAAGGCAAATATTGTGGCTATCAATGGATTGGATGGATATGCTGTGCCCTCTCTAAAAGAAAGATTGGCGTATCAAAGGCCAAAAAAAATATTAAAAACAAAATAACAGCTCGTTGAAAAAATCCGAGTTACCCTCAAAGATCTGCGTTGTGTGCCAACGACCATTCAATTGGCGTAAAAAATGGGCTCGCGACTGGGAATTTGTCAAATATTGTAGTAAAAAATGCAGCAGCAACAAAGCACAGCGCTAGTTTGGTTTAGAAATGACTTGAGAACTCAAGATAATAGTGTTCTTCAGTCTGCACTATCAACTTCCAAGCCCGTTATTGGGGTTTATTTTTTGGAACCTCAATGGTTTGAAAAACATGAATTTGGATTCAAAAAAATGGAGAAATTCAGGACTAAATTTCTTCTGGAAACTTTAAAATGCCTTCAAAATGAGTTAAAGAAATTAAACATTTCTCTTCTTGTATTTGAAGATTCTGCAGAGAACAAAATGAAAAGTATTGTGAAGTCGTACAATGTATCTGATGTATTTCTGCAAAAGGAATGGACAGCGGAAGAAAGTATGTCTTTGCAGAACGTAAAAAAAGGATTGCCAACAGAGATTAAAATTCATCAATATCATGATCAATTTTTATTTCATCCGGATGATCTTCCTTTTCATTTCTGTGATACCCCTAAAGTGTTTACACAATTTCGAAAACAACTTGAGAAAAAATCAAAGGTAAGAGAGCTCATAAAAAATAAACCCCAAAGTGATGCTTTTTTGCTAAAAAAGACATCCACGATTCCTACCTTGAATGCCTTAGGTTACGAAGATATTAAAGTTGATAACAGATCGGCTTTTCCATTTTCAGGTGGTGAAATATCGGCATTTGAACGATTGCATCATTATTTTTTTGAAAGCAAAGCGCTTGGAGTTTACAAAAAAACTAGAAATGGCTTATTAGGACTCAATTACAGTTCAAAGTTTTCACCTTGGCTGGCCAACGGAAGCCTTTCGGCGCGTCAAATTTATTGGAGTATTAAGGCCTTTGAAAATCAATTTTTCTCGAACCAATCAACCTATTGGTTGATATTTGAACTGATATGGCGTGATTTTTTCAAGTATGTATCCCTCAAGCATGGGAATGAAATTTTTAAAATTGATGGCATTTTGAAAAATGAATATGAATGGTCTAATCATAAAAAATACATTTTGCAGTGGATCAATGGAGAAACAACAAACGATTTTGTGAATGCAAATATGATAGAACTCAAAACTACAGGCTGGATGAGCAATCGAGGACGGCAAAATGTGGCATCATTTTTCGCCAAAACTCAAAAACTCGACTGGCGAATTGGTGCTGCATATTTTGAATCCATGCTGCTGGATTATGATGTGCACAGCAACTATGGAAATTGGATGTATGTTGCTGGTGTTGGCAATGATCCTAGAGATCGTATTTTCAATGTAAAGCTTCAAGCAGAGCGTTATGACGCCAATCAAAAATATAGACAACAGTGGCTACAATCTAAACTCTTCTAAATGAAAACATTACGATTAATATTAGGTGATCAATTGAACCAAAATCACTCTTGGTTTTCTACAACAAATGACGATGTTTTGTATTGTATGTTTGAAATGCGACAAGAAACTGATTATGTCAAACATCATATTCAAAAAGTTGTTGGTTTTTTTGCAGCTATGCGAGAATTTTCAAGGCAATTGGAAGAGAAAAAGCATAAGGTAATTTACTTTAATATTTTGGATTCTAATAATTTGCATGACTTAGAAAAAAATATAAAGTTTCTCATTGAAAAAAACGCTATTGAGCATTTTGAGTATCAAGCACCAGACGAATACCGTTTGGACGAACAGTTGAAATCAATTTGTCAAGATTTATCAATTCGTAGTTCGAGTTGTGACACCGAACATTTCTTGACCTCTAGAGAAGAATTGACTCATTTTTTTGAAGGAAAAAAACAGCTTTTAATGGAACGTTTTTATCGCTACATGCGAAAAAAACATCATATTTTGATGGCGGGCGAACAACCAGAGGGAGGCATTTGGAATTATGATCATAACAACAGAAAAAAATGGAAAGGTAGTCCAGAAATCCCTGATTATAAGGCCTTTAAAAACGATGTGAAACAAATTTGTAGGGATATTTCGTCAAGCAACATAGCGACAATAGGTCATTTTGATAGCACGTATTTTGAGTATCCTATTACCTTAAAGCAGGCACAACAACAGCTCGCCTATTTTTGCACCACACTTTTGCAGCATTTTGGAGATTATCAAGATGCACTCCATACCGAAGAGGTATACCTTTTTCATTCACGCTTATCTTTTGCGATGAATTTAAAAATCATTAGCCCAAAAGAAATTATTACAAGCGTTTTGGAGCAATTTCGCAAAAATATGGAGAGCATAGACATCGCACAAGTCGAGGGTTTTATTCGTCAAGTTATTGGGTGGCGCGAGTACATGCGGGGAATGTATTGGAAAGAAATGCCATCTTACAAAGCATTAAATGTGTTGGAAAATCACGAAGCTATTCCTGATTTCTTTTGGACTGGAGAAACCAAAATGAATTGTCTTCAAAAGACCATCAATAATTCTTTAGATCATGCCTATGCGCATCATATTCAACGACTGATGATTACTGGAAATTATTTATTATTAACACAAACCCATCCAGACGCTGTAGATGATTGGTATTTGGGTATTTACATTGATGCTATTCAATGGGTACAACTGCCAAATACTCGTGGGATGAGTCAGTATGCAGATGGTGGAAAAATTGCCACAAAACCTTATGTTTCGTCTGGAAGTTATATAAATAAGATGAGTAATTATTGTGGTTCTTGTCACTATAATGTTAAAGAAAAAATAGGGCCAAAGGCCTGTCCTTTCAATAGTTTATACTGGAATTTTTTGGATGACAAAAAACCCAAACTGTTTACCAATCAACGCATGCGAATGATGTATTCGGTTTTGAATAAATTTTCGGCAGAAGATTTACATAAAATGAAGCTCAGAGCTGCAGAAATAATTACAAATCCAGAGCGTTTTTAAGGTGTTAAAGAAAGACTAAAAATGTTAATATTTGTTTAATTGTAACAACTTATAATGCAACATTAAGTATGTTTGATGTAAACAAATTCACAGCCATTGGTTCTAGATACAACACATTACAACAAGGAGCACAAATTTTTGATTGATGAATTTGTGGGTAAGCCCTACAGCTTTTGGGAGGCACTTAAGCGAGGAGGCATTGGCTCCAAACGAATGATCGTAGATCAATTAAGTCCAAATTTGAATTATATTTCGAACCTCACATCAGATATAAACTATGCCAATATAGAGCTCAGAAAGAAAGGCATTTTGATTCATATTACAAAGGGACTGAAAAATTTTACGTGGGCTATTCCATTTTATCAATTGGTTTTTTACAAAACAAATTTTACAAGTATTCATGCTCAGGGAAAGTTTATACACTTTAAAAACTCCAAAACTTTCAAGGAAAACAAATCGTTTTTTAGAAATGTTATGGAAGAAAAGATAAATTTTGACCAACAATATATTTTACCTCAAATATGAAACTAACAGCTATCGAAATAGATAGAATAATAGAAATGGCATGGGAAGATCGTACGACCTTTGATGCTATAAAGTTTCAGTTTGGACTCTCGGAACAGGAAGTCATTTCGTTGATGCGAAATCAAATGAAACCAAAAAGTTTTCGCCACTGGCGAGCAAGAGTGCAAGGCAGAAAAACTAAACATCAGAAATTGCGTGTTTTCGAATCTGGTCGGTTTAAATGTACCAGACAAAAAGCAATTTCAAATAATAAAATATCAAAACGTTAACTAATTATGGATATCAAAACCACAAAAACTAAACAAATCAATGGCTTTTCTCATCACGAAATTGGAGATGACCATCTTTACACAGGATTGGAAACTCCAATAAAAAAAGATGCTTTTATATTGAGTGACATTGAAAAAAAGAAGAAGATTTCGATTTTGTTCGAAGAAATTATGAATGTCATGGGCTTAGATTTGGAAGACGATTCTTTGAAAGGGACACCCGATCGTGTGGCAAAAATGTATATCGATGAAATCTTTTCTGGATTGAATCCAAAAAACAAACCAGAAATTGCTTTATTTGATAATAAGTACCAATACAATCAAATGTTGGTAGAGAAAAATATAACATTTTATTCCAATTGCGAACATCATTTTGTACCCATAATAGGAAAGGCACATGTGGCCTACATATCATCTGGAAAAGTGATTGGTTTATCAAAACTAAATAGAATTGTACAATACTACGCCAAACGTCCTCAAGTTCAAGAACGTTTGACCAATCAAATTGGCGAAGAGTTAAAAACAATTTTAGGAACCCACGATGTTGCCGTTGTCATTGACGCCAAACATCTCTGCGTTTCGTCTAGAGGAATAAAGGACGAAACGTCATCAACAGTCACTGCATTTTATAGTGGTGAATTTACCAACTCAGCAAAAATTGCAGAGCTCAATAATTATATAAATTCATAATATGAGTCCAGTAGAAAAAGGAGAAGAATTTTTAACGAAAAGTTTAAAATTTAAAAATACAAGCGAAAGAATTGAAGCTTCAAGAGAAGTCAAGGCCTTGATTCTCGACATCAATGAAATTTACAAAACCAATAAAGATCAAAAATTAATGGATTTGATGAAAGATTTGACATTGATTAAACAGAAGATAGAAAAACGATTAAAAGGAAGGCCATTAACATCATGAAAACAATCATTATTGTCGGCGGTAGCAGAGGCATTGGAAAAGCGAGTATCGAAACGCTTTTGCCCAATAATAAGGTGATCAATATAAGTAGAAATGCACCAGAAGTCGAGCATCAAAATTTAACGCATTACAACTGTGATGTTTTATCTGATGAACTTCCAAATATTGAAGTTGCAGATGGTTTGATCTATTGTCCAGGAAGCATCAATTTGAAACCCTTCAAGAGGTTAAGTTTAGAAGATTTTAGAAATGATTTTGAGATCAATGTCATTGGAGCGATCAAAAGTATTCAGGCCTACTCTCCTGCTCTATTAAAGTCGGAGTCTGCTTCAATAGTGCTTTTCAGTACAGTTGCGACAGCAATGGGTATGCCATTTCATGCGAGTGTGGCGACAGCAAAATCCGCTGTTGAAGGTCTTATGAAATCTGTTGCAGCAGATCTTGCACCAAAAGTGAGGGTCAATGCAATTGCGCCAACACTCACAGAAACAGATTTGGCCGCAAAACTTCTACGTAACGAGCGCATGGTAGAAAATACGATCCAAAGACATCCGCTAAAAAAATTCTTAAATCCAAAAGAAGTAGCAACAATGGTTGACTACTTAATTTCAGATGGATCTAAGTCTATTTCTGGGCAAGTTTTTAAAATGGATTGTGGAATAGTTTCTCTAAAAGTTTAAGTATGAAAAAATTAAAACTATTGTTTTTGGTTTTATTTATAACAAACCTGAATCAAGCGAAAGCACAACACGATAATACTATGAATATTTACGATATTAAAATTAATGCATTAGATGGATCGCCCATAGCGCTGAAGACCTATGAAGGAAAATACATTTTGTTTGTCAATGTAGCCTCCGAATGTGGTTTTACAAATCAATACGAAGGGTTACAAAAGCTCTACGATACTTACAAAAATGATCTAATGATCATTGGAGTGCCATGCAATCAATTTGGGCAGCAAGAACCTGGAAGTTCGGAACAAATTCAATCTTTTTGTAAGAAAAATTATGGCGTTACTTTTTTGATGACCGAAAAAATAAAAGTTAAAGGAAAGGACAAACACCCGCTTTATGAGTGGCTTACAAATAAAGATTTAAATGGCGTTAAAAGTACTTCTGTAAAATGGAATTTTCAGAAATATATTGTTGGTAGAAATGGTGAATTTATTGACTACTTCTATTCAATGACAAAACCCATGAGTAGTAAAATTACAAAATTAATTCAGTAGAAATGTTTGGACTATTCAAGAAAAAAACGGAAACTGAGAAATTGCAAAACCGCTATAAAAAGTTGATGGCAGAATGGCATAATTTGTCTTCTACAGACCGCTCAGCAAGTGATGCAAAATATGCTGAAGCACAAGAGGTTTTGGACGAAATCGAAAAATTAGAACAACACTAAAGCATCATCGACAAAATTAAAAGCATAAAAATATAGGCCGATATGGTGTTTAAAACTACATCAAGCGAATGCTTAGTGTAAAAGAAAAAAATAGGAAATAAACACATGAAATTTACAGCGACATTAATATTGTTTTTAGCTCTGAATTTTGGAGCTTTAGGGATTGGTACGTTGCTAATGGGTAATGGCCCAGAGTCGTTGTGGTACACTACATTACATCAAGCCCCTTGGACGCCAATGGGATGGATTTTTGGTGCAGCTTGGACCTGTGTTATGATTTTCTTTTCTGTTTTTATGACGTTTTTTCTTCAAAATGAAAACATTAAAAAAGTTTGGCTGTTATTTGCTCTACAATTTGTTTTAAATGTGTCTTGGAATTATGTTTTTTTTAATCAACACCTTGCAGGTCTTGGCCTTTTGATCATTGTTTTACTTACTGCGCTGACTTTTTATTTTTTATTCGCCTTCAAATCAACATTAAACAATAACCGATATTTTGTTTTGCCTTATTGCCTTTGGCTTTTGATTGCCACATCACTAAATGCTTATATCGTACTTTATAATTAAATGAAAATATACACTTTACACACCAAACAGAATCTTCCAATTTCTGTTGACGACGCTTGGAAATTCTTGTCCAGTCCAGAAAATTTAAAAACCATCACACCAGATTATATGGGGTTCCATATTCTTTCTGGTGCTGACCGTGAGATGTTTCCAGGGCAAATTATTCAATACATCGTTACACCCGTATTAGGCATAAAAACCAAATGGGTTACAGAAATTACGCATGTCAAAGACAAGGCATACTTTGTGGATGAGCAGCGTTTTGGTCCATATGCTCTATGGCATCACAAACATTTTATTCGCCCCATTGATGGTGGTGTAGAAATGGAAGATATTGTAGATTACAAATTGCCTTTTGGAGCATTGGGAAGACTAGCGCATCCGATTTTGGTCAAGCCAAAATTAAAAGAAATATTTGAGTATCGTCAAAAGAAACTAATTGAACTTTTTGGCCCCTTCAAATCATGAATCCAACAGCACTATTTTGGTTTAGAAGAGATTTGCGTTTACATGATCAACATGGGTTGTATCAAGCTTTAAAAGCACACAAAAGCACTCTACTTATTTTTATTTTTGACCCCGAAATTCTCGATAACTTAGAAAAAGATGATGCTCGTGTAGATTTTATTTATCATCAATTAGAGGCACTAAATAAAACGCTAAAAAAATACAACTCTGCTATTCAAACCTATTATGGAAACCCTTTTAAGATCATTCAAAAATTAACAAAAGAAAATAAGATTGAAGCCGTATATACAAATCATGATTATGAACCTTATGCGATTCAAAGAGATCAAAAAATTGGTGGGTATTTAAAAGAACATCAAATTGAATTTAATACCTACAAAGATCAGGTTATTTTTGAAAAAAACGAGGTCACAAAAGATGATGGACTACCCTATAAAGTATTTACGCCATATTCAAAAAAGTGGTTGAGTTTGTTTGAAGAAAATTGCGTTGATCCATTTCCGTGTGAAACACTTTTGGACCATTGTACAAAAATTGAATCTCCAATATGGATAGAAATGAAAGCCATGGGCTTTACACCTTCTCCAATAAAGATTACACCCTATATTTTGGACAAGAATTTGATTGATTTATATGAAGAAAAAAGAAACACCCCCTCAGTAGCAGGAACATCTAGACTAGGGCCTCATCTAAGGTTTGGGACTGTAAGTGTGCGTGAGATTGTATCAAAAGCAAAACAAAGAGACAACATCACATTCTTGAAAGAACTCATTTGGCGTGAATTTTTTATGCAAATATTATGGCATTTTCCGCATACAGTTTCCAAAAGTTTCAAACCACAATATGAAGGTATTCAATGGCGAAACAATCAAGAGGAATTTGAAAAATGGTGTGCTGGTAAAACAGGCTACCCGCTAGTCGATGCCGGTATGCGCGAGTTGAATGCAACAGGGTTTATGCATAATAGAGTGCGTATGTTGGTGGGAAGTTTTTTGTGCAAACACTTACTTATTGATTGGCGTTGGGGCGAGGCCTATTTTGCTCAAAAACTTCATGATTTTGAATTATCGAGTAATGTCAGTAATTGGCAATGGGTAGCAGGCTGTGGTGTAGATGCTGCGCCATATTTTAGAATTTTTAATCCCACAACGCAAATCACCAAATTTGATAAAGAACATACATACATCAAAAAATGGGTGCCTGAGTATCAGGAGTTTAACTATCCTGCTCCAATTGTAGATCATAAATTCGCTAGGGAACGTTGCTTAGATACCTATAAAAAAGCCCTGAACAAATAAAAACAAGCGTTCTAGGATTCTATACGCTCAATTTTTGCTCCGATTGCTTTTAATCGTGTATCAATATTTTGATACCCTCTATCAATTTGCTCAATATTATGTATCGTAGAAGTGCCTTTCGCAGAAAGCGCAGCGATCAATAATGAGATACCGGCTCTAATATCTGGAGACGTCATCGTTGTGGCTTTTAACTGAGATTTAAAATCATGACCAATAACAGATGCTCTGTGGGGATCGCAGAGAATAACTTTTGCCCCCATATCTATTAACTTATCAACAAAAAACAAACGGCTTTCAAACATTTTTTGATGAATCAAAACACTACCACGAGCTTGTGTTGCCACAACTAATATAATACTCAAAAGGTCTGGTGTGAATCCTGGCCATGGTGCATCAGAAATGGTCAAAATAGAGCCGTCTATATAATTTTGAACTTCATAACCGTCTTTATGTGCTGGTACATAGATGTCGTCATCTTTACGTTCTACAGTAATTCCTAATTTTCTAAAAACATTTGGAATTACACCCAAATCGTCCCAACTCACATTTTTTATGGTCAATTCACTTTTTGTCATAGCAGCCAGTCCAATCCAACTTCCAATTTCTATCATGTCTGGAAGCATTGTATGTTCTGTACCTCCTAATGAATCGACGCCTTCAATGCTAAGAAGATTAGATCCAATGCCTCTAATTTTGGCCCCCATTCTGTTCAACATTTTGCAAAGTTGTTGCAAATAGGGCTCGCAAGCTGCATTATAAATTGTTGTCGTGCCATTGGCCAAAACAGCAGCCATAACAATATTGGCAGTACCAGTTACAGAAGCCTCGTCCAAGAGCATATATGCCCCTTGTAATTGATCGGATTCAACACCGTAAAAATAATCTTCTTTGTTGTATCTAAACTTTGCTCCGAGTTTTATAAATCCCTCAAAATGAGTGTCTAAGCGTCTTCTTCCAATTTTATCACCTCCGGGTTTTGGAATATAACCCTTACCAAATCGTGTGAGTAAAGGTCCCACAATCATGATTGAACCTCTTAGCCCAGCACCATCTACTTTAAACTCTGCAGATTCTAGGTATTCTAAATTGATTTGATCGGCTTGAAAAGTGTAAGTACTTTCTGAAAGTTGCTCAATTCGAACACCCAATTTGCCTAACAAACGGATCAGTTTATTCACATCAATAATATTTGGGATATTGTGAATGGTAATTTTATCTGAAGTAAGCAATACTGCACACAAAATTTGTAGTGCTTCGTTTTTTGCGCCTTGCGGTTGAATTGATCCTTTGAGTTGATGACCGCCTTCTATTCTAAATGACTTCAATAGATATGGTTTTGGTGGATTAGTAAATAAACTTATTTTGGTGCTCTAATAACGCTTGCGATTTCGAGTGTTTTTTTTCGATTTATTCGATTTTTTATAATTGTTATTCTTCCGTTGCATTTTTATCAATGTCGTAGAATCTGCCAATTTTTCTTCGGAGTTTCGAATGTCAATAGTGCCATTTGAAAGCTCGAAAAGGTGATTTAAAATGACCACATCCTCTACCGTATCTTTATTCCAATTAAGGAATGATTTTTTCATATGATTGGCAATAGTGATTACCAATGCATTTTTCATATCGCCCTCTTCCCACGAAGATGCAACATCAATCATCGTTTTAATATTATTACCATAAAAACGATACTTAGGATAGTTTTGCGGATAATGTAAAGGATCGGGTTTTGCATTTAAAATTTCTTCTGATGGTTTTTCAAAAGGAGAATCGGCGTCCAATTTGAATCCAGACATGATAAAAAGCTGATCCCATAGTTTGTGCTGAAAATCTGGAACATCGCGCAAATGGGGTTGCATATTACCCATTACAGAAATAATGGCTTTTGCCAATCTATTGCGTTCTTCTTTAGAGTCCTGCGCTAAGGCATGATTTATCATTTTTTGAATATGGCGCCCATATTCTGGAATGATAAGGTGTTCGCGTTCTGTGTTATATTCGAGTTGGTCTGTAAAAGCTGTCATTCTTTGTGTGTACGTTATGATCCGCAAAGTACAAAAATTAAACAAAAAAATTGAATTATATAGTAAAGGATTACAATGAGATAACCCCTTCTACATCGCTGCTAATTTGCTTATATTTATCCACAACGGCCTCTGGATTTTTCATGACCACATGTATTGAAATACTAACATAATTCCCTTTTTTGGATACCGTACTGTTGATTACTGCACCCAAATTATCAAAAACAGATTCTATTTTGTCTATTTTATGTTGTTCTGAGGGAATAATAAATTTGAAAAGATATGCCGTTGGCCACGACGATGTTTCGTAAAGTTGTGATTTTAATTTTGTATAAAATTCTTCTGAATTATTAGAACTCTGCATAATGTCTAATTTGTGCTACAAATATACAGCAACTCATATTTTTTATTTAACTTTTAAATCACGAATTTTACACAATTAAGACATAAAAGCTATCATGCCAAAAAAAATAGCACTCATTGGAGGTCCCGCAACAGGAAAAACAACACTAATCGACGCTTTAAAAGCGAAAGGATTTTGTTGTATGGATGAAATTTCTAGGCAAATTACCATTGAAGCTCAAAAAAAAGGCGTGAAACAACTCTTTTTGGAAGATCCAATTTGGTTTAGCAAACAACTGCTGGAAGCTCGTAAAAATCAATTCTTAGTGTCACAAAACTTCAACGAACCATTAGTTTTTTTTGATAGAGGACTTCCAGATGTAGTTGCCTATTTGGATTATATTAAATCAGATTTTGATCAAGGGTTTATAGCAGTTTGCGAAACCCACAAATACGATCAGGTTTTTATTCTGCCGCCTTGGAAAGCCATTCACAAAACAGATAATGAACGCTATGAATCTTTTGATCAATTAGTAGAAATTCATGAATATCTCAAAAAATGGTACAGTAAATTTGGGTACACTGCTATTGAAATTGAAAAAGGTTCTATTGAAGATCGACTAGAATTTATTCTCGAAAGTATCTAAACAACATGAATCTTCCTCTTCAAATATTAGAACGTTATTGGAAGTTTTCCAAATTTAGGCCTCAACAACAAGAGATCATCCAATCTGTTTTGAACCAACAAGACTGCGTTGCCTTACTTCCAACAGGTGGTGGAAAATCCCTGTGCTTTCAAATTCCAGCACTGATCAAGGATGGTATTTGTATTGTCATCTCCCCGCTTATTGCTTTGATGAATGATCAAGTTTTGGCACTGAACAACAAAGGAATCAAAGCGACAGCCCTGACAAACTTAAACCAACTGAGCGATTTGGACCGTATTCTCGATAATTGTATTTATGGCGATTACAAATTCCTTTATATTTCGCCAGAACGTTTGCAAAATCCGCTTGTTCAAGAGCGTATCAGACTAATGAATATAAATTTAATTGCTGTTGATGAAGCGCATTGTATCAGTCAATGGGGCCATGATTTTAGGCCAGCATATAGATCCATAAATGTTCTGAAAACATTGCATCCAAACGTCACCACTATAGCACTAACGGCATCAGCAACACAACGGGTTGTAGAAGACATTCAAAACCAACTGAATCTCGAACAACCAAAGCTGTTTAAACATTCATTTTTTAGAAAAAATCTAAGCTATCAAACACTGCGTTTTGAAGATAAAAACTTTAAAATCCTAGAACTTCTAAGGACCAACACAGAAAGTGCAATTGTGTATGCAGGGAGCAGATCTGCAACTCAGCAACTGGCCAAAATGCTAAATAATAATGGCATCGCTAGTGGGTATTATCACGGTGGATTGAGCACCCACGAAAAAGAGCAACAATATCAGCAGTGGATGACAAATAAGACAAAAGTTATTGTGGCTACAAATGCTTTCGGAATGGGAATTGACAAAGCTGATGTTTCGATGGTAATCCACGTCAATATACCAGAAAGTATTGAGCACTATTTTCAAGAGGCAGGCCGAGCTGGTCGTGATCAAAATCATGCTCAAGCGCTACTTTTGGTTGGCCCCAATGATATAGAAATCACAAAAAAATGGTATCTAGATCAACTTCCTGATGTGAGTTTTTTAAAGTTAATTTATAAAAAACTAAATACTTATTTTCAAATTGCATATGGCGAATTGAGCGAAGAAAAGCATGGATTTAATTTCAATTCTTTTTGTGCATTATATGAACTTCCAAAACGAAAAACATACAACGGATTGAAGGTCTTAGATCGGCATGGACTAATTGTCTTTGAAGAACTATTCAAAAAGAAAGCAACACTTCTCTTTTTGGTTTCTCATAATGCGCTTTCAGAGCATATAAAACACAATAATGAACTCCGATTGATTGTGACAACAATTTTGAGAACTTACGAAGGAATACACAGCCAAGAAACTTCAATTGATATAGAAAAATTTGCTAAAATGCTCCAAATTGAAGTTGGTACAATTATGGAAACACTAAACACTTTAAACACAAAAGAAATCGTAAAATTTAAAAGCATCAACACCGATGCACAAATCACATTTTCACAACCTAGAGAAGACGAAAAAGCGATCCACAGAATCTCTAAAGAAGTTAAAGCGCATCATCACGTAAAACATACTAAAATCACAGCTGTAATCAATTATATTGAGAATGATAATATTTGCAAAAGCAAACAGTTACTGAGCTACTTTGATGAACCCTTTTCTGCAAATTGTGGAGTATGTAATGTGTGTTTAAAAAATAAAAAAACAACAACAACTTTTAAAAAAGAAACTGTAGATTTGATTTTAAAATTAATCAAAGATCAACCGAGGAGTTCTCGAGCGTTGGAATCCTGTTTATCGCTTTCAACAAAAGAAGTGGTTGCTGTTTTGAAATACCTGCTGGAGCTCGAAAAAATTGAACAAACACAAACGAATCAATTTCAAATAAAATGTCCATAACTAAAGAACAATTGCGCATAATTTTCATGGGAACTCCAGATTTTGCGGTTCATATTCTTGACGGATTAGTTCAACAACATTATACTGTGGTTGGTGTGATTACTGCACCAGATCGGCCAGCTGGTCGTGGGCAAAAAATAAAGCAATCTGCTGTGAAGATATATGCCAAAAACCAGCAGCTGAATGTTCTCCAACCTGAAAATTTAAAACATCCCGATTTTATTGCAGAAATTGAAGCATTAAAACCAGATTTACAAATCGTTGTGGCGTTTAGAATGCTACCAAAAACTGTATGGCAATTACCAAAGCTCGGCACTTTCAATCTTCATGCCTCTTTGTTGCCTCAATATAGAGGTGCAGCACCCATCAATTGGGCGATCATAAATGGCGAAAAAGAAACAGGGGTAAGTACTTTTTTTATCGACGACAAGATTGATACTGGTGCCCTTATTTTTCAAAAAAGCATATCCATATCAAAAGATGATACCGCAGGAACGCTTCATGATAAATTAATGTCTGAAGGAAAGCAACTCACCATAAAAACAATAGATTATATCTGTAAAGGTCGTGTATCACCGACAGAACAACCCGAACCAACACCCCTGAAAACCGCCTATAAACTCAATAAAGAAAATTGCAAAATTGATTGGAAAAAAAGTGGTGAACAAATTCGAAATCATGTGCGTGGATTAAATCCCTATCCTGGTGCTTGGGCATTACTACAAAACGGAAGTGATACTTTTAATGTCAAATTATATGAAGTCGATTTTGAAGAAACGAATCATGACATAGCTGTTGGAGTATTAGTTGCAGAAAAATCTTCAATCAAAATTGCTGTTTGTGATGGTTTTATTGTTTGGAATCAATTTAAATTTCCTGGTAAAAAACAAATGGATGTAAAATCATTTCTTAATGGATTTTCTTTTCTCTCAAATTCAAAAATGATTTAATCTTCACCATCATTAAGCGAAGTAAGTACCTGACTGTCAATTCAATAAAATATTAATTTTTTTTTGAAATTGAAATATATTACATAATTTTGTAGCTCTCAAAACTATTATAAAATTATGAAAACAAAACTTACACTACTATTGATTAACTTATGTTTATGTGCTTATTCTCAGCACCCGCATGCTATTCCCGAAGACGATATTTATATCAAAACTATTTTTAATATACAAGATTATGCATCTGGCGGCAATACTCATGATATTGCTTTTATTGCCATAGAAGTTAAAAATGATATTGACAGAAATAACTACAAAATTCGTTATACGAATGCTAATGGAGAAACACACGAACGCTATTTTCGTCAGAATACTGCCCCAAGTACTCCAATGAATTTTGTGGCTTCGACGCCACCAGATTATTCGGTAAGGGAAAATTCACCAGATTTGCTTCCTGCAGATACTGAAATCTATATCGTTAATGGCATCAGTTCAAAAGGCTATGATATTTTAAATGGTACTGGAGGTTATGGCTATTTTATGGTGCATGATATTCTTGGAGGTGCAATCACAAATAAGCATTTCTCTCGCTGTTGGTGGGCCAATTTTCATGTCGATTTTAATAATGCCCCCAACACAAAAATTGAATTACTTTACAATGCCAATGGTACATGGACTTTATTTGATGTCTGGGAAGGTCCATTGAGTCACAATAAATACGATCAGCGCAACGTAAACACCGCAAACGCGACATTCACCGCAAGTGAATGGAATAGAAATCAAGATAGTGCATCGGATGTAGGAACTTTAGGAACAACTACTGTAGAGTTTGATGCTGTTCTATTTTTAAGCCCTAATCCAGTTGGTGATAATTTCCAAATACGAAATCTCAAAAAACAATCGTCTTACAAGATTTTTAATTCCTTGGGTGCATTGATACAAAAAGGTGAAATTTCTGAAGGAGAATTTATTCAAACTTCGAATTTTAATTCTGGCCTCTATGTCTTAAAGTTAAGCTCTGGGCATTTCTTTAAATTTTTAAAACAATAAATTGATTTTAATACTAAAAAAAGCAGCTTAACGGCTGCTTTTTTTTGTTAAAATGAAAAAAACTAGTTTCATTTTTGATGTAAATTAATAAATTTATTTAAATTTAGTTTGTAAACAATCAAATTGTGGCCATAGAAAAAGGTAAAATATTAATTGCAGAACCTTCTATCATTGGAGACATTTCTTTCAATAGATCGATCATTTTACTTGCAGATCATAGCACTGAGGGATCAATTGGTTTTATCTTGAATAAACCATTAGAATGTAATCTTGGCGATCTTATTCCTGAAATTAATTCTACATTTAAAGTGTATAATGGAGGGCCTGTACAACAAGATAACTTATACTTTATTCATAAGGTTCCAGAACTAATTCCTGGAAGTATTAAAATTTCTGAGGGTCTTTATTGGAGCGGAGACTTTAAGCATATTTCTGAGTTGATCAGATCACAAAAAATTGATGAAAATGATATTCAGTTTTTCTTAGGATATTCTGGTTGGGATGCCAATCAATTAGATTCTGAGTTAGATTCAAAAACGTGGATACTTTCAGAAAACACCCATGAAAGTGATATTATTCGTGCTGTAGATCCCTCATTTTGGAAAGATAAAATGATAGCCCTTGGCGGCGAATATAGCATTTGGTCCAACGCACCAGAACACCCCTCGTACAACTAGCCCAAACGCAGTTTTATATTTAACAACTTCAAAAGGTCTTTGGAAACTTCAGATGTGTATGTCTTTTTTCGGTATTTTGTAACAGGAACAATACCTTGAACTATATTGGTCACAAAGATTTCATCTGCTTTTTGAAGTTCGAAAGGTGAAATAGAAGATTCATCAAGTTCATATGCTGGGGATTTAGAAACAATTTCTATCAATTTTTCGCGAACAATCCCTTTCAAACACCCATCTGACAACGGTGCCGTTTTGATGGTATTTCCATTGACAATAAATACATTTCCATTCAGGGCTTCTATAACACTTTTGTTGGTATTGAGCAGCAAACAATTGTTGTAGTTGTTTTCTTTGGCAAAGATACTACCAACCACATTGATAATTTTGTTGTTTGTTTTTAAAGTAGATATTAAATTCGGTGCAATCAAATAGTCTTTAAACAATTCAATTTCATAATGTTGATCTGAAATGATATAATTATCCGATTCCAATTCAGAAATCGAAATGGTATAAGAAACTGCATTAGTATCTGGTGTGTAGTAGCCGTTACTATCGCGAAAAACGGTAATTTTTGCTCTGTAGGAGATTGCAGAACTGGACAACACAGAGACCAAGCTAGAAAGTTGTTTTTCTAAATACTCGGGAGTAAAATGCATTGGAATTTGCATACGTAAAATACGCATAGAAGCCATCAAACGAAAATAATGTGCTTCCCAAAAAACAGGTTTTCCGTTGTTGATTTTTAGGGTTTCAAAAACAGCATCGCCGTAGGCATAACCTCTGTTGTAGGGTGATAAATTGGCTTGAGAATCTTCAAAAATTGTTCCGTTGATATTAATCATAAGAAATTAGAAAAATTTGAAGCAAATATACGCCAAAATATGATTGTGCTCTAACGCGAACCTAAAACTTGCTTTAGACTTGATATTTGATTATCCCAAAGCATTTTGGCCTCATCGACTTCGTCATCATCAGAAAAATCGGTAACAATAAGGGACACATCTTTGGTGATGCCGTCCACTTGAATTCGAAGTTCAAAATAACAACTGTCATCATCGCTTTCGAGCCACTTAAATTTGATCCGTTCTGGACTTTTTTTAGTTACTAATTTTGCTTTTTCTTCGGAGTCATCCCATATGAATATAAACAATTCTCCTCTCGAGTTGACATTATCGGCAAACCACTCGGAAAGTCCAGAAGGTGTTGAGATATAATTGTATAATAACTGAGGTGAGGCTTGGATAGGGAATTCTATTTCGAATTTTACTTTGGTACTCATGGTTGTCGTAAATTAGATTTCCAATATATACATTAATTTGTAAGTATTAAAAGAAAAAAAATATTTTTTACAAAGGATTTTATTTGAAAGGCAATCTTTTTGTTTCTATATTTGCAGCCACAATTTATGGCGTGGTAGCTCAGTTGGTTAGAGCGTCGGATTCATAACCCGGAGGTCGGGAGTTCAAATCTCCCCCACGCTACGTTAAAACCCTTGATTATCAAGGGTTTTTTTATTTCTTTAATTTTGATTTTAAGGATTGAAGATCTACTACTTCTTGTGTGCCAGTCGTCATATCTTTTAGAGTAAAAGAATTAGAACCCATTTCTTTATCACCCACTAAAACTACAAATGGAATATTGCATTTATTCGCATAGGTGATTTGTTTTTTCAATTTTGAGGCATCTGGATAAAGTTCTGCCACAATGCCGTTGGCTCTCAAGTCTTGAATGGCTTTGTAAGCATACAAACTTTCGTTTAAACCAAAGTTTGTAAAAAGTACTGTTGTGTTTTGTTGATGGTTTTCTGGAAAAAGGTCTAATTCCTCCATTACGAGTGCGATTCTATCAAGTCCAAAACTAATGCCTACCCCACTAACCCCTTTGAGCCCAAAAATACTGGTAAGATCGTCATAACGACCACCTCCGCCAATGGAACCCATTTGCACACCGCTGGGCGCAGAAACTTCAAAAATAGCACCGGTATAATAGTTGAGTCCGCGAGCCAATGTAACATCCAATTTTAGCGTTGCTGTTTTAAGGCCTAAATCGTTAATTGCGTTTGAAATAAATTCCAATTCGGAAATTCCAGCACTACCCACTTCTGAAGTCTCTAGCAATAATTTCAAGGCGTTCAATTGGGCGTCAAAATTTCCTGTCATATTAAATAGGGGCTCTAAAGTTGTGATGCCTTCAGAGGATATTCCTTTTTGAAGCATCTCTTCTTTAACTTTATCGGGGCCAATTTTGTCGAGCTTATCTAGGGCAACCGTAAAATCTATAAGCTTGTCTTGTGCGCCAATGCGTTCTGCTATGGCAGCCAGAATTTTTCTGTTGTTCATTTTTATGGTAACTCCATCCAATTTCAAATCATGAAAAACAGCATCATATAATTGGATAAATTCTACCTCTTGCCACAAAGAATTTGAGCCGACAACATCGGCATCACATTGATAAAATTCTTGAAAACGACCTCTTTGAGGGCGATCGGCGCGCCACACAGGTTGAATTTGATACCGCTTGAAAGGAAATGTAATCTCATTTTGATATTGAACTACATAGCGAGCAAACGGTACAGTGAGGTCATAACGCAAAGCTTTTTCTGAGAGTGAGTTAGAAAAACGAGCTAAGTTGCCTTCTTCCAAAGCTTGTAGATCTGCTTTTTTGACTTTTTCGCCAGAATTTAAAATCTTGAAAATAAGACGGTCGCCTTCTTCTCCATATTTTCCCAAAAGCGTTTCGGACAATTCAAAACTAGGTGTTTCTATAGGTGCAAAACCAAACGCTTTAAAGTTTGACTTTATGGTGCCAAAAATGTATTCGCGCTTTGCAATCTGCTGCGCACTAAAATCTCTTGTTCCCTTTGCTATGCGTGGTTTTGTTGCCATAAGTTCATATTCAAAACAAATATCTTATTTTTTAGGACGCTATCCAATGAGTTGATCAAAATACTTAAATAATTCTCCTTTGGTGATGTTTGCCCCTTTTTCTATGAGTTCAAAAATATTAAGATTTTTGTCGCCTTCGATATCTTTTTCTGCATTAAACAGTTCAACTTCGTCGGACATTAAATGTTCTCTTAACCAAGAAAAACCTTCTTTGTTTGTCAAATCAACAGTGGTTGTGTTTAGCTTTAAACCAATCAATGCGATGGTTTTTTCTTTAACCTGAAAGAGATACATATGTTGAGGGGCAATATTTTCTAAAAACTCTACTTTTCCTAAAACACCTTCCCATACCAAATCACTAAAAACATCCATTTCTTCTTCGGCTACTTTTGGTTGTTCTGATTTGATTTTTTGCCACTCTTCAGCAGTTATCGATTGTGTGGCTAAAAAGTTTATGAATTCTTGGTGTAATTCTTCAAATTGTTCTTTAGTTAATCGTCTGTATTTCATCTCAAAATATTAACAAAAAAGGCCTGTTGAAAACAGACCTTTTGAAAATCAAACTTATTTTTGGTTTATGCTTTTGCAGCAATAATTTCGAAAGGAAGATCGACAAGAACATCTCTGTGCAAACGTACTTTTGCAGTGTACTTGCCCAATCGTTTTACATTTCCTCCTGTTACAGAAATAAATTTCTTGTCAACAGTATGTCCTGCGGCTTCTAAAGCTTCAGAAACATTAATGTTATTCACAGAGCCAAATAGTTTATCTCCAGAACCGACTTTTGCAGCAATTTTTACGTCTAAAGCATTTAAAGCTTCCGCAATTTTTTGTGCATCATCAATGATTTTCTTTTCCTTGAAAGCGCGTTGCTTTAAGTTTTCGGCAAGTACTTTTTTTGCCGATGTTGTTGCAAGAACTGCCTTGCCTCCAGGAATTAAAAAATTTCTACCATAACCATTTTTAACTGTTACAACATCATCTTTAAAACCTAATCCTTCTACGTCTTGTTTTAATATTAGTTCCATAGTTATGATAATTTATTTTAATAAATCCGCAACATAAGGCATTAAAGCTAAGTGTCTAGCTCTTTTGACTGCAGTTGCGACTTTACGTTGATATTTCAAAGACGTTCCTGTAAGTCGTCTTGGCAAGAGTTTACCTTGTTCATTGACAAATTTCAATAGAAAATCTGGATCTTTGTAATCAATGTACTTGATTCCTGATTTCTTGAAACGGCAATACTTTTTTGCTTTGTTTGTTTCAATATTTAAAGGCGTCAAATATCTAATTTCACCGCCTTTTTTGCCTTTTGCTTGTTGTTCTATTGACATAATTACGCTTTTTCTTTTAATTTAACTCTTCTTCGTTCTGCCCACGAGATGGCATGTTTATCAAGTTTTACAGTGAGGTAACGCAAAAAACGCTCGTCACGTCTAAACTCAACTTCTAATGGGCCAACAGCCTCACCAGGAGCAGTAAATTCAAATAAGTGATAAAATCCACTTTTTTTGTTTTGGATTGGATAGGCCAACTTCTTTAGCCCCCAGTCTTCTTTAGATACCATCTTAGCTCCTTTAGAAACGAGAAAATCTTCGTATTTCTTTACTGTTTCCTTTACCTGATCTTCAGATAAAACGGGATTTAAGATGAAAACAGTTTCGTAATGATTCATATATATAATTTTAAAATGGATGCAAAAATAACTATTTATTATGGTTTAAACAACAATATTTATCGCCTTTTTTACATTTTTAATTTTTGCATTTTAACGATGATTATTGGATTTTATCGAATTATTTTTCTAAATTTGTTAAAATAAACAAGCAATCTAAGACCAATTTACTATGAAAATTAAGTGTATTGTAATCGATCCTCATGCGTTACATCGCATAAATATAATTTCTAAAATCAATAACAACGAATCAATGCATTTTACCAATGAGTTTAGCTCATGCACTGATGCTATACAATATCTTGAAGCAAATACTACAGATCTAATTTTTCTTGAAGTTGATGCTCCAAATTTGAATGGATTTGAGTTTTTGGATTTGATCAAAACTACTGGAAAAACAATGCCTATGGTTATCATAACAACCAAAAACACCGACTGCGCATTTAAATCATACAGATATGGTGTTGTAGATTTTTTGGCCAAACCCCTCAATGAATCTTTGTTTAATAGTGCGATAGAAAAAGTGATCAAATTATCCTCCTCCAAAACTTCAACTAAAGACTCTGACACCCAACATATTTTCATCAAAAGTAATCTCAAAAAGCGAAAGATTTTTACTAAAGAAATAAAATGGATTGAAGCGCTTGGAGATTATGTAAAACTAATTACTGATAATGGTAGTTTTGTGATTTTATCTACAATGAAATCTTTTGAAAATGAATTGCCACAGAACAAATTCATGAGAATTCACAAGTCCTATATCATCAACCTCAAAAAAGTAGAGCGGTACAATAGTAAATTTGTTGAAATCGAAAATTCTCAAATCCCTCTAAGTCGTAACAAAAAAACCATACTGACAGAAGCTCTTGAGTTAGTCTCATAAACTAGTAATTATCCACATTAATTACGAGTCGAATAGGGCGGAAAAGCTTTGTACTCAAAAAACTATTTTTTATACGATGAATAATCGTTTTTGTTTTTTGTAAGGATTGTTCACCAGGAATTTTAACCAATATATTCTTATGATACTGATTTCTAATTCTTGAAACTGGTGGAAATTCAGGACCTAAAACATGAGATCCAAAAACCTGTGCAAGGGCTTTGGCCAACCATGCAGCACCTTCATTCACTTTATTGTAATCTTTATGCTTTAGGGTGATTTTTATGATTCTGAAATATGGTGGATATTTATAAATTTTACGCTGATAGGTTTGTTCTTCAAACATTTTTGTATAGTCGTTTGTAGAAACTTGCTGTAAAATATTTTGATGAGGATTGTAGGATTGGATAATCACTTTACCACGGATTTTTGTCCGTCCTGCCCTCCCCGATACCTGCTGTAAGAGCTGAAAGCAACGTTCGTGAGCTCTGAAATCTGGGAAATTTATAAGCTGATCGGCATTAAGAACACCTACAAGTTTTATATCTCTAAAATCTAGGCCTTTTGTTAGCATTTGAGTGCCGACTAAAATATCAATTTCTTTGTGTTCAAATTTTTGAATGATCCGCTCATAGCTGTATTTGCCTCGCGTGGTGTCCAAATCCATACGTGCCACTTTTGCATCTGGAAAAAGTGCTAAAGTTTCTTCTTGAATTTGTTCTGTGCCAAAACCTTTGGTGTCTAAATCTATTCCATGGCAAGCAGCACATTGTTTTTTAGAAACCACAGTATAGCTGCAATAGTGACAGCGCAATTGGTTTGAATTCTGATGGTAGGTTAGACTCACATCGCAATTTGGACACTCGGGGCTATGACCACATGTATTGCAAGTCATGATTGGTGCATATCCTCGTCTGTTTTGAAAGAGTATAATTTGATGATTACTTTCTAATGCATCTTTCATTTCTGAAATGAGACGATCACTAAAATGTCCCGTCATGCGTTTGCGCTTGTATTTATCTTTCAAATCTACTAATTCGATATCTGGAAGAATAACATCGTTGTAGCGTTTTGTCAGCGAAACATAGCCATATTTATGTTGTTTTATGGCATTAAAATAACTTTCTATGCTTGGCGTTGCAGAGCCCAAAATTGTTTTGGCTTTATGCAAATTGGCCAAAACAATAGCCGCATCCCTAGCATGATAGCGCGGCGCTGGATCAAACTGTTTGTATGATGGCTCATGCTCTTCATCTACAATAACAAGACCTAAGTTTGAAAAGGGTAAAAACAAAGACGAGCGTGCTCCTATCACCACTTTAGAGTGTTCAGAATTTTTTAAAATTCGGTTCCAAATTTCTACACGTTCATTGGGGCTAAACCGGGAGTGATATACCTCTATTGTATCACCAAAATATTGTTTCAGTCTTAAAACCAATTGGGACGTTAGGGCAATTTCTGGCACTAAAAACAAGGCTTGTTGATGATTTGCCAACGCTTCTTCAATCAATTTGACATAAATCTCTGTTTTCCCAGAAGAGGTTACGCCATGAAAAAGACATACCTCTTTTTCTTTTAATTCTGTTTTGATATTAGAAAGTGCTTCGTTTTGATCAGCACTAAGCACGATTGTTTTTTCTTGAATATTTTTTTCAAATTTTAAGCGATCTACTTCAATAAAATACTCCTCAAAAATACCTTTATCGATCAATGTTTTTATTTGTGCAGATGTGCCAGTACTCAATTTTTTGAGTTCTGCTACATCAACTTTTGGTGACGCTTTAGACAAAGAAAAATAAGCAAGAACAATTTGCTTTTGTTTTTGAGAGCGCTGAAGCTGATTTAATAGAGGTTCTAACGCATTTTTGGAAGTGTATTTGGGGTGAAGTGCAACACAGCGCTGGAGTTTTGGTTTGTATTTCTCAACGAGTTCTTGGCTTGTCGTGAGAATATTGGCATCAAGTAATGGATTTAAAATTTTGAATGTATTTTTTTTATTTAAAATTGAATGCACTTCCTCGACACTAAGTCTAGATTCTTGTTGCAGGGCTTCAATTACAAGAAATTGATCGTCAGTGAGATGATTTTCATCAAATGTAGCTTTTGGATGAAGCGCAATAATAGACGTACTCTGTAATAAGAATGCATTTGGTAAAGCGGCAGACAAAACTTCTCCAATGGCACACATATAATAGTGTGCCACCCAAGACCAGTGGCGCAATTGAATGGGGTGTATTATGGGCGTATCGTCCACAATGCTATGAATGGATTTTACGTCATAGGCAGTAGGCGCAGTGGTATGAAGTTTCAATACAAGAGCGGTATATATTTTACGTTTTCCGAATGGAACAGCTACACGCATACCAGGTTGAATAAAGGTGTACTCTGCTTCTGTTACGGCATATGAAAAGTTGTGCTCCAAAGGCAGCGGTAATATAACATCAATAAAAAAGGAATGGGTTATGAGTTGCATTTTTGTTTAAGTCGTTGCAAGGATGCATTAAGCTCAAAACCGAGCAATAGAATGATTGCGTTTAGCCACAAATAAAATAATAGGATCAATAGTGCTCCGATAGAACCATAGAGTTGATTGTAGTTAGAAAAATTTTCGATGTAGAAACCAAATACATATGAATTTAGCAACACCAAAAGTGTTGTAAATAACGCACCAACAGAGAAAAATCGTGATTGTTTTCCTTCTTTAGTACCAAAAAAATAAAGCACAGCCACTATCAAGTAGATCATCAAAACAAAAAACAAAAACTTAGAATTATCTATCCAAAATAGTTCTGTAGAAGCGTCTTCAATGTTTAAAGAATCGTACAGAGGGTGTATCAAATAGATTTCAGAAAAACCAATGCCAATAATGGTAATGATTAAAATGACCACCAAAATAATGGAAACTCCAAAAGCATAAAGATATTGATTGATAAAGTTTCGGTTGAGTTGTTGATGATAAGAATTTTCAAAACTAGAAAATACAGCATTTACGCCATTTGACATCAGAAACATTGAAATCAAAAAAACAGAAGAAATAAGTCCCCCTCCTCTATTTTTATTGATATTTTCAAAAATATTTTGATTGAAAAAATCTGAAGTGTTTGGCGGCAATGAGGCCTCCAAAAAATTAAGAAAATCAGATTGAAACCCTTCAAAAGGGATATAAGGAATTAATATGATAATAAACAAAAGGAAAGGAAAAATCGCCATAAAAAAACTAAAAGCGACCGCACTAGCACGAATGGTTAGCGCACCGTGAATGATGCCTAAAACATACATTTCAAAAAGGTCATAAAGTGATAGGCCTTCTAACCCAGGAAGTTTTATGGATTTCAAAAAGCGAAGTACCCAACGCAAAACAGGAATTTTTTCTATTTTTTGTTCAATAGACTTGCTCATTCTGCAGCTTTTAAACTGAGATCCATATTATAAACAGAATGTGTAAGTGCTCCAGATGAAATATAATTGACACCACACTCTGCGTAATGACGCAAAGTGACTTCGTTGATACCACCAGAGGACTCTGTGTGGCATTGATCGCCAATAAGTGCTACGGCTTCTTGAGTTTCTTGAATACTAAAATTATCAATCAAAATACGATCGACACCACCGTGTGCCAAAATGGCTTTGATTTCATCGAGATCGCGTGCTTCTACAATAATTTTTAAGTGGAGTTGATGTGTTTTTATATAATCTGTAGTCAATTCTAAAGCTTTAGTAACATCGCCGGCAAAATCGATATGGTTATCTTTCAGCATAATCTCATCATACAACGCAAAACGATGATTTACACCACCGCCTATTGAAACGGCCCATTTTTCTAAAGCACGAATTCCAGGAGTTGTTTTTCGGGTATCCAAAATTTTTGTGCCAGTTCCTTTAAGGAGTTCAACATAAGATTTTGTTTTTGTAGCAATAGCGCTCATTCGTTGCATTGCGTTGAGGACTATACGTTCTGCTTTAAGAATAGACTGTTGAGATCCCATGACATCAAAGGCAATATCGCCAAACTTGACAGCAGTACCATCCTGAATATGAATTTTCATATGTAGCTTTGGATCCACATATTTGAACACTTGACGTGCAAATTCCACTCCTGCCAATAGGCCTTTGTCTTTGACCAAAAGGTGTGCTTTTCCAAAAGCTTGCTCTGGAATACAGGCCAGCGAACTGTGATCGCCTTCTCCAACATCCTCACGAACAGCGTTAGCGATTATGATATTTATTTCATTTTGAAAGGCTTCTGCGCTTATCATTATTCTTTTGTTTAATAGCTAAATTAAGGATTTGAGCGTTTAAAAATAAAAAAATGAGGTCTATTTTGAAAGAAATACAATAAGTTGCAATTAGTTGTTGAGTTTAGACCTCTGTGGGAGTTTTGCTTTTAATCGTCTAAAGGCATTAGTAATATGACCTTCTACAGTTTTAATGGAAACGCCTAGATATTTGGAAATTTCTTGATTTGAAAGCCCTTCTTTTTTACTCATTTTAAAAATTAGTTTACACTTGGAGGGTAACTTTTCTATTTCAGAATTTATAAATTCTATCTGTTGTTTTTGAATCACATCCTCACTTTGAGCATACATTCTATTTAAAGCGTCCATATATTTTTGCTCCAAAATACTTATGGTTTTCTTTTGTTTATATTGGTTTATAAATTCGTTATAAACGGCCTTAAACAAGAAGGATCTTATGGATAATTTGGGGTTTAAGTTGCTGCGAAATTTCCATATTTTAAGATATACGTTTTGAAGAATATCTTGAGTCATGGCATGATCTCTTGACAAAGACAATGCATAAGCAAATAGCAGCCTAGAATAGGATGTAAAAAGGGCTGTAAATGCAGATTCAGATTTTATTACTAAATATCAAGTTACTGGCGTTCCAAGATTCATTTTGATAGACCCCGAAGGTATCATTGTAGAACCAAATATGTTGCGTCCTTCTCAAGAAAAAGAGATTGTAGCCTATTTTAAAGACTTAGGGATTTAGAATAAAAACATATTTATAAGGTTCTATTTGTTTTTAAACTGCTTTTAAAACGCAACATCAAAAGCGCAATTAAAAAATAAAAACATAGGCCACCTAGGTTTTGTTTTATGTGTAAATTTACAGCATGAAAATAAAACTTTTGGCGGTTGGAAAAACAGACAATGCCGCCCTCACAGCGTTAATTCAGAACTACGAGGCGCGGCTTCGTCATTATGTGTCTTTTTCAATAGATGTTATCCCTGATTTAAAAAATACCAAAAACCTTTCAGAACTTGTTCAAAAAGAAAAAGAAGGAGCACTAATTTTAAGCAAAATCTCAAACACAGACCGTCTTTTCTTACTTGATGATAAAGGAACAACAATGGATTCTGTGGCGTTTTCACAGTTCTTACAAAAGCAAATGAATTCTGGCCTCAAACAATTGGTTTTTGTCGTTGGTGGACCCTATGGTTTTTCTGATAAAGTGTATAAAAAAGCACAAGGTAAAATTTCACTTTCAAAAATGACCTTTTCCCATCAAATGGTACGCTTAGTTGCCATCGAACAAATTTATAGAGCATTCACCATTTTACGAAATGAACCTTATCACCATCAGTAAATTATGATTGAAATTGTTTTTGCAACTAACAACCCCAATAAACTTAAAGAGGTACAAGCACAACTCCCACAAGGTATTAGGCTCATTAGTCTTGGTGAAATTGGGTGTACAGAAGATATTCCTGAAACCCAAAACACAATTGAAGGTAACGCTATTCAAAAAGCCAATTACATCAAGTCCAATTACAATTTAGATTGTTTTGCAGATGATACTGGCTTGGAAGTTCTTTCGTTAAATGGCGCTCCAGGAGTTTATTCTGCTCGATACGCTGGGCCACAAAAAAATGCAGAAGCTAATATTGAAAAATTACTTTCTGAACTCAAAAATAAACCAAACCGAAAAGCACAGTTCAAAACTGTAATTGCCTTACATTTCAAAGGAAAATTAATCACCTTTGAAGGGATTTGTAAAGGAGAAATTACACACGAAAAAACAGGTTTTGGCGGTTTCGGATATGATCCAATATTTAGGCCCATTGGCAAAACCCAAACCTTTGCCGAAATGCCTTTGAAAGAAAAAACAATTATTGGTCACAGAGGGCTTGCCATTGTACAATTGATCGCCTTTTTCAATAAAAACAAGTAACTTAATTATTTAGTGTATCTTTGCCGCAATTCCTCAGGGTGAGGATGTGTTACAAGAAGTATGATAAAAATGTTCGATACGCTTCTAAGGTAACACCTTAATAGCACATCGAATATACATACGAATGAATACATTCCAACAACTTGGACTTGAAGAACACTTGCTTCAAGCCATAACCGATCTTGGTTTTGAAACCCCAAGTGAAGTTCAACAAAAAGCAATTCCAACCCTTTTATCAGAAGAAAATGACCTTGTCGCTTTGGCACAAACAGGGACAGGAAAAACAGCAGCATTTGGATTTCCAATGCTTCAAAAAATTGATATCAATAGTCGTACCACTCAAGGATTGATTCTCTCTCCAACACGTGAATTATGTTTGCAAATTACAAACGAGTTAAAACTTTATGGAAAGTACTGTAAAGGTCTAAACGTAACAGCAATTTATGGTGGTGCAAGCATCACAGAACAGGCCAAAAATGTAAAACGAGGGGCGCAAATTATTGTGGCAACTCCTGGTCGTATGAAAGATATGATTAGCAGACGCTTAGTTGATATCTCTAAAATAGATTATGCGGTATTGGATGAAGCTGATGAGATGCTCAATATGGGGTTTTTTGAAGATATTAAATCTATTCTTTCTCATACCCCACAAGAAAAATCGACATGGTTGTTCTCTGCCACGATGCCAAAAGAGGTTTCTATAATTGCCAAAAAATTCATGGCCAACCCGACAGAAATTACCGTTGGACACAAAAATACAGGAAGCAAAAATGTATCTCACGAATATTATTTGGTAGGTTCAAGAGACCGTTATGCAGCCCTCAAACGATTGGCCGATGCTAATCCACAGATATTCTCTGTTATATTTTGTAGAACAAAACGCGACACTCAAAAAGTTGCAGAAAAACTGATTGAAGACGGCTACAATGCAGGAGCATTACACGGAGATTTAAGTCAGAATCAGCGCGATTTGGTCATGAAATCTTTCAGAAACAAACAAATCCAAATGCTTGTGGCAACAGATGTTGCAGCCCGTGGAATTGATGTTGATGACATCACACATGTAATCAATTATCAACTCCCAGATGAGATAGAAACATACACCCACCGTAGTGGTCGTACAGGACGTGCTGGAAAATCTGGGGTGTCGATGGTCATTATCACCAAAAGCGAGCAACGCAAAATCAAAACCATTGAAAAAATTATTCAAAAAGCGTTTATCAAAAAAGAAGTTCCTGAAGGAATGGAAATTTGTGAAGTTCAATTGAAAGCATTAGCACATAAAATTCACGATACAGAAATCAATCATGAAATTGATCCTTATCTTGAAGAAATCAATCTGTTACTTGAAGATACAAGCAAAGAAGAACTTATCAAAAAGTTTTTTTCTGTAGAATTTACTCGATTTTTTAATTATTATAAAGGCGCGAAAAACCTCAATTCACCCAAAGGAAACGACTCTGAATCCGAAATTAGAAGCGATGATCAATCGGCTCGCTTTTTTATAAATATTGGGAAAAAAGATGGTTACGATTGGATGAGCCTAAAAGATTTCTTGCGCGACAACTTAGGGCTAGGACAGGATGATGTTTTTAAAGTTGATGTAAAAGACAGTTTTTCGTTTTTCAATACAGAAACTGTTCATATGCCAAAAGTGTTGGAGTTTTTTACAGATTTCAAACAAAATGGACGTTATATCAATGTTGAAATAACAGAGAAAAAAGAACGTAGAGGACAGCGTAAGTTTGGAAAACAAAAAGGAGGACGTTCGCGGCGAAAAGATGGTTTTCGATCAAGTGGAGACCGAGGTCGAAGAAAAGATCGAAATAATGAAAATAGTGGACGGTCACCTCGTAGATCTTCTGATTTCAAACCACAAGGAAGCGGGTCGTCTCGCCCAAGAAGAAATCGAAGGAAATAAATCAAGTGTTAATTTTAAAACAAAATTTGGGCTGATATTTGCTATATAAACATAGTTTAGTATTTTTAGCATAACAAATTTTCTATGAAGCACTGCTTGACTTTCGTTCTATTATTTTTTTTATCCCTATATAGTTTTGGTCAAAATAATGCTGTTGTTAAAGGTAAAATAGTAAACGCCGCCAATGACGAGCCCATGGAAAATGTGAATATTGTCAACCTAAATCAGGTTTTCGGGACTTCTACAAATGTTGATGGAGAGTTTGAAATTAATGCCAAAACAAACGATACTTTACACCTTTCTTTTTTAGGTTTTAAATCCATTAAAGTGAGAGTAACAAATGATTGGATCAATTTTGGAAACACCACAACAATTGAACTTACAGAGCTTGCCTTGGCGCTAGAAGAGGTGGTTGTCAATAAGTTGAAGCTGACAGGGTATTTGGAAATAGACATCAAACAAGTACCAATTCAAAAAAACACCAGATACAGTATTTCTGGGCTAAATACAGGCTACGAATCGAGCCCACGGTCGCCAAACATGGTTACCAAAGTTTTAGGCGCCATTTTTAATCCCGCTGATTTCCTCTATAATATTTTTGGGAAAAAACCACGCGAGATGAAAAAGCTTCGTAAAATGAAAAAACAAGAAGAAATCCGAAACATCCTCGCCTCTCGTTTCGATAGAGAAATGCTGACCGCATTACTGCAAGTAGATAAGGTAGATTTAGATTTACTCATTAGCGAATGTAATTATTCAGATGATTTTATCCGAAACGCCAATGATCTTCAAGTTCTTGATGCTATAAGCGAGTGCTACGAAGAGTATAAAATTCTTAGTAAAGGCCGTTAATTTTGATTTTTTTAATAAAAAGTTAAATTAAATTTTGTGTTTTAACTTTTTTTTATACATTTGTTTTGTTAATGTTTGCCCCCAATCATGAACAACCGAAACTTCACACAACTAGTTTCTTTTTTTATTTCTTTGAGGGCAGTATTATTAAAAATTAATACTAATATCAACTATTATGGAAATTATTAGCACAATAGTAATCGGAGCAATAGCTGGATGGCTTGGAAGCTCTATTTTCAAAGGCAGTAGTCTAGGATTGTTTGGCAATATCATTGTTGGTATTGTTGGGAGTTTTGTAGGCAATTGGTCTTTAGAAAAACTTGGCGTAAGTCTTGGCTCAGGATGGATAGGTGCTATCTTAACTGGTGCTGTAGGCGCTTTAATTATATTATTTCTCCTTAATTTGATTTTCAAAAAAAGGCTGTAAGTTCGAGTCTGAACCCTTCTCGATTTGCTCAGCCCCAATGCACACAATCCGTACGAAAGTATGGTGCGTGTGCATTTTTTATTAAATTTGGATAAATTTAAAATCTATGCATCCATTTTTAAAAAACGGTTTGGCCGTTCTGGCAGGTATTTGTGTTGGAGGAATTGTGAATTTTGGTATTATTTTAATTAGCAGCTCCATTGTTGCACCCCCAGAAGGTGTTGACGTTTCGAGTGTGGAAAGTATAAAAGCTAACATTCACCTATACAAACCCATTCATTTTTTGTTTCCCTTTTTAGCGCACGCAATTGGAACTTTGGCAGGTGCACTGTTGACAATCAAGCTTTCTAAAAATATAAAAAGTGCTTATGTCATTGCACTTATATTCTTGTATGGTGGTATTTCTATGGTAACTCAAGTGCCTGGACCACTGTGGTTTTCAGTACTAGATTTGGGTCTTGCATATATTCCAATGGCTTGGTTAGCAACAAAAATTTCGGGTTAGAGACCTTTATTTTTGGCTTCAATCCATTTCGAAAAGTACTTAGAACTTTGCATACTGTGATGTTGTAGTAAAATTCCTGTGAAATTTTGTAACCTATGGGTCTCCAAATTAGTTTCTAAAAATTGTATTCTTTTAATAAAAATTAAATAAAAATCTTTCGCTAAAAATCTTGATTTTAGCGTTAATAACCCTTTTGCTTGCATTGACGTCCATCTATTTTCATCGGTATATAGCTCAACAGCTTTTTCTATAAAATGTGTTTCATTACTAGAAATAAAAGCATTTTTTTGTGAGGCATCAAAAATACCTTCTGCAGCAATTTCAGATAAAACACATGGCGTACCGTTACGCATGGCATCAATAACTTTCCCTTTTAGTCCAGCTCCAAATTGAAGCGGAGCTAGTAAAATCTTAGATGAAGATAATACCTTATCAACATCATCAACAAAACCATGAACAAAAAAACGTTCTTTTCTATTTTGAAGGTTAAGGTGATGAGATTTTGGATAAGACCCGAAAATATGCAAGGATGTATCAGGAATTTTTTTTCGAAGTTTTGGCCAAATTTGTGTTTTTAAAAGAGCCACCGCATCGGCGTTTGGAGGGTGAATAAAACTCCCCACAAAAACAAAATCTTTTCGTTCTTCAAAACTTGGCAACTGATTTTGATTTGGAATTTGTGTAGAATCCAAAAGAAACGGCAAATACAACAACAACGAAGCATCGATATTCAATTCTTTTGTTAAAATATTGACCTCTTCTTCAGAGATAATCAATGACAAATCGGACCTATAGATACTGGCCAATTCTCTTTTTGCGGTGTCATTTTTTAAAAATATTGTCGAGAAATTAGTTGTCTTTATATTGGCCGTCTTTCGCGCTTTACGCAAAAAATGAAGGTCTTCTGTATCCAAAATTCGAATAGCATTTGGACAAAATTCGGCCACACGCCAACCAAATTGTTCTTCGGTCATAAATCGATCAAAAACAACGCAATGTGGATTTAAATCAGTTATATATTCGTCAAAACTGGTGTTGTTTAGTTGAAGATGTACTTGTTTTACTCCAATAGAGTTCAAGTCAAATGAATGTTCGGAAGGTTTTGAAACAGACCCAAAAACAACATCATAACCATAAAACTGAAAAAACGCAACCAATTGTAAAATTCTTGAGCCAGCAGCAGAAGATTTTGGTTCAGGAAAAACAGAACCTATAAAAAATACAATAGATGATTTTGACTCCAATAGTTTGGTTGAGATTAAATTATAACTCAAAAATAGGAATTAATCTCATCATCTGTTCAACAAATTGAAATCTTAGAACGAAAAGTGATATCTTTGCATTTTTAAAACGCATTTTATGTCGCTCACACCACTAAACGCTATCTCCCCAATTGACGGACGCTACAGGTCTAAAACAAATGCTCTTGCAGATTATTTTTCTGAAGAAGCCTTGATAAAGTACCGTGTTTTGGTTGAAATCGAATATTTTATTGCGTTGTGTGCTATTCCAGTTCCTCAGCTTTCGGATTTTGATCACACATTATTTGAAACTCTACGAACGATTTATAAAGACTTCACTGCAAAAGATGCTAAAGCCATAAAAGAAATTGAGCGTGTCACGAACCACGACGTTAAAGCTGTTGAATATTTTATAAAACAAAAATTTGATGCTTTAAATCTAAGTGCATTCAAGGAGTTTATTCACTTTGGACTTACTTCGCAAGATATCAATAACACTGCAGTTCCACTTAGCATAAAAGATGCTATTGAAAACGTATATCTTCCTGAAATTAATGAACTTATAAAAAAATTAGATGGTTTTATTGATGAATGGAAAGCTGTTTCGCTATTGGCACGCACTCATGGTCAGCCGGCCTCTCCTACCCGATTAGGAAAAGAAATTGCGGTTTTTAAAGTGCGTATAGAAGAGCAACTTAAAACACTAAAAGCTATTCCCAATGCGGCAAAATTTGGAGGGGCAACAGGAAATTTCAATGCACACCATGTTGCGTATCCAAACATCGATTGGAAAGTCTTTGCGACTTCTTTTTTAAATACTAATTTGGGGCTTCACCATTCCTTTCCAACGACTCAAATAGAGCACTACGACCATGCCGCCGCTATGTTTGATGCCATGAAACGCATCAATACCATAATTATTGATATGGATCGAGATTTCTGGACCTATATTTCAATGGATTATTTTAAACAAAAAATTAAGAAGGGAGAAGTTGGAAGTTCTGCGATGCCACATAAAGTTAATCCCATTGATTTTGAAAATAGCGAAGGAAATCTAGGGATTGCCAATGCTCTATTTGAGCATCTTGCAGCAAAATTACCAACATCAAGATTACAGCGCGACTTGACCGACAGCACTGTACTTCGCAATGTCGGTGTTCCTTTTGCGCATACGCTTATTGCTTTTAAATCTACGCTGAAAGGTTTGGATAAATTACTTCTTAATGAGCAAAAAATTGCTAGTGATTTGGAACAAAACTGGGCGGTGGTCGCTGAAGCCATTCAAACTATTCTTAGACGTGAAGGTTATCCAAATGCCTACGAAGCCCTTAAAGGACTTACACGAACTAATGCGGCGATTACTAAAGAATCTATAGCAGAATTTATTGACACTCTGGAAGTTAACAACAATATCAAAAAGGAGTTAAAAAACATTACACCTTCAAATTATACAGGTATATAAAAAAATGCTCTGCAAAAGCAGAGCATTTTTTTTATGTTTTGTAGTGATTTAATTTAGAGCATAAAATCTAGAAAACCTTCAACATTCATTTCTTTTGTATCTAATTTGTTGATTATTGGACCGAGTTCCATAATTTTTGATACATTCATCTCATCACCCAAAACCCGAATAACAGCAAACCCAAATTCTTTAGATTCACCAAAAATAACCAACTCATCCATAGTGTCATCATCGCCAGTATAGCTGATGTTTATTTTACCTTCTTTTGGGTTGCCTAAACGCATAAGTTCGTTGTAATTTTCAGCTTTTAGGAGTGTTTTTATTTGAGCCACTTCTTGCTTAAATACATCCAAATCTCCACTCTTCAAACTATAACCAAGCATATTTAGTTTATCAATTGAATTAATGGCTTCTTGCTGTACTTTGGTCACTTGTATATCATCTATTCCCAAAAAAGAAACTGGGATATCCATTGATATAAAATTTGGTGTCTCTTGATGATCTACAAAGTACGTTTGCAAAGTTGGTTTTGCATCACAACTTAACAAAAATAAAATGGCAATCACAAAAACACAAGTAGTGTTAAGGTTTTTTTTCATTTCCTATTTTTCTTTTGAAGCTTTTTTGAGTTGATCTCCACCAGGAACATTAAGTTGAGTTGTTAGCTCGGAGACTTTACGCAAATCAATATCGCCAGTAAGTGAAAGTAAAACTGTTTCGATAACACGCTTTTGTCCACCAACGCTGATGTCTTGTTTTTCCATTGTCTTTGAAAGGCCATTGACAAGCATTAAAAGTTCTGAAACATGATTTTCATCACTTCCAGACATTACATAAAATTTAATGTTTTTATCTTCATCTTTTATGCGCATCAACTCTTCCAGTGAAGACGATTTTACATAGCGCTCCACATCAGAAATAATAGCTTTTGAAACTGTCAAATCGTCTGTTGTGTATACGGTGAGGTTTTGTAGTGTTTTTACTTGTTCCAAAAAAGCGTCTGCTTCTGGATCATTAGTTTTGATTTTCATTTCAGCAAGCATACCAAACATTTTTTGGTTGACGACTACTGAAGTGACGTTGTCCATGTCTTCATATTTTTCAAAAAGACTTTGTGCAAATGCCATTGGTGCAATGGCTAATAAAAAAATAATTCCTAGATTTTTCATGGTATAAATTTACTTGTTTATTTTAAAAATTGTATTGGTTGTCGTATTAAATGTATTGAGATAAGTCATATTCTGTTCTCCTTTTTGTAATGCGTTGGTAAAAACTTCTAAGTTTTTGAGTTGATGTGTTCCTTTATTAAAATTATTTGAAAGTAATTCTAGTGCTGATTTTGTTTGATTATAAGCGAAAATCTCATCCTGTGTATGTGGTGTTGATACTGAGTTATAATTTAAAATAAGACCAAATAACAACACAATAGATGCTGCTATTGAAAGATATTTGAGAGGATTTTGTCTTTTGTTAATCTTAAAAGGCGAAGAAAAATCGTGATGCTTTTCTTCAGAAAAATAGCTGAAAAGAATCTTGTAATGCATCAAATGCTCTGGCACGTCACTTTGAGTAAAAAAAGCTGCTAATTTGGCTTCTTCTGCAAGAGAGGTCTTTCCCAAATCGTATTTTTCTAAAAGGTATTCAATTGGCTGTAACTCCATAATTATGTGCTTTTATCAATTTTTCTTTTAATGTTTTTCTTGCTCTTGAAAGGGCCACCCGAATGGCGGTTTCTTTCATTTCTAATACTTCTGCAATTTCCTTAAACTCGTACTGCTCTATATCTCGAAGTTGAATAATCAACTGCTGCTGAACAGGCAAAGTTTTTATGAATTTTTCTACCAGACTAATACTGTCTCTTGTCTCTATTTTTTTTTGTAATTTCTGGTTATGGTCTTCATAATTATTATGGGCAATTTTTAAATTTTGAGAATGCTTAGACTTCAATTTATCTAGACAATGATTTCGTGTGATTGTCATTGCAAAAGCTTCAGGATTATTATATGAGCCCAATTTTTCGCGTAAATTCCATAATTTTAAAAGAACGTCCTGTGTCGCATCTTCTGCCTCTTCTACCGAAACCAAAAACCGTTTGGCAAAACGAAATAATTTATTTTTGAAAGGGTCAATTAGCGCTATATATTCTCTTTCATTCATAAATTTGATCCTACTTATTCTAAAGACGAGTGTTAACTAATTTTGTTACAAAAAGAAATTTGATTTTTATGTAGTATTAATTTTTAATGTAACTTGTGGTATAAAATTTGCTTGTCTAAAGATAGAAATATTAAACTAAAATACGACAACCAAAATTGCATGCTCATGATGAAAAAAATAAAATATACAGTCCTAACACTAATAATTGGGCTTTCTTTCGGATGTTTTGAAGACAATGACGACAACGCGAGTGGTTCTAGCAGTGTGAAAGATTTTGTATGGAAAGCAATGAACAATGTCTATCTCTATAATGCAGATGTCGCAGATTTAGCAGATGATCGCTTTACAAATAATACAGATTATAATAGTTTTTTAGATGGGTTTGACACTCCAGAAGCCTTATTTGAAAGTTTGGTACATGATCGAGAAAATGTAGATCGCTTTAGCATAATTACTAATAATTATTTTGAACTGGAACAATCACTCAGTGGGGTTGCCAAAAGAAGCGGCGCCGAATTTAATTTCTATTATGTTCCTGGGAGTACTTCTGAAGTTTTTGGAATTGTTCGTCTTATTTTACCCAATAGTAATGCAAGTCAAACCCCTCTGACACGAGGACAAATTTTCAATAAAATTAATGGGGTAACAATGACAGACAGTAATTACCGATCACTTTTTAGTGGTGATACATACACCATAACTTTAGCTGCGTATGATGACAATAATACAGAAGATACTTCGGACGATGTTATTAGTGATACGGCAGAAGATATTACCTTAATTAAATCGGTTTACACAGAAAACCCTGTTTTTAAAACAGAAATTTTTGATGTGAATAATGATAAAGTAGGCTACCTGATGTACAATACTTTCGTTGGAGAATTCGACTCAGAATTGAATCAAGCTTTCGTAACATTTAAAACAGAAAATATCGATCATCTTGTCTTGGATCTTCGCTATAACCCAGGGGGTAGTGTTCGAACTGCAGCAGCATTGGGTAGTATGATAACGGGTGATTTTAATAACCAAGTTTTTGCAACATTGCAGTTTAATGAAAATTTACAAAACAATAATTATGACTATGTTTTTACAGATGAACTATCAAATGGCTCTATCATAAACAGTTTAAACTTAGATAAAGTGTATGTTTTGACCTCTGGTGCTTCAGCATCAGCGAGCGAAATGATAATCAATAGCTTGAAATCGTACATAACGGTCGTCCAAATTGGAACTACAACTGTTGGGAAATCTCAAGCGTCTCAAATTATTTACGACTCCTCAAATTTTGGTAGAGTTAATGCCAATCCTACACACACCTATGCGTTGTTGCCACTCATAGCAATTACTGTCAATAAAGACAGTACTGTTGTACCTGCATCTGGCCTAGTTCCAGATATAGAACTTAAAGAAAAAGCGGCAAACTACGGAATTTTGGGCGACCCAACAGAACCGCTTTTGGAAGCCGCTTTAAACGAAATTCAAGTTTCTGGAAGACGCTCAAATATTATGTCAAATAACAATAATCTAGTCCTTATAAATGAATTAGACTCTAAGAGTACACTAATGATTGCGGATTAGTTTTTTATCTATAACTTTGTGGGTAATAAAAAAAATATGTTTAATGGTGTCATTTGTTATCAGTAAAAAAAATATAATTATTGCTATTTTCATGTTGGTTGCCGTGCTTACCCGACTCGTCCCCCACCTCCCAAATTTCACCCCTGTGACCGCCATAGCACTTTTTGGTGGTTTGTATATTTCAAACAGAATTTTGGCCTATGCTCTACCACTTGTTATCATGCTAATTTCTGATCTTTTCCTTGGGTTTTCTTCGATTACATTGTTTGTATATGCAGCTTTTTTGATTGTTACATCTATAGGAATGCTTAGAAAAAAACCCAGTATTTTTACCATTTTTCTTGGAAGTTTAAGCTTTTTTATTGTTACAAATTTTGGAGTGTGGATATTAGGATATCCAAAAACATGGACAGGTTTGGCAGAATGTTACACCCTAGCGCTACCCTTTTTTAGAAATTCTTTATGGGGTGATTTTTTCTATTCTGGTATTATGATTGTAGGATTTAATTTTGTGCAAAAACACTACTTACAAAAAGTAAAATAATACCAACTAAAAAGATCTGCTGATATTAAAACCAAAGTAAAAATCACCATCAGTCCAATCGCCGGTACTGTTACCCAAGGCAGTGTTAGCATTCATAAACTGAGAATTTGTGAAGTGTAATTGGAACACATGCCCTCCCGTTTCTAAATCAAATCCAACAGAAAGTGGATTATTGTAAAGTGAGTTTTTAGCACGATTCAAATGTGCGCCATATTCCACATTGAAAGACCAACGCTTACCCAGCTTATAACGACTACCTATGACAAGTCCATATTGTGAGTTTTCTTGATCATCATTAGTTACATAATTGTCATGAAAAAATGTTGGAGAAAGTTGTAAAGATAACTTATCATTCATTTTTCTAGAAATTAAAAGTTGAGCCACATAACTCAAACGGTGACTAAATTCCAACTTCGGAAGATTGTCTGTGCTCAAAGCCGTATTGGCCAAAACAGAAGCATACCCCACCACTGTAAATGGATGGTTTTGACTCTGATTGATTAACCTAAACTTAGAAGCCAATTCGTAAATTTTTTGATTAGAACTTCGAGAAGCACTGATATTGATGTGTTCTGTAAGACCGTAAATAAAATTCAAATGAGTTACGGCTTCATCTAATCCAAAAAAGTTTTTAAACCCATTTTTTACACTTCCAAAACGATGTGAAACAATAAAGTAAAATCCACCTTTGGCAACCAGTTTTGTAGATTCAAAATTAATAATTTTTAAACCTTTAAAAACTGAACTGACCTCAGTACTTACACTTGAGTCAGTATCTATCTCACTCACCAAATCATCTTGAGCAAAAGAAATCGTACAAAAACAAAACGTAAAAAAAAGGAGTTTAAATTTCATCTCTTCTTATTGCTTTACAACACGTTTTGTTTGAACAGCATTATCTGTTACAATCTGTACCACATACATTCCTGATGCCCATGAGCTTGTATTAAGTTTTGGGTGTGTTTTTTTAAGGGTTTTTTGTAGAATTTGTTTACCTAAAACATTATAGACCTGAACGTTAGCAGACTGAATATTTTGAGGAAATTCAAAATTTAATTCATTAATTGTTGGATTAGGATGGACTTTAAAGTCAGAAGCTATGAGAATATCAGGTGTTCCCAATGAAGTAGATGTTACTCCTTTATTTGAACCATGAGAACCAAGAGTTCCAGAACCTTTTGCCCATATCATCGGAAGAAATGAAACTTCTGAGGTTGTAAACACATAATCTTTATTATCCCCAGTATTTAAAGTTCTGGTTGCTATGACTGTTCGTACACTATTAGACACAGTATTTGATGATATTGCCCAATCTTGAGTGCTGTCCAGTGGAGGTGTGGCATATCCATCTAAATACCGGTCTTGAATACCGGAACTATCATAAACAATGACATCTTTGTTTGAACTACCCATTCCTGATGCATCTAAACCAACCGCTAACCAATCATTTTCAGGTAGAGTCATAGTCATAGTTACTAAATTTGTAGTACCATTTACTTCAAACTGAATTGTATCTCCAGATGGGAGTGTAATTAATGGAGTTGAGGTATTTTGTGCTTGATTAATAAAAAATGTAAAAACAAAGAATAGAAGTGTAATTTTTCGCATAAGCTATTGGTTTATTTTAAAAAGTATGTTCATCCGTTTATCATTTTGCATGACTGCAAAATCCATGGGCGATTGCCCAACGTTATTTTTGTGATTAGGATTGGCACCTGCTTCTAAGAGCATCAGTACTAAATCATAGTTCTTAAACATGACGGCATAATGCAATGCTGTAGTTTGATTGGCATCTTGTAGATTGACATCTGCTCCAGCAGCTATTAATAGTTTAGAAATTGCATTATAGCCTTTAACGGCCGAGGCCATCAATGGCGAACCGTCTTTTGTCGTTGCATTGATGTCATCTATATTTTGAATAATATACATTACAACATCAATATTGTTGTAGTAACAGGCCAAAACAAGTGGCGTACTCCCTCTTTTGTCTTTTTGTGTTAAAATAGAAGTATCACCATTTGAAAGTGCTTTAAAATCTTCTACACTGCCATGGCGCGCAAGGTCAAAAATTGAATCTTGAGCACACAAAAATTGAGTGATAAATAAAAGGAATAATATTATTTTACTTCGATACTGCATTGATCCAACTTAACTTGTTCTAATAACTCATCATAACCTATACAACGGCCTTTGACGTTTAGGTTGGTATTCAATATAGATATGGGTATTTCATTAACAAATTTACAGTAAATTTTGTCATCTAGTGTTAAATAATTCATATTAATTTCTGTGACAACACCCTCCACAAGAATAGTTTTATCTAGAAATTTAGCAGCAGCAGTTCCTTCATTAACTTTAAATTCTTTCAAAAATTCATCAGAAAATAAAACAAATTCAACTTTTTCATTGCTAATATTTCGATGGGGCTTTTGAGTGTAAATGTAAATGGAAGCCACTACAATAGCCATAAATGAAAAGATAAATCCAGTTTTGTTTTTCATAAAAATAATAATTAAAACTATGTTAATATAGCATGATTTGTGCAAAAACTCCATGAATTAGAAAAAAAATAAATTAAATTTGAAACTAATTAACCCTTTTAAAGATGAAAAAATTTAGTTGTTTTCTTGTTATTACTTCTTTTATCTTGTTTACAAGCTGTGAAAACAGTAGCGAAAGTGATCTTATTGAACAAACACCGCTAACAGAAAATATTACCTATACTGAACACATTAAACCGATTATAGATGCGAATTGTGTTGATTGTCACTCCAACCCTGCAGTAGGTGGTGCATCTGTTCCAATGACCAATTTCGAAGAGGTTAAACTTGTTTTTGAAAACACTGATGCCTTAGATCGGATGAACCGTCAACCCGGTGAATCTGGATTTATGCCTTTAGGTGGTACTCGATTACCACAAACTAGCATAGATTTGGTAGAACAATGGATGAATGAAGGCTATTTAGAATGAAATATGTAGTTCTATTTTTTATTTGTTGTATCAGTCTTGCAAATAGTCAAGAAAAATATTGGACACGTTCTGGAACACTAAATTTTGAAGCTTCTATGCCTGCTTTTGAAGAAGTTAAGGCTACTAATGAAAATGTTACGGCGATACTTAATACGAACGATGGAACTTTTGCGGCTTTGGCTTTGGTTAAAGGATTTCGTTTTAAAAATGCACTAATGGAGGAGCATTTTAATGAAAGTTATATTGAAAGTAATCGCTATCCAAAAGCAATTTTTAAAGGGCAATTATTGAACTTTGATGTTCAAAATTTAGATAAAAAATATATACTTTCGGGGAGCTTAGAAATGCATGGAAAGAGTACATCTGTCTTTGTTGAAACTTATATAATAAAAGAGAATAATTTGATGAAATTCAACGGCATTTTTGATGTCAATGCAGATGATTTTGCAATAGATATTCCAAAAATTGTTCGTAACAAAGTCAGTGATACAGTGACTATTTCTTTCGATTTTCAACTCATAAAAAAAGGCGACTAAAACGTCGCCTATTTTTTTGTTATTTACTTAAATACATTTTGCGTCTAGCATACAAATCATAGAACTCATCGTCTTTTAGACTGTCTATAAATAAAATGCTTTCTCCAGTACTTTTCATTTCTGGTCCCAATTGTTTATTCACATTTGGAAACTTACTGAATGAAAACACGGGTTGCTTAATGGCATAGCCATCTAAATGTGGTTTAAAGTCAAAATCAGTAACTTTTTTATCGCCTAGCATCACTTTAGTGGCATAATTCACATAAGGTTCTCCGTATGCTTTTGCAATAAAAGGTACTGTCCTAGAGGCTCTTGGATTGGCTTCAATGATATATACTTTATCATTTTTAACAGCAAACTGTATATTGATTAAACCTACAGTATTTAGAGCAAGTGCAATTTTCTTGGTATGATCTTTTATTTGTTGCATCACCAAATTTCCTAAATTGAACGGTGGAAGTGTTGCATTACTATCACCAGAATGGATTCCACAAGGTTCTATGTGCTCCATAATACCGATGATGTATACATTTTCCCCATCGCAAATTGCATCGGCTTCCGCTTCAATGGCGCCATCTAAATAATGATCTAAAAGCAATTTATTATTTGGAATTTTACGGAGTAAATCTATAACATGATCTTCTAGCTCTTGCTTGTTGATGACAATTTTCATGCCTTGCCCACCAAGAACATAAGATGGTCTTACTAGGATTGGGAAATTAAGTTTATCGGCAACTTTCAAGGCCTCGTCTGCGGTTTCGGCAGTATCAAATTCTGGATAAGGAATGTTGTTCTCTTTCAATAAAGTAGAGAATGAACCACGGTCTTCGGCCAAATCCAAAGATTGATAGCTGGTTCCAATCACTTTGATGCCATATCGATCTAGTTTTTCAGCTAATTTGAGTGCTGTTTGTCCACCTAACTGAACAATCACCCCTTCTGGTTTTTCATGCTGAATAATATCGTATATATGTTCCCAAAAAACAGGTTCAAAATACAGTTTATCTGCGGTATCAAAATCTGTAGAGACTGTTTCAGGATTACAGTTGATCATGATGGTTTCGTAGCCACATTCTGCTGCAGCCAATACACCATGTACACAACAATAATCAAACTCGATTCCTTGTCCAATTCTATTTGGACCAGATCCGAGCACAATGATTTTCTTTTTATCAGTAACAATACTTTCATTATCTGTTTTTGTGACCCCTTCTTTTGTGGTCATCTGACTTTCAAAGGTTGAATAGTAATAGGGCGTCTTGGCCTCAAATTCTGCCGCGCAAGTATCAACAAGTTTATATACTCTGTTGATATTGAATTCTTTACGCTTGTTATACACCTGACTTTCTAAACAATTTAGCATATGAGCAATTTGACGATCGCCATATCCTTTTTGTTTTGCTTCTAGCAAAAGTTCTTTGGTAATTGTATCAATGGAGTAATTAGAAATCTCTTTTTCTAAGTAATATAATTCTTCATATTGTTTCAAAAACCACATGTCAATTTTTGTGATTTCGTGGATTCGAGACAATGGAATTCCAATTTGAATGGCATCATAAATAACAAATACACGATCCCAACTTGCATGTCTAAGTTTGCTTATAATTTGATCGTAATCCGTGTAGCCCTTACCATCTGCACCAAGTCCGTTTCGTTTGATTTCGAGTGATTGCGTTGCTTTGTGAAGAGCTTCTTGAAAAGATCGGCCAATGCCCATTACTTCCCCAACGGCTTTCATTTGAAGACCAAGTTCGCGATCACTACCCTCAAATTTGTCGAAATTCCAACGTGGTATTTTCACAATCACATAATCTAAAGTAGGCTCAAACAGTGCCGAAGTCGATTTTGTAATTTGATTCTGAAGTTCATCTAAAGAATATCCAATGGCAAGCTTTGCGGCAATTTTTGCAATCGGGTAGCCTGTGGCTTTACTCGCTAATGCAGAAGAACGTGAAACTCTTGGATTAATTTCTATAGCAATAATATCTTCTTTTTCATCTGGACTTACAGCAAATTGCACATTACAACCTCCTGCAAAATCTCCAATACTACGCATCATATGAATGGCCATATCACGCATTTTTTGGTAAGTAGTATCGCTCAAGGTCATCGCTGGCGCGACAGTAATAGAATCACCAGTGTGAATACCCATTGGATCCATATTTTCTATTGAACAGATGATGACAACATTGTCATTTTCATCTCTCAAAAGCTCCAATTCGTACTCCTTCCACCCCATCATGGCCTTGTCAATCATGACTTCGTGAATTGGAGAAATTTCTAAACCGCGCTTCAATAGTTCATCAAAATCTTCTTCTTTATAAACAATAGATGCTCCCGCTCCACCAAGTGTAAATGAAGCTCTGATGACCAACGGAAAACCAAATTCTTGTGCAATTTCTTTTCCTTTTAAATAAGAATTTGCTGTTGCTTGTGGCGCCATTGGAACACCAATTTTAAGCATGAGTTCACGAAATTTTTCCCTGTCTTCGGTGATGTTGATGGCGTCAATATCGACCCCGATAATTTCTACACCAAAATCTTCCCAAATGCCTTTTTCATCAGCTTCAATACACAAATTTAGTGCAGTTTGTCCTCCCATTGTTGGCAATACAGCATCTATTTGAGGATGTTCTTTCAGAACTTTTACAATGGATTTTGTATTCAGTGGCAACAAATATACATGATCGGCCATAGAAGGGTCTGTCATAATTGTTGCAGGGTTGGAGTTGATGAGAATAGTTTCAATCCCGTCTTCTCGTAGAGAGCGAAGGGCTTGAGAACCAGAATAATCAAATTCACATGCTTGACCAATTATAATAGGTCCTGAACCGATTATGAGTATGGATTTTAAGTCTTTTCTTTTTGGCATTTTATTAGAGTTGAATGGTATTAATTTTATTCAAAAATAAACAACGTTTGGATACAAAAAAAGGCGTTACGACCAGTAACACCTTTAATATATTAACAATTGTTAATCATTATTTTTTATGACGAATTTCAGATGAAACACTCAATTTCTTTCTCCCTTTGGCTCTTCTTCTTGAAAGTACTTTTCTACCATTAGCAGAAGCCATTCTTTCCATAAACCCGTGCTTATTTTTTCTTTTTCTCTTAGATGGTTGAAATGTTCTTTTCATGTGATCCTAGCTTGTAAAACCTTTTATTTGGTTTATAAATTTAAAAAATATTAAATGCCTTAAAAAAGCGCCGTGCAAATATACAAAGACTTTTTACTATGACAAACGCAAATTTAAAATATTTTTATTTTGTTTTTTATTACATTTGTGCTCCTGTTTAAACTATATCTATGTTCAACAAAAATTTTAAAATCGTTCTTTTTACTTTGGCAATTGCCTATGCTATCTATCAATTTACAGAATCGTATATTGGAAATGGTATTATGTTTATTTTTATTGGTTTGATTTTTTTGTTTCTTTATTTTAAAAATGAGTTGATTTTATTGGCGTTTTTAAAACTTAGAAAACAAGATTTTGAAGGGACAGAGCGTTGGTTGAATAAAATTAAAAATCCAAAAACAGCATTAACACAAAAGCAACAGGGATATTATAATTTTTTGAAAGGAATTATGGTTTCTCAAACCAATATGACTGCCGCAGAAAAATTCTTTAAAAATGCTGTGAGTTTGGGACTTTCCATGGATCATGATATGGCTATGGCAAAGTTAAATTTAGCAGGAATTGCATTTACAAAACGTCGCAAACAAGAAGCACAACGGTTGTTGAAAGAAGCGCAAACACTCGACAAAAGAGATATGCTTTCGGAACAAATCCGAATGATGAAACAACAAATGAAAAAAGCGTCTATTCCAAATCAACATTATGGACAAACGCGCGGCGGAAGACGACGCTAAGTTTACTACCTAATTTCGACTGTAATAGTTCGGATCTGGAAGCTCAATTTTGTATTTTTTCCTTGATTTGTTATTCAAAAACTCTTCCCTAAGCCAAGGATTGTGTCGTTTTAGTTGTTTATAATTGATGCCAAAATCTTGACTAAATTGAACAAAATCAGCCACAGCAGTATCAATTTCTATGTCGTAGGTTGGTGCATAATCATACAAATCCTTGTCTTCAAAATTGAATCCATATTTTTTGGGATGCGACATGATTTCTTTTAAAGCAACAATCCTAAAAAGATAGCGTCCAGTTTCTTCTCCTAAAAGTAAATCGTAATAATCTGAAACCGATTGGCGTTCAAGCTCAGAAGCAATACGACTCATTCCAGCATTGTATGAGGCCGCTGCAAGCGTCCAAGACCCAAACTTTTCTTTTGCTTTCAATAAATATTGACAAGCCACTTGTGTAGATAATTTTATATTGTAGCGCTCATCGACATTGCTGTTGATTTCTAATCCATATTCTTTTCCTGTCGATTTCATAATTTGCCAAAATCCCTTGGCACCAGCTGGCGAAGTAACCTGTTGTAAACCACTTTCTATTAGTGCCAAATATTTAAAGTCTTCTGGAATTCCATAGGATTTTAAGATTGGTTCTAGTATCGGGAAAAATTTGTGCGCTCTTTTGAATAATAATAATCCGTTGGATTGCCAATAGGTATTGACAAGCAACTCGCGGTCCATACGTTCTTTGATGTCTGGCATACCTAAGGGTAGCGGTTCTTGAGAAAAATCAAGTTGTTCTGGCATAGGTAATGCATACACATTATAATCTTCTATAGCAGTAAATTGAAGGCGTTTTTCAGTGGTATGCGTCGAAAATGCTAAGGACAAAATGCCTACGGTTGCTAACAAGGCAACACTAACAGTTGGTTTTTTGTAAATGTTCATTATTGTGTAGTTTAGGGATAGCAATTTAATTAAAATTGATAAAACAATAAAATATTTGATGAATTATGAATAGAAATTATGGCTAAAAAGTGTTAAAATTCCACCCAACAAGAGTTTTTTTTGTAAATTTGCTAAATATATAGACCCCAATAACTAAAACTCACAAAAATGCTTAAGGCTTCAGATCTTATCGACAATACTTTTTTACGTCAATATCAATTTAAAATTGGTTCAGAAATGGCTACTATTGAATATGCGCAGCAAGAACGAAAAATTTTCTTGACCAAGCTCAATATTCCTGAATCGATTGAATCTGAGGAGTTTACGGAAAATTTTTTAAAAATTGTTTTGGATAACATCAGTGAAAAAAACATAAGTGTTGTTCCTACAAGCCCACCTATTGCGAAGTTTATCAAAAGAAACAGACGCTACAAAAAAATGCTTCCTGTAGGGATTAGAATTTAATACTGAACAACTTCGGAAACAAATTCAAAGCGCACCAACCCGTCTTGATCTATTGCCTTTAAATGAACATCGTGTATTGTATTCACTAACTCGGGATTCCAAGGCGCTTTTACTTTTACATAATTTCTTGTAAACCCATGAATATATCCCTCTTTATTTTCGCTTTCAAACAAAACATTTTGTACCGTTCCTAATTGCGACTCATAAAAAGCACGGCGTTTTTTGACCGAAAGTCCACGTAACATTTTACTTCGCTTGGTACGTACTGCTTTTGGCACTTTAGCTTCCATCGTAGCGGCAACAGTATTTGGACGTTCGGAATATGAAAAGACATGCAGATAAGAAACATCTAAATGATTTAAAAACTCATAAGTCTCTAGAAATAGTTCATCGGTTTCTCCAGGAAAACCAACAATAACATCCACACCAATACACGCATTGGGCATTTTTTGTTTTATGCGAGCCACACGATCTACATAAAGTGCCTTCATATAACGCCTACGCATCAACTTGAGTAATTCATTGCTGCCACTTTGTAATGGTATATGAAAATGTGGTACAAAATTATCACTTTGTGCAACAAAATCTATCGTTTCATCTTTTAATAAATTGGGCTCAATTGAAGAAATTCGAACACGTTCTAAACCTTCAACTGTATCAAGCGCCTGAACAAGTTCAAAGAAAGTGTGCTCGTGTTTTTTATTGCCAAACTCACCTTTTCCATAATCGCCAATATTGACTCCTGTAAGAACAATTTCTTTGATCCCTTTTTGAGTAATTTCGCGAGCGTTACTTAAGACATTTTGGAGGGTGTCACTTCGCGAAATACCTCGTGCCAAAGGAATTGTACAATAGGTACATTTGTAATCACAACCATCTTGAACTTTTAAAAACGCTCGAGTACGATCTCCAAAAGAATAACTGCCCACATAAAAATCGGCATCTTCAATTTCACAAGAATGGATAGCTCCAATATCATTTTTGGTCAAATCGTTCAGATAGTCTGTAATTTTAAACTTTTCTGTAGCTCCAAGTACCAAATCAACACCATCAACATCTGCAAGCTGTTTTGGCTGCAACTGAGCATAACAGCCGATAGCAATAACAAATGCTTCTGGATTTACCTTCTGTGATTGCCTAACGATACTTTTGAAACGCTTGTCTGCATTTTCTGTAACAGAGCATGTATTGATCACATACACATCGGCGGATTCCGAAAAATCGACACGAGTAAAATTCTCATTTTCAAAATCTCGAGCAATTGTCGAAGTTTCAGAAAAATTTAATTTACACCCAAGCGTATAAAATGCGACTTTTTTTTTGGCGTTCATTCTTGTACATTTACAACGTGAACAAATTTACAACTAACAAGCTGAATGACAAAGTACACCTCTAATTTCTTTATCTTGAAATACGGCTTAGCATTTTTCCTATTGATGTATGTTATGGGGTGTAATACGGCTAAAGATGACATAAAAGACACTACTGTTTTTCGTTACAACGAACATAAAAATATTAGTGGATTGGATCCTGCTTTCGCAAAAGATAATGCGGACATTTGGGCCATTCATCAACTTTTTAATGGTCTTGTTCAAATGGATTCTGAAATGAAAATCGTAGCATGTATTGCCTCGTCTTGGTCCATTTCAGACGATGGAAAAATTTATACTTTTAAGCTTCGAAATGATGTCTTTTTTCATCCCCACACAAACTTTGGAGAAACTAAAACAAGAACCGTGAATGCAAACGATTTTGTGTATAGTTTTGATCGGTTGAAAGACCCAAAACTCGCTTCTCCAGGAAGATGGGTGTTGGATGCGGTAAAACGATACAATGCCATTGACTCTCATACGTTTCAAATGGAACTGAAACATCCTTTTCCTGCGTTTTTGGGATTACTTACTATGAAGTACTTAAGTGTTGTTCCAAAAGAAATTGTAGTCTTCTATGGTTCAAATTTTAGAGCCAACCCCATTGGAACAGGGCCTTTTAAATTTAAACGCTGGTCGGAAAAAAATAAGCTCGTTTTTAGGCGACATACAAACTACTTTGAGCGAGATCAAAACGGCAAAGCTCTTCCATATCTAGAAGCTATCGCAATAACTTTTTTGCCCAATAAACAAAGTGAATATTTGCAGTTTGTTCAAGGAAATCTTGATTTTGTGTCTGGACTTGATGCCTCATATAAAGACGATATTTTGACTGCTTCTGGAAAATTAAATCCAAAATACAACGAACAATTTTCGATGCTCCGAAGTCCATATTTGAATACCGAATATTTAGGTTTTTTTATGGAATCGAAGACATCAGAAGTGGAGAGTAAATTGATAAGGCAAGCCATAAATTATGGTTTTGATAGAAAAAAAATGATGCTTTATCTTCGAAACGGAATTGGTAGTCCTGCCCATGGTGGCTTTATTCCAAACGGACTTCCAGGATATGATGAACTAGCGGGATATCGTTATGATCCAGAACAAGCAAAAGCCTTGGTTCAAGCGTATAAAACGCGTTCTAAAAATGCATCACCAAGGGTAACCATTTCGACTAATGAAAATTATTTAAATTTTTGTGAATTCATTCAACGTGCTTTGTTGGATATCGGACTGGAAGTAAATATTGAAGTTATGCCATCATCGTCTTTAAAAACGGCCAAAGCTAATGGAAAATTAGACGTTTTTAGAGCCAGTTGGGTAGCAGACTACCCCGATGCTCAAAATTATTTATCCTTATTTTTTAGTGACAACTTTACGCCAAACGGTCCAAACTACACCCATTTTAAAAACGCCAAATACGATAGTTTATACCGCAAAGCAATGTCAGAATCTGACGTGAAAAAACGCATCAATTTATACAAAAAAATGGATCGTATTGTTCTTGAAGAAGCTCCTGTTGTAGTGCTCTTTTATGATGAAGTTGTGCGTTTTACGCAAAAAAATATAAAAGGATTGGGCATCAATCCAACGAATTTGTTGGAACTCAAAAACGTGCAAAAATAACTAGGCCGTTCTATATGCTTTTGATTGCTCAAAAACTTCAGATAGAATTGCAGCATCTAACTCTGTAAAAGCGACCCCACGCCTATTCATCACAACGGTTGCAACTTCAAATGCTTTTTTGGTCAAATACGTGCTAAAACCACTGTGACCACCCCAACTAAAGCTTGGAACAAAATTTCGTGGAAATCCGCTTCCAAAAACGTTAGCACTAACCCCAACTACAGTTCCAGTGTTAAACATCGTATTAATACCACATTTGCTATGGTCGCCCATCATAAGACCACAAAATTGCAACCCTGTTTTTGCAAAGTTTTCAGACTCATAATTCCACAAGCGTACTCCTGCGTAGTTGTTTTTGAGATTAGACGTATTGGTGTCTGCTCCTAAATTACACCACTCCCCTATAACAGAATTGCCCAAAAAACCGTCGTGGGCTTTATTGCTGTATCCAAAAAATACAGCATTATTCACCTCGCCACCAACCTTAGAATGTGGACCAATGGTTGTGGGGCCGTAAATTTTTGTACCCATTTTTAAAACAGAATTTTCGCAAAGTGCAAAAGGGCCACGAACCATACTTCCCTCCATAATTTCTGTGTCTTTTCCAATGTAAATCGGGCCATTTGTGGCATTTAAAACACATAAAGGCAATTGCGCTCCTTCTTCAATAAAAATTTGAGCCTCATTGAAAGCCACTACTTTTTCCGGTATTGGCTGAGAGGTTCTATTTTTTGTTATCCATTGAAAATCCGCTGCTATGGCAGTACCATTATGCTGAAAAATGGACCACGAATTTTTTAGTGATAAGGTTGAAGTTGGACAATGAAGAGTTTCAAAAGCATCAAAATCAATTTTGCTTTGTGTTTCGGTAGCTCTAAAAGCGACAACAACCTCACCATCATAAATCACTTGTTTTGGTTTCAGGTTTTGAATCATTTCCACTAAAACTTCATTTGGAGTATAAGACGCATTGATGAGTGTATTTTCTTCGAGCTCTACCATTGGAAATTTTGAAACCAAATAATCCTCTGTAATCGTTGTGGTAGTACTGCCCAAAAACAATTCCCATTTTTCTCTAATGGTCAAAATACCAAAACGGATATCGGCTACAGGCCTGGTATATGTAAATGGTAATAAAGCGTTTCTAAAAGGGCCATCAAAAAGGATATAATTCATCTGTAATCTTTTTGTAAAAGTAATAAAAAAGCCCTTCAAAATATTGAAGGGCTTAGATTTATAGTACTGAATGCTATGTTATTTTTTGAACTTAGCGTATTTTGTTTTAAATTTATCAATACGTCCTGCAGTATCCACAAGTTTAGATTTACCTGTGTAATACGGATGAGATGTTCTTGAAATTTCCATCTTTACTAGGGGATACTCCACACCGTCAACTTCTAATGTTTCATTGGTATCAGCAGTAGATTTTGTTAAAAAAACATCATCGTTGGACATATCTTTAAAAGCCACTAATCTATAATTTTCTGGATGTGTATCTTTTTTCATCTCTTTAGTATTAATTTCGATTTTTTTCGAGTTGCAAATTTAAGTATTTTTTGTAAATCTACAATAGATTATATAATTTTTTATTTTGGGTTTTAATTGTAACAAATTATCATAACTTGCATCTAATATTACAAATCAATTAAATTATATATTATGGAACCAACCAACAAATCAAATTCAATCAATCTTGGACTCTACTTAGGAGGTGTATTGTCTCTTATAGTTGTTCTAATTTACGCCGTCAATTTAGATTTATTTATCGAATGGTGGCTCGGTATTTTACTTTTTGTGCTTGTCATAGCATTCGGAGTTGTTGCTGCCAACAAAGTCAAAAAAGCAAATGGAGGTTTTATCTCCTTTAAAGATGGTTTTATTCACTATTTTATTGCTATTGCCGTTGGTACTCTTATTGGGAGTGTTGTTAGTATAGCTATTTTTTCTTTTATAGACCCAGAAGCTGCTAACTATCTTAATGAACAAATTTTAATTCTAAGCAAAACTACAATGGAACGCTTTGGGGCGCCACAAGAAACCATCACAGCAGCTCTTGAAGAAGCCAGCAAAAAAGATAACTTTTCAATTGGTATGCAGCTACAGTCCTATATATTTCGCCTAGCTGGTTATGCTATTGTTGGACTCATTGTAGCATTAATCATAAAGAAAACGGATACAAGCAAAGCTTAATTTCGTTATTTTTGGGGTTTGTAAGTCAACCCTATGGATATTTCTGTCGTTATACCCCTTTTGGATGAGCAAGACTCATTGGTAGAACTCCACGATTGGATTGCCCAAACCATGCAGTCCAATCGGTTGACTTACGAACTTATTTTTATCGATGATGGCAGTCGGGATCAGTCTTGGGATATCATCACAAGTTTGAGTCGAAAAAATGCCTCCGTTTTTGGCCTACGATTTTCAAAAAACTTCGGTAAATCTCAAGCACTACACGCTGGTTTCGAAAAAGCAAAAGGCGATGTAGTCATTACTATGGATGCCGATTTGCAAGATAGCCCCGATGAAATCCCAGAACTTTTTTATCTTATTAAGAACAACCACCACGATATAGTTTCGGGATGGAAAAAAAAGCGCTACGATGCTTTCTTTGCAAAAAATTTACCCTCAAAACTATTCAATTGGGCAGCTCGAAATATTTCGGGTTTAAAGCTTCATGATTTCAATTGTGGGCTAAAAGCATACAAAAAAGAAGTTGTAAAAAATATTGAAGTTTATGGAGAAATGCACCGCTATATTCCGCTACTGGCTGTAAATGCTGGATTTACGAATATTGTTGAAAAAGTGGTTGTGCATCAAGCAAGAAAATATGGGAAAACAAAATTTGGTATGGAGCGATTTATAAATGGATTTTTAGATTTAATTACAATTTGGTTTACTTCACGATTTGCCAAACGTCCGATGCATTTTTTTGGATTGCTTGGAGTTTTGATGTTTGTTGTTGGATTTGGATTTTCTTTCTATTTGGGAATAGAAAAATTGTACTTTAATCCAACTGGACGCCTCATTACGGAACGGCCAGAATTTTTTATTGCATTGACAACCATGGTAATTGGAACACAATTTTTTGTTGCAGGATTTTTGGGTGAAATTATTCTGCAATCTAGAAACAATAAAGAACGTTATCATATCAGCGATAGAACGAAATCACATTAAAATCAATATTAAATAAAGCAAATATTTACATTTGCAATATATTTCAAAGTTAAAATGACAAAATTAAGCCCTCAGGTAATAAAAAACATAGACCATTGGTCTTCCGATTTATTTGACGAAAACACACGATCAGAAATCGAAAACTTGAAAAATAATCCCGAAGAATTAGAAGATCGATTTTATAAAAATCTTGATTTTGGAACTGGCGGAATGCGCGGTATGATGGGGGTAGGCACCAATCGTATCAACAAATACACTTTAGGAAGAAATACTCAAGGTCTTTCTAATTATTTAAAACAAATTTATCCAAATAAAAACCTTAAAGTTGTTATTGCCTACGATTGCAGACACAATAGTAAAACGTTTGCAAAAATTGTAGCTGATGTCTTTTCGGCCAATGGTATTGAAGTGTTTTTGTTTGAAGATTTGCGTGCAACACCAGAACTTTCTTTTGCTTTGAAACATCTTAACTGTCAGTGCGGTATTGTGCTAACGGCATCACACAACCCGCCAGAGTATAACGGCTACAAAGTGTATTGGGAAGATGGTGGACAGCTTGTACCGCCCCACGACAAAGCTATCATTTCTATCATTAATAACTTAGACTACAAAGACATCAATTTTTCTGTACAGAATGAGCTTATTCATAGTATTGGAAAAGAAATAGACGATGTATTTATCAATGCCGCTGTAAGCAATGGAACCTTAGAAAAGAACAATAATAAGAATAGAGAAAACTTAACGGTTGTTTTTACGTCCTTGCATGGCACCTCCATAACAGCTGTTCCAGAAACACTAAAACGAGCGGGCTATACCAACGTCCACATTGTTGAAGAACAAGCCATTCCAAATGGAGATTTTCCAACCGTAAAATCACCTAATCCAGAAGAACCCGAAGCGTTGGATATGGCTCTGAAATTGGCAGAAAAAGTAAAGGCAGATATCGTTATTGGTACAGATCCCGATTGTGATCGCTTAGGAATAGCTGTTCGAAATACAGCTGGAAAATTGACACTACTAAATGGAAATCAAACGATGGTGATCATGACCAAGTTTTTATTAGAACAGTGGAAAAATCAGGGAAAAATAAATGGTACTCAATTTGTAGGATCAACCATAGTATCAACACCAATGTTGCCGAAACTTACAGAACATTTTGGTGTAGCATGCAAAATTGGTTTGACTGGATTTAAATGGATTGCCAAAATGATAGAAGAATATCCAACCCTAGATTTTGTAGGCGGTGGCGAGGAAAGTTTTGGATTTATGGTTGGAGATTTTGTCCGTGACAAAGATGCGGTAACTTCTACCCTATTGGGTTGTGAAATAGCGGCACTATCCAAAGCCAATGGTGGTTCATTTTTTGAAGAACTCATTGGCTTATATTCTACGCATGGATTCTATAAAGAACGCTTAATCTCTGTCACCAAAAAAGGGAGAAAAGGCGCCGAGGAGATTCAAAATATAATGGATCAAGCGCGACGTCATCCACAGCAAACAATACACAATTCCAAAGTCGTTAGAATTGATGATTACCAATCGTCTATCTCCAAAAACACAGCAGAGAACACCTCCTCTGAGATTAAAATACCAAAGGCAAACGTTCTTATTTTTACAACAGAAGATGGAAGTAAAATTGCTTTGAGACCAAGTGGAACGGAACCTAAAATAAAATTTTATATCAGTGTCAATACCCCACTTCATAGCAAAGAAAATTATGACAAGATAAATGATGCTCTAGAACAGAAAATTGACGACATCATAGCATCAATGCAACTCCTTTAGAATGAAAAAAATCATACAACAATTATTGCCATTCATTAAAAACTACAAAAAACATGTTGTGCTTAATATTGTTTTTAACTTGTTGTATGCCCTCTTCAGCACCCTAGCGTTTGTATCGCTTATTCCTATGCTTAATGTGTTGTTTGACAAAACACAAAAGGTAACAAATGAACCTGTTTGGACTGGAATTGGGAGCCTCAAAGATTATGGAAATGACATGCTCAATTATAAGGTTTCTTCACTACTAGAAAACGGTAATCCACAGATGGCACTTTTGGTAGTTGTTGCTTTGGTCATCACTACATTTTTTCTGAAAAATTTCTTTGGATACCTTTCCATGCAACACGTCATGTATCTTAAAAATGGTGTTCTTACTGACTTAAGAAAAGACATGTACAAACATATTATTGAGCTTCCAATTAGCTTTTATTCCAAGCGCAAAAAAGGGGATATTATGGCAAGGGTTTTGGGTGATATCAATGAAATGCAAAACTCATTTTTTATTTTATTGGAACTTATTGTTAGAGAGCCCTTAACTATTTTATTTTCGCTTATTGTCATGTTCAGCATAAGCTGGAAGCTTTCAGTTTTTGTATTACTTTTTATTCCAATTTCGGGGTTTTTGATTTCGAGTATCGGAAAAAGACTTAAACGACAATCACTTCGAGCCCAACAGGAATCGGGGCATCTTATTTCTACAGTTGAGGAAACACTTACGGGCTTGAAAATCGTAAAGAGTTACAATGCCGAAAATGCATTCAAAAAACGATTTGTAGATTCTGCGGATAGGATATTATCCCTTGTCAATAAAATTGGACTAAAAAATAATTTAGCTGGACCACTTAGTGAAGTTTTAGGGATTATAACCATCGCAATTCTCCTGTGGTATGGAGGAAAACTGGTGCTTATTGAAAAAGCCATTGAGGGCACTACTTTTATTGGTTTTATGGCACTTGCCTATGGTATTCTAACGCCTGCAAAAGCCATTAGTAAAGCCTCATACAGGGTAAAAAATGGTATTGCTGCGGCTGATAGAGTTTTCGAGGTATTGTTTCATAAAGACACCATGCCCGACAATCAAAATGCCATTGATGCTTCTGGATTTGAAACAAAAATAGAACTGAAAAATGTGTCGTTTAAATATGAAAATGAATACGTTTTAAAAGACTTTTCCATGACCGTTAAAAAAGGGCAAAGTGTCGCATTAGTGGGGCAGTCTGGAAGTGGGAAATCGACGATTGCTAACCTGTTGACTCGATTTTATGATGTAAATGATGGTTCTATTTCAATTGATGGAAACAATATTAAAGATCTAAGTAAAGCATCGTTGCGTACTCAAATTGGTTTGGTTACTCAAGATTCTATTTTATTTAATAATAGCATTAAAAACAACCTCAAGATTGGAAATGAATCTGCCACAGATGAAGAGATCATAAAAGCTCTAAAAGTTGCCAATGCTTGGGAGTTTGTAAAAGAACTTCCAGAAGGCATTGAAACCAATATTGGGGATGCTGGAAACAGTCTTTCTGGCGGTCAAAAACAGCGCTTAAGTATTGCCAGAGCAGTCTTAAAAAACGCTCCAATAATGATTTTGGATGAAGCCACTTCCGCACTAGATACAGAAAGTGAGCGCTTAGTTCAAGAAGCACTAGAAAATATGATGAAAAATAGAACTTCTGTGGTAATTGCACACCGCCTATCTACCATTCAGAATGCAGATCATATCATCGTAATGAAGCAAGGCAAAATTGTTGAACAAGGCAAGCATCAAGAACTCTTAGACAAAAAAGAAGTGTACTATTCTTTGGTCATGATGCAATCTTTCGACTAATACTCCTTTTTTAACTTAAAATTCAATTTAGCAAGCCGTCCTTTTCCTGCTGCAAAAGCAGTGCTATCATTCAAAAAACGAAGTGTATAAAAACCTTCACTACTCAAGGACAACCATGATATCCCACCATCGAAGCTGTAATCTATACCTTCAAAACCAATAGCAACTAGACCCATGGCATTGGAATTTGGAACATATTGCACACAACTGCGATAACCTGGATTTTTTTCATACCCAACCACCTGCCATGTTTGGCCACCATCTACAGTTTTAATTTTATTCTTAATGTTGGATTTAGATTTCGTATAGTCACCACCAATAGCAAAACCATTTTTGTCATCATAAAAATCAATACTATACATTCCTGTTGTCGGTGTGCCCTGAACAATAGGCGTATCAAAAACGGTCCAAGAACGGCCTTTATCTGAAGAATATATCACACGACTCGCCATACCTCCACTGGCAATCCAAACTTGATCTCCAACGATCGAAATATTAGTGTCACTGGCGGCAAAAGCAGCTTCTCCTTCTATCGCTTTTGGAAGTTGCTCACAAGGAATTTTATGCCAATGTTCACCCCCATCTCTAGTGATTAAAATACTCAAGCAATCGTCCGTTGGATCGCCCATTGCAATGCCTTCTTGATGGTTCCAAAACTCCATACTATCATAAAACACAGCCGAATCCAATTCAGAATATACCAATCTTGAATTTTTATACAAATAAGCTGGACTAGAAATGCTTAATGCAAAAACAGTGTCACCAACCAACGCCATTGAGCGTACATTTAGCGTATCTTGTGAAAAGCGATTTTTAGTTATTGTTTTCATTTTTAAATCATAATGATACACATCACCCACAGATGATACCGCCACTAATGCTTTGTTATTCAATTCAATAGCCCTTATGTTAAGCAGAGAATCTTCTAGTATTGGACTAATGAAAACCCCTTCAAAAATAGGTGCTGGTATTGGTTTTTTACAGCCATATAGGGCCAGACAAAATATGATTAATAGAGATGAATTAAATTTCATATAAAATTTTCTAGGTTTGAAATTCAATATACATAATTCCATAATGCAAAACCATTAATTAAGTGTAACTTTGCACCAAAATAGACCAATTCTATGCGTTTACACAGAAATTTATGTTTTGCCGTAATTGACGGTGTTTTGCAAGTCTTTAATGATGGAGAGTATGCCGATAAAGTCATTCAAGGGCTTTTGAAACGTGATAAGCGTTGGGGTAGTCGAGACCGTGGATTTGTTGCAGAAACCACCTATGATATTGTCCGCTGGAAACGTCTTTATGCCGAAATTGCTGAAGTTAAGGCCCCGTTTAGTCGTGATGATGCTTGGCGGCTTTTTGCAGTTTGGGCCACACTCAAAGGTATCAAACTTCCAGATTGGAAATATTTTGAAGGTACTCCAACTCGAAAAATTAAAGGCCGCTTTGATGAAGCTTCTAAAACACGAAAAATTAAAGAATCTATTCCCGATTGGATTGATGCGTTAGGGGTTGATGAATTGGGCGAAAACATATGGTCAAAAGAACTGTCTAAACAAAACGAACAAGCCGAAGTTATTTTGCGCGTCAATACGCTAAAAACAACCAAAAAAGACCTTCAACTCAAGTTAGAGTCAGAGGATATTGAAACGGTAGAAATTAAGGGTTATCCTTATGCAATAAAACTTGTAGAACGTGCAAATGTATTCAAAACAGAAGCTTTCAAAATGGGATGGTTTGAGGTGCAAGATGCCTCGTCTCAACTGGTCGCTGATTTCCTTGATGTAAAACCTGGAATGAAAGTCGTAGATGCATGTGCGGGTGCAGGTGGAAAAACCTTACATCTATCGGCATTGATGGAAAATAAAGGATCGCTCATTGCGATGGACATATACGAAAGTAAACTCAAAAAGCTTAAGGTTCGAGCCAGACGAAATGGAGCGCACAACATCGATATGCGAGTGATAGACTCTACAAAACCCATCAAAAAATTGAAAGCAAAAGCCGATCGATTGCTTATTGATGCGCCTTGTTCTGGGTTGGGGGTTATGCGCAGAAACCCCGATTCGAAATGGAAGCTTCAAGCGGAATTTTTAGATAAAATAAGAGGAACTCAACAACAAATTTTACAAAATTATTCCAAAATGCTAAAGCCCGGCGGAAAAATGGTGTATGCTACATGTTCCGTTTTACCCTCAGAAAATCAAGCACAAGTTGCTGCTTTTTTAACTTCCGAAGCAGGGCAAAATTTCAAATTAATAAAAGATAATAGTATCTTAGCGCATCAAAGCGGCTATGATGGGTTTTACATGGCGCTGCTCGAAAAAAATGATAATTTATAGCCAATGAAATTTTTCTATTCTGTTTCTTTTCTATTAATAACAGTCCAGAGTCTATTATCACAATCAGATATTCCTTCAGATTATTACGATTCTGCAAACGGTTTAATAGGATATCCGCTCAAAACTCAACTAAAAAATATTATATCCAATGGTCATATTACTAGAGACTATGGGCAACTTTATGACGGGGATGGCATAGCGGGTTCACGAGGATTTATAGACACCCATTCTGACCTAAATATTTCAGGAGGAGCAAATTATGATAATGATGGAACGGTATTGGATTTTTATTCTGAAAGACCTTATGCTATCGATCCCTACAACTACACCCATGGTAACAATCAATGTGGAAATCAATCCTCTGAGGGTGATTGTTACAATAGAGAGCACCTAGTACCACAATCCGCATATGATGATGTTGCCGATCTGCCAATGAAAACAGATATTCATCATGTAATTCCATCTGACGGACGCGTAAATAATTTTAGAGGATCATATCCCTTTGGAATAGTTGCTGCTGCAAATTGGACTTCTCTAAACAACTCCAAAAGAGGAAGCAGTGGTATGGCGGGCTATTCTGGAATTGTTTTTGAGCCCATAGACGAATTTAAAGGCGATATCGCTCGTGCTTTGCTCTACTTTGCTACACGCTACGAGACGACTGTTTTTGAATCGAATGCTTTTGATAATACTAATTTTGCTATGTTTAATGGAACTTCCGATCAAGTGTTTACTGATTGGGCTATTGAATTACTTTTGGAATGGCACAACACAGTTGACCCTGTTGATGAAAGAGAGCGCGAAAGAAATGAAGCGGCTTGGGACTTTCAAGGCAATGCCAATCCATTTGTGAGCCATCCAGAGTTTGCAACTATGATTTGGGATCCTGAAGCTTTAAGCACAACAAATACAATTCAACAAGAAATTAAATTACATCCCAATCCTACCAAAGGAGAAAGCCTTTTTGTAGAGGTTCAACTCCCAACAGTTGTAGAACTCTTTGACCTCACAGGCCATAGTATTCTAAAAACCACTGTAAACCAAAACCACTCTAGTATTGATATTCGCAACTTGAGTAGCGGGATATATATTTTATACATGCAAAACGCACAGGCCAAAAGCACGCGTAAGTTAGTGAGGTTATAATTCATTAAATCTCTGTTCAAAACACGTGAATAACTCCCAAAAATCCCTGAACACATTAGCGGTATTTACGGACAAAAAAATTAAATTTGCAGTATATCGATAATTATCAAATTTAAGCGCATGATCCATTTCTTTGGCCAGCCAACCACCAAAGTTTTTGCCGTACAAACACAAGGCGAATTATCCTCTGAAGACATCTCAAAATTGCAATGGCTTTTTGGAAACCAACCCAAAATACAAAACACAGCCATCGCAACCCCATTTGTTGGGCCACGAGCTGCAATGATTACTCCATGGAGCACCAATGCCGTAGAAATCACCCAAAATATGGGCATCTCAGGTATCATTCGTATCGAAGAGTTTGAAGCTGCTGAAGACCATCAAAGTTTCGATCCTATGATCTCAGAGAAATTTGCACAACTCAACCAACACCTTTTTGATATCGATATCACCCCAGAACCCATCATAAGCATTAGCGATATTGCGGCCTATAATGCTAAAGAAGGTCTTTCGCTTAGCAATGAAGAAATGGAGTACCTCGATGCCGTCAGTAAAAAAATTGGCCGTCCGCTCACCGACTCTGAAGTATTTGGCTTTTCGCAAGTGAATTCCGAACATTGCCGTCATAAAATTTTTAATGGAACTTTTGTTATTGATGGTGAAGAACAACCCACTTCCCTATTCAAACTCATTAAAGAAACCTCTAAGCAAAATCCTAACGGTATTGTATCGGCCTACAAAGACAATGTGGCTTTTGTTAAGGGTCCTGTTGTAGAGCAATTTGCGCCCAAAAGCGCCGATAAACCTGACACTTATGTTACTAAAAAATTTGAATCCGTTATTTCACTAAAAGCAGAAACCCACAATTTTCCTACAACTGTAGAGCCTTTTAATGGTGCAGCGACTGGTTCAGGCGGCGAAATTAGAGACCGCCTTGCTGGCGGAAAAGGGTCTCTACCTCTTGCTGGAACAGCGGTGTATATGACCTCCTATTCGCGCTTAAACGATAACCGTCCTTGGGAACAAGGGTTTGAAGAACGCCAATGGCTCTACCAAACACCAATGGATATTCTGATTAAAGCTTCCAATGGAGCTTCAGATTTTGGCAATAAATTTGGGCAACCCCTCATTTGTGGATCGGTACTCACGTTTGAACACAAAGAAGATGCAGAAAGACTGGGGTTTGACAAAGTAATTATGCAGGCCGGAGGGATTGGCTACGGAAAAGCCAATCAAGCTCTTAAGGATACACCCAAAAAAGACAATGCTATTGTGATACTAGGAGGTGATAATTACAGAATTGGTATGGGTGGTGCCGCAGTATCCTCTGCAGATACTGGTGAATTTTCATCTGGTATCGAGCTTAACGCTGTACAGCGCTCAAATCCCGAAATGCAAAAAAGAGCAGCAAATGCCATTCGTGGTATGGTTGAAAGTGAAAATAATGCTATAGTTTCCATCCACGATCATGGGGCTGGTGGCCACCTGAATTGTTTGTCAGAACTAGTCGAAGATACTGGAGGACACATCAACTTGGACGCTTTACCGGTTGGCGATCCTACTCTTTCAGATAAAGAATTAATTGGTAACGAATCGCAAGAGCGCATGGGATTGGTTATTTCAAATGAGCATTTGGAGACTCTAAAACAAATTGCCGAGCGTGAGCGTGCACCAATGTATAAGGTTGGAAAAGTGACTGGCGATCTTCGTTTTGTATTTCAATCGGCAAAAAACGGCAACACCCCCATGGATTTCAATTTGGAAGACATGTTTGGGAGTTCGCCAAAAACCATCATGGAAGATCAAAGATGCACGAAGTCTTATGATCCCATAGGCTATGATATCAATTTACTAAAAGAATATCTAGCCGATCTTCTCAAGCTTGAAGCTGTTGCATGTAAAGATTGGCTCACCAACAAAGTGGACCGCTGTGTGGGCGGAAAGGTGGCCAAACAACAATGTGTAGGTCCTCTCCAACTCCCTTTGAATAATGTGGGAGTCATGGCATTGGATTATACTAGTGGACATGGTGTAGCTACCAGTATTGGTCATGCGCCAATTTCAGCATTAATTGATCCCATAGCCGGGAGTCGTAATGCTATTACTGAAGCTTTAACAAACATTGTTTGGGCGCCTCTGGAAGAAGAACTTAAAAGTATTTCGTTATCTGCCAATTGGATGTGGCCGTGTAAAAATCCAGGTGAAGATGCGCGATTATATGATGCTGTAAAAGGGATTTCAGAATTTGCGATTGATCTCGGAATTAATGTACCAACAGGAAAAGACTCACTCTCAATGAAACAAAAATATCCAGAGGGTGATGTGATTTCTCCTGGAACTGTAGTCATTTCTGCAGCAGCACATTGCACAAATATTACTAATGTGATAGAGCCGTTGTTTAAGGCCAATCAAGGACCAATATATTATATCAATGTCTCGCAAGACGATTTCAAATTGGGCGGAAGTTCATTTGCACAAACTCAAAATAAAATCGGAAATGATGTTCCAAATGTAAAAAGTGCAGCCTACGTCAAAACTGTTTTCGATACGATTCAAAAACTCATCAAAAATAATAAAATTGTTGCTGGTCATGATGTCGCCTCTGGCGGATTGATTACAACACTATTAGAACTTTGTTTCTCTAATAATAATTTGGGCGCCGACATTGACTTGACTAGTCTTGGTGATGCCGATGCTGTAAAAATATTATTTGCTGAAAATTCTGGACTTGTGTTTCAAGCCAAAGACAAAAGTGTAGAAGCTATTTTCAAAACTGCAGAAATTGACGCTCATTGCATAGGAACGGTAACCACGGAAAGTCAGCTGAACCTAACACATCACGATCAAATTATCAATCTTGATATCCAAACTTACAGAGATATTTGGTACGAAACATCTTATCTGTTAGATGAAAAACAAACCGCCAATGGACTTGCAAAAACACGTTTTGAAAATTATAAAAAACAAGCCCTAAGCTACACCTTTCCAACTCATTTTACAGGGAAATTACCAAAAATTGATGCTTCAAAACCTCGTCCAAAAGCAGCTATCATAAGAGAAAAAGGCAGCAACTCAGAACGTGAAATGGCCAATGCGATGTATTTGGCAGGATTTGAAGTTAGGGATGTTCATATGACTGATTTGATTTCTGGACGAGAAACCTTGGAAGATATTCAATTTGTGGGTGCTGTTGGTGGCTTTAGTAATAGTGATGTTTTGGGCTCTGCCAAAGGATGGGCTGGAGCATTTAAATATAATGAAAAAGCCAAAAATGCATTGCAAAATTTCTTTAAAAGAAAAGACACACTTTCTGTTGGGATTTGTAATGGATGTCAGCTGTGGATGGAACTAGATTTGATAAATCCAGACCACGCACAGCATGGAAAAATGACCTACAACGACTCTAAAAAACATGAAAGTGCATTTACTTCTGTAACCATTCAAAAGAACAATTCTGTCATGTTATCTTCACTGGAGGGCTCTACCCTAGGGGTATGGATTTCGCATGGTGAAGGTAAATTTTCGTTACCCTACGAGGCCTCAAAATATACTATTGTAGGAACATACGCATATGAGGGATACCCACATAATCCAAACGGCTCAGATTATAACACGGCCATGCTGTGTGATGCCACTGGAAGACATTTGGTTACAATGCCACACATTGAGCGCTCTACATTTCCATGGAATTGGGCACACTATCCAGATAAAAATACAGATGAAGTCTCGCCATGGTTAGAAGCGTTTGTAAATGCCCGTTTGTGGATTGAAAATCTGTAATATTTATTGAATTGTGATTTTTTACTTTAATAAAATGATAAATTAAAATTTCTTATTTGTTAATTTTTTAAAATTTACTATTTTGCAGAGAATCATACACAAACAAAATGACCAATATCACTCGACTTTTCGATTTTCCTTATTATCAATTAGAAACGCACAATCTTGATGCCGCTCTAGTAAGTAAAAAAAATGGAGAATGGAAAAAAACTTCAACAAAAGAGTACTTAGATAAAGCCAATGCAGTAAGCCGAGCTTTATTAAAATTAGGTGTAAAAAAGAACGAAAAAATTGCAGTGATTTCGTCAACAAACCGTACCGAATGGTGTATTGTTGATATTGGCATTTTACAGCTTGGTGCTCAAAATATTCCTATATATCCAACCATCTCATCAAGCGATTACGAATATGTACTAAATCACAGTGAAGCTACCTATTGTTTTGTATCTGATAAAGAGGTTTTGGAAAAAGTAATGAAAGTAAAAGCCAATACAAAGCTCAAAGATGTATTTAGTTTTGATGAAATTGAGGGTTGTAGAAACTACACCGAACTGTTTGACCTAGGAAACGACATCTCTCAAAGCGAAGTAGAATCAAGAAAAGCAGAAGTCAAAGAAGAAGATTTGGCAACTATTATATACACTTCAGGAACAACAGGAAAACCCAAAGGGGTAATGTTATCACACAAAAATGTAGTTCAAAATGTATTGGCCAGCATTCCTCGACTTCCACTTATCGAAGGCACTTCTAGAGTTTTGAGTTTTTTGCCCCTATGCCATATATTTGAAAGAGTCTTGATTTACATATATCAACATGCTGGGGTTACCGTCTATTTTGCAGAAAGCATAGAAACTATTGGTGCAAATGCTCAAGAAATCAAGCCCAATTTGATGAGCGTCGTTCCACGATTGTTAGAAAAAGTATTCAATAAAATATATGCTAAAGGAACAGAACTAACAGGGATAAAAAAATCTTTATTTTTTTGGGCTATACAATTGGGAGAACGCTATGAACCTTATGGGGCAAATGGATTTTGGTACGAATTTCAATTGAAAATTGCTCGAAAACTAATTTTTAGTAAATGGCAAGCAGCGCTTGGAGGTCAACTTCAAACCATGGTTTCGGGAAGTGCAGCACTACACCCTCGCCTGTCAAGAATTTTTTGCGCTTCTGGTATGATGGTCATGGAGGGCTATGGCCTGACAGAAACATCCCCTGTAGTGAGTGTTGGCATGGAAGCCAACAAACTTTTCAAAATTGGAACAGTAGGAAAACCTATCTCTAATGTAGAAGTAAAAATTGCAGAAGATGGCGAAATTTTGATCAAAGGTCCAAACGTTATGGAGGGCTACTATAAAGACCCCGAACGTACTGCATCTGTAATGACAGGAGACTATTTTCATACAGGAGATAAAGGCGAAATTGATACTGATGGATTCTTGAAAATCACAGGAAGAAAGAAAGAAATGTTCAAAACCTCTGGTGGAAAATATATTATCCCTACCCTTATTGAAAATGAACTCAAAGAATCTAATTTCATTGAACAAGTGATGGTCATTGGTGAAAATCAAAAAATGCCGGCTGCATTAATTCAGTTGAATTTTGAATTTGTAAACGATTGGATCAATCGAAAAAATCACAACATAGATAAAAACCCAGCAGTGCTTGTAACGTCGCAAGAAATCAAAAAACGCATTCAAAAAGAAGTGGACAAATGCAACAAACGTTTTGGCAAATGGGAACAGATAAAAACCTTTGAACTCACTCCTGATGTATGGTCAATTGATGGTGGGCACCTCACCCCTACCATGAAAATGAAACGGAGCGTTATTATGGATATGTACAGCAACTTAGTCCAAAAAATCTATAAAGACTAAGACATTTTTTTTAAATTTTAAACGCCATCTTTCTCTGTAAATATCAAATATTTACTATGCGTGCATAATTTTTTATATATTTACTATGCATGCATAATATTATTTTATATATTTGATGCAACCAATTAAATATGAAAGAAAAAACAATAGACTATGTATTGCGAACCACTTGGTTGGCGGTACAAAAAATGTACAACGAAGAAGCATCAAAATTTGAAGCCACAATGGCCACAGCATTTACACTATTGAGTATAGATCCAAAAAGAGGAACACCATCGACAGCACTAGGCCCAAAAATGGGAATGGAATCGACAAGTTTGTCGAGAATTTTAAAAACATTGGAAACACGAGAGCTCATAAAACGCAGCCCAAATCCAGACGATGGACGTGGGGTTTTGATTCATCTTACCGATTTGGGATTGATAAAACGAGAAGAATCACGACAACGTGTATTTACTTTTAACAATAAAGTGAAAAATGAAATTGATCTAGAAAAATTAAATCATTTTTATGATGTTTCAGATACCATTTTGGAACTCATTAACGACAAAAAAATATTTTAAAACCCTACAAACCTAAAATGAAAAGAAGAATTAATAAAATCGCCATTATTGGCTCTGGAATTATGGGTAGCGGAATAGCATGCCATTTTGCGAATATCGGTGTAGAGGTTCTCTTGCTTGATATTGTTCCGCGCGAACTCAACGACAAAGAGAAAAAATTAGGATTGACACTAGACGATAAAGCGGTAAGAAATCGCTTGGTAAATGATGCTCTCAAAACAGCATTAAAATCCAAGCCCTCACCTATTTATAGTCAAAAATTTGCTCAGCGTATTACCACAGGAAATATTGAAGATGATATTTCAAAAGTAAAAGATGTTGATTGGATTATGGAAGTCGTTGTAGAACGCTTAGATATCAAACAGCAAGTGTTTGAAACTCTTGAAAAACACCGCACACCAGGAACACTAATCACATCAAACACATCTGGAATTCCTATAAAATTTATGAGCGAAGGCCGAAGTGAAGACTTTCAAAAACACTTTTGTGGAACACACTTCTTCAATCCTGCACGCTATTTGAAATTATTCGAAATTATTCCAGGACCAAAAACAGACCAAAGTGTTTTGGAGTTTTTGAATGGTTATGGCGAACAATTTTTAGGAAAGACGTCTGTCATTGCAAAAGACACACCAGCATTTATTGGGAATAGGATTGGAATTTTTGGCATACAAAGTTTGTTTCATCAAGTTAGAGAACTTGATCTAACAGTAGAGGAAGTTGATAAACTCACGGGGCCTGTTATTGGACGGCCGAAATCGGCTACCTTTAGAACCGTCGATGTGGTGGGTCTAGATACACTTGTGCATGTTGCTAATGGAATTTATGAAAATTGTCCAGAGGATGAAGCGCATGATTTATTCAAATTACCAGATTTCATTACTAAAATGATGGAAAACAACTGGTTGGGAAGCAAAACTGGTCAAGGATTTTATAAAAAAGAAGGAAAGACCATAACCGTTTTGGACCTCAATACACTTGAATATAGAGAAAAGAAACGCGCAAAATTTGCCACTTTAGAACTTACAAAAACCATTGATAATGTTATTGATCGTTTCAAAGTATTGGTTGGAGGAAAAGACAAAGCTGGAGAATTTTACAGAAAAAACTTTGCTGCAATGTTTGCCTATGTTTCTCATAGAATACCCGAAATTTCTGATGAGCTTTACAAAATAGACGACGCTATGAAAGCTGGTTTTGGATGGGAACACGGCCCTTTTCAAATCTGGGATGCTGTTGGTGTTGAAAAAGGAATTGAAATCATGAAATCTGAAGGTCTTTCTCCTGCACAATGGGTGTTGGACATGCTAGCTTCTGGAACTTCATCTTTTTATGGTATTCAAAATGGTGCTACCGAAGCCTATTCAATACATAACAAAGCACAAGAAAAAATACCGGGTCAAGATGCATTTATCATTTTAGATAATATCCGCAAGACTAATGAGGTCTTTAAAAACTCGGGAGTCGTGATTGAAGATCTTGGTGACGGAATTCTTAATTGTGAATTTAGATCCAAAATGAACACCATTGGTGGTGATGTTTTAGCAGGATTAAACAAAGCAGTGGATTTGGCGGAGCAAAACTTTGATGGCTTAGTGATTGGTAATCAAGGAGCTAACTTTTCTGTAGGAGCAAATATTGGTATGATTTTTATGATGGCTATTGAGCAAGAATATGATGAATTGAATATGGCTATCAAATATTTTCAAGACACAATGATGCGCATGCGCTACTCCTCTATTCCAACTATTGCAGCACCACACGGCATGGCATTGGGTGGGGGTTGTGAGCTTTCTATGCATGCCGATAAAGTGGTGGCTGCCGCAGAGACCTATATAGGTTTGGTTGAATTTGGCGTAGGGGTTATTCCAGGCGGTGGAGGTTCTAAAGAAATGGCAATGCGGGCTTCAGATTCGTTCCGAAAAAATGATGTCGAACTTAATGTTTTGCAAGACTATTTCCTCACTATAGGAATGGCAAAAGTGGCCACTTCCGCTTATGAAGCTTTTGACTTGGGGATTCTTCAAAAAGGAAAAGATGTTATTGTTGTCAACAAAGACCGACAAATTGCAACGGCAAAAGCCTACGCGAAGCTTATGGCAAATCAAGGGTATTCTCAAGCGGTTAAACGCAAGGATATCAAAGTTTTAGGAAAGCAAGCCTTAGGCATGTTCTTGGTAGGAACAGACGCCATGCAAGCAAGTAATTATATTAGTGAGCACGATCAGAAAATTGCTAATAAATTGGCCTATGTTATGGCGGGTGGAGATTTGTCCGAACCCACAATGGTTAGTGAACAATACTTATTGGATATTGAACGTGAAGCGTTTTTGAGTTTATGTACAGAACGTAAAACCTTGGAGCGCATTCAGCATATGTTAAAAACAGGAAAACCGTTAAGAAATTAGTGGAGATTAGACCGTGTAAATTGAGTTGTGAAATGTGAAAGTTTATTAATAAAAAAAATGCACAAATTGGAAAATTTAAAACTATGGAAAAAGTCAATTGAATTGACAAAAGCAATAGACCCTCTTGTTTTTGCATTTCCTAATGAAGAAAAATTTGGATTAAGATCACAAATCATAAGAAGTGATGATTCAGTGGTGTCCAATAGTGCTGAAGGTGCTGTAAGAAATTTACCTAAAGAAATGAATTATTTTTTAAGCATAGCTAATGGTTTACGAACTTCAAACAACTTATTTTATAGAATAAATTAACTTATTATCGAAAGAAATTGTAAAACCTATAATTGATATATGTATCGAGATACAAAAAATGTAGTATTCATTTCAGAAAAAACTGTAAGACACTATCTAAATACTAAGATCTCAATACTAAAATCTCAATACTAAAATCTCAAAACAAAAAATGAAACAAGCATATATCGTAAAAGCCTACAGAACAGCAGTCGGAAAAGCACCTAAAGGACTTTTCAGGTTTAAAAGAGCCGACGAACTAGGCGCAGAAACCATTCAGCATATGATGAAAGAACTTCCAAATTTGGAGGTCTCTCGCATTGATGATGTTATTGTTGGAAATGCCATGCCCGAAGGATCACAAGGTCTCAACATGGCACGTTTTATATCTCTTATTGGACTCAATAGCGTTGATGTTCCAGGAGTAACAGTCAATCGTTTTTGTTCTTCTGGATTAGAAACTATCGGATTAGCAGCAGCCAAAATTCAAGCAGGAATGGCCGATTGTATTATTGCTGGTGGAGCAGAAAGTATGAGTGCTGTGCCTATGACAGGCTTCAAGCCAGAACTCAATTATGACACCATCAATTCTGGCCATGAAGATTACTATTGGGGTATGGGAAATACCGCAGAAGCTGTAGCTAACGAATTTAATGTTTCCAGAGAAGATCAGGACGAATTTGCCTATAATTCGCATATGAAAGCTCTAAAAGCACAAGCTGAAAATCGTTTTCAAGATCAAATTGTACCTATTGAAGTCGAGCAAACTTATGTTGACGAAGGTGGAAAACGGGCAACAAAAAAATATACAGTAACAAAAGACGAAGGCCCAAGAAAAGGAACGAGTTTGGAAGCACTTGCAAAATTGCGCGCAGTATTTGCTCAAGGAGGAAGTGTCACCGCTGGAAACTCATCACAAATGAGTGATGGAGCAGCTTTTGTCATGGTTATGAGTGAGGCGATGGTAAAGGAATTAAATTTAGAACCCATAGCTCGATTGGTCAGCTATGCCGTAGCCGGTGTAGAACCTAGAATCATGGGAATAGGCCCCGTAAAAGCCATTCCAAAGGCACTGCAACAAGCAGGGCTGCAACAAACAGACTTGGATCTCATTGAGCTCAATGAAGCTTTTGCTTCGCAGTCTTTGGCGGTCATTAGAGAGCTCGCATTAAATCCAGATATTATAAACGTCAATGGCGGTGCAATTGCACTTGGACATCCTTTGGGTTGTACTGGCGCAAAACTATCGGTGCAACTGTTTGATGAAATGCGTAAAAGAGAAATGGCATCAAAATATGGTGCTGTCACAATGTGTGTCGGTACAGGTCAAGGCGCTTGTGGGATTTTTGAATTTTTAAAATAACAAACTCAAATTTATTAGATAATGGAAGATAAAGAATTATTAAGAGGAGGACAGTTTTTAGTCAAAGAAAGTGATTGTAATAACGTATTTACTCCAGAAGATTTTTCTGAGGAGCAACTCATGATGAAAGAGGCTGTACAAGAATTTAACGAACGTGAAGTGATTGCACATCGCGATCGATTTGAAGCCAAAGATTATGCACTAACAGAAGAAGTGATGCGTAAAGCAGGAGAACTCGGTTTTTTGGGGGTTGCTGTCCCTGAAGCCTATGGAGGATTGGATATGGGGTTTGTTTCTACCATGTTGGTTTGTGACTATATTTCTAGTGGAACAGGGTCATTTAGTACTGCTTTTGGAGCACACACAGGAATTGGAACAATGCCAATCACACTATATGGTACCGATGCACAAAAACAAAAGTATGTTCCAAAACTAGCAACTGGAGAATGGTTTGGGGCTTATTGCTTGACAGAACCAGGTGCAGGAAGTGATGCCAATTCTGGAAAAACCACAGCAACACTTAGTAAAGATGGAAAACACTACAGTATAACAGGACAAAAGATGTGGATTTCTAATGCTGGTTTTTGCAATCTTTTTATTGTATTCGCTCGAATTGAGAACGATAAAAACATCACTGGATTTATTGTTGAGAACGATCCGTCCAACGGCATCACTATGGGCGAAGAAGAGCACAAATTGGGCATTAGAGCGTCTTCAACACGACAAGTATTTTTTAATGACACCAAAGTGCCAGTAGAAAACATGCTTTCAGAACGACAAAATGGTTTTAAAATTGCGATGAATGCACTCAACGTTGGCCGCATAAAACTTGCTGCAGCCTGCCTAGATTCACAGCGCCGAATTACGACAGATGCTATTGTATATGCCAACGCTCGTCAACAATTTAAAACCCCAATTGCAGAATTTGGTGCCATAAAATATAAACTAGCAGAAATGGCTACAAACACATATGTAGGGGAATCTGCGAGTTACAGAGCAGCAAAAGATATTGAAGACCGCATTGCACTTCGAATAGAAAAAGGAAATACACATCAAGAAGCAGAATTAAAAGGTGTTGAAGAATATGCCATTGAATGCTCATTACTCAAAGTGGCCGTTTCTGAAGATGTTCAAAACTGTGCAGATGAAGGTATTCAAATTTTTGGTGGTATGGGCTTTTCAGAAGATACACCAATGGAAGCCGCTTGGCGTGATGCTCGGATTTCTAGAATTTACGAAGGAACCAACGAAATCAATCGCATGATATGTATTGGTATGCTGATAAAAAAAGCAATGAAAGGCCACGTTGATTTATTGGGACCAGCAATGAAAGTTCAAGAAGAACTTATGGGTATTCCTTCTTTTGATACTCCAGATTATAGCGCACCGCTTTCGCAAGAAAAAGCCATTATAAAAAACTTAAAGAAAGTGTTTTTGATGGTGGCCGGAGCAGGCATTCAAAAGTTTGGACCAAAAATAGAAGAACACCAACAAATGATGCTCAATGCTGCAGATATATTAATTGAAATTTATATGGCAGAATCTGCAATATTGAGAACAGAAAAAAACATAAAACGATCTGGTGAAGCGTCTCAAAAACATCAAATTGAAATGTGTCAATTATACCTCTTCAACGCCGTAGATGTCATTACAAATAGTGCAAAAAGTGGTATCATTTCATTTGCTGAAGGCGATGAACAACGTATGATGCTGATGGGCCTTAAACGTTTTACAAAATACACGAATTATCCTAACATTGCTGCGCTAAGAAACAGCATTGCAGACAGGGTAAATAAAGAGAATGCGTATTGCTTCTAAAGCAGACGCAGTTTAGTTGGTTAGTTGAAAGCGTCTTCACTCTCGTGAAGGCGTTTTCTGTTTTAAAAAAATTAGACTTATATTTGATTTTATTGCATCGTATAACCTTCAATCAAGTTCTTATGAAATTTAAATTTATTTTATTTTTATCTATTTTAACTACTGCTTCACTGTGGAGTCAAAACCCAAGAGATAATTATGAAATCATTGAGGCCATAAGTGCAGATCGCATCAAAAGTGATGTTCAAACACTCGTTAATTTTGGAACCCGTCACACCCTTAGTGATACCGTTTCAAACACAAGAGGAATAGGCGCTGCACGGCGATGGATTAAATCCGAATTTGAAACAATTTCTTCAAATTGTAACAATTGTCTCGAAGTCTTCTATCAAAAAGATATCGTAGAAAAAGGAAGAAATAATAGAATTACAAAAGATGTTGAAGTTGTTAATGTTGTGGCCATTCAGCGCGGTAAAAAATTCCCAAACCGCTACATCATAATGAGTGGAGATATTGACTCTAGAGTTTCAGATCCAAATGATTATATTTCTGATTCCCCTGGGGCCAATGATAATGCTTCTGGAATGGCAGGTACCATAGAAGCAGCTCGCGTTTTGAGTACCTATACCTTTGAAAATAGCATTATTTATGTAGGGCTTTCTGGCGAAGAACAGGGGCTTTTTGGCGGACAAGGATTAGCAACATACGCCAAAAAAAATAATTGGGAAATTATTGGAATCCTTAACAATGATATGATTGGAAATATCAAAGGAGTAGATGGCGTTATTGATAACCGTTCATTTAGAATTTTCTCAGAACCCGTTCCTCCAACCGAAACAGAAAAACAACGTAAAGCCAGACGCTACTATGGTGGCGAAGTTGATGGAATTTCAAGACAATTGGCGCGATACGTTTACACAACCGTTAAAACCTACATGCCAGAGATGAATCCTATGATGATCTATCGCTTGGATCGTTTTGGACGAGGAGGGCATCACCGTCCGTTTTGTGATGCAGGTTATGCCGGCATTCGAATTATGGAAACCCATGAAAATTACACTCAACAACATCAAGATATAAGAACCGAAAAAGACATTAAATATGGTGATACTTTTGAGCATGTAAATTTTGAATATGCTAAGAAATTAACCGCTGTTAACGCCATAACATTGGCCAACTTGGCTTGGGCGCCACCAGCACCAAAAGAAGTGTCTATTGGAGGCATTGTTGAAGCAAGCGCAAAACTAAAATGGCGTGCTGTTCCAGATGCCGCCTATTACAAAGTATATTGGCGCGATACCACATCACCAACTTGGGATTACAGTAAAATTGTGTCCAAAAACGCTGTTACTTTAGAAGGCATCGTTATAGACAATTTCTTTTTTGGCGTTGCCGCTGTTAGTAAAGAGGGGTTTGAAAGTCAGGTGGTGTTTCCAAACAAAATCTTTAGATAAAATGAATTTAAAACCTACACTGATATGTTGCATGATTTTTAGTCTGTTTTGTGATTTTTATGCTCAAAATAGTACAGAAAACATCAAAAACTACACCCAACAAGACACCCTTCGAGGAAGCATCACTGCAGAGCGAATTTGGTGGGATCTTACCTATTATGATTTGGAAGTCAATGTTGATCCAAAAACAAAAACAATTTTTGGACAAAACACTATTCATTATAAAGTTTTAGAAGAACACAACAGTTTACAATTGGATTTACAACCTCCGATGAACATTACCAAAGTAACTCAAAATGGAAAAGTTTTAGACGTTATACAACATGGAAATGCACATTTAATTCAACTTCAAAGTCCACAACACGTCGCTACACATCAAAATATAATAGTACATTTTGAAGGCGCCCCTAGAGAAGCCAAAAATGCACCATGGGATGGTGGCTTTTCTTGGAAAAAAGACGAAAACGGAACCGATTTTATTGCAACTTCTTGTCAAGGATTGGGGGCCAGTGTATGGTGGCCCAACAAAGACCATATGTATGACGAAGTCGATAGTATGAAGATCAAAGCAACGGTTCCAAAACATCTTACAGCAGTAGCCAATGGGCGATTGAAAAACGTATCAACTCAAGATAAAACCAGCTCTTTCACTTGGGTTGTTTCAAATCCAATAAATAATTACGGAGTAAATATTAATATTGGAGATTATGTTCATTTTTCTGAAGTATATCAAGGTGAAAAAGGAGATTTAGACATGGACTATTATGTTTTAAAACATCATTTAGAAAAAGCAAAAAAACAATTTTTGGATGCTCCAAAAATGATGAAAGCATTCGAACATTGGTTTGGCCCCTACCCGTTTTATGAAGATAGTTTTAAATTGGTTGAAGTGCCCTATTTGGGCATGGAGCATCAGAGTTCAGTAACCTATGGCAATCAATTTAAAAAAGGGTACTTGGGTCGGGACTTGTCGGGGACTGGCTGGGGATTAAAATTTGATTTTATCATCATTCATGAAGCAGGACACGAATGGTTTGCCAATAATATCACCAATGCCGATATCGCAGACATGTGGATTCATGAAGGGTTTACGGCCTATTCAGAAAATTTATTTCTAGATTATTATTATGGCAAAAATGCTGCTGCAGAATATGTTATTGGTACGCGAAAAAGAATTCGAAATGACGGTCCCATCATAGGCGACTATAATGTCAATTCAGAAGGATCTTCAGATATGTATTACAAAGGTGCAAATATGATTCACATGCTGCGGCAGCTCACAAAAGATGACGAAAAATGGCGTGGAATTCTTCGTAAAATGAATAGTACTTTTTATCATCAAACCGTAACAACTCAACAGATTGAATTATTTTTATCTAAAGAAATTGGAATCAAACTAAACCCTTTTTTTAATCAATATTTACGAGATATTCGTATTCCTGTCTTAGAATATGCCATAGAAAAGGATGTGCTTTTCTATCGCTGGACCAATGTGGTTGATGGCTTTGATATGCCCATAGAAATCGAATCAAACAATAACAAACAGTGGCTCTACCCTACTGAAACTTGGCAAACTATAAGGGTGAAGACTTCAAACATTACTATTGATAAGGATTATTACATTACAACAAAAAAATTGAATAAATAAATTATGAAAACTCTATTAAGATTACTTTTCGTTCTGGTCTCAATTATTGGATATTCTCAAGAATTTTCGATGGATTTGGTTAAAAATATGACCCCTCGTAACATTGGTCCTGGAGGAATGTCTGGGAGAGTCACTGCAATTGATGTCGTTATTTCCAATCCAGATATCATCTATGCAGGAACGGCATCTGGTGGCCTTTGGAAATCTGAGTCTGGTGGCATTACATGGAAGCCTATTTTTGATAATGAAGTTACTGCCTCTATTGGAGCTGTTGCCGTACAACAATCAAATCCTGATGTGATTTGGGTAGGTACTGGAGAAGGAAACCCACGAAACAGTCTCAATGGTGGTTTTGGTGTTTACAAAAGCTTGAATGGCGGAAAAACTTGGACTGCTGTGGGGTTAGAGCAAACACGACACATTCATCGTGTAATTATAGACCCCACCAACCCGAATACAGTTTATGTTGGAGCTATTGGTTCGCCATGGGGAGAGCACTCAGAACGTGGTGTTTACAAGACTACCGACGGTGGAAAAAGTTGGAATAAAATTTTATTTGCCAATACTAAAACTGGTGTTGCCGATTTGGTAATGGATCCAAAAAACCCAAACAAACTTATTGCAGCACTGTGGGAACACAAAAGAGAGCCTTGGTTTTTTAACTCTGGAGGTGAGGGTTCTGGAATTCATATTACATACGACGGTGGAGAGCATTGGAAAAAAATCACAGCGGAAGATGGCCTACCAGAGGGAAATTTAGGACGAATAGGATTGGCGATAGCCCCCAACAAAACCAATGTTATTTATGCCTTAGTGGAGGCCAAAAAAAATGGCTTGTACAAAAGCACCGATGGAGGATCAAAATGGAAAAAAGTCAATGAAGACATGAATGAAATTGGTAACCGCCCATTTTATTATGCAGACTTATATGTTGATCCACAAAACGAAAATCGTTTATATTCCATATTTACTTATGTGAATGTAAGTGAAGATGGTGGTAAGAGTTTCGAACAACTGATGCCAGCGTATGGGGTTTCCAATGGTATTCACCCCGATCATCATGCGTGGTGGATTCATCCTAGTAATGGAAATTTTATGATTGATGGCAACGACGGTGGGTTGAATATCACAAAAGACGGCGGAAACTCTTGGCGTTTTATTGGAAATCTTCCTGTTGCTCAATTTTATCACATCAGTGTCGATAATGAAATTCCATATAATGTTTATGGAGGCATGCAAGACAATGGGTCTTGGCGCGGCCCGGCTTATGTTTGGCGTGATCAAGGGATTCGAAATTCCTATTGGCAAGAAATTAGTTTTGGTGATGGTTTTGATGTTGTACCAGATCGCGATGATTCACGTTACGGATGGTCGATGAGTCAACAAGGCTATGTCAGTCGTTATGATTGGCAAACAGGAAATAATTATACTGTTCGACCAACACACCCAGAACCAAATATGGCATTACGTTTCAATTGGAATGCGGCCATTAATATCGATCCAAAAAATAATAGTACCCTTTATTTTGGAAGTCAGTTTGTTCATAAATCCACAGACAAAGGCGATACATGGCGTATCATCTCACCAGATTTAACAACAAATGATCCTGAAAAATTAAAACAACATGAAAGTGGCGGACTTACTATGGATGCGACTGGAGCGGAAAATCATTGCACGATTTTAGTAATAGAGCCATCGGAAGTAGAACAAAATATGCTTTGGGTAGGTACCGACGACGGTCGCGTACACTATACCACAAATGGAGGTCAAGAGTGGATTGAAGTCAGCAAAAACATTAAAGGCCTACCAAAAGGCAGCTGGATTACACAGATCAAAGCTTCTAAAAACAATAAAGGGGAAGCGCTGCTTGTGGCAAATGATTACAGACGCTATAACTATACACCTTACGCTTATAGAACAACAAACTACGGAAGAACTTGGAAAAGAATTGTAGATGAAACTGATGTTGAAAGCTATGCCCTTTGTATTGTAGAGGATGCTGTAGAACCCAATTTGATGTTTTTAGGAACAGATGACGGCCTGTATATTTCCATAGATGCAGGAACTAAATGGGCCAAATGGACCAACGGTTTTCCTACAGTTTCCGTAAAAGATGTCGTGATTCACCCTAGAGAGCACGACTTAGTTATTGGAACGTTTGGACGAGCCGCTTGGGTCTTGGATGATATCAGTCCGCTAAGAGCCATGGCTAATAGACCTTCAATAATCAATGAAAATATCACCCTTTTTGAACCTCCAACGGCATACTTGGCGGCTTATCAACAGCCCACTGGAAGCCGTTTTGGTGGTGATGCGATGTATCATGGTACCAATAGAAAGTCGGGGACGAAATTTAGTTATAGTTTCCAACCAAAAACTAAAAGTGAAAGAGATTCACTTTCAAATTGGGACAGTTTGAAGATTGAAATATTTGATGGTGAGCGTTTGATCAGAACTCTAAAACGAAAAGCACCTAAAGACAAGGGAATATATCATTGGAGATGGTCCATGAACGAAAAAGGAGTACAGAGACCATCAAAATCCATCAAAACATCAAAACGAGAACCTTCTGGAGTGCGTGTACTGCCTGGGCAGTACAAGGCCGTTTTGAAATATGGAAACATGAGCACACAAACAACCCTTGAAGTCAAAAACGATCCAAGACTGAAAATTGACGATGGAGCTCAAAAAGAAATATATAATGCATCAAAGCAATTGGAGTCCTATCGAAGTGCAGCTGCAAAAGCAACCAGACAACTGGCCGAAAGTAAAGACATTGCAGAGGATTATTTGAAAGCTTTAAAAAAGAAAGATAAAAAAGCCTACAGCGAAACTATAGAGCAAACAGAAACGATTGTTAAAACGATTGAAGAACATTTTGAGTTGTTTTTTGGAAAAGTTGACAAACGACAAGGCATCACTTCCGACCGCAATGTTTCAATTTTGGAGCGTCTTGGTACTGCGAGTTATTATGTAAGTACACGCCAAAATGGCCTGACCTCAACAGAGAATATACTGATCAAAAATGCCAAAGAAGCTTTGGAGAAAGCACTTGAAACTATAAATTCATTTTTTGAAAATGAGTGGAACGAATTTCAATCTAGAATAGAAACAATTGATCTGACCCCTTTTACAGAAATTGAAACCATACGCATTGAAAATTAATTTTTGGTGCGATTATTGAAGCGGAGTGATTTAAATACTAAATAAAAACAAATGAAATTAAAACTTAATCTACTAATTGCCCTATTGTGTTTTCTAAACTTTTCTAATTTAAATGCACAAAACGATCTTTTGGATAGCTTGACAAAAGCGAGTATGGAAGAATTGGATCCGTCAAAAGAAATTATGATTGACGGCATTACAATTCCAATATTTTCATTAGACGGAAAACAACTCTCTCAAGATGAAATTATGCAACAATTTAGTAAAGGAGATGTTGCTCCAGATTTTTATATTGATGACAACAAAGACATCAAAGCCATTGTGTTGCGTAAAGCAACAAAAGAAGAAATGGAAATGATGATGATGAGTCCTCCAAAAGAAAGCATAGAAACGGGATCCATTGGAATACCCTTTTCTGCAACTGACTTGGAAGGGAATGTCTTTTCTTTAGATGAACTTAAAGGCAAAGTTGTGGTCATCAACTTTTGGTTTGTAGCTTGTAAACCTTGTGTAGAGGAAATTCCAGAACTTAATAAATTGGTTGAAACCTATAAAAATAAAGACATTGTGTTTCTAGGTTTTGCATTAGATAATAAGAAAAGACTAAATAGCTTTTTGAAAGACACCCCTTTTGAGTATCATATTTTTCCAGAAAGTAAAGAAATTGTAGCGAATTATGGCATAAACGCCTACCCTACCCATATCATCATAGACAAAGAATCAAATGTAATATTTCAAACGTCCGGACTAAGTCCTGTAACGATTAAGTCTATCGAAGAGACTATCGAAAGTTTGATGGAGTAAAATTCTTTAATTATAATCTAAAACCACGTCTGCATTAGCTCAACTACTTAAGCGCACGTGGTTTTAGAATTTTAATTTGCTTTCCAGATAGGGTTGATCTAAAAAATTATCAAACTTTTTTTCTGCTAGTTTTAAATAAAATGTAACTTCTTCACATTGATCATTTACAGATGAAGAATACATCATATTAGAAAGTTCCAACATGTGTAATATAAAAAGCTCTGAATTAAATTTTTTTGCTAAAAGCGCTGCAGATTCAAGTGCAAATTCTGAATGTTTAGAAAAATCAACAGGGATAATTATTTTTTTCATGATGTTTGGAATTTTCGTGTCATTGTTCTAGCTAAATAAATAGATCTTGAGATAAATAAATATGATAATAATCATGCTTTTGAAAACCTTGTAAAAATTGAATTGGAAGACACATTTTTTACTATTGGGATTTGAACACAACATTAATTGCCAAGTTCGAGCTGGTTTTTGATAAGGTTGTAGTAGGCCGCTTTTTGACGTACCAATTCTTTATGAGAGCCTTGTTCAATCACTTGACCTTTAGAAAGGACAATAATTTGATCTGCATTTTTTACGGTGCTGAGACGATGTGCAATAATAACCACTGTTTTTCCTTTAAAAAATTCTTGCAGATTGTCATGGATAATTTTTTCATTTTCGGCATCCAGTGCTGATGTTGCTTCGTCAAAAAATATATAATGAGGATTTTTGTACACTGCTCTTGCAATTAGCAGACGTTGTTGTTGTCCTCCAGAAAGACCATTTCCTACCGCTCCAATTTTGGTATTGTAAGCAAGAGGTAAACTTTCTATAAACTCCTCAATATTAGCAGTTTGAACAGCTTTTTGAAGTTGTTTTTTATCAATATTTTCAGCATTGGTAGCAATGTTTCTTTCGATGGTGTCAGAGAAAATATAACCATCTTGCATGACAACTCCTGTTTGCGCTCTAATGCTGTTAGGTGATAAGGCGGTAATGTTCTTTTCATTGTATAGAATATGACCTTTGATAGGGTTATAAAAACGTAACAATAATTTCATTAAGGTTGTTTTTCCACTTCCACTTGCTCCAACAATGGCTGTTACTTTGCCATCCGGGATATGTAGGTTGATGTCTTTTAGTACAAAAGGCGATTTTGGACCTTCATATTGAAATGAGAGGTTTTTGAGAACAATCCCATGTCTGGTATTGGTGGTTTGTAGAGGTTCGAGATGATTTAGTTCTTCTGGGGTATGGTTTTGCACTTCATTGAGGCGTTCTAAACTAAGCTTAGCGTCTTGTAAGGATCGGAAAAAACCAACCAGTTGATTGACGGGTGCATTCATTTGCCCAATGATATAAGAAATGGATAGTAGCATTCCTAAGGTCATGCTACCTTGTACGACATAAGTGGCCGCAAGAAACGTTACCACAATATTTTTTAGTTGATTAAAAAACTCGAAACCTGAGAGTTGTACTTGGTCGAGTTTTAAAATTCGAGTATTGAGTTTGAAAAGTTTTTGTTGAATACCTTCCCATTCTTTGATTTTAAAATCTTCAAATTGATTAAGTTTCATTTCGGTAACCCCGTTGAGCATTTCATAGATAGATTCTTGATTTTCACTACGCTGCTGAAAACGAAAATAATCCAAAATACGTCGTTTTTTCAGCCAATAGAACGACCAACCAATGGAAAGTACTGTAAGTACCAAATAAACGGCCAATATCTTTATATCATAGTACCAAAGCACCCCAAAAAACACCGAAAATGTAATGATGGAAAAAAAGGTGGTTAAGCTTTGAGAAGTTAGAAAATCTTCAATGCGGTCGTTGTCCTGAATGCGTTGCTGAAAATCGCCCATGAGTTTGGTGTCAAAAAATTTTATGGGAAGTTTGAGCATTTTTTTTAAAAAATCTGAAATGATGGTAATGCTTAGATGCGTACCGATATAAAGCATAAGCCAATTGCGAAAAATGGTGATGGTGATAGACCCCAAAAATAGCCCAAGTTGTGCCAACAAAATGATAAAAATAAAATTGAGGTCTTTGGTATTGACCCCACGGTCTATAAGGGCTTCTGTGAGAAATGGAAATACCAATGTTAGCCCACTACCCAATAAAAGCAACAAAAACATGGTGGACAGTTGTTTTTTGTAGGGCTTTAGGTACTGAAACAAATATTTTATGGTGAGCTTGTCTTCTTTGGGAGGTTGTTTCTTAAAAAATGCTTTTGTAGGATTGAGAAAAAGCGCCACCCCTTTGTTGGCATCTGAAAGCCAAGATTTTTTAAATTTTTGTTGGTTGAGTTTGACCTTACCGTGGGCGGGGTCTGCAATGTGGAAGAGAGGCTGTTGACGCCATAGCGACTTGGATATTTTATGCAACACCACAAAATGGTTTTGATTCCAATGGAGAATGCAGGGCAGTGCTTTTTTGTAGCTGATGAGTTGGGCAGTTTCTAACTTCCCAGAGTGCGTTTCTAAACCGATATTTTTGGCGGCCTCACTAATACCCAGCAAAGACACCCCCTCTTTTGAAATATGAGCACTTTGTCGCAGGACGTCCAATGGGTATTGCTTGCCATAAAAAGAGGCCACCATGCCAACACACGCTGGCCCACAATCCATTTGGTCTTTTTGGGAAATAAATTTCATGTTAGTTCGAGATGTTGTTTAAATATTTTGAAAGAAACATGCTTAAAACAATATCATTCTTTTTTTTCTCATCATAATCATTAACACAATAATCTACATGTGAATATTCCAAAGCTTGTTGGCTACATCCCCCTCCACAGATTGGTAGAATTTTGCACTCTAAACAAGATTTGTTTTTAAGTTTTGAATTCATTCTTTTGGTTTGTTTCTTGTTCCAATCTATAATTCCATATTTATTTAAAACACCTTCTCTGTTTTCCTTGTGGAAATCTCTGGCATTACATTTAAAAACATCTCCATTGTAATTAATTGTAGCTTGATTAAACTTATCAGCATAACACGAATGCCTAACTCTATCTGAAAAAATAGAATCAGGTAATTTAAATCCAAATTCTTCAGCTTTTTTCTTAAACTCAATTACTTGTTCTCCTAATTCTTTATTTTTTTCTTCCCAAACTTTGTTCATTGAAAGCATAAATTTTTGACGTTCATCTAATGATAAATCTTCAAAGTCTTTAAAAATATCATCTAAATTTATAAGGTTTTTTTCTGTGTAATTAATTCTAAAAGTTACATTAATATTATTTTTGACAAGTTTTTTCATATTTAGAACAATCTCGTCATATGATCCCCTTGACTTATTTACAAACCGAACCTTATTGTGTAACTTTCTATTTCCATCTAAAGTGATTTGCAAGCTATTTACATTATATTTTTTGAAAACTTTTATCATTTTATCATTTATCAAATAAGCATTTGTAGTAAAGTTTATATTAAGTTTAATACCAGATTCATCGGTCTTTTTAAAAGCAAAGTCCATTAAGGGTAATATGGTTCTATCAAAATAAAGTAATGGTTCTCCACCAAAAAACTGTATTGTAAACGTTTTTAAATTTTCATTTTTATTTATGATGTTATTTATAAATAACTTTATTTTTTCAAGATTACTTTCTGTGACTTTAGAGCCTTTTATATGTGATTCATAACAATAATAACACTTAAAATTACAGTTCATTGTTGGATTTATTATTAAATAATATTCTTCATCGTTATAATCAACTGATTTTACCAAATCTTCAACTTTTTTAATTTCATCTTGTTTTTTTTCCACAATGAAACCTAAATCAAATAGTGTATCAAAAAAATCAGGATGGATTTCATTTAATTTTTCTATTTCACCTTCCACTTTAGAGGCTTCAATTAAATCGTATAATAAAGGTTCAACAAACAGAAACTTGTTTGAGTAAGCGTTATAAAGAATATATTTATTGTTGTATGGTATAGTTGTATTGAATTGACTGTATTTTTTCATAATTATTTATTTTTAAAGATAAAAAGAGAGGGGAATATTCGTTCCCCTCTTTTGCTTAATCTAAAAAGATTCTAACATTCTTCCTCCTCCTGAAGAGCAGGTACAACTGCAACTACAATTTCCTGAAACAGAAACAGAGTTGCTAACTGATTCGTAATTCTCCATGCTTGGAGCAACTGAAAAAGCAGCGAAACCACCTTTTATCTTGCCAACTTGACTCTCATCTAATGATGAAATTTGTTTTGCAAGATCATTGAAAGATTTATTGTTTTTCATAAGATATATATAGAGTTACACCTACTCATTGCTGGCTTTTCGGTTTCCGCCATTTTATCGCGATAATTTTTAAATTCGGTTTCTCATATTATTTTTTGTAGCTGTAGTTTTATTCTTTGCTTTATACTTTGAACTAAAATTGTAGCTAATCCAAAAAGTAATTCCTCTAGTGTTTCTTTTTTGGTAAAAATTAAAATAAGAGTCAGTAAATTCAGCTTTGTTTTTTGTTCTTATTGTGTTAAAAATATCATCTACATAAAGTCTAAAATTCAATTTATTTTTTAAAAAGGATTTACCTACTGATATGTTTATAGTATAATTTTCATAGTTTACATAATTAGAACTTATGAATGGAGACATGTAATTTCCATCAATATTTAAAAAAATAGTTTTATTTATTTCGAATCTGTTAGAAAAGAAAAAAGAGCTTGTAAACTTATCTAAAACTAAAGGAGAATTCTTAAAAACTCTTGAAAATAACTCACAAGAAAGTCTAAGTTGCCACCATTTATTTATAGAATTATTATAGTTGTAAACAACTCCATATTGTGAGGATTTTCCAAAATTTTGATTTTGATGAATTGCAATATCATTTTCAATACGCCAAACACCATTTATGACATCAATAGAGTCTTTAAAATATGCTGAAATTGATTGTTTTTTTAAGTTTATCCCTATTTCGTAGTTAAGGGTAAATTCTGGTTTCAAATTAGGATTCCCAATATCAAATCTAAAATCATTAATTTTATTTACACGATTATTTAATATTCTAAATGAAGGTCGATTTATACTTCTAGAAATGCTAAAAAAGATAGTTTTACTTTCGAGTAAATCTCTTGAAAAATAAAAAGATGGAAATACATCTGAGAAGCTATTATTAACGATGTCATTTTTTAAAATATCATGATTTGAAAAAGACGTATTTTCTAGTCGAATTCCAGCATTGAGAAAATTTCTTTTTGTTTTATATTCAATTAACCCATATAAAGAAATTATATTTTCATCGTAATTAAAATAAGTATTTCTTTCATCATTGGTTTCCCAAATATTATTTAACAGTAATTTTGAATCTAGTTCGTTTTGTCGTTGAGTTTTGAAGAATTTACCTCCAATTTTTGATGTTATTTTTTCATTGTAAGTTGTTTCAAAATCAAGTTGAGAACTAAACATTTTCGTATTCGATACCGATGTGTTCTTTTCTAAATTTGATTCATAATCACTATCGTAAATTGAATTATTAATAATATCAGAATCGAAATTATGGCTTAATAATTCACTTCTAAATTTTAAATAACTTTTTATTGATTTTAAATCATAATTATAACTTAAGTTTACACGTTGTAGTTTTTTGCTAGAAGTATCCTCTGTATTGTTTGTACCCTTTGCGCTGTTGAATAACAGTGTATTGTTACCAAAAAAATCAGTATTGTCAGTGTTTGCATAATATTCAATTCCTAGATTATGGTTTTTTAAAAAATCAACATTAAACCCAAACTTAAAGTGTTGTTTTTTTGATAAACTATTGAATCTCCCCTCGATAGATTGATTTTTATTATTTTTTTTATAACTAAAGGAAGAATTGAAGCTGCCATTTCCAGCTTTCTCTTGATTACTATAGCTTGTATAGAAATTCCATTTTTTGGCACCATAATTAAGAGATAGTGCAGAATATAAATCGTAAGGATTTTCATCATAGTAGTTGTAAAAAGATTTTACAATACCATTAATTCCTTTCTTACTTTTGGTAATTATATTTACAACACCTGAATTCATATTACCATCCAAATCAGCAGATTGATTTAATTTTACTTCAATTTTATGAACTTCCTCAGAGCTTATTGTTTCCAAATAATTGGACAAATCTTCACCTTTAAGGTTAGTGTGTTTGCCATTTACATAGATAATTGCAGGTTTTTGTTTAATTAGTATCCTTCCATTTGAATTCAACCAAACATTTGGGACGTATTTTAAAATATCGGTAAGCTGAATACCATTACTTAAAAATGTCTTCTCCACATTAAACACCAACCGATCTACTTTACGTTCAATCAATGGTTTTTTGGTAGTTAGCAGTACTTCCCCAAGTTCATTGTTATGTTCTGTTAATGTAATCACTCCCAAATCGGTTGTTTCGGTAGCTGTAATTATTTTCTTCCAGTCCTCAAACCCCATAAAACTAATAACTACTGTAAAAGGAGGGTTCGATTGCACTTCAATATCAAACTGTCCTTTTTCGTTGGTAATCTCCCCTTTAATAATCTCGTTGTTAGCATTTAGTGCAATGACATTGGCAAAGGCAATGGGATTGTTTTGTTGATCTACAAGCTTACCACGCACACGGTGTTGTGCAAAACAAAAGGAAGAGCTTATAACAAAAATGAAGGTTAAGTTTTTCATCAATTTTTAATAAAATTATTCAATAGCCAAAAAGTTGGGGTCTTAATGACTTTGTAAAAGTGAAATGAAAAAACACAAAAAACAAGTAGTTTTACTTCTAAAACATACCTTTTTTTTCTAAATTATACCTAAAACTACTAAAACAGTGTTATTTAAACTTTTTAGGTAAAGGGATGTTTTGGTCTGCTAAGTATTGTTTGAGTTGGTAGAATTGTCTGCTGTCTGCTTTGCAGTTACATCTTATCGGGCATAATTCTCCAATAGTGGTTTGAAGAGTGTCTGCTAATTTTTTCATTCTTTCAAAACTTAAACAGGTTTTGCCATTTTCTAAATCGGAGTATGCTTTTTGGGTTATCCCTAATTTTGAAGCTAAATATACTTGAGAAAAATTCTTTTCTCGGCGTATGTTTCGGATGTGGGTTAAATTTAAGTCTGTCATCGTTATCTTAATTTAGAGTTTCATCTAATGATTTAGTTTTTACTTCGATTACATATTATTAAATTGCATATACCCATAAGCAATAAACAAGAAAATCCTTTTTAAAAAAAGATGACTTTGCCATTAAAAAATTATAATTCCTAGTAGCGTATATGTATTGTAGGCCTCATGCTTTGAAGAACAGATTTGGATTGTATTCATTTCAAAAATAGAAAAAATTAAATACTAAACAAAAAATTGAATAGGAAGATGTTTTATTTTAATTAACTTTATAAAAAAATTTATGATGAGAATTTTATTGATATTTACTTGTGTTTGTTTAAGCACATTGGCCTGTAAGTCCAAATCTGAAAAAAACACTGAAACACAAACAACACCAACTGAAATTACACCTCTAAAAGAAACCTCTGAAACCTATGTCAACATTGTGCTCAATCCAAAAAATGAGAGTAATGTTCAAGGAAAAGTTCGTTTTGTTCAGTCTGGAGATGTTGTAAAAATGACTGCGAAAGTATCTGGCCTCTCCAAAGGGGTGCATGCGATACATATTCATGAAAACAGTGATTGTTCCTCTCCTGATGGAAAATCTGCTGGTGGGCATTGGAATCCTACCGCGCAACCACATGGCAAATGGGGTAACGAAACTGGTTATCACAAAGGAGATATTGGAAATTTCAACGTAGAAAATGAAGACATTGTGACCATTAAATTTTCCACAAACGAATGGTGTATAGGTTGTGGAGATGAAACCAAAGATATTTTGGGTAAAGGAGTCATTATACATCAAGGTGCAGACGATTTTGTGTCTCAACCCTCTGGTGCAGCTGGAAGTCGTGTAAGTTGCGCTGGCATCATTAAGTAGTTTATGCGTTAGACCCCCCCCCCAATATGAATCCATCGGCAAAAGGTTGGCTAAAAAAACTTCTCAAAACACTTGATAAGGATGCCGTTGATTGTATCGCTCTAAAGGATTTTTATCCAAAATTAAAAGGCGTTGGATTTTGTTTATGGTAGTAACATTTCTGTTGCAAATAAGGGTCTTGTCAATCGTGATTTTACGCAAGAAGAACGCTGCAAAATAAACCTTATACTCGCGCTACTTTGTGTCTATAAAGACACTGGGGATTCTATTGATAATTTTGTGCCCACAATAAAAACATTTTATAAAAATATAGGGTTTTATAAGAAAAGTTTTATCGAAGAAATTTTAGGCGAAGATGTGGAGCTCATCATCCACAAACGCATTCAAATTGACAATAACATCATCACTAGAAATTTCAACTATTTTGTCACCAATGCTCTATTGTTTATGGATGTTTTGGCTTTTACAGTATTTCTCCAAAATTCTAAGCAAACACTAAGCTATTTAAAAGGCCTAGAAAACACCATTAGAGCTATTGTTTCTATGGCTTTAAATTCAAAATCCAAAAAAAATAAATATGACAAAAGTTTAATTCGTTTGCTGGAATCTTCTTTGCGTTTGTCGGAATCAAAAAATATATCTTTTGATGCCCTACAACCGACGGCCTACTCTGAATTGGAACGTTGGTATTTTTTAGACTTAGCATGCATGGCGACTTGGAGTGATTTAAAAATAGATAAGGGAGAACAAGCGTTTTTTCAAAAATTTAAAGTAAAATTTGATTTTTCAAATCATCAAATTGAGGAGGCAATTTCTTCGGTAGATCACTTTTACAGAGAAAATAAAAATCATGTTGAGTTATTGAGTACCAAAAATTTAGCCGAACGCTTTTATGATAATTCTGGAAAATTGGTCAAAAAACTCATCACAAGAAATAGCAAGAAACTATATCAAGAACTTAAGGAAAGTAAAGAACTTTTGGTTTTATTATCCCAATCTACAGTACGGGATTTAACAGATGAGGAAGTCGATAAAATGCAAGAACAACTGCTTGATGTTCTGAAATCGATTCCTAGTTTGGCTATTTTTATGTTGCCTGGCGGGGCTGTTTTATTACCGCTTTTTATAAAATTTATACCAAAATTATTACCTTCTGCTTTTGACGACAATAGAATCGATGATAAATCATAACAACAAAAAATGGGATTGACCAATAACGATGTTTTTAAAAAACTAAGAGTAGCACACAAATTGAGAGATGAAGATATCATCAAAATTTGTGCGCTTAAAGATTTTAAAGTTACAAAAGGGGAAATTAACGCTCTTTTTAGAAATGAAAATCACCCAAAATTTATGCCTTGCGGCGATCAGTTTTTACGCAATTTTTTAGATGGATTAATTATTCATCTTAGAGGGCCAATACCACAAAAACAAACCAAAAAATAATGAAAAAAATTTTTTTTTATTGTTTCATTCTATCGCTTTTTTTACACTGTAAAAATGAAACAAAAACATTTCCTATTGACCAAACATATCTAAACACTTTAGAGCAAGACAGAAGCGAACGCGATGAAAGACGAGTAAGGTATTTAGAATTGTGTGGTTTATTCAAATTGGACACCACCGAAACCATTTTTGGCATAGACAACAACAAAAATATCAGCACCACATCTGACGAAATTAATCAAGTCATTGGTAAATTCTCTTGGGATGGTAAAGCATTCAATTTTGAAGCAAATAACGACATCAAAATCAATGATACTAATGGTGAGGGCGTTCAAGCTAAATCCTTAATTTTAAACGCTACAGGAGATTCCGAAACACTATTCTTTAATAACTTCAGCTGGCGTGTCATAACCCGCTCTGGAGCGCTTTATCTACGCGTTTGGGATAAAAAAAATCCTGCCATTGAAGCCTTTAAAGGATTTGAAAATTTTAAAGCTAATTCTGATTTTATTTTTGAAGCAGACTTTAAGTACTTTTCAACATCTAAATCACAATCCGTTGCTTCAAAACTGGGCTTAAATGAGACAACAAAATTTATAGGAAACGTACAATTTAATTATAATGGAGAGCTTTATACTCTGGATGTAGGCGAGCACGGCTGGATCATGGTTGGCGATCTAACGTCTGGAGACACTACCTATGGCGGCGGACGCTATATGTATATTGATGTACCAAAAACCAATGGGAAAGTAATATTGGATTTTAATTATTTATACAATCCCCCATGCCGTTATTCAGAGTTTACGACTTGCCTTTTTCCACCAAGACAAAATAGTCTTTCAATCGCTATTGAAGCAGGTGAACTTTTGACTTTCAAAAAATAAATGTGAAAAATGGTAACATTTTCTTTAAATACCGTCTTACCAATAACCAATTTAAACCACTTTGAAGACAACTAACGAAAATGAATTTGTAACACTTGTACAAAAGCATCAGAATTTAATTCATAAAATCTGTCGTTTGTACACAAGAAGTGATGCAGAACATAAAGATTTGTTTCAAGAAATTACCATACAACTCTGGAAGGCGTACCCGAAATTTCGCGGTGATTCAAAATTTAGTACATGGATGTATAGAGTTGGATTGAATACTGCCATTACGCTGTATCGAAAATCTAAGCGAAGAATCCAAAGTCAAAATATAGATGATTTTTCCTATAAAATTCCTCAAGCAGAACCCTACGATGACACCGAAGATCAGCAACTTAAATTAATTTATCAGGCCATAAAAAAACTTAACGATATTGAAAAGGCCTTGATTTTCTTGTATTTAGAAAATAAAAATTACAAAGAAATTAGCGAAACTGTCGGTATTAGTGAAGTGAATGCACGTGTGAAAATGAACCGTGTTAAGAAGAAATTGAAAAAACAATTAAATCCCTAATTTCATGAAAGAATTAGAACGATTAAAAAAAGATTGGAAAACAAATAATAACTTTCCAGAACTGTCAAAGGAAGAAATTTACACCTTTCTACACAAAAAATCTTCATCAATTGTCAAATGGATTTTTATCATTAGTCTGTTAGAATTTGGATTTTGGTCGCTCATTGGCTTAATCACAAAAAACAGTGAAGCCCAACAGCGCTTTGATTCGTATAATGTCGATGCTATCATGATGCCGTTGATGGTTATTGGATACATCATTTTGATTTACTTTTTTGTGATGTTTTATAAAAACTACAAAGAAATATCCAATACAGATTCTACAAAATCATTAATGCAAAAGATTCTAAAAACCCGAAAAACAGTAAAGCATTATGTGATTTTTAATCTTGTGTTTTTATTTATTTCATCAATAATTGGAGTAGTTATTGAGTTTTCCAATAATTCAGATTTAAAACTTACCATTTCACAATTTGAAAACACCAACGACCTTTACATCTTTTATGCCATTATTGGAGGTATTACCCTGATTGCAATTGTCGTATTGTTGGCAATTTTAATCGGGTTTTATTATCTCGTTTATGGGATATTATTGAAGCGTTTAAAAGAAAATTATAAAGAATTGGAGGTAATTGAAGTGGAATAATTACCAATTTCGTTTTTGATTCAGAGTTTCATTTTCTGTAAGTTCCTCTTGAGAAATGACTTTTAGAAACGAAGGATGCTGCTCTATAGCATACTCAATTTTTTCAACAATTTGCTCAATAGTTTCATTTTCATAATCAATATCAAGAGGAGCTTTTATTTCCATGGATTGCAGAATATTTTTCTTTTTGATGCGAATCCCTTTTTTGTCAAAAGCACGTCTAAAACCATCAATAACAATTGGCACAACAATAGGTTTGTAGTGCTTAATGATATGGGCCGTCCCTTTACGAATGGGCTTGAAAGGCGTTGTTGTTCCTTGAGGAAAAGTAATCACCCAACCATCATCAAGCGCTTTTTTGATATTAGAAATATCGCTCATTTTCACTTGTCGATTAACGTCTTTTCCAGAAGCGCGCCAGGTTCTTTCTATACTTATAGATCCTGCATAAGCAAATAGTTTTGGAAGGAATCCCGCTTTCATGGTTTCTTTGGCTGCCACATAATATAAATTCAATTTTGGGTTCCACAAATACCCCACATTTTTGATTGAATCATCGCGTCCGCTAAGCGCAGCATTGAATACATGAAACATCGCTACAACATCGGCAAAATAGGTTTGATGATTTGATATGAATAATATATTGGTTTCTGGAAGTGATCGTAAAATATCTGAACCCTCTATTTGAAGCTCATTAAAGCCATGGTACCGCTGGTGGCTAACCACTCCCAATACACGAATGATCCATTTTTTTAGGATTAAATATTGACCAAAAATGTTTTTCTTAAATAAACCCATAGAACTAAAAAATCGAATACAAACCTAAGCTAATTTTTTAGAATTTCTTTAATCATATCAACAATTTCTATGAGAATCATTGCGGTTGCACCCCAAATAATATGACCCTCAAAATTAAAGGCAGGGACTTGAACCGTTGGGCCATAAGACGTTGAAACTTTTGTGTGTATTTGAAAAGAATCCTCTAAAAGCTTGTACACTGGAATTTCTATAATTGACTCCACCTCAGAGGGTTGCAATTTAAAAATTGGAGTGCTTTTGGAAAAACCAATATAAGGGTACACGATAAAATTACTCGGTGGAATGTACAAATTAGTTAATGCACATACCGTTTTGATGGCTGTTAGCTGTACACCTATTTCTTCCCAAGTTTCACGCAGTGCAGTTTGCTCGAAATTTGCATCTTCAATTTCAGGTTTACCCCCTGGAAAACCTATTTGCCCAGAATGCACCCCGTCATAAGATTTTCTAACAATAAACACCAAAGTGGCCTCCTTATTTTTATTGGGGTAAAATAAAGCCATGACCGCTGCTGTTTTTGCATCTGGGATCAAGGCTTTATTGCGTTCCAACACTTCTTTTCGAAATGGCGGTGCCATTTTCAATTGAGAAGAAACGCCTTTGAGTTCCAAATGTTTTATTTCTAATAATATTTTTTCAAATGCTTCAAATCTCATATATTTCTGAACTAAACCAAACGCCTTTTATTGTATGCGCTATTTCGTATTGCTTTTTATCTTTTTGTTGAATTGTCAAGATACTAAATCTGAAAAGAACAATAGAGCTCCAAAAAGTGAATCTGCAATTCCTGAACGAAACACTCAAAAAATAAAGACTACAACAGAAGCACCTTTTCTTTTGTCCGACAAAAATGTGATGGAATTTTTTCTAGAATATGATAGTATTCATAAGGAAGATAAAGTCCGTATCACAACCGATTTTGGCAACATTGATATCAAACTGTTTGAAGCCACAAAGTTTCATCGCTCGAACTTTATTTATTTGACCAAGAAAAAATACTTTGATAATACTCAGTTCTATCGAGTTATAAATAATTATATCATTCAAGGCGGTAATAGCGACGACCAAAAAACATTGAATAAACGCAAAAAAATTGGACGTTATTTGCTGCCCAATGATCACAAAAAAGGATTTAAGCACGATCGTGGGATGGTGAGTATGCCAAGTAGTGCAGTGGCAAATCCCTACAAAATGGCCTCACCTTTTGAGTTTTTTATTGTACAACAACGTGGTGGAGCACACCATTTGGATGGCGACTATGCGGTTTTTGGAAAAGTAATTCGAGGGATGGATGTTGTCGATAAAATTGCAGCTGTTCCAACAGACAAAGGCGACTGGCCTCAAACTAATGTTTACATCAGAAAAATTGAAATCATCGATTAAATTTACATATGGATGTTTCATTAGTTTTTTATACATTGTACTCCTTAAATTAGTTTAAATCAATCATTATGAACAAACAAAAACACACAACCAACATTGTACTTCTCTATTTATGTATCTTCTCAATTATTCTGAGTTGCAAAAATTCCGAAAACACTAGCAACGTACTGCTACAAGAATGGACAGGTCCCTATGGTGGTGTTCCTGCTTTTGACAAAATGCAAGTTGCTGATATTGAGTCTGCTGTAGAACAAGGCATGACAGAAAATTTAGAAGAAATTGATGCTATTGCCAATTCTACCGAAGCTCCAACCTTTGAAAATACCATTGAAGCTATGGAACGCTCGGGCTCAACTTTGGATAACGTTTTTACGTATTATGGAATTTTGAGTAGCAATATGTCTTCGCCAGAATTCAGAGAAGTTCAGGCCAGACTAGCCCCAAAATTATCTGGGTTTTCGTCAAAAATCAGTCAAAATGAAAAATTATTTGAACGCATCAAAACGGTGTATGATAATGCACAAAAAACTCCTTTAGATGACGACCAACAGCGTGTTGTAGAACTAATTTATACAGGATTTGCTATGCGTGGTGCTGCTCTTGATGCTGAGAAAAAAGCACGTTATGCAGCAATAGATAAAGAACTCTCTACTTTGTATAACACCTTCTCAGACAATGTTTTACATGACGAAGAAAACTATGTGACTTTCCTTGATGAAAATCAACTTGGTGGACTTTCTGATGGATTTATAAAATCGGCAGCAGCCATTGCCAAAAGCAAAGGACAAGACGGTAAATATGCCATCACAAATACACGATCATCAATGGATCCATTTTTGACTTACTCTACAGAAAGAGATTTACGTAAGAAAGTTTGGACTAATTATTATTCCAGAGGCGATAATAATGATGAGTACGACAACAAATCTTTGATTGCTGAAATTCTCAAACTAAGAAGAGAACGTGTAGAGCTTTTGGGTCATAAAAATTATGCCGAGTGGCGTTTGCAAGACCGAATGGCCAAAACACCAGAAAATGCAATGCAGCTGATGGAAGCCGTATGGCCCTCTGCCATTGCAAGGGTCGCCGAAGAAGTGGCAGACATGCAAGCCATCGCCGATGCCAATGGCGATAAGATCACCATTGAACCTTGGGATTACCGCTTTTATGCCGAAAAAGTGCGTGTTGCAAAATATGATTTGAACAGCGATGAAGTAAAACAATATTTACAACTAGACAAACTTCGCGAAGCCATGTTTTATGTTGCTGGACGCTTGTTTAATTACAAATTTGAACCTGTACCTGAAGGAAGCGTAGCTGTTTTTCATGAAGATGTTAAGGTGTGGGAAGTCACCGATTTAGATTCTGGTGAGCACATTGGACTTTGGTATTTAGATCCTTTTGCACGAGAAGGAAAACGTTCTGGAGCATGGGCTACGACCTATAGAAGTCACACTACATTTGATGGCAAAAAAACTGTTTTGGCTTCCAATAATTCTAACTTTATCAAAGCTGCACCTGGCGATGCTGTTCTTGTATCTTGGGACGACGCCGAAACCTTTTTCCATGAATTTGGCCATGCCCTACACTTTTTCTCTTCCAATGTGAAATACCCAACCCTTAATGGTGGTGTACGAGATTACACCGAATTTCAATCGCAGTTATTGGAGCGCTGGTTATCTACAGATGAAGTCATCTCAAAATATTTGGTGCATTACAAAACTGGAGAAGTGATCCCCGATGCTCTAGTCGCAAAAATTAAAAAAGCAGCAACCTTCAATCAAGGATTTGGAACTACAGAATATTTGGCTTCTGCTCTGATGGATATGAAACTACACCTTGCAGATCCTGAGGGTATAGATGTAGGCGCCTTTGAAAAAGAAACTTTGGACGCCCTCAAAATGCCAAAAGAACTCCCTATGCGCCACCGTACGCCACACTTTGGCCATGTGTTTTCTGGAGAGGGCTATGCTACAGCCTATTACGGCTACATGTGGGCCGATGTCCTTACAGCCGATGCCGCAGAAGCATTTACACAAAGTCCAGGTGGATTTTATGATAAAGACATGGCCAATAAACTCGTAAAATACTTATTCGCACCACGGAATTCTATGGATCCTGCAAAAGCTTACCGCCTCTTTAGAGGCAGAGATGCACAAATTGAAGCCCTAATGCGAGACCGTGGGTTTGTGGAATAACATCTTCGCTAAAACACTTTAAAAACCACTTTTTAAAAGGTGGTTTTTTTATGCCCCACTGGTGCGCGAATTATTCGCGTTCCAAATAAGCGGTATCCACTTCAGAGGGGTAAACCAGACGATAGGAATCGTGCGGTAGCGAGAATTTTATTTATTAACCTATTAAAACACAAAAAGTGATAGATAAAATTTATACTTTTGTATAAAAACAACCTTATGACTATCACTCAGTTGCATTATGTTTTGGCCGTGGCCGAGCATCAAAATTTCACTAAAGCTGCAGAATTTTGCTTCGTAACACAGCCCACGCTTAGCATGCAAATTCAAAAGTTAGAGGAGGAATTAGACGTTCAAATTTTTGACCGCAGCAAAAAACCTATTAAACTCACCCAAGTGGGGCGTAAAATTGTCAATCAAGCGAAAAATATTGTTGCAGAAGCAGACCGCATCAATGATATTGTAGATCAAGACAAGGGCTTTATTGGAGGGGAATTTAAACTGGGGATCATTCCAACAGTGATGCCAACGCTTTTGCCGATGTTTCTCAAAACCTTTATCAAACGCTATCCAAAAATTAAACTTAAAATTGAGGAGCTCAATACAGAGGAATTAATTCAGCGTATTCATGATGGCCATATAGATGCAGCCATTGCCGCTACCCCACTCAAAATTGAAACCATTAAAGAACGAGTGTTGTATTATGAACCATTTGTTGGATATATTCCATCGAGCCATCGCTTGGCGCATAAAAACACCATTGCTCCCGAAGATTTAGACATCAATGACATGCTGCTTTTGGAAGATGGACATTGTTTTAGAGATGGGGTTTTGAATTTGTGTAAAACCCTAAGTGTACCCGAAGAAAAAGCGGTTCAATTGGAAAGTGGGAGTATAGAAATGTTGGTTAAACTCGCCAATGAAAATATGGGTATGACGCTTCTTCCGTTTTTGAATACATTGGATTTAAAACAAAAAGAGCAGCAAAATTTACGCTATTTTAGTGAGCCCTCTCCTGCTCGTGAAGTGAGTTTGATTTATAACCGTAATGAATTGAAAATCCAAATTATTGACGCGCTTCACAACAGTATTTCTGGAATTATACGAGGGGCTATTGCCTTTCAAAATGTAGACATTATTAGTCCTACAAAGAAATAAATCAACTTAAGTAAATCGCACAACGCTTTAAATCGGGATTTGTTTGAATCAAAGAGTCAATAAAAACCTTCAATTCTTCAATTTCATAGGGCAATAAGCGTTCCATTGCTTTTTTGACTTCTGTACAAAATAGATTGGTATCAAAACTAACTTTCTTAAGCACCAATTTGGTGTACTCATACATTGCTCTGGCCATTGTTACAAGATTTAGAAATTAAAAGTAGTTTTAGACTATAAGCAGATATTTTTGATTGATTTAAAATTAATCAAAAAAAATGAAACTATCAAAAAATTTAACATTTAGGATTTACATTTGATACTCCACATAAAATTGAATGTTGAGACCACATCATTGGCCTCATCTCGGCCTTCTGCAGTAAGAGTAAAACTATACCCTTCTCCTGTTTCTATGGCGTTTTGGAGGATACTGTCTATCGCTTTTCCTTGTGTGCATTGGAAAGTGATTCGGCCTTTGGCTTTTTTGAAAAACTGAGCCTCATTTTTAACGACAAGCATGGATACTTTTTTATTTGATTGTTTGATTTTCATGATGATAAGTGCACCGGTGGCCAGCTCGGCTGCCATTCCCTGAACAGCCCAAAACATGGATTTAAATGGATTTTTGTTGATCCATTTGTGGCGCACACCAACATGACACTGCTCGTCGTTGATGCGTTTCACCCGAACCCCACATAAAAACGCAGAGGGAAGATTATACACTAGAAAAAGATTGAGTTTACTTGCTGTCAAAATTGTAAAAATTTATGATACTCTGCTAATATAGTTATTATTAATGAAGAATTAAATATGTTAAAAATATGTTAAAATATAGTACTATGCAATACAAAATACCTTTTAATGGATACATTTGTAAAAATTACTATAAAGTATGAAGATAGAAAACACCAAAGCGCAAATGCGAAAAGGAGTTTTGGAATTCTGTATCCTTTCTGTTTTAGAACCCAAAGATGCCTATGTGGCTGAAATTCTAGAAACTTTAAAAGATGCCAAAATGTTGGTGGTAGAGGGAACAATTTACCCCCTGCTCACTCGCCTTAAAAACTCTGGTCTTCTGGAATACCGATGGGAAGAATCGCCCACAGGACCACCGCGAAAGTATTATGGATTAACAACATCTGGAAAACTATTTTTAAAAGAATTAAACAACACATGGGATGCACTTCAAAGTGCAGTTTCTGTGGTGACCCAAAATCAAACTAAAAAATGAAAAAAACAATAAGTATAAATTTGGCAGGGCTCTTTTTTCACATCGATGAAGATGCTTATAAAGAATTACAAAACTATTTGGCAGCCGTCAAACGTTCTATGCAAAATGAGCAAGGTACGTCAGAAATTATAGCTGATATTGAAGCGCGAATTGCAGAATTATTTTCGGAGCGAATCAGTTCTAGTCAGCAAGTCATCACATCAGAAATTGTTGAAGATATTATCGATATCATGGGACAACCCGAAGATTATAATATTGATGATGATAACAATGACTCTAATACTAGGACGGATTCTACTCAGACCACTAAGCGTTTATTTCGCGACAAAGAAAATGCTTTTGTAGGTGGTGTTTCTGCAGGGCTAGGACACTATTTGGGAATAGATCCTCTCTGGATGCGATTGATATGGATCCTATTAGTTTTTGGCCTTGGTACGGGTGTATTGCTTTACCTCATTATGTGGATTTTAATTCCTGCTGCCAACACAACTGCCGAAAAACTGTCAATGATGGGAAAGCCCATTAACATTACCAATATAGAAGAACAAGTCAAAGAAGGGTTTGGTAATGTGAAAGAGCACTTAGACAAAGTAACTGAAAAAGTGAAACAACAAGATTTTAATGCGTTGCAAACAAAATCGCGTTCCTTTTTTGAAGCCCTTAGCTCTATTCTATCAATTTGCTTTAAATTTTTTATAAAGGGTATTGGTATTTTATTAATTTTATCTGGAATTTTTGCAATGATTACAACCTCCATAAGTTTTTTTACGTTAGGTATTTTTGGAGTTACAATTCCAGGAATTGAAATAAACAGCTTATTGAGCACTCCTATCATTCCGCTTTGGTTGATTACAATTATTTTGCTAATTGTGGTGATTGTACCCCCATTGTTTGTTGTTTTTCTTGGACTAAAATTGTTGGAAACAAAGAGTACATTTCTCAACAAAACTGCTCGAATTTCTTTATTAATTTTATGGGGTGTTGCACTTTCATGCCTGATTGCATTGAGCCTTCAACAACTGGTTGATTTTAATGAAGAAGCCTATATAACAAAAGTAAATGAACTTAAAATATCAAAAAATGACACCTTGTATCTTGAAATGTCTAAAAATTCTAAATACACAAAATTAACCTACAGAGATTTATTTAAAAGTGATACGTATAAAGTTTTTAGAGACAGTGATCAAAACCAGTTGATTTACGGCTCTAATATTCGACTAATTGTTCGATCAACCAATGATTCTTTAGGGACTATTTCTATTGAAAAATCTTCACTAGGAAAAACCTACGAGCTTGCAAAAGAACGTGCAGAAAATGTGCAATACGGGTATCGTTTTGAAAATCATACCCTAAAATTAGACCCCTATTTTACGACAGATATTTCTCATAAGATTAGAGGTCAAGGCATCGAAGTTATTGTCACACTTCCAAAAGAAGCGGTTCTTTATGCAGACAAAAACACATATTCGTTTCACCGAAATTACGACAAACACCAAGATCTTTTAAAAAACGGAGATGAAGAGCACTTTTTGAAAGTAAAATCCAACGAATTAGAATGTTTGGATTGTAATAAAAATTAATTATGTTTCAATTATCTAAATATATTATCAATATTATTGTAGATCTGGTATTAATTTTGATGCCATAATTTAAAACATAAAAAATGGCATATCATAAAATCTATGGCGGAAGTTTTATAGTTGTTGAATTGATTAGAAAACATCTAGAAGATCAAGGAATTACAGCAATAATAAAAGATGAAACTGAGTCTGGTCGTTTGGCAGGTTTTGGCCCTACTACCTATGGATATCAAGACATTTTTGTTCATGAAAGCGAGCAAGAAAAGGCGCAACAAATCATGGCTATAGCAATTGCTAATTTGGAACTTTAATACTTGTCGTAAAATAGCAAGCTCAACATTCAAATCATTGTTGTATTTTAGTTGTATCAAAATACAACTCGTCATGCAAAAAAGTATCATTATTTTATTATGTCTTTGTTTTCATCTAAGTTTTTCTCAAAACTTAAAAGTACCAACAGACACTACAGTATCAACTCAGCACAAAACAATCATCAAAGGAGTACCTATTAATTATACTGCTGAAACAGGTATGCAGCCCGTTTGGGACAAAAACGGTACTGTTGTTGCTAGTCTCTTTTACACTTATTATACGCGAAATAACGTCAAAAATCGAGCTGAACGCCCCCTTATTATTTCGTTCAATGGTGGGCCAGGTTCGGCCTCCGTATGGATGCATATGGCCTATACCGGACCACGAATTCTAAACGTTGATGAAGAAGGATATCCTATTCAACCCTACGGATTTAAAAGCAATCCAAATTCTATTTTGGACGTTGCCGATATTGTTTTTGTAAACCCTGTTAATACTGGTTATTCTCGAATGATTCCAAACAAAGAAGGCGGAATGCCAGACCGCAGTCAGTTTTTTGGTATCAATGAAGATATTGCATATTTGTCGGGATGGATAAATACTTTTGTAAGTCGAAAAAACCGATGGGAATCTCCAAAATATATTATTGGAGAGAGCTATGGCGGTACTCGTGTTATGGGGCTTTCTTTGGCATTACAACAAAATCAATGGATGTATCTCAATGGTGTGATTTTAGTTTCACCTGCAGATTATAAAACCTTGCGCGTTGGCGGTCCTGTATCCTCGGCACTCAATCTCCCCTACTATGCAGCAACAGCATGGCATCACAAAATGCTTCCTGAAGCCCTACAATCAAAAGACCTTTTGGAGGTTTTACCAGAAGTTGAAGCTTATACTATTAATTCCCTTATTCCAGCTTTGGCCAAAGGTGGATTTATTTCGGAAAAAGAAAAAATGAGCGTCAGCGAAAAAATGGCCTACTACTCTGGAATTAGTCAAAAAGCAATACTTCAACACAATTTGGATGTCCCGAATAGCTTTTTTTGGAAAGAATTATTGAGAGATAAAACAGGGCAAACCATTGGACGACTTGATTCTAGGTATTTGGGTATTGATAAAAAAGAAGCGGGCTCTAGCCCCGATTATAATGCCGAACTTACGTCTTGGCTGCATTCTTTTACGCCCGCAATTAATCATTACATCAAAACTGAATTGAAATTTGAAACCGACTTAAAGTACAATATGTTTGGATCTGTTCGACCATGGAATAATGACAATGACAATACACGAGATGATCTGCGCCTGGCGATGGCTCAAAATCCTTATCTAAAAGTACTCAATCAATCGGGGTATTATGATGGCGCAACAACCTATTTCAGTGCAAAATATACGCTTTCACAAATTGATCCTAGTGGAAAAATGAAAGATCGTTTTACATTTAAAGGGTACAGAAGTGGACATATGATGTATTTGCGTAACGAGGATTTAATTCAATCTAACGAAGATTTAAGAGCATTCATCAAAGCGTCGTCTGCCAATGGAAAAGCAGCAAAATATTAATGCCCGAATTAAAAGTCAGCATTGTAATTCCTGCAAAAAACACTGCAGAATTTCTTCCAGAATGTTTGGAATCTATTCTAGCACAAAGCTATTCCAATTGGGAAGCTATAATTGTTGACGATGGTTCAACGGATGGCAGTGTACAAATTATTGCAGACTACGCCGCAAAAGACCATCGAATTTGTGTGTTGTCAAATTCAGGAATAGGGATTATCGATGCACTAAGAACAGCCTATGCCGTTGCGACTGGAGAGCTGATTACTCGAATGGATAGCGATGATATCATGAGCAGTGATAAATTACTAAAAATGAGCGCAATGCTCAAAAAATATGGTCAGGGATACATTGCATTGGGATGTGTAAAATACTTTTCGAAAGAAGGCATAAAAGACGGCTATCGGCGCTACGAAAAATGGCTCAACGGACTGACAAAAAACGGAGAAAATTTTTCTGAAATCTATAAAGAATGTGTGATTCCCTCGCCTTGTTGGATGGTCTATGTAACTGATTTTGAGCGTTGTGGAGGGTTTTCACCAGATACGTATCCTGAAGATTATGACCTCGCATTTCGTTTTTATAAATATGGATTAAAGTGTATTCCTTCAAATGATCTATTTCATTATTGGAGAGATTATGCCATTAGAACTTCGAGAACTAGCGACCACTATGCCGAAAATTCTTTTTTGGAATTAAAGCTCAATTACTTTATGGAATTATCATATAATGCCTCAAAAACTTTAATTATTTGGGGGGCTGGAACAAAAGGTAAAAAAATGGCCAGATTACTCTCGGAAGCCCATATGGCTTTCGAATGGATTTGTGATAATCCCAAAAAAATAGGTAAAACCATTTATGGAAAAACGCTTAAACCTTTCGAATTTTTATCAGAAATTGATAATTATCAAAGCATCATTACTGTTGCAAACCGTGAGGCACAAGAAGTCATTAAAACCTATTTCGAGACCCATCAAAAAAAGCCAATGAAAGATTACTTTTTCTTTTGCTAAGTCTTCTTTTTATAAATTATATTTGAACTATGTTTTTTAAAATTCAGTTTGTTCATCCAGAAGTTTTATACGCGCTTTTTGCGCTTATAATTCCCATACTGGTACATCTCTTTCATTGGCGTCGTTTTAAGAAACAAGAGGTTACAACAATTGCATTCCTTCAAAAAATTGAACTCCAAACGCGTCAAAGTGCAATCCTAAAGAAATGGCTGATTTTAATTTTGAGATTACTTGCACTTGGTTGTATCATTTTGGCATTTGCACAGCCGTATTTCTCCAATCAAAAAATAAAAAACACCACGCCCGAAGTTGTGATTTATATCGATAATTCATTCAGTATGCAAGCCCTCGGGCCAAAGGGTGCACTTTTGGAACGATCAGTACAAGAAGTGCTGAATCATTTGGAGCCCACGCACAGTGTAAATGTCTTTACCAATACAAATACATATCGAAATAGCTCACTAAAATCGCTTCAAAATGAACTTCTTGATGTTCAGTATGTCTCCTATCAAATGGATTTAAAAACCGTTATTTCTAAAGGCAAAATGTTGTTTTCTGAAAACACATCAAATCCTAAGTTTTTTATTATTATTTCTGATTTTCAACATACAAACAACAATGTTGAAATTCCAAAAACAGAGGATGACATTCGCCTGTTTTATATCCACCAAAAACCCATAAGTACAGAAAATGATTTTATTGAAAATATTAAAATCACATCGAATACCGATAGTTACGAAATTGAAGTTAACGCAAAAGGTACAACCCATTCTAAAGACAGTCTTACTGTAAGTTTATATAACAATCGAAAACTCTTGGGAAAGTCAGTTTTATTGAAAAACCAGAACTTCAAAAATGTATTTTCTGTTCCAAAAAATAGTCTATTGAACAAAGGAAAAATTGTTTTGGATAATGCAAATGGACTTGTTTTTGATGACACCTATTACTTCAAGATTCCAGCACAAAAAAAGATCAGTGTTATGGTCATTGGTGAAAAGCAAAACACCTATTTGTCGCGCATTTTCACACAGGATGAATTTTTACTTTCAGAGAATAATATAAATGCTATAAATTACAGTTCACTACAAAAGCAAGATGTGCTTATTTTAGATGGTCTAAAGGAAATTTCAGAAGCTCTGAAAATGAATATCAAAAACGTTTTGAGTGAAGGCAGGACAGTTGTTTTAATTCCTCATTTGGATGGAAATATTGATGATTATAATGGCCTATTTGATTTGCCTATTTTACAAAAAAATGCGGTTATATCTGAACAAAAAATAACTACAATTAATTTTGAACATCCAATATATAAAACCGTTTTTGAAACAAGCATCAATAATTTTCAGTTTCCAAAAGTGAAATCCTATTTGCCTTTAAAAACAACATCAAACACCCTTTTGAAACTACAAAACGAAGTTCCCTTTTTGGCGCAATACGCTAACGCTTTTGTCTTTTCATCAAATATAAGTTCTGGAGATTCAAATTTTATCAATTCCCCTTTGGTGGTACCAACTTTTTATAGTATAGCTAAATCAAGTTACCAATTACCAAAAACACAATATACCATTGGCAAAAAAAATTCCATTGAATTGAATTACAACATCAATAAAGATGAAGTTTTACAGCTTACAAATAATGAAACGAGTTTCATTCCACTGCAAAATAAACAGCATTCAAAACTTCAAATCATAACCGACGATTTACCAGAAAGAGCTGGACATTATGCGCTTCATTATAAAACCGATACGCTGCAGGTTTTGAGTTATAATTATGATAGAAATGAAAGTATTTTGAAATATCTAAATATTGAAGATTTAAGCACTGATTTTAATACAGAATCCGTCGAAAGTAGTTTGAACTCTATAAAAAGTAGTGTAAAAATTAAGTCCATATGGAAATGGTTTGTTATTTTTGCTCTAGTATTTTTGGCTTTAGAAATGCTCATCTTAAAATTTTTTAAATGAACGTACTCATAAAATCAGCTACAATTCTTGATGCAAAAAGTGATTTTCACGATAAAACACAAGATATTTTAGTTGAAAATGGACGCATCACAGCCCTAGCCAAATCCATAAAAAATTCAAATAATTACCCTGAAATTTCTTTAGAAAATCTTCATGTTTCTCAAGGTTGGTTTGATAGTAGTGTGTCTTTTGGTGAACCAGGCTTTGAGGACAGAGAAACGATTGATAATGGTCTTTCGGTAGCAGCGCGCTCTGGATTTACAAATGTCGCACTCAATCCAAATACATCACCAATAATAGATAGCCATTCGGAGGTAGCATTTGTTCAAAATAAATCGAAAAATACTGCGGTACAACTCCATGCTATTGGTGCCCTCACTCAAGGAGCAAAAGGATCACATCTTGCAGAACTTTATGATATGCATACCGCTGGAAGTGTTGCTTTTGGAGATTATAAAAATCCGATTTCAAATCCAAATATTTTAAAAATCGCACTTCAATATGCCGCCAATTTTGGTGGATTGGTACAGTCTTTTCCACAAGAAAAAGATATTGCCAGATCTGGAGTTGTCAATGAAAACGTCACCAGCACCCGACTAGGACTAAAAGGAAGTCCAAATCTTGCAGAAGAACTACAAGTTGCCCGAGATATTTCAATTTTAGAATATACAGGTGGAGCATTGCACATTCCTACGATTTCTACACAAAAATCTGTTGCACTTGTTCGTGAAGCGAAAGCAAAAAAATTGGACATCAGTTGTAGCGTTGCCATTCATAATCTAATTTTTACAGACAACTGCATAGAAAGCTACAATACAAACTACAAAGTAAATCCTCCTCTAAGAACTCAAAACGATATTGAAGCACTTATTGAGGGTCTGAAAGACGGTACGGTGGACATGGTTACTTCCGATCATAATCCTATTGCGATTGAACATAAAAAAGTAGAGTTTGATTTTGCGGCTTTTGGAACTATAGGTTTGGAAAGTGCATTTGGCGCACTCAATACTATATTTACCACAAAACAGTCTGTGGAATTATTGACAAAAGGTAAAAAACGTTTCGGTATTCCTGAAAACAGTATTGCTGTTGGCAATCCGTGTTGCTTAACGCTTTTCAATCCAAATGAGACTTATAGTTTTGAGTCCAATCACATCCATTCAAAGTCCAAAAATTCAATGTTTTTGGGGCAACACATAAAAGGCAGTATTTATGGCATTATTGCCAATAATAAATGTACTGTCGATTTATAAATCATTTGAAATCCATCATGAAATCTGAAAAAACAATGGCGTTTGTAAGTTATCTTACCCTATTAGGACTCCTAATTGCCTATCTCAAAAATAAACCAAAAAACACCTTTGTAAGTTTTCATATTCGTCAGTCGTTGGGCCTATGGCTTACCTTTTTTCTGTTAGGAAATACAGTTGGAAATTTTGATAGTTGGTGGATTACTTTATCATTTTGGGGCAGCATAATGGTGCTTATGTTTTATGGAATTTCATCAGCTCTAACAGGCAAAACAACGGCAGTTCCACTCGTGGGAAAATTTTATCAAAGTATCTTTAAAAATATAAGCTAAATGGCTGGTACCCTCCCTCTTTTTTATATCAAGAGACCATCAAAACGCGTAAAAAATGCGCCACTTCTTGTGCTTTTACACGGCTATGGGAGCGATGAAAATGATCTATTTTCATTCTCAAACGAACTTCCCGAAGAACTGTTTATAATTTCACTGCGAGCGCCTCACCCATTGCAACCCTATGGTCATGCATGGTATGCTATAAATTTTGATGCACAACAAAATAAATGGAATGATATAAATCAGGCCAAAGCTTCTATGGAAATCATTACTAAAAGTATTGATTTAGCTTGTAAAACATATGATTTAAATTCAAAAAATGTAAGTTTACTGGGCTTTAGTCAAGGGTGTATTTTGAGTATGGCTCTCGCCATCAATCATCCAGATAAATTTAAAAATATCGTTGGACTAAGTGGATATATATGTCCAGAATTTTTAGAGAAAACAAATGAACCAAAAGACTACAATCACCTCGATTTTTATTGTTCTCATGGAAGTTCAGATCAAGTAATACCAGTAGAATGGGCTCGAAAAACACCAGAGATCCTCAATAGTTTGGGCATAAAACACATCTACAGCGAATTTCCAGTTGGACATGGTGTTGCACCACAAAACTTTTTTGAATTTAAGGAGTGGTTACAAAAAAGAATTTAAGCGCAATTAAAGTTCTTTAACTTTGGACTCTAGCTCCAAATTTTGTGCTTCTAATTGTTCAATTTTAGATTGATAAATTTTAATATCTTTTTCATACTTATCAATAATTCTCTTCGAATTGGCATATTGAAAAACAATGACTAAAAGTGCAAAAAGTAAAGCGTATGTAAGGAATTTTGATTTCATTTATAATGTGATTTCTAATTGATCATAGGCCAGAAAAATTGATTCTGGCAATGTGGCTTGAACTTCATCATGAAAGCCCATATGATGACTGATATGCGTTAGATATGCCTTTTTCGGACGGATTTGTTGGATTACTGCAATAGCTTCTTCCAAATTAAGATGCGACAAATGGGGCTCTATTCTAAGCGCATTGATTATTAATATATCGAGATTTTTGAGTTTATCTAATTCTTCTTTTGCAATGGTTTTTGCATCTGTGATGTACGCAAAATTTCCGATTCTAAAACCAAAAACTGGAAGTTTATGGTGGTAAACTTCTACTGGTATGATTTTTTTGTTATTAATAAAAAATGATTGATTTTCAATAGTATGGGTATCAAGAGTTAGAACACCTGGATATTTATTTTTAGTTTCAAAAATATATTCAAAGCGCTTTTTTAAAGCATCAAGAACTCGCTTGTGGGCATAAACCGCTAAATTACCCTGACGAAAATAAAATGGCCGCAAATCGTCTAGTCCTGCCGTATGATCGCTATGCTCATGAGTAAAAAGTACAGCATCAATTTTGGTGCAATTTGTCCTCAATAGTTGTTGACGAAAATCTGGGCCGCAATCAATCAAAATCGTAAAATCCTCCCATTCCAAAAGTACAGAAACTCGCAAACGCTTATCTTTCGGGTTGGGACTTAAACATACGGGATGGTTGCTTCCAATAATGGGAATACCCTGTGATGTTCCTGTCCCTAAGAAAGTAACTTTCAAATCTCTTTCAGTTTTTTACAAAAATAGAGTATTTTTTTTTGTCACTCTGACTAAAACCCTACCTTTGTTATACTCATAACTACATAATGTAAAGATGGAAATAACTTTAAAAGGTGATGCAAAAATTGAAAGCGTACCGTCTCTGAAAGATAAAGCTTTACGAATTAACCTCAATGAAAACATTTATGGAACTTTTGCAGAAATTGGCGCTGGTCAAGAAACTGTTCGGCATTTTTTCCGCGCAGGTGGTGCCTCTGGAACCATAGCCAAAGCCATGTCGGCATACGACAAATCTTTTAGTGATGCCATCTACGGCATCGAAGATGACCGCAGATATGTTACCGAAAATAGGTTGCGAAAAATGCTCGCCCATGAAGTACGACTCATCGAAGAACGAATTTCTAGAGACGACAATCCAAATAGGATGTTTTTTAGCTATGCCAATACGGTAACAACCATTGATTTTGCAAAACGCTACAAAGGACACGGCTGGGTCGGTATAAAGTATCAAATTGATCCAGATGAAGACTACAACGAAATTATTTTGCATGTCCGTTTCAGAGAAAATGACGCACGATTGCAACAAGAAACATTAGGAAAATTAGGTACAAACCTTATTTATGGTGCATTTTATAAGCACAATCAGCCCAAAAAATTATTACGTTATTTATACGATCACCTAGACAAAGACCAAATTGAAATAGATACCATCAATTTTTCGGGTCCCGTTTTCAAAAACGTTGATAATCGATTGATGAGTTTGCAGTTGGTGAAAAATGGAATGACAGACGCCGTTATGTTTGCACCAGATGGCAACAATGTATTGCCTGCACGTGTATTGTATAAGAAAAATATTTTGGCATTTAGAGGGAGTTTCAGACCTGTTACACGTGTTAATGTTGACATGTATGAAAACTCTTTTGAAATGTTTACAAAAGAAAATAAAGTGGACCCCGAAAAAACTCAAGTCGTTTTTGAAATTACTTTGTCCAACTTAAGAGCGTCTGGAGGAGAGATTGATGAACAAGATTTTATGGATCGAGCCAGACTGCTTTGCTCTTTAGGGCAAACGGTTTTGATTTCAAATTTTCAAGAATATTATAAACTTGTTGAATATTTTAGTCAATATTCTAAAAAACGAATGGTACTTTCAATGGGGGTCAATAATCTTGTGGATATTTTTGATGAAAAATATTATCGTCACCTCAGTGGTGGAATTTTGGAAGCTTTTGGCAAACTTTTTCACAAAGATCTTAAAGTCTATCTCTATCCAATGCTCAAAGAAGATGGTACACTTGTTACCAGTGACAATCTGAAAGTACATCCAAGAATGAAAGAACTGTATAAGTTCTTTAAATACACAGGGAAACTAGTGGATATTGAAAATTACAAACCAGAAGTTTTAAATATTTTCTCTAGAAAAGTACTTAAAATGATTGCATCTGGAGAAGAGGGCTGGCAACCTCTACTCCCCACTGTTGTGTCCAATATGATAAAAGAGCAAAAGTTGTTTGGCTATTCTGAAAAAGAAGTAGAAACCAAATAAACTTAAATACTACTTCAAGATTTGAGAGGTATGTTCTTTTGTTTTTACTTTTGTAATAACCTCTTCTATTGATCCATTTTCGTCAATGACAAAAGTAGTACGATGGATACCATCATATTCGCGACCCATAAATTTCTTTGGCCCCCAAACTCCGTAGGCATTAATCACAGATTGATCTTCATCTGCCAATAAATCATAAGGAAATTCATATTTATTTTTGAAATTCTGTTGACGCTTTGGACTATCGGCACTGACTCCCAACACATCATATCCTTGGGCTACAAAACGGCTATAATTATCACTTAAATTACAAGCTTCCAAAGTACAACCTGGCGTACTCGCTTTTGGATAGAAAAAAAGTACCAGTTTTTTGCCTTTAAAATCGGACAAACTAACAGGGTTGCTATCTTGGTTAATACTTTGAAAATCAGGGGCTTTGTCTCCTATTTGTAATGTAGTCATATTTAGTATCTTTGATAGCACAAAGATAATCGAATGACAAAAAAAGAAAAGGTAAATTTTGTTATAAAAACCTTAAATAATTTATACCCAGAAATCCCAGTGCCTCTGGATCATAAAGACCCTTACACTTTGCTTATAGCGGTCTTGCTCTCAGCACAATGCACCGATGTGCGGGTCAATCAAATTACACCACTCCTTTTTGCTAAAGCCGATAATCCCTATGATATGGTTCAACTCCGAGTAGAAGAGATTAAAAGTATCATTCGACCATGCGGATTATCGCCTATGAAAAGTAAGGGTATTTATGGATTATCTAAAATATTGATTGACAAACACAACGGTGAAGTACCACAAAGTTTTGAAGCTTTAGAAGCGTTGCCCGCTGTGGGCCACAAAACTGCTAGTGTGGTCATGGCTCAGGCCTTTGGTGTGCCTGCATTTCCTGTGGATACACATATTCACCGCCTGATGTACCGCTGGAATTTATCTAATGGAAAAAGTGTAGCACAAACCGAAAAAGATGCCAAGCGCTTGTTCCCAAAAGAACTATGGAACGACTTGCATTTACAAATCATTTGGTATGGCCGTGAGTACTCCCCTGCTCGTGGGTGGAATTTAGAAAATGATTTGATTACAAAAACGATTGGAAGAAAATCCGTACTTAAAGCCAAAACCAAAAAATCCTGAAATATGTTTCAGGATTTTTAACTTCAAAGTTTAGTTGATAAAGGTTTCAAAATTTTTGGTTCCAATAGGAATAATTTTGAGCGCTTTAGAATAATTCAGAAGAAAATTAACCGTTTCTTCTCGCGGTTTTAGTTGTTCAGAATTTGAGGGATTTTCAGTGTAAAGTTTTGCCATTCGCGTTAATTTGTTGATGATATAATATCACAACGCAAAACTTTTTTATTTATTATGCCTGCCTCTAATTTGTTAGACTAATATTATGTTTTTCAATCATTTTACGAAGATTGATCAATCCATAGCGCATGCGTCCCAGTGCTGTATTGATGCTTACTCCTGTGTTTTCTGAAATCTCTTTAAAACTCATATCCTGGTACATACGCATCTTTATAACTGCTTTTTGATCTTCTGGCAATTCGTCAAGCAATAGACGTACATGATTGGCAATTTGTTGATCTACGATATTGTGTTCAGCATTGGCTGCGCCATCAGATAAAACCGAAAAAACATCAAAATCTCCATTATTTTTAAATTTTGGCATACGATTATTTTTTCTAAAATAATCAATCACCAAATTATGTGCAATACGCATCACCCAAGGTAAAAATTTTCCTTGTTCGTTATAGTTCCCTTTTTTAAGGGTTTTGATTACCTTGACAAAAGTATCTTGAAAGACATCTTCTGTAACATCACGGTCGTAAACTTTAGAAAATATAAAACCATACAAGCGTTGTTGGTGTCTATTGATGAGTACAGAAAGTGCAGCTTCCTGACCTGAAATGTAATTTTTTACGAGCTGGGCATCGCTTAAAGATTTGATATTCATAACATTACTAATTTATGCAGTACGAGCTATGTACTATGTTTAAAATTATTTAAAGTAATGTTATTGTATAGGCGATTTCTTTTTTGAATTGAAATCAAATATAAAGCGTTTAAAATTAGAAATCCAAATTTTTTTGAGTTTATTTATTCTTAATAAGACGTTAATCTCTTTTATTTCTAGGGTCAATAATAGTATCTTTACGCCTTATTTTTTCGTCAATGTCCAAAGCGTTTTCAACACTTCATCCAAAAGATTATATCCTAATAAAGGGGGCAAAACTGCATAACCTCAAGAATATTGACGTCGCTATCCCACGCAACAAACTTGTGGTACTAACTGGACTTTCTGGCTCAGGAAAATCAAGCTTGGCCTTTGATACGCTTTATGCCGAAGGGCAACGTCGATATGTTGAAAGTTTATCGAGTTATGCACGCCAATTTTTGGGTCGTTTACATAAACCAAATGTAGATTTTATCAAAGGAATTGCACCGGCCATTGCCATAGAACAAAAAGTCAATTCTACAAATCCGCGCTCTACTGTTGGGACGTCAACCGAAATTTATGATTACTTAAAACTACTCTTTGCTCGCATCGGTGCGACCTACTCTCCTGTTTCAAATAGAATTGTAAAAAAAGACAATACTACAGATGTTGTAAACTACGTTCAATCTTTTGATGAAAATCAAAAATTACTTTTACTCGCTCCTATTCAACTAGAAAAAGGACGACAAATGGACGAAAAGCTAAAAACGCTACAAAATCAGGGGTATGCACGAATTAAAATTAATGACAAAGTAGAACGTATAGAGCATTGTATTGGCATTGGTGCTAAGGCCGCTAATCTAAAGCTAGTTGTCGATCGTGTTATTGTGCGCCATGAAGATGATTTTTTCAACCGTCTGGCAGATGCTATTGAAATGGCGTTTTACGAAGGAAAAGGACATTGTGAAATTGAAAATTTAGATCAAAATACAATACAACTATTTAGCAATAAATTTGCCTTAGACGGACAAATTTTCCTTGAACCAACAACGCATCTTTTTAGTTTCAATAATCCTTATGGTGCTTGCCCAAAATGTGAAGGCTATGGCGATGTTGTTGGTATAGACGAAAGTTTAGTGATTCCAAATACAACACTATCCGTTTATGAAAATGCTATTTTTCCTTGGCGTGGCGATAGCATGTCATATTTTAGAAATGAGCTGGTCAATAATGGTCATAAATTTGATTTTCCTATTCATAAGCCCTACTTTGAATTAAGTGCAAAACAAAAAAAATTACTGTGGACAGGAAATTCCTATTTTACAGGGCTTAATGCATTTTTTGAGGAATTAGAATCAAAATCTTATAAGGTTCAGAACAGAGTGATGCTGTCTCGCTACCGCGGAAAAACCAAATGTAGCACTTGCGAAGGGAAGCGGCTTCGAGAAGAAGCCAATTACGTAAAAATTGGAGGGTGTTCTATCACAGATTTGGTGGAATTACCTATCAAAGAGCTTAAAATATTTTTTGAAGAACTGACATTGTCAGAGCATGAAAACGAAATTGCCAAAAGACTTTTAATTGAAATCCGAAATCGCTTACGCTTTCTATCCAATGTTGGGCTCGATTATTTGACTTTAAATAGAAAATCAAACACACTTTCGGGGGGCGAAAGCCAGCGGATTAATTTAGCAACTTCTTTGGGAAGTAGCCTTGTTGGGTCTATGTATATTTTGGATGAGCCCAGTATTGGATTGCACCCCAAAGATACAGAACAACTTGTAGATGTGTTGAAGTCATTAAGAGATTTGGGCAATACAGTTATTGTTGTAGAACATGATGAAGTCATTATGAAAGCCGCAGATTATATAATTGATATTGGTCCTGAAGCAGGTAGTCTTGGTGGAGAAATTAGAGCCGCTGGGGATTACGATTCAATTTTAAAAAGTACGACACTTACTGCAAAATATCTCAATGGGACAATGGCCATTGAACTCCCAAAAAAACGCCGATCATCAAAATATTCTGTGAAAATTGAAGGTGCTCGTGCCAACAATTTAAAAAATATAGATGTGGAGTTTCCATTAAATATGCTTACGGTAGTTACAGGGGTTTCGGGAAGTGGAAAAAGTACGCTTGTTAAAAATATCTTATATCCAGCGCTCAACAAAGCACTGATCGGATATGGAGACAAACCAGGTGAATTTTCAAAAATTTCTGGAAATTTCAGTGCTGTAAAATTCATTGAATTTGTAGACCAAAACCCTATTGGACGTTCTTCGCGCTCCAATCCTGTAACCTATATCAAGGCATACGACGATATTCGACTGTTATTTTCTAAACAGAAACTCAGTACCCTTAGAAGTTATCAACCCAAACATTTCTCTTTTAATGTTGATGGTGGGCGGTGTCCAAGTTGTAAAGGCGAAGGTGTTGTTACCATCGAAATGCAATTTATGGCCGATGTGAAACTCAAATGTGAAACATGCTACGGAAAACGTTTCAAAAAAGAAGTATTGGAAGTCAAATTCAATGAAAAAACAATTGATGATATCTTGAATATGACAATTGACGATGCTCTATCGTTTTTTGAAACTCACAAGTGTACAAAAATTAAAAACAAACTACAACCGCTACAGGATGTTGGACTGGGCTATGTTACCCTTGGGCAAAGCTCCTCTACCCTTTCAGGTGGAGAGGCACAACGGATCAAACTGGCGTCCTTTTTAGGCAAAGGAAGTGGTAGTGAATCGGGTTTATTTATTTTTGATGAACCTACAACAGGTTTACATTTTCATGATATTAAAAAGTTATTGCAGTCGTTCAATGCTCTTATAAATCACGGCCATTCCATTATTGTAATTGAACACAATTTGGAACTCATTAAGTCTGCAGATTACATAATTGATTTGGGTCCAGAAGGCGGAAAAAATGGAGGAAATCTATTGGCCAAAGGCACACCTGAAGCTGTTGTTAAATCCAAAAAATCCATTACAGCTCACTATCTTAAAGAGGTTTTAAATAACTGATAATCAATAGATTAAATTGTAATATAAAATATGGCACATTGTTTGGTCTAAACCTAACAAGAATCTATAAAAATTTATATTATGAAAAAGTTACTGATTATTTTAAGTGCCGCCATGTATTCCAGTCTTGCCTTTGCAAATGGACCTCTAAACGTCCGCAATTACAGTAATGCTTTCATTTTTGATGACCAAGGAATTGAGTTTGCTGTATTTCCAGACGGACAATTCGATTTTAATATTTTAAATCATATCAATGGGGTTTATGGCTCCAATGCAGGGGTTTTGAATGTCGGGTTTTATGGTGATGTTGATGTGAGTTTCAATACGGGATACCGCTATGATCCATATATACAGTATGATGATTTCGGTGCTATTGTCCAAATTCAAAGTGTTCCTATTTTTTATGATTTTTATGGACGTGTACAACAAATTGGGAATATCCGTATTCATTACAACCACAGAGGATATGTGCGTCAAGTGGGCAGACTGTATGTTAATTATCGTCCAAACTTGAGTTTTTATTGCCACGGTTATATCAACAATACAAACCGCTATTACAGACAACGCCCATGGCATGTACAATACAGAAGGCCTAGCGTGCATAATGCTGTTGTGTACGATCGCCCATACAGAGAAAATTACACACCTAATCGTCGCCATTATAATGGTACGTACCGCAATAATCGCAGACCAGAAGTAAATCATGGGAACACACGCAATAGAACTAGAAGAGGCCATACCATGGGGTATTCTAATAGCAACCGCAATACACGTTCCAATACAAGATCGACAACACGACAATCTGTAGAACGAACGAGCAATACACGCCGCCAATCTCCACAGCGAACCATAACTCGTACGCGAAGTACAGCAGAACGCACAACACAAAGGCGCCCACAGGCAACTCATAGAATTGCTAATTCTCGGCGTCAAAGTGTGTCGCAAAATAGAAAAGCGACAACACCTCGAACGTCTCGAAGCAACGCTCGTTCGCAACAAAAACGCAGCCCAAGTCGCTCAAGAAAAAACAACTAAACAATATTATTATTTGATTTTTGTTTGATTATAAGAAGAACCATTCTGAAACAAGTTCAGGATGGTTTTTTTATGATGAAGATTTTAAAAGCTCAGCCAATTGTTGAGTGCAATATTTTCGAGAAAAACGTTCAGTTTGTTTTGAATCAACCGATAGAGTGTTGTTTTTATAGCGCTTATAAAGGGTTAAAATATGAGATTTTAAAGCGCTTTTGTTTTCATAATCAAAATAAAACCCTGTATTCGTATCCTCTAAAATAGAGGGTATATCCGATTGCTTTGGTCCAAGGGCTACAATTGGGCGATTAGCATTTAAGTATTCAAATAATTTACCAGGGATAATGTATGATGCTTCCGTACTATTGGCTTCAATAAGCAACAAGACTTGAGTTTTGCTTTGATACTTAACGGCCTCATTATGAGCAACTGAACCTACTAAATTTAAATAAGACCTTAATCCTGCCGATTCGATTGTGGCTCGAATTTCTGCACTTACATTTCCTACAAGAACCAATTGAAATTGGGATTTAAAATCTGGTAACTCTTCCGTGAGCTCCGAAAGCACTTCCCACAATAGCATTGGATTTCTTTGATCCAAAAGCGAACCGATATGTGTTAATGAAAATTCTGAATCTAATGGAACTGGAGATCTATTTTCATTATCAAATCCATTGGTGATTACGCTAATGGGATGTTTCGTAATTTTAGAAAACAACTTTTTTGTTTGTGACGAGGTTACAATAATATGATCTGATGTGTTCAACACTTGACGCTCTAACTCTAAATGTTTTTGTTTTGCGTTATGGGTTAAATTTAAATTTTTATGATAACTGATATCCGTCCAAGGATCTCTAAAATCGGCATACCATTGAAGGTGATGTTGGGTTTTTAATTGCATTCCAATAAGATGGACACTATGCGGTGGCCCTGTTGTAATAATGGTATCGATTTGATGTTTTGAAATGTAAGATGACAGAAATTTTATTGAAGGTTTTACCCAAAAAATACGCGCATCCGGAACAAAAAAATTACCTCGAATAAAAAGAAGAAAACGTTCAAAAAGACCCTGCTTTTTTGAATCAGGAATGCCTCCTTTTGACAAGGTGTTGGTTTTTGTTTTAAACAACATTTTTAAAAAATGAAGTGGCTCTTTTATAGGGTGTTTGAGAACTGTTATTTTGGAATCAACCTCTTTTGAAAGCGTATGGTCTAGCGTTGGATAGGATGGATTTTTTGGACAATATACAATGGGTTGTATGTGGTGTTCTGGAAGGTATTTGACAAACTTTAGCCAACGTTGAACTCCAGGGCCGCCAGCAGGTGGCCAATAATATGTGATTATAAGCACCTTTTTCATTTAGTTTTCCTCATTAAAATGAAAGCAGTTAATGATAAAATCAAAAAGATTATCGAACTTATAAGTGAAAATTTAGCGCCTGTTTGCACAACTTCAGGTTTGAATTCGAATGTTATGGTATGCTCTCCTTTTGGAATTTCCATTCCTCTCAACACATAATTGACATTGTAGTGGGAAACCTCTTGACCATCAATACTAACATGCCAACCATTGGCATAATAATTTTCAGAAAAAACAGCAAATCCATCGTTGTTGTTTTTGGAATTATAAACGAGTTTGTTTGGCGCATAATCAATTAATTCAATGGACGCTACGGAATCTAACTTATAGGTCTGTGAAGTATGATCCTTCTCATTAATAACAGCAGAAGTTTTGGTATTTATGGAATCCAAAGCTCGAATTTCTGCATCGGCATTGGAAACGGCTGTTAGAGAATTTATAAACCATGCATTGCCGTTAATTTGATCATTTTCAACGACTTGCAACTGATTTTCATCATCTCTATATATGATGTATTTGGTGTTGAGCATATTGAACACCTCTGGATTTCCTTTTTCTATATGAAATGATATCAACTCATTGAAACGACGTAGTTTGGCCGCATGATATCCACTGATTGAGTTGTGAAAATATGAAGCACGAGTGCTGCCATCGGAAGTATCGTAAACCCGAAAAATATCTTTATCCTTTAATATCTCTTTATCTATTGAAGTGGCAGTGTAAGGTTTATCAACCTTCAAAGCAGATACAAAATTAGCGTTATTCACATAGCGTCTATCAACAGCAACTAAATCCAAAACAATCAAAATACCAAGAGCAACAAACGTTATATTTTTAGTAATTTTTTTTTGAAGATACAACCACAATGCGACTGCCGAAGCGGCTACGAATAAAAAGGTTCTGAGAGCATCATTAGTAAAAAGTTGTATCCGATCTTTGCGTAATGCTTTTACAAAATCAACGCCATAAAAATTTTGATATTGACCATCACGTAATCCTACAAAATCAAATAAGGTCGTCTTAAATAATAAGAAAAATGCGGTTAATCCAAGGAGAGAAAATGTGGCGTATTTGAGGGCTTTATGTTTTTGTGATTCTGAAGTTTCACCTGCAAAAAATTGACTCAGTCCCAGCATCGCAAAAAGAGGAATACAAAGTTCTAAAATCACTTGAATAGAACTCACTGCTCTAAATTTATTGTAGAGTGGAACAATATCGATAAACAAGTCGGTGAGAATGGAAAAGTTTTTTCCAAAAGAAAGAAGTAAGGACAAAATTAGTGCTGAGACTAGCCACCATTTGTGCTGTTCTCTATATAAAATAAGTGCGATTAAAAACAAAAAAATCGGAACGGCACCCACATATGCTGGAGCCTCAACAATAGGTTGTTCGCCCCAGTACATAGGAGCACGTTTGATTTCATTTTTAGCTTGTAAAGAAGTGGCTCCCATAGCTTTATAGGCTTTATAGGTTTCTGAATCTGTATCCAATTCTTCAAAAGAACCACCACCCATAAAACGGGGTATTACTAAATTAAAACTTTCTAAAATACCATAACTGTATTCTGAAATATAATCTGTATCCAACCCTGTTGTTTGTGGTCTTGGCGTACCATCGGGGAGAACAGACAATTCACTTTGACTTCGCGTACTTTCTTTAGCATATTCACTTGTTGCAAGCAAGTTGGTTGCATTCATTCCTACTGCCAAAACAGCAGCACAAAAGAGTACAGCTGTGGACTTCAAAAATGTTGGTAATTCTTTCTCTCGAAATGCTTTAATCAAATATGAAAGTCCTAAAAATAAAATGACAAACAACAAATAGTAGGTCATTTGTGGGTGATTAGTTACAATTTCCAAACCAGAAGCAATTGTAGTAAGAACAAACCCTATGAGATAGCGTTTTTGAAAAACTAAAATTATTCCTGATAAAACAAAAGGCATATAGCCAATGGCATGCGCTTTGGCGTTGTGCCCCACACCTAGGATTATAATGAAGTAAGTGGAAAAGCCAAATGCGAGTGCACCAAGTGTCGCAATGCGAAAATCTTGACCCAAAACCAAGAGGAGTATATAAAACCCTACAAAGTAAAGCAACAAATAATCAGCTGGACGTGGTAAAAAGCGAAGTATTAAATCTAGTTTTTTGATATAATTATGGGGATATTTTGCCCCAAGCTGATAGGTTGGCATTCCACCAAAAGCACTGTTAGTCCAATAGGTTTCTGAGGCATTTGATGCCCTAAAATCGATATGTTGTTTTGCCATGCCAGTGTATTGAACAATATCACTTTGCATTATTTTTTTGCCCTGTAAAATGGGACTAAAATAGCCCACAGAAAGGAGTACAAATCCAATAAAAACTAATAGATGCTTGGCGTATTTTTTGAGTAATTGATTCATATTCATGGCCTTAATCTACCTCTTCATAATCAACGTATTCTCCAACATCTTTATTGGAGGATTGTTTTTTGGGAGATTTATCAATAGAAATTTCACCCTCTTTTTGGGGTTGAGATGTTGGCGCATTTTGATGAAATTGGCGTTCCATTTTTCGTGCAATGGAACGCAAAAAAAGGGGAGCCAAAAGACGCATGACGTATTTGAAAATAGTATATCCCAAAACAATGATAAGAATCGTTTTGGCCAAGCCAACAATAGATGCCGTTTGAATCATAAGTGATAAGTTTATTCAAAAATACAATTCTTTAATTTATTTTTAGTGCTTAATACTCTAATGAATACCAAAAAACTATAAAATGCGTTAGGATTACGATATGATTTATATAAAAATATGTAGATTTGATAAAAGCAAAAATAACGATGACCTCGATCTTTAAAACCACTCTTATTTTTTCATTGTGTTGTACAGCATTTGTGCATGCACAATATACCGATGTAATTAATTCTAACCGCCCTGGTGCATCACAAACAGCATTTTCGGTAGGTATAAATGTATTACAGTTTGAAGTGGGCCCTTTTTTGATGAATGAAAAAAGAACGCCTTACCCCTCCTATGAAGTGAAAGGTTTTGGGGTAGACTTTGCAGCACATTATGGGTTTTTTAAAGAAGCATTAGAGTTCAATTTTCAGGGTACTTACCAAAGGGACACAAAAACGTACAACGTTGCTGTGCCTGTTGAAAATGAAAGAGCAAACTTCAAAAACTTAAATTTTGGAGCAAAATACTTGGTTTATGACCCCAATAAAAACAGAGAAGAAAAAATAAATGTGTATAGTTATCACGCAAATCGTGGGTTCAAATGGAGACAACTTATTCCTGCGGTAGCCGTTTCGGCTGGTGTAAATTATGATACAAAAGATAATCCCTATACTGCAAATGGTGTGGAGGGGCTAAGTTATCGCGCTGCGCTAATCACTCAAAATAATTTTTATGGGGGATGGGTTTTTGTAACCAACCTGATGATGGATCGCATCAGTTCAGATCAGCAGGATCTACACTACATTCTTACCCTCACACATTCCTTCAATCCAAAATGGGCTATTTTTGCAGAAAAACATGGTATAAAAAGTGATTTTTATGCTGATAATCTTGTGCGTTTTGGTGGTGGGTATCTCTTCAATAAAGACCTTCAACTTGACACTGCAGTCACATTAAATTTCAAAGAAACACCTTCTGTATTTAGTGTCAATTTTGGAGTTTCCTATAGAATAGATCGTCATGTGGATAAACCAAAAATTAACAATAATAGTTCTGCAAAAGATCAGAAAAAAAGAAAATCACGCTCCAAAAAGAAATCGAAAAAGAAAAAAGTTGAAAATTTTGACGAAGGTTAAATTTTATGATTGAAATAAAAGAAGTTATTTCTGAAAAGGAAAAGAAATCATTTGTAAAATTTCCTTTCAAGTTATACAAAAATTCTCCATACTGGGTTCCTCCTATTATAAGTGAAGAACTCAAAGTTTTTGATAAATCTAAAAATCCTATACTTCAAGATGCCGAGGTACAACTTTTTTTAGCGTATAGAGGCAATCGTGTTGTTGGACGTGTAGCAGCTATCGTCAATTGGATTGAAATTAATGAACAAAATGTGAAAAAAATGCGCTTTGGTTGGTTCGATTTTATTGACGACCTCAGCGTTAGTCGTGCTTTGCTTGAAAAAATTTCGGAAATTGGAATTGCCCATAACCTAAACTATATGGAAGGCCCAGTGGGGTTTTCAAATTTGGATAAAGTTGGTGTTCTCACTCATGGTCATGATGTTATTGGCACCATGATTTCATGGTACAATCATCCTTATTATGCCTCACATTTAGAAGCACACAAGTTTGTTATAGAAAAGGAATATTTGGAATACAAACATGCTTTTTCGGATATAAAAATTGAGAAATTCAAGCGCTTAAGTGAAGTTATCGAGAGGCGATACAAGCTAAAATCATTAAATTTTACTTCTACAAAAGAAGTGATGGTATATGCGGATCAAATGTTTGATCTATTCAACTTAAGTTACTCCAAATTATCTTCATTTGTAAAAATTACCGAACTTCAAAAAGCCTACATGAAAAAGAAATTTTTAAATTTCATCAATCCAGAGTACATCAAGTTTGTGGTTGATGCAAATGACGAGCTTGTTGCATTTGCTGTAGTGATGCCTTCTTTTGCAAAAGCACTTCAAAAGATAAATGGAAAGTTGTTTCCCTTTGGATTTTTAAAAATATTAAAAGCTAAAAAAGCAAAATCTGTAAATTTTTTATTGATTGGGGTGCACCCAGAGTATCAAAATAAAGGAGTTCATGCGCTTATCTTTAGTACCTATCACAAAACATTTGAATCTAAAGGAATAACAGAATGCCGAAGAACCCCCGAACTTTCAGATAATCTTGAAATCTACAAACTGTGGCGCGATTTTAACCCTCAATTGATTAAAAAACGCTGTACGTACAGAAAAAATTTATAAAAACTACTCGCCCATAGCTGCAGATACCGCAGCGGAAAGTCTTTTGTAAAGACCAGAATTTAAGCGTTCTCTAATGCTAGAAAATGCTTGAAGTGTTTCTTCTACGTCTTCTAAAGTATGCATAGCAGTTGGTATCATTCGTAAGAGAATCAATCCTTTTGGAATAACAGGATACACAACAATAGAGCAGAAAATTCCGTGGTTTTCGCGCAGGTCTTTTACCAATGCCATCGCCTCAGGAATACTACCTTTCAAATATACGGGAGTTACACAACTTTGTGTTGTACCAATATCAAAACCTCTTTCTTTGAGTCCAGATTGTAACGCATTGACAATTTTCCAAAGATTTTGTTTGAGCTCAGGCATGGTACGGATCATGTCTAAACGCTTTAAAGCGCCTTTGACCAATTGCATTTGCAATGATTTTGCAAACATCTGTGAGCGTAAATTATATTTTAAATAATCTATAATTTCTTTATCGGCTGCAATAAAGGCTCCTGTACTTGCCATAGATTTTGCAAAAGTTGCGAAATAAACATCTATATCGTCCTGTATACCTTGCTCCTCGCCTGCTCCTGCTCCCGTTGCTCCAAGGGTTCCAAAACCATGGGCATCATCTACAAGAAAACGGAAATTAAATTTTTTCTTTAGAGCTGCAATTTCTTTTAGACGACCTTGCTCTCCGCGCATTCCAAAAACACCCTCAGAGATGACAAGAATACCACCCCCTGTTTGCTCTGCCATTTTTGTGGCACGCTCCAAGTTTTTTTCTAAACTTTCAATGTCGTTGTGCTTGTATGTAAAACGTTTTCCCATGTGCAACCGCACTCCGTCAATGATACATGCATGAGAATCAACATCATAAACAATAATATCATCCTTACCAACTAGGGCATCAATTGTAGACATAATGCCTTGATATCCAAAGTTTAAGACATATGCAGCCTCCTTATTTACAAACGCTGCAAGCTCTTGCTGCAACTGTTCGTGAAGTTCTGTATGGCCAGACATCATTCTAGCGCCCATCGGATAGGCAGAACCGTATTCGCTAGAAGCGGCAGCATCAACCTCTCGTACTTGTGGATGGTTAGCAAGACCTAAGTAGTCATTTATACTCCAAGTGATGACGTCTTTGCCTTGAAATTTCATGCGGTTAGATATCTGACCTTCTAACTTTGGAAATACAAAATAGCCTTCCGCTTGGCTTGCCCATTTTCCTAGTGGTCCTTTATCTTTATAAATCTTCTCAAATAAATCTCTCATCTAAGTATTTTGTTGGTTCAGTTGTCAAAATTATGCAATAATATACTCAAAACATAATGATTTTTAAAATTATAAAGTTCAGTAGAAAATAAGTTGGGGGTTGTAATTGATTTGATTATTTGACGTACTCAATAGATTTAGTATTGGGCTTTAGTGTTTCGTCCATAAATCCTTGATCTTCCATCCATTTGTCATTGAACACCTTACTCATATAGCGAGAACCGTGGTCAGGAAAAATCATGACAACAACATCATCATCAGAAAATATTGATTGTTCTTGTAATTGTTTTACAGCCTGTACAACTGCTCCAGAAGTGTACCCTCCAAAGATGCCTTCGGTATGCGCCAATTCGCGAGCTGTATGGGCACTGTCTTCATCTGTAACTTTTATAAATGTGTCAATGGCATCAAAATCTGTAGCCGTTGGAATTAAATTTTTTCCAAGTCCCTCAATGCGGTAAGGATATATTTCATTAGCATCAAATTCTCGGGTTTCATGGTATTTTTTTAATACTGAGCCATAGGCATCAACACCAATTATTTTTACCTCTGGATTTTGCGATTTGAGATACTGAGCCGTTCCAGAAATCGTACCCCCAGTTCCACTACAAGCCACCAAATGCGTGATTTTTCCGTGCGTTTGTTGCCAGATTTCAGGTCCAGTACTCTTATAATGAGCTTCAGTATTCAATTCATTAAAATATTGATTGATGTAAACTGAACCCTCAATTTCTTTGTGTAAGCGCTTTGCTACCTCGTAATATGATCGTGGATCGTCTGCTTTTACATTTGCAGGACAGACATATACCTTAGCGCCCATGCTTTTGAGCATATCAATCTTGTCGGGCGATGATTTGGAACTTACTGCCAAAATACACTCATAACCCTTGATAATACTAACCATGGCAATACTAAAACCTGTATTCCCAGAGGTGGTTTCAATTATGGTATCCCCATGTTTTAGGATGCCTTTTCTTTCGGCCTCTTCGATAATATGCAATGCAATCCGATCTTTTGAAGATTGGCCAGGATTAAATGCTTCTAGTTTTGCAATATAAGTTCCTGGAAAATTTTTTGTAACATGATTAAGCTTTACAAGCGGAGTATTTCCCACAAGCTCTAAAACGTTATTGAAAATCTTAGATTGTCGATCTAATGGCATATAATTGGTTTAGATCACAAAAATAAGCAATTTTTTTAAACTTTTATTTTGATATGGATTCCAAATCAAGCAAAAATGAATACTCGGAGGCTATCTCTTTTATAGCTTCAAAACGCCCCGAAGCTCCTCCATGGCCTGCTTCCATATTGGTTTTTAAATACAAATTTGATGTGTTTTCAGATTGAAGACGCAACCTTGCAATCCACTTTGCAGGCTCCCAATACTGCACTTGAGAGTCATGTAGGCCTGCCGTAATAAGCATATTTGGGTAGTGTTGATTAGTTACATTATCGTATGGTGAATAGGACTTCATGTAGTCATAATATGTTTTGTCATTAGGATTTCCCCATTCGTCATACTCGCCAGTCGTAAGCGGAATACTATCGTCTAACATCGTAGTAACAACATCGACAAAAGGAACTGCAGCAACAACACCATTGTAGAGATTTGGTGCCATATTAACAACAGCACCCATTAATAAACCACCAGCACTCCCACCCATGGCATAATGGTGTTTTGCAGAAGTATAACCTTCTTTAATGAAATGCTTTGAGCAGTCAATAAAATCGGTAAATGTGTTTTTCTTTTTCAATAATTTTCCATCTTCATACCATTGACGTCCAAGGTATTGCCCCCCTCTAATGTGTGCAATAGCATAGATAAATCCGCGATCCAACAAACTCAAACGTACTGTTGAAAAATAGGGGTCCATCGTAGCTCCATAAGACCCATAGGCGTATAAAAGTAGTGGGGTTTCAGCACTTTTTGGAGTGTCCTTATGTCGTACCAGCGAAATAGGAATTTTTGTACCATCTGATGCTGTAGCCCAAAGGCGCTCAGAAACATAATGTTCTTTTTTAAATTTTCCGCCCAGGACTTCTTGTTCTTTTTTGATGGTTTTTTCTTTGGTAACCATATTAAAATCAATCACTGAAGAAGGGGTTGTCATGGACTGATAGCCATAACGCAAAAGAGCAGTATCAAAGTCCACATTTGTACTTGTATAGGCCGTATAGGTTTCACTTTCAAATGGCAGATAATAACTATCGGAACCATCCCAACGGTCAATTTTAATTTGATTCAAACCATTTTTTCGCTCAGAGACGACTAAAAAGTCTTTAAAAATATCTATTCCTTCTAACATGACGTCCTCTCGGTGAGAAATGACATCTTTCCAATATTTCTTTTCAGTATTTTTTTCAGAGGTTTTAGATAATTTAAAATTTTGAGCGCCATCGGCATTAGATAAGACATAAAACGAATCACCATAATGCGAAATTGAATATTCTAACCCTCTTGTTCGAGGTTGAAATACCTTAAACCTATCGTCGGGAGTATTGGCGTTCAAAATTTGATATTCAGTGGTTAGTGTACTGTAGCTAGAAATTACCAAATATTTTTTTGATTTTGTTTTATAAACTCCAACCCCAAAAGTGTCATCTTTTTCTTCAAAAACCAATTGATCATCTTTAGAATCTGCACCAAGTTTGTGCTTGTATATGGCTTCCGATCGCAGGGTGGTTTTGTTTTTTAAAGTGTAGAATAAGGTTTTGTTGTCATTGGCCCAAGTACTGCTTCCTGTACAATTATCAACTTTATCTTCTAAAATTGTATTGGTGCTCAAATCCTTGATATGTAAGCTATATTGTCTTCGACCAATGGTATCAAGAGCAAAAGCAACTAATCTATTGTTGGGGCTCACATTTATACTTCTTAAATTAAAAAACGAATGCCCTTTGGCCATTTCATTACAATCGAAAAGCAACTCTTCTTTTGCATCCAAAGATTCTTTTTTTCGAGTATAAATAGGGTAATCTTTTCCTTTTTCGTAGCGTGTAACATACCAATAGCCATTGTATTTATAGGGCACAGAGCTGTCATCTTCCTTGATTCTCGATTTCATTTCTTCAAACAAATCATTTTGAAAATCTTTGGTATGCGCTGTTTTCGTATTGTAATAGTTGTTTTCTTTGTTTAGATACTCAATGACTTCTGGGTTTTCTCTGTCATTTAACCAATAAAACTCATCAATCCTTACGTCATCGTGTTTGGATAATTCTTTTTGAATTTGTTTTGCCTTTGGTGTTTCAATAGAGTTTGACATAGTGGAGTTACTTGTGTTTTGTTTACAAGATAGAATTAGAAAAAAAATTGAAAGTGAATAATAAGTAGTATTCATGATATATAAATTTAAGGTCAATCCACAAACTTATCACAAATTGTTCAACAAACAAATTTTTTATTGCTTTAATAACGCCTATGAAATACCCCCTAAGGTTTCAAGAAGTTTTTCGTGCATATTATCAGTATAATCGAGGTGCGTAACCATACGCAACTTTCCACCACCCATATTACTGATCAATATATTCTTGGATTTAAGGGTTTCAATAAATGCATCAGAATCTACATGAGATGCCAATTCAAAAATCACAATATTGGTTTCAATTGGCTGGACCTCGGCAACATAATTTGCATTTTGAAGCCATTGACCTATGGCTTTTGCTTTTGCATGATCTTCCGATAAACGACTTCTGTGGTGATCCAAAGCATACAATCCAGCAGCTGCCAAAACGCCAACTTGTCGCATTCCTCCGCCCAACATTTTTCGAACCCGCAGTGCTTTTTCCATAATGGCCTCATTGCCAATCAAAACCGATCCAATGGGGCACCCCAAACCTTTACTCAAGCACACCGAAATCGTATCGAAAATAGCACCATACTGTTGAGGCGTTTCGCTTTTGGTTTCCAAAGCATTCCAGAGTCGTGCACCATCAAGATGCAGGCCTAAATTATGCGTTTCGCAAACGGATTTAATCTTTTCTATATCTTCAAAATCCCAACATGCTCCACCACCTTTGTTTGTTGTATTTTCCAAAGCCACCAAGGTCGTCAGTGGACTGTGGTAAAAATCTGGTGGATTAATGGCGAGGATTACTTGTTCTGCGGTCATCATTCCGCGGTGACCATCCACCAATTTACAAGACACTCCACTATTGAAAGAGGCACCGCCCCCTTCATAATTATAAATATGGGCGTATTTATCACAAATGACTTGCTCTCCAGGTTGTGTATGTAATTTTATAGCTGCCTGGTTGGCCATTGTTCCGGTAGGAAAAAATAGCGCTTTTTCTTTGCCAAACATTTTAGCCAAACGCGTTTGTAAAGCATTCACCGTGGGATCCTCGCCATAAACGTCATCACCCAATTTTGCGTTGTGCATCGCTTCTAGCATGCCTTGAGTAGGATTGGTTACCGTGTCACTTCTTAAATCAATATGCATGATGAAAAAAATTTAAATGTAAAGCTACATATTATTTTCTTTCTGTGCTATAAATTCTATTTTTGTACTTCAAAATAGGATTATGATAACACACGATCAAATAAAAGATCTTTTGGAACGCCTTGGCGCGTTAAGGAGGTATCTTTGACTTAGATGCCAAACGCATCACACTTCAAAATGATGAAGAAAAAACATATGCTCCAGATTTCTGGAACGATCCAAAAGCCGCTGAAAGGCTGATGAAATCCATTCGTGTGAATAAAAAATGGATTAAAGACTACGAAAAAGCACAAGAACAAATTGAGGACTTAGACGTATTATTTGACTTTTTTAGAGAAGGCGAAGCCGATGCTGCAGAAGTAGAAAATCTATTTCAAAAAACAGCACAACAAATTGAAGATTTGGAGTTCAAAAATATGCTTTCTCAAGAAGGTGATGGACTAAGTGCAGTGCTCCAAATCACAGCAGGTGCCGGTGGCACAGAGAGTTGCGACTGGGCCAGTATGCTGATGCGTATGTATATTATGTATGCCGAAAAAAATCGATTTAAAATAAAAGAACTCAACTTGCAGGATGGCGATGTTGCTGGCATAAAAACCGTAACACTACAAATTGAAGGCGATTTTGCTTTTGGTTGGCTCAAAGGAGAAAATGGAGTTCATCGATTGGTGCGTATTTCTCCTTTTGACAGCAATGCCAAACGCCATACAAGTTTTGCTTCTGTTTATGTATATCCATTAGTTGATGATACGATCGAAATTGAAATAAATCCTGCCGATATAGAAATCACAACCGCAAGATCGAGTGGCGCTGGAGGACAAAATGTCAATAAAGTTGAAACCAAAGTACAATTGACACATCGACCAACAGGAATTCAAATTTCATGCTCCGAAACCCGATCACAGCACGATAACCGTGCAAGAGCACTACAAATGTTGAAATCGCAGTTGTACGAAATTGAACTCAAAAAACAAATGGCTCAACGCGATGATATCGAAGCTGGAAAAATGAAAATTGAATGGGGCAGTCAAATTCGAAATTATGTGATGCATCCCTACAAACTCGTCAAAGACGTGCGAACCGCTCACGAAACTGGCAATGTTGATGCTGTGATGAATGGCGATTTGATGCCATTTTTAAAATCCTATCTTATGATGATGGGACAAAATAACGAAACACCACAAACACTATGATTACAATTTACCACAATCCAAGATGCAGCAAATCTCGACTGGGTGTAAAAGCCCTCGAAGAGTCTGGAAAAGAGTTTGAAATTATCAACTACTTAGACGGCTCTCTAACATTTGATGAACTCAAAACCTTAATTGATAAATTAGGGATTATACCGCTAGAACTTGTGCGACAAAACGAAGCCATTTGGAAAACAAATTTTAAAGGAAAAACACTTTCTGATGCAGAACTTGTCCACGCGATGATAGATCATCCCAAACTCATAGAACGTCCCATTGTAGTTCATGGCAATAAAGCCGTGATTGGACGCCCAACAGAACGGATTCTAGATTTGATTTAACGTTTATATTTAACAGCTCATTAACCAAAAACACACACTTTGGTACCTATCTTTGCACCCAGATTTAAAACCTCATATGAAAAAATTAACGCTCTTTTTCTTATTCAATGTAATATTATGTTTTGGTCAAAACAGCAAACCAGAATATAGTGTCAGTGGAAAACTCATTGAAACTGAAACTCGATATCCACTTGAATATGCTACCATATTTGCAACTTCAGTGAACTCAAAAGAAATTATTAGCGGAGCGATAAGTGATGAAAATGGCGTATTTAATTTCTCCCTTCCAGAAGGAACTTATGATATTACTTTCGAATATCTATCTTTCAAAAAGGTTAAAAAAGAGCATATACTGGTTAAAAAAAATATAGAATTAGGCACTATTGAACTTGAAGAAGATATAGAAGCTCTTGACGGTGTAGAAATTATCACAGAGAAAACGACAGTCGAAATCAAATTGGATAAAAAGATCTACAATGTTGGTAAAGATCTTACACTTAGAGGCGGAAATGTAAGCGATGTTCTTGATAATGTTCCGTCAGTGTCTGTTGATATCGAAGGAAACGTTGCATTACGAGGCAATCAAAGTGTACGGATTTTGATCAATGGCAAACCCTCTGGTCTTGTAGGCCTAAATTCTACCGATGCCCTTCGGCAACTCCCAGCCGAAGCTATAGAAAAAGTTGAAGTAATCACCTCTCCCTCTGCTCGCTACGATGCCGAGGGTACCGCAGGTATTATCAATATTATTTTAAGACGAAGTAAACTTTTAGGGCTCAATGGTGCCATCATTGCTAATACGGGCTACCCAGAACGTATTGGTGGATCAGGAAATCTAAATTACAGAACTGGAGATTTTAATTTTTTTTCGAATGCAGGATACAACAGCAGACGTTCTCCAGGAAATGCTGCAACAAAAACAGAATATTTTAATACCACATTTGATGAAAATGGAACGCTTATTCAAGATGATCCAAATACTTTTCGAGATGAATACAGAGACTTTGAGCGAAAGCGAAAAGGGTATAATCTAAACACCGGTGTCGAATGGTATATGAATCCAACAACGTCCTTAACGGCATCCTATCTTACGCGATCTAGTGATAATAAAAATAATACCACAAATAATGCCTTTAGATTAGACAACACTGGAGCCATCCTTAGTCAATCGGTCAGAGAGGCTCCCGAAACTGAAACGGATGATAACACACAGTTTTCTATTAATTTTGACAAACAGTTTCATGGTAATTCTGAGCATCGTTTAACCTTTGACTTTCAAACCGAACAAAGCAGTGAAGACGAAAAATCTATCATATACAATGATGGCCTTATTGCTGAACGCGTACAAACTATTGAACAACAAAAGCGGACACAGCTTATTTCGGATTTTACCCTTCCAATGAAAAACGAAGGTCGCTTTGAAGCAGGATACAACGGACGATTCAATCGTAATATTACAGATTACACCCTTGAATTTTATGAAAATAATGCCTTTGTTTTAGATCCCAATGTTAGTAATGTTTTGGAGTACAAAGAATATGTCAATGCTTTGTATTCACAATATGGTGGACAGCTTAGCTCTAAATTCACTTTTTTATTGGGTTTACGCATGGAAACGACGGCAATTGAAATTTATCAAAAAAACACAAACGACCGTCAATATAAAAACTATACAGGTCTATTTCCAACATTGAATCTTGGTTACAAAATTTCTGAATCACAAAGTCTTACCTTTGGATATAATCGCCGTATTCGAAGACCTCGATCGCGGTTTTTAAATCCTTTTCCCTCAAGATCAAGCGCTACAAGTTTGTTTCAAGGCAATCCAGATATCGATCCAAGCTATTCGCATGGCGTTGATTTAGGGTATCTGAATCGATTGGATAAAATAACCCTAAATTCGTCTATTTATTTCAATCGCGCCTCCGATGTATTTACTTACGTTAGTGAAGATACAGGAGAGGAAGTGACTATAGATGGAGAAACAGTTCCTGTCATCCGACGTGGCCCCATCAATTTGGCTGAAGAAGACCGTTTTGGTTTTGAGCTGACAACGACATATAGCCCATCAAAAAAGTGGAATTTGAATTTGAATTTTAATCTTTTTCAAGCGGTCGTTCGTGGCAGTTACAAAGGGTTAAGCTACGACTCCGAAAACCTAAGCTGGTTTGTGCGTCTCAATAATAAATTGACACTTCCTTGGAACATTCAATGGCAAACGCGACTATTTTACAACGGTCCAACACAAGATGCCATTAACAAACGTAGAGGAATTTTTAGTAGTAATATGGGCTTTAGCAAAGATCTTTTTGATGAGAAAGCTTCTGTTACAATTTCAATTAATGACCTGTTGAATACTCAACGTAGGTACTTAGAATCAACAACGCCCACCTTCTTTACAGATGCATTCTACAGACGCCGAGTTCGCTCCATTACAGCTTCTTTCACCTACCGCTTTAATCAAAAAAAACAAAAGAAGAATAATCGTTCTTCTTCTGGTGATGATAATGATTTCTAACAAAAAAAATCCAAACCTTGCGGTTTGGATTTTTTGATTTTTAACATTCTATTTTTTTAGAACAAGTTAACGCCAATAATGAGCGCAACACCTCTAATGCTTAAATCATTATTGGATTCTTTTCTGGATTTTCCATCCAAATAAACCCCTTTTACAAAATAACCAAAGTCGGTATGAAAGGCCAATTTCTCTGAAATAAAAAATTTATAAGCTAAGCCGAGCGGTAGCGCCAGGTTTAAAATCTGAACTTAACTTTAAAAGACCACCCAAACTCACATTAAGGTAGGGCACATTCCGTTCATCAGTCCAATAGAAACGAACGTCACCATATAGTGGTGCGGTGTTAAAGCCGGGATTTTCATAGCGGTCCAGACCAAACCCTCCCCTAGCATAAGGCGGTGTGGAATAACAAAATAGCCCAAAACCACATTTAAACTTTTAGCAAAGGATTTACTTACACTCAAATCTGTTCCACGGGATCCTGCATTTGGAATGTTGACCACCTGATGGGCCTCTTAATTTTTAGCCAAACTAAATTGTAGGATAGAAACCAACCCTGTGTTTTTGTTGTCCAAATCCTTAAAATCAGATTGACCAAAGCAAATGCTACTAAACAAAAAAATAAATGAATAAATTAATAAATTATTTTTCATAATGCCTTTTTAAAATTTAATGCCAAAACTAATTCCATAAGAAGTCGTCTTATATGAAAATGACTTAGAAGCATAACTGCTAAGTGTTTTTGCATTTTCCAAATAAAAAAAATCATAATTATAAAATATACCAACCAACAGCCTTTTATTGAAAATTTCAACAACATCAAAAACTTGACCTATTTTAATTTGATGACCTTCTCGAAATTGCTTCCTACTAAAAGGAGAGTGATAGCCATATTGTAGGGTTAAATAATTGTAATTAAAATCTGGTGCGTAAATTAATTTTAAACCTAAACCTGTTTTAATCGACGCGAATAAAGGTCCATTGAAGTTGGTTAACCCTACTGTTGCAGTAGCTGATAATTTATTAAAGAGTTTATAATCTATATTGTAAACTAATTCTATAGACCCTTTTCCATCAACTGAATCATCTTTGGACTTGTTGTCTAAGTCATAATAACTATAAGAACTATTGTTACTTGCATTTAAATCAATAAACAAGCTAGAAGTCCATTTAGAACTTTTATCATTTTGACTAAAAATAAAAACAGAAAAGGATAACAAAATAATCGAAAATTTATTTTTCATAATGCCTTTTTAAAATTTAATGCCAAAACTAATTCCATACGAATGAACATAAAGTGTTGAGGGGGTTTCATTTCCAAAAACCAACGGTTCTGAACCATTTAGATTATAATGATTCATTTCTTTAAAAACACCCAGAATTAGGTTCTTTTTAGAGCCAAAATATGTGGCCAAACCTATTCTTAGGTTATTCCCAAATTGAAATTTTTTGGAATTAAAACTAAAATTAGGAAGGTATCTAAAAAGCAAATGAATATTTTCATGGTTAACAAAAAAATACTTCACCTTTAGTCCTGTTCCAAACGAAAAAAACTTTGGTCCATACTGACTATGAATCCTTAAAACTCCCCCTAAGCTAAAGCGCTTGGATATGTATCTGTTGATAGAATATTGAAGGGCTATTCCAATTTTTGATTCCAAATCTATTTCCGTTCCACGATTCATAAATGAGTAATTGTATTCCATACGGTTTGGAATGTTGGTATCAAGTTCAAGTTGAGAATACCATTTACTCTGACAATAGCCAAAAATACAATTAAAGATTAAAACAATAAATATGATTTTTTTCATAACAAACTATTATTTTCTAATCATTCGATTGCCACGCCAAGTTCCACCACGTCTGGCCATTCCATAGAAATCTAAGTCATAGTGTGTATAGTCTCTAAACTTAAGCCCAGAATCGCCAACAGAAAAATCAAATTTATTTTCTGAACAATCAAAGCAATAAGCAAACTTAAGTTTGAAACTATATCCAGAATAAAATTTGTGTTTAATCTGATTGTTGTTGGTTTTTTTAAAACGATCTGCAAAATAAATCACCTCTATTTCTCTATCGTTTTTTTGATGAGTAACAACAAAGTTTTTCTTACTTCCAGCTTTAGATTTTAGAAAATTATATCCCCATTCGTATAGTTTTTTAATATTGCTTTGGGTATAAATAGAATTTCCTGTAGTAATCTCAATATCAATTTCATTTTTAAGAAGAGGAACTTTTGGGATAAAAATATTTAGAATGTTTGTATTGTCGTAGTCAAAAAATGGAATACCATATTTCTTCGTACTAATAGAGGTTTCTACCCAATTTGTTGATTTATTATATGTGGTGTAAAACGTTCTATTGTACATGTATATTGGGGCTTTGGCATAATTTTTAAACAAATCAGGATGAGAGTATGAATTGATTTCAGGTTCAGGACTGTTATATTTTAGGACAATCTTATTAATTCCTAAATGAATTTCATCCGACGTTGAACGCCACCATATCCAAAACCGTTTGCGTTGTGTCCTGACTTGTATTCCAGCTGAAGCATAAATAAACCACTTTTGATCCCAAAATTCAGTTTTAATTCTGTGCTTACGATCAAAATAATTTCTACAAACATAACTCTTTCCAAACCATCCTTGAATCCAATTGCCACCTGCTTTTCCGTTACAAATAGGAAGCCCATTAATAATTCTGTTTAGTTTTACGTCTTCTGGTATACTAGGGACTGGCGGAGGGCTTCCACCGCCGCCAGAACCACCGCCGCCACCGCAGTAGTCGCTTTTTCTTTCTAAGGGGCGCACATATCTAGAAATTTTTTCGTTTACTCGGGTTACCCCACCATATTGCTCTCGCATCATGCACGGCTCCATTTTATAATAGCTTCTGCTTCTATCTTCAGAATTTTTCATTTCATCAATGTAAGAAACTAATTCGTCAAGGTCTTTACGATGCGCAAAAAACACCCCATAATCTTTAGTAAACTTATAAATAGAGTCCCCTACCACCAATTCGTCATTATGATTTACAACAGCAGCAAAAAGTGGGTCTGAAATAAATTGTGCATCTTCATATCTAGAAGTGACTGTTGTTGCTCTATAGGCCACAGGATTAGGATAGTTTTTGTATCTCTCCATTATTTCTTTGGATAATTGCTCTTGTAATATTTCGTTATGCTCGCTAACCAGTGGGGTGTGTGATCTAAAACCTGAAGCATAATAGCTTTCAAATTCTTTTTCAACGTTTTCTATGGAATTGTTTTCAAGTTCTTCCATAGTCTTCTGTAACGAAGCTTTTGATGAAAAAATAAACCTTCCGTTTTCAATTGTTTTTTCAACTTTAGCTTCGACAGGTGTAGTCGTAGAATTATTTCCTAGTTCCGTATCCTCATGACAAGAAAATATTAAAAAGGAAATAAAAACAAATTTTAAAATATGTGTTGCATTCATTTTTTTTGATTTTTAAATTAAACATATTTAACTCTATTCTTCAAAAATCAAATTGGTGTAAGCTACGGAGTGCTAGTCCTTTATAGCATGATATGAATTTAAATAAATCTAAATCCTAAAAACTATGAAATACAATCTTCATGGCAAAGAAATAGATTTGGGTTAGGTTTCTTAAATAAAGATACAAAAAAAAATCCAAACCTTGCGGTTTGGATTTTGTATATCAAAGGGAATTAATTACTGTTCGAGTTTTGCTTTTTTGGCAGCACGCTTTTCTTTAAAGCTTTCAATAGCAGATCCAAAAAGCCAATATGGAATGGCAAAAGTCAATAAAAATATCATCAACCAAAAGCCAATTGTTAGTATGGTCATAAATGCTAAAAAACCTAAGTACTGATCAAATTCGAACATAATTTGTGTTGTTTCAAATAAATATACTGCAAATATACAGCAACATTTGGTGTTTTACAACGGAAATAATCAAAATTATTAACAGTTTTTAATGGCAATCCGTGGCCCTGTAAAACAGGCCTGTTGCAAAATTAATCTCTTTTTTTCGATCTATTCTATACACCCCATTATCCTCATAAAGTTCGCCACGCCCTTGAAGATAACCTTGTTGAATTTTCTTAAATACCACCTCTTGCACCATGTCCTCACCCTCTGTAATGTAATGGTATTCGGCCCATAACAGCTTATCATCTATGGTTCCTTTGATAAGTGTACCATAAAAGGCATCTGTTTCGCCATCGTCCCAACCAAAAAGACCTTTAAATTGATGGTCAGAAATTCGAAGTTCTAGATGCGAAACAACTTTATTTTGACTTTTATCGAAATACTCAAAACACTGTCGGTTTAACGTTTCAAACGATGAAGCCTTTCGCGCCGTATCAGTAAAGCCACTGTCCCAGTATGATCCTGGTTTTTCAACCAAAAAATAGATATTGTTTTCTTTTTCTAAAGTGTAAGTCATTATCCAACGCCCTGCTGTGGGTTGTTGTTCAGAATCGTCGTCATTATACAACGGAAATTCTCGCTGAATATAGTTTGGATATACGATAAATCTATCAAAACCCCGATAGCCCTTTTTCTTGGTTTCTGTTTTAAATTTTATTGGAATTGCTTTTGTTTTATTTTCAAAGCTATAGGCCCATAATTTCGAGGATAATAATGCTTCATTGAAATTATAAAAACAATAGAGCTCTATAACACCATCATTATTTAAATCTGCTGTTTTAATTTCATGAAGTGTTCCATTTGATTGGTGTTGATACGATAAATCACAATTTAATACATTAATTTTTGTGTATTGTTTTTGGTTGTAATTATACGCTGAAATATGAATGGCATCGGATGATAATATAAAAGTATCTTCAAAGAAATCCGTTAATTTATGATTGCAATCATTTTTATTATGTAAAGTCTCAACCTTGTAAATGGAGTCAATAGTCACCAAGCCGTCATAGCTGTGGGCAAAACCATCACGAACCGTTGTAGTGTCTATTGATCCAGAAAACGACAATAGGACTTCTGAGTAGGGTTCTGGATGTCGATGTTTATTGTACAAAGAATCGAGTTCATATGAAATAGAACTGCCCAACACCCAATAGCTATTAATGGAATCATTACAAGGGGTAAAACTTTGCGCCTCATGGCCCAAAACCAAATATCCATTGTGAATTTGAGGGGGTTCTGTTTTTGAAGGTTTTGATTTTTTACTGTAAATGCATGATGCTGTTGCTGCTACTAAGAGTGCAGCCAAGAGTTTAGATTTGGAAAACATAAGTGTAGGTTATTAAAATATAATTCAGGTGTTACAAATATATTAAAATTATTTTAAGCTGTTTTCTTTAAAAACACCTAAATTTGTAGTATATTTTATGATAATTCTTTATGAGAAAAAGTCTAAAAACAGATGAAATTTAGAATAGAAAAAGATACCATGGGCGAGGTTCAAGTCCCCGCAGAAAAACTTTGGGGGGCACAGACTGAGCGTTCTCGAAATAACTTTAAAATTGGTGCCGCTGGTTCTATGCCTCTAGAAGTGGTGTATGGCTTTGCGTACCTTAAAAAAGCAGCCGCTTTTGCCAATCATGATTTGGGTGTTTTAGCAGAAGAAAAACGCAATTTAATTGGTCAAGTATGTGACGAAATTTTAGAGGGAAAACACGACGACCAATTTCCATTGGTCATTTGGCAAACAGGGTCTGGAACACAGAGCAACATGAATGTCAATGAGGTCATTGCCAACAGAGCGCACCAATTGGTTGGAAGAACTATTGGAGAGGGCGAAAAAACAATCCAACCCAACGACGATGTGAATAAATCACAATCCTCCAATGATACTTTTCCAACAGGAATGCACATTGCAGCCTATAAAAAAATTATAGAAGTGACAATTCCTGGGATAGAACACCTTCGGAATACACTTCTCCAAAAATCTAAAGATTTTAAAAAGGTGGTTAAAATTGGGCGTACCCACCTCATGGATGCAACACCATTGACGCTTGGACAAGAATTCTCAGGCTATGTTTCTCAATTAGATCATGGTTTAAAAGCACTAAACAACACCTTGGAACACCTAGGCGAGCTTGCGTTGGGGGGAACAGCAGTAGGAACAGGTCTCAATACGCCTGAGGGGTATGATGTTTTAGTGGCAAAATATATTGCAGAATTTACAGGACTTCCCTTTGTAACGGCTCACAATAAATTTGAAGCCCTTGCCGCGCATGATGCTATTGTTGAATCGCATGGCGCACTCAAACAATTGGCGGTTTCTTTAAATAAAATTGCCAACGATATTCGAATGATGGCTTCTGGGCCACGTTCTGGAATTGGAGAAATAATAATTCCTGCCAACGAGCCTGGAAGTTCAATTATGCCGGGGAAAGTCAACCCTACGCAATGTGAGGCCCTTACAATGGTATGTGCTCAAGTTATGGGTAATGATGTTGCCGTTACAATTGGAGGCACTCAAGGGCATTACGAACTGAATGTCTTTAAACCCATGATGGCCGCCAATGTATTACAATCGGCTCAACTCATTGGAGACGCTTGTGTCAGTTTTGAAAAACACTGTGCCTCTGGTATTGAACCTAATCATAAAGTTATTGAGGCATTACTAAATAATTCATTGATGCTTGTTACAGCATTGAATACAAAAATCGGCTATTATAAAGCCGCTGAAATTGCAAATACCGCCCACAAAAATGGGTCAACACTTCGTGAGGAGGCTATCAATTTGGGATATGTTAGCGCTGAAGATTACGACGCTTGGGTAAAACCAGAAGAGATGACTGGAGGATTAAATTAAAAACAATGCGCAAAGTTTTCATCAACATTCGTGAGCTGCTGCAAGTGCGGCCTGTAAGCCAAAAAAAAGTGGCTGGACAATTGATGAAATCCCTTCCAAAAATAGAGAACGCCTTCTTGGCTATTCGTAACGATCGTATTGTTGATTTTGGTCCAATGGCCCATTTTAAAGCTCAAAATGAGGACGAACTCATAGATGCAACAGACCGATTGGTTTTACCAAGTTGGTGCGATAGCCATTCGCATGTGGTCTATGCTGGAAATCGAAGTCAGGAATTTGTAGATCGCATTAATGGATTGGGGTATGAAGACATTGCAAAACGCGGTGGTGGTATTCTAAGTTCTGCAAAAACTCTTCAAAACACTTCAGAAGAAGATCTTTATGAACAGTCTATAGCACGTGTTACATCCCTAATTCAAATGGGAACAGGAGCTTTGGAAATCAAATCGGGGTATGGTTTGACGCTTGAGGCCGAATTAAAAATGCTTCGTGTGATCAAACAAATTGCTCAAAAATCTAAACTTAAAATAAAATCTACATTTTTAGGAGCACATGCAGTACCTGAAGAATTTAGGTCGAATAAATCTGGATATATTGATTTGATTATCAATGAGATGCTACCAAAAATTAAAGAAGAAAATCTTGCGCTTTTTATTGATGTATTTTGTGAAAAAGGCTATTTCGATTTGGAAGATACCCAACGGATTTTGTCTGCGGGAAAAACATATAATTTACAACCCAAAATCCACGTCAATCAATTTAATGCCTTTGGCGGTGTAGCGCTTGGTGTGAAGCACAATGCCTTGTCTGTAGATCATTTGGAAGAACTTATGCAGGAGGATATTGAAGCCCTTAAAAACTCTGAAACCATGCCAGTGGCCTTGCCAGGGTGTTCGTTTTTTTTGGGTATTCCCTACACTCCAGTTCGGCAACTCATTGAAGCCAATTTACCAGTAGCATTGGCCAGTGATTTCAACCCTGGTTCTGCGCCAAGCGGTAATATGAATTTTGTTGTGAGTTTGGCTTGTATAAAAATGAAAATGACCCCCGAAGAAGCGATCAATGCAGCAACGATCAATGGCGCCTATGCCATGGGTATTTCTGAAGATTACGGCAGTATAGCGGTTGGAAAAAAAGCCAATTTGATTTTAACAAAAAAGATGAAATCTTACCATCAGATTCCATATGAGTTTGGCAATAACCCTGTGGAGAACGTCATGCTAAATGGGCATTTTATTGATGCATTATAACAATGGAATATTTCAAACTATTAACCTCTAAAAAAGTACAGGCACTCGCTCAAAAAAGAGAGGGTGAAACAAGGTTTTTTGAAGAAGTTAGTTTGGCAAGCTCTAAAAAATCGATTGAAGATCAAATCAGTAAATCGTCTGCAAAGTTTGTACTTTTTGGAATTTCAGAGGACATAGGGGTGCGAGCAAATGGCGGTAAAGCAGGCACAAAAAACGCATGGAATTCTGTGCTAAAAACGCTACTCAACACTCAATCCAATCGCTTTACAAATCCCTGTCAAGTTCTTATTTTAGGGCATTTTGATTTTGATAAAATCAACCTAAAAATTACTGATAAAAAAGAGATCAAAACCCTTCGGAAAAAAGTGAATGTCATTGATGCGGAGGTGACCAACTTGGTACATTTAATCAAAAAAAATGGAAAAACTCCTATGGCCATTGGAGGGGGCCACAACAATGCCTATGGTATGATTAAAGGTTGTGCCTTAGCCTTGAAAACTAAAGTAAACGCTATCAATTTTGATGCCCATACCGACTTCCGAGCTTTGGAAGGCCGACATAGCGGTAATGGGTTTAGCTACGCTATGGACGAAGGATTTTTGGAACGTTATTTTGTTTTTGGATTGCAAGAGCAGTACACCTCTGAATCCATTTATAAAAGCATTGAAAAATCAAAAAATATGGCCTATATTTCTTTTGAAAGTATCAGTGTAAGAAAAGAAATTTCGTTTGAAAAAGCTTTGGACAAAGGGCAAGAATTCATAAACAAAACACCCTTTGGTATTGAAGTTGATTGTGATGCGATAGCGCACTGCCCCAGCAGCGCCATGAGTCCTACTGGATTTTGTAGTACAAAAGCACGACAATTTAGTTCTAGATTAGGAAAAGACACTAATGCTATCTATCTGCATATCTGTGAAGCTGCTCCAAAAGTAAATCCGAAAAAAAGAGATTATAATGTAGGAAAAATGATTTCAGCTTTAATTTTGGATTTTATCAGCTCGAAAGAACAATAAAACATCAATCTCCTTTACGAAAACCATAACGCAGTTGACCCCAAAAAGTTTTAGGCATTTTAGCATCATCGCTATAACCAAGGCGTAGGTTTTTGTTAGGTTTTGGGACATAATTAGTTTTAAATATATAATCCCAAAGACTCAAACTAATGGCAAAATTAGCACCATTTTTGAACGGTTCAGGAAGGGTTTGCGCGTGATGGTACAAATGCATAATGGGGTTATTCAGTACATATTTCAAAGGACCATAATCGAGCTTGATATTGGCGTGATTAAGATGTCCAATCGAAATGGCTAAAAAATGAACAATAAAGGCCTGTTCTGGTTGAAAACCTCCCAATAGCATAAGAGCAAAAACTTTGAGGGGTTTATATAAAATATTTTCCATCCAGTGGTAGCGCAAATGTGCTGCAAATCCCATTTCTTTTACTGAATGATGAACTTTATGGAATTTCCATAAAAAATTGTATCGGTGCAACAAAGTATGTGTAAACCATTGTACAAAATCTAAAACCACAAAAAAGATCAGCAACTGAACTACAGCTGAAAAATTGGATAAATCTACGATAGAGAAGCTTGTCATTTTCAACCCTAATATATCTGTAGAGAACTTTGAAAAAACTTTATAAAAACCACTAATAAATATGCTAAAAACGAAAAAATTAAAGAACATATAGAAGCCATCTAACCAAAAATCTTTTCGAAGGATTTTTTGTTCTTTTCGCCAAGGAAATGCAATTTCGAGTGCAAAAACGACAAGAGAAATGACAATCAGTCCCCAAAAATAGTTGCGTTGCCAAGGCACATCAAAAATTATGGAGCGCCATGTCCATTTGATAGTTCCAAAAAAAGCATTAAAAAAAAGCTCTAAATAGTCCATTTAATAATTTAAAAGCGTTTTGAGAGCCGACTCAAAACTACGCTTTGCAAGATACTGCTGTTCTAGCGAACTTGCAAATGGAATGGGCGTATTTAAACTCCCAACACGCTGCACAGGAGCATCAAGATATTCAAAAGCTTGTTCCATGATTTGTGCAGAAAGATCACTCGCAATACCTCCAAAGAGAGAATCTTCTTGAAGAATAATCACACGACTTGTTTTTTTAACAGACGTTAAAATACAATCCATGTCAAGCGGTTGCAGTGAGCGCAAATCAATAAGATCAGCAGCGATATTGGGATTATTTTCTAAAGTTTCAAGTGCCCAATGTACAGCAGCACCATAAGAAATGATTGTAACTGCACCCCCCTCTTTTAGGAGTGCAGCTTTTCCAAGAGGCAAGGTATAATAATCTGTTGGAACATCTTGTCGGATACTTCTGTATAGCGCTTTATGTTCAAAAAATAAGACTGGATTTGGATCTTCAATGGCGGTTGTAAGAAGTCCTTTCGCATCTGCAGGAAATGCAGGGTACACCACTTTGAGTCCTGGGGTTTTTGTAAACCACGCTTCATTGGTTTGAGAATGAAAAGGACCAGCTCCAACGCCAGCACCACAAGGCATACGCAATACAATATTGGCTTCTTGTCCCCAACGGTAATGAGATTTTGCTAAATAATTCACCACGGGATTAAAACCAGAACTTACAAAATCAGCAAATTGCAACTCCACCACAGACTTTAGCCCAGCAATGGAAAGACCCATCGCGGTCTCTACAATTGCCGATTCGCAAATGGGAGTGTTTCGAACTCGCGCTTTGCCAAATTGATCCACAAAACCCTCTGTTATTTTAAAAACACCGCCATATTCAGCAATGTCTTGTCCCATAATTACCAAATCTTCGTGGCGTTCCATAGACTGTTTCAATCCTTCAGAAATGGCATCCACAAAGCGGATTTCTTTTGTGGATTGATTGGGCTTAACTTCTTGATAATCAAATTCTTTGTACACATCTTTGAGCTCTGTCTCTAAATCTGCAATAATATTGTTTTCGTTGAAAGCTAATTCTAAACCGTGTTGAATTTCATTTGAAATTTCAGTTTTCAAATGTTGAATTTTAGAGGGAGTTATAATCTTGTGTTTGACTAAAAACGCTTCAAAATTGGTTATAGGATCTTTGGCTTCCCAGTAATTCATTAAATCTTCGGGAACATATTTTGTACCACTCGCCTCTTCATGACCTCGACGACGAAAGGTTTTAAATTCTATAAGGACTGGACGTGGATTTTTTCGAACGCTTTTAGCAATTTTATTCACTTTAGAATACACTTCTAGAATATTGTTACCCTCGATAATATGAGCTTCCATACCATATCCTTTTCCTTTGTCGGCGATATGCTCACAATGGTATTGTTCATCTGTTGGGGTTGATAATCCGTAGCCGTTATTTTCGATACAAAACAACACTGGTAAATTCCACACAGAAGCTACATTGAGTGCCTCGTGAAAATCTCCTTCGCTTGTACCGCCTTCACCAGAAAAAACAGCGGTTAGTTTTGCTTCATTTCTTAAAATATGTGATAGTGCAATGCCATCGGCAACCCCCAGTTGTGGTCCCAAATGAGAAATCATACCCACAATTTTATGGGCTTGAGTACCAAAATGGAAGGATCGATCGCGGCCTTTTGTGAACCCATTGGCCTTTCCTTGCCACTGCGAAAACAAACGGTTTAAAGGAATTTTTCTTGAAGTAAAAACCCCCAAATTGCGATGCATTGGAAGAATATACTCATCATTTTGTAGGGCCATAGTGACGCCAACGGAAATGGCCTCTTGACCAATTCCTGAAAACCACTTAGAAATTTTTCCTTGACGCAGAAGAATCAACATTTTTTCTTCAATCATGCGAGATTTGAGCATATTGTAGTAAAGCAGTTGCTGAGTTGTTTTAGAAACTTTAAATGTTGAATATGAAAAGGCTAGTTTCAATATTTTTAATTATGATTCTATCAAATGTAAAAAAAAATATCGACCTCATTATGGTTTTATTAAAACCTGAGTGTTTAAATTTTGGATTTTATATATTTGTGTAAAGTATAAAATTGATTATGGACAAAATCCCTAGTGTAAATCTTCAAGAATTTTTATCAGAAGATTCACAATTGAAACAAAAATTTGTAACCGAAATTGGAGATGCCTACGAGTCGATTGGATTTGTGGCACTTAAAGGTCATTTTCTTGACGATACGCTGGTGAGTTCTTTGTATAGCGAAGTCAAAACGTTTTTTGACATGCCTTTGCAAAAGAAACAACAATATGAAATTCCTGGTATTGGGGGGCAACGTGGGTATGTTTCTTTTGGAAAAGAAAGTGCAAAAGGCCGCTCGGAGGGCGATTTGAAAGAATTTTGGCACTTTGGCCAATACGTTGAAAACAACCCAGAATTGGAAAAAGAATACCATCCAAATGTAGAAGTTACAGAACTCCCCCAATTTAATGCTGTTGGAAAAGAAACCTATAAAATGCTGGAAAAAACAGCAAAATATGTTTTGCGTGCATTGGCATTACATTTAGGCTTAGAGGAGACTTATTTTGATGTCTTTATTCACAATGGGAATAGTATATTGAGGCCTATTCATTACCCTCCAATCACACACGAACCCGAAAATGCAGTACGCGCTGCGGCACATGGAGACATCAATCTCATTACACTATTAATGGGAGCGCAAGGCCGTGGATTGCAAGTTCAAAATCATAACGGCGACTGGATCGATGCTATTGCCGAAGATGATGAATTGATGATTAATGTAGGGGATATGCTCTCTCGCCATACCAATAACAAACTTAAATCCACTGTTCATAGAGTTGTAAATCCACCTCGTGAATTATGGGGCACATCGCGTTATTCTATTCCTTTTTTTATGCACCCCATTAGTGCCATGAAATTGGATGTTTTAGAAAGTTGTATCGATGAAGAAAACCCAAAGCAATTTGAAGATATTACTGCAGGAGAATTTTTAAATCAACGCCTAAAAGAACTAGGGCTAACTAAAAAATAATGGATTTAAGAGACCAACTCCAACACCTCTTTCCTGAGCACAAAGAAGTTGAAGAGAATAAAAACGTCAAAAAAGATCACGGTTTGTGGATGCAAGACACCCCCTTGATTTGTAAATATGAAAAACGTAAAGGAAAACCCATTACTATCATTGATGGTTATACAGGAGCTGATTCTGATTTCAAAACGCTAACCTCCAGATTAAAAAAAGAATTTAGCGTTGGAGGAAGTTTTAAAAAAGATAGCATTGTCATCCAAGGGGATAATAGAGATAAAATTATGGGATTTCTCAAAGATTTAGGATTCAACGTCAAACGTGTAGGAGGATAAAGTTGTAGTATATGAGCATCAAACAATCGGAACTAATTTTAAATCCTGATGGTAGTATTTATCATCTCAATTTGAAGCCAGAACATCTTGCGCCTATTGTAATTACTGTAGGTGATCCCGATCGAGTAGATCATGTATCTCGGCATTTTGATAGCATTGAACTTAAAGTTCAAAAACGAGAATTCAAAACTCATACTGGTGTATATAATAAGCAACGTATCACTGTTATTTCTACGGGAATTGGTTCGGATAATATTGATATTGTTTTGAACGAATTAGATGCATTGGTCAATATTGACTTCGAAACTCGAAGTGTCAAATCTGATTTGACTTCGCTAAAAATTATACGTATTGGAACATCTGGAGCGCTTCAACCTGATATTGCTGTGGACTCTTTTTTATTAAGTTCTTATGCATTGGATATCAATGGTATGTTGCAATCGTATCAAATAAAAAATATTCAACATCCAGACCTAGAAGCCGCATTTTGCCAGCACACCAATTGGGATACAGAGCGTGCAAAACCTGTTGTTGTAAAAAATTCAAAATCACTTGAACATCAATTACAAAGCGAAGAAATTCTTCGAGGCATAACGGCAACTTGTGGAGGATTTTATGGGCCGCAAGGTAGGGTATTGCGATTGCCACCCAAAGATGCTATTTTTAGAGATAAACTGCAGTCCTTTTCTTTTGAAAATAAACGAATTACAAATTTTGAAATGGAAACTTCTGCAATTTATGGGTTGTCTAAATTATTGGGGCATAAAGCTTGTTCTTTGAATGCGATTTTGGCCAATAGGGCTAATGGCACATTTAGCACAACACCAGAACAAACTGTAGATCAGTTGATAACATACACGCTAAAAAAATTAACTCTTTAATGAAGACCGTTCGAATTGGTGGTGTGCCGGAGCATTTCAATTATGCTTGGTATTTAGGATTTAAAAGTAAAGCCTTTAGAACACAAGGAATTAACTTAAGGTGGTTGGACTGCCCAGGTGGTACAGGAGAAATGGTTCAGGCTTTAGAGGACGAAGATATAGACTTGGCAGTAGTGCTCACAGAAGGAATTGTTAAGGCAATAACGGATGGAAACCAAAGTAAAATAGTGCAAACATTTGTACAATCGCCTCTCGTTTGGGGGATTCATGTGGCAGAATTATCGAACTACTTAGATTTGTCTGAACTTAAAAATAAAAACGCCGCCATCAGCCGAATGGGATCTGGATCGCATTTGATGGCTTATGTCAATGCACAACAACTCGGCTGGGATACCGAACAGGATTTAAAATTTAAAATCGTTAAAAATCTTGACGGTGGTGTACAGGCACTAACCAATGGTATAGCCGATTATTTTATGTGGGAAAAATTTACTACCAAACCTCTAGTAGATGATAAAATATTTAGATGTATTGGAGAATGCCCCACCCCATGGCCTTGTTTTGTAATTGCTGCACGTAAAGAATTTATTAAAACTAGCCCTGAAGTATTACAAACCGTTTTGGATATCATTAATAAAATTACCAAAAATTTTAAATCAATCCCTGAAATTGATCAAATTATATCCAATCGCTACGGGCAACAACAAAGCGATGTTCAAGCATGGCTTAGCAAAACAGAATGGTCTCAAGATCATATTGATAAAAAAACGATTGAAGCCGTACAAGAACAATTGATGGCTTTGGATATAATAGAACAGAAATTGCCCTATACAGCACTAGTACATTTACTCTAGGCGCCAATCTATAGGCGCTTTATGTTTAGATTTTAGAAAAGCATTGCATTTGCTAAAATGCTGATTACCAAACCAATACCCTCTGTTTGCACTAAGTGGAGATGGATGACCACTTTCCAAAATTAAATGTTTTTTGGCATCAATTAGTTTTAATTTCTGACGTGCAAATCCACCCCAAAGCATAAAAACAATATTAGAACTTTCAGTAGAGATTATTTTAATGAGATAATTGGTGAATTCTTCCCAACCTTTTTTTTGGTGACTTCCCGCCTCGCCTGCTCTAACGGTAAGCGTAGCATTTAATAACAAAACACCTTGTGATGCCCACGACGATAAATCGCCATTTTTGGGATATGGAATTTTTAAATCGGACTCTAATGCTTTAAATATATTTTTTAGAGACGGTGGATGACTCATCCCTTTGTTGATAGAAAAAGCTAAACCATTGGCTTGTCCCATGCCATGATAAGGATCTTGGCCAATGATAACTACTTTCAAAGTTTTAAGATCACATAAATTAAACGCATTAAAAATTTGATGTTTTGGAGGATAGCAGGTATGACTCTGATATTGTTCTTTCAAAAATTGATTCAAAAGGGCAATATTCTGTTGTTGCATGTATTGGTTAAAGACCATCTGCCAATCTTTACTTAGATGCGTTATTTTAGGCCAAATCACGATAAAATAAAATCAAGTATGACGAGAATTGCGCTTCAATATGGTGTTGAAATACAAACCCGTAAGAATTAATAGAATAGCAAATATACTCATAATTGTGTAGGACTCCTTAAAGTAAAGAATCCCAAAAATCATTGTAAAAATAACTTCGATATATTTTAGGGGTACTATGGAATTTACTTCTGTAGATTGTACCGCTTTAGTCATAAAAAACTGACCAAAATATCCAAAGACTCCTAAACTTAGAAGAATGAGCCATTCTAGACCTTGAGGCATTATCCAGTCTTTGATGGCCAGTACACCTCCCACAATTGCAGAAAATACCATGAAATAATTTACAATAACTACAGGGTGATCTTTAGCTCCAATTTTTCTGATAATAATAAAAACAAGGCCCGTAAATAGTGCAGACAATATGGCAAGTCCAAGTCCAATATTGGATACTTGAGGATCAAAGCCTTTAAGCAAGATAACTCCTACGAAAGCGACAAAAAAACAAATCCATTGTAAAAATTTTATTTTTTCTTTCAATATAAAAATTGCAAATATGGCAGCAAAAATAGGAGCAACGTAACGAATGGAAACTGCTGAACCAATAGGAAGGAATTTTATAGAGGCAAAAAATAGACCCATGCCTGCAAAACCAACTAAAGATCGAAGAATCAAAAGTAATTTTTGATGTCCAAAAAAAGATATTTTTTGATTGATCAGAAAAGGAATTGTAAAGACCAATGTGCCCAATGATCTGAAAAATATAACTTGATATACACTAAAATTGGTAAGGTGTTTTACAAATACATTGAGCAATGCAAATGACAAAGCACTAAAAATCATCCATCTAATGGCTTTGCTCAACACAGTTTTTGAATTATGTTATTATTATACTCTTAAAGATTTTATAATTTCAAGAGCATTTTTTGTGTTTTGTTTGATTTCTTCTAAGTTATATACACCAGAATCATCTTTCTTAATTAGTTTGGATCCCATTCCAACACAAGTTACACCTGCATTAAACCAACTTTCTAAATTCTCTTGAGTTGGCGAAACACCACCTGTTGGCATAATGCTTGTCCAAGGTTGAGGACCGCGAATAGCTTTTACAAAATTTGGGCCATAAATACCACCAGGAAATAACTTGACAATTTCACAACCCAATTCTTCAGCCCTAGCAATTTCGGTAAGAGAACCGCATCCTGGTGACCAGAGCACCTTACGTCTGTTGCATACCAAAGCGATGTCTTCTCTCAAAACTGGTGTGACTATAAAATTTGCCCCCAATGCCATAAAACGAGATGCAGAGGCGGCATCTGTTACAGAGCCTACCCCCATTATCATTTCTGGAAGATGCTGTGAGACATATTTGTTGAGTTCTCCAAAGACTTCGTGAGCATAGTCGCCTCGAGCTGTAAACTCCAATAAGCGAGCTCCACCTTCGTAGCAAGCCTTAACAACTTGCTTACTAATTTCTAAATCTGCATTATAAAACAACGGAACGAGTCCTGTTTGTTTCATGGTGTTTGCAACCTGTGTTCTTGTAAAATTTGCCATAAAATTATCGTGCTACTCTACCAGAGGCATCGCCTCCCATTAGTTTTTCTACTTCATCAACAGTTACCAAGTTGGCATCTCCCTTAATTGTATGTTTTAAACACGACGCTGCAACTGCAAAGTTTAATGCATTTTGATCGTCTTCTGGATACTTTAGTAGTCCATAAATTAAACCGCCCATAAACGAATCTCCACCACCAACACGATCTACAATATCTGTGATTTGATATTGTGTAGTTTCATACATTTTAGTTCCATCGTAAAGTACACCTGCCCATGTATTATGAGATGCAGAAATGGAACCTCTGAGAGTCGTGATGACTTTTTTTGCACGAGGAAATTTTGCCATCATTTGTTTGCATACCGACAGAAATGCTTCTGCTTTGACATCGTGTCCGTGTTTATGAACATCTAATCCTTCTGGATGAATGCCAAAATGCTTTTCTGCATCTTCTTCATTACCAAGGACAATATCACAATAGGATGTTAGTTCTGTCATTACTTTTTCTCTGTGGCTATCATCGCAATATTTCCAAAGTTTGGCTCTATAATTCAAATCTGTTGATATAGTTACTCCCATTTCACTAGCGGCTTTAACAGCTTCAAGACAAGCATCTGCTGCACCTTGCGAAATGGCTGGTGTGATTCCTGTCCAGTGAAACCATGCTACATCTTTAAAAACAGACTTCCAGTCTATCATTCCAGGTTCTATTTCTGAAATTGCAGAGTGTGCTCTGTCATAGACGACTTTGCTGCCACGACTAACAGCTCCTGTTTCTAGGAAATAGATCCCAAGTCGATCTCCTCCGTATATGATTTTATCGACGCCTACACCTCTTTTACGCATTTCCATCATGGCACATTGACCAATATCATTTTTTGGAAGGCGCGTTACAAAATCTACAGGTACACCATAGTTGGCCAGCGATACTGCTACGTTAGATTCTCCTCCACCATAAATAACATCAAAGCTAGAGGCTTGTGAGAATCTGAGATGACCTTGAGGGGCGAGTCTCAACATAATCTCGCCAAATGTTACAACTTTTTTCATTGTATTGAATGATTCTTTAGTAAGGTTTTAATTATATTATTTTAAATTCCAAGGGCCTGACCACCACCAATTTGTATGGTTTCTGCGGTAATGAATGAAGCATCTTTACTTGCTAGAAAAGACACAACTCCTGCAACATCTTCGGGTTGACCCAAACGACCTAGCATGATATTGTTGGCCCATGAGGCAAAAACTTCAGGTTTGGTTGATTTAATTTGCGCGTGAAAAGGGGTGTCTATCGTTCCAGGAGAAACCGCATTGGCTCTAATCCCGTATTCTGCTAGGTCTTTGGCTAAAGCTCTAGTAATGGCATGTACTCCCGCTTTGGATGTCCCATAAATTCCAGCACCAGGTCCACCGGCTGTCCATCCTGCATTTGAAGTGTAATTGATAATTGAAGGATTATCTGATTTTTTTAAATAAGGTATTGCAGCTCTAGAAGCAAAAAAGACAGAATCTAAATTTAAAGCCATAACAAATCTGTAGAAATCGGTTGTCATCTCTTCAAATCGAGAACGGCCACCAAGTCCACCTGCATTGTTTACTAGAACATCAATTTTTCCAAATTTTTCTCCTACAGCTACGATATTTTCTGTAACGTCCTTTTCTTTAGTAACGTCAAATCCTCTATATTCGGCATCTATATTTAAAGCTTTTAGTTCCTCTACACGTTCTGCTCCTTTTTGGTCTTCAATACCATTCAATACAACAGTATAGCCGTCCAATCCAAGTCGCTTTGCAACTTCAAAACCTATACCACCTGTAGCACCTGTTACAATAGCTACTTTATTAATTTTTTCACTCATGTTTATTTTATATTTATTAAATTTTATTTAGTTATTTATTACCAGTTTCACTTTTCGAATGAGAACCATTACAGACACAACAGCCAATACGACAGAAATTGTAATCGCTATAAATGCAGGGGTATAAGACTCACCTTCTGTGATTCTACCAATAAACCAGTTCATCAGCATTGGGGAAAATGCGGCAATTGTTCCTGCTAGTCCTGCGAGGGTTCCAACAGATGGGCCCCTAAACAAATCACTTGATAATGTTTGAATATTTCCAATTGCAAATTGAAAACCAAACAAAGCTATACCTGCTAGGTATATAAACGTCATATAGTTAGAGTCATTAACTACCAAAATTATAGAAACAAACCCTGTGATTATTAATAAACTTCCAATGATAATACTTGCTTTTCTACCTGTATCTATAGAAGTTTTTTTAATGATTTCTTCTGTAAAAATACCGCCAAGAATTCCACCTGCTGCAGCCATTAGGTAAGATATCCACATGGTATTTCCAATTTCTTCGATACTTAATCCAAATTTTGAATTTAGATATATAGGCATCCAACCTGCAAAAAACCACCAAATAGGTTCTATAAAAAATCTGCATAATAAGATGCCCCAAGGCTGTTTATAACTCAAGATTTTAAAAACGCTTAAGCTTTTGGCATCTTTATCTATAATGATGTTGTTTTCTTTTCTGTCATTTAATAATAAATTCTTTTCCTTTTCTGTTATCCAAGGGTGTTTTAGAGGATTAGATTTATTTATGACCAACCAAGGAAGTATCCAAATTAATCCCACTAACCCCAAAATAATATAAGTCGCTTTCCATCCAAATTTTGAGTACAAAAAGACAATAGCCACAGGAGCTACGACATTTCCAATTGAGGCACCAGCATTGAAGATTCCTTGTGCAAGAGCTCTTTGTTTCACTGGAAACCATTCTCCATTGTTTTTTACAGCACCTGGCCAAAGACCTGCTTCTCCAAGTCCTAATAGTCCACGAACTACAGATAGTGACCCTATACCCTTTGAAATGGCATGGCCAGCAGCGGCTAAAGACCAAACCAAAATGGAAAGTACAAAACCAATGCGAGTCCCTATTTTATCGTACAACCTGCCAGATAGAAACTTACTTGCAGCATATGTAATCATAAAAACATTGAGCATAAAGGCATAATCAGTGTTATCCATCCCTAAATCCTTACCCATTTCAGGCCATAGTAATGCAAATGCTGTTCTGTCGATATAATTGATTACGGTGGCAATAAATATCAGTCCGATAATCCACCATCTGAGGCCTTTGATTTTCATAAGTTAGTTATTTAATGTTATAACAGTATTGATAAAGAACATTAAAGTGTTCTTTCATTTTTTGCTTAGCTAGGTTTGGATCTTGTAATTTGATAGCATTATAAATTTCTTCATGCTCTACAATTCCTATATGTGCTAAGTCTTTGTCACAGACATGATGTGTTTCAAAGTTTGTGATAATTTCTGGGGTAATCATTAACATAAAATTATTGAGAGTTGTATTGCCACTAGCCTTGGAAATAGCAAGATGAAACAGCAAATCTTCTTGAACAGCATCTTCATTATTTAAGACTTTATTGGTGTAATCATCTAAAGTTTTTTTGATGAGCACAAGGTCTTCTTCTGTACGCCTTAGTGATGCTAATTTTACGGCCTTTAGTTCCATTAGTATTCTCATCTCGACAAGCGATTTGAAGTCGGGGTCCTCCAGACGAAGTATGTCGTCAATCATGCCATTCATGGCAATAATACCAATATCTGCAATGAAAGTTCCGCTCTGCGGAATAGAATTTAGAATATCATAAAATTCGAGTTTTTGAATGGCTCGACGAACATTACCACGTGACACATTAAACTTTTCAGAAAGTTTACGTTCGGATGGTAATTTATCTCCAGGTTCAAGATTTTTTAAGTTAATTAAATCTCTAATTTTAGAAATAATTTCTTTTTCAATACTTTGGCTATCGGTCTTAATTGGGATATCTAATTTCATAGTATGTTATTTAGCTTGGGTCTCTAATTATTGCTAAAATAAAAATTATTTTTATCTAAATTATAGTTTAATTAATGTTTCAAATCAAGGCTGTATAGTTTAACTTTTGAAAAAGCACCGGGATCTCTTGTCTGAAAATAATTACCAACTTTGAAATAATTTTCAAAAACACCCCACCGATCAATATGAACCCCTTTATAAACTTTATATTCATAATCATTTAGACATATGACCAGTTTTCCTTTTGAGGCTTTGACTTCCAAAGTAAACTTATTAAAATCAACTTTTTCTTCAAAGTTAAAACCAGTGTCATCGGTCCAAGCATCTTCGTGCAATATTTGTTCACTGTTAACACTTAAATCTTTTAAAACTTTTGTTTTTACTCTAATTTTTCCATTATCCCAATAGATTTTAAGAATTGGTGGAGCATTATTATCGTCTTCTCCAATCAAATCCCGCTGATCGTTTGTGAGCCGCCCATGAATTTGCATAATGATAGTACGGTGATATTTTCCGTCCTCTCCTTTAGTAGAAAAATCCATTGCCATTTTGGCTTTCAAAGTTCCTCCTTGCTCAAAAGTCCAATTCACATTGTTTTCACCTGGCACCATTTGTTCTCTAAGTTCAGACCTTGTGTATTTGGTATTTCGAGTTTTTGAACTTGTGGGCATGGCGTGAAAAACAATCGAACCACTCAAAGAATCTACATACATATAAGGCTTAGCAACAGGGTTGGATGCAAAATTTAAAATTTCGGGATATTGAATTTCAATAGGTTTCCCCTCATTATTGACAGCGGGTAAGGTTACTTTCCAATGCGTTAAATCAATTTTAGGAAGTTTTACTCGTTTTTTTCTTTTCTTTTTTTGTTTTCTCTGCTTTTGAGTTTGAATTTCAGCAGCAGACGTTTGACTATAAGTTGTAGTTAGTGTAAAAAAAGTCATTAAAAAAACAAACCAAATTTTCATATGAGTAAAACTTCCTATTGAATAATTAATCACCAAGGGCTATAGAAAAGGAATCTATCCTCGCCTCTTCACCTTGATTGGTCACTAAAATTGATACTGTATCATTTGCTCCAGAATTGAAAGAAATACTTACTGGCACATATGTACTTGAGCTAGATTGATCCGTTCCTTCAAAATCTTCTATAGTTGCAGCTAATGCAGCCGTCAAATCAGTGTGCCCTCCACCAGCAATTACCGAAACAGTAATAGAACCTGGATTATTGGTTTTTAGTGTGTAAAAATAACTAAGAATATAATCTGAATTTGGCGTAACCATTAACTCTTGATATGCAATTCTGTCTCCACCTGATGGAAATTTTGAAGCTTGTGAGCCTTCATAAACGGGACTTGATGTAATTTGAATGACCCCACCAAGATCACTGTTTCTCCAAGAATCTCTACCATCTCCAGTACCATCAGGAAGACTATTGTCTTCAAAACTAGATTCTAGTATCGTTGGTATAATGGCTGCAGGTGCTTCTGGCTCTACAATAGTAATCTCCTCAGAGTATGTACTCATTTGACCAAGAGCATCAGACGCGGTTAGTGTGACCGTGAAAGTTCCCTCACCTGGGTAGGTGTTT
>Ga0209138_1000010_pt1 | contig 239035 bp, 213 predicted proteins | sample SaaInl3SG_22_DNA_FD_184645 | JGI IMG/M metagenome (GOLD analysis project Ga0209138, IMG submission 184645) | Marine microbial communities from expanding oxygen minimum zones in the Saanich Inlet - ESP_153SG_22_DNA (SPAdes) (version 2) | ecosystem: Environmental > Aquatic > Marine > Intertidal...
AAGAAAGCCGGAACAGGCGGAGGCCCAACCACATCAGGTGGTCCAAAACCACCTGTACACAATTCACCAGAAAATCCAGCGGATCCAAATACACCAAAGGATCCTAAAGATGGCGATATCTATGTGGATGAAAGCACAGGCGATATTTATACCTATGCTAATAACAAATGGAGCAATAAAACCACAACAGGAAATATAACAGCCGATACAGATGCAACAATTATTGTAGATGGTGGAGATGATGCGGCTTTGAAAGATGTTAAATTGAAAGTGGATGCGACCAAACTGAAGGGTATTCCAGCAGCGGCATTAGAACCAGCAGGAACTGCCAATTATGTTTTAACTACTGATGCAAGTGGAAATGCTGTTTGGGCTCCTTCAGGAACTGGTCCAGCAGGTCCAACAGGTCCAAAAGGCGATAAAGGCGATACTGGTGCAGCAGGTGCGACAGGTCCAGCAGGTCCAGCAGGTCCAACAGGTCCAAAAGGCGATAAAGGCGATAAAGGCGATACTGGTGCGACAGGTCCAGCAGGTCCAAAAGGTGATAAAGGAGATAAAGGAGATAAGGGAGACAAAGGAGACCCCGGTACAGTGCCAACAACAGGTGATATTGCAGCCGATACAGATGCAACAATTACTGTAACCAATGGAGGTGATGCAGCTTTGAAAGATGTTACACTAAAAGTGAACACTGCGAACCTCAAAGATATTCCAGCAGCGGCTATTAAGCAAGGAACCAACGGACAGGTGCTTACAACGGACAACACAGGAACAACCGTTTGGGCAACACCAGCAGCCGGAGCAGACGACCAAAAACTAAGCGTAACCGCTGGAGCAGCTGACACCTCTGTGATTACCCTTGAAGATGGAAACGATATCACAATAAAATTAGAGCATCCAGACTTAGTGATAAGTGAAAACGCAAGTACCATTACCATTGGAAAAAAAGTACCTACAATAAGAAGGATAAATAATCCTCTTAACACCTTTAAGGTTTTACCTACAGATGACATACTTATATTTATAAGTACTACTAATCAAATAGATATTCATATACCTGATCATGATCCAGCTATACCACCAGGGAAAAAGTTTTATATAGTTAATGACTCCGCCTTGGCTGATCTAGTTTTTTATAGTAATACAAGACTTCTTACAAATATTAGTAGGGGACTTGGAGGTGGAACTGCAGGAATTTTGATGCATATAGGAGGTGGTGAATATATTGTATTAAGAGGTAGACATTAATCTTAACAAAAATAATTAAAACATCATTAAAAAATAATATAAAACATCTATGGCTAGAGTTTACTCATACAGCGAAAAGCTTATATGGATGTTTCTTACTCACACTGAGTGAAGCCTGTCCGCCTAAGGTGGGTTGAAGTGTGACAAACTAAAAATCAATAAATACGAACACATGAAAACTAATTTTTTATACCTCATTTTTTTAATGGCAACCATGCTTAGCTTTGGACAAGTGCGTATTGTGAATACCGATAATGTTGAAGAGGCGCTAAATAGTTCAGCCTTTATAGATGCCTCATCCAAAATAAGACTAAATGCTACAGATAATATAGGAAAAGGGCTGTTATATCCACGAACAGACTTAACCAAGTTTACCTTTTCGGGGGCACCTTTTGGGGCTCCTGGTAATTACCCAACCTACTATGATGGGTTTGTGGTGTATAACACCGCTTCTGGTGGTAAAGCCAATCAAGGCACTACAGAGGGCACTTTGTCTGAGGGTTTTTGGTATTATAAAAACAAATCAAATACGATTGATGGCGGTACATGGATTGCTGTAGGATCAAGCGGAGGGCCTAGCGTTTCAAAGGGGCCAAACGCACCGGATTCAAATCATCCAGCAAACCCAGAAAAGGGCGATGTCTATGTGGATGAAAGCACAGGCGATATTTATACTTACGTTAATAACAAATGGACGAATAAAACCATGAATAGAGGAGCATGGTTTAATCGAGGCGGGGCTGTTGCGACTTCAAACACCGACGATATGTATGTCATGAGCAACTGGGTAGGTATTGGAACCGACGCTGGCCAAAGTGCAAGTACAGAACGTTTGTTTGTAAACGGAACTATTCGTACAACCAACAGTTCTTATGCCGATTATGTTTTTGAAGATTACCTAGACGGTTCGTCTAAGCTAAACAGTGATTACAAATTTAAATCTTTAAGTGAAGTTGAAAAGTTTATCAAAACCAACAAGCACTTACCAGGTGTGACAGGTATAAACGATCTTGAAAAAGTAGAAACTGGCTATGCGTTCGATATTTCTGAACTATCGATTCAAAGCTTAGAAAAAATTGAAGAGTTGTATCTGCATACTATACAGCAACAAAAACAATTGGAATCTAAAGATAAAAAAATCAAGCAATTAGAAAGTCGATTAGCTAAAATTGAAGAAGCTTTAGGCTTAGATAAATAAAAAACGATATGCATTAATAATAGCCGTCCAAAAAAAAATATTGGGTTAATGCGGACGCTCTTTTAACTTAATAATAATTAAACAACGCATAATATGAAGAAAATACTTTTTATAGCACTATTTATTATAGGTGTGGTTGGCTACGCACAAACAAAAGGAACGGGGATTAACACTATCAACACGAATGCCGATGCCGATTTGGAGCTTGGATCTAACAACAAAGGCTTGTTGATTAACCGTGTAGCACTTACAAATGTTACAGCAGCTGCACCACTCTCTGCACACGTTGCAGGAATGATGGTGTACAACACCGCAACAGCAGGAACAGCACCCAACAATGTTACTCCAGGGTACTATTATAACAATGGCACAAAGTGGGTGAAAATTGCCAAAGACAGTAACGTTTCCAAAGATGCAGACATCCGCAAAGTAGGTACCGACAACCATATAAGCTCTGATGCTGGTGTAGGTAGTAATGGAACCTCTGTAGGAACAGGGGAAGGTAACATAGCAATAGGAAAGGATGCTTTATCCTTAAACACGACAGGAAAACTCAACACTGCTTTGGGAATCGGAGCATTAAGTGCTAACACGGAAGGTTACGGAAACATTACTATAGGAAATTATTCAGGAACTAAGATTACAACAGGTTATCGTAACATTATTATAGGAAATTCTTCAGGAAATTACATTACAGGTGGTACAGGTCGTGGTTTTCGTAACATTATCATAGGAGATGCCATACAAATACCTGATCCAAAAGGATACAACCAATTGAATATCGGAAACCTTATTTATGGAACAGATCTAGGGGGTACAGCTAATAACATTTCCCATGGTGGAAATATAGGTATTGGAACGAAGAATCCAAGTTCGAGGTTACATGTGATTGGAGAAATTGCTATAACACAACATCCTAGTAATACTACTCAGTATTATGTTCATAATGAAGGAGGGCAACTTAAGTTAGGCGGTAATTTATTAAGTAGTACTGGTTGGTTTTTGGATCAATTTACAGATCCTCAGACTTATAATTCTTTTTCAGGTTTTAGGATATTTAGTACTGATTCAACTAATCGCTCAAATTTTTGTATTACTGATAGTAATAGCAGAAATGCTGGTACTGGATATGTTGGTATTGGAATACATTCTCCTAGAGAAAGACTACACGTAAACGGTAAAGTCAGAGCCAATAGTTACATTGCTAACGTGGGTCCTGGTACAGGTTATGCCGATTATGTGTTTGAGAAATATTTGGACGGTGTTTCTACTATAAATGCAGACTACAAGTTTAAGTCTTTGGCAGAAGTAGAACGTTTTATAAAAACGAACAAGCACTTACCAGGTGTAACAGGGATCAATGAGCTTCAAAAGGATAAAGATGGAAAACTATTGCTAGATATACCAGCACTAGCCAAGCAGTCTTTAGAAAAAATAGAAGAGTTGTTTTTACATACCATTGAGCAACAAAAAACCATTGAAGCTTTAAATGTAGAAAACGCAGCTTTAAAAGCGCGATTAGAAAAGATAGAACAAGCCTTGGGCTTATAGAAATAAAAAAAATAAAGCGAAATAAAAAGAACTCAAAAAAATGGTTTTACAACCCCACTTCATACAAAGATACACAAACAATATATTGCAAAAAAGCACTTTAAAATATGTTGGAGGTTGTATGAATTTTTTGAGGGAATTCAACTCCAGTCTAGGCGTAAAAAGGGTTCTGCGCCTAGCTCGCTGGGGTATAGAAAAATGCATAGCATGACTAATTAAGACAATGACAATTTTAACGAAACACTAAATATGAAAAAATATACACACACAATACAGCTTTTGGGGGTCTTCTTTTTGGGAAGCACTTTTGGTTTTTCTCAAACCACCAACGAGGGCATCTTGCATGTCAGTTCGAATACACTTTTTTCGTCCGTAGATGCTTTTGATAATAAAGCGAATGGCGACTTTACCAACAATGGCGAATCCTACTTTTATTCGCATTTTAATAATGATGGCGAAGTGGATTTTGATGCTGCAGGTACAGGCGAGCGTGTTACACGTTTTGATCGTTATGCCACCAATCCCTCAGAGGTTCAAAAAATAACAGGATCGAAAACCAGTAAGTTTTTTGAAGTGATTTATGATAATGATTCCGGTTTAGTACCAACATATGAGCTACATAACAAAATGTCTATTACCAAAGTTGCAGACTTTAACAATGGAATTGTCGATAATGACAATTTTGGAGGATTATTGATATTTGAAAACGATGCTGAAGCTGTAAGAATGAATGACGATAGCCATGTCGATGGAAAAGTGCAAAAGAAAGGCGATGACGCTTTTGTAAATCCTGTTGGAGATGTCAAAAAAGGAGAAGGCTATTATCGAATGGCAGCCATAAGTGCTCCTAGTAGTGTTGACCACGACTTTACAACCAAATATTTTTATGATAACCCATTATCTACAACTGCCGAGGGGCAATCGCCTACAGCCAATATGGGTGGTAATATAGAAATGATAGATCAGGCGGAATTTTGGACTGTTACAAAAGATAAAGGAACGGCAGACGTTATTCTAACACTGTCCTATAATTCAAGCACTACACCATCATCTCTAACGAGTTCAACAGAAAAATTGAGCATTGCACGTTGGAACAACACTGCAAAAATATGGGAAGATCTTGGAGGTATTGTCAATACGGCAAATCAAACCGTAACTACTCCAGTAACTTTGGATGCCTACGGCATATTTACGCTTGCAAATACGGGCGCCGACGAATTGGTAGTTTACAATGGTGTCTCGAACAATGGCGATGGTGTTAATGACTATTTTGAAATCAAAAACATTAATGCATTAAAAAATAATAATGTCAAAATATTTAACCGCTGGGGAATCAAAGTGTATGAAACGAATAACTATGATTCCAACGGTAATGTTTTTAGAGGAAATTCCAATGGCCGCGCTACTGTAAGTAGTAATGAACATCTTCCAACGGGGACGTATTATTATGTAGTAAGTTATGATAATGACAGTAATGAAAGGGTCACCAAAAGTGGCTATCTATACATCACAACAGAATAATTTAAATGACGGTCTTGTTGCCGCCCCATCATAACAAGAATTAAAAAACAACAACCCCAAAAAATAAAATTCATGAAAAACATTCCGTACAAAAATCTCAATAGTTCATATTTCACGTTTCTGATAGCGCTTATTGTTTGGGCATCCTTTGCCAGCAACACTATGGTGTATGCGCAACAAGACAGCCAGTATACCAATTATATGTACAATCCTCAGGTCATCAACCCAGCTTATGCAGGTTCTCGAGAGCAACTTACAGCCCTCATGTTGTATCGCAATCAGTGGGTGGGACTCGATGGAGCGCCAGAAACACTCAACTTTGGAGCACACACCCCTGTAGGTCAAAACGCTCGTTTTGGTTTAGGGCTCAATTTTTTTAAAGATCAAATTGGCCCAGCGGACGAAAGCAATATTACCGCCGATGTCTCTTATACCATTCCCGTGAGCGGCAATGGGACACTACTAGCTTTTGGAGTTAAGGGAGGTATAAATTTACTGAATATCGATTACAATAAATTGAACCTTAAGAATAGAAGCGATAATTCTTTTGCCAACAATATCGACAATCGTCTGAAGCCAACGATTGGATTTGGATTTTTTCTTTATAACCCCGAGCGTTGGTATATGGGAGTTTCGACCCCCAATCTTTTAGAAACAACACACTATGACGATGTGAAAGTTTCTAATGTAACCGAAAAAATGCACCTATTTGCCACTGCAGGATACGTGTTTGACCTCTCGTCAAATACAAAATTTAAGCCAGCGGTAATGGCCAAAATGGCTGCAGGCTCGCCATTGGCGTTAGACCTTTCGGCCAACTTTATGTTCAACGAAAAATTTACACTAGGAGCAGCCTACCGTTGGGATGCCGCAGTGAGTGCTCTCGCTGCGTTTCAAGTGTCTGAAGGTATCCTTGTAGGATATTCCTACGATTACTCATTGCAAGAACTGATGAATTACAATTCAGGTTCACATGAATTGTTTTTGCGTTTCGAGCTGGGTAGCGGAGGAAGATCTTCTCGACTCATCACCCCTAGATTCTTTTAATTTAAAACCAACAAATACATGAAAAATAAACTACAACTATTAATATGGTGTTTTACACTTGTTGGTGGAGTCCTCTTTGCGCAAGATAAACAACTCAAAAAGGCCAACAAGAAGTACAACAATATGGAGTATATCGATGCCTTGGATATGTACACTGATTTGGCAAAAAGTGATAACGCCACTACCGAAGTGTTTCAAAAACTAGGAGATATCAATTATTTTAATGCCAAATATAAAGATGCAGCAGATTGGTATGCCAAAGCGTTTGCTTTGGATAAAAACCAGCCAGCAGACTACAGTTTTCGATATGGACAAGCGCTCAAATCTATTGGGCAAATAGAAAAAGCAGATACCTATTTGAATAATTATTACCGCAGAAATGCAGCCAAATACATCCCAAGCACGTCGTATATGAGTGCGATAGAAAAGGCAAGTGGTCGCCATGCGGTGGAAAAAGTAAATTTTAATTCAAAATATTCAGATTATCCCGCATTTTTTAATCAAAAGCAGTTGTATGTAATTACTGCCGATCAGTCTAACAAAACAAATTTATGGAACGGAGAGCCAGCTTCTGACATCTATTTAGGGAGCGGATTGGATCCCATAGGAAAAAACATTAACACCAAATATAATGAAGGTTCATTAGTGATTACTAAAGATGGTCAGACCATGTATTTTACGCGTAATGATTATATAGAGAAAAAATTGGGAACCGACAGTCAAAAAATCACCCGACTCAAGCTTTTGCGCAGCGACAAAGTAGATGGGCAATGGTCCAAACCAAGAGATCTACCTTTCAACAGTAGCGAGTATTCAGTAGGGCATCCCGCCCTAAGTGGCGATGAAACAAAGCTATATTTTGTATCTGATATGCCTGGAAGTAAAGGAGGAACAGATCTCTATGAGTCCGAAATTTTTAGTGATAACTCCTATGGTGCACCTATAAATATGACAGCTTTCAATACTGTTGGTAACGAAATGTTTCCCTTTGTAGATGAAGAGGACACCTTTTACTTTTCGTCTAATGGTCACCCAAACCTAGGTGGATTGGATGTATTTTATGCTAAAACCAACGACGATGGGGCCTTCCAAAACATAAAAAATATTGGTCGCCCTGTAAATAGCGCGTTTGATGATTTTGCCTTTGTAACTAGTGGAGGCACAGGCTATTTTGCCTCTAACCGCGATAATCAGAACGATGATATTTACAGCTTTAATCAGTTGCAGCCTTTGGAAGATCCGTGTAAAGTACGCTTTGAAGGGGTAGTATCAGATAAAAAAACAGGAGAGCCCATTCCAAATGCAGATGTACTATTTATAAATGGTTTGCTTAATGAAGTGGGGCGTGTGAAAACGGATGCGCAAGGCCGCTATGGTTTTGATGATGAAAAATGTGGAAATGTGAGTATCATTCGTGCCAATGAAAAAGATTATTTCGCCAACGAGGTTTTAGTGTCTGGTGAAGAAGGTGGTGTGGTGTCTACCAATATTCCATTGAACGTACAACGCGTAGAGGTCGTTCAAGAAAAAACCGACCTGGCCATTTTCTTAAACCCGATTTATTTTGATTTGAACAAATCATTTATACGATCAGACGCCAAAATAGAACTCGAAAAAGTTGTAAGCATCATGAATCAAAATCCAAACTTGGAAGTTGATGTCCGCTCACATACAGATAGTCGAGCCTCAGATGCGTATAATATGGCCTTGTCAGAAAAACGAAATAGAGCAACAATTCAGTATTTAGTTGATCGTGGTATCAGTCGTTCTCGACTTACAGGGAAGGGGTATGGAGAAACACAATTGGTAAATCATTGTAGTAATGGCGTGAAATGTTCCGATTGGGTACATGAACAAAACAGACGTAGTGAGTTTATCATTACGAGAAGATAAAATAACACTTAAGTTTTCATAATTATTAAATTAGTCACCGTACAGTTTTTTATAAGTGTTGAACTGTACACAAAGCCTGTCCATTTGGACAGGCTTTTTTTTTACTGAAATATCCGTCCGGAACTTGCTTCAAGACCTATTCTTAGGGTCTACAAAGCGTCTAAAAAGAGCAACCCAATGCCCTAATAAGCACCTAATTTATATTATTTGTTTTATTTGGTTCATTTAAAACCGCATTTTCAATCTGTTTTGTTTGTTTGAATAAAAAAGCTTTAGAGTTTTCTAAGGTTTTTTTATTTTATTACTATTTTTTTTATTTATCCCTATAAAAAATAGGGTATAAAATGATTATTTAATAAATTTTTATATTTAAAGGCCTTTTTTTATAGGGGTTAATTAATTTTTAGATATTTTTGAGCTTTAAAATAAAAACTAATTAATTATGAAAAAAGTAGAAGCCATCATTAGAAAATCAAAATTTTCTGAGGTCAAAAAAGCCTTACATGAAGTGGGTGTAAATTTCTTTTCTTACTGGGACGTCACTGGATTAGGTAATGAAAAAGAAGGTCATGTGTATCGAGGTGTAGCTTACAGCACAAGCGATATCCAACGCCGTTTTTTATCAATAGTCGTCAATGATGATTTTTTGGATGTAACCATTAAAGCCATTCTTGAAGCTGGTGCAACTGGCGAAGTGGGCGATGGAAAAATATTTGTAAGCAATATCGCTGAAGCCTACCGCATCCGTACCGGAGAAAAAGGTGGAGAAACTTTAAATTAAATCAAACCAGAATAACTTTTAAGACAATAAATTATGGAATTAATAGCCAATAATGTATGGATGATGATCTGTACAGCTCTCGTATTTTTTATGCACACAGGTTTTGCCTTTTTAGAAATTGGCCTCACTCGCAAAAAAAATGCCATCAACATATTATTTAAAAATATTTTTATTATAACAACAGGCCTTTTGCTTTATGGAATTGTTGGATTCAACTTAATGTACCCTGGATTTGCTGAAGGTGCTTTAGGAATTTTTGGATTTGCAGGATTTGGATTAGAAGCACCACTAGTCAATGGGGCTTTGGACTTGGCCTACAATGAGGGCTATACCTATTGGACTGACTTTTTGTTTCAAGGCATGTTTGCTGCAACTGCGGCTACCATTGTTTCTGGAGCTGTTGCTGAACGTATGAAAATTGGACCCTTTATGATCTTTACAGTTCTTTATGTAGGGTTTATATACCCAATTTTAGGATCTTGGAAATGGGGTGGAGGATTTTTACAACAGCTAGAAACGCCATTTTATGATTTTGCAGGATCTACCCTTGTACACTCAGTTGGGGGTTGGGCTGCGCTTGTTGCAGTCATCCTTTTGGGTGCACGTATCGGAAAAATTAAAGACGGAAAAGTACAAGCAATCCCTGGGCATAATATTCCACTGGCCACTGCTGGGGTACTTATACTATGGTTGGGGTGGTTTGGTTTTAATGGTGGCTCGGTGCTTTCTGCCGATCCTGAATTGACATCTCTAACGTTGGTAACTACCTGTATAGCCGCTGCTGCTGGAGGTGTTTTTGCGGCCATCGCTTCAACTGTTGTATTTAAAAATTTAGACCTAACGATGTTCCTTAATGGTATTTTGGGTGGTCTTGTAGGAATCACTGCCGGTGCCGATCAAATGAGCCCTGCAGATGCTGTTTGGATTGGTGCGATTGCTGGAATCCTTATTGTTAGTGCAGTATCGCTTATCGATCGCTTGAAACTTGATGATCCTGTAGGTGCTATTGCTGTACATTTGGTATGTGGTATCTGGGGAACCCTCGCTGTGGGAATCTTTGGCGCACTTGCCTCTACAGATCAATTTGTAAGTCAATTAGTAGGCGTTGGAGCATATGCAGTTGCATGTATAGTATCTTCCATCATCATAATTGGTGGCTTGAAAATTACTCTTGGTATCCGGGTCAGTGAAAAAGAAGAAGTACAAGGACTAGATATTCATGAACACGGTATGAGTGCCTATTCTGAGTAGTGCTATTAATTAATTAATTTGTATTTTTGGTCCTCATCTTTATTACTAAGGTGAGGACCTTTTTTAATCAAATAAACCATGGCACGCAGCAAAATAAACCTTAAAGAATTAGCTTCAATTTTAGGGGTATCGATTTCAACAATTTCAAAAGCGTTGAATGATAGTCATGAAATAAGTGACGCTACAAAAAAACGCATTGTTGAATTAGCAAAATTGCACAATTATCGTCCAAATAAAATAGCTTTGGGGCTAAAATCGGGGCGTACCAACACCATAGCTGTAGTGATTCCATCGGTTCAAAATAGCTTTTTTGCACGTGCTTTGTATGGAATAGAGAGTGTTATTTCTCAAACAAAATACAGCACCATTGTGTGTTTGACCAAAGAGTCTTATGACAAAGAAGTGGATAATTTTGATATGCTAAGCAATGGCGTCGTCGACGGTTTTATTGTTGCAGTTTCCGAGGAAACTCAAATGCTAAAAGATTTTAGTCACTTTGAAAATGCAATCACTGACGAAAAATCTTTGGTGATGTTCGATAGAGTTATTGATTCTATTCCTTGTACCAAAGTGACTACCAACGATTATACAGCAATCTCTGAAGCCACTCAAAATTTGATTAAATCTAACAGGAAAAATATTATTTTGTTGTCTGCGATAAACAATCTAAACGTTGGCAAACAACGGACAAAAGGGTATAGAAAAGCCATTCAAGAAGCAGGGTTAGAACCTGTCGTTTTAGAATCAGATCGTAATGGGATTGTTGAAGTATTAAAGAGCCACATTGAAAACAACCCTGTTGATGCAGTGATTGCACTTGATACAGATGCATCATTTGCGTCCTATAAAGTTGCCCGTCAATTTGGAAAAAAAATACCTGAAGACATGGCAGTAATTGGATACGTTAGTGAACGCATGGCGCCCTATCTAGCACCCGAGCTCACAACGATCAATCAGCATAGCTATACGATGGGAAAAACAGCTGCAACATTACTATTGGAGCAGCTCGAAAACAAGTCCAATAAAAATCAAAGTGTTGTGATTGATTCTACGCTTTCTGAACGAGATTCTTCCTAAAATAAATTAAAAAATTAGCGTTTTATCAGTTTATGTACTGAAGTGTCTTGTCCATTTTTTAGAGTCAAAATGTACAAACCACTAGCAAGCCCATCTGTAGTAATCCTTGCCTTAGCATTACTAAAAATCAATACTCCTTTTTTGATGAATTGCCCCAATTGATTGTGTATTTCAAAATGGGTTTCAAGTTCGGGATACTCACTTGTAATACTAATATGGTCTACAAAAGGGTTTGGAAACACAGCCCATTCTCCTATTGATGGCTCATTGGGGTTTAAAGTTTCATCATAGCAACTCGCGTCAACCTTATAATTGCTTTTCAGCAGTTCATTAATTTTTGACTCTGTAAAACTTATATTGGTAGAATTGTCCAAAAATGTGGCATCAATTTGAGAGTCTGACGCTCCCAAAAAGTCCTGAAAGAGTGTAGCAAAAGTGGTGCGATAATCAAATTGAACAGATTCGACCTGAAAATTATTGTCGCTTGTGGCTTCACTCAAATCAACATTAATTCCAGAAATCCCACTTCGGACTGGGTTACCAAAAACAAACATTGGAGCTACTTCTCCATGATCTGTTCCTAAACTTCCATTTTCTTTGGCTTTTCTTCCAAATTCAGAAAAAGTTAGCCCCACAATATCATTACCAATAGCATCTGCATTGATGTCTTGCATAAAGGCCGATACGGCTTCTGATAATTGAGATAACAAATCGTTGTGTGTTCCTAAAATATCACCTGTAGCTTGATTTTGTGCATTATGCGTATCAAACCCGCCAAGAGTCACTAAATAGACTTTGGATTGCATGTTGCCACGAATCAATCGGGCAACGGTTTTGAGTTGGTTGGCCAAATTTGAGTCTGGATATGATGCAAGATTTGATCCCGCATTAAATGCATTTGAAATTGTTTCGGAGTACTGGTTAGATAAAGCATCTGTGTCAATGATATATTGAAGTTCTGTTCCATAATCAGAATTTGGAATATTTGCTGGAGCTTCGCCTGCCAATCCACTTAAAACAGAATAAAAATTTTCTGCATCTTGACCATTTATATTAATTGCCAAACCATGTTCTACAACACCATGAAAACCAAGATTAAGACTAGGAGAACCAATTTGTATCCCAAGCGGAAATGTTGTTGGGATGAATTGATTATAGTGTTGTTCCATAAAACGCCCTATCCATCCACTGCTACTCCCATTGGCCCAACCACTACCATCATTGCCTGTTGAATAAATATCTTTAGAAGCAAAATGACTTTTGTTCTGGGAGGGGTAACCCACTGATTGAATGATCCGCATTTGATCTTGAGCAAAAAGCGTTTGAAATCCAGATAGAGCAGGGTGCAAAGCTATATCTTGGTTGGTGCCTTGAATACTAGAATCTATAGCACTTAATGGTAAATATTGTGAGGCGGAAATATATATGTTAGGTCTTAAGTTTTGATAATCTGTAAAAACATTAATCGGGATAACAGTATTTAATCCATCATTTCCACCGGAAAGCTCGATAAGTACAAGTTTACGATTTGTAAAATCACAATTGAAGATACTATTGGCCAATTTGAGCGAGGCCTGTACTTGAAAAGGCATCAAACCTATGGCCGATGCTGTACTCGTAAGTTTTACAAATTGTCTTCTTTTCATCATCTAAGTTTTACATCAATTGAAATTCTGCAGCGTTTAACATTTTTGTAAATAAAGCATCCAATCGAATGCGCACTTGAACAGCATTCCCTGTTTGCAAATACTCATACCAAGCTGAATTCCAATACGAAGGATTGAGGTCGTTGAGTACAGACATAAAATATTGAATTCTATCGTTGTCAATCGATTCACAATACAAGAGCTCGGCCATATCACTAACAAGGGTATATGCATCACTTGCAAGGCTAAAAACTCCAGAATTTTCGACAAAATCAACAGTATCAAATTGCACCCAAATATTTGTATTTGGGGCGTTTATTTTATTTTTTCCAGAAATAAAGGATTCAATGAGTTTGTATCGCGCAATTACAGTATTGGACGAAAACCAACTGCGGTCAAAATTTGGAGTTTGATAATCTGCGGGGTATCCTGCTACTGTATCTGGCGAAAAAGGGTTGATACTACATCCTGGAAAAAAACTAAAGTAGCAAAAGGAATGATGAAATTTATAAAAATTGATTTGATCTGTGGTGTAACTAGGAGTTGGGCTGTAGGAAGCTTCTGGATTTGGAAGTTGAAGTTGTAATAGATTGATCATCTCACTCAACATTTGAATTGGATTTTTGACAATACTGCCAATAATTTGATCAGTACTATCACTGTCATCTTCATCAAAAAAATGTTGTGATTTTAAAAGTGTTTTGGTGGCTTCCAAAAGTGAAAAATTTGACGTCATAAGTTGATTGGCCAGCGGAGTAATGATATCATCTTCTACGTCCTGACTCCATTCACTTTTTACAAAAAAACGATAAAGCTTACGGCAGTAGGCTTTTGCGGTTTCTGGCTGTGTAAAAACCATATCAATATAATTTTCAACTTCGTTGTGGATGTCACTTTCGGTACTTCCACCTGCAATAGTTGTACCGCCAAACGCATTTGAAAAAGTTTTTGGGTCACTATCGTGCTGAAACGTATTGATAAAACCCATAGGAATACCAGTGTCGGGATCTAGTGTGTCGCGAAGTGGTTTCATTTTTATTCCTGAAAAAACTTTCGCAGTTTTTTGAATATCCTCTTCTGTATAATTGGTGTAATCTCCATCGCCAATTTGTGGTCCTTTTAGGATTGTAAATAACTCTAAAAATTCTCGCGCATAATTTTCATTTGGATTATTTTTATTGTTGGTGGTATTATCCAAATAGTTTAACATCGCATTGTCAAAAGTGATTTTTTTGGCCAATGTTTTTAAATTACCATAGGCATAATAATCAAGTAAACGCAAGTAATCGTAAAAATAGGATGATTTTCCAACACCATTATCTTTTGAAACTGTAAAGGTGGTGTGTAGAAAAAATATCAGTTTGTGTTTTAAGCTATTTTGTTTCAGGCTATTGTACCACCACCATCCGTATACAATACCACGCTTGCGTCCTTGACCTTTTGGAAAATCTGCTGGCGTAGTATTTGGTGTATGTAACCAAAAATCATCAATAATACCATTATTATCTGGTTTCCAGTCGTAAGGATGTTCCCAAAATACATTGGGTTCTTGAATCAATTCGTCCAAAGCTTGAGTTGGTGTAAGTCCAGAAAAGTAGTCTAAAGTCGTTTTGTTGTAGTGAAAACAACTACGCCTAAGAAGGTGTTTGGCTTTTCGAATACCTAAAACGGTTGTTGATGGACTTAATGATGGCATATTCAAATTTAATTAAAATATAATTATTAAGTTGTTAAATTAAAAAAAACCCACACAAGGTGGGTTTTTAATAATAGATGTTTTGTGATTTACAGTAATAATAACTCATTGACAATAACTTCTGTGGTGTAGCGTTTTTGCCCATTTTTATCTTCGTAGCTTCGTGTGCTTAGTTTTCCTTCAATAGCAACTTCTTTACCTTTTGTAACATATTGTTCAATGAGATCTACGGTTTTGTTCCATGCCACCACATTGTGCCAATCGGTTTTGGTGTGTTTTTGACCGTTCTTGTCTTTGTAATGCTCGTTGGTTGCCAACGAAAATTTTGCTAGTTTTTTACCACCCTCTAGAGTGATAATTTCTGGGTCGTTGCCCAAGTTTCCAATTAACTGTACTTTGTTTCTAAGTGTGTTCATAATTTTTGTTTTAATATTTAACAGTTATGCAATCGAACTTTTCGACACCACAAATCTACAGACCAAGCCATTGTTTAATCGGTAGTTTGTTGTTTACTTTCATTTGTAATCGTTTGTTGTCGTTTGTAAATGAATATTTTTTTATAGCTTTATAAAAAATAAAAACCCATGAGTTCCAAACAATGTCCAGAATGTGGTGACAAAATAGTTGGCCGCACCGATAAAAAGTTTTGCAGTGATGGCTGCCGCAATACCTACAACAACCGCATGAATAAAGATCAGAAAAATTTGATGCGAAATATCAACAATCGCTTGCGTAAAAACTGGCGAATTTTAGAACAGCTCAATCCCGATCATAAAACAAAGAAATCTAGAGCCCAACTTATAGCGCTGGGTTTCGATTTTAATTATTTTACAAGTATTTATACAACAAAAGCAGGAACGACCTATTATTTTGTTTATGACCAAGGATATCTTCCTCTGGAAAATGATTTTTTTGCCCTAGTCAAACGCGATTAACCCTTTTTTTTGGCTCATAAAAAGTTCTGTTTTTTTCAAAAAAAATTCACTCTAACTCCAAAATTGACGTTTTTGCGTTTTTTTTGAACCAAAAGTGCTTCAAAAACAGCTGTTTTTAGCTGCTTTTTTTGATCTATTTTTCCCGAATATTACGTCAGATGGCCGTTTATTACGTCAAATGGCCGTTTGTTACATGACGCTTGTAGAATGTGTTAATGCGCCGTATGTTTACAACAGTAATTTATTTTACTACATTTTTTTAAAAGTTAAATTGGTTAATTTGAAAGAGCACCCTCTCAGGGTGCTTTTTTTTGTTTTATATTTTCAAAAAAAATCCACTACATTTGGATCTTCAAAATAATAAGCTCATGACATCAAAATATACAGTATTTTCATTTTTCTTTTGTTGCGCATTTCAATTTGGTTTTGCACAATCCAATTCAGATCTACTCAACCATTATAAAGCATACTACGCCCAAATGCAAAAGCAAGGCGACGTTCAAGGAATTATCAATGCCATGACGCACCTTATGGTATTGGAACCCAACGAAGCCAGACAAGACACTCTAGCAGCATTGTATATGAATGAAGGGAAATACGTTCAAGCCCTAAATATTTTGGGGATTCAAAAACAAGACACCGATTCGGATATGGCAGTTGAGGTCAAGGCAGTCAGTTTGAAATCATTAAACGAGCCCGCTCGAGCTTTGGAGCATTTTGAGGTTTTGTTTCAGCGCAATCCTAGTGTAGGTCTAGCCTATGAGTTGGCAGATTTGAAAATTCAAATTGATGACTTGGTTGGCGCAAACTTGAGTATCACCTATGGAATTGCCAATAGCTCAGACGAGATGATGAAGCCCTATTATGAAACACAAACGCCCTATCAAGTGCCAATAAAAGCAGGGTTTTTATATCTAAAAGCTATTGCTAAGTTTAGAGAAAATCCTGATTCAAATCATGATGTGGCTGTTGCAATTTTGGACGAAGCGTTGACTATGGCTCCAGAATTTAATCTTGCCCTATTGGCCAAAAATGCTATTTCTAATCAAAAAGAAGCTAAAGAAAAGCAATAGTTTACAAGAGTTCATAAAAAAAGCCGCAAAATATTTTGCGGCTTTTTTTGTTCTTAAAAATGATTTACCATATTCTCACACGATCTTCTGGTGCAAGGTACATCCCATCGCCTTCATTGATATCAAAGGCATCATAAAAAGCGTCGATATTTTTGAGGGGTTGGGTGGCTCTATAAATTCCAGGTGAGTGTGGATCAGTTTTGATTTGAGTACGTAGTGCGTCTTCTCTTGTGAGTGTGCGCCAAACGGTAGCCCAAGACATAAAAAAGCGTTGCTCTGCAGTAAATCCATCGATAGGTTCTGGACGCCCATTTTCTTCAAAGAAAAGTTGCAGTCCGTCATAAGCACCTAGTACACCGCCAAGATCTCCAATGTTTTCTCCAAGTGTAAATTTACCATTGATAAAAACATCGTCCAATACTTCAATTTTACTGTACTGTTCTGCCAGAGCATTGCCTCGTTTTTCAAACTCTTTGAGGTCTTCTTCGGTCCACCAATTATTAACGTTTCCATCACCGTCAAAACGTGCTCCAGAATCGTCAAAAGCGTGTGAAATTTCATGTCCAATAACAGCGCCAATTCCTCCATAGTTTACCGCTTCATCGGCTGTGTAGTTGTAAAATGGTGGTTGTAAAATAGCAGCAGGAAAAACAATTTCATTATTCAATGGATTGAAATAAGCATTTACGGTTTGTGGTGGCATACCCCATTCCGATTTATCAACAGGCTGTCCAATTTCTGCAAGGTTCTTTTTTAGGCCCCATTCGGAGACTGCTAGCATATTTTCTGCAAAACTATTGCCTTCTTTTATGTTGAGTTCTGAATAATCTTCCCATTCGTCTGGATAGGCAATTTTCACAGTAAACTTATCGAGTTTTTCTATGGCTTTAGCTTTTGTTTCTTCTCCCATCCAATCCAATTTTTCAATACGCAATTGGAACGCTTTGATGACATTTGCAATCATTTTTTCGGCCTTTGCTTTGGCTTCAGGTGGAAATTTTGCTTCAACATAAAGTTTTCCAATGGCTTCACCAACCGTTCCACTCACGGTGCCTAGTGCTCTTTCTTCAGCATCGCGTTGTACTTTAGCACCACGCAGGGTTTTACTGTAAAATTCCCAATTCGCTTTTTCAATTTCTGTAGTAAGATAACCAGCAGCATTATCGAGAGTACTCCATGTCATTAATGTTTTTAAATCGTCAATTGAAGTTGAAGTAAGAAAACTATTCAGTTCTGCCATATATTTTGGTTGCATAACAATAACTTGCTCTGGAATTTCAGAAACTCCAAGATCTTTCATGAATTTAGTCCAATCAAATGCAGGTGTCATTGCGTTGAGTTCTTGTACGCTTTTTGGGTTATTAAAGTTTCTTATGTCTCTACTTTGTACTTTATCCAATCGTGGTGTTGCCAATTGTGTTTCTAGTGCTAGAACTTTCTCAGCTGAAGCTAGAGCGTCCTCTTTGGAATAGTTGATAAATTCAAACATACGGGCAACATGTGCTACATACTGTTGTCTGATTTCTTTTGTTTTTTCGTCTTGATCTACATAATAGTCACGTTGAAGTCCTAGTCCACCTGGATATACCCAAGCAATATTGGTGCTACTGTCATTCAAATCTGCGTTGGCACCAATTCCAGCAAAAGGAGCAGAAACACCAACGGTAGAAGCATAAACTGTTTGAAGATCAGAGAGGTTCTGAATGTCATTAATAGCTTTCAAGAGTGGTTGAATTGGTGATATACCTGCCTTATCTCTTGCTATGGTATCAAGTTCAGATTCGAACACAAGAAGCGCTTTTTTTTGGTCTGTACCATCTGCATAGGTACCAAGCTCTTTGGAAGTCGTAATGATGTCTAAAACATCTTTTCGAGTCGATTTTCTTAAAACACCAAAACCGCCCCATCGTGATTCGTCATCTGGAATGGTGTTTGTTTTTACCCAATTCCCATTAACATAGTCGTAAAAGTTGTCCTTTGGGTCAACACTAGTGTCCATGTTTTCCAAGATAATTCCCGGAATTTTTTCCATGTTACTTGTGCTTTTAGCATCATTCTTACATGCAATGATACCAAAAAAGCCAAGTAAAGCGATAAAGATTTTTTGTTTGAAATTCATAAAATGTATTGATTTGATTATAGATTAGTTTATTGTTTCTGCGTTTAAGAAACAAAATTTGTTACAGAACCACAAAAAAAATCACATATACACCACTTCTTGAAACACTTCACAAAACCCTATTCAGCGATATTTTGCGTAGATTTTTCGTATATTTTATTGATTTGGCGCACAAGATTTTGATAGGCTGAGAGTATATTTTGGCGCGCAGTCTTTATAAGTTCTTGAGATTCTTGAGCATTGAAAATTTCATTGTAAAGATACAGTTCGGTTTCAAGAACTTTTAGTCGAGCCCATGTGGTATTGGTATTAAAAATCTCTGGGGCATTAAGCTTTAAATCTTTAAAGTAAGTTTCTATTCTTTTTTCATTTTCTTGGAAACCGTTAGCTATATTTTTTTCTAATTTTTCAATCTCTTTTTGAAGCATAAAAAATGATGTCCATTGATCCAATTCAGCTAAAGCGGCATCATCAATTTCTAAAATAACACTATTTTTTGTAGAAGATTTTAATTCAGTAACAGGTGAATTATTGGCGATTGTGTTTTCAATATTTGAAACCGTATTTTGATCAGATTTACAGCTCAAGAAAAGCATCAAAGACAAAAAACTAATCATAAAAAAAATGTTACATTTGATATCGTTAAGAAACATATTTACACAAAAAATTGATATAAACAAATATGATAAATAATTATTTATTTTACTAAGAATAGTTTTTTTTAGTCCAAATAAATTCAGAATCCCAATTGTTACAATAGAAAATAATGAAAAATCAATCTAAACATCTCATCATAGGCGCTTCGGGTCAGATTGGATCTGTGCTTACGGCTGCACTTCGCCACCTGTATGGTGCATCTGCAGTTGTAGCAAGCGATATCAAAACACCAACTATGGCGTTGTTGGATCAGGGCCCTTTTGAGTCGATTGATGCAACTGATTTTGATCAGCTATTGACCATTGTCAAGACCCATAAAATAGACACGGTATATCTTATGGCAGCAATGCTGAGCGCCAATGCCGAAAAGCGCCCAGAAAAAGCATGGGATTTAAATATGTCCTCGCTGTTTCATGTCTTGAATTTAGCAAAATTAGGCCATATCAAACATGTATTTTGGCCTTCAAGTATTGCAGTTTTTGGGCCATCATCACCAAAAATTAAAGTCCCTCAACAGACCATAATGGAGCCCACTACGGTTTACGGTATCTCTAAACTGGCAGGGGAACGCTGGTGTGATTATTATCACAAAAATTATGGAGTAGATGTTCGAAGTTTGCGTTTTCCTGGACTTATCAGTTGGCAATCTTTGCCAGGTGGTGGAACAACGGATTATGCGGTTGATATTTTTCACAAAGCGATTGCCAGTGAAACTTTTGAATGTTTTTTGTCAGAAAATACAGCCCTACCAATGATGTATATGGACGATGCAATTCGAGCCATTTTAGAATTGATGAATGCCAATGTTAATTCTATTAAAATAAGATCTTCTTATAATTTATCGGCAGTGAGTTTTACACCAAAAGAATTGTATCACTCTATAAAAAAATTCCATCCAAGTTTTGAAATTCGATATGCTCCAGATTTCCGTCAAGCTATTGCCGATAGTTGGCCAGACAGTATTGACGATTCTTTCGCACAAAAGGAGTGGGGTTGGCGCCCAAATTTTGATTTAGATGCTCTGGTGAAAGACATGTTTATGCACCTTTAAAATATAAAAAAACCCACTCAAAAGAGTGGGTTTTTTGTGGTACCTCCAGGAATCGAACCATACATTTAAAATAATGATAATCAAAAACTTACAAATTAATGTTGTTCTTAATAAGAACAATATTATCCTATTTTTATTCATAAATTGTTCTTTATAAGAACAATTTCAAAGTTCAAGAACAACCTTGTTTATTTAAGTAAATTTAATAAACATTTTCTCCATTTTCTTACGTTTTCCAATTTCTTCTATACTTATATACAGATGGTAAGGAAAATCCACACTTATCCGTTCCTATGAGAGTAGGTGAAGAAGGTATAATCAATCAGTTTTAATAATGTATAACATCAATTTGATGTAATGGGTATTTCATATGAAATCAGTAGGTATAATGATAAGAAGAAGGAAGAGAACTAATAAGAAAATATTAGATAAAGAAATTACAACCCTTCACTCAAAACTTAAAAAGAGAGATACTATAATCACTCATTACACCACAGAGAAAGATTATACAAAAGGAAACTATCACTCACACCTCATCATCCAATATAACGATGATAAGAACCTCTACAATCAACTAAATAACTTCATAGGAGGAAATAGTTGGGAAGTAGATAAAAAGGGTTTAGATAAGGTTAAAATCAATAATGGTAAATGGGGAGAAATCCATACTCATCAGATATGGAATGAAGATGGTTTTAAAGGATATATGAATAAACACGAATTAACTAAAACACTATACTAATGGAAAACTATTACGATAACTCTTCTAATTGGGTATTTGATTCAGATGGTAATTATCTGTATTCACAAAGAAGAACTCTAAATCCAAATATTGAAAGAGATGGAATGTTTGTTTCAGATACTAAAAAAGAACAAGAAGAGTATTTGGAATACTTATATAGAAAGGAGAACAAACTATGAAAAGAGTAAAACCAACGGATAAAAACATTTCACCCAACCAGAGAAGGTTGAGGTTGATGGAACTTAGTGGAATTCCACTTACAGAAATCCAAAAGAAAAGATTATTGAGTGAATCAGTTTCAATGGTTCTACCTCCACCAAAACACGAAAGAGATAGAGTTCAGAAATCAATGATATGGAATGGAAATGATATATCAGATATTGAAGATGAGGTTGAAGAGGATGAAGTTGATTTAGATGAAATTCTTCATGAACTCGGATACTATGATGATGAGGAATCAGATGATTTAAGAGAGGATTTTACCGATGAGGTAGAAGAAGATGATTCTATATCAAATATGAGTAGAGAAGAGTTAAAACAGATGATTCAGAACATTGTATTGGATACTATGGAAGAGGAAGATGATTTGAATGAAATCATTGAGAATATAACGAAAACATAAGAAGTATATATTTATATATATGGGAAAACAAAAGAAGAATTACTATATAAAAAAGGAAAAGAAAACTCCTTCTAAATGGATTCAGAAAGAAGGAACTAATTGTGATGATATAACCTTTACAAATGGTGAAATAGAAATTGATTTCGATACTTGGATAAACTTAGAATACAAATAACACTTAAAAAGGAACAACACTATGGAAAGAATCTCATCAGAAGAATTATGTAACATCTACGGAGTTACCAAAAGAACACTTTACAATTGGAGGAAACACAAGAACCTTCCAATGTTAGAAATATCACCTCAACATCAATATATCTATAAAGAAGATTTGATTAGTTGGGAGAAATCGTTTATACACTCGTAATAATTAGTTTCATTTTTCATCGGAGAGAGAGGGTTATCGTATGATAATCCTTTTTTTTTGAGTAAGAAAATATGTTCTTTTATTATTTCCCTAAATTTTTGGGTATAAAAAAGGAGTGAAAATCACTCCTTAATATTATTTAATATTTAATTAAAATTATTTATTTATTAGAGATAATAATTCATTAAACTTTTCCATATTAACTTCAAAATAGTGGTTTTCAAAATCAATAGGTTTATCTCCATATTTTGATATTTTTTGTGATGTTAAAAATCTAACAACATTTACACCATCACTTTCAGTTTTCTTAAATTTAAAAATCTCATTATCTCTATCTCCTTTTTCAAAAAGAAATTTCAAATTTTCATAACAACTTTGATATTTTTTATCTCTATTCAATGAATCTCCATAAGTACCCATTAAAACTTTCAAATCTAATATACCATCTAAAGTTTCTAACTTCAATAATTCTTCTTTTTCAAATAGATAAACATTATAATTAATGAAAGTATACCAATCCTCTCTTATTGATGGATATTTATACCTTCCCCCAACTGTTTCAATTCCAAAACCAACATATTCTTCTCCTTTATAGGTAACTTTTATAACACCCCATTCATTAAAATTTTGAGGTGTTCTACTTTTAGATTCAGTATTTGTTGAATTGTATTTTTCATTAATATCAATATAACCAACATCTTTACCAACTCTTAAATATCCTTTTCTTTCTTTCCATTCTTCTTTATCAAAATCCCATCCACTAACATCATCTCCAATAACCCAACTTTGAAATTCTCCTATAATTAAATCTTTTTTAGTATTAACTCTACTTTGAGAATAAACACTTAAACCCATAAAAAGTATTAGTAATACTGATAGTTTTTTCATCTTTTTTTTTTACAATTATACTTCAAAGATAAGTTTTTTTATTTGTGTTTAAAAATAGGATTATCATTTAGTTGGTAATCCTATTTTTATTCAGTGAGGAAATCTATTCCTTTAATCTTTTTCTCTTTGTAGAGTTTACACCACTCTTCAAATCCATTAAATGATTTATTTAAACGAACTAACTTCTTAATGATATTTGGTTCTATATAACTCTTCAATACCTTTTCTAATTCCTTCTTATCAGTTATATTAGATGTAAGTTGGTTATCGTATTCATTCCAATAATCATCTGAATCAGTTAGTTTATTCAATCTTAATCTAACATTCTTATCCGTTCCTATGTATGGAGAGAATAACCTACCCTTCAATCTCATTGTTATACTCCAACTATTATTTCTAATACCCCAATCTTTAGGTTTACCACTAAAAGAAAGAGATATGGTAGGAACTAAATCAGAATGTAATTCAATGATGGAATTAAACATTTCTGTTTGTTCTTTCTTCCAATCATTCAATTCAATTCTTTTTCTATCATAAGTTTCTTTAAGAGATTTAAGATGTTTCTCTCTTTTTTTGATTTTAGAATATAGTTTTTGATAATCTAACTTATCCTTTTTAAGTTGATGAGGTAGTTGATTGAAACTATTCTCATTCAAATAAATCAACTCCTTTACCCTTTTTTCTTTCATAAATCAAATATACAAATAATACCATACAATAAAGTAATATTATATGTAGGGTATGTTGATTCGTATATTAGTATTGTTATGAGGGGATGAGATTTGAACCCTCAATAAAGAAAAGAGAATCAACTAATTATTGAAAAACCGAGTGGGTACAAAACACAAATTAAATTATGAGTAAAACAAGTAAAAATGAAGGATTGATTAACAACGATAATCAACCTCAACAACAACCATTTGATGTGGTAATGAATGAACACTTTGGTAAGTATCAATCCAAAGGATTCAGTAAAAATTGGTTCATTCCAATAGTGAAAGAACAATCCTTAGTTGATGAAATAATCTCAATATATACCAATAGTAAAGATAGTTGGGATGTTAATTATGGGTTAGGTAAAAACTTTCCAAAAAACATCCTATTGGAAGTTAATTCTGATGATGATGGAAACTTAACATCAATTTATGTTCTCTATTCAAAAGGAGGAAAACTTTACAGAGTTGTTTCACAAAAAGATTACGGAGTAATTAAAAGTAGAATGGAACTCAAAAACAAAAAATATGTTCCTTATGGTAAATGTGATTTAGTTCCATTTGATGGTATAGTTGATGAGTATGATGGGGGTGATTTAGTTAAATCGTTTTCCTATAAAAATGGTAAGAAAAATGGAAAGTGTGAAACCTTTTACAATTATGGTTATTCTGAAATCACTAACTATAAAAATGGTAAGAAAAACGGTGAATATATAAACTCAAAACATAATGTTAGAGGTGAGTATTTAGATAATAAAAAGATTGGTGAGTGGATGATTAAACCAAGTGAATTTGAAAATGAGATAGGGAAACACTATTCAATGAAATACTCATTGGATGAGTTGGGAGTTAATATTGATAAGTTTATTAGAGAACATTTCACAACTATCTACACTTATTCTCATAGTAATTCTGTAAAGGTGAATTATGTAAATAATATACTAAATGGTGAATTTGAATATGATGAATGGAGTGGAAACTTTAAGTATGGTTTATTAGATGGAAATATTATAATGAATAAAAGGGTTGGGTATGGTAATGTGTTTATGGAAGTATTCAATTATAAAGATGGTATTAAGGTTGGAACTTCTGTTCATTATGAATTAGAAGAAGGAAAAGAATCATTTGTATTCACTTCTTATGAAGATGGTTTAGAAAAGAAAAGAATTGAGGTAGTTGATGAATCTCACTCTTTACCATCAAAACTCACAGATATTACAAAACAATATCTCAATGAAGATTTATTCTATGATATCATAAAGAGTGGATTAGGTAAAAAAACAGTGAATGGGGAATTACATTTAGAGGATTTCCTAAACCATTGGAAAGTTTCACAAGTTCAAACATTCAAAATAGTGGATGGAAAAAAAACCACTTGTGAAGAATGGATATGGATATCTAAACAAGTTTTAGAATATGGAATGGGTGAGTATAGTGATTTTTGTACACGTTCATTTGAATATGAAAAGTATCTAATTGATGAATGTGGTTATCCTTATTACAATAAGAATGAATATGGGGATGGTACTTATGATTACGATATAAAACTACCAAATCAGTATGGAGGTAATACCTCTTACTACGTTGATGAGGAATTAAAACCACAGATATATACAATCTTCATCAAAGGAAATGAAAAAGAAACTCAACTTTTAATCAATAATGAGTTATTGGTAGATGAAAAAGTAGATGGTAAAGTAAATCCAATATTGGTGAATTATACGAAAGAACTTCTTACTCCATTCTCAAAAAATTTGAGTTCATTATATGAAGAAAATATGAGGTTATTAGAGTTGGAAGATAAAAGAGAAGAAGAAAAAAAACAAAAGGAAAGAGAAGAAAATGGTTTAACCCTTGATTCATTTCCAATAGATTAAAGATTATGAGAACTCCTAAGAATCAATAAGATTTAAGATGATGGATTGATATATTGTTCAGATAAACTATGGGAGAAACACTCTGTAACCATTCAGATGAGGTGTTTATCCCTTTATCTGATTAAACCAAATTATTTCAGATGAAAATGATAGGTTAATCACCCACCATTATATCTACGAACTCCATTGGAGATACTAAGGGTTGTTTCTCCAACTCCTTAACATACTCCTTACCGATTTTCTCTTCATAGATTCTTCGGAGTTCCTTTTTTCTTTCTTTACTTAATTTCATACTACTTTTTGTTGGGGTTGAAGATTCTTTTTAACCTTAGTGATTGTGTTAAGAGAAACATCACACAATTTTGAAACCTCAACACCTTTCATCCCCTTTTCTAAGTATTCAACTACTTTGGAGTGTTTAGTTAAGAACTTAAGAGTTGATTCCTTAGTATTTTGTTTTCTACCACTATATTTTTCTGGATTAGTTTTTTGAGTAATTCTAATCCCCTCCATTTGTCGAGATTTAATCATTGATTTCTCAAACGAACTCATTGTAGATAATATATTCAAAAGTAACTCAGAGAAGTAATCTTTTTCACCTTCATCATTTAAGTTTTGGAAGTTGGGGTTTCTACAAACAACTCTAACACCCTTCTCAGTTAGTTCCTTCCAAACTGATAACACAGAAAGAGTATCCCTTCCTAATCTATCGATTGAGTGAACCTCAATATGTTTGATAGTTCCATTATCAACTAACTTCTTTATTTTGTTTTTAACTATGTTTGGACGATTCCACAAATCAACCAATCCACTACATTTATCGATAATCACCTTATCGAATCCCTCTACATTCTGAATTTGTCTTAATTCACTCTGTTCCTCAGTTGAAACTCTTGATAAAAATACTTTCATAATTCGTAATATTAGGGTTATCAGTTTTATACCCTAAATATACGAAAATATATCCATATATACAACAATATAGGGGGTAAATTCACAAAATGAGAATAGTAAAATGAAGTATACCCTAAAATTGGGATATAGTGGGGTTAAAGTAACTCAGAAAGAACTTTTTTCTAAAATGGGTATTGGAGTGGTTTTTATATCGGAGTTGATTTTTTTCCCTATAGAAATAATAGGGTATTTATATTTAATACATCAAATGTTTTTTGGATGTATTTCTCCAACCTGATTGATTTTTATACTTGACAAAGAATATCTTTAAATCACTTTGATTGGGGTAATCAACAAAGTATATCTTTTTATCAGATTGGTTAGGATAATCTACAAAATACCACAAACCTTTATTACCATCAACTTGATTTGGATAATCTACTTTAAACACCTTTAAATCAGATTGATTTTCATACTTCACAACATAAACCTTTATATCAGATTGGTTTGGATACTTAACGGAGTAAACCTTCTGAGAGTATGATGTAATAGGTAAAATAAATAAAAGGATTAGAAGATTTTTCATAACTTTTTAACCTCTCAAACTCTTAGTGTTCTTATTTATTCTGTACATTTGATAAGTTTGAATTCCAGTTAATAAATTGTTTATTTTTATTGATGAGTTTACAGAATCTAACCCATCCTTAAGAAGTTGAACTGATTCCTCAGTTGTCGAATTTAATTCTTCCAAAGATGAAATGATATTTGTACCTAATTCTTTAATTTCGTTCATAATGTTATCTAACCCAACATTTATACTTCCCAACAGATTTTTAACGTCTCTGTCATGTTTAGAATCAAACATGTTGAGTTGGTCTAATTTTTCATATATCTCATAAAAAGTAATCATATCATCACTGATTAAGGACTGAACCATTTTTATTGAGTTAACTAATATTAAATTATAGACATATCCATCATCTTTCAAAATTCCTATATATTCAGTTATTTGTTTTTCGTTTAAAGGTTGGATATATAAACCGTCAAAATTTTTATCATTTAAAATATTATTAACAAAATCTTTAGTTGTTTTTAAATCCCATCCCGTTCTTTCTTTTAGTAACTTTACCACAACTAATGGGTTGTTGGGAAGATATTCCTCCAAATCTCCTAAAGAACTTTTAACACCTCCGTCATTGATACAGGTTACTAATTTTTCATATACACTTTGAATACTTTTTCTTTTGGTTTTTAAGTAGTTAGATATTTGTACAAATTGTTTAATGTAATCTCTATTAATCTCTATTATCTTACTTTGATTAATTTTAAGTAGTTTACCATAATCATCTCCTTCAACAATATCAACTTTACCATTACCATCCACATCAAGTTCTTTGAGTAAACCAATATATTCCTTTTTTTTGGTTATCTGTTTTTCATTAAATACTTCTTTTTCTCTTTCAATTTTTAGGTTTTCTTCTTTTGTTTTTTGAAGTCTATCTTTTTCCCTATCTAAAGTGATTTTTTCATTTAATTCAACTAATCTCTCAAACAATAAATTTCCTTTTTTGTTCGAGGGAAATTTATATTCACCATGTTTATCCATTTCAGGTTTTTTACCATAAAAACAAACCTTTTCTGTATCCATCTTAGTTGGAAATAAAAAATGTCCTAATTTGGTAATTTTTGAATATTTAATCGTGAATATAATTTCCCCCTTTATACTTTTATTTGAACTAAATAGACAGATATTTTCATCAGAAATTGTTTTCCATTTATCTATGGGTGTATTTAAATTTAAGTATGATTTGTTGTTTTCATAAAATAACTTTAAGTTTTCATGTAATATTATATCAAAATTCTCCATAATTTTTAAATAGTTATAATTGAGTTAAAATTTAAATGTTATCCTCTCAAGGATTTAGTATTCTTGTTAATTTTATATGTCTGATAAGTATTTATTAATGTAAGTAGATTATTTGTTTTTATTGATGAATCTATTTCTCCAAGTCTATTATCTAACATCTTAGTTGATTCTTCAGTAACATAACTTAAGTCATCAATAGAATTTACTATTCTATCTCCCATGTCTCTTATTTCATACATTAAACCTTTTATGTTTGAATTTAGTTCTGAAATACCTTTGTTGAGTGTAGTTAATTTCTGAGAAATTTCATTTTCCCAATTTGAGTTGTATATATTCAATTTATCAAACTTCTCGTAGATATCATAAAAAGTTATTTGGTCATCCTCAATTAACGAAACAATAAGGTTTAATGAGTTAATTAAAAGAAGATTGTAAGAGTGAATTTCATTTTCTAAAATCTCAATGTACTCATCTAGATCTTGTTGGTTTTGAACTTGTTTTATACAGTCAAAAATTAGTTGAAGATTACTTCTTTTTTGTTTGATGTAATTACCAACCTTGATGAATTGATGGGTGTAGTTTTCATTAAACTCTTTCCCTTTTTCAATTATTACCTTTTGATGTTTTTTTAAGAGATGATTAAATTCATTTTTATCTTCGATTATGTCAATAATTCCATTATTATCCTTGTCAAGTTTCGATATCAAATTATTTTGTTCCTCCTTGAGTTTTAACTCTTTGTCTTTTTGAGATTTAATTTTAGAAACTTCTATATCTACCCACCTCTGACAAAAGTTAAAGACTATATTAATGAGTTTTTTTAATAATATTTTTTCATTATCCCCAATCTTAAATTTCTTAAAAATTTCTTTTTTTGTGGTTGATTTGTTCGTGTATCCATCAATCGTTAGAAATTTATCCATTTGAAAGAAAAAGTTACTTTGACATTTGAAGGGATTAATAATGTGGTAATTACTTGTGTCTATTCCTAATAATTTATATCCAAACCCCCCATTAGAATAAGTGATTCTAAAGGAATAATTCTCAAAACTAAATTCATTGGAATCTAACTCAATAGAATTATGAACTTTGATTTTGAGATTAGATGTTTTATGTTTGAATTCCTTGAACAACTCTGTAGAATTTTGAGATATATATTCTTTACTACTTCCGTTTGAAATAAAATTATTTTCATTAATAAAATTATACATCAAATTATACCATTCTTCATAAAGTTTTCTATACTCTTCATATTCAAAATTTTCAAAATTAAAAAAACCTCCATCGTGAAGATAAATTTCATTAAACTTATCAAAAGAAGTCATAAGATTAGTGTTTTGGTTTCAATATTGTTTAAGATACTCCAGAAGGAGTTTTAGTGACACTCAAATATAATTAGAATTTATAAATTTTTTGTTGATAAATTTAAAATGGTTTCTTGTAACTGGGAAAATACTTTTTTCCAAAATGGGTATCGAAGTGGTTTATATACGGAGGTTAGTTTTTTTTCCTAAGGAACTTTTTTTCTAAAAAAACACCTCTGTGATATTTATAGTAAGAGGAATGAACCTCTATGAACTAAAATGAATAACATAATGGAAACAATAAACGAACACGAAATAGATGGTTTAATCCAAACCATGAGAGAAACAGGTATCAAAGGTTTAATGAAATACACAGATGTATTGGTATTAAACCACATGATGGAAAGAGGTTGGATTCCACCAATTGAAAAAAGAGATGAACTGATTAAAACTCTAAAAGGAGAATCAGATATGGAATATAACGAAATAATGAACCTTATTCAGAGATACGATGAGTGGAGGAAGTTTCTACCCTCTTATTCCTTGAGGTTGAATCAGAACCTTGATGGAATCAATAAAAGGATGAATTCTATAATTCCTTTCAAATATGTTGGGAACTCACCTAATAAAAGATTGATTGGATTTGTGGTTGAGGGGAGTGATATCAATATCTATGATGGAATAGGAAACAAACTGATATTATTAGGTTCAGTAGATAAGAAGAGTTGGAGTATCAGTTGGGGGAGTAATTCTTTACTTCAACAAGAACACACCTCATATATAACCTCATCAGTTAGAAAACTTAAAGAACAAACGATTGTATAATGGAAGATAAGTTTAACGAATACATAGAAGGGTTAGAATCCCATAGATGGGTTGGTGTAACTGATTTATCAGAACAATTTGATATATCTGAAAGAACCGTATTTCAATGGTTGAAGGATGGTAAGATTGAAGGGGTTAAGTGGAAAAATAAACGATTGATAAATGTTTCTTCAGTATTTGGATATCTACTAAAGAAGAAAGTGATTGAAGTAACTCAAATCAGAGAACAAGAATTAAAAAGAGAATTGGAATTAAAAGAGTTTCAAAAGTAACTTGGGAGGAGTGTATTGGTGTTGGGAGGGATTATGATATTGTAAATTTTTCCAATTGATTTTTTTCATTTTCCTCTCTTCATCATTAACCATTCAATAACTTATCTAATTGATTCCAAGTTAAATCTCCATTTTTATACATCTTAAATAACTTATCCTTTTCATCAACCACTTCAGTTGATTGTTTTAGATTAGTATCTATATTTTGATGTAAAAGATTATTAAATTTGAATCTATCTTTTTCGGAAGTTTCATAATATACATCAAGTGTTTTATAATTCTGAATTCCACAAATATTCATAATTGTTTTTCTATCATAACCCACATCTACATAAGTTCTAATCATCGTTTTTCTACCAATATGGGAAGTGATAACTTGGTGTAATCTTTTTGTATCATCAGAACCATTTACTACTTGATTATTCCAATCATATCTTGGTTTAAGAATAACTCTATTCAAACCAATAATCTTACTGATTTCCTTGATATGTTTGTTGAATTTCTGATTTGAAATTTGATTTCCTTTTGGTGTTCTTGGAAACAAATAATCATCTACACTTTTACCACTTGAATATTTTTTATAAATCTCCCAAGTTAAGGGGGTATTTGGTATCCTAACAATAACATTAGTTTTCTGTGGAGTTAATACAAATTCACCTCTTACATAAGTTCCCCTTCTATCTTTTTTACTTCTTTTATCTAATTCCTTAAAATGAATCAGTTTTAGATTTACCCCATCAATATATCTCAAACCTAAACCACACAACATCAGAAGTAAATCCTTATATACCTCGTAGTTAGTGTATTTTTTTACTGTATTATTTTTGAGAGTATCATGGAAGAATTCCACTTTATTTACATCTTTTGGATAGTGGTTGTGAAATTCATTTCTTTCAAATTCAAAACCCTTAAACTCGTGAAGTTGAACAACTTCTTTATCCTTTAAGAAAATAATATCTTTCTGTTTATCCTTATCCCTCTTTGGTTTTGAAACAACCAATTTTACTCTATGATTTTCTTCTAACCATTTACCAAACATAACAAGAACCTTAATTCTCTTTTTTATGGTTGATGGTTGTAATCCTCTCTTATCGGAATAAATAATCAATTCATTTGTGTAATCCTTATTGATATCAGAGGGGAGGAGTTTTATTGAGTTTTTGATTTGGTATTCTTTGGTGAATCTGATTATATCATTTACACCTCCAACAACACTTCTAACATATGATGGGGAGTTTCTGGTTTCAATTAAATATTGGTTAGATTTTATCCACTTCAAGTATTTCTCTAAATACATTTCATAGAATATCTCTCTACTTGAATTATCTGTTTTTTGAACCAATCCCTTTCTAATGTATGATTTAACCAAATCAGTAGTTGGAATCATATCGTTCTTTCTAATCTCAAATATTACATCCTTGATTTCTTTCCACTTTTGGAATAATAATATGTTTTTAGTGTTATAATCTTTATCAGTTGTTAGAATAGGTTCGTTCTTTCTTTTATTCCTCCACCCTTCATCCCAATCTTTTAGTTTTACTTCTACATTGGTGGAAAATGATACTCGTTTCTTACTATGATAATAAACTACTTGAATTACGAGGGAATCCTCTTTGGAATATAATTCCTTCTTTTTTAGATAGTTTGGTTTGTAGAAGATACTCATAGGTTGTTCTTATTTACACCCTACAAATATAGTAAATGAACCAGTAAGTTGTTCTTTATGTTGTTCTTTTTTAAAACAAGAACAAAAAAAAACTCTCTAACTTGTTGATTAACAACGTGTTAAAGAGTAATTTAAGTGGTACCTCCAGGAATCGAACCAGGGACACACGGATTTTCAGTCCGTTGCTCTACCAACTGAGCTAAGGTACCCCGCTTATAGCGAATGCAAATATAATGCAATTTTAATATTCCCAAAGTAAATTTTTAAAAAAATGGTTTTGTAAATTTACATCCTAAAACTTACAATGAATCTAATAATTGATATTGGAAATTCGAGCGTCAAAATCGCTGTTTTTGAGCTACATGAGCTTCTTAAAACATGGCGGTGCAACGTTGATAAATTACCAAATAAGGTGAGCGAAATCTGCACACAATATCCAAAAATTAGTCAGTTATTAGTGTCTTCTGTAACAGAGTTTTCTGATTTGCTTTTTTCTGAATTATCGCACTATGGCAAGGTTTATGTGCTACATCATAAACTCAAAATGCCTTTCAAGAATTTGTACACAACTCCAGAAACTTTAGGTTTAGATCGTTTGGCGCTTGTCGCAGCGGCAACTCAGCACTATCCAAAAACAAATGCTCTAGTTATTGATGCAGGCACTTGTATTACATATGATTTTGTAGATGCCAATGCCCATTATTTTGGTGGAGCAATTTCACCTGGGTTGAAAATGCGTTACAAAGCCCTAAACAATCAAACCGCACAACTTCCATTATTGCAACCATCGAATTTGAAATCCTTTATAGGAACCAGCACTGAAGCTTCAATCCACAGTGGCGTCGTACATGGAATAGTACAAGAGATTCAAGGGGTTATTTCTACCTATTCGTCAGATTATTCCGATTTAACAGTTATTTTAACAGGAGGTGATGCTAATTTCTTGTGTAAACAATTTAAAATTAGCATATTTGCGAACTCAAATTTTCTTTTAGAAGGACTTAATTTTTTACTCGATTATAATTCAAACTCATGATAAAAAAGTTTTTAATTTGTACGATCGTTGTGTTTTCTGCTCTCGCACAAGCACAACAAGGTACTAGCTCTCCCTACTCATTTTATGGAATTGGAAGCCTTAAATTTAAAGGCACTGTGGAGAATCAAGCCATGGGCGGAATTAGTGTTTACACCGACAGTATTCATGTCAACCTAAGAAATCCAGCATCTTATGCTGGTAACAACCTTTCTTTGTACAATAACGAAGCACGTCCGGTAAAATTTACAGTAGGGACTAGCTTTTCTTCAGTAGATTTAAAAACTACCGAGGCCACAGATGAAGCCGGACATTCGTCAGTAGATTATTTGGCTCTTGTGATGCCAACAGGTAGATTTGGAATCGGTTTTGGTCTTGTTCCGTATTCTTCAGTAGGGTATAAACTTCAATCCAGAAATGCAGATGATCAGCTTCAATACCGTTATCGTGGAGACGGAGGGCTCAATAAAGTATTTTTGGGTGCAGGTTATCAACTCACAAAAAATTTAAAAATAGGATTTGATGCCCAATATAATTTTGGCAGCATTACCAACACAACAATAGTTTTTGGATACAATAATGCTGGCGAGTTGCTACAATTTCAAAGTCGAGAAGTCAAGCGCTCTGATTTGAGTGGTTTTACCTTTAATATAGGATTGGCATTTGCCAAAAAGGTTTCTAAAAATTTAGAATTAATGGCCACTGCCACGTACGCACCACAAGCTAATTTAAGTTCAGAAAATCAAAGTCAATTTGCAACTATTTCTATTGATTCTCAAGACAGAGAATATGTAATTAGCAGTTCAGAAGTCAATTTAAATGCTTTAAATTTGTCCAATACGAATTTGACTATGCCATCCAAAACAAATTTTGGTGTTGGAATTGGACGTCCAAGAAAATGGTTTGCAGGAATCGATTATACATTTTTAAAAGCGTCAGACTTTTCAAATCGTTTTGTGACAATAGATAATGCCACTTTTGAAGATGCATCAACACTTTCTGTAGGAGGATTTTTTATCCCAAAATATGATTCTTTTGGAAGTTATTGGAAACGTATCGTTTACAGAGCAGGTTTGCGCCTAGAACAAACAGGATTGGTGATCAATAACGAGTCTATAAACGAACTTGGCATGTCTTTTGGAGTAGGTTTACCAGTCGGACGCTTATTTTCCAATGCTAATATTACATTCGAATATGGTCAGCGTGGGACAACAGCCTCAAACTTGGTGCAAGAAAACTTTTATAATATCAATATAAGTTTATCGCTCAACGACCGATGGTTCGAAAAAAGAAAATTTAATTAATGACAAACATTTTATGTTTAAAAACAGAATCTCAAATGAAATCTAAACTAACAATCTTTATCACATTCATAGCGTTGAGTATGACCAATGTTTTTGCTCAAAATGAGGAAGACTTACAAACGCTATCCATTTTTAGTGAGTATGTAAAATCTAAAAATTACGATGCGGCCTACACCCCTTGGATGGAACTCCGAAACAGAAATCCTAGGTTCAACAAAGCTGTTTTTATCTACGGAGAACGTATCTTGAAGTCTAAAATAAAAAAAACAACCGCTGCAGAACAAGTTGCATACATCAATGATATGATTAAGCTTTGGGAAGAGCGCGCCACGTTTTTTCCTTCTATCACTCCAAAAGGAACATACATGGCCAAAGCCTGCCAGCTCAAATACGATAATAGAAAAGCGCTTGGTCTAACAAAAGAAGAATTGTACACTTCTTTTGGAGAAGCATATGCTGCAGACGCCAAAACATTTACAAATCCAAAAAGTTTATACACTTATTTTTCATTGGTTGTTGATATGTATGATGCTGGAACTATTCCTGCACAAGATTTGTTCAATATGTACGACGAAATTACCGAAAAAGTTGAAAGTGAAGTAAAAAGTTACACCAACAAACGTAATGCATTTTTGGATGAAGATGGCGAGCCAAAAGAGCTTTCTAGATCAGACTCTTCTAAGCTTAAATCTTACAATAGTTATCTAAGTGCTTATGATAAAATTTCGTCTAGTATAGATACAAAACTAGGTACTCGTGCCAATTGTGAAAACTTAATTCCACTATACACAAGAGATTTTGAAGCATTTAAAAATGATGGAGTCTGGTTGCAACGCGCTATGAACAGAATGTACAACAAAGGGTGTAATGACGATCCATTATTTGTAAAAATTGTTGAGCAAAAAAATACACTTGAACCTAATGCTGATACAGCATTTTATCTTGGGATTTTAAAAGAAAAAGCAGGACAATCTACAGAAGCTTTGAATTTTTATAACCAAGCAGTAGATTTAGAAACTGATAACTTTGCGAAGTCAAAAATTTTATTCAAGATTGCCACAAATTTCAAGAAAAAAGGACAATATGGTCAGGCAAGAAGTTACTACATGAAAGCCCTAAAATTTAATCCGAGTTTAGGAAAAGCATATTTGGCAATTTCGGCGATGTATGCCAAAAGTGCCAACAATTGCGGTACCGATAATTTTTCGAAACGGGCTGTTTATTGGCTCGCTGCAAATGAAGCTGCCAAAGCCGGCCGAGTGGATCCAAACATGAAAAAAAATGCGGCAAAGTCTATTGCTAATTATAAAGCAAAAGCCCCACAAAAGAGTGAAATATTCTCTTCTGGACGTGCAGGACAAACCATCAGCATTGGATGTTGGATTCAACGCAGTGTTACGGTACCAAATCTTTAATGAAAAGCATTCAAAAAAACATAACAAAAAGCATCGTTGTCCTATCTTTAGGAGCGGTGCTTTTTTCATGTAACAAAAGATTAGATAAAATTCAGCAAAACTCCAAGTTGTCCTATCTCCCCACTTCTGTTGCAGAAAACATCAATACAAAACATACAGATTCTGGACGATTAACATCAACCTTAATCAGCCCAAAGATGATCAATTATTCCAATCGTACTTTTCCTTATTATCAATTTCCAGACGGTATAGATCTTACCCTATATGATGAAAAAAACCAACCTAGTTTTGTCGTTGCCAACAGCGCAGTAGTTTACAATAAAACGGATTTGATAGATCTTAGAGGGAATGTAGTCCTCACTACAGCAACAAATGATACTCTTTTTACAGATCAACTTTATTATGATCAAAAAAAAGAATGGCTTTTCACCGATTTTCCTGTAAAGTTTAGAACGAAAGACTATTTGACCAACGGCAATGGTTTTGACGCCAATCAAGATTTTACAAACGCTCAAGTATTGGAAGTCACTGGCCGCATCTACATTGAAGAATAATACGTATATTTACACTGGGTTCAATTAATAAAGTTCACTATAGCTGATGAAATTTCTATCTTATTTCAAATTTTTCTACCTCATTTTTGCAGCATTGTTTGCCTACGATGCATTTTCTAAATGGAATTCAAACAGAAACGGCGCATATATGTCTTTGTTTTTTGTGGCTTTTGCCATATTCATCTTCTTTTTTAGAAACAAATACCAAAAGCGTTTCAAAGATCGAGGTAAGTTGTAATCATGTCTTCAGAATCCCTTATCATTGCTTTGAGTCTATTGTTTTCGGCATTTTTTTCCGGAATGGAAATTGCTTTTGTATCATCCAATAAAATCCATATTGAAATTGAAAAAAAGCAAGGTGGGTTTCTATCTCTTTTATTGAAAAAAATTACTGCAAAACCTTCAAAATTTATTGCCACCATGCTCATTGGAAACAATATTGCACTTGTGGTATATGGCCTTTACATGGGTGATGTTTTGGTCGATTGGTTTACACAATATTTAACCACAGATTCAACACTATTAAATTATGTATTTAATGAATTAAGTTTAATCACTCAAACCATAATTTCTACCTTAGTAATTTTAGTAACAGCAGAATTTTTACCAAAAGTTTTTTTTCAAATATATGCCAATTCATTACTCAAATTATTGGCCTTACCAGCATACATTTTTTATCTATTATTCTCTGTGTTTTCGAGTTTTGTTATATGGATATCTGATTTTGTTTTGAGAACATTTTTTAAAACCAAAGGTGATGAGGTACAATTGGCTTTCACAAAAGTAGAATTAGGAAATTACATTAGCGAACAAATGGAGTCTGTAGCTGCAGACGATGAGGTCGATAGTGAAATTATTATTTTTCAAAATGCTTTAGAATTTTCCGAGGTAAAAGCTAGAGAAGCTATGGTTCCTCGTACAGAACTAACCGCTATCGAAATTCATGATTCTGTAAAAAACTTAAGCACACTATTTACACAAACGGGGCACTCGAAAATTGTTGTTTACAAAACTTCATTAGACGACATCTTGGGCTATGTACATGCGTTTGATTTATTCAAAAACCCAAAATCCATCAAATCCATGTTGATGCCTGTAGAGTTTGTTCCCGAAACCATGTTGGCCAAAGATATTCTTAATGTATTGACCAAAAAACGAAAAAGTTTGGCCGTTGTATTGGACGAATACGGAGGAACATCAGGAATTCTGACAGTTGAAGACATTGTAGAAGAATTATTTGGTGAAATTGAGGACGAACACGATTCTGTAGCTCTAATCGAAGAACAGCTTGATGAAAACTCTTTTTTGCTTTCCGCCCGATTGGAAGTAGATTACCTCAACGAAACCTATAAATTACAATTGCCCGAGAACGAAAATTATGAAACTCTTGGAGGACTTATTGTGCATTTTACACAAGAAATTCCAGAACAAAACAAACAGATAAAAATTGATAATTTTCAATTTACAATTCAAGAAGTTTCCAATACCAAAATTGAATTAATTGCGCTTAAAGTTGAAGCCGCAGATTGAGTTTAAACCTCAATGTAGAATAAAACACAATTCCCTTTTATTATTTCAAATTAAATTGGTATTTTCGTCCACCATATTTTATAAAATTTAAGAATAAAAATACCATGGCAGTATTAAATAAAATAAGACAACGATCTATATTTCTAATCATTATCATTGCACTTGCTTTGTTCTCCTTTATCATTGGCGATATTTTTCAAAATTTAGGGTCTTCATCTGGAAATGAAGCCACCATAGCTACCGTAAATGGCGTAGATATTGAACGCGATGATTTTATGGCCAAAGTCGAAAATATTCAAAGACAGTCTAGAGGTTCACTCACAAATACTCAAGCAATGAACCGTGTTTGGGATAACGAACTCCGCGCAAAAGTGATGCAATCTCAATATGATGCTCTCGGAATTTCTGTTGAACGTGATTACATGCGAGATTTATTAAAACAAAACCTAACATCTTTTGAAGAATTCAAAAATGAAGCAGGACTTTTTGATGAAGATAAGCTGAATGAGTTTATTGCCAATCTCAAAGCCATTGCACCAGAAACAACAACACTAGGCGGAACGCCAATCAACTACAAGTCATGGACAGATTTTGAGCAAAATGTGGCTATTTCTGGAGTACAACAAACATATTTCAATTTAGTAAAAGCAGGAATTACAGGAACACTAACCGAAGGTGAATTGGATTTTCAATTAGAAAATGATAAAGTAGATTTGAAATATGTTCAAATTCCTTATGCCAGTATTCCAGACAGTTTAGTTCAAGTAAAATCTTCTGAAATAAAAGCCTACATGAAGCGTTTTCCAAAGCAATATGAAGTAGAAGCATCAAGAGATTTGGTTTATGTTGAATTTAAGGAAGAAGCGTCCTTAGCAGACGAACAAGCAATTCAAGACAATTTGAAAGCTTTAATTGAAGATCGCGAAGAATTTAATGAATCAGCAAAAGCTAATGAAACAGTAATTGGATTTAAAAACACCAAAGACAACGCTGCTTTTGTCAATGCCAATTCTGCACAAAAATTTAATGATACTTATGTGTTCAGATCTGCTTTTTCATCCGATCAAGCCGATAATATTACTGCCTTAAAAACAGGCGAGATTTATGGACCCTACAAAGACAATGGGTTTTACAAGCTTACAAAAATGGTATCCAAAAAAGGGATTTCCGATTCTACAAAAGTGCGTCACATTTTGATCCCTTTTGTCGGTGGTGCTCGTGCGGAACCAACGGTAACTAAATCCGATGCAGAAGCCAAAACTACTGCCGATAGTATTTATAATGTATTACGAAGAAACCGCTCTAAATTCAAATCTCTACTCTCGTTATCATCAGACAAAGTAAGCAACGAAAAAGAAGGTGTCATAGAATTTGCTTACACCGATGGATTTGCTCCAGAGTTTAAAGCTTATTCTTTTGAAAACCCAAAAGGAAGTTTAGGTGTTGTTCGTACTGATTTTGGATATCATGTGATTGAAATTTTGGATCAAGGAAAACCACAAGACGCTTTCAAAGTGGCTACAATAGCACAAGAAATTGAACCGTCTGTTGAAACGATAGATGAAGTTTTTAAGAACAAATCAAAATTTGAAATTGCGGTCGCCGACGCCGATTTTGAAACTGTTGCCAAAGACAATAATTATGATGTTCGTAATGTTAGTAGTGTCAAAGCACTTGATGAAAATATTCCTGGAATTGGCGCACAACGTGCCATTGTACGTTGGGCATTTGAAGATGGTGTAAAAGAAGGCGATTTCAAAAGTTTTAGTACAACCACAGGAGGATTTGTTGTTGTGAAACTTACAGGGGTAAATGAAAAAGGATTAATGTCTGTTCAGAATGGATCTGTATCCGCACTTCCAGAAATACAAAAAGAAAAGAAAGCCGCCATGATAAAAGAGCGTATTTCAGCTAGTACCCTAGAAGATATTGCGAACGCAGAGGGTCAAACTGTAAAAAGTGCCGCTGCAGTTAATATGAAAAACCCTACTTTATCTGGTGCTGGTCGCGAGCCGTTAGTTATTGGGACAGCATTTGGTTTAGCAGAAGGAGAAACTTCTAAATTGATCGAAGGCAACACAGGGGTTTATGTGGTTCAAGTAACCAAAGTAACACCCGCAATTCAACTGACAAGCTACCAAGCTGCTGCTAACAGAGTTGGGCAAGCCAAAGAAAATGCAGTAAATACACAATTATATAATGCTCTAAAAGATGCCGCTGAAATCGAGGATAACAGAGCCGTATTTTACTAGAAAAATTTTAAATAAATAATCTTAGGGGCTGATTTTTCAGTCCCTTTTTTTATTTTAACTTTTAACCATCTCCCGAAATGGCACGATAGTACCATAGCTTTTATTTCTAAAATACTGCATAGCATCGCTTTGGCCTGTCGCCAAAAAGAAATCGCCACCCCATGCGCCCAAACTTTTAACCACTCCTTTATATTCCGGGAAGTGGGTGCGTTTTAGAGTCGGTTGTTGAATCAGTTTGCTTAATAAGTTTTCATGTTGAGAGATTAAAGCTTCAAAATCCTTTAAAGTTGAGGTTTGTAATATGGATTCTGTAATGGCATTCAGTTCAGAAAAATCAAGTTTTTTTGTAGTTTTTAACGCATTGTATGCCGCAATGGCCTCTCGGCTGTTTTGCTTTTGGTTGCGGTGTACAAAAAATAAATTATCCTTAAAAGTTGGATCAAATTGTACCGCTTTAATTTTTACTGCTCCGTCTTTACGTTCATACAGAATAGGGTGTGGGTGTTGCGCACAGGCTATATCATATCCGCTACCCCCAAAAGTATTTTTAAGTAATTCAAAAGCATCGACTTGCGCCCATTGCGCCAAATTATTTATGAGTGTAGAGGACGATCCTAATCCCCAGTGTTGTGGAAATTCTAAATGACTGCGCATTTCAAATCCAGTATCGGATTTAAATCTATTGGGGTTAAGTTTAGAAATGGCCAAAAAACAGTCCGAAAGACGTTTTGCAATGGCGTTAGTGCTAGTGGTGTTAAAAGTTGTAAATTGCAGTGTAGTTTCAAACCAGAGTGCACCTTTATGGTCAAAACTTTTCCAACGAATTTCTGGGCTTTCAATGGGTTTTACTTGTAGTGATTGTCCAAATTTTGTGGGTACTGCTAGAGCTTTTGCTCCATCCAAAACGGCATATTCTGCCGTGATCAAAAGTTTGCCGTGGCTGTAAAATTTTTGCATCAGTCGCGAAGGTTTTTTAGGGCATCTACCACAGCACGGTGCGAAACACTATTGGTTTTAAAATGTTGTACCAATTGTTCTTTTTCCGTAGTATTTGCTCCAATTTGATTGAGAATATTGAGCAAATGCATTTTCATGTGTCCTTTTTGAATACCTGTCGTCGTGAGTGAGCGTAAAGCGGCAAAATTTTGTGCTAAACCAGCAACCGCTACAATTTCCATCAGTTGTGGTGCAGAGGGTTTTCCTAGCATTTCTAAAGCCAATTTAACCATCGGGTGCAAACCTGTTAGCCCACCTACAGTACCCAGCGCCAGAGGTATGTCCATCCAAAATTTGAAAATTCCATTGTCTAGACTTGCATGCGATAAACTCGCATAGTGTCCATCTTTGGCCGCATAGGCATGTACGCCAGCTTCAACAGCTCTAAAATCGTTCCCTGTGGCAATAACCACAGCATCTACGCCATTCATAATGCCTTTGTTGTGTGTAACGGCGCGATAGGGTTCAACTTCTGCAATACGCACTGCTTGCATAAATTTTTCCGCAAATTCCTCACCAGAAAAATGCCCATTCTGTGTCAGTTCATCTACACGACAATACACTTCGGCACGTACCAAACATTCAGGGACATAATTGGATAAAATACTCATCACAATTTTGGGTTGATATCCTTTTAATGCATTGGAATTTTGTGTTAACGTTTCAAATGTAGAAGCAATTTGTTCCAAACAAGAATTGATAAAATTGGCACCCATTGCGTCTTTAGTTTCAAAAGTTGTCTCTAGTTGAAAATAATGAGACATTTTTTTGGTGCAATCCACAAGTTTTAAATCTAAAATACCACCTCCACGTTTTTCCATATTTTTAGTCAGCGGTTTGGTACTTTCAAGAAGTTGAGGTTTAATATTTTCAAAGTAAGATTTCAGAATAGTGCTATTGCCCTCAAACATAAAATGGACATGGCCAATTTTTGTCGTAGATATAACGGAAGTTTTAAAACCACCACGAGACCACCAAAATTTGGCCGCATTGCTTGCCGCAGCAACCACCGAACTTTCTTCGATTGTCATCGGAAGGGTGTATAGTGCTCCATTAATTAAAAAATTGGGTGCAATGCCAAAAGGCATATAAAAGTTTGAAATCGTATTTTCAATGAATTCATCGTGCAACTGTTGTAGTTTTTCGTTGGAATTCCAATAGGATTTCAAAACAGATTTGGCGTCTGAATTTTCATTAAAATAATTGGAAATCAGCCAGTTAATTTTTTCAGCTTTGGAGAATTTTGAAAACCCAGAAACAGATTGTTGCATAGTTATATATTGAAGAACAAAGATACTATTCTATATATTATATGAAAAGCGATTTGTTAAATTGCATATTAATCGGCTCAGAAAAGAGGAATTTTCGATTTTTTTTAGTAAAATTGGTAACATTTTACAAAACCATATATATGCTCCGCACAAATATAAGCCTGATGCTATTTTTTATAGCCTCTTTTTATTCTTTTGCACAGAATCAAAATATCACACTAGAAGAAATTTGGAACGGTACTTTCTCAACGCAACGCATGGAAGCCTTGCATTCTATGAAGAACGGAAAGCACTATTCCGTTTTGAATTTCAACCGAACCAATCGTTCTACTTCAATTGATGTTTACGATTATGAAACTCAAAATAAGATAACAACTTTGGTTGATTCTAAAGATTTAGAGACAGTTCCTTATTTTACAAATTATGATTTTAGTGAAGATGAAACAAAAATTATTTTAGCAACAGATATTGAACCAGTTTATAGGCATTCAACACTGGGTGTTTTTTTTGTATATGACACCACAACGAAAACGCTTCAAAAAATTACGGATGATAAAATTCAAGAGCCGACTTTTTCGCCAAATGGATCGCATGTTGCCTATGGATTTCAGAATAATATCTTTGTTAAGAATCTTGAAACTGGAGCCATAACACAAATTACTTTTGACGGAGAAAAAAACAAAATCATCAACGGCATAACAGACTGGGTTTACGAAGAAGAATTTGCTTTTGTACGTGCCTTTGAATGGAATGCCGATGGTCAAAAAATTGCCTATTTAAAATTTGATGAAACTGAGGTTCCAGAATTTTCGATGGACGTCTATGGTCAGGCCTTATACCAAACGCAGCAAGTATTTAAATACCCAAAAGCAGGAGAGAAAAATGCAATTGTTTCTTTACATATTTACGACTTCGTTTCTGAGAAATCAAATGAAGTGAAGGTGAGCAAACCATACAACGATTTTTATATACCTCGAATCAAATGGACCAATGATGCCAAAATTTTGAGTGCCCAATATATCAATCGTCATCAAAATGAATTAGATCTTTGGGCCATTAATGCAGACAATAATACCGCATCTATTCTTCTAACAGAAACAGACAAGGCTTATGTAGATATTACTGACAATTTAACGTTTTTGAAGGATAATAGCTTTATATGGACTAGTGAAAAAGATGGGTATAATCATATCTATCACTACGACAAAAACGGAAAATTGAAGCGTCAAGTGACAAAAGGGGATTGGGAGGTTACCGCCTATTATGGATACGATAAAAAGACGGATAGAATTTTTTATCAATCTGTAGAAAATGGTTCCATCAATAGGGATGTGTATGCGATTGGATTGAATGGTAAAAACAAGCAAAGATTATCTAATAGTGAAGGAACTAATACTGCTTCTTTTAGCGCAGATTTCACCTATTACATCAATACGTTTTCAAGTGCTACGACACCGCCAGAGTATACCCTTAATAAAGCTAAAGATGGTAGGGTGCTAAAAAGTATAAAAGACAATGATAAAATTGCTCGAAAATTAGGCAATTACAACACTTCAAAAAAAGAATTTAGTACCATAAGCGTCAATGGGAATGATCTCAATATGTGGATGATTAAGCCTGTTGATTTTGATCCTAACAAAGAATACCCTATGCTGATGTATCAATATTCTGGACCGGGGTCTCAGCAAGTTGCTAACCGTTGGAATAGCACTAACGATTACTGGTATCAAATGCTGGCACAAAAAGGCTATTTTGTTGTGTGTGTTGATGGTAGAGGAACAGGGTTTAAAGGTGCTGAATTTAAAAAATCAACATATATGAATTTGGTAAAATATGAAACTGAAGATCAAATTGCAGCAGCCAAAAAATTAGCAGAATTACCCTATATTGACGAAGAACGTATTGGGATTTGGGGCTGGAGTTTTGGCGGTCATATGAGTACCAATTGTCTGCTGAAAGGCAGTGATATTTTTAAAATGGCAATCGCCGTAGCACCAGTCACAAGTTGGCGTTTTTATGATACGATTTACACCGAACGTTACATGCGTACACCACAAGAAAACCCCAATGGTTACGATGATAATTCGCCATTCAATTACCCAGAAAAACTCCAAGGGGATTATTTGCTGATTCATGGTTCTGGAGATGATAACGTACATTTGCAGCACACGATGCGTATGGTCGAAGCGCTCATTCAAGCGGATAAACAATTTGAGTGGGGCATTTATCCCGATAAAAATCATGGTATCTATGGCGGGAACACACGATTACATTTATATAAGAAAATGACTAATTTTTTAGGGAAAACTTTGGGCGATAAAATACAAGATTCACCAAATTCCAAACCAAAAACCTCAAAAATAAAAGGATAAACGATCTAATCAACTAACACACCAAATACAATATATTATGTCAACAACAGAACTTCAACATCAAAAACAACTTTTTGGCCACCCAATAGGGCTATATGTTCTATTCTTAACAGAAATGTGGGAGCGTTTTTCATATTATGGAATGCGTGCAATTTTAGTACTCTATCTTGTTTCTGAAACAGGGTCAGAAAATCCAGGACTAGGATGGGCCAATGATAGTGCTATTGCACTCTATGGTTGGTATACAATGTTTGTATATGTTGCATCGATACCAGGAGGTATAATAGCTGATAAAATTTTAGGTCAACGAAAATCTGTTTTTGTTGGAGGAATGCTGCTTGTTGCAGGGCATAGTGTACTGGCCATTGAGCAAATGTGGGCCTTTTATACAGGTTTGATTCTCATCGTTATGGGGGTTGGAATGCTTAAGCCAAACATTTCAACAATGGTTGGTGGTTTGTATCCTAAAAATGAACAAAACAAGCGCGATATGGGGTTTTATATCTTTTACATGGGTATAAATTTAGGTGCAGCAGTTGCAGCTTTAGCAGTTGGTTATGTTGGAGAAAATATTGGGTGGCATTATGGCTTTGGAATGGCTGGTATTGGAATGGCATTAGGTCAGTTGACATATTGGTACGGGCAAAAGCATTTAAAGCATGTTGGAAATCTTGTTGTTGATGAACGTTCATCTGATGAAAAAGGCGATACTCAGAATTTACTTGTAGCAATTTTTAAACACTCGAACTCAGTAGCTGGATTTGTCATCACAGTACTTGCTGGACTTGGTATTTGGTTTATTGGAGGATCGTGGTCTTATGGTCTTTTGGTTATTGGTTTAGCATTTGCGGTTGGTGTTGGAATTGTTGTTTATAACGATGGAAATAAAATTGAAAAAGATAGAATTTTAGTGACTTATTTATCTTTTTTAATTATCATAATATTCTGGGGTGCTTTTGAGCAAGCTGGAGGTTTGTTAAATGTTTATACTTACCAAAAAACGGATTTATCTTTAGGAGACTTTATGGTGCCTGCTAGCTGGTTTCAATCTGTTAATGCCATTTTTATTTTGATATTTGCAACTATTGTAGGTAGTTTTTGGGTTTGGTGGAAAAATCGAAAAAAAGAATCATCATCGTTGTTTAAAATGGCTATTGGTGTTATTATTATGGGATGGGGTTTCTTTTTTATGTCGGCAGCTTCAATGGAATATGAAAGTACAGGGTCTTCAGCAATGTATTGGTTAATTTTTGCTTATTTATTTCATACATTAGGAGAATTGTGTGCTTCACCCGTTGCACTATCTTTTATTACAAAACTTGCCCCAGAACGATGGATGGCATTTATGATGGGCGCCTATTTTGCAGCTACAGGACTAGGCAATAAAGTAGCAGGACTTCTAGGAGAGTCTGCCTCTGAATTTGGTGAGTTTTCAATCTTTACTGGAATAGCAATATTCTGTACTATTTTTGGTATTTTGGTTATCACAATTCTCAAACCTCTAAAAAGACTTACCCATGGTGCAGAAGATATTTCATTAGAATCATAATCAATTAAAACCAACCAAAATGAGAACTTCAACAGATCAAATTTTCCAAGACAAAGTTTTAGGGCATCCAGCAGGCCTCTTTGTATTATTTTTTACAGAAATGTGGGAGCGTTTTTCTTATTATGGAATGCGCGCTATATTAGTAATTTTCCTTACTGGAGTAGTCACTGGCGACAACCCTGGCTGGGGTTGGAGTACACCAGCAGCACTTTCACTTTTGGGAACTTATGCCATGTTTGTTTACCTCACTCCACTTGTGGGGGGATGGTTAGCCGACAACAAAATTGGTTACAGAACGGCCGTGGTTATCGGTGCTCTTTTGATGACGCTTGGACATGCATCTATGGCCATAGAAACGCCACTCTTTCTCTATATTGGAATCGCCTTTTTGATCTTAGGTAATGGTTTCTTTAAACCCAATATGACATCAATCATATCAAAAATGTACGATGGCCATGATGAGAAAAAAGATGGCGCTTACAATATTTTCTATATGGGTGTCAATGCAGGTGCATTTCTTGGAATCATGCTTTGTGGTTGGGTAGGAGAAAAAGTAGGATGGAGTTATGGATTTGGATTGGCGGGAATATTTATGTTGCTTGGAATGCTTCAATTTTATTATGCTCAGCCCCTGTTTGGCGATATTGGTTCTAAACCACAAAACGAACAAAAGGACCTCATTGATGACCTAGTTGATAACAAATCTAAAGACGAAAAAACTGCTGTGAAACTCAATACATTTCGTCCAATCGATTATCTTCTCATTGGAATTTTTACCCTATCCGCACTCATATTTATCATAAATGATCCATTGAGTCAAATAGGACAGATAAACACCCTCAACTTTACAATTGCGGGTATGAAAGATTCTTTGTTTTTTGCAGTTCTTGCAGCTGTTTCATTCATTTTACTTTTAATAATTAGAATCCCACGATACACCAAAATTGAACGCGATCGTATGATTGCATTCACCATATTTTGTCTATTTACAGTCTTCTTTTGGGCGGCTTTTGAACAAGCTGCCGGTTCTTTACCAATATATACAAGAGACTTTACAGATCGATTCTTAGAAGGGAATGCCGCAAATATTTTTAAACTTATCGATTTAATTGTCACTGTAGTGCCATTGCTCATCATAACCTATGTCCTTTGGAGTTTGTTTCGTCAAACCTTCAGTAGAATTGGGCGGTCCAATATTATTTTGGGCTTCAGCTTTTTGATTGTCTGGGCGATTGTAATTTTTAAATTATACACCGAATATAATGACACCAGTACAGAGGTGCCAGTCACATGGTTTGCCATACTAAACTCATTGTTTATCATCATTTTTGCACCATTATTTACAAAATGGTGGGACAGCCAATACAATCCACCAGCATCAGTCAAATATTTCTTAGGATTATTTCTTCTAGGAGTTGGATTTGCGTTTTTAGCCTTTGGGGCTAGAAATCTTCCTTCAGGGGCAGAAACCGCAACATTAAGTATGGCGTGGTTAGTGTTTGCCTATTTATTTCATACCCTTGGCGAATTGTGTTTATCTCCAATGGGGCTGTCTTATTTGAGTAAACTCGTTCCTGCTAGAATGATTGCAGTCATGTTTGGAGTGTATTATTTGGCAATAGCCATTGGAAATAAATTGGCACATTCTGTAGGAGCAGAAGTTGAAAATATCACAAAAGAATACAGTTTATCGACTTTCTTTTTGATTTTTACTATCGTTCCAATTGCCATTGGAGTGGTGTCCTTGGTTTTACATCCGTTACTTAAAAAACTCATGCACGGGGTGAGATAACATAAAAAAATGATTTGCATAAAAACTGAAATACCAGAGTATTTATGTCAAATAGATGACGAATTAAAAGCCATTTATCACAGTAAAGATTCAGTCTGTATTTGGGTATTTAAAACGCGTCAAGAAAGAAATTCATTTGTTGAAGAAACCATTGGAATGAATAAAAACCAACGAACTCATTATTATACAACTAAATATGCTTAAACTAAAAAATCTATTAGTAATCCTTGTTGTTTTATTGCCTTTTTCTAGTCATGCTCAAGATATCAACTGGTTGAGTATGGATGAGGCTTTGGCCAAACAAAAAGAGATTCCAAAAAAAATAATGATTGATATGTACACCACATGGTGTGGGCCGTGCAAAATGTTAGACCGCAATACGTTTTCTAATCCCAAACTTGCAGAATATGTCAATGCCAATTACTATGCCGTGAAGTTTAATGCAGAAGGCAACGAGTCGGTGCAGTTTAATGGGCAACCCCTTACTAATCCCAATTACGATCCTGCTAAAGCCAGACGTCGAAATAGCCAACATCAATTGGCGCAATATTTTGGTGTAACCGCCTATCCAACCATTGTTTTTTTGGGTGAAAACGCAGCGTTCTTAGCGCCAATTCCTGGGTACAAATCTCCAGAACAATTAGAGCTGTATCTCAAACTTTTTGCAACAGACACCTACAAAACCATCAATAGTCAAGAGGCCTTTAATGCCTACTACAAATCGTTTAAACCCTCTTTTGCACCATGATTTAGATCATAAATAAATGCACCGTCTTCAAAAGTATAATGCAATTTGATGCCTTTATTTACGCACGTTTTTATCCAACGCTTAACAAAACTTCTGTAATTGCTTCCATCGGCAATAATTAGTTCGGGCTGTAGGGTTTCAATGAGTTTTTCGAGATGTATTTTTGGACTATTTCTAAGTAATATCCAGTTAAATTTCACAGCTTTAAAATCAAAATAGCCAAGACTATCTACAACAAGCAGTTTTTTATCACTAATAAAATAAAAGCGTTTTAAGCTTGAATTTGATATTTTTTCAACACCTTTAGCAGTTGCGTAATCTGTTGTAAATGAAGACTGTATGTTGTTTTTTTTTGTGCTTTGGATTTCAAAATTTGTACCATTTTTAAACCCTAAAACGCTGTGTTTTGTTTTTTGAAAAATTATAAATTTTTGTTTAGTATCAAATTTAAAAGTAAATAAGACATACAGTTGAAGCAATAGAATAGCAGAGCCCAATACGAGTAGATTTTTGAATGTTTTCTTTGTGATGTATGAAAAAAAAACTACGATAATCAAATATAAAAGCATTAACATATAGAGGTCAAAAGTGATATTTTTAAAAAGAAAAAACTCTAAATCTGCTACAAATTTTGTACAGCTGTTCATTAGTTGTATCAAATGTTCAAATACATAAACTAGCCACTTATTAATTTTTAACCCCTCAAAAATAATCATAAAAAAGCCCAGCCAAAGACACAACGTTAATGTTGGGATGATTAACAAATTGGCAAGAAAAAACAGACCAGGAAATTGATGAAAATAGTAAAGACTAAGAGGTAAAATTCCAATTTGTGCTGCAATGGATACGTTTAAAAGTGTGATAATGGGCTTTATTATAAAATGTTTAGCATGCCAAAAATGATCCAAAATGGGTTTGATGACTAAAATTCCTAAAACGGCACCGTAACTGAATTGAAACCCAACATCAAACACATAATTAGGATGAATGATTAACATCACAAACGCCGAAATTGAAAGTGTATTGATGCTATTTCTTTGACGATTCAATCCGCTTGCGAGTGCAAAACAACTAAACATTGTTACTGATCGTACAATTGATGGACTTAATCCTGTAATGAATGCAAATGCCCATAAAATTATGATAATCATAACGCTACGTAATTTTTTGCCATTTCTTGTTCTTGATATCGGAAATAATAATAGTTCTAATATTTTCAATAAAATTCCAACATGAAGACCAGACAGTGCAAGAATATGCAACACTCCAGAATTTTTATAATTCACCTTAATATTTTCTGGGATTTCACTTCTTTTTCCTAAATAAAATGCTTTTAGAAATGCTTGTGCTGTTGAGTTTAGTGTTAATTTATCAATCTTATTGTCTAAAAGATTTCGAGCCATTGAAGCCATTCCTTTGATGCTTTTTCGTCCTTTTTTTGTGAGGCTACCACCCTGTGAATCAATAGTTATTAAATGATAAATTCCCTTGCGTTCTAAATATTTTTTATAACTAAACACATGAGGATTTTGAGGTGAATTGATAGCTTGTATTTTTGTTTTTATATACAAAAAATCATCTGTTTTGTATGCTGCGATTGCAGTATCTTTCGGGGTTTGCACCAATATTATACCCTTAGATTTTTGTTGGTTGATTTGTAACACTTTTGCTTTGTACCGATTGTTGTATGCAGTAGGGTTCATTTCCTCTGTGATGCACAAAACTAAGGTGTCTGTATTGTCTTTTTTTAAGAAGTAGCTGTAGTGGTTTTTATGTGTTTTCGGATGATGAAGTTGTGCGCCAAAAGCACCCAAAACAACAAATAAAAGTAGTAAAAGACAGGAAACAATAAGGCCATTGTAAATGGATTTTTTGTAATGAAAAAGCAGGGATAACAAAAATATAAACCCCAAAATTAAGCACATTACATTTATGTTTGGTACCACAAATTCGCTTGCAAGAATACCAACAATTAGGGCAGCAGTAAGTTTAGGAATGGGGAAACTATAGGGGTGCATTTTGGTTCATAAGTAGGTTTTTCAGTGGTGTTAACGTAGTGCTTTAAACACTGCTTTGGCAACGTTTTGGCTTGCTCCGGGGCCACCTAGTTTTTGTTCTAGAGCATCGTAATCGGATTTTATATTTTGTTGATTTTTGGGGTCTAAAATATGTTTTAGTTCTGTGGTTAGGCGTTTTGTGTTAAGGTCGTTTTGTATCAACTCACACACCACTTCACGGTCCATAATCAAGTTGACCAATGAAATAAATTTTAGTTTTACCACTTGTTTTCCAATTAGATAAGACAACGAACTAGACTTGTAACAGACTACTTGTGGGACTTTAAATAGTGCAGTTTCTAGGGTTGCTGTTCCAGAAGTGACCAAAGCAGCACTGGCGATGCTCAACAAATCGTAGGTTTCATTGCTAACGAATTTTATGTTTTTATTTTTAATAAAAGTTGAATAGAACGCTTTGGACTGGCTAGGCGCACCAGCAATTACAAATTGATATTCCGGAAAAGCATCGACCACAGATAACATTATGGCCAATATTTTTTTAATTTCTTGCTGACGACTACCTGGTAGAAGTGCAATAATGGGTTGGTTTCTCAATCCGTACTTTGTACGCAGGGCGTTTGCCTCTATTTTTGGACGTTGCGCTATGGCATCAATCAGAGGGTGACCCACAAATGTAACCGGCATTTGGTGTTTAACTTCATAAAAATCTTTTTCAAAAGGTAAAATCACATACATTTTATCAACATCACGCTTGATGTTATGAATGCGGTTTTCTTTCCATGCCCAAATTTGTGGTGAAATGTAATAGTGCGTTTTAAAATTATTGACTTTAGCCCATTTTGCAATTCGCATATTAAACCCAGGGTAATCTATAAAAATCAAGACATCAGGTTGAAAAGCGGTAATATCTTTTTTACAAAAGCTAATGTTTTTAAAAATTGTTCGTAGATTCATTACCACTTCTAAAAAGCCCATAAAGGCCAAATCTTTATAATGTTTGACCAACGTACCACCTGCATTTTGCATCAAATCGCCTCCCCAAACACGAAATTTGGCCTGAGGATCTTCTTTTTGCAGCGCTTTGATGAGGTTGGCACCATGTAAGTCGCCCGATGCTTCTCCTGCTATGATATAGTACTTCATTTTTAGAGCTTAATTATAAATGTAACTAGGGCAATAAAAACAGTTGCGATCAATACACCAGCCGCATTGGCATCCTTTTTCTTTCGTATGAAATAAAAAAAACAGATCAAATTGAGAATAGCCCCTAGACTGATGAGTTTGCCGAGAAAATTTTCGGATTGAGCAGCCTCTAAAACAGTCAGAATGCCATCGCTACGTCCAGAGAATTTTGCCATTAAAGTTCCAACAATCAAAAGCCCAAGTGTATTGGCGATTAGCCCAATACTGATTCCTTTAACGATTTGAATTTTATCCATTTAAGTTCCAATTATTGAGTTCTTGAATGTAATAATGTGCCGTAAGATCAAATTGTACAGGAACAACCGAAATATAACCCTGTTTGAGCGCCCATTCGTCGGTGTCTTCTCCATTGTCTTGATTGATAAATTCTCCTGTCAACCAGTAATAGTTACGCCCCATAGGGCTTTGGCGTTTATCAAACTTTTCGATCCAATTGGCATTTGCTTGGCGACAAATTTTTATCCCTCTTATAACTTCATTTTTTTGACTCGGGAAATTAACGTTCAGAACAACACCTTTTTGTAATCCATTTTTAAGAACTTGAAGACAAATGGTTTTGATAAAAGTTTCGGTAGGTTCAAAATCGGCATCCCAATTGTAGTTCAATAAAGAAAAACCAATTGCAGGAATACCTTCCATTCCGGCTTCAATAGCGGCACTCATCGTCCCGGAGTAAATAACATTAATAGAAGAATTTGAACCATGGTTGATGCCGGAAACACACAAATCTGGTTTTCGATCTAACAACTCATGTACCGCAAGTTTGACACAATCGGCAGGAGTACCAGATGTACTGTATTCTTTTTGTGGTCCATCGTCTATATGTTCTTCTTTACAATACAGCGTATCGTTAATTGTGATGGCATGTCCCATTCCGCTTTGTGGACTGTCTGGCGCCACCACAATAACTTCGCCAATCGTATTCATAACTTTAATTAATGTGCGAATTCCTGGTGCAGTAATTCCATCATCATTGGTGACAAGTATAAGTGGTTTTTTCGACATTTTTTCTTTGTTTTCGTACACAAAAGTAAGTATTTTGTCGTGGATAACTCACTTTTGAGTGCTTTAACAAAAAATTATATAGAATAGCACGCTTAGTTTTACATTTTTCTGTTATTTTAGAATTCAATTTGAATAATCAAGACTCAAGTCTATGAAGCATATTAATATTTTTCTTTTGTCAATTTTTGTTGCATTAGCATCTTGCAGCTTTACAACTAAAACTTTTGACAATCCGGATAAGGATAAACTTTTAATGCAACTGATTACATATTTGTTGGAACAAGGCCACTTTCAGCCCAAAGATTTCAACGATGAATTTTCTGAGGAAGTCTACACTCGATTTCTAAAAACTATCGATCCTTACAAACACTACTTTTATACTTCGGATATTAAGGAATTTGAGTCCTACAAAACAGAGCTTGACGATCAAATTAAAAACTACGATGTACAGTTTTTTAATCTTGTTTACAACCGACTCGTTCAAAGGATAGAAGAGTCAAAAGCAGTATATACTCAAATTTTAGAACAACCATTTAATTATGATTTAGATGAAAAATACCAGTCCAATCCAGACGAGCTGGATTTTGTTTCGTCCAAAAAAGAGATGACCGACCGCTGGCGTAAGCAATTGAAATTTAACACCCTAACAAACTATCACGATTTACTATCGGATAATGAAACTGAAGAAACCGAAACTAAAAAAACAATTTCTGAACTCGAAAAAGATGCTCGAGAATCAACCTTAAAAAACTTGCAAGAGGTTTCAGTTTATTTTGAGGACATGACACGCAGTGATTGGCTTTCGATGTATATCAACGCCATTTCTGAAACATTTGATCCTCATACCTATTATTTTGCACCACAAGCCAAAGACCGTTTTGATGCAGAAATGTCTGGAAAATATGAAGGTATTGGTGCAAGACTTCAAAAGAAAATGGACAAAATCAGTATTACAGAACTGATTTCTGGAGGGTCTGCTTGGAGACAAAATAAACTTCAAGTTGGGGATGTCATTTTGAAAGTACGACAAGAAGACGAAGAAGAGGCAGTGAGTGTTGTTGGCATGCGTTTAAGCGATGCTGTGAAACTAATAAAAGGGCCTAAAGGGACAAATGTGGTTTTGACTCTCAAAAGAGTTGATGGAACTATTGAAGATTTGATGATTCCTAGAGATGAAATTGAGCTCGAAGAAACCTATGCAAAATCGAGTATTGTACAAAAAGAGGATTATAAATTTGGAATCATCAACTTACCTAAATTCTATATCGATTTTGAAGACGTGAATAGCAGAAATGCCACTTCGGATGTTAAAGGAGAAATTGAAAGACTTAAAGCAGAAGGAATGGAAGGTTTAGTTCTTGATTTGAGGAATAACGGCGGTGGTTCCCTAAAAACTGCAGTTGATATCGGAGGATTATTTATCAAAGAAGGACCAATTGTTCAGGTGCGCTCTACTGGTGAAGATCGTCAAGTATTGAGAGATAAAGATGCTAGTATAACTTGGGATGGGCCATTGGTTATTTTGGTGAATGAATTTTCAGCCTCAGCCTCAGAAATTTTAGCTGCAGCCATGCAAGACTACAAGCGCGCCATTGTTATTGGCAGCAAGCAAACCTATGGTAAAGGAACAGTTCAAAATGTAATTGATTTAAATAGAATGATCCGAAATAACACCAATGGCGATATGGGAGCTTTCAAGTTTACCACTCAAAAATATTACCGCATTAATGGAGGTTCTACTCAGTTGGAGGGTGTCAAAAGTGATGTGGTGTTACCCAACCGCTACAGTTATGTTGATATGGGAGAAAAAGATCAAGACAACCCACTTCCATGGGATGAAATTCAACCAGCATCTTACGATATTTGGGAAAGCTCTATTGACTATGAAATGACTGTGAAAAGAAGCAAAGAACGCATGAGCAATAGCGAAGAAATAAAACTTATTGATGAAAATGCACAGTGGATTAAAAAAGTTCGCTCAAAGGATTTATTCAGTTTAAAATACGCTGATTATGATGCGAGTTTGAAGCAAAACGAGAAAGAATCAGAACGGTTTGAAACGCTATCCAATTACACAACAAATTTATCATTTGAATCTTTACCATATGAAAAGCCGATTATGGCTACAGATTCTATCTTCAAAACAAAACGAGAGCGTTGGCATGAATCATTAAGCAAAGATATTTACATGAACGAGGCCCTCAATGTTTTGGAAGACTTAAACAAAATGTTCAAAGTAAAGACACTATCTGCTCTTAAAAATTAGGAGACTAAATTATGCAGGGATTAACGGCACTGGCATTCCAAAAATTTAAACAAAACTACTTGGGAATGGCTAGTGTTTTTTTTATTTTATTTATCGGATTTGTATCCATCTTCGCCTACGTTTTAGCACCAGATTCTACTCGGTATGCCAATCAAATGCATTTGAGTATTCATTCCAAACCTCCGGGGTTTAATGTGCAAATGCTTATACAGTCTAATCCAAAAAAAGGAAATCAAAATCAATTAGAAAAAATTTTATTTGGCTCAAAATTTCCTGACGATCAACAGCCTATTTCTAGTTATAGAGTAGAAGGAGAAAATTTGATATATACGCCATATGAGGCAAAACATATTGAAGGATTGGAGCAAACCATCAATTATTTGCAAAATCCAAAACCATATGTAGAACATAAAACTTTTTATTTAGGAACTGATAATTATGGAAGAGATGTTTTGAGTCGGCTACTTGTTGGTGCTCGAATTTCTTTTTTTATAGGTTTTGTTGCTGTTTTTATTTCCTTAATTATAGGGTTATTTTTCGGCAGTATTTCGGGGTATTTTGGAGGGAAAACAGATCGCGTCATTATGTTTTTAATAAATGTAACGTGGTCAATTCCTACACTTTTGCTTGTTATTGCTATCACCTTGGCGCTAGGCAAAGGGTATTGGCAGGTTTTTATAGCGGTGGGTCTAACCATGTGGGTAGAAGTTGCAAGAGTTGTTCGTGGTGAAGTGATGCGTGTAAAAGAGCAACAGTACATAACTGCGGCTCGAGCTTTGGGATACACAGATTTTAGAATCATTTTCAAGCATATTCTCCCCAATATTATGGCACCTGTCATAGTGATTTCTGCGGCAAATTTTGCCGCTGCAATTCTTATCGAAAGCGGACTTAGTTTTTTGGGTATAGGCGCGCAACCCCCTATGGCCAGTTGGGGAGCTATGATTAAAACGCATTATAATGCTATTGTTTTGGGACAACCCTACTTGGCCATTATTCCAGGACTTTGCATAATGAGTCTTGTCATGGCTTTTATGCTGATGGGCAATACCCTACGTGAGGCCTTGGATGTGAAAGCTTAGAATTATTTTTTTTGTTCTGGAGGGTATTTAGATAAAATAGAGGCTACAAATTCTTTGATGCGTTCTTCTTTACGATCCATCCGAAAAGCCAAATAGCCTTGCCCAATACCTTGCCAAACAAGCTCTTTTTTATTGGCGTCAATCAAATCAATAAAAAGAGTACCACGTGTAGAATTGGTTACATTGGTTTGGTTCCAGCCCATCATTGGACCCCAGCCCCAACCCCAACCCCAGCCATTCATACCGAAGTTTTGGTTATAAACATTGACTTCTTGGCGTTCTTTTGTAAAGATGTTTACTAGCAAATCGGGAGTTTTTGATTTTGTAAAACCTTTTGCCAAAAGTTCAGTTTCAATAGCTCGTAAAATTCTGCGTTTGTCCAAATCACTAATTTCAGCTTTGTCTATTCCATCTTTGAAGAATGCGAACGTTTTGTAGGCATTGAAATTTGCTGAACTATCATAATCGGCAGCCACTCGTACAGAATCACAAGATGTACTAATGAGTGCTACAAATAGGAGTAATAAAAAGCGTTTCATAAATTATTTTTTAAGTTAAAATGAATTGAAAAGCGTATCGTCAACGGTATTTGGAATGGTTACTTTTAGGTTTGGTTCTTGCTCCATAGCTCGTTTTATAGCAAAAATTGCACCATCGTTACGAGCCCAATTTCGTCTAGCAATTCCATTATTTACATCCCAAAATAACATTGATTTTAATTTTCTTTCTGATGCTTTAGAACCATCAAGAACCATACCAAAGCCACCGTTGATGACCTCGCCCCAACCAACGCCACCTCCGTTGTGTATGCTCACCCAAGTGGCGCCTCGAAAACTATCACCAATCACATTTTGAATCGCCATATCGGCCGTATATTTAGATCCATCATAAATATTACTCGTTTCTCTGTACGGTGAGTCTGTTCCAGAAACATCATGATGATCTCGACCTAGAATAATGGGACCAATTTTTCCTTCAGCAATCGCAGCATTGAATGCAGAGGCTATTTTCATACGGCCTTCGGCATCAGCATACAAAATACGTGCTTGTGATCCAACAACAAGATTGTTGCTTTGAGCGCCTTTTATCCATTGGATATTATCTTGCATTTGTTGTTGGATTTCTGCTGGTGCAGTAGCTTGAATTTTCTCTAAAACTTCACAGGCAATCGCATCAGTTTTTGCTAAATCTTCTGGAGCGCCACTAGCACAAACCCATCGAAAAGGGCCAAAACCATAGTCGAAACACATGGGGCCCATAATGTCTTGTACATAGCTTGGGTAAATAAAATCTTCTTTATTTTCTTTTAAAATTTCAGCACCTGCACGTGAGGCTTCCAAGAGAAATGCATTCCCATAATCAAAAAAATAAGTACCTTTATGTGTGTGTTTTTTTACAATAGCGGCATGACGCAACAAGCTTTCCTTCACCTTTTTTCGAAACAATTCTGGGGCTTCATTCATCATTATGTTGGCCTCTTCAAAGGTCATCCCAACAGGATAGTAACCGCCTGCCCACGGATTGTGCAATGAGGTTTGATCACTTCCAATATCTACAAAAATACCTGCATCAAAAAATGCTTCCCATACCTCAATCACATTGCCTTGATAGGCAATAGATACAATTTCTTTATGTTGTTGAGCTGTTTTTACGCGCTTAATCAAATCATTTACACACGAATAAACTTCATCCACCCAGCCTTGTGAGTGTCTTGTTTGTGTTGCTTTTGGGTTCACTTCAGCACAAATCGTAATACACTTTGCAATATTTCCAGCTTTTGGTTGAGCACCACTCATACCGCCCAGTCCGGCAGTTAAAAAAATATGTCCTTCGGGACTTTTTTTTATTTTCCTAAAAGCATTTAGAACCGTTATGGTAGTCCCGTGAACAATACCTTGTGGGCCAATATACATATAACTCCCTGCTGTCATCTGTCCATATTGAGTAACCCCAAGCGCATTAAATTTTTCCCAATCATTTGGTTTAGAGTAATTTGGAATCATCATTCCGTTCGTGACAACAACTCTTGGTGCGTCTTTATGTGAAGGAAAAAGTCCCATAGGATGACCTGAGTACATGACCAGGGTTTGTTCCTCGTTCATTTCAGACAAATACTTCATAGTGAGTCGGTATTGCGCCCAATTGGAAAACACCCCACCGTTACCGCCATAGGTGATCAATTCGTGAGGGTGTTGTGCTACTGCATCGTCCAAATTATTTTGAATCATTAGCATAATTGCCGCTGCTTCTTTGCTTTTTGCAGGGTAGTCCTCTATTGGACGAGCAAATATTTTATGGTCCGGTCTAAATCGATACATATAGATGCGACCATAAGTTTCAAGCTCTTCTTTAAATTCGTTTATTAGTATAGAATGAAATTTTTTATCGAAATAGCGAAGGGCATTTTTCAAAGCCAGTGTTTGCTCTTCTTTTTTTAGTATTGCTTTTCTTTTTGGAGCGTGATTATAGTTGAGATCATAGGGTTTATTAGGAGGTAAATAATTTGGAATTCCTTCAATAATTTCATCTTGAAAAGTCTTAATGTGTGTGTTCATAATTATTAGTTTTGAATACGTTTTGAGGTATTGTATCCATAGGGGCAATGCCTGCAATTACTTTCGCAGCAATAGCCGCGTTTCAGGTGATATTGTTCTGTAAAACAGCGATAGCCTTGTGGTGTCATATAAAAATCACCGTCCTCTATCGGGGGATTACGTTTCATCGGATTATATATTATTTTTTTAGGTCAGATTACATCCATTATGTACACTCCGCTGTAAATCAAAAAATCTGGAATGGATGATTCATCATCAACAAATATAATGTAATTTTCAAATACCAATTTTTCTTTTTTTGAATTCAAATGCTTTTAAGATTTAGTATTTTTACTCTAAAGTTTACAAAGTCATCCATGTTAAATTTGCAACACGTTCAAAATATAAAGTTGACTTCTCAAGTTTTTCTAAAACCTGAGTACAAAATACACGATACGGTTTCTGGAAATAAATTCAGAAAATTGAAATACAACCTCAAAGTTGTTCAAGAACAAGGGTGGTATGGCATCCTAACTTTTGGAGGTGCATTTTCAAATCATATTGCGGCTACCGCTGCAGCCGGTCAATTACTCAAAATCCCAACACTTGGAATTATACGAGGAGAAGAATTGGCATCAAAAATTGAAACTAACCCAACATTGGCCTATGCCAAATCTTGCGGTATGCAGTTTGAATTTGTAAGCCGTTCCGTTTATAAACAAAAAAGCGACAATTCATATCTTGAAGATCTTCAAGAGAACTATCCCAATTATTATATCATTCCAGAAGGGGGAACCAACGATTTTGCAATAAAAGGGTGTAAGGAAATTTTAATAAAATCAGATGAGATATATGACGTTATTTGTTGCCCTGTTGGAACTGGTGGTACAATTTCTGGCCTCATAAATTCAAGTTTACCAACACAAAAAATAATTGGCTTTCCAGCACTAAAAGGTGCATTTTTAAACGAAGATATTTGTAAATTTGCGACGCAATCCAATTGGGAGTTGTGCCATGACTATCATTTTGGCGGTTATGCAAAGGTGGATTCAGATTTAATCCATTTTATAAATAGTTTTAAAACAGAATTTAAAATTCCACTCGATCCCGTATATACAGGTAAAATGATGTTTGGTATATTTGATTTATTACAAAAAGGTGTGTTATCGGCGTCCACAAAAATATTGGCAATTCACACAGGAGGACTGCAAGGAATTGAAGGCATGAACCAACAATTGAAACAAAAAAGAATGGCATTGATTGCTTAGATTATGAAAAAAACTATAGGATTATTACTACTGTGTATTGTAGTGTCGAGTTGTGGTACACGCAAAAAAGCTAATCGTAAAAAAGAAGTAAGAGTAGAGGTTACAATTCCACCCAGAGAAACCCCCAAGACCTCTCCAGTAGTCATCACACCAACATACAATTCTACAACAGAGTATATTGCATTTTTTAAGGGCGTAGCAATCCATGAAATGAAACTTTATGGCATACCTGCAAGCATCACTTTAGCACAAGGAATTTTAGAATCAGGTTCAGGTAGAGGACGATTGGCAAGAGATGCCAACAATCATTTTGGGATCAAATGCCACGATTGGACAGGGCCGAGAGTGTATCATGATGACGATAGAGCTCAGGAATGTTTTAGAAAATATAATGATCCCAACCAATCTTACAGGGATCACTCTTTATTTTTGGCCAAAAGAAAACGTTATGCAAATCTATTTAAACACAAAGCAACCGATTATAAGGCTTGGGCACGAGGATTGAAAAAAGCAGGTTATGCAACCGATCCAAAATACCCTCAAAAACTCATTAGTCTTATCGAACGTTATGAATTGTACAAATACGATATTTTTGACGCCAAAAAAAGGGCTCAAAAGCAGCAATCTTACAGCGAAAAACATACAGTTCAAAAAGGAGACACGTTATATTCTATTTCCAAACGATATGGGCTTAGTGTAGAACGCCTAAAAGCGTTAAATAAATTAAATTCCAATATGCTAAGTATTGGCCAAACCCTCATCATTACATCAAATTAAAGTGTATGAAATACCAACGCAGTAGTCAATTATTTAAAGAAGCCAATGCCGTAATTCCAGGAGGTGTAAACTCGCCTGTTCGAGCGTTTAAGGCAGTTGGTGGAACGCCAATATTCGTAAAAAAAGCTGAAGGGCCCTATTTGTATGATGAAGATGGAAATCGGTTGATTGATTATATTAATTCTTGGGGGCCTATGATTTTGGGGCATGCCTACAAACCAGTCGTAGAGGCAGTGATAGACAAAGCAAAAAAAGGAACTTCTTTTGGTATGCCAACAGAAATTGAAACAAAAATTGCAGAATTGGCCGTTTCTATGGTCCCCAATATCGATAAAATTAGATTTGTAAATTCTGGAACGGAGGCCTGCATGAGTGCTGTGCGATTGGCACGTGGGTTTACAGGAAAAGAAAAAATTATAAAATTTGCAGGTTGTTATCACGGGCACTCCGATTCCTTTTTGATACAAGCGGGGAGTGGTGCTGTAACTTTCGGTAGCCCCAATAGTCCTGGAGTTACTCAAGGCACTGCAAAAGACACATTGCTTGCGCCCTACAACAATCTGGAAGCTGTAAAGGCAATTTTTGAAGCCAATCAAAATGAAATTGCAGCCATAATCGTAGAGCCAGTAGCAGGAAATATGGGGTGTATCCCCCCTGTAGATGGATTTTTGGAAGGTCTCCGCTCCTTGTGTGATACTCACGAAGCTGTCCTTATTTTTGATGAGGTCATGACTGGCTTTCGATTGGCCAAAGGGGGGGTACAAGAGCTTTTTGGGATCAAAGCAGATATTGTTTGTTTTGGCAAAGTCATTGGGGGTGGACTTCCTGTTGGAGCTTTTGCTGCACGACAAGAAATTATGAGTCATTTGGCACCAGAAGGTCCTGTATACCAAGCCGGAACCTTGAGTGGAAATCCGTTGGCTATGGCCGCAGGTCATGCACTTTTGACTGCTTTGAATGAAGATGATGAGGTGTATGAACGTTTGGCTCAAAAAACAGCATATTTACATAAAGGTATTTCTAAAGCCCTTACAACTTACACTATAAAACACACTATAAATAGAACAGGATCAATGATTTCTATACATTTTTCTGATAGTCCAGTCGTTGATTTTGCAACAGCGGCTCATGCCAACAACGACCGTTTCAAAGCGTTTTTTCATGGCATGCTAGATGCAGGTATTTATATAGCTCCTAGTGCTTTTGAAAGTTGGTTTATTACAGACGCCTTATCTTATGAGGATTTGGATTTTACGATTGCTGCTGTAGAATCTGTAGCAAAAGACTTATAACACTTCTTTTTCTAGTGCAAGAAAATGTGTCGTTTTTGCTTTGTTATACAGCGGGAAAATATGCACTTCACAAAGGTATTCCGTATGGTTTTTTCGATAATTAATTAGTCTTGTTTGAAAGGGCCTATCTTTTTTTAGTGCAGAAGCTATTTCTTCCTTAGTCTTTCTAGAAGTTTTTGGCCCTTGCAAAAAACCAGCGGTTTTATCCAGAGCTTCTTTTTTGGTATAGCCTGTCATGGCTGTAAAACCTTCATTGACCCACATGATTTTTTGCTTTTTGTCTGTAAGGATAATGGTGCTAAAATCTACTGAATTGAATAGTTTTTCAATATTATTTTTCCAACGATATTTTTTAGCATAGTTTTTTATTTTCTTCAAATCCATGCATTTTTTTGAAGCGTTTAATTTTCTGAAATATTGATCACTAAACATATCCCAACTGATGAGTGGCATAATTTTGGAACACTCGTCATCTACTGTGTTGTCAATTTCATTAAATATTTCTGCGTTTGCATTAGATAGAAAAATATCTAGGCACATTAAGTTATTGAGGTTATGTTTCATAGCAGTTGGGTTAGGTTGAATACACATAAAATCATCAAACATTGTGCCTTTATCAATAAAATCGGAAATTATTTGAAATATGCGATGTATTTCTTTAAAGTTATGAATTCAATTTTATAAAAAATAAAATAAAAAAAAGCGACTTCAAATTTGAAGTCGCTTTTTTATAAATTACAATTTCTGTTTTAAATTACAGCTCTGCAGATTTTACAGTTTTGATGATTCGTGCCGCAATTTTGTATGGATCACCATTAGAAGCAGGGCGTCTGTCTTCTAGCCATCCTTTCCAACCTTTTTCTACAGTGATGATTGGAATTCTAATTGAAGCACCACGGTCTGAAATTCCATAAGAAAAATCATTTATTGATGCCGTTTCATGCAATCCAGTTAAACGCTGATCATTAAACTCTCCATAAACAGCAATGTGCTCTTTAACGACTGGTCTGAACGCTTCGCATATTTTTTCATAAACTTCTTGAGAACCACAAGTTCTTAAAGTCGTGTTTGAGAAGTTGGCGTGCATTCCCGATCCGTTCCAATCCATATCTTTTCCAAGTGGTTTTGGATGATAATCAATGTAATATCCATATTTCTCAGTCAAACGATCAAGTAAATAACGTGCTACCCAAATTTCATCACCAGCTTTTTGAGCGCCTTTTGCAAACAATTGGAATTCCCATTGTCCAGAAGCAACCTCTTGGTTGATGCCTTCAAAATTAAGTCCAGCATCAATACACAAATTAGCATGTTCCTCAACCAGTTCTCTACCGTGAGTATTTTTCCCGCCTACAGAGCAGTAGTACATCCCTTGAGGTGCTGGATATCCACCAACAGGAAACCCAAGGGGTAGTTGAGTTTTGGTGTCCATGATAAAATATTCTTGTTCAAATCCAAACCAGAAATCATCATCTTCGTCGTCTATTGTTGCTCTTCCGTTTGATTCGTGTGGTGAGCCGTCAGCATTCAAGACTTCAGTCATTACCAAATACCCGTCTCTTCTTGCAGGGTCTGGATAAATAGCAACAGGCTTTAATAGGCAGTCCGAAGAGCCGCCTTCTGCTTGTCGTGTAGATGAACCATCGAAAGACCAAATTGGACAATCTTCCAGTTTTCCACTAAAATTGTCTTCAACTTTGGTTTTACTTCTCATGTTTTGTGTTGGGAAATACCCATCGAGCCAAATGTATTCTAATTTAGATTTTGCCATAATTATATATTTTGTGTACTATAAATGTTTAGGTAACAAATATAATAAGAAGCTTATTTACACTAATAATTTAAGGGTTTAAATTATTAACATATAGGTTTCTTTTATGTAACCCCTATTTTTTTGTGGGTTTCATCAAAATATTTGTAATTTTTAGTGTCATAATTTTTTAAATTGTTAATAAAAATTACACGTTTCGCAAATTTTTGGTCGTTAGAATCTTAATTTTGTATGTGAATACAAAACCTATTATTATGTCAACACTCCGCTTTCATGCACTAAAAACATCGATGAACAGAGCTCCAGTTCCAGTTAATGAAGATTTAAAACGTTCTTCAACATTTGGCTCCAATGTATTTGGAATAGCTGCTATGCGCAGTTCATTACCCAAGGCTACATTTAAGAATTTGAGTACAGCAATTGAGAAAAATCAAACTATAAATCGTGATATCGCCGATCAAATAGCAACAGCTATGAAAGAGTGGGCCATGGCCAAAGGCGTAACCCACTATACGCATTGGTTTCAGCCACTCACTGGCGCTACCGCCGAAAAGCATGATGCCTTTTTTGAAACCATTGGACCTGGTGAGGCGATAGAACAGTTTGAAGGCAACCAGTTGGTACAGCAAGAACCTGACGCTTCTTCTTTTCCAAATGGAGGTATTCGAAATACATTTGAAGCCCGTGGCTATACAGCTTGGGATCCAACCTCGCCAGCTTTTATTTTTGGAACAACACTTTGTATTCCAACAGTTTTTGTCGCATACACAGGAGAAGCTTTAGATTATAAAACGCCTTTGTTGCGTGCTCTAAATGCTGTTGATAATGCGGCAACTGCTGTAGCACGCTATTTTGATAAAAATGTTAAGAAAGTTTCAGCTTCATTGGGTTGGGAACAAGAATATTTTTTAATTGATAAATCTCTTGCAGCGGCAAGACCCGATTTAGAACTCACAGGTAGAACCCTTCTTGGGCATTCTTCTGCGAAAGGACAGCAACTGGATGATCATTATTTTGGAACCATACCATCGCGTGCTTTAAACTTTATGCGCGACTTGGAAAAAGAGTCTGTGCTTTTGGGTATCCCTGTAAAAACACGTCATAACGAAGTTGCTCCAAATCAATTTGAATTGGCACCAATCTATGAAGAAGCAAATCTAGCGGTCGATCATAACTCCTTAGTCATGGACTTGATGAAAAAAGTAGCTGAGCGTCACCACTTTAAAGTCTTATTTCACGAAAAGCCATTTGCAGGTGTCAATGGCTCTGGAAAGCATAACAATTGGAGTCTAAGCACCGATACTGGAGTCAATCTTTTGGCGCCTGGAAAAACACCAATGAGTAATTTGCAGTTCCTCACCTTTTTTATCAACACTATAAAAGCGGTCTGTGATAATGAAGAATTGTTACGTGCTTCAATCGCTTCGGCTAGCAACGATCATCGACTTGGTGCAAATGAAGCTCCACCTGCAATCATGTCTGTCTTTATTGGCGCACAGCTTACCAAAGTTTTGAGTGAATTGGAAGGGGTTACCAAAGGGAAATTATCACCAAAAGAAAAAACAGATTTAAAACTCAATGTCGTTGGTAAAATTCCAGAAATACTCCTCGATAATACCGATAGAAACCGCACATCACCATTTGCTTTTACTGGAAATAAATTTGAATTTCGTGCCGTTGGATCTACCGCCAATTGTGCCAATCCTATGACAGTTCTTAACACGATTGTAGCCAAACAACTTTTGGATTTTAAAGCAGAAGCAGATGTTTTGATTGATAAAAAAGGTCTCAAAAAAGATGAAGCTATTTTTAATGTCTTAAGAGAATACATCAAAACATCAAAATCAGTTTTGTTTGAAGGTAATGGATATGGAGAAGCCTGGCAAAACGAAGCTCAAAAACGCGGATTGAGTAACAACAAAAACACCCCCGAGGCCTTAAAGGTCAAGATTGCACCAAAAACAGTAGCACTCTACGAAGATTTGGGTGTGATGAATAAAACCGAAATTGAAGCCCGCTATGAAATTGAAGTTGAAGAATATATCAATCGAATTCAAATTGAAGGACGAGTTCTTGGAGATGTCGCACGAAATCATATCATACCAACGGCGGTAAAATATCAAAATATACTTATCAATAATGTTCGCGGATTAAAAGATATTTATGGGAATGATTTTAAAAAATATGCCAGTGAACAATTGATTTTAATTAAAGATATTTCAATCTATATCGAATCTATCAATTCTGGAGTAACAAAAATGACTAATGAACGTAAAAAAGCAAATGTTATAGAAGAATCCATCAAAAAAGCGGATGCTTATTGCAACAAAGTAAAACCCCTTTTTGACGACATTCGCTATAATTGTGACAAGCTAGAATTGTTGATCGACGACGAACTTTGGCCACTGCCAAAATATAGAGAATTACTATTTACAAGGTAAACGCTGAAAATTTTAGATACTTTTTGTTCCAAAACATCAAATACTATATTACATTTGTGATTCATAATTATTTATGGGAAAAGAGGTAAGACAAAGGTACGCACAACGTGGGGTTTCAGCATCAAAAACAGATGTTCATAACGCCATCAAAAATATAGATAAAGGATTGTTTCCTAAAGCATTCTGTAAAATTGTACCAGACCATTTGACTCATGATGAAGCGTATTGTTTGGTAATGCATGCCGATGGAGCTGGTACCAAAAGCGCTTTGGCCTATGCCTATTGGAAAGAAACTGGAAACCTTTCTGTTTGGAAGGGTATTGCTCAAGATGCACTTATTATGAATATTGATGATTTGTTGTGTGTTGGTGCAACAGATGATATTATGTTATCTTCTACAATAGGCAGGAATAAAAACCTGATTCCAGGGGAAGTTATTTCAGCCATAATAAACGGTACAGAAGAACTTATTTCAGATTTGAAAACTCACGGCATAACCATACACTCAACGGGTGGAGAAACTGCCGATGTTGGGGATTTGGTTCGAACCATAATTGTCGATTCTACAGTAACAGCACGCATGAAACGCAGTGCAGTGATCGATAATGCCAATATTCGTCCAGGCGATGTGATTGTAGGGTTGGCCTCTTTTGGTAAAGCTACTTACGAAAATCAATATAACGGCGGCATGGGAAGCAATGGATTGACATCTGCTAGGCACGATGTTTTTCATAACGATATTGCAAAAAAATACCCCGAAACTTTTGATGCTGCTGTCCCCGAGGACTTAGTCTATTCTGGTCAGATTCAACTCACAGATGCTGTAGAAAATTCACCGATAGATGCTGGGCAACTTGTGCTTTCTCCAACACGGACTTATGCTCCAATTGTCAAAGCAATTCTAGATGCTTGTCCAAAAGCACATATTCATGGGATGGTGCATTGTAGTGGTGGCGCTCAAACTAAAATTCTTCATTTTATTGATGAATACCACATCATAAAAGACAATATGTTTGCTATCCCCCCTTTGTTTAAACTGATTCAAGAACAATCCAAAACAGATTGGAAAGAAATGTATCAGGTTTTCAATTGTGGGCATAGAATGGAACTGTATGTTCAGCCAGAAATTGCAAAAGATATTATAGAAATTGCATCAACATTTGATGTCGATGCACAAATAATTGGTCGTGTAGAAGCCTCACCAACAAAAAAATTGACTATCAAAAGCGATTTCGGAACGTTTGAGTATTAGTTTTTAAGGCCAATATCATCTTAAAGTATTATTTTTGCTCACAATATTTATAATTCATGTTAGAAAGAATTCAAATCATACAACAACGTTTCGATGAGGTCAGCGATCTCATTATTCAGCCAGATATTATTTCTGATCAAAAACGTTACGTTCAAATCAACAAGGAATATAAAGACCTAAAAAAGATACTAGACAGGGGAGAAGTCTACAAATCACTTGTATCTAATATAGATGAAGCTCAAGAAATTATTGCAGATGGTAGCGATGCAGAAATGGTTGAAATGGCCAAAATGCAACTCGATGAAGCCAAGTCTAAACTTCCAGAAATTGAAGAAGAAATAAAATTTCTTTTGATTCCAAAAGATCCTGAGGATGCAAAAAATATCGTTGTTGAAGTTCGTGCAGGAACAGGTGGAGATGAGGCAAGCATATTTGCAGGAGACCTTCACAGAATGTACACGAAATATTGCGAATCAAAAGGGTGGAAAGTCGATGTTGTCGATTTTAATGAAGGGACTTCTGGCGGCTATAAAGAAATAATTTTTGAAGTCTCTGGTGCAGATGTCTATGGCACCATGAAATTTGAAGCCGGAGTGCACCGCGTACAACGTGTGCCTCAAACAGAAACACAAGGCAGAGTGCATACCAGTGCAGCTTCTGTTATTGTTTTGCCTGAAGCCGAAGAATTTGATATTGAGCTTGATATGACTGAGGTTAGAATTGAGAGAACAACGTCGACAGGGCCAGGAGGGCAGTCTGTAAATACAACCTATTCTGCCATTAAGCTTCACCACGAGCCAACAGGAATGATTGTAAGTTGTCAAGATCAAAAATCATCCCATAAAAACTTAGAAAAAGCATTGAAAGTTTTACGTTCTCGTCTCTATGAAATGGAATTGGCCAAAAAACAAGCGGCCGATTCTGAAAAACGAAAAAGTATGGTGTCTTCTGGAGATCGAAGTGCGAAAATTAGAACCTATAATTATCCGCAAGGGCGGGTTACAGATCACAGAATTGGATTAACGTTATATGATTTATCTAATATTATTAACGGCGACATTCAAAAAATAATAGACGAATTGATGCTGGCCGAAAACACTGAAAAACTTAAAGCAGATTCAGACCAAATTTAAACAAAATGAATACAGAAAAATTGGTATCAGAAATAAAAAGAAAACAATCATTTCTTTGTATCGGTTTGGATGTCGATTTGACTAAAATCCCCCAATATCTATTAAAAGGACCTTCACCAATTTTTGAATTCAATAAAGCAATCATAGATGCAACACATCATCTGTGTGTGGCCTACAAACCCAACATTGCTTTCTACGAGGCCTATGGCGAAGAGGGTTGGAAAGCCCTAAAACAAACCATTGAATATTTAAATGCCAACTACCCCGAAATTTTCACTATTGCCGATGCAAAACGTGGCGATATTGGAAATACGAGCAGCATGTATGCCAAAGCATTTTTCGACGATTTAGGCTTCGATAGCATCACTACAGCGCCGTACATGGGAAAAGACTCGATTGAACCTTTTTTAGCTTTCGAAAATAAACACACTATTTTACTTGCCCTAACATCAAATTCTGGAGCTTTTGATTTTCAAACTTTAGAATCGGACTCAAAACCCTTATATCAATCGGTTTTAGAAACCTCAAAAACATGGAATAATTCCAAAAATTTGATGTATGTTGTTGGAGCAACAAAACCCGAATTTTTTAAAGCCATAAGAAAAATTGTTCCAGATCATTTTTTGTTGGTGCCAGGCGTGGGGGCACAGGGCGGTAGTTTAGAAGAAGTTTGTAAATTTGGTCTAAATTCGAATATTGGCCTATTGGTTAACTCTTCGAGAGGAATAATATATGCTTCTAGCACCAAAGATTTTGCCCAACACGCAGCACGAAAAGCCAAAGAGTTACAACAGCAAATGAAAACAATTTTGCTTAATAATTAAACCTAAAATTTAACCTTAGCACGATTTTTGTTACACAACTATAACAAATAACAAATGATGCGTTTCAAATTTATCAAATTGATCCTTTTTTTTGGGGGATTACTTCTTTCTAGTTCAAGTTTTTCACAAGTCAAAATCTCCGAACTTCTTCAAGAATCAGATTATCACACTGAAACTTCCAAACAGAAATTATTCATGATTGAGTTTTGGGCAACTTGGTGCGGACCATGTATTACAGTTTCTGATTATTTGGACGTCCTTCAAGAGCAGTATAAAAATGATTTGTATATTCTTTCACTTTCGGAGGAAACCCCAGAAACAGTAAAAAAGTTTTTGAACAAACGCCCAACACGTTTTGCCACTGCAATCGATTATGATGGAGAAACGTTTAAAAAATATGGTGTTAAGGATTTACCTTTTGCTGTGCTTTTGAATGCTAATGCGAACATAGTTTGGCAAGGTAACCCAGCGAATTTAAGCAACTATGATTTGGATCGGTTTTTGCGAAAATCATCAACTCGATTTGATGCGAGTCAACTTATAGAGCTGGAGGCGTATGAACTGGAAAGTGACACTCCACAAACTCTTGATGGAACTTATAAAATTTCTGAATCGTCATCTGATATTAGTCCTGGAATTACAATTTTTAGAAATTCAAACTATATGAAAATTGAAGGAAGTCTAAAGTACATTCTTGGCTATTTATTAAAGTCCTCTCCAAATCAAATTCTGCTCGAAAGCAGTCAAAATAAAATGTATATTTTAGAATTACAGTATCAGAAAAAACTCGAACAAGTTTCAAAAAAGATATTAAAAGTTTTAGGGTTGAAATTAAAGAAAACGACAAAAAAAGTAAATGCATTGGAGTTGAGTTGTTCGGGATGTAAGGAACAGTTTTGGGCCGAAAATCAAATTGATTGGGGTACAGATAGTCCTCAGTTTTTGGTTGATGATATTCAATTTTCTGCCGATAACAGTACGCTAGACGATTTTGTTTTTAAGCTTTCGACACTAACTGCAACGCCTGTTGTTGCCAACAGCGATTTGGAAGACGAATTTCAACAATTTGACTGGCAATTGCACTATAAATTTTATGATTTAATGGTTGACGATCTTTTGTATAACTATGGTATTGCGGTGGAGAAAGTTCAACGTGAAGTTCCTTTTTATACTGTTACAAAAAAAGGATTATAATAAAAAAAGGAGCGCCTTTCGGTGCTCCTTTTAATCGGGGAATTTGAGTGATTTGGGGGTTCTTTAAATCCCTTTTTTAGTTATTAATAACTCTAAATTCTGTTCTTCTGTTGCGCTTGTGCTCTCCTTCAGAACATTGTACACCATTTGAACAACGATTCACTAATCGAGTTTCACCAAAACCTCTTGCAGATAATCTACTTCTTGAAATTCCTTTAGAAACTAAATAATTGACTACAGCATTTGCACGTTGTTGCGATAAAGACATATTGTACGCATCATCTCCTCTAGAATCGGTATGTGACATGATTTCAATATTCACGTTTTTAGAGCTCAGGATAGGCATCAATGTGTTGTCGATAATACGCTTAGATTCTGAAGTTAAACGCGCGCTAGCAAGTTCGTAAAAAATTGGAAGTACATTGGGGTCAAGTAATTTACAATCGACTTCTTCCCATGTCGTAATACCACCTTTAGATTTTAGGATTGTTCTCGTCACTGTTTGTGTTTTTGAAGGAACGGTTTGACTTACTGTTCTGGCAGGTTGATCTACAACTTGACGTGTAATGGTTTTGTAAACTGCAGGAATAATTTCTTCTGTGACGCGCGCAGGCGACTTAAGCACTTGCTTTTTGTACGTTCTTGTTCTTGCAGGTGCTGCTGGGCCTTTTGTTGTTGATGCCTCACTTGTTAATGTGGTTACAGTAACATCACGGTATTGTGCTGGACGCTCTACATAACACGCTACCACACAGTCTTCTTTATTGACAGACTGACAATTCTCCAGTTGTTTGTACTCCCAACCAGATGTTTTTGGATAGACTTCAAAAGATTGTGTTCTAGTACCAAATTGTGCTGGAACAACATTCAATTCTGAAGCGCCACCGCCAGTCGTGTAAGCAACATCAACAGTTTCATAAACCGCTGGAACAAATGAATAACGCTTTGAAGCTTCTTTTACAAGTACACGTTCTTCGATGTTTTTGTATGTTGCTGGTACAACAGATAACGTTTGATAAGACGGGTGTACTTGAATGCTTTCGGTGACAGTTTCAAATACATCTTTTGTAATACATTTTACGTAACATTTACCTGGATCCGGATTTGTAGGTAAATTTTGTGCTGTAACAAGTGTTGTGCTAAACAATGTCAAAAAAGTGTAGATTAATAATTTTTTCATCATGATAAAATTTTGTAGGTTTTTAATTAAATTTAATTGTTTTTGAAGTTTAAATAAAACTTCCCTACCGTTTTAGACACAACATTTTTTAAAAAGTCACATTTTTTTTTGACTTTTATTTGAAAAATTTTCAAATTATTATTTGATGAAAAAATAAATGATTGTTAACGAATTGATTACTAGTTAAGTATCAATAAAAAAAACTATAAAGTTAGCATCCACTGTTTTTGTAATTTTTTGAATTTTTTTATCTCTTTTTTTAAAATCAATAAAAAATCCCGACCATTACTACTGCTTTGTTCTAGTCTTTTGCAGTTTTGGAATAGTCGATACGTTAACCATTCTAGTGTGTGAAGATGCAAGTGTTTTTTTTCAGAAAAAGAAGATTCTTCTGCTTTTATAAGTTCTGTTGATAACGAAATAGACTGCTGTACAATATCGCCCGAAAAATAAATATTAGGATTTTCTTGCCCATTTTCGCAAAGTGGCGCAAGATCAGTACTCAAATAATCGGAGATGTGCTTGGAAAGTGTACCAATCTCCTGAGCTTTTTTGTAAATCGCCGAATTAAAATATGAACCTGCTTTATGAGACATCGCTTTTTTTAGTATGATAGCGTAAAATTACAAATGATGAAAGCATTAGTTATTTAAAAATTAATGTTAATACTAATTTTATATTAATTTTTTTACTATTTTTAACTCATTATATTAAAAAATGAAATTAGATTCCATTCATTCCAAGATTTTAATTTTTTTGCAAAAAAATGCACGCATTTCTAATACCGAAATCGCGAAGCAAGTAGGGATTTCTTCTCCTGCAGTTTCCGAGCGCATCAAAAAAATGGAAGATATGGGCGTTATTTCTGGCTATTATGCAAAAGTTGATCATAATTTGTTAGGGTATGGACTTAGGGCGCTTATTACGGTTCGTGCTTTTATGGGGCGATTGAAACCCTTTTTACACAAAATAGAATCCTACAATGAGGTTGTCAATTGTTACAGAATCACAGGAAACGAAAATATTGTTATGGAAGTTGTCTTTGAAAATCAACAACACTTGGAGAAATTTATAGACGAGCTCATTACTTATGGAGAGACAAAAACACAAATTATTCTTTCTAATGTGGTGACTCACAACCCCATCGATAAAGCCTAATTTCATGAAGTTTGTACCAAAATTATTTTTAGCTATTTTATTGGTGTTCTTATTAAGTAGTTCTTGCGCAGACAACAAAGTACGGACCAATTACAAATCAGCATTTCAAAAAAAAATGAATGCCATGTTTAAGGATGCTTCTCAAACTCCTCTGAAAGCAAAAGATTTAAAAACGTTTTCTTCACTTTCATTTTTTCCAGTAGATTCCAATTTTGTGGTTAAAGCAAAATTGACACCAACACCAAATTCTGAATATTTTGATATGAAAACCACCACAGAGCGTGTATCAAAAGAACGTGTATTTGGGGTTTTGTCTTTTGAATTGTTGCAACAATCAATTGAGTTAGAAGTCTATCAAGGACAAGATTCTACAGAAGTGAAATCGAATTATCTTTTTCTTCCTTTTTTAGATGATACCAACGGAGTTTCTACTTATGGCGGTGGGCGTTATATGGATTTGGAAATTCCCATAACAGATAGCATTTGGCTCGATTTCAATACTGCATACAATCCTTATTGTGCCTACAACGAACGCTATTCTTGCCCCGTTGTTCCGCGTCAAAACTATATTCCTTTGCAGGTAAAAGCTGGCGTTAAACGCTTCAAATGATTTAGAAGTTTTTGGATAAAAACAAGCCTACAACGACAGCAACTATTCCTAAAATTAATGACCCTAAAGTATAGCTGATAAATTGCACGTAATCTCCAGATTTGAGAAACATTTGGTTTTCTAAAGTAAAGGTCGAAAACGTAGTAAATCCACCACAAAACCCAGTAACCAAAAGCAGAGTTTGGGCTTCAGAAAGACCACCATTTTTTAGCCCAAGGCCAAGAAAAAAACCGATAAGTAAGCTCCCAACAACATTGACAATCAGAGTTCCTACTGGAAATGTACCAAAGGCATCCTGAAATAGCTTTCCTACAAAGTAGCGCAACGCACTTCCAAATCCCCCTCCTAAAAATACTAGTAAAGCATATTTCATATGTTCTTGTTTGATTAATTTAAAACTGGAATAAATAGTTCTGTAATCCAATGTGCAGGATTAGGGTTTTCTTGTGGGGTGGTCAAATAGACTTCAAAAGGTTTAAGTTTTGAGGGCCTTAAATTCATTTTAGTCATATTTTGATAGCTCGTTGTCCAAGCTTCTTCTAGATTTTTATAGTTGCCTTTTAGTGTTGTTTTAAGCGCTTTAGTTCTTGGCATATAACCACATAAAATGCCGCTTGCATCTTTTATGCTGTAGTTTTGTCTTACAGGAATTCCACAGCTCATAATCATAGATCCGTCTTCTGGATTTCGATATTGATAAATACTCATTGGATTCCCATTACTTTCTATTGCATTGACATTCATATAGTTATACAATGCAGCATAATTTTTCTCCATTGTCAAACTGATATTTTCTGGAGTTGTACTCGATGTGATGTACAAATAAAACCCACCGCCATAATCAATTATTCCGTTGTCCTCAATGCTGTATATGGCCATTTGTTTTTGTAAATATGCATCCAAATTTTCTAAACCTTTTTCGTAATCTGGTCCAATCATCTTGTCCATTCCTCCGCTTATTAATGCAAAAAACTTAAGTACAAAAGGGACGTCATCACTTTTCATGCCCCAGGTTACTTCTGTCGTATTTGGACCTTTGTATTCAAAATTCCAATACACTTGTGATGCTGGAAATTGTTCAAATTTTAATTCTTGCAGCAAGGAGTCATTTGCAATAGCAGCAAGTGTTTTCATTGTGCCTTTTCCGTCTTTTCCAGTCCAAGAATATGACCCCCCAACACCGGCTGTTTTTTCTGGATAATCAATAAACAATGTAGGTTCTTTTTCTTTCCATGGCGACCAAGGTTCCCATTGGCGAAAATCTTCCACAGTATTATAAACCACACTGACAGGCGCCGAAATGGTACGTTTGCGAAAAACATCATAACTATTGGGCTGTACAGCAACGTAACTACTACTGGCCAACACTAAAAATAAAAGTAGGAATAAAATAAATTTGAATGCTTTCATTTGATTTGAAATATTATAGTTTTCACTAATTTATAAATTTCTTTCAATTCTGTATCATAGAAATTAATTTTTTAGGTTTTTCAAAAAAAACTATATTCGTAATCTCTTGAATATTTAATCACTATCAAAACAAATACTAGAATATTATGAAACTTAGCTACAAATTATTGCTCATTACTTTAGCATGTACGCAATTATTTTTTTCGTGCAAAAAGGATAATTCATCAACTCAAAATGAAAATTTATTTGTTGCTGTAGATGCCGAAAGTTTTCCCTACATGGTGGAGCAATTTGCCGATCTCAAAATCTTGCGTTATCAATTACCAGGATGGGAAAATCTAAGTTTGAAAGAACAAAAACTAGTGTATTACCTCACACAAGCAGGGCTTTCTGGCCGTGACATTATGTGGGATCAAAACTACCGTCACAATCTTACCATTCGCGAAGCGTTGGAAACGATTTACACCACTTTTGATGGAGATAAATCAACAGAAGAGTGGGACGCTTTTGAAACTTATTTAAAACGTGTTTGGTTTAGCAACGGAATTCATCATCATTACAGCAATGCAAAACTAAAACCTTCATTTACAGCAAATTATTTAAAATCCTTACTTGATGCTACAGCGGCAACTCTTGAGGGCGAGGCCTTTGATGTGATTTTTAATGACAAAGATTCCAAAAAAGTAAACCAGGCCAAAGATGCAGATAATGTTTTGGAATCAGCTATTAATTTTTATGGGCCAAACGTAACCAACAAAGACGTTGAAACATTTTATGCTGCAAAAACATCACCAAACCCTGACAAGCCGTTGTCATTTGGATTAAATTCACAGCTGGTCAAAGAAAATGGTGTGCTTAAAGAACGTGTTTACAAATCTGGAGGACTATATGGCGCCGCAATTGATGAGATTATAAAGTGGCTAGAATTGGCCCAAGGCGTTGCCGAGAACAAAGCACAAGGCGATGCTCTTGAACTACTTATTGCGTACTACAAAACGGGTGATTTGCAAACTTGGGACGATTACAACGTTGCGTGGACAGCAGCTACTGAAGGTAATATTGATTACATCAACAGTTTTATTGAGGTTTATAATGATCCACTAGGATACAGAGGATCTTATGAAACAATAGTTCAGATAAAGGATTTTGATATGTCTGCAAAAATGGCTGTTCTTTCTGAAAATGCACAATGGTTTGAAGATAACTCACCATTAATGCCAGAGCATAAAAAGAAAAATGTTGTTGGAGTAAGCTACAAAACTGTAAATGTTGCTGGCGAAGCTGGTGATGCCTCTCCATCAACGCCCATTGGTGTCAATTTGCCAAATGCAAATTGGATTCGTGCAGAAGTTGGTAGTAAATCTGTTTCCCTAGGAAATATCATTAATGCATACAACAATTCTGGAAGTTCAGGACGATTGAAAGCGTTTGTTCATGACGATAAAGAATATGAATTAGAAAAAAAATATGGGCAATTAGCCGATAAACTTCACACTGCACTTCATGAGGTTGTTGGACACGCTTCGGGGCAATTGAATCCTGGTGTTGGAGAAACAAAAGAAACCTTAAAAAACTACGCATCGACTCTGGAAGAAGGTCGTGCAGACTTGGTTGGCCTCTATTATCTGTATGATTCAAAATTACAAGATTTAGGGTTAGTAGAAGATTGGAAAGCTGTTGGTATGGCTGCTTTTGATGGATATATTCGAAATGGTCTTATGACGCAGCTTATTCGATTGGAGCTTGGAGATGATGTTGAAGAAGCACACATGCGAAACAGACAATGGGTAAGTGCATGGGTTTTTGAAAAAGGACAAAAAGATAACGTTATTGAGAAAGTTATTAGAGATGGCAACACCTATTTCAATATTAATGATTATGATAAACTTCACGAACTTTTTGGGCAACTATTGAGAGAAACACAACGTATCAAATCTGAAGGCGATTTTGAAGCTGTTCAAGCTCTTGTAGAGGGCTATGGTGTAAAAGTTGATCAAGCGATTCATGCCGAAGTTTTAGAAAGAAATAAGCAATTTAAATCGGCTCCTTATGGCGGATTTGTAAATCCTGTTTTGGAGCCCATAACAGATGAAAATGGGGCTATTTCTGAAATTAAAGTGAACTATGCAAAAGACTTCGAAAGCCAAATGCTATATTATTCAAAACACTATAACTTTTTACCAAATGTAAATTAAAAGGATAGTTTTTTGGATTAAAAAAATTAACGGATTTGGCATATGAGTAGTGTCTCGAATGGTATTGCGTATAGCTGTTGTTGTAGCAAGTTATTTTTTCGTTCGTTCTTTGATTAATGTTACATAGTCCCCCCCCAGCTAGCGCGAGCATCTTGCTCCTCAGCTAGCGCGAGCATCATGCTCGTGCCGTCAAACAAACTAAAATTAGCCTCAAGCTAGCGCGAGCATCTTGCTCGTGCCTTCAAACAAACTAAAATTAGCCTCAAGCTACCGCGAGCATCTTGCTCGTGCCGTCAAATAAACTAAAATTAGCACTTGCTATCATATATCAATTTTTAAAACGGTTTGGTCTTCTTGATAATTCCTTGCACTACTATTCTTCCAATCTACTGGGTCAGTTACAAAACCACTCTCAACAGGATTGTTATGTACATAGTCTATCTTTTGTTGTATTACTTTATCGCTCCATATTTCTATTGGTTTATTATGTTGTTGCCAAAATTGGCGTTGTTTTACATTACTCTTCTTTTTTCCTACACGCTCCATCATCCATAACAACCACTCTTTTCTACTTTCTTGCGGGTTATCTTCTATTGTTTTAATTAGCTTTCTTGCTGTAAACCCTTTAAAATCCCGTATCAAACCAGAAGAATCATCATTGTTTGACCTAAATATTAAATGTACATGGCTTGGCATAAAACAATATGCGAATACCTCCATGCCTTTTTCTTTTCTACAAAAATCTATACTTTCTTCTAAAACATTAAAATACACTTGCCGAGTAAAAACATCTAACCAATATACCGTAGCAAAACATATAAAGTATGCTGCTGATTTGTTATGGAATTTATATTTTCTGCTCATTTTTACTATTTTTTACTCTTACTGGTCACGAGCAGGATGCTCGCGCTAGCGGGGGCAAAATGAAATGTGCTTGAACGTGCGGTTGGCTCTTTTTTCAGCTTGCTTACAACGGTTTGAATAAACCCCGTTTTAATGGGGTTTATTTTTTGTTAGCATCTGTTTTAATATAAACGCTTGTAAATAAGCTTCTTCTTCAATAGCAGGATATCTTCCTGAGGCTCCTTGATGTCCACTTCCCATATTAGTTTTCAAAAATATGTCCTTAGGGTTCTTGCAGATATCTCTTAACTTAGCAACCATTTTTGCAGCTTCCCAATAAGGAACATTTTCATCTTCCACACCTGTTATAAAAAGCATTGAAGGATATTTCTCAGCTCGTATATTATCGTAGGGGGAGTAAGAGAGCATGTACTCGAAATATTCTCTATCATTTGGGTTTCCCCATTCTTTATATTCCGAAGTTGTAAGTGGAATAGATTCATCCATCATGGTGTTTATGACATCCAAAAATGGCACTTCAGCTATAATCAAAGCGTATAAGTCAGGTTTCATATTAGCTATAGCTCCCATTAACATGCCTCCAGCCGATCCACCTCTTGCTATCACTTCCTCTTTATTGCAGTATTTATTTAATATCAGGTATTCTGTACAGGCATTAAAATCTTCAAAAGTATTTTTTTTATTTAACAACTTACCATCTCTATACCATGATGTGCCAAGATACCCCCCTCCCCTCACATGTGGAATGGCATAAACGTATCCTCTATCCAGTAGAGGGAAAATATACTTATTATAATATAGAGGTACAGAAATTCCATAAGCCCCGTAACTTTCTATAAGAAGAGGATTAGTGCCATCTTTTTTAAATTCTGTTTCCTTGTATATCAATGATACTGGAACTAAGGTGTTGTCATAAGATTTTACCCAAATTCTTTCTGTACGGTAAGCTTCTTTTTTATAGCTGTCTATGGCATTAGATTTCAATATTTTTCTTTCTTTGGTGATAAAGTTCCACTCATAAGTGATTTCAGGTGTCAGTAGTGATTCGTGCTTATATCTTAAATGGTCAGTATCAAAATCAAAATTAGCAGAAGTCCATGTTTCATAGGTGGCTTCTTCAATGGGTAAGTAATAATCTTCCCTATTCAATTTGTCAAATACATGAATCTGTGGAAGTCCTTTATTTTTTTCTGTGACAACTAAATAATTCTTAAAAATATCAACATCAGAAATAATTATGTCTTTATTGTGAGCGATTATTTCTTCCCATTTATTTTTATCTGTATTATTCACATTTACTTTTAATAGTTTATTGTTGATAGCATTTTCATTGGTTAAAATATAAAAGAAACCATTGCTTGAAAGTAATTGATATTCAACTCCTTTTTGTCTTTTTGAAAATAATTTAAATTCATGATGTGGATAGTTGGCATTCAGATACCAAACTTCACTTTCATCCTTGCTGCTAGCTTTTAAAAAGACATATTCAAAATCAGCAGACCTATGTATGGATAGAGAATAATTATCATCTTTTTCGTGAAATATCAAAACATCTTCCACTTCCTTTTCACCTACTGTATGTTTGTATAATTGATACGACCTGTTGGTGATGGAATCGTCCTTTATGTAAAAAATAGTTTTATTATCGTTAGCCCAAGTGGCATAATAAGCTCTTGTCATCTTATCTGGCAAAACCTGTTGCTTTTCAATATCCAGTACGTACATATCCAGAACGTCATTTCCAGTCATATCTACACTGAATAATAGCTTTTTATTGTCTTTACTAATGCTTTCAATATTTACTGAGTAGGCATCAAAATACTCAACCCATTTGTTTTCATCAAAATAAACCTCAACTTGTTCTGAATTGGAATCGGACCACCTGCTATGAATGGGGTAATCTTGATTATTATCGTATCCTGATTTATACCAAAACTTATTTCTTAAGTATGGTAAAGTTTTATAGCCTTCATTAGTAAGGGCAACTATTTCATTATAGATACCGGTCTTTAAAGAATCTGTGTCTTTCATAAAGCTTGCCAGATAATCATTTTCCTGAGCAAGATATTTTTTCACACTTACACTATCTTTATTTCTAAGCCAATAATAATCATCATTTAATATATGGCCGTGAATTGTTTGTGTAGTTGTTTTTTTAGGCGCAATAGGATATTCTATTGTTTCTGTTGTTTCTGTTTTATTGTTCAAACAGCTATTCAGTCCTATTATTCCAATAATGACTGAAAAAAGTATTTGTTTATTCATATTTGTTTTTATTGATACTAACTATATAAATAAACGCATTGCGTATATACAACTTTTATGCGTTTCGTAAATCAATTTTTTGGGTGTTTTGCTAGGTTCTTGTAAATCAATACACTAGCTTGTTTTTATGGTGTATATCGATTTTCCAAAAGCGAAGTTTATACACTCCCCTCATGAGTTTAGACACATAAAAAATTAAAAAGTCACATTTTTTAGCAACTTTTTTTTTGGAGAGGTTCTATAAAAAAACAAAAACTGTTTTGTGGAGACGTGTATTGCCGTTAGATCTTTAGCGCAGGACTGCTAAAGTATTCTATCATAGCATAAAGAAATCCAAGGTTTTTTAGTAGCCCAAAAGAAATTTAATGGCGGCAATACCCAAAATAAAACTGATAAAAATCAAAAGAATCCAAAGGCTGCCTTTGTAATATTTTTTATCTAAAGCGGCATCCTTTCTGTACGATCTAAAAATTATCACAGCAAAAACAATGGCAAAAAGAATTCCGAAAATTAGTTGTCCCTGACTGAACATAATTGTTTATTTTTAGGTTTGAATTCTTTTACAAAATTACAAAAAAATAACACATGAAAAATAAAATAGAAGCGGTTCAACGTTTTCACGATGCATTTAAAATAGGATACAGAAATTCTCCAAAAGCGGATTTGGGCGTTTCAAAAAATCAACTTCGTTTTGATTTGATGAAGGAAGAAAACGAAGAATATTTTGAAGCGGCTCAAAACAACGACCTTGTGGAGGTCGCCGATGCTCTTGGAGATATGCTTTATATTCTTTGTGGAACTATTATTGAACACGGCCTGCAACACAAAATTGAAGCTGTTTTTGAAGAAATTCAGCGCAGCAACATGAGTAAACTCGGAGAAGACGGACAGCCAATTTACAGAGCCGATGGAAAAGTCCTGAAAGGGCCAAATTATTTTAGACCAAATATTGAAGCAATACTAAAGGCGTAAGGTTTTATACTTTAAAACGCCAGCCAAATGGATCTTTTGCGGTATTGGTTTGTATAGATGTTATTTTTTCTTTCAAATAACTTGCATATGACTTTTCCAATTCAGGAAGATCATAGTCGGTGTCTCTGAAACCAAATGAAGAAATAGGGGAGATGACGGCTGCTGTACCTGCACCAAACATTTCTTTTAATCTCCCACTTTTTGAGGTCTCAATAACCTCTGAAACCGTAAATTTTCTAACCTCTACTGCGATACCTTCAGCTTTGGCAATATCAATAATACTTTTGCGTGTTACGCCATCCAAAATTCGATCGCTAGTAGGACCAGTAATAAGTGTATCATCGATGCGGATAAAAATATTCATCGCACCTGCTTCTTCGATGTATTCGTGGGTGTTGTCGTCTGTCCAAATTACTTGGTTGTACCCTTTTTCGATTGCCAGTTGCGTTGGATAAAATTGTCCAGCATAATTACCGCCTGCTTTGGCATACCCGACACCACCATTGGCTGATCTAGAGTATTTTTCTTCTATAAGTACACTAACTTTTCCAGAAAAATAGGGGCCAGAAGGCGCGGTAGCAATCAAAAAACGATAGCCATCGGCAGGAGAAGCATGGAAACCTTCGCCTGTTGCAAAAATAATAGGTCTAACGTACAAAGAACTTCCTTCGACTGTGGGAATCCAATCATTGTCAACTTTTAGTAATGCCTTTAATCCCTCAAAAAAAACAGCTTCGGGGAGTTCTGGAATGGCCAAGCGTTTGGCCGATTTATTAAGACGTTTAAAATTTTCATCAGGACGGAAAAGCCAAGTGTTGGAGTCGCTGTCTTTGTAGGCTTTCATCCCTTCAAAAATAGATTGCCCATAATGAAAAATTTTGGCAGAAGGCATAAGCGACATGGGCTGAAACGGAACAATTTCAGGTGTTCCCCAAGCCCCATTTTTATAATCACAAATAAGCATATGATCGGAAAATACACTTCCAAATCCTAGGTTATTAAAATCAATTTCACTGCGTTTTGAATGCGCTGTTTTTGTAGTTTTTATTTGGATCATATTCCTGAATTTTCTGTATCAAATGTAAAACAAAATTATTAAAATTTTTGTCGAACAGAGATATCATTCCTAAAAGTTTTTATCTTTAGACTTTTAAAACAAAAATCTATGAAAAACCAACTTATTGTTCTTTTAACTCTTGTTTTAGTCTTTTCATGTAAAGAAAGACAAACGAGTCGTACCCCTGTTGAAGTCCAATCAAAAACGTATCATTTATTTGGCGATACATTTAATCCAGATTCGATGATATCCATAGATAAACTTCCTCAAAACATTTCAAATATGGGTGATACTTTACAATTAGCACTCAAAGGAACCATCAAAGAAGTTTGTACCAAAAAAGGGTGTTGGATGAAACTCTCGATGGCAAATAATTCTGAACTAATGGTGCGCTTTAAAGACTATGGGTTTTTTGTTCCTCTCGATGCAAGTGGCGAAGTTATTGTACATGGAAACGCCTTTCTTTCGGAAACTTCTGTTGAAGACTTACGTCATTATGCAGAGGATGCAGGTGCTTCCGCTGAAGAAATTGCAGCAATAATAGCCCCCAAAATAAGCTATAATTTTGAAGCTGATGGTGTTTTAATCGCAGAATAATTTCCATTTGAAACGCACTGTAATCACGACCGCAGACGGAAGTAAAACCATCCAGATTGAAGACTGGAACGAACACTACCACTCTATCCATGGCGCACTTCAAGAAGCAAAGCATGTTTATATCAAACAGGGTTTAGAAGGTTTCTTAGAGCGACATCCAAATCAAAACCATATCAATATTTTAGAAATAGGTTTTGGCACTGGGCTCAATGCAATGCTAACGGCAATAGATGAACAGGCATCACAAAAAACAATTGTATATCATGGTCTAGAAGCCTATCCAGTTTCAAATGATGAACTTAAAGCACTTGATTATGCGTCCTTAATGGATTCAAATTCACAAATTTTCGACCAACTTCATGCCGCACCGTGGAATGAAGAAAGCGTTATTTCGAAACATTTTATTTTAAAAAAACGCCAAGAGTTTTTTTCAGATTTGAAAGATATAAACACTTTTGATGTTATTTATTTTGATGCCTTTGGTCCGCGTGTTCAACCTGAACTTTGGACCATTTCTATTTTTAAAATTATGTATTCTGCAATGCGTTTTGATGGAGTTTTGGTGACATATTCTGCAAAAGGTAGTGTGCGCCGTGCCATGCAAGATGTTGGTTTTTTGGTGGAACGTTTGCCTGGTCCTCCAGGAAAAAGAGAAATGTTGCGCGCTACGAAAATCCACAGAAATTCCTAAGATTTTCTTGTTTTTACATAAAATAAGCATAAATAATTGTTAAACACTTTAATTTTAACATGACACTGTAACAGGATTCAATAATTTTGTAATATGGCAACAAAAGTCTTGATTACAGGTGCGACAGGTCTTGTGGGTAAAAAACTCACCAAACTCCTTGTGGCTAAAGACTATACAGTTCATGTCTTGACGACTCAAAAGGCGCTTACATCAACGGCAACAGACATTCAATATTTCTATTGGAACCCTCAAGACAATCATATTGATCTGTCTTGTTTTCAAGGGGTTAAGGTTGTTATAAACCTAGCAGGAAGTCCAATTGCACAGCGCTGGACAACCGCTGCCAAATCTTCCATTTTGAAAAGTCGTGTACAAGCATTAAATGTTTTAGCTAATGCTATAAAAAATGAAAAAATCCCTGTAAAACACCTCATTTCTGCAAGTGCTATTGGGATTTATCCCGACTCAAAAACAAATTATTACGAAGAACCAGATACAGCCTCAGAGAACAGTTCATTTTTAAGAACAGTAGTTCAGCAATGGGAAACCGCAGCACATCAATTTGAAAGCTTAGGGGTTCAGACAGCAATTCTTCGTATTGGTATTGTTTTAGATACTGAAGACGGTGCGCTTCCAAAACTTATGGCTCCCATTAAAAAGTATTTAGGTGCTGTTTTGGCATCTGGTGAGCAATGGCAGTCTTGGATCCACATCGACGATTTGGCGGCTATGTTTGTTCATGCTATAGAATTCAAACTCAAAGGGGTTTATAATGCTGTGGCACCAAATCCAGTGCAACAATCGGAGCTAACAAAAACCATAGGGCATAATATCAAAAAACCTATTGTTCTTCCTAATGTTCCAGAATTTATGCTAAAGCTAATTCTTGGAGGCATGAGTGCCGTTGTGCTTGAAAGTCAGCGTGTTTGCTCCAAAAAGATTCAATCAACAGGCTTTAAATTTGATTATCATGAGCTTTCTGTTGCGCTAAATAATCTTCTAAAACCGTAATTGATAAGCTAAAGGTTTTTTTTAAAAAAAAAATATCGTGACATTTTGACATTTTATTCAGAATGGCAGTACTTTTGCCATCCATATAAAAATAATTAATTTCTTTTAAGATGACCAAAAAGGCAACAAATCAAAAAGCGAAGAAAGAAGAATCAAAAGCGCCAGAAGTTGAAGTTTCAGTAGAGGAGCAACTACAAGCTGAATTAGCGCAAGAAAAAGATAAATTTTTACGTCTTTTCGCAGAATTTGAAAACTACAAGCGCCGTACTTCAAAAGAGCGTATTGAGTTATTTTCAACGGCCAGCCAAGATGTGATTCAAGCACTCTTGCCCGTTTTGGATGATTTTGATCGTGCTATGGTTGAAATCTCAAAACATGAAGAATCAGAACTTTCAAAAGGAGTAGAGCTTATCAAAAATAAGCTAAACACTACATTACAGCAAAAAGGATTGCGTATTGTTGAAGTCAACAAAGGCGATGATTTTAATGCTGATAATCATGAGGCCGTAACGCAAATTCCTGCGCCCAGTGACGACTTGAAAGGAAAAGTAATAGACGTTATAGAGCAAGGTTATAAACTTGGAGAAAAAGTGATTCGTTTTCCAAAGGTAGTCATTGGACAATAAAAAAATAAACGCATTCAACACATGGCAAAGCAGGATTATTACGAAGTATTAGGGGTGAGCAAAAATGCCTCTGCAGCAGAAATCAAAAAAGCCTATAGAAAAATGGCTATAAAGTATCATCCCGATAAAAATCCAGATGATAAAACTGCTGAAGAAAAGTTTAAAGTTGCTGCCGAGGCCTATGAGGTTTTGAGTGACACCGACAAAAAGGCACGTTACGATCAATTTGGACATCAAGCGTTTGAAGGTGCAGGTGGTTTTGGTGGTGGTTCCATGAATATGGACGATATTTTCAGTCAATTTGGAGATATATTTGGCGGCGCTTTTGGCGGAGGATTTGGTGGCCAGCGCAGACAACGTACACCAAGAGGGAGTAATCTTAGGATTCGAGTGAAGCTTTCTTTAGAAGAAATTGCCAATGGTGTTGAGAAAAAAGTCAAAGTAAAACGGAAAAAACAAGCAAAAGGCGTTACCTACAAAACCTGTACAACTTGTAACGGAACTGGTCAAGTCACACGCATCACAAATACGATTTTGGGGCGTATGCAAACGGCAACGCCATGTAACATTTGTGGGGGTTCAGGCCAGACCATCGATCATCGTCCTTCTAATGCTGATGCCAATGGTTTTGTTATTGAAGAAGAAACAGTATCAATCAAAATACCAGCAGGTGTTGAAGATGGTATGCAACTGAAAGTTTCTGGCAAAGGTAATGCCGCTCCTGGTAATGGTATTTCTGGAGATTTGTTGGTTGCTATCACAGAAGAGGCGCATCCAAAATTACAACGCGAAGGCGACAATTTACACTACGATTTGTACGTGAGTTTACCTGATGCTATACTCGGTTCGTCGGTAGAAATTGATACAGTAACAGGAAAAGTGAGGCTTAAAATAGAACCAGGTGTACAATCGGGCAAAATACTGCGCCTACGCGGAAAAGGAATTCCAAATATCAATGGATACAACAAAGGAGATTTGTTAGTACATATCAATGTTTGGACACCAAAAACTCTTAATAAAGAACAAAAAGCATTCTTTGAAAAAATGCGTAAAAATGAGCATTTTGTACCTAAGCCAGAACAATCCGATAAGTCCTTTTTTGAAAAGGTAAAAGATATGTTTTCATAACACAGATTTTATTTTTTCTTATTGATAACGGAAATATCTGACATTTTTTTTAGATTTACAGTGTAACGAAAAGCGCTTACACACGACCTACATACAAATCTAAACACCACATGAGTACTCTTTTAGAAGCAACTAATATTTCCAAAAACTTTGGTGAATTCCAAGCACTTAATGATGTTTCAATTCAAGTTCCAAAGCATAGCATTTTTGGACTTTTAGGTCCAAATGGTGCAGGAAAAACAACGCTCATTCGTATCATCAATCAAATTACAATGCCAGATGTTGGCCATGTTATTCTAGATGGTGAACCACTAAAACCAGAACATGTTCAATATATTGGGTATTTGCCCGAAGAGCGTGGTCTCTATAAATCCATGAAAGTCGGAGAACAAGCGTTGTATTTGGCACAACTCAAGGGCTTGTCGTATAAGCAAGCAAAACAAAGACTCAATCATTGGTTTGAGAAATTTGAAATTACCCATTGGTGGGACAAAAAAATTGAAGAATTATCCAAAGGGATGGCGCAAAAAATACAATTTATTGTAACCGTTTTGCATCAACCGAAGCTTTTAATTTTTGATGAGCCCTTTTCAGGTTTCGACCCTATAAATGCTAATCTTATTAAAGACGAAATACTCAAACTTCGCGATAAGGGCGCAACCGTTATTTTTTCAACACACCGCATGGAATCTGTTGAAGAATTATGCGATCATATTGCATTGCTTCATCAATCTAAAAAAATATTGGATGGTAATCTTTTGGACATAAAACGAAGTCATAAAACAAACACTTTTCAAGTGGGGTTGTCTTCCAGCAATTTGAACGATTTAAAAATACAAATTGCGGAACGTTTTGATAGCACAGCAGCAGAATTTAAATCTTTGGAGAACGATCTAAAACTCAATATAAAATTGAGCACATCCGATACACCAAATGATTTGTTAACTTTTTTAAATGCGAATGCAACGATCAATCATTTTGTGGAAGTTATCCCAAGTGCAAATGATATTTTTATTCAAACTGTAAAAAATAGCTCATTATGAACCACTTACCTTTAATCATCAAAAGAGAATATTTGGCCAAAGTGAAAAACAAGTCGTTCATTCTCATGACATTTTTGAGTCCGCTAATTGTAGTAGCACTTCTTAGTCTGGTGGCTTATTTGACGAGCGTCAATAATGAAAAAGTCCGTACCATTACGGTCTTGGATGAGTCCGGTTTTTTAAACGAAACACTAGTTTCTACAGACCAAATGATCTATGAATATCTTAGCGATATCAGTTTGGAAGAAGCTAAAAAAGTATCAATCGAGAACAATTCTTATGGGCTGCTACACCTGCCAGCTTTTGCTTTAGATGAGGTTTCAAGTCAAATTAGATTTTATTCAGAAGAATCACCATCACTGAGTTTGATTTCAAATTTAGAATCTAAAATTGAAAAGCGCATAGGCGAACTCAAACTAAAGAAATTGGGAGTAGATTTGAGTAAAATCAAAGCGGCAAAAACCAATATTGATATGAATCAAGAAAACTTTGAAGGCGTAAAAACCTCAAAAACCGGAAGCTTTTTGAAATTGATGTTTGGGGGTGCAGCGGGATATTTGTTGTTTATGTTTATCATCATCTATGGAAATTTGATAATGCGTAGTGTTATTGAAGAAAAAACAAGCCGAATTATCGAAGTTATTATTTCTTCTGTGAAACCCATACAATTGATGCTCGGTAAAATTTTTGGAACATCGCTGGCAGGCATTACTCAATTTGCCATTTGGATAATTTTGATTGGCGTTTTGTCTGTTGCTGCTTCTTTCTTTTTTGGAGTAGATTTATCTGCAACCCCACAGCAAGAAATGATGGCTGGTGCTATTTCTGATGCCAGTACCAATTCTGAACTTCAAGCGCTGATTTCAGAATTTCATTCTTTGCCTTTGCTAAATTTAGTGATTGCTTTCATTTTATTTTTTACTGGAGGGTATTTATTATACAGTTCGCTGTATGCCGCAATTGGCGCAGCGGTAGACAATGAAACTGACACTCAACAATTTTTAATGCCTGTTGTCATGCTTTTGGTAGTTGGTTTTTATGTTGGCTTTTTTACAGCACTAGAAGATCCACATGGCACTATTTCCACAGTTTTTTCTTATATTCCATTTACATCACCAATTGTTATGTTGATTCGTATTCCTTTTGGTGTTCCAATTTGGGAGCAAGCATTATCTTTTTCTATACTGATAATTACGTTTATGCTAACCGTTTGGACCGCTGCTAAAATTTATCGTGTAGGAATTTTGATGTACGGAAAAAAACCAACTTATAAAGAGCTGATCAAATGGTTGAACTATTGATACCATAGAATTTAAACCAAAAAAAGATGTCAAAAATATTAATTATTGAAGATGAAGAAGCCATTCGTCGCGTTTTGGTAAAAATTCTTACAGAAGAAAACAAGAACTATCAAGTTTTTGAAGCTGGTGATGGACTGGCAGGAATTGAAGCCATAAAAAAGGCAGACTTCGATTTGGTACTGTGTGACATAAAAATGCCAAAAATGGACGGCGTTGAGGTTTTGGAGGCCGCCAAAAAAATTAAACCAGAAATTCCAATTGTGATGATTTCTGGTCATGGCGATTTGGACACCGCTGTCAGCACCATGCGTTTAGGTGCCTATGATTATATTTCAAAACCACCAGATTTAAATCGGCTTTTGAATACTATTAGAAATGCTCTCGATCGAAAAGAATTGGTCGTAGAAAATAAGCGTCTTAAGCTAAAAATAAGTCAGAATTATGAAATGATTGGTGAGAGTACACCAATAGCAGACATAAAATCTATCATTGAAAAAGTAGCACCCACAGAAGCTCGTGTACTGATTACAGGCCCAAATGGAACTGGAAAAGAACTTGTAGCACATTGGTTACATCAAAAAAGCGAACGCTCCAAAGGCCCTATGGTAGAAGTTAATTGTGCGGCCATCCCAGCAGAACTTATTGAAAGTGAACTTTTTGGCCATATCAAAGGGGCTTTTACCAGCGCCCATAAAGATCGTGCAGGAAAATTTGAAGCTGCCAACAAAGGCACATTATTTTTAGATGAAATAGGCGATATGAGTCTGTCTGCTCAAGCAAAAGTATTGCGTGCACTTCAGGAAAATAAAATTCAGCGTGTAGGAAACGACAAGGATATTAAAGTAGACGTGCGTGTTGTGGCTGCAACCAATAAAGATTTGAAAAAGGAAATTGCAGAAGGACGTTTTAGAGAAGATTTGTACCATCGTCTTGCCGTCATCCTTGTAAAAGTACCAGCACTGAACGACAGAAGAGATGACATACCGCTATTGGTAGATTTTTTTAGTACCAAAATTGCATCCGAACAAGGCACTGCAAAAAAACAATTTTCACAGCCAGCATTAAAGCTCTTGAAAAGCTACGATTGGACAGGAAACATTAGAGAATTGCGCAATGTTGTAGAGCGCCTTATCATACTTGGTTCGGATGAAATATCAGAAAAAGATGTTACTACCTTTGCAAGTAAATCTTAATTTTTTTATGATTTTATTATAAGTAATAAAACTTAGTAGTTTTAATTTCACATCCTAAAACTCTATCTATGAAATACAAATTTTTAACGGCGTTTTTATGTTTAAGTATTATCGTCTCATCTCAAAACGATTCAGAACAGCTTCAGAAAATTTATAAAACGTCACTCACAAATGGAAAAAGTTATGAGTGGTTGTCTTATTTATCCAACGAAATTGGTGGTCGTTTGTCTGGATCATTAAATGCAGAACTTGCTGTAGAATACACCAAAAAGGAATTGGATTTACTTGACTTAGATAGAGTATGGCTTCAACCTGTAATGGTGCCAAAGTGGGTGCGTGGTAATCCCGAATTTGCTTACATAGAAACCGCTCCAGGAAAAACAATTCCAGTCAATCTTTGTGCGCTAGGTGGTTCAGTATCAACTCCTTTGCAAGGCCTAAAATCTCAAGTCATTGAAGTTCAAGGCATAGAAGATTTAAAAGCAATGAATCGCGCTGATGTGGAAGGAAAAATAGTATTTTTCAATCGCCCAATGCAAGCCGATTTAATACAAACATTTGAAGCTTACGGTGGCTGTGTCGATCAGCGCTATGCTGGTGCCATGGAAGCTGGCAAACTTGGTGCAGTAGGCGCCATTGTTCGTTCTATGAATCTACGCCTCGATGATTTGCCACATACAGGATCAATGTCCTATGGAGATACACCAGTAAAGCAACGCATACCATCGGCCGCCATTAGTACAAATGATGCAGAACGATTGAGTGGCATGCTAAAAATTGACTCCAATATTAAATTCTATTTCAAGCAAAATTGCAAACAACTCAAAGATGTTCAATCGTATAATGTTATTGGTGAAATTAAAGGCAGTCAATTTCCTAACGAAATTATTGTTGTTGGTGGTCATTTAGATTCCTGGGATTTGGGTGATGGTTCTCACGATGATGGTGCAGGTTGCGTACAGTCAATGGATGTTTTGCGTCTGATAAAAGAAACAGGTATTCGTCCCAAAAGAACAATACGTGTTGTGCTGTTTATGAATGAAGAAAACGGCTTACGTGGCGGTCGAAAATATGCCGAAATCGCCAAGAAAAAAGGCGAGAAACATGTTTTTGCATTGGAAAGTGATTCAGGAGGATTCACGCCAAGAGGATTTTCGTTTAGTGGACCAGATTATAAAATCAATCAAATTTTAAAATGGAAACCACTTTTTGAGCCCTATTTGATTCATTATTTTAAGAAAGGAGGGAGCGGAGCCGATATTGGACCACTAAAAGATGATGCTATTGTTTTGGCAGGATTACGTCCAGATTCTCAACGCTATTTTGATCATCATCATGCTGCGAACGATACTTTTGATGCGGTAAACAAACGCGAATTGGAGTTAGGAGCTGCAACGATGACTTCCCTGGTTTATCTCATCGATAAATATGGTTTCAATGCGATTCAAAGTCAAGATCAATTAAAAGATTAAGCCGTATTTTTTTACTTTTACAAAGTGTTTATGGTCTTTCTAATGGCCGTAAGATTGGTCAGAAGTTTTTCTAAATGATTTAAATCCAACATATTAGCTCCATCACTTTTAGCATTCGCTGGGTCAAAATGAGTTTCAATAAATAGCCCATCTACATTATTGACAATACCCGCTCTTGCAATCGTTTCAATCATTTCTGGACGACCACCAGTTACACCACTATTTTGATTTGGTTGCTGCAAAGAATGTGTAACATCCAAAACAGTTGGAGCAAACTGCTTCATTGTTGGTATGCCTCTAAAATCGACAATCATATCTTGGTAGCCAAACATTGTTCCACGATCTGTAATCCAAACATTGTTGTTGCCAGAATCTTTTACTTTTTGGACCGCATGTTTCATGGCCTCTGGACTCATAAACTGTCCTTTTTTTAGGTTCACCACTTTTCCAGTTTTTGCAGCTGCAACAACCAAGTCGGTTTGGCGCACAAGAAATGCAGGAATTTGCAACACATCTACATAGTGTGCTGCTAGAGCAGCATCGCTAACTTCGTGAATATCGGTTACGGTTGGTATGTCGAATGTTTTCGAAACTTTATGAAGAATTTTTAACGCTTTTTCATCGCCAATACCTGTAAAACTGTCAATTCGGCTGCGGTTGGCCTTCTTGAAACTTCCTTTAAACACAAAAGGAATTTCGAGTTTATTTGTGATCTCACAAATGCGTTCTGCAATTTGAAGTGCCATGGTTTCGCCTTCAATTGCACAAGGGCCTGCAAGTAAAAAAAACTGATTTGAATTGCTGTGTTTAAGCTTTGGAATGGATTGAAGTTGCATTGATTTTTATTTATGATGCAAATATAAACAATTTTACAGGGCGACTATACATTAATAAATCTCGAAAATCCTAAAATTAAGTGTACCTTTGCACGCTCAAAAGGGTTATATATGGACCAAGTAAAAAATATTGCAATCATTGCCCATGTCGATCATGGTAAAACAACCTTAGTTGATAAGATTTTATACCACTGTCAATTATTTCGTGAAAACGAAAATACAGGCGATTTAATCTTAGACAACAATGATTTGGAACGTGAGCGTGGCATCACCATCACTTCCAAAAACGTTTCAGTTGTTTATAAAGACACAAAAATTAATATTATTGACACCCCTGGTCACGCCGATTTTGGAGGAGAAGTTGAGCGTGTTTTAAATATGGCCGATGGCGTTTTACTTCTTGTAGATGCTTTTGAAGGTCCAATGCCACAAACCCGTTTTGTACTTCAAAAAGCCATACAAATGGGGTTGAAACCTTGTGTGGTGGTTAATAAAGTGGATAAAGAAAACTGCACACCAGACGAAGTTCATGAAGCTGTTTTTGATTTGATGTTTGAATTGGAAGCCGAAGAATGGCAGTTGGATTTTCCTACGGTATACGGCTCTGCCAAAAACAATTGGATGAGTGAAGATTGGAAAGCAGAAACAGATTCAATTGCACCGCTTTTGGATATGGTTATAGACCATATTCCTACGCCAAAATTTGATGAAGGAAATACACAAATGCTGATTACGTCTTTGGACTATTCCTCCTTTACAGGGCGAATTGCCATTGGTCGCCTTCAACGGGGAACCTTAAGTACAAATCAAACGGTAGCTCTCATAAAAAGAGACGGATCTATATTAAAGTCAAAAATAAAAGAACTTCAAATTTTTGAGGGTCTCGGTAGAAAAAAGGTAGATTCTATTTCTGCTGGAGAAATATGTGCACTTGTTGGCCTGGATGGCTTTGAAATTGGGGATACCATAGCGGATGTTGAAGATCCAGAAGCCCTAGAAACAATTGCGATAGATGAGCCAACAATGAGTATGCTTTTTACAATTAACGATTCTCCGTTTTTTGGAAAAGATGGAAAATTTGTCACCTCTCGACATCTCAAAGAGCGTTTAGAAAAAGAACTTGAAAAAAACTTAGCACTTCGTGTGGAGGAAACCAATAGCGCCGATAAATTCATGGTATTTGGTCGTGGGGTTTTGCATTTATCTGTTTTAATTGAAACCATGCGTAGAGAAGGGTATGAGCTGCAAATTGGTCAGCCTCAGGTCATCATCAAAGAAATCGATGGTGTAAAATGCGAACCGATTGAGGAAATGACCATTGATTTACCAGAATCAATTTCTGGAAAAGCCGTGGAAATGGTTACCCTAAGAAAAGGAGAGCTTTTGAGTATGGAAATCAAAGGGCAACGTATGGTTTGTCAATTTATCATTCCATCTCGTGGTATTATTGGATTGAGAAATCAATTGTTGACTGCCACAGCAGGAGAGGCGATTATGGCACACCGTTTTAAAGAATATCAACCTTTAAAAGGCGGTATTCCAGAGCGTCAAAATGGATCATTGGTGTCTATGGAAAACGGCACAGCCATTCCCTATTCTATTGATAAACTTCAGGATCGCGGAAAGTTTTTTGTAGATCCAGGAGAGTCTATTTATGAGGGGCAAGTGATAGGAGAAAACTCTCGTGGAGATGATATGGTTGTGAATGTTACAAAAACAAAAAAGTTGAGTAATGTGCGCAGTTCTGGCGCAGACGATAAGGCGAAGATTGTACCAGCCATTAAATTCTCTTTGGAAGAAGCTTTGGAATATATTCAAAAAGACGAATATGTAGAGGTTACACCAAGTCATTTACGACTTAGAAAAATTCACCTCAAAGAAGTGGATCGGAAACGAAACAAAACACTATAAATGGAGTTTTTTGGCGTTGAAATCGCAGAATGGATTGGCTATATCGCCACTTTGATTTTGTTGACTTCCTTTACAATGAAACGTATGAGATCGTTAAGAATTATCAATTCTACGGCCTGTTTGTTGTTTATCGTTTATGGAATTATGCTCTCTAATGCATGGCCAATCATCATTTCAAATGCCGCTATTTTTGGGATTAATTGCTATTACTTGTTTCTAAAGAAAAATTAGTAAATTGCTTTGAATCAGTATTTTGCATAATATAGATGTTATATTGGATATTAAAACTCTAATTTTAGAAGTTTGATCCAATTTATTTTACATTTTTTTGTGTAAATTAAAAAGCACAAACAAATTAAAAATGAAATTTTTATATTTTGATCCAGGCTTGGGGGCAATGATAGTTCAGGCTCTTGTAGCAGTTGTTGCAGGAATCTTACTTTTTACAAAAAACTTGTTGTATAAAATCAAAATCATACTGGGTTTTAAATCTAAAGATGATGAGTATGATTCAATAGATATTGATAACAACAATATTGAACCTGATGACGAAAAAGAATAAAATTCATCACGCTTCCTTTAGAGATCCTTCAGGTTTTTTGTTTCATGATGGAGATGTTTTACGGAGATCAATTCAGCCCATTTATTTTCCTCAGTATAAAAAATTAAAGGAAAGCGGTTTTTTTAAGATTTTAAATCAAAAAAATCTATTGATCCCTCATACCGAAACTTCTGTTTCAGAGAACCAAATCATCATTACTCCAGAAAAGATTCCTTTTGTTACCAACCCTTACGAATGGAGTTTTGAACAATACAAACAAGCCGCTCTTTTAACTTTAAAAATTCAAAACTTTGCACTATCCAAAGGATTTATTTTAAAAGATGCGTCTGCTTTTAATGTAACATTTCATAAAGGAAAACCTATTTTAATTGACACATTGTCTTTTGATTTTTACAAGGAAGATACTCCTTGGAGGGCATATAAACAATTTATAACACATTTTTTAGGACCTTTGGTTTTGGCAAAATATCATGGTACAGAAATGCTAAAAATGATGCAAGTCCATATTGATGGAATCCCTGTTGAGTTAATTTCTTCATTATTACCTTTTAGAAGTCAATTTAGTCCAATATTATATTCAAATATTCATCTATTGGCAAAGATGGAACATAAGCATAAGGTTGATTATGAGGGAAAGGCAAAAATTGCTAAGTTGTCTAAGAATGCACAAAAAAAAATTCTAGAAACCCTGTATTCATTTATTTCAAAATTAACACTAAATAAAGCTTCAGAGTGGGGCGATTATTATTCGAAAACCAATTATGATACAGATGCTTTTTCAAATAAAATAGCCCTTATTAGAGAATGGATAATGCGTTTGAGTCCAAAATCTTTAATCGATTTTGGTGGAAATGATGGGACTTTTGCTAGAACAGTAATAGATGATGTGGCAGAGATCTTAGTAACAGACATTGACAGCAATGCAATTGACTTGAACTTTCAAAAAGTAAGAGATAATAACGAGGTAAATTTACTACCTTTCGTTAGTGATGTTTTACAGCCCTCACCAGGAATTGGTTTTGATAATACAGAGCGTGAAACGTTAATTAAAAGATTAATCAAATTCTCACCAGATGTAACTCTTGCCTTAGCGCTTGTACACCACATTACCTTGTCAGGTAATATCCCATTTGAAAAATCTGCTTCATTTTTTGCTTCCTTTTCAAAAAAATTAATAATAGAGTTTCCAAAAAGAGAAGATTCTTGGGTAGATTCTTTATTGACAAGAAAAAGGGAGTTTATCAACCATTTCGATTTTTATAATGAAAAGAACTTTGAAAAAGCATTTAATGTATATTTCAACTTGGAAAAGAAAACAGTGTTGGAGGGTACAAAACGAATTATATATCTTTATAAGAAAAAATAAGTCATGCTAAAAACATTAAAGAAAAAGCTTGATGACTATTATAAAAATGACTCTGATAATCCTTTTTTTTTAGGTTTTATTTGTGGTTTTTTTTCTTTAGTGTTTTATTTCTCTAACAATTTTTTTGCAATAAATTCCCTGAAGCACCTTACTTTCATTGGAAGTTTATTTTTGGGAATCCCAATACTTTATTTTGTTCTATTACAACTGTTCTTTAAATACAATCCAAAGTTTTTGAAATACAAAAAGCATGTATTATTTGTTTCTTTGATCTTTTGTTGTGCTGTACTACTGACGTATGTAATGTTTCTAATTATTAAAAAAAAAATATTACTATGCATATTAATAGTAAGTATTTTGTTGTCCTTAAAACTTTTTAGAGAATACAAAAAAGTTGTAGTCCTAATTATTGTAATGACCATAATACCAATGTTTAAAGTTTTCAACCATTTAATAGAAAGTATGGTCAATGGACAATATAATTTTAATGATATTGAAATTTTAAATACAAAACTTAAAAAAACACCTAATATTTATTTGATACAGCCAGATGGTTATGTTGCTGAGAGTATGATGAAAAGTAATATATATCAACACAATAGTGATTTATATGATTGGTTACGAAAAAATGAGTTTAAAATATATGATCGCTTTAGGAGTAATTATCCTGCGAGTTTAACATCAAATTCTTCAATGTTTTTAATGAAACAACATTTATTTGGGAAAACACTATTTCCATCCATAGAAATGCCAAATGCAAGAGAAATAATTTGTGGGGATAATCCGGTAAAAACAATTTTAACAAATAATAATTACAAAACCCATTTTATTGTTCAAGATGATTACTTTCAACAAAATTATTCTGAAATGAAATATGATTATTCAAATATTTCGAACAATGAAATCCCGATGTTTACGGATGGAAATAAAATTAAAAAAGTAGTTTTTGAAGACCTATTAGATGTAATTAATAAAAATACATCTTCCAATTTTTATTTTATAGAAAAGTTGCTTCCACATCATGTTCATTTCTCATCTCCAGAAGACAGAGTAGAAACTGAACGTAAGTTGTATATTAAAAAAATAGAAGAAGTGAATGTTTGGCTTAAAGAAACTATTTCATATATTTCTGAGGTAGACAATGAAGCTATTATTATTGTTTTAGCCGATCACGGAGGTTGGGTAGGTATGGTAGATTATAATGAGATGTTTCAAACCCAGGACAAAGCAAAAATTGAATCAATTTTTTCAACACTTGCAGCAATTAAATGGAATGGTATAGATCCAAAAGGATATGATTTAGACTTAATATCGAATGTAAACCTATTTCGTGTATTGTTTTCAGTGTTAAGTGAAAATAAGCAGCATCTCGATCACATGGAAGATGATTCAAGCTACAATATTCATGTAGAGAATTACTTTTACAATTCGGTATATCAAGTTATAAATGACAAAGGAGAATTTGTATTTATTAAAAAATAACCATTTATTAGTACAATCAAAATATATTTTTTGAGTGGTTTTTAAACATTAGATTATTTATAAAGTAGAAAAATATAAAATAGAAGACCAAATGATTTGGAATCGTTTTATTGACAGTTCCAAAAATGCAACCTTTCTTTTTAAAAGAGAGTTTTTAGAATATCATAAAGATAGATTTCAGGATTATTCGTTATTATTTTTCAAGGATGAGCAACTTGTGGGTTTGTTGCCTGCAAATCGTGTTGAAGATGAAATTTATTCTCACCAAGGTTTAAGTTATGGTGGAATTCTTTTAAGTTCTAAATCGAAATTTGATGATGTTTTTTATATTTATTATTCACTTTTAAAGTACTTAGAAGAACACAATATCAAAAAGTTTCATTTAAAATTATTGCCAGATATTTATACTAAACTTCCAAGCAACGAGATCTCTTATTTGTTGTTCAAGACAGAAGCATCATTGGTGCGGAAAGATATTTCTTCAGTAATTGAGTATTCACATCAGCTACAAATTGATTCTTCAAATCGAAAGCGGGGAATTAAAAAAGGAATTAAGAATGATTTAATCATTAAAGAAGAATTTGATTTATCTACTTTTTGGAACGAAATATTGATTCCAAACCTAAAAGAGAGTCACAATGTCTTGCCAGTGCATACAGTTTCGGAGATTAATAAACTTAAAAATAGTTTTCCAAATCATATTAAACAGTATAGTGTTTTTCATAAAAATAAAATCGTAGCTGGTGCTACTATTTTTGAAACGGATTCAGTAGCACACGTACAATATATTTCAGCAAATAAAGACCGTCAACAACTTGGCAGTTTAGACGTTTTGTTTAATTGTTTAATTAATGAAAAATATAAGCACAAAAAATATTTTAATTTTGGGATTTCAACAGAAAACCAAGGTCATTATGTAAATAAAGGATTATTATCTTGGAAAGAAAGTTTTGGTGGGCGAAGTATTGTTCATGAATTTTATGAAATTAGCACAAAAAATCATGTGTTATTAAATGATTTATTTTTATGATACCGTTTATAGACCTTGTAAAAATTAACAAGCGTTTTGAAGATGAATTTAAATCTGTTTTTAATTCATTTTTAGATTCTGGATATTATATTTTAGGGTCTCATGTAAAAGCATTTGAAAAAGAATTTGCATCGTATTGTGGAGTTTCCCATTGTATTGGGGTGGGTAATGGATTAGATGCTTTACGTTTAATTTTAGAGGGTTATATCGCCTTTGGTCAGCTAAAAAAAGGTGATGAAGTTTTAGTGGCTTCAAACACTTACATTGCAACAGTGCTGGCGATCAAACAGGCTGGCTTAGTTCCAAAACTTGTAGAATCTGAATCAGTTCTTTATAATTTTGATTTAGTAGAATTAGCGTCTTTAATTTCAGAAAAAACAAAGGCAATTATAGCTGTACATTTATATGGTCAACTCTCTCCAATGAGCGAAATTTTAGCGCTTGCAAAGAAAAAAAACTTATTGGTAATTGAAGATGCAGCACAAGCCCATGGCGCTACCAATAAAATTGGCACAAAAGCTGGAGCATTAGCAGATGCTGCAGGGTTTAGTTTTTATCCTTCAAAAAATCTTGGAGCACTAGGCGATGCAGGGGCAGTAACCACAAACAATGAGCAACTGGCTACTGCAATCAAAAAGCTAAGAAATTATGGGACTTCCTCAAAATATGTCAATGAGTATGTTGGAATTAATTCTCGTTTGGATGAATTACAAGCAGCTTTGTTAAGAAAAAAACTACCATTTTTAGACAAAGACAATCAAAAGAGAATAGAAATTGCAAAAAAGTATTTAAAGTACGTCGAAAATAAAAACATTAAATTACCATCGTATAGTCATAAAAAAGATCATGTTTTTCATCAATTTGTAATTCGGGTAGAGGATAGAAATAGGTTTATTACTCATTTTGAAAATCATAAAATAGGGACTCTAATTCATTATCCAATTGCTCCTCATCAACAAGAGGCCTTTTCGGAATTTTCAAATTTAAGTTTTCCAAATACAGAGAGAATTCAAAATGAGGTTGTTAGTATACCTATCAGTCCTATACTTTCAGATAAAGATGTTAACTTTATCATCTCAACGCTAAATTCATATCATTGAAGTTACCAAAATTTTTAAAAGAAAATTTACTATTAAAAATAACTTCGTTAAACACAGGAGTTATTTTAATGAGACTTTTTGTAGGCTTTTTTATTCAAAGAGAATTGACACAAAATCTTGTGAGTGGAGGATATGCTAAAGTTGGATCTCTTCGAAATTTAATGCAAATTTTATCGTCATTTACATCATTAGGGATTTTTAATGGTATAGTTAAATATGTAGCTGAACACAAAGAAAACAAACAGTACTTGCAAAAGTTATTTTCCACAGCATTTGTATTTACAATCATAGGTAGCTTAGTAACTTTTATCATTCTCTATTTTTTCTCAGAATCAATAAGTACTTATTTTTTCTTCTCATCAGAATATAGTTACATCGTAAAAATAATAGCAGTTATAGCTCCATTTATAGCAATCCAGCGTGTTTTTTATGGTGTGATTAATGGTTTGTCAGAGTACAAATATTTTGCAAAAATTGAATTAGTTGCCTATATAATTTCTTCACTATTAACCATTTGGTTTTTGTATCAATTCAATTTGGAAGGAGTATTAATAGCCATAGCAACTATCCCAATCATTCAAGTTATTGTAATGATGTTTTTTTTTATAAAGGTGTTGAGGGAATATGTTCAGTTTTCAAAAATTCAATTTAGAACACCTCTATTCAAAAGTTTACTTGCATTTTCATTGATGTCATTTGTTTCTACCATATTATTAAATTTTGTAGAAGCAGATATTCGTGTAATGATAGAAAATAAAATTGGACCTAATGGCGCTGATGTTTGGACAGGTATGACAACATTATCAAAAAATTATATGGTTTTTTCTGGTGCTATCTTTACCTTATATGTGATTCCTAAATTTTCGGGAATCTATAGTAAAAAAGATTTTGTAAAAGAAATAGTGAATATATATAAGACATTATTACCTCTGTTTGCGATTGGTATGTTTGTTATCTTTTTTGGGCGTCAATTATTTATTGATTATATTTTTGTAGATTATATAGGAATGAAGCCATTATTTAAATGGCAATTAATTGCAGATTTTATAAAACTAATTTCAATAGTTTTAGCCCATCAATTTTTTGCAAAAAGATTAGTAAGAAATTTTATTTTTACTGAAATCTTATCACTTGTTTTGTTCTATGTTTTTGCAAACTATTTGAGTGATATATATGGTGTTGAAGGTGTTGTGATGGGGCATTTGTTTCGATATGTAATTTATTTACTAGTTGTCGTCTTTTTAGTATTCCGATATTTTAAATTTGAAAATCAAGAGAAATAATTATTTTCTCTAATTATCTTTCCAAACCTGAATATATTTTTTTGCAACTGCTTTGTGGTGATGTTCTTTTTCTATAAAATTACGTGCTTTTTTACCAATTTCATTTATTTTTTCAGGATTTAATATTAAGTTTTCTAGTTCTGAATAAATTTGATTTGAGTCTGGTAAAGTGTTAATGCATACTCTGTGCTTCAAATTATAGTGTTCCATGAATTCCATCTCAGCACCAGTGAATACAACTTTGCCTCTAGCCATTGCTTCCAAAGCATTGTAGCCCTGGTCATATTGAAATACCGCATCCAAAAGAATATCACAAGAATCTAAATGCTTTAAATATTCTACAAACGCTAAGTTTTTTGTTAGTCTAATTTCTACTTTATCTTCATGATTTTTTTGTAGTTTATCTAATGCATTTTCAAAATATTGATATCCTTTTTTTGAATAATTAAATGTATTGATGCCTAAGAAAATAATTACTTTTCTGTTGACGCAATTAATAGGATTGTATGTCTGAGGAATTAAAATTGGATTTGGAATCACAGGAACAACTTTTTCCCAATTTGCCCAAGCAAGTTTATAATCAATATCACTTGGTATGATAGACTTTGAATTCTGATATACAAAATCAAATAATGATTTGAAAGGAGGAGACATATATTTCAATGAAAAATCAGCATAAATTTTTCCTTTATTTTCTAAATATGGAGTTAAAATATGATAACGCTCATTGCCCTCTAAGTAGTGCTTTATTACGGGGTAATCATCGCCGCAAGCCATCAAAAAAATATTTTCATTTTGGGTAAAAAGTACTTTTAATAGTTTTCTTTCTTTTTTTGGAAAAGCGCCTATACTATGCGAATTGATCAGTTGAACTACATCGTAGTCTTTTAATTGAGGCAGTAATTTTTCGAAACGATATCCTATTTCCCAATGTGCAAGGTCCTTTTTTATTAATCTCAAAAATAATTTTCTTATAAGATGAGGAAATAGCTTATCTGATAAAAATTTAGGTTTTATTGATATATCTACAGGATAATTTTTAAATAAATCACCTGTACCAACAAGTAAAACCTCATGACCAAGTTCCAATAATCCTTTTTTTAAAGAATTGTGAAGTCTACTGTATTCGCCAATTAACAAAATCCTCATCTATATTTTATACCTTTGTTGCAATACAAAATTTTAAATGTCTAAAGTTAAAGATAAAAACATAGAATTAGAGATTTTAATTTCAACAATAAATAGAATCTCTTTAGATTTTTTGAAAAAGATGTTTTCTAAGCATAATTTTTTAGATTTTAATATTTTAATTATAAATCAGACTACAAAGGACAACATATTGATGTCTGAACATAAAAAAATAAGGGTTATAAACTCTTTTGAAAGAGGGCTTTCCAAAAGCAGAAATTTAGCGCTTAAAAATGCAATAAAACCAATATGTTTAATTGCTGATGATGATGTGATTTTTTTGGAAGGATTTAAAAAAAATATTCTTGAGGCTCATAGAAATAGCAAATGCCCTATTATTACATTTCAAACAATGACTTCAGAGAATAAACTTTACTGGAAGTATCCAAACTCGTCTAGATCATTAAACGGGTTTATGATACGTCAAACTCTTTCAATTGAAATAACACTAAAAAAAGATTTTTTTAATCAATTGTCATTTGATGAACGATTTGGTTTAGGCGCAAAGTTTGAGGATGGAGAAAATTTTATTTTTCTTACAGAAGCTCGAAAAAAACAACTTAAAATGTGGTTTGTTAAAAAATTCATTTCTATACATCCGCCTACATCGTCAAGTGATGATTTAACTAGTGAGCGAATTTTATATGCAAGAGGAGCAATAAATACTTATAAATATGGTAATCTAGCCTATGTTTTGATGTTAAAGTTTGTATTTTTCCTGCTAAGAAAAAAGTATATTTATTTAAATGAGTTTTTAAGCAAAATTAAAATTGGATTCAAAGGAATCCATGATTATAAATCATACATTAAATGAACAACAAAACCATAACTCTGGATAAAATTAATTTAATTGAAATTCCAACAATAATAGATTCAAGGGGGAATTTAGCTGTCATTGAAAAGCAGACCATTCCTTTTGAAATTAAAAGAGTGTATTATTTATTTGATGTGCCAAGTGACTCTTACCGTGGTGGGCATGCACATAAAGAACAATCTGCATTTTTAGTTGCTCTAAGTGGAAGTTTTAATGTAACTTTAGATGATGGTTTTTCAAAAAAATCATTCTTTTTAAATAAACCAAATAAAGGTTTGTTAATTCCAACTTGGATATGGCGTGAACTAGAAGATTTTTCGTCTGGGGCTGTTTGTTTGGCATTATCATCAGGAGAATTTTTAGAAGAGGATTATATTAGGGATTATGATGACTTTAAAACTTTAAAAGGCGCTTAGTCTTATTCCAAAGTGTTCAAAAATACTCTTGATTTTTAGTGAAAAGATTAATAAGAATCTTGGTGTTTTCAATAAGATAAGTTGCTTATTATTGAGATTTTCAAAATCAATAGTTTTACACAAATCATTAAATACTTGGTTGTTTTTGGCTATTTTAAACTGTAAGGCCAATGAATATCTATTGAGATCTAGATATTTTTTTAGATTTTTATCATTTTTTTCTTCTGTTGAAAACTTGCTAAAATTTAGATTTTTGCGATCTTTCATATCAACTGTAGAAGAACGGTTGTTGCTCGTTAATTTATATTGAGCTGTTAATTTATTTGAGAAAATTAACTTGTCTTTTAGAGCAGCTCTAATCCATAAGTCAGTATCCTCACCATGAGAAATTGTAGCATCAAAACATTCTAATGAATTTAAAAATTCTTTTTTTAACGCTACTGAAGAAGAATGAGCAAGACAGTCTATGAAACTATGCACAAAAAAATTAGAAACTTCGCCAAACCATTCCTCGCCCTTATTCAAAATAGGTGATTTTATAGAAGTTGTTAAATTTGAACTATACTTTTTCTCATAAGCTGAAGCATACCAATTATGATTGGGATAAGTTGATATTATTAAATTTAAATTTTCAAAATGTTGTGGATACCAATAATCATCAGCGTCCAAAAAGGCAATTAAATCCGATTTTGCTTTATCTATTCCAAAGTTCCTTGCCCTCGATACACCTCCATTTTTTATGGAGAATGTTTTTATTCTAGAGTCTTCTATTTGTTCCACAATCTTTAAACTGTCATCTGTAGAGCCATCATTTACCACAATAATTTCAAAATCTCTAAAGGTTTGATTAAGAACACTGTCAATAGTATTTTTAATGTAATTTTCTTTATTATAAAGTGGTATGACAACTGAAAAAACTGGCATTTATTTTTTGGATATATAACAAAGATAACTCAATCGATATAAATCAAAAATGAGCAAAGACGGTTTGTGAGACAAAAGATTTTTTTCAAATATAGTTTTGGTAAGAGGATAAGTTGTCGAAAAGAAAATATCAAGTTTAAATTTTTGAAGTCTATTTTTTACTCTTAATATTTTTACATATTGAGCGTCAATTAATTTTTGTTTTAAAAATAAATTCAATACCTCCAAAGATGCTCTTGATTTATTTAAGAAAATTTCGCTACTTTCCAAACCCAGATGATAAACAGTATTTTCTATATGCTCTATTGGTGTTTTTTCTTGATTAAGGTTGTATGAAAATAATGTGTCTTCGTTTCCCAAATTTGGAATGTCTTCGTTAAAAGAAATAGTTTCAAATACATTTTTTTTTATGATAAAATTCGAGGTTAAAAAACTAATATATTTGTTTTCTTTTCTTTTTGTTACGGACAAAGCTTCTCTCTCTTTACCATAAACCCAGCGGAGTAATTGTGATTTTTCAGGCATTTTTTTTTGATATAAAATCCCTCCATAAATTATTTTTTTTGACTTTGATATCGCAGCGACATAGTTTGAAATAAAATGTTCATTTACAGGAATCACGTCGGCATCTAAAAATAATAACCAATCAAATTGCGCATTTTCTGCAAGTTTGTTGCGAATGGCACTTCTTCCAATATTTGATTTCAAAATGGTGTAGGAGGTGTTTTTTAAGCCATTGATAGCAGTATTAATTTTTCTAATTTCTAGATTTTCAGAGGCATCATCAAAAACAAGAATTTCAAAGTCTATGTTGCACGCTGTAGATTGTTTGTGAACTTCATGGACTAAAGCTGTTATATCGAAGTTATAAGTTGGAATTAAAATTGAAAGCATTTTTAGTCTTTTCTTTGCACCACTTCAAATATTCTGTTATTTTCACATTTTAGGGTTTTGCTTGGGTATTTTAGCAATAGGCCGTAGTCGTGTGTGGCCATAAAAATTGTATTTCCTTTTTTGTTTAAATCTTGCAAAACTTCCATAACTTCCATACTGGTTTCTGGATCTAGATTTCCAGTAGGTTCATCGGCCAAAATGAGCTCTGGATCATTTAATAATGCCCGAGCTATAGCCACGCGTTGTTGTTCCCCGCCAGACAATTCATAAGGGAATTTGTGCCCTTTGTTTTGCATATTTACTTTAGTTAATACATCCTCAATTTTTTGTTTTATTTTGATTTTATCTTTCCAGCCTGTAGCACGCAAAACAAAATCTAAATTATTGTTTATTGTCCGATCATTCAGAAGTTTAAAATCTTGAAAAACAATACCCAATTTTCTTCTCAAAAAAGGAATGCTTTTATCTTTTAAAGTGTTCAAATCGAAACCCACAATTTGTCCGGTACCATGAGCAAGTTCCAAATCGCCATAAAGTGTTTTTAATAGACTGCTTTTTCCGGTGCCAGTTTTTCCAATCAAGTATACAAATTCTCCTTTTTTGACATCAATATTGACTTCATTGAGAATTAAATTTTTATCTTGAAAAATAGAAGCGTTATCTAATTTTAAAACGGATTCTGACATGTATAAAAATTAAAAATATTTTATAAAAGTATTACTATTCAAAGCAATAATCAAATTTCATCAAGATTAAACCCCTTAAGTTCTTTAAAACTTCAACTTTTGGTTATAATTTAATTTTAAAATTAGCGTTATAAATAGTATAAATTTTATATTTGAATGCAAATCGAGAACAATTCATATGAATAAAAAAAACCTATTTTTTTATCTTTTAATTTTATGCTTTAGTCTTCCGTTACTAGCCCAAAAAACCGAAGCCCACCAACAAGTCCATCAAGAGTATAAAAAGGCCATTTCTCTTTTTTATAATGAAGCGTATAGATCTGCCCAAAATGTATTTGCGGATTTACAAACTCAATATCAATATCCACAAATTGCCTATGATGCCGCATATTATTTTACGGTTTGCGCCATAAGATCAAATCAGTTTCAAGCTGAGCAATATATTGAGCAGTTTTTAGAAGATTATCCTACAAGCCCAAAACAAAATACCATTTTCATTGATGCTGGAGATTATTATTTTGCAAATGCCAAATATGCACGTGCCCAAAAATGGTACAAAAATGTCAAAATCAATTCAATACCTGATTCAAAAAAAGAGCAATTTTACTTCAATAATGGGTATGTCAATTATGTGACAAAAAATTATAAGCAAGCCAAACAAAACTTATCAAAGGTTGAATACTCCGCTGTTTATGGTGCACAAGCAAAATATTACATGGGGTTTATGGCCTACGAAGGCGATGATTACGATAATGCGACTAAATATCTAGACCAAGTATCAAATCAAGAGCGCTACAAAAATGAGTTGAATTATTTTCAAGCTGATCTGAATTTTAAACTTGGAGCGTTTCAAAAGGCATTGGATTTGGCCAAAAAAGCCCTCAAAAATGCCAATAAAAAAGAAACTTCGGAGCTTTCAAAAATTATTGGTGAAAGTTATTTTAATCTAAAAAAATATGATAAAGCTATACCATATTTAAACGCATACGAAGGAAAAAAAGGCAAGTGGACCGACGTTGATTTTTACCAGTTGGGGTATGCACATTATAAGCAAAATGATTTTGAACATGCCATTGGTGAGTTCAATAAAATCATCAATGGGAAAAATGCCATTGCTCAAAACGCGTATTATCATTTGGGCGAAAGTTATATCAATTTAGAAAAAAAACAACAAGCCCTTAACGCTTTTAGAAGTGCTTCTGAAATGGATTTTGATGCCAAAATTAAAGAAGATGCATGGTTGAATTATGCCAAACTAAGTTACGATATCGGAAATCCATACAGATCTACACCTCAAGTATTGAGTGATTTTTTGGATGCTTATCCAAAATCTCCCTTTAGAGAAACAGTTGAATCCCTATTGGTGGACTCCTATATTTCATCAAAAAACTACAAGGAAGCACTTGCGCTTTTGGAGTCCAATATTCGAAATGAAGTCAAGCCAAATTATCAAAAAGTAGCATTTTTTAGAGCATTGGAGTTGTACAATAACTCTAATTTTTCTGAAGCCCAGCCCTTATTTAAAAAAGCAATCAAATTGGGTATCGACCCTCTTATAACGGCAAGAGCTTCATTTTGGACTGCAGAAATAGAATTTATGAATTTAAATTTCGAAACTGCACTTCAGCATTTTTTAACCTTCAAAAATAGTCCTGTTGCATCAAAATCTCCAGAACATAAGCAAGTCGATTATAGTTTAGGTTATACTTATTTTAAACTGAAACAATATCAAAAAGCCATCGTTGCATTTTTAAATTATGTTTCGAGTAGTACAGAAAATAATTCTTATTCCAACGATGCTTTGTTGCGCATGGCAGATGCCTATTATGTGACCAAATTGTACAATAAAGCAATTGATACTTATACTAAAGTTGTTATAAATAAAGCCCCATCGTCAGATTATGCGACGTTTCAAACCGCTGTAAGTTATGGTTTTTTGGGACAAACAGAATCAAAATTGACTCATCTTAAAAAAGTTCTAAAGTATAAAAAATCAACATATTTAGATCAAGTTCATTTTGAGTTGGCAAATACTTACAGCAATCAAAATAATAGGGCAAAAGCCCTTCAAGAATACGATATTGTTATAAATAATTATAAAAAAAGTGCACTCGTTTCTAAGGCATTATTACGCAAGGGGTTGTTGCTATACAATGCAAATACAACACATAAAGCTTTGGAAGTTTTTCAAAGAGTAGCCGAGGAATATCCTTCAACTCCAGAAGCATTTCAAGCCATAGGCTCTGCGCGCTCTATTTATGTCGATAATGGTCATGTAGAAGACTATGCGCAATGGGTGGGGACCTTAAAGTATGTCGCCATTACAGATGCTGATTTGGAAAAAACAGCTTATGAATCCGCTGAAAAACAATATCTTGATAATGATACCGATAAGGCGATTACTCTTTTTAATAATTACATTTCAAAATTTCCAAATGGAACTCAAATCATTAAAGCGCATTATTACTTAGCGGCCCTGTATGTTAAACAAAATTTAAAACAAAATGCTTTGCCACATTATGAATTTGTAATTGGACAACCTACCAACGCATTTACAGAGCAAGCCCTTCAAAAAGTGTGTGCTATAAAATTGCAAAGTGAAGCTGATGCTGAATCAGATTTGAAACGCTTAGAACTCGAAGCAAAATCGCCTCAAAATATTCTTTTTGCACAATCTAATTTGATGAAAATTGCCTACAATAAGGGCGCTTTTTCTTCGGCTTTAGACTATGCAAAAATCATACTAGAAAATCCAAGTACAGATGAGTATATCAAAAACGATGCACACATCATTACCGCACGTTCTGCTTTTGCTTTGGGCAACGAAGAATTAGCAAAAACATCCTATGCTGCGGTGGCATCATTAGGGGTCTCAAATTATGGGGCGGAAGCTCAATATTATGCTGCTTTTTTTCAAAATAAAAATACTGATTTTGAAGCCTCAAATCAATCAATTCAACAACTGATACAGCAATACCCAAGTGATAAAAAATTTGCTGCAAAAGGCCTTATTTTAATGGCCAAAAATTATTACGCTCTAAACGATGCTTTTCAGGCTACCTATATTTTGGAGAATGTAATAAAGAATTTCTCAAACTTTGAAGAACTACAAATTGAAGCGACTCAGTTGTTGGAAACTTATGAGCGAGAACTTTCAAAATCCAACGCCTCTATTGAAACAAAGCAAGAACAAACAAACAAGGATGAAAAATAAAGTCGTACATATCGTTTTTGTGTGTGTAGCACTTTTGAGTTTTACACAAATTTTAGCACAATCTGAAGGTGCAAAAGACACTTTAGATACGCAGTTGGTAAAGGTGGTAAAACCTTACACTCCAAAGATCTCTGATGCCTTTAAAATAAAGCAATTTCCATCTTTAGAACATCATAACAATTCTAAAAAAAGGCCTGTAGAATACACCATTTTTTCTGTGCCAGTGGCCTCTGTATTTAGCCCAGCAAAATCAAAATCAGTGGGTTTAGAACAACTTAAAAGAGAGAAAAAATTCAGTAATATAGCTATCATTTCTGCTGGTAATTACATGAATCTTCAAGGCGATTTATTTTTAAATTCATCCATTTCAAAAGGAAAAAATCTTGAAGCGTATCTAGGCCATCATTCTTCACAAGGAGGTATAAAAGATTTATTTTTAGATGATGATTTTTCTACAAGTCGAGCACTGTTGAAATATGAAGTTTCAAATCGTGAAAAGTATTGGAATTTAGAAGCTGGAGTTCAACGTTCTGCCTCCAATTGGTATGGATTATTTCCAGATTTTGAAACTCATCAACAGCAGCCGTTTGATGTCAAACAAGTTGTTTCTATTGTTGAAGCTAAAAGCAGTTTGAATTTAAATGAAAGTATTTTTGATGCGACAGATGCTCAATTTTATTTCCTTAAAGACGATTTTGATTCCAAAGAAATGAGAGGACAATTGGATTCAAATTTAAATCTTGATTTGTTTCATACGCCCATCACAACAAAGATTGGTTTTGACATGCTTTCAGGAACATTTGCGCAAAATTTCAGCCAATCTACTCCATTGAATTATGAAAATTTCATTGCATTTATTGCTCCAAGTCACACTCTAAACTTCTCAAATTTTAATATTAATATTGGATTTAAAACGGTTTATTTTAATGATTTTGAACATGCGAAGCAAAAATTTTATGTGTATCCAAAAATAAAAACTAGTGCTGCTATCGTAAATTCTATTTTGATTGCCTATGCTGGCATCGATGGCGACCTAATTCAAAACACCTACAAGGATTTGTATTTGGAAAATTCTTTTGTTTCGCCTACCCTAAATATCAAGCCCACCTCCATGTCTTATAAACTATTTTTTGGAACAAAAGGAAAGCTCAGTAATAGTCTATCTTATGATATTAGTGGTGCTTTTTCTCAACAAAATGATGCTGTATTTTTTCAAAAAAATTGGCATAGTGGTGCTTATAACTCGATGGGCTATGCCAATGGCAATTCTTTTGGCTTGGTCTATGATGATTTACAAACAGTTTCTATTCAAGGGGTACTCAATTTTGAATTAAATGATCAATTTAATTTTAGCGGTTCAGCAACTTTCAATTCCTTTAATTTAGACACAGAAGAAAATGCTTGGAATTTACCAGAAATCGAATCGACACTAAGCATGCGTTATCATCCCACAGACCGATTGTTTTTTGGAGTTCAAGGCTATTTTACAGGAGAAAGATATGATTTTCAAAAATTTGAATCCTCCACTATAACAAATGCTAATTTCGATAAAATTATAAGTCTAGACGCTTTTTTTGATTTGAATATTGACGCGACTTATGCCATAGACAAACGTTGGTCTGCTCGCTTAGAATTGAATAATATTTTAGGAAAAAATTATCAACGTTGGATGCATTTTCCTGTTCAAGGCCTTCAAATTTCGGTAGCAGCTTTTTATAAATTCGACCTTTAATTTATTTCTAATTTTTGAGAATAATTTGCGCCAAAAAATCGTGATGAGGTCCGTCCTTGACTTTTCTACAATTTAAGCCTACAATTGTACAAGCCGTTTTTAATCGTTCAAAATCCAAATACATCCAACGAAATGAATCTTCTTTATTTTTGTAGCGAACGCAGTATTCCAACTCCCCATAATAGGCACTATGTGCATCGATCCAAAACCCGCCATCGTCATCTTCATACATGTATTTTATATCTGAAGAATCAATTAAAATTTGCCCATTTTTATTAAGTAACGTTTTTAGCTTCGCCAAAACCTCTGGGGTCTGTTCTAAAGAGTTGAAAATTCCAGAACCATTCATCAATAGCAACACTGTGTCAAAGGTATCAGTTTCGTTTAAAACATCCATTACTTCTGCATTTTTCAGCCCTCTCAATCGGCAACACTCAATCGCTTTTGGAGAAATATCTATCGCCTTCACATCAAATCCTTTTTCTTTTAAAAATAGACTATGACTTCCTGCACCACAACCAACATCCAAAATTCTCCCTTTGGCCATTTCAAGTGCCGTTTGTTCTAGTAATGGCATCTTGTCAAAAGTTCGAAATAAATAAGATACTTTTAGTGGTTCTTCATCTGAAATACTTGTAGAAGTCAAAATGTCTTCTTTACATTTTCCAAGCTGATAATCTAAAATAGCTTCTCCAAAAACATCGTTCATAAATTATTTTTTACTGTATTTTTGCATCATGCAAGACCAATTGAATGATTTGCCCGAACGTGCCAAAGATAAGCATAAGGCACACAAAATTTTTCTCTCAAAACTAAAAAAGAAACCTCCAAAGCAGTTAGACTACTTGATGCAAGAACTTCATGACGAAGAATTTCAGCGTACAGACTGCTTGGAATGTGCCAATTGTTGCAAGACTACAGGGCCCTTGTTTACCACAAAAGATATTGAACGGATTTCAAAAGCTTTTCGAATGAAACCCTCAAAATTTATTGATGATTATTTGAAAATTGATGAAGATAATGATTACGTTTTACAGTCTGTTCCTTGTACGTTTCTCGGCCACGATAATAAGTGTAGTATTTATGATATTCGTCCAAAAGCTTGCCGCGAATTTCCACATACCGATCGCCGTAAATTTCAACAAATTGCACACCTTACCCTAAAAAATGTCAAGATTTGTCCAGCAGCGTTCAATATTGTTGAAACTATGATGAAAAAAATAAATTAGTATCTTTGATTCGAAATTAACCATGGAGCAGATTTTAAATTATTTTGAAACCATACCATCATTACATAGAAGTATCATTCTTGTGGGGGGATTGACCTTTTTCTGGATTTTGGAAGGGTCTGTGCCATTATTTCAATTTGATTATAAAAAATGGCGTCATGCTATTCCTAATTTATTTTTTACAGGAACTACAATAATTATCAACTTTAGTTTAGCTTTTTTACTTCTTAGCTCAGCAGATTGGGTAGTAGAAAATGAATTTGGACTCTTGTTTTGGCTTCCAGAAATGCCTTTGTGGTTGTTTGTTGTTCTTGGAATTTTATTAATGGACTTTGTTGGGGCCTATCTGCCTCATTTTACAGAACATAAAATTAAACCCTTATGGATGATTCATTTGGTACATCATTCGGATCATAAAGTAGATACTACAACGGCCAATAGGCATCATCCTTTAGAAAGTGTAGTGCGCTATATGTTTACACTTTTTGGTGTTTTTATCATAGGCACGCCCATTGCCATTGTGATGCTGTATCAATCACTTTCTTTGGTAGCTACCCAATTTAGTCATGCCAACATAAAACTCCCAAAATCTCTAGATAAAGCGTTGAGTTATGTTTTGATTTCGCCTGATATGCACAAAACACATCATCATTATAAACTGCCACATACAGATTCTAATTATGGAAATATTTTTTCTATTTGGGATCGTTTTTTTGGGACTTATAGTTATTTGGATCGCGATGCACTTGTTTATGGAGTTGATACGTTTCCAAATGAAATTGAAAACAGTAACCTCAAAGCACTCCTAAAACAACCCTTTCAAGCGTACAGAAAACCAACTACGGATACAGAAGGTGATTTGCTCTAATTTTTTTAAATTCTTCTAATTCTTTTTGCCAAGTTTTTCGAATTTTATTGGCACTCCACCCGTCTTCAATTTGCTCTTGTAGTTTTTTTTGACCTATTAATTTTGTAAAAAACGGATTAAAAAAAGAGGATTTATCAGATGTATTTGCGTAAGCATCAATAAGCCATTCGAGATGGATTGAACTCAAAAATTCTGAGTCTGTTAGATCCTCTCCATAACATTTTATACCATTATGCATAGGATTTTTTGCTCCAATATTTGGTTTTGGAACAAAAGCATAATTGTATTTTTCTGAGTCGAGAAAAGGACTTCCAAAAACTTGAAACTGAGTATCAGTACCGCGACCAGAACTCACATTAGTACCTTCAAACAAACACAAGCTCGGATATAAATTTACGGCTTTGGCATTCGGAAGGTTTGGAGATGGTTTTATAGGTAAATTATATGTTTTTTTATGATGATAATTGGCAACAGAAATAATTTTCAGTTCACATTGAATACCATTTTTTAGCCAGCCCTCGCCATTAATCATTTTTGCATATTCGCCAATGGTCATCCCATGAACCACTGGAACAGGATGCATGCCCACAAAACTTTTGTGTTTCGAATCCAAAACAGGGCCATCAATATAGTGGCCGTTGGGATTAGGACGGTCCAAAATTAAAACAGGAATATTCAAAGCAGCACAAGTTTCCATCATATAGTGCAGTGTGGATACAAAAGTGTAAAATCTAGCGCCAACGTCTTGAACATCAAAAATCACAAGATCAAGATCGCTCAAAATACGAGGATCTGGTTTTCGGTTTGCACCATAAAGCGACACAATGGGCAGGCCCGTTTGAATATCAATACCATCTTTAACATACTCACCTGCATCAGCTTTTCCTCTATACCCATGCTCTGGAGCAAATACTTTTTTTATCGAAATTCCTAATTTCAATAACGAATCCACCAAGTGGGTGTTTTCTGCAATTGAATCGGTATTGTTTTTAAAAATGACTGTGGTTTGATTGGCTACAACACCGATGTTTTTTCCTTCAATTAGTGGCAAATACAGCTCCAACCTATTGGCTCCAACAAAAGGCAACTCATTTTTGACAGATGTGTGATTTCCGCAGGAGAGTAGCACCACAACAAATAATAAAACTGTATTTTTGATAAATTTTAATTTCATTTTTAAGTTTGAATTTCGAATTCTTCATTGCAAAACGCCTCATCAGCGCCAAGTCCTATAAAAGTAGTGTTTCGGCACCAATAATAAAAATAGGAATTGCAGCAATTGCAATAAGTATGATTGTAATGCTTATCGCTGTTGCTGTTAGTGTTGGATTACAACAAAAAATTCGAGACAAAGCTGTTGCCTTTAACGGTCACATTACGATTACTAATTTTGACGGTAATGCATCTCAAGGCGCACAGGTTCCCATTTCTATACATCAAACGTTTTATCCTAAGTTTTCGTCTGTCGATGGAGTTAGTCATGTTCAGGCAGTGGCACATAAATTTGGAATCATCAGAACGGAAACAGATTTTGAAGGCCTTTTTATCAAAGGCGTAGGCGAGGACTACAATTGGCGTTATTTTGACGATTTTTTAGTCGATGGACGCCTCCCCAATTACTCTAAAACCTACAGCGAAGAGGTGCTCATTTCTGAATTTTTGGGACGCAGACTCAATTTAAAAGTAGGGCAAACGTTTCAAATGTATTTCCTCAAATCTGATGCCAGTCGCCCACCAAGTATTGTGAAGTTTTCTGTTGTAGGAATTTACAACTCTGGTTTTGAAGAATTAGATCAAACATTTTTAATAGGGGATATAAATCACGTGCAGCGCCTCAACCGCTGGGAAAATGATCAAGTTGGGCAATTTGAAGTTTTTGTAGAGAATTTTAATACTTTGGAGGACAAAGGTTTAGAAATATATGCACAAACGCCATCAACGCTCAATGCAGAAACCATCAAACAAAAATATGCACTCATTTTCGAATGGATATCTATTTTTGATAAAAATACTTATGGTATTCTAGGGATGATGATACTTGTTGGCGTCATAAATATGATTACCGCTTTGCTAGTTTTGATTTTGGAAAGAACCCGAATGATTGGAGTATTGAAAGCAATGGGCTGCACCAATTGGAGCATCCAAAAAGTGTTTTTATATACCGCTAGTTATTTGGCAATTATTGGATTGATGATTGGAAATGGGATAGGGCTACTACTGTTAATTATTCAAAAATGTTGGCGTCCAATTTCATTAGATCCGTCAGTATATTATGTAACGAGTGCCCCCGTTCATATTGATTTCGGCTCTATTATTGGTTTAAATGTATTGACCTTTTTAATTTGCGTTTTAGTCCTGATTTTCCCTTCTTATTTGATCACAAAAATTAATCCCGTTCAAGCCATAAAATTTGATTGATTTAAATTCAATAACATTGGTTTGCAACGCCTTTTTATTTGACGTAAATTTGCTTAAATTTTCTATATGAATTACGCCAAAAATATTCTTGAAACCATAGGTCAAACGCCATTAATAAAATTAAATAAATTGACCGAAGAATTGCCCTGTTTGGTACTCGCAAAGTATGAAACATTCAATCCTGGAAATTCTGTAAAGGATCGCATGGCATTGCAAATGATAGAAGATGCCGAAGCCGATGGCCGATTGCAACCCGGTGGAACCATTATTGAAGGAACTTCTGGAAATACAGGAATGGGACTCGCACTTGCCGCGATTGTAAAAGGGTATAAATGTATTTTTGTTCTATCAGACAAACAATCCAAAGAAAAGATGGATATTTTAAGAGCTGTTGGCGCCGAAGTTGTGGTCTGTCCAACCGCTGTTGCGCCTGATGACCCTCGTTCATATTATTCTGTTTCCAAACGTTTGTCTGAAGAAACACCAAACTCTTGGTACGTTAATCAATATGATAATCCTAGCAATTGTAAAGCGCATTTCAAAAGTACAGGTCCAGAAATTTGGGATCAAACAGAAGGAAAAGTGACACACTTTGTCGTTGGGGTAGGTACTGGAGGCACCATTTCTGGAGTGGGGAGCTATTTGAAAATGAAAAACCCAAATGTAAAAATTTGGGGGATAGATACTTATGGTAGTGTTTTTAAAAAGTATCATGAAACTGGTATTTTTGATGAAAATGAAATTTATCCATACGTTACCGAAGGCATTGGAGAAGACATTCTTCCAGCCAATGTGAATTTTGGTCTTATCGATGGATTTACAAAGGTAACAGATAAAGATGCTGCGGTATATACGCAGCGTTTGGCCAAAGAAGAAGGCATGTTTTTGGGTAATTCTGCCGGAGCAGCTGTTAAAGGCGTATTACAACTCAAAGAACATTTTGGTCCAGAAGATGTTGTGGTGGTCTTGTTTCACGACCATGGTAGCCGTTATGTAGGCAAAATGTTTAATGACGATTGGATGCGTGAAATGGGGTATATAGATTAAATCGTTCTCTAGATTTTTTAGAAACTTATTCTTTTTTATTTTCATAATGTCGTTGTATTGGTTAAATTTAGGCCATGCAAGAAGACTTTTTACATCACGTCTGGCTGCATAAAAAATTCGCCTTAGAATCGCTATATACTACAGAGCATCAGCCCATTATTATAAAATCAGTGGGTTTGCCTAATGACAATTCTGGCCCCGATTTTTTTAATGCACAACTTTATATTGACCATCAATTGTGGGTGGGTACTGTAGAAATTCATCTCCAATCTTCAGATTGGTATGCTCATCATCATGAGAAAGATTCTGCCTACGATAATGTCATTCTACATGTTGTTTGGGAGCACACTTCTGAGGTGTTTCGAGCCGATAATTCTATAATCCCTACTCTGGTTTTAAAACCTTTTGTACACCTCCAAGTTCTAAGAAATTATAGAGCATTAAAATCCAACAAAAACAAATGGATTGCTTGTGCGTCACAATTTTCTGAAGTCAGTGATTTTGAAATCAAAAACTGGTTGGAGCGTCTTTATTTTGAACGATTGGAACAAAAATTTAAACCCATCCAAAAACAGCTATTATCGACAAAGCAAGATTGGGAGGCCATCATGTTTTGGCAATTGGCTCGAGGTTTTGGCGCAAAAGTTAATGGCGATGCCTTTTGGAGTTTGGCCAAATCATTTCCATTTTCTGTTTTCCGAAAACTTCAAAAGGATCCTATTCAAATGGAAGCGTTACTGTTTGGCCAATCGGGCTTGCTAGAGGCCGATGTTGAAGATCCATATTTTGAAGCATTAAAATCCGCTTATCATTTTTTAAAACAAAAGCATCAACTTTCAAGTTTTGGTGTACTTCCATTACAGTTTTTTCGATTGCGACCGCCAAATTTCCCAACGATTCGATTGGCACAAATGGTGCAATTATATCACAAAAACACCCATTTATTTTCAAAACTAATTCAAGCCAATACTTATGAGGAATTGCAGATAATTTTTCAATGTACGACTTCAAATTTTTGGCACACCCACTATACCTTCAAAAAAGCGTCTCAAAAGCGCATAAAACACCTCTCAAAGGCATTTGCAGATTTACTGATTATCAATTCGGTATTGCCTATGAAATACGCTTTTCAGCATACCAACGGCCAAGATCAAGAGTCTATTGTATCCATAATAAAATCTATACCATCTGAGCAAAATTCCATTGTAAAAGGATTTAATGCATTAAAGCCAGTTTCTGAAAATGCACTAGACTCCCAAGCTTTGATTGCATTAAAAAACAATTATTGTTCTAAATTGAGATGTCTTCAATGTGGAATTGGTAGTGGACTTTTAAATCGAAATGCGTAACTTGCAGTATGAAGTTATTTTATCAACTTTTATTCTATTTGCAACGCCACGGATTTCATGTTTGTCAGCGTATAGCCGATCGTTTTGGGATGCGCGCCAAAGTGGTTCGTACCTCTTTTATTTATGTCACCTTTGTGACGGTAGGATTTGGCTTTGCACTGTATTTGTTTATCGCGTTTTGGCTTCGAATAAAAGATTTTATTTTTTCGAAGCGCAGTTCAGTTTTTGATATATAATTCCATGTCCAATCCAATAGTTAAAATTTTTAGATCCAAGCTCAACACTGCTATTGTGTTGCTTATTTTTGTTTTATTTATTGGTGTTTTTGGATTCAAAATAATTTCAGATTTTTCGTGGTTAGATGCCATATATATGACTGTAATTACGGTGACAACAGTGGGCTTTGGAGAGGTTCAGCCGTTGGATCAGGACTCAAAACTATTTACAATTTTACTCATTCTTACAAGTGTAATAATTGTAGGATATGCACTCAAAATAATTACAGAATATATCATTTCAAAAAATGATATCAACGAATTAAAACAGAAGAAAATGCAAAAGAAAATTGATGCACTTTCAGACCATGTCATTATTTGTGGTTATGGTCGAAATGGAAAACAAACCGCAAAAAAATTGGCCGCACACCATCGCGATTTTGTGGTAATTGAAAAAGATGAGCACGTCACACAGAAAAACTCAGACAGTAATATTTCATTTGTGCTAGGCAATGCCAATGAAGACGAGGTTTTGCTTCGCGCAGGAATCAACAACGCTTCATGTCTAATTTCTGCACTGCCCAACGATTCCGAAAATGTATTTGTAGTTCTTTCTGCCAGACAGCTCAATCCCAATATGCGTATTATTAGTAGAGCTTCAGACGAAAGTACCTACAGCAAACTGAAACTTGCTGGCGCTAATAATGTGATTCTACCCGATCGTATTGGCGGTGATCATATGGCCTCCTTGGTGGTGGTGCCCGATTTATTGGAGTTTGTGGATAATCTTTCTATAGTGGGAAATAATAGCATAAATATAGAAGAAATTTCTGTGGAGCAACTGTATGATACTACAGCGCAAAAAACTATTTTGGAGCTGGATTTACGCAAAAAAACGGGGTGTAATGTCATTGGTTATAAAGACGAAAATGGAAATTACCATATCAATCCAGAAGCAGACCAAAAGTTGGCGCCTGGCTCCAAAGTGATTGTTTTGGGACGACCAGAACAAATCCAAACCCTAAATTCGATGTATAATATTGAGGTGAGTTAGTTGTTTTACAAGGTCATTTTATTTTTTAAATCCATTCTTCCGTGAAAAATTCTAATCATTTCAATTTTTTCTTTAGAAATGGATTTGTAAAAAATTACATGCTTTCCAAGTTTTAGCCCAAGTAATTTATCTAACATCGTTGTGATTTTTATATCGTGATTTCAGCTCGATTTTAGCATTACTTACAACGGTCTCGGCTATGAGTAGTTGCGTGGGTAAGCGGTTAACTTAGCAAGTACACACCTAGTTGAAAACCCGCAAGGGTTTTCAGAAGTAGGCGAGAACAAGCAATTACTTATAGCCATTGTTGTACACAGTTATTTTTCGTTCTTTTTAGCTTTTGTTTTTTCATCTGCAATTTCTACGACACTCTTTAGCATTAGCTCTCTTTCAAATCTATGTATATACCAATCCTTAATTAGAACTTCTATTAGATTGATTAGTAAGGAAGCTTCTTTAGGTTCAACATCAATTATTAAATCAATGTCTTTTTCCATATGGGCTCCAATATTGCCAATTTTTCTAGTTGCATCAATGGACTTCCATATTAATGGGTCGACCTTCTCCTTAATTCCATCAATTTCTAGATATAGGTTTTTTGCCTTTACATTATAAAAATCTCTTATCATTCCTTGCAAACATCTACGTGATAAAGTTGCTGAAGCTTTTGGACTTAAATCCTTTATTAAACAGGCTTCTTCGTAATCATCTTTTATTGCTTTTGGAATATAGTCTGGAAAAACTATTGCTTCAGAAGATGGAATCAGATTCCATTGCTTAATAAAATCACCTTGTTTCCAAGTCTGAGGCAAGTCTAATAGGTCAAAAAGATATGCTGATAATGTATGTTTATTGCATTCAGAATTAGGGCAAACAATCCATTCAATTGCTAATTCTCTATATCCGTCTGTATTCTCAATTTGTAATCTTGATTTATTTTGAGTGAAGTTTCCATTATTTATTGTCGTATCGTGACTACAGTAAGGACATTTCCATTTAAATCCCATATTTCTTTGTTTTTTCTAATTGTGTACAACTATATAAATAAACGCATTGCGGATATCCAACTTTTATGCGTTTCGTATATCAATTTTTGGGTGTTTTGCTAGGTTCATGTAAATCAATACACTAGCTTGTTTTTATAGCGTATATCGATTTTCCATAAGCGAAGTTTATCCACTGCCCTCATGAGTTTAGACACATAAAAATTTAAAAAGTCACATTTTTTTTATGAAAAAGAAGAAATTGAGTTTAAAAAACGACGCATTATTTCATCTGTTGCATAACTCGTTTTTTTTTGTCATCTTGTTGCCTCTTTTTAAATACACAAAAAATCGTTTTTATGAAATTCAAAACACATACACTTTTAGCGTTATTACTTCCCATTTTTTCATTTGCTCAAGACAAAGGCATCGATCAAATTATTGATGAAAAATTTGGGGATGCTACGGGGTGGTTTGTCAATTTTATTTTTTATCAAATTGAATTCACAGAAGACATCAAAGTGTTTTGGGTATTGTTTCCACTTATAATGGGAGCCACATATTTTACTATTTATTTTAAATTCATCAATCTTCGTGGGATACGAACCTCCATCAATATTGTTCGAGGAAAATACGATAGCTTGGACCATCATGAAACCATGGAAGCTGCTGGTGATGCAACACCAGGAGGCGACAGTATAGAAACCATTGCTGTGGAAGGACATGAAGGGGAAGTATCTCATTTTCAGGCACTTACTGCGGCACTTTCGGCAACAGTTGGATTAGGGAATATTGCAGGTGTGGCCATTGCTGTTTCTATTGGTGGGGCGGGAGCCACCTTTTGGATGATTGTTGCTGGACTTTTGGGAATGGCATCTAAATTTGTAGAATGTACACTCGGAGTAAAGTATAGAGATATCGACGAAAATGGTGTGGTCTATGGAGGCCCCATGTATTATTTAACCAAAGGATTAAAATCTAAAGGTTTAGAGAAATTAGGAAAAGTTTTAGCCGTATTGTTTGCCATTTTTGTCATTGGGGGTTCATTTGGTGGTGGCAATATGTTTCAGGTAAATCAAGCATTTCAGTTGGTAGAAAATATTACAGGCGGTGAGGCCTCTGTACTACACGGAAAAGGCTGGTTGTTTGGTGTAGTTATGGCGGCTTTGGTTGGTATCGTGATCATTGGAGGTATTAAAAAAATCGCAAAAGTAACCGATAAGATTGTACCTTTTATGGTGGTCATTTATGTGACTGCATCTTTGTTTGTAATTTTTTCAAATATTAATATGATTGGCGATGCGTTCGGACAAATTTTCACAGGTGCATTTAGTCCAGAAGGTGTAGCAGGTGGTGCTATTGGGGTTTTAGTTCAAGGATTTAGACGAGCTGCATTTTCCAACGAAGCTGGTATTGGTTCTGCATCTATAGCACACTCTGCAGTGAAAACAAAATACGCAGCATCAGAAGGAATGGTGGCCTTGCTAGAACCTTTTATCGATACTGTTGTGGTGTGTACCATGACGGCTTTGGTGCTCATCATTACAGGAAATGTAAATGCGGCCAACGCCTCTTTAAACGATGCTCAGGCTATTTTGTTAACATCTAGTGCTTTTGAATCTGCAATTTCATGGTTTCCGTATGTACTTACAATAGCTGTGGTCTTATTTGCTTTCAGTACCATGATTTCTTGGTCTTATTACGGATTTCAAGGGTGGGCCTATTTATTTGGACGTTCCAAAAAAATGGAATATACCTATAAAATTATTTTCTGCCTTTTTGTAATTGTAGGATCGGCGGCTAGTTTAGGTTCTGTGATTGGGTTTTCAGATGCAATGATCTTTGCCATGATGGTACCCAATATGGTAGGTGTAATTATACTTGCACCGAAAGTTAAGAAAGAGCTAGAAAAATATTTGAAAGCAATAAAGGGTTAAACGTCATCCTAACGCCTAGTGTTTCGTTATTTTACAAAGCGTCAAAGAATAGGAGTATTGCTCCTGTTTTTGATCGTGATTGTAGTGCAACTCCTTTTATTTTCTGTCTCAACAAACGATTTTCTTTCAAATGGATTTGATGACAATACACTTGCAATTCTTGATAAAGAATATAATGTTTTACATCAAAAGAAATTAAAAAAGAAGACACCAAAACGCTATCCGTTTAATCCAAATTTCATAACATCATATAAGGGCTACGAACTTGGAATGTCTTTGGAAGAAATTGAACGTTTACATGCATTTAGAACTCAAAACAAGTGGATCAACTCATCACAAGATTTCCAGAGGGTGACCGGCATTTCAGATTCATTATTAGCGGCCATATCGCCCTATTTTAAGTTTCCAAAATGGGTAACTCAGTCCTCACAAAATAACACTAATAAACCTAAAAAAATATCAAAACTTGATTTGAATTTGGCTACAGCCGAAGAACTTCAAAAAGTGTATGGTGTGGGATCAAAATTATCTGAACGCATTTTACGATACAGAGAAAAATATGATGGAGGTTTTGCAAATATGATAGAACTTAGCGCTATTTATGGCCTGTCTGAGGATGTTATTGAAAACATCAAAAAAAAGTTTATTATAGCGCATCCAAGACCGATACATTCCGTTGATTTGAATACAGCAAACCAAGAAGATTTGGTTAAAATTCCGTTTATAGACTACGAATTGGCCTACCGCATCATTGAAACGAGAGTGTTAAAAGAAGTCTATGTTTCAATTGAGGAATTAACAAAAATTAAAGATTTTCCAACAAATAGATTAGACATAATTAAATTATATTTGTACACAAAATAATTTGAAATGAATTTTCAATATTCAGAAGAACAACAAATGATTGCATCGGCTGCTCGCGACTTTGCAGAACAGCATATTCGCCCACACATTATGGACTGGGACGAACGCCAACATTTTCCTGTAGAAGTTTTAAAGAAAGCAGGTGAAATGGGGTTCATGGGTATCTTTATTCCTGAGGAATATGGCGGTTCTGGTTTTGGATATCATGAGTATGTTGCTATCATCGAAGAAATTTCTAAAGTTGACCCCTCAATTGGGTTGTCGATTGCAGCACACAACTCGCTTTGTACAGGTCATATTTTCTATTTTGCTAATGAGGCACAGAAGCAAAAATATTTACCAAAATTGGCCACCGGAGAGTGGATTGGCGCTTGGGGTCTGACCGAACACAATACAGGTAGTGATGCCGGCGGTATGAACACCACTGCAGTAAGAGATGGCGATCATTATATTTTAAATGGATCTAAAAACTTTATCACCCATGGAAAAAGTGGTGATGTTGCTGTAGTTATTGCTCGTACAGGAGAGAAAGGCGACTCTCATGGTATGTCTGCCTTTATTATAGAGAAAGGAACACCGGGCTTTAGTGGCGGTAAAAAAGAGGATAAATTAGGCATGCGCGCTAGCGAAACTGCCGAATTGGTTTTTGATAATTGTAAAATCCACAAAGACAACCTTATCGGTCAAGAAGGAGAAGGTTTTGTTCAGTCGCTCAAACTCCTAGACGGAGGACGAATTTCTATTGGAGCACTCTCTTTAGGAATTGCTAAAGGAGCCTATTTGGCCGCTCTAAAATACTCTAAAGAACGTGTTCAATTTGGAAAACCGATCTCTAGTTTTCAAGGAATTTCGTTTAAGCTTTCAGATATGGCTACCGAAATACAAGCCGCTGAGCTTTTGATTCACAAGGCCGCGGCCCTAAAAAATAATGGCGAAAAAGTAACCACTATGGGGGCAATGGCAAAAATGTATGCTAGTGAAGCCTGTGTGAGAATTTCAAATGAAGCCGTACAAATTCACGGGGGATATGGCTACATAAAAGAGTATCCTGTGGAGAAATTTTATAGAGATTCCAAACTCTGTACTATAGGTGAAGGCACCACAGAAATACAAAAGCTAGTCATTGCTAGAAATATTTTAAAATAAATTATTGCAATATCATAATTAAGACTATATTTGCAGCCTATTAATTCTAAAGAAAGGAGGTTTACATTTATGCTAATAATACCAATAAAAGAAGGAGAAAACATAGATAGAGCACTGAAGCGCTTCAAACGTAAGTTTGACCGAACAGGAACAAAACGCTCATTGCAAACACGTAAACAATTTACGAAACCCTCCGTTAAAAGACGAGCAGAAATTCAAAAAGCACAATACATTCAAGGCCTAAGAGACGCCGAGAATCTATAAAAACTGAATTTGTTAAAATATAAAGCACCTTATCTAAGGTGCTTTTTTTTTGCTATATTGTTGATTAACCTAAATCTAATTAAATATGAATACCAAATCATTTTTCCTATCAGGCATCGTTGGTGCCATCGTTTATTTTTTTCTTGGCTGGTTGTTTTACGGCTTTTTATTTCCAGAAATTCACGGCACTAACGCCAAACCATGCCCACAGATGATCCTTTTTGGCTGTTTATTTATGGCGCTGTTAGTGTCATTTATTTTTACACGTTGGGCAAACATTACCACTTTTTCTACGGGGTTGAAAGCAGGTTTTGTTATTGGGTTTCTTTATACGTTGAGTATGAATTTTTTCATGTATTCAACAAAAGAATTCGATGCAAACTTCTTTGCTCTATTAGCCATTGAGACGGTCATACTCGCCATTGTTGGGGGAGTTATAGGCTATATGAATGGCTTTTTTCAGATAAAAAATAAAACAAAACAAGGCAAAATCGGCAAAAGCTAATGATAATTTTGTATCTTAGGAATACAAAACATACATCATGTCTATTCAGTCTTTTGTCGATTATCTTTCTTTAGAAAAAAAATATGCGGATCACACCATCACAGCATACCAAAAAGACTTGGAAGTATTTCAAAACTATTTGTTAGATGAATTTTCTGATGATAATTTAACGGACATTAGCTACAGCCAAATTCGAACTTGGATCATTCAGCTTGTAGATGAGGGTAATAGCAATAGAACTATAAACCGTAAAATATCGTCTTTAAATAGTTATTACAAGTTTTTGATTAAAATAGGAGACTTGAAGCATTCTCCTTTAGCAAAACATAAAGCCCTAAAAGTACAAAAGAAAGTGCATATACCGTTTTCAGAAGAAGAAATTAATGCAGTTTTGAATAGCGCCGCAACTCATGATTTTGAAGCCCTAAGAAACAAACTAATTGTAGAATTATTGTACTCTACAGGGATTCGTCGATCGGAGCTTATAAATTTAAAAATTAATGATGTAGATCTTGTTCAACAGCAAATAAAAGTGTTGGGAAAACGCAATAAAGAGCGCTATATTCCGTTAATATCTACAGTACAAGAGACCCTCAAATTATACCTTGAAATGAGAAACACCTTGAAGCACATTGTCGCGACAGATTTTCTTTTTTTGACTCAAAAAGGCGCCAAGACATATGGCACACTGGTCTATAGAGTAATAAACACCTATTTTTCAGAAGCATCTTCAAAAGTCAAAAAAAGCCCTCATATCCTTCGGCATTCATTTGCCACACATTTGCTGAGTCATGGTGCAGATTTGAACGCTGTAAAAGAACTATTGGGGCATTCGAGTTTGGCGGCGACACAGGTTTATACTCATAATAATATTTCAGAACTCAAAAAAGTTTATGAAAACTCACACCCCAGACAAACAAAAATATAATCCATAACATCTTGTCATTATGAAAATCAACACACAATCCATCAATTTTACAATAGATAAAAAGCTTACTGATTTTATACAAAAGCGAATGAATAAACTCGATTTGTTTTATGATAAAATAATTAAAGCCGATGTATTTCTTAAGGTAGAAAACACATCAGATAAAGAAAATAAAGTATTTGAAGCCAAGCTGTCGGTACCAGGGGATAGTTTGGTGGTCAAGAAGAAATGTAAAAGCTTTGAAGAGGGTGTAGACACCGCAGTCCATATACTAGAACGTCAGCTAAAAAAGCGAAAAGAAAAAATACGTCAACAAACCTCATAAAAATTTTTAAAAAATGTTTTGAAACCAAAAAAATATATATACATTTGCAGTCCGTTAGAAATAGCGGGCTTTTTTAGTGCGTAAAATCATTAAAAAGCCGATGTAGCTCAGCTGGCTAGAGCAGCTGATTTGTAATCAGCAGGTCGTGGGTTCGAGTCCCTCCATCGGCTCAAGTTCTTAAAAATACTGAAACCAATTTAAATTGGGGAGATACTCAAGCGGCCAACGAGGACAGACTGTAAATCTGTTGTTTTTTAACTTCGCAGGTTCGAATCCTGCTCTCCCCACATTTAATGGAAAGGATAAAATTATATTGCGGGAGTAGCTCAGTTGGTAGAGCGTCAGCCTTCCAAGCTGAATGTCGCCGGTTCGAACCCGGTCTCCCGCTCTAAAATTTTTTTGGCCGGTGTAGCTCAGGGGTAGAGCGTTTCCTTGGTAAGGAAGAGGTCACGGGTTCAAATCCCGTCATTGGCTCATTATTTTAAGGCATAAATTAGAACACTAATATTATTAATATAACAAAGACTAAAATTTAAATCATGGCAAAGGGAACTTTCGATCGCTCCAAACCGCACTTAAACATCGGTACTATTGGACACGTAGATCACGGAAAAACAACTTTAACAGCAGCAATTACTAAAGTATTAGCAGACGCTGGTTTATCAGAAGCACGTTCATTTGATACAATTGACAACGCTCCTGAAGAAAAAGAAAGAGGTATTACAATTAACACATCTCACGTAGAGTACCAAACTGAAAATCGTCATTACGCTCACGTTGACTGTCCTGGTCACGCGGATTACGTAAAGAACATGGTAACGGGTGCTGCTCAAATGGATGGTGCAATCTTAGTGGTTGCAGCAACTGACGGGCCAATGCCACAAACACGTGAACACATCCTATTAGGACGTCAGGTAGGTATTCCAAGAATTGTTGTCTTCCTTAACAAAGTAGATATGGTTGATGATGAAGAGCTTTTAGAGCTTGTTGATATGGAAGTAAGAGATCTATTAAACTTTTACGAATATGATGGAGACAATGGACCAGTAGTTTCTGGTTCTGCCCTAGGCGCACTTAATGGTGAGCAAAAATGGGTGGATACTGTAATGGAATTAATGGAAGCTGTTGATACTTGGATTGAATTACCAAAAAGAGATGTTGATAAGGATTTCCTTATGCCAATTGAAGATGTATTCTCAATTACTGGTCGTGGTACTGTTGCAACTGGTCGTATCGAGACTGGTATCGCAAACACTGGAGACCCAGTAGAAATCATTGGTATGGGTGCAGAAAAATTAACTTCTACAATTACTGGTATCGAGATGTTCCGTCAAATTCTTGACAGAGGAGAAGCTGGAGATAACGCAGGTATCCTACTTAGAGGTATTGAGAAAACTCAAATCTCTAGAGGTATGGTAATTTGTAAGCCAGGTTCTGTAACTCCACATGCTAAATTTAAAGCTGAGGTTTACATCCTTAAAAAAGAAGAAGGTGGACGTCACACACCATTCCATAACAACTACCGTCCACAGTTTTATGTGCGTACAACAGATGTTACTGGAAATATCGCACTACCATCTGGAGTAGAAATGGTAATGCCTGGTGATAACTTGACTATTACAGTTGAATTGATTCAACCAATTGCAATGAATGTTGGACTACGTTTCGCAATCCGTGAAGGTGGTAGAACAGTTGGTGCAGGTCAGGTAACTGAGATTTTAGACTAATTATTGTTAAATTAATGCTAGTTGAGGTGTCCTGAAAATTCGGGATACCTTGACTTGTATTTACGGGTTTAGCTCAGTTGGTAGAGCACTGGTCTCCAAAACCAGGTGTCGGGAGTTCGAGTCTCTCAACCCGTGCAAGGTTAAGAAAAGTGCAACCAAAAAAACGAATTAAAATCCAAATCAACTCAAATAAATAGTAAAAATGATAGAGTATATAAAAGAATCATTTGAAGAGTTAAAGAACAACGTAAGCTGGCCAACATGGCCTCAAGGACAAAGTTTAACGGTCCTTGTTGCGTTATTTTCTATAATTTTCTCTCTAGCAATTTGGGGTGTAGATACTGTTTTTGCACGTGTTGTAGAAGCCTATTTCAATTGGATTAAATAAGACATTTCATGGCAGAGCAAAAGGTAGAGAAGAAGTGGTATGTTGTTCGTGCAGTAAGCGGACAAGAAAACAAAATCAAAACGTATATCGAGACAGAAATATCTCGTCTAGGTCTTGATAACTTTGTTGATCAAGTTCTTGTGCCTACAGAAAATGTAATCCAAATCCGAAATGGAAAAAAAGTACAAAAAGAAAAAGTGTACTTTCCAGGCTACATCATGATTCAAGCCAATTTGAGTGGAGAAATTCCTCATATCATCAAATCCATAACAAATGTTATTGGATTTTTGGGAGAAACAAAAGGAGGAGATCCTGTTCCACTACGCCAGTCGGAAGTCAATAGAATGCTTGGTAAGGTTGATGAACTGGCTTTAGAAGCCGATCAAAACGTGGCTATTCCATTTGTGATTGGTGAAACAGTAAAGGTAATCGATGGGCCATTCAATGGATTTGATGGTACTGTCGAAAAAATAAATGAAGAAAAGCGTAAGCTCGAAGTTATGGTAAAGATTTTCGGAAGAAAAACACCATTAGAACTCAGCTATATGCAAGTCGATAAAATTTAATAATTGTTACAACTAACACGGTTTGTATTTTTAGCTTCCAATCTAAATACGAACCACTAAAAATTAAAAATGGCAAAAGAACTAGACAAAGTAGTGAAACTACAAGTTAGGGGAGGTGCAGCGAATCCATCGCCACCGGTCGGACCCGCTTTAGGTGCTGCTGGGGTCAATATCATGGAGTTTTGTAAGCAATTCAATGCGAGAACTCAAGACAAAGCTGGTAAAGTACTACCGGTTGTGATATCTGTTTATAAAGACAAATCTTTTGAATTTGTTATCAAAACACCTCCAGCTGCAGTACAATTATTGGAAGCGGCCAAAGTAAAAAAGGGTTCTGGCGAACCACATGTAAAAAAAGTAGCTAAAGTCACTTGGGATCAAGTGAAGACAATTGCAGAGGATAAAATGGTAGATTTAAATGCATTTACAATAGAGTCTGCAATGAAAATGGTTGCTGGTACTGCCAGATCTATGGGTATAACTGTAAAAGGTGGTGATGCACCCAAATAAATTGTATTTGAAATGGCAAGATTAACAAAAAAACAAAAAGAAGCAGTTGCAAAAATTGATAAGAGTAAATTCTACTCTCTCAGTGAAGCTTCTGCCTTAGTAAAAGAAATATCAAACGCAAAGTTTGATGCTTCTGTAGATATCGCTGTTCGCCTTGGAGTAGATCCAAAAAAGGCAAACCAAATGGTAAGAGGTGTAGTATCTCTTCCTCATGGGACAGGTAAAGATGTAAAAGTATTGGCACTAGTGACTCCTGATAAAGAGCAGGAAGCAAAAGATGCTGGTGCAGACTACGTCGGTCTTAATGAATACCTTGAAAAAATCAAAGGTGGATGGACAGACGTCGATGTCATCATTACCATGCCAAGCGTTATGGGAAAATTAGGCCCACTAGGTCGTGTTTTAGGACCAAGAGGATTAATGCCTAACCCAAAAACTGGAACTGTAACAATGGATATTGCCAAGGCAGTATCTGAGGTCAAAGCAGGTAAGATAGATTTTAAAGTTGATAAATCTGGTATCATTCATGCTGCTATCGGAAAAGTTTCTTTTTCGGCAGACAAAATAGAAGGCAATGCCAAAGAATTACTTTCAACTTTAATGAAGTTAAAACCCACAGCAGCAAAAGGAACTTATGTAAAAAGCATTTTTATGTCAAGTACCATGAGCCCAAGTATCGCAGTGGATTCAAAAGCAGCAGCTAGTTAGGCGTTAAATAAAGTATTATGACAAGAGAAGAAAAATCAAAAGTAATAGAAGAGTTAACTGCGCAATTGGCTGAAAGTTCAAATTTTTATTTGACCGATATCTCAGGATTGAATGCAGGAACAACTTCCGCTCTCAGACGTGCTTGTTACAAAGCAAATGTGAGATTGGCTGTTGTAAAGAACACATTGCTAGAAAAAGCAATGGAGGCTTCAGATAAAGACTTTGGAGCGTTACCAACAACATTGAAAGGTAACACTTCCGTTATGTATTCTGAAACAGGAAACGCCCCCGCAAAAGTAATCAAAGCATTCCGTAAAAAATCTGAAAAGCCCTTTTTGAAAGGGGCCTACATTGAGGAAGCAGTTTACATTGGGGACGATCAATTGGATATGTTAGTGGACATCAAATCGAGAGAAGAGCTTATTGGAGACATCATTGGATTGCTTCAATCGCCAGCCAAAACTGTGGTTTCGGCATTACAATCGAGCGGTGGAAAACTTTCAGGAATCCTAAAAACTTTATCTCAAAAAGAGGGATAAAAAAACAAAACGTGTACGCACTTACAACAATTATAAATTATTATTAAAACATTATTAAAACGATAGAAAAATGGCAGATTTAAAAGATTTCGCAGAACAATTAGTAAACTTAACAGTAAAAGAAGTAAACGAGCTTGCTACAATTTTAAAAGATGAGTATGGCATTGAGCCTGCTGCTGCTGCAGTCGCAGTTGCTGCTGGTGGCGCTGCTTCTGGTGGAGACGCTGCAGAAGAGCAAACAGAATTTGATGTAATACTTAAAGCAGCTGGAGGTTCTAAACTTGCTGTTGTAAAACTAGTTAAAGAACTTACAGGTCTTGGCTTGAAAGAAGCTAAAGGTCTAGTTGATGACGCACCAAGTGCCATCAAAGAAGGCGTTTCTAAAGACGAAGCTGAAGGGCTTAAAAATTCTTTAGAAGAAGCTGGAGCTGAGGTTGAGCTTAAGTAAGCTTACCTTATCCAAACATTACGGTTTAGGTCCTAGAGTGTGCTGCTCTATGACCTAAACCCTTTTGTGTATAAAGTGATATGCACCAAATAAATTTATTTTTTAATCAATAATTCGTCCGTCGATGCTAGCAAAAAAAGCTGAAAGATTAAATTTCTCGTCTATAGTCAATAGAACAGAATATCCAGATTTTCTTGATATTCAGATAAAATCCTTCCAGGATTTTTTCCAGTTAGAAACAAAATCAGATGAAAGAGCCAATGAAGGTTTGTTTAATACCTTCATGGAAAACTTCCCCATAACAGATACCCGTAACCAGTTTGTTCTAGAATTCCTAGACTACTTTGTTGATCCTCCACGATATTCTATCGAAGAATGTATCGAAAGAGGCCTTACATACTCTGTTCCACTAAAGGCACGTCTAAAACTCTATTGTACAGACCCAGAACACGAAGATTTTGAAACTATCGTTCAAGATGTTTACCTAGGCACAATTCCATACATGACCCCAAGTGGAACATTTTGTATCAATGGTGCAGAGCGTGTAGTCGTATCTCAACTACATAGATCACCTGGGGTATTCTTTGGACAATCGTTTCATGCAAACGGAACAAAATTATACTCAGCACGTGTGATCCCTTTTAAAGGATCATGGATCGAATTTGCTACTGACATCAACAGTGTAATGTATGCCTACATCGATCGTAAGAAAAAATTACCTGTTACCACTCTCTTCAGAGCGATTGGTTTTGAAAGAGACAAAGACATTCTTGAAATTTTTGATCTTGCAGAAGAAGTAAAAGTTTCAAAGGCAGGATTGAAAAAAGTTATTGGAAGAAAATTAGCGGCGCGTGTACTTAATACTTGGCACGAAGATTTCGTTGATGAAGATACAGGAGAAGTTGTTTCTATTGAAAGAAATGAAATCGTATTGGATAGAGATACAATTATTGATAAAGACAATTCTTTGGAAATTCTTGAATCTGGAACAAAAACTATTCTACTTCACAAAGAAACGTCTCAACAAGGCGATTATGCCATCATCCATAACACCCTTCAAAAAGATCCAACAAATTCTGAAAAAGAAGCAGTAGAACACATCTATCGTCAGTTGCGTAATGCCGAGCCGCCAGATGAGGAAACTGCCCGTGGAATTATTGATAAATTATTCTTTAGTGATCAACGCTACAACCTAGGTGAAGTTGGACGTTATAGAATGAACAAAAAATTGAACTTAGATATCGGAATGGACAAACAAGTTTTGACCAAAGAAGATATCATCACCATCATTAAATACCTTATTGAGTTGATCAACTCAAAAGCAGAAATTGATGATATTGATCACTTATCGAACCGTCGTGTACGAACTGTAGGTGAACAACTTTCCTCTCAATTTGGTGTTGGACTAGCGCGTATGGCGCGTACCATTCGTGAACGAATGAATGTTCGTGATAATGAAGTCTTTACACCTATCGATTTGATTAATGCAAAAACATTATCGTCCGTGATCAACTCGTTCTTTGGAACCAATCAGTTATCGCAGTTTATGGATCAAACCAATCCATTGGCAGAAATAACACACAAAAGACGACTATCGGCGCTAGGACCTGGAGGACTTTCAAGAGAACGTGCTGGATTTGAAGTTCGAGATGTACACTATACACACTACGGAAGATTATGTCCAATTGAAACGCCTGAAGGACCAAATATTGGATTGATTTCTTCTCTCTCTGTTTATGCCAAAGTGAATTCTATGGGATTCATTGAAACACCATACAGAAAAGTTGAAAACGCTGTCGTCGATATCAAAGGAGAACCGATTTATTTGAGTGCAGAAGAGGAAGAAGAAAAGCTCATTGCTCAAGCCAGTATCCCTGTTGACAAAGATGGCAAAATTACTATGGATAAAGTGATTGCACGTCAAGAAGGTGATTTCCCTGTGATTGATTCTAGTCAAGTGGACTATACAGACGTTGCACCGAATCAAATTTCATCGATTTCGGCCTCACTTATTCCTTTCTTGGAACATGATGATGCCAACCGTGCCCTGATGGGATCCAATATGATGCGTCAAGCAGTACCACTATTGCGCCCAGAAGCTCCTATTGTTGGAACAGGTTTGGAACGTCAAGTTGCATCCGACTCCAGAGTATTAGTCAATGCCGAAGGCGATGGTGTCGTAGAATATGTTGATGCAGATAAAATTGTCATTAAATACAACAGAACTGATGATGAAAACTTAGTTAGTTTTGATTCAGATACCTATACCTATCCATTAACGAAGTTTAGAAAAACAAATCAAGGGACGTCAGTAAATCTAAAAGCCATTGTTCAAAAAGGTGATAAAGTCACCAAAGGACAAGTATTGTGTGAAGGATATGCAACTCAAAATGGAGAGTTAGCCCTTGGACGTAACATGAAAGTGGCCTTTATGCCATGGAAAGGATACAACTTTGAGGATGCGATTGTAATCTCTGAAAAAGTAGTACGTGATGATGTCTTTACATCCATTCATATCGATGAATACTCTTTGGATGTACGTGATACAAAATTAGGTAACGAAGAACTCACCAACGATATTCCTAACGTTTCTGAAGAAGCGACAAAAGATTTGGATGAAAATGGAATGATTCGTATTGGTGCAGAAATTAAGCCGGGCGATATTCTTATCGGAAAAATCACACCCAAAGGAGAATCTGACCCAACACCAGAAGAAAAATTGCTTAGAGCTATTTTTGGCGACAAAGCTGGCGATGTAAAAGACGCTTCATTAAAAGCTTCTCCTTCTTTACATGGCGTTGTTATACAGAAAAAATTATTCTCAAGAGCAGTAAAAGATAAGCGTAAACGCGCACAAGACAAAGAAGATATTGCTAAGTTGGAAGATGCGTACGATATTAAGTTTGAAGAATTAAAATCTGTTTTAGTTCAAAAGCTATTCTCTATCGTAGGCGGAAAAACAGCACAAGGTATTTTTAATGATTTGGGTGAAGAGGTTTTTCCAAAAGGAAAAAAGTACACACTCAAAATGCTTAATGTTGTTGACGATTATGCTCACCTTGTTGGTGGAAAGTGGACAACAGATACAAATTTGAATGATCTAGTAAAAGAATTAATTCACAACTATAAGATCAAGGAAAATGACCTTCAAGGATCCCTTCGTCGTGAGAAATTTACAATTTCTGTTGGAGACGAACTGCCAGCTGGAATCATTAAGTTGGCCAAAGTTTACATTGCCAAAAAACGTAAACTTAAAGTGGGTGATAAAATGGCTGGGCGTCACGGAAACAAAGGTATTGTTGCCAGAATTGTACGTCAAGAAGATATGCCATTTTTGGAAGATGGAACACCAGTAGATATTGTATTGAATCCGCTTGGGGTACCATCACGAATGAATATTGGTCAGATTTATGAGACCGTTCTAGGATGGGCAGGAAAAAATCTAGGTCGAACGTTTGCAACACCAATTTTTGATGGTGCAACACTAGATCAAATTAACGAACTCACAGATGAGGCAGGGATTCCACAATTTGGACATACCTACTTGTATGATGGAGGAACAGGCGATCGCTTCGATCAACCGGCAACGGTTGGTGTAATCTACATGCTTAAACTTGGGCATATGGTAGATGATAAGATGCACGCTCGTTCTATTGGACCTTACTCCTTAATAACACAACAACCTCTTGGTGGTAAAGCACAATTTGGTGGTCAGCGTTTTGGAGAAATGGAAGTATGGGCATTAGAAGCATACGGTGCTTCTAGTACCCTAAGAGAAATCCTTACTGTAAAATCTGATGATGTTGTTGGTAGAGCCAAAACTTACGAAGCTATCGTAAAAGGCGAACCAATGCCAGAACCAGGTTTACCAGAATCATTCAACGTACTTATGCACGAATTGAAAGGATTAGGATTAGACATCAGATTAGAGGAATAAAAACATTATCATATACCATAAAAAATGGCAAGAAAACAAGATAATACAGCACAAAAAAAGTTTAATAAAATTTCTATAGGTTTAGCTTCTCCAGAGTCTATTTTAGCAGATTCTAGAGGTGAAGTTCTTAAACCAGAAACAATCAACTATAGAACTCACAAACCAGAGCGAGATGGGTTGTTTTGTGAGCGTATTTTTGGCCCTGTAAAGGATTATGAATGTGCTTGTGGGAAATATAAGCGTATTCGCTACAAAGGCATTATTTGTGACCGATGTGGCGTAGAGGTAACAGAAAAAAAAGTACGTCGTGAGCGTGTCGGCCACATCAATTTGGTGGTGCCAGTAGCACATATTTGGTACTTCCGTTCTTTACCAAACAAAATAGGATATCTTCTTGGATTACCATCCAAGAAATTAGATATGATTATTTATTACGAACGTTATGTGGTGATTCAGCCAGGTAATGCGGTAAATGAAGAAGGTGAGCCTGTACAAAAAATGGATTTCCTAACCGAGGAAGAATATTTAAACATTGCAGAAGCACTGCCGAAAGAAAATCAGTATTTAGAAGATTCCGATCCAAATAAGTTCATCGCAAAGATGGGGGCAGAATGTTTGATTGAACTCTTGTCGCGCATCAACTTAGAAGAATTATCTTTTGAATTGCGTCATAAAGCCAATACAGAAACTTCAAAACAACGTAAAACGGAGGCATTAAAGCGTCTTCAAGTTGTTGAAGCGTTAAAAGACGGAAACCAAAATCGTGAGAATAAACCAGAATGGATGATTATGAAAGCCATCCCTGTTATTCCACCAGAATTACGTCCATTGGTACCTCTAGATGGAGGTCGTTTTGCGACTTCAGATTTAAATGATTTATACCGTCGTGTCATCATTAGAAACAACCGTTTGAAGCGTTTGGTAGAAATCAAAGCTCCGGAAGTGATCCTAAGAAATGAAAAACGTATGCTTCAAGAATCTGTAGATTCACTTTTCGATAATACACGAAAATCATCTGCAGTAAAAACGGACTCTAATAGACCTCTAAAATCGCTTTCAGATTCATTGAAAGGAAAGCAAGGGCGTTTCCGTCAAAACTTACTAGGAAAACGTGTCGATTATTCTGCACGATCTGTTATTGTTGTTGGACCAGAATTGAAATTATTTGAATGCGGATTGCCAAAAAATATGGCAGCTGAATTATACAAACCATTCATTATCAGAAAGCTGATTGAAAGAGGAATTGTAAAAACAGTTAAATCTGCAAAGAAAATTATAGACAAAAAAGAGCCAGTGGTTTGGGATATCTTGGAAAACGTCTTGAAAGGACATCCAGTACTGCTCAATCGTGCTCCAACCTTACACCGCTTAGGGATTCAAGCGTTCCAACCTAAATTGATTGAAGGAAAAGCAATTCAATTACACCCATTGGTGTGTACTGCTTTTAACGCCGATTTTGATGGAGATCAAATGGCTGTTCATTTGCCACTTGGACCAGAAGCAATTTTGGAAGCTCAACTTTTGATGCTTGCATCGCACAATATTTTAAATCCAGCCAATGGATCTCCGGTTACAGTTCCTTCACAGGATATGGTTCTTGGATTATATTACATGACCAAGCTGCGTAAGTCAACAAAAGATGTAAAAATTATTGGAGAAGGATTAACGTTCTATTCGCCAGAAGAAGTCATTATCGCATACAACGAAAAGCGCGTCGATTTGAACGCGCAAATTCGAGTGCGTACACAAGATTTTAATGCCGATGGCGAACTTACAACTCAAATTATTGAAACCACTGTAGGGCGTGTGCTTTTTAATGAAAAAGTTCCTGCTGCTGCCGGATACATCAATGAAGTATTGACAAAAAAATCGCTTCGTGATATTATCCACGGTATTTTGAAAGCTACTTCTGTCCCAGAAACAGCAGCTTTCTTAGATGAAATCAAATCATTGGGATACAACTTTGCCTTCAAAGGTGGATTGTCTTTCAGTCTAGGTGATATCATTATCCCACAAGAAAAGCATGCAATGATCGCTTCAGCTAATAAACAAGTTGATGGTATTATGGCTAACTACAACATGGGATTAATTACCAATAATGAGCGTTATAATCAAGTTATTGACATCTGGACATCTACCAATGCAGAACTCACAGAGCTTTCTATGAAACGTATCCGTGAAGATCAGCAAGGATTCAACTCGGTGTATATGATGCTTGATTCTGGAGCACGTGGATCTAAAGAGCAAATTCGACAGTTGACAGGAATGCGTGGACTGATGGCAAAGCCTAAAAAATCTAACGCTGGTGGAGGAGAAATTATTGAAAATCCAATTCTTTCTAACTTTAAAGAAGGACTTTCAATTTTGGAATACTTTATCTCTACTCACGGGGCACGTAAAGGTCTTGCCGATACCGCACTTAAAACCGCTGATGCGGGGTATCTAACACGTCGTTTGGTTGATGTTTCACAAGATGTGATTGTCAATTCCGATGACTGTGGCACCTTGCGGGGTATCACTGTAGAACCATTGAAGAAGAATGAAGAAGTTGTAGAAAAACTTGAAGAACGTATTGTTGGCCGAACATCTTTAAACGATGTTTACGACCCACTAACAGAAGAACTTCTTGCTGGTGCTGGAGAGCACATCAACGAAGCTATCGCCAAGAAAATAGAGGATTCACCAATTGATTCCATCGAAGTTCGTTCGGCGCTAACTTGTGAGGCAAAATCAGGAATTTGTGCAAAATGCTACGGCAGAAACCTTGCAACTGGTAAAATGGTTCAAAAGGGAGAAGCTGTTGGTGTAGTTGCCGCTCAGTCTATTGGAGAACCAGGAACACAGTTGACCCTGCGTACATTCCACGTTGGAGGTATTGCTGGTAACATTTCTGAAGAAAATAATCTTGCTGTAAAATTTGACGGTGTTGCAGAAATTGAAGATTTAAAAACAGTAAAGGGTAAAGATAACGAAGGTAATGACATTGATATCGTCATTTCTAGAACTTCAGAAATTAAACTGGTAGATAAGAAAACAGGTATTGTACTGAGTACCAACAACATACCTTATGGTTCTACTATTTTTGTGAAAAACGGTCAAAACCTGAAAAAAGGAACTGTTGTTTGCCAGTGGGATCCTTACAACGGTGTGATTATTTCTGAATTCTCAGGAAAAGTACGCTTTGAAAATATTGAGCAAGGGGTAACATATCAAGTTGAAATTGATGAGCAAACTGGATTCCAGGAAAAAGTAATTTCTGAATCTAGAAACAAAAAACTTATTCCTACGCTTCATATTGAAGACGGTAAAGGCAGTGTGATTCGTTCATACAACCTACCAGTTGGAGCGCACTTGATGGTTGAAGATAACGAGAAAATTAACATTGGAAAAATTTTAGTTAAAATACCACGCAAGTCATCCAAAGCAGGAGATATTACAGGAGGTCTTCCACGTGTTACCGAGCTATTTGAAGCCCGTAATCCTTCAAATCCAGCAGTAGTGAGTGAAATTGATGGTGTTGTTTCTTTTGGAAAAATCAAAAGAGGTAACCGAGAAATTATCGTTGAATCTAAAATTGGAGATATCAAGAAATATTTGGTAAAACTTTCAAATCAGATTTTGGTACAAGAAAACGACTTTGTCAAAGCGGGTATGCCACTTTCTGATGGATCTGTAACACCAAACGATATTCTGAATATCAAAGGCCCATCTGCAGTACAACAATACCTTGTGAATGAAGTTCAAGAGGTGTACCGTCTGCAAGGGGTAAAAATTAATGATAAACATTTCGAAGTTGTTGTTCGTCAAATGATGCGAAAAGTGAGAATTGAGGATTCTGGTGATACTATTTTCCTAGAAAATCAATTGGTACACAAATCAGATTTCATTGATGAAAATGATGATATTTTTGGAAAGAAAGTCATAGAAGATGCTGGCGATTCTGCAACCTTAAAAGCGGGGCAAATTGTAACAGCTCGAGAACTTCGAGACGAAAACTCAATTTTGAAACGTGAAGACAAAGCCCTTGTTAGTGCTCGCGATGCACGCCCAGCGACAGCAACGCCAATTTTGCAAGGGATCACTCGTGCTTCACTTCAAACCAAGTCATTTATCTCAGCAGCATCGTTCCAAGAAACAACAAAAGTACTGAACGAAGCCGCAGTGAGCGGAAAAGTAGATTCATTAGATGGACTCAAAGAAAATGTCATTGTTGGACACCGTATTCCGGCAGGTACAGGACTTAGAGCTTACGACAATATGATTGTTGGTTCTAGTGAAGAACTTGAAACTTTGATGAAAGCTAAAGAAGAAAAACAAGAGTTTAATATCTAAGACATGAGCGATTCAGAAAATAAACAAAAAGGTCAAATAAATATTGAGTTAGACGCTTCTGTTGCCGAAGGCACCTATTCCAACTTAGCAATTATTAATCATTCTGTTTCTGAATTTGTGGTGGACTTTGTCAATATTATGCCAGGAATTCCAAAAAGCAAAGTGAAATCAAGAATTATCTTGACTCCACAACATGCGAAAAGACTCTCCAAAGCATTACAAGACAATGTCAAACGCTTTGAACAAGTTCATGGTGAAATCAAAGACTACGAACAGCCGCCAGTGCCTCTTAATTTTGGCCCTACTGGTCAGGCATAACATAAAAAAATCCCACAAAACTGTGGGATTTTTTATTTTCATTGGTTTTAGGTCATTTTCGTTCCATTTTAAAATGTCATAATAAACTTTAAATATTTATAAGTTTTTTACTGAATTAGTCACATCATTATCCATAAAAAACACCATTTTATCTATTCCAAAAAGAATACAATTGTACTGACTACTCTTGCTTTTTGGATATGGGGTTTGTAGGATTCTGTTGCTCCATACAAATACCGTCCTGCAATAGAAATTTGTCCTTGTGATGCTGTTTTAATCTTACCTAGCTTGGCTTGAGAATCATTTGCAAATTGATCACCAGCTATACGGGCATTCTTTGTACTTTCCGCAATGAGCTGCGGTTTTATGGTATTCAATTTTGGAAATTTATAATGGGTGCTAATATCTGCGGTTAATCCCGATTGTACTAAATCTAATTTTAGCTTAGCAGATTTTTTTTCTGCATTTTCAACGTCTTTTATCAAGATTCCTATAGTTTGACCATAGGAATATCTATCAGCTTTAACCTTTATTTTTCTCCCATTCTGCCACTCTTCTGTGTGGTAGCTTTCTCTGTCTGTAACGGTTGGATCGTTCAGGATGATTTCAGTGTTTTGATAGCCGTTTTTTTTCAAATAACTTAATATTCCACGCTTTTTGTGCTCTGTTTTTTGAATGACATTTTTTAAAACATCTCCAGAGTTTGAAAATCTTAAGTTGGTTTGAGCCGATTCTGCAGTCATATACATTTCTGCCAACCCTTTTACCTTCACAACACGGTCTTTGTCACTAAATGTTTTGAGGCCTTTAAAGATAAAAAAACCTAAAAGCGCAAGCCCTAAAATTAGAGAAACGCCAAAAAATCTTGGCCTTGAGTTGTAGTTCATCATATTATAAATTTGGGTTAATAGCATCAAAGATATAAAAACAGACCTAATCATTTGGTTTTTACAATGGCATAAATATGCTCCTTTGTGTTTAAATACTCAGTTTCAATGGCTTATAAATCTGAAAAACAAATAAAGAAATAGATTTTTTTGGAAAAAAAATCAAATTTTTTTGTGTGTGCTGTTTTTTTTAATAAGTTTGTGACAAATAATACCCCAAATTGTTATGAAGCCTACAAACCTACAGTACACCCTATCCCTTTTATTCTTATTTTTCTTCCTTACACTGTCTGCTCAAGAAATCAGAGTCATAGACAATAAAGGCACAATTAAAAACGTACGAAACAATACGGTCACAACCTCAAATACACAACCTAGCAATCCTTTAGAAGATGATATTTGGTTTGACACTTCATTATCAAACACCAAACTTGCTAAAGTTTGGGATGGAAATCAATGGCTAAAAATTGGATCGTATTCTGAAGAAAAAACATTTACTTTATCTGCAGAATACGATGGAGGAATACTAGAAAGTGCTTCTTCAAACAATAAAGGATGTATGTCTGCAGAGTTCATAACTGCTGACAATACCAATGTGTATAAGTGGCTAAGCTCTGAAACTTCAGCCCAGGAATATGCTATTCGTGTAAAAATTCAAATACCAAGCGATTTTGATAAGTTTGCTGCTAATGCCATACAATTATACTATAAAGTAGATGCTGGTGGAGGTGCTAATGTAGATATTAGTGTATTCGATAAGAATGGAGCCATTCTAGGAACGGCAATTACAGGGCAAAGTAGTACTAGTCTTACAACCATAGACTACAACATCACTAGCACTTCAGTTGCTGCAAATGACCATATTATAGTCCTAATAAATATGAGCAGTGATGGTAACAAAGCAGCCTACGTAGGAGACATTAAGCTTAATTATAAAGCGATTTAGACACTATTTTTTATCATCAGTTTTTAGAACTTACATAAAAAAAATAGACAAAAAACGTAAAATGAAAAATATTACCTTTTTATATATATTGGTTATCGCCTTTTTGAATGCAGGAATTAGTGCTATGGCGCAACAACCAGGTGGAGTTCCAGGAAGTATTGTGTGGTTGAAAGCAGATGCAGGTGTCACGGGGAATCCTACAGTTACCCAATGGGGGGATCAATCAGGAAATAGCATGAATGGAACAGCTATAAATGGACCTACCCTAACAACTGACGCAAATAATTTCAATCCTGCAATTACATTTGACAGAACAAATTCAGCGTATATAGATCTTCCTGATGGGTTTGCAGATTTTACAGGAGGTCTCTCAGCTTATGTAGTTGCCAAACCTACCAATAAAGGATCTTACGAAAGATTTTTTGATTTTGGTATTGGTCAAGCTAATGCTAATATTCTTATGTATCGGTATGGTACAGGAAGTAACCTTATGTACAGCGTTCTATATGGTGCAACTCCTGATGCTGTGACTGTTTTTAACGGCATCGTCGATGGTTCCAACTCTATATATTCTGTTACACAGGCAGGGGGTACTTCAGGTGCTAAAGTAGTTCCATCAATATTTATTTCTGGTCAGGATAAAAACAATACTGATGATACATATATTCCACAAAATGTAACCCGTGTTGATAATTTCATAGGTAAAAGTAATTGGGGGGTAATTGATGATTATTATTCAGGAGAGTTTTCAGAGGTCATTTTCTATAAGACGGAGAACTCACCTACAGATCGTAAAAAAATAGAATCTTATTTAGCACTCAAATATGGTCTTACATTAGACAATTCCGTAGCATCGTACTTAAATTCATCTGGAACAGCCGTATATACCTATACTGGTGGTTATGAAAATGATGTAGTAGGAATTGCTTATGATTTAGCAGGAGGTTTAGATCAAAGAGTATCCAAATCAGAAAAAGCAGGTACAATTTTAACGCTTGCTACAGATGCCGATTTTACTAATGTCAATGGCGGAACAAGAACACAGCTTATTAATGGTCAGTATCTGGTAATGGCAAATAATGGAGGAGCTACCGCAACACAAACAACCGAAATGGATGCTTCAATATATCTAAGTAGAATTGGTAGAGAGTGGCGCGCAGAAAATACTGGAAATGTAGGAGCAATACACCTTAAATTTAACGGTTTTGATGATAGCTATGTATTAATAAGCGATGCAGATGGAAATTTTTCATCAGGAGCGACAGTAGTTGGAGTTTTAAATGCATCAGGAGAAATCAATACAACAATAACAGATGGCATGTATTATACATTAGGTACTATTCCAAGTCCAGGAGGAGTAACTGGAGCAGCTCTATGGGTATCTGGTGATAAAGGGACGAGTACTACTGTTGATGGAGCTACTATTACTACTTGGAATAACAACTACGGAACCGACAATGATGCTTCGGGTACAGGTACCCCTACTTACGAAAATGATGCGGCAAGCCTTTATAATTTTAACCCTACTGTTAACTTTGACGCATCAAGTAATGAGTATTTCGCCGTAAATAGTGATGGACCTGCAGGAGGCACAGAAGGGTTCCAATATTTTATGGTAATGAATCCTAATTCAGCAACAACGATGAATCTAGTCCCTGGACTTTCAGCTGGATCATCCGCATTGATATTAAATGCTGGAAAACCAGCGGTTCATAAAAATGGAATTGGGGATGTTGTTACAAGTTCAACAACAGTTACAGCAAGTAAATCTCAAATAGTTAGTGCAGGAAGAACAGGAAATTCATTTAATGTTGGAATTAATGGATTAACAACAGCTACATCTGTTAATGCAATAGGATTTAATGCAGCTTCTCAATATGCAATAAGTGGCCCTGGAACAGGTTTTTTGGGAAGCATAGGAGAAGTTATCATTTACAAAGGAGCTATTACACCACCAGAGGAGGATAAAATTAATTCTTACCTAGCAATCAAATATGGTATTACACTAGATCAAACAACAGCACAAGATTATGTAGCAAGGGATGGTTCAAAATTGTGGGATAAGGATACTGCAGCTTCCTATAAGCACGATATATTTGGAATAGCTAAGGATCTGAACTCAGCATTAAATCAACAAATCTCTAAATCCATAAACAGTGATGCTTTCTTCATCCTTTCTACAGATACGAATTTTACAAATACAAATGGTACTCATACAGATACCTTAGAGAACTTAGAGGCAGTAATGCTTTCTAATAACAATGGAAGCTTTTCTAGACAAACTACAGAGATATGCCAGTGTGCAGGTCACGAGAGAATAGGCAGAGAATGGCTAATGCAAGTCTCTGGAACTACGCCGGATGTTAACCTTGCATTTGACAAAGCCGATTTAACAGTTTCGGAAAACGAAGAAGTGTATTTACTTATATCTACTACAGGTAATTTCTCAAATAATTTACTGAGTTTTCATAAAATGGAACTCAATGCCAATGACAAATACACTACTGTTTTGCCAACCAACACAGACAATGTATATCTTACTATTGGAATTGTAGATAAAAACAAAACTAGATTACGACATGGAAAACGATTTATTTTCCAACAGCTTTTAAAACCAGTGGATAACGAATAAGATTAAAAAAAATCTGTGAGGTTTTCAAAACCTCACAGATACTTGGGTAAAAGCAAACGTTTTTTCTAATAAAAGAAGTCTTTTTAAAAAAGAATTAGAATTCTGATGTCAAATGAAATTTGATGGAAGGATATTTCTGTTCGGTCATTTGAAGAGAAAATTTAGAATCCGCAAAAAACACTAATTGTCCTTGTTTGTCTTTAGCTAAAAAACGTTGTTTAACACGTTTAAATTCTTTGAACTCATCGTTTTTTTCGTCTTCTGGTTCAACCCAAGCGGCCTTGTGTACGTTTAGGTTTTCATAGCTGCATTTTGCACCATATTCATGCTCCAATCGGTATTGAATGACTTCATACTGCAGTGCTCCAACCGTTCCAATCACTTTTCGGCCATTGAGATCGAGTGTAAAGAGCTGTGCAACACCTTCATCCATAAGCTGGTCTATCCCTTTAAAAAGCTGTTTGGATTTCATAGGGTCTGCGTTGTTGATGTATCTAAAATGTTCTGGAGAAAAACTTGGAATTCCTTTGTAATTAAGAACCTCGCCTTCGGTTAGAGTGTCTCCAATTTTGAAATTTCCAGTATCGTGAAGTCCTACAATATCACCAGGGTAGGAGATGTCTACAATTTCTTTTCTTTCGGCAAAGAAGGCATTTGGACTAGAGAATTTTAGTTTTTTATTGTGGCGTACATGTAAATATGGTGTATTGCGCTTAAATTCTCCCGAAACGATTTTAATAAAAGCCAAGCGATCGCGATGTTTGGGATCCATATTGGCATGAATTTTAAAAACAAATCCAGAAAATTTTTTTTCATCGGGTTGTACCAAACGCTCCTCGCTAGCTTTTGGAAGTGGGGATGGGGCAATGTCAATAAAGCAATCCAAAAGTTCTTTGACCCCAAAATTATTTAGCGCTGAGCCAAAAAATACAGGTTGTAAATCGCCTTTCAAATAATCATTTTTATCAAACTCAGGATAAATGCCTTGCACCAGTTCTACTTCTTCACGAAGTGTTTCGGCTGCCACATCACCAACAACAGTATTTAGTTTCGAATCGGATAAATCTGAAATCTCTACTGTGTCTTCAATATTTTTTTTGCTGTCACCAGTAAACAAATTAAGATTTTTCTCCCAAATGTTATAAATGCCCTTAAATTCATATCCCATTCCAATTGGGAAACTCAAGGGGGTCACTTTGAGTCCTAGTTTTTGTTCAACTTCGTCCAGAAGGTCAAAAGCGTCTTTTCCTTCTCTATCAAGTTTATTAATAAAAACAATAATTGGAATATTACGCATTCGACACACTTGCACTAGTTTTTCTGTTTGCTCTTCTACACCTTTGGCGACATCAATAACCACAATAACGCTATCGACAGCCGTTAGTGTTCTAAAGGTATCTTCGGCAAAATCTTTGTGTCCAGGGGTGTCTAGGATATTAATTTTTACGCCGCGGTATTCAAAAGCTAAAACAGACGTTGCAACGGAAATTCCACGTTGGCGCTCGATTTCCATAAAATCACTGGTAGCTCCTTTTTTTATTTTATTACTTTTTACAGCACCGGCTTCTTGAATGGCACCTCCGAAAAGTAATAATTTTTCTGTAAGGGTTGTTTTTCCTGCATCGGGGTGAGAGACAATTCCAAAAGTACGGCGGCGTTCAATTTCGCTGTGAAAAGACATAAAAACTAAATTTCGCCAAAGATACTATGTATTCACCAAAGCAGAATACTTTTCGTTATTTTCTTTGTGTTTGCTTGACCAAGAATACAACTAAAAATATAAAAAAGACTAAAAAACAAATATTGGAAATTGCTCTAGCAAAGCCTTCAAAAAAAACTTGATCTAAATATGGTGATTGACAGGGTTCGCCAATGATGTTCCACCCATTCATTAATAGTATGCGCTCAAAAAAATTGAAACTGCCACTTGCATCACCGCAGTCGCCATAGTTGAAAAGTATGGCTAATAGTTGCACAATAATTAGCGGTTTGTAACTTATTTTTTCAGATTTAGGTATATTTTTAAGAAAACGAAAAGTAATGATAGCTCCAACCATTACAAAAAGCGAACCGTAACCAAACAATCTAGATAACCACATGGTCCACCCCGAAGAAGTAAAGAAAAATACAAGCCAGCTCACGATAAGATAGCGCCAGAGTAAAATTAGTTTTGAACTCATTTTATATGTATTTAATAAATAAATTCTGGATCAAACGTATTGAGGGTACTTGTCAAAAGTGTGTAAAATTGGTCTGATGTTCCATCTATTGAACGCCTCAACCAAAAACTAGGGCAGGAATAACCCTCATATACATCATAACCATCATCTTGCATGTCGTTTGCAAAAATGTAAAAATCATTGTGCATTTCAAATGCTGGAGATAATCCTTGTGCTGCTAACTTTGGATGCTTTTTGAAAGTTCTAATATGCTCTAAATAAATACCCTTTAAATCCTCGTTATATTTGATAAAATTGTAGGCCTGGTAATATACTCTCAAATAATCTCGAAGTTCTGCATCATAAAAATATTGAAAGGTTTTGACAAAAGTTTTTTTGGAGTATAAAGTATTCATTTTTCTAATAAGTTGCTCCAAAAAAATTGGGTTGTAATGCCCAAAATCTGTCAAACTATTGAAATTTAGTGTCTGTCCATGAGGGCCTTTTATAAACGCTTTGTGTCCTACTATTTTCTCAACGATTTGCCGACTTAGTTTTGTTTTGAATTGCGCATAGCGCCCTCTGATTCCACTCTCGGGTATCCAACTTGAAATCTTTTCATAACTCAAGTCAACATATTTTGTTATGCTATTCCAATTACGCTTTAGAGCATTTGCTTGTTGTTCAAATAATAATAGGGTTGGGTCGTTTTGCTCTGTTGTTTTCGAGCTGGAACAGCTTAGAACAGAACATAAGAAAAATAATGTAAGGCATTTTTGTAGGCGATTCATAATAAGATTTTAGGTATGCACAAACGTACAAAAAAAATGTATATTTTTATTTTAGCAATTAATTAATATAATATCATAAAATAGTTGATAATTTAGCAGCATGATAGAAGAAAAGGTCATATTGGTTAATGAAAATGACGAGCAAATTGGCTTAATGCCCAAAATGGAGGCGCATGAGAAAGCGGTGCTACACCGCGCTTTTTCGGTGTTTATTTTCAATTCCAAAAATGAATTAATGCTCCAACAACGCGCAGCACATAAGTACCATTCTCCCTTGTTATGGACCAATACCTGTTGTAGTCATCAGCGCGATGGGGAGTCTAACATTCAAGCAGGAACACGCCGTTTGCAAGAAGAAATGGGTTTTACAACTCCGTTGAAAGAAACCACGTCTTTCATTTACAAAGCGCCCTTTGATAATGGCCTAACGGAACATGAATTGGACCATATTATGATTGGTCATTACGAAAAAGCACCTAGCATCAACCCAGACGAAGTCGAAGCCTGGAAATGGATGTCCTTAGAGGAGGTAAGGCTAGATATTGCTGCCCAACCAAAGCTTTATACAGCTTGGTTCAAAATTATTTTTGAAAAATTTTATAAACATATAAATACCACAAATGAAAGTCACAGTTAGTAGAAAAGCCCATTTCAATGCCGCTCACCGTTTGTACCGACCAGACTGGAGTTTTGAAAAAAATGATGCCATTTTTGGAAAATGCAACAACCCCAATTTTCATGGGCATAACTACGAAATGATTGTTAGTGTAACTGGAGAAATTGATCCAGAAACTGGCTATGTCGTGGATGTGAAAATTCTTAAAGATTTTATAAAATCAGAAATAGAAGATGCTTTCGATCATAAAAATTTTAATCTTGATGTTCCAGAATTTAAAAACCTAAACCCTACCGCCGAAAATATAGTTGTGGTTATTTATGATAAATTAAAAGCAGTTTTGGAAAATCATTTAGATTTGAATGTAACGCTTTACGAAACTCCTCGTAACTTTGTATCCTATTCTGGAAAATAATTTATGACAGTACTTTATCCATTAAAATTCACTCCAATTTTAAAAGATAAAATTTGGGGTGGTAACAAGCTCAATCAATTACTAGGAAAATCAACACCCTCAAAATGTGCAGGCGAAAGTTGGGAACTCAGCGATGTCGAAGACAACACCTCCATTGTCGCCAATGGTGAGCTAAAAGGAACCTCCCTGAAAACGCTTTTGCAACATTATCAAGCCAATTTGGTGGGCCAAAAAGTGTATGATCATTTTGGGGCAAAGTTCCCCCTTTTGATAAAATATATCGACGCCAAAAAAGATTTGTCTGTGCAATTGCATCCCAATGATGAATTGGCCAAAGAACGCCATCAAAGTTTTGGAAAAACAGAGATGTGGTATGTCATGCAGGCCGACGACAATTCAAATTTAATTATTGATTTTAATCAACCCACAACAAAAGAATTGTACCTCAAGCACCTGAAAAACAAAACCTTACCATCAATTTTGAACTTTGAAACAGTTGTCAAAGGCGACACCTTTTTTATAGAAGTTGGACGTGTGCACGCCATTGGTGCAGGGGTTATGTTGGCCGAAATCCAACAAACCAGCGATATTACCTATCGAGTATATGACTGGGACCGCACAGATGATCAAGGGAATTCTAGAGAATTACATAACGATTTGGCCATGGACGCAATTGATTTTAATATGCCAAATGATTTTAAAGTAGACTACAAAACAAAGCAAAACAAACCCACAACATTAGTGTCGTGTCCATACTTTACTACCAATATTATTGCAATAAATAGTGAGTTTCAAAAACAAAATAACCACGACTCTTTTATGATTTATATGGCTGTAGAAGGAAATGCTGTGTTTCATGTTGATGGAAAAACAACTGATTTGCAATATGGAGAAACTATTTTAATCCCTGCAAGTCTCAAAGAATTTAGCATCACTTCGACTAATGCTCGATTGTTGGAGGTTTATATCTAAAAATGATGTAATTTTGTAAAAAATTAAAATACAAATAATGGCTAATATTCGAAATTTAAAAAAAGATATCAATTATGTTTTAGGAGATATCATTGAAGCAGTATACATTTGGGAATCTGCAAACCCAGGGAAAGACCGCAAAAAAAGTGAAGCTATAATTGATGAAGCCATCGCCACTTTTGATGATCTTATCGAAAAAGTAAATGCCAAAGAAGTTGAAAATCATAAAGCTCATTTCAAAACTATTGCATCAGAACTCGAAAGCAAAGGTCGCGCAATGATTGATAAAATCAACGCCCTATAATTAGGTCTATTTTTTTAGATTAATTTTTTCTAAGTATTCTTTTAATATAACTCCATATTTCGATTCCGATATTCTTGGTGTCAAGCTGTTGTATATGCTATCTAAAAATGAAGATTTTGCATCAAAAACGTCTGACAATGCAATATAAGGTGCAACTTCGCTATCGTTATTATTGATAGCAAAATTGATACTATACAAATATTGTCTTTTTAAGTTTTTGTCCATTTTATTTTGAATAGAATCGATTTTGTCTTTATCCCCAACACGTTTAGAATTGAGCGATGCTTCCAATAAATCTAAGTGCAAATTTTTGAAGCGTTCTAAATTTTTGCGGTAGTCTTCAATCAATTTTTGTTGCTGACTTCCTTCAATTTTCGCATCCATAGCAAACTGTTTTAGGCGTGTATCAATGGTTGTAGTGCCAGCATCTGCAAAAAACGAAATACGTTCGGCATCAACAGCTTTGGATAAACTTAAATACAACATTTCTGGCTCTTCTAAATGACAATCAAATTCAACTACTTCTTTTCCTTTCACAACCAATAAATCTAGTGTGACATAAGCTGTGTCTTGAAATTTTTGTAAATACACTGTGCCTTTTTGAAATCCTTTTATTTTTGCAGAAATTGTAGTGTTGTGTTTCGGATTGGTTTGACAAGATATTATAAATAATACTAGGGCAAGTTGAAAAAGTTTTTTCATTTTTTATAAATTAAAATTGATTGAATTAAGCGGCAGCGAGTGCCATTAAAATTGTACATCCTATAGCGGCGATAGTTCCAATAGCATAACCAAAAACAGCCAATAAAACACCAACTGTAGCCAGCGACGGATGAAATGCCGATGCAACAATAGGAGCAGAAGCGGCGCCACCAACATTGGCTTGACTTCCAACAGCAAGGAAAAAGTAGGGGGCTTTGATAAGTTTGGCCACCAAAATCAATAACAAAGCATGAATACTCATCCAGATAAAGCCAATCGCAATAAGGCCTGTATTTTCAAAAATTAATGTGAGATCCATTTTCATTCCGATTGTTGCAACTAAAATATAAATAAAAACACTTCCAAATTTACTAGCGCCGGCACCTTCGTAATTTTTTGCTTTTGTAAAAGATAATCCTACAGCAATTAGTGTAGATATACTGATCATCCAAAAGAACGACGACCCCAAAAACGTAAAAATATTTCGTGTGGTTTCTGAGTTCATTGTAGATACAATTGTTTTGAAAAATGGAGCCAATTGCCCTGCACAAAAATGCGCAAAACCTACAGATCCAAAAGCAATCCCAACCATAATCATCAAGTCGGTAAGACTAGGATTTCTCTTTACACTTTCGGTGAAAGTAGAAACTTTTTCTTTCAATTCTTCGATAGCAGTGGTGTCGGCCTTTAGCCATTGGTTGATGCGTTTGCGTTTTCCTATTCCAATCAGTAAAAGCGCCATCCAAATATTGGCCACTACAATATCTACAAACACCATCCCACCGTAGAGTTTTGGGTTATATCCATAAATTTCGAGCATGGCTGTCTGGTTGGCACCACCACCAATCCAACTGCCTGCGAGTGTCGATAACCCTCTCCAAACAGCATCTGGTCCAACGCCGCCAACAGTTTCTGGCGATACCATTGCAATAAGGAAAATAGCGATTGGGCCGCCAATCACAATACCTAGTGTTCCAGTAAAAAACATAATAAGTGCTTTCCATCCTAAATTAAAAACGGCTTTCAAATCGATACTTAAGGTCATGAGCACCAATGCTGCTGGCAATAAATATCGGCTAGCAACATAATATAAATTACTGTTTTCATTTGTTAGTATTCCGTCTGTTGAAATACTTTGCCACTCAGGAGCAATCCACCCCAATGTTGTAAAAACAGCCGGCAGCATATAGGCCATAAAAAGTCCAGGAACAATTTTATAAAATTTGAACCAAAAACCGGAGGTTTTGGATTCGGTATAAAAAATAAATGCAATGGCCAACATCAAAAGTCCAAACACAATGCTATCATTTGTAAAAAGAGGGGTAGTGTCGGTCATCAGATTTTATTGTTTTGAATTTAATTTATTAGCCCTAACAAATATAAAAATAATAAGGACTAAACTGCCTATTATTATCAGCGGGGAAAACCATGAACCGAGTTCTGTATCTTGTTTTTCATGGGGCGTCATCATTGTTTTTAAAATATAGGCCAATAATAGAAGATTTAAAAAATTGACAACCCTTAAAATTCTTGTACTAAAACGATAGTTTTTTAAAGCATTTTCTTCTGTTATTTTTACAGTATAGTTGTGTAAATGAGGATATTTATTTAAAATGTATAACCCGATAAATATACTGCTAAAAACTCCCATCAACATCCAAATAGACTGCTTGGAACCAAAAGCATCTGCTTCGCCACGACCATTAAAATGTGTTGGAATTTCATCTGGAAGACCAGGATAATAAACGAATACACTGATCCATATCAAGAAAAATACTAAAAATGAAGCACGATCAATCCAAAGGTCAGAGGTGGTGAGCGGTACAGTTAGTTTAGGTCTTTTTTCAAACATATTTTAATCTAATTTATTTTTTGGCACGGAAGTTGATAAATTTAAAGTATATTATTTAATTTTTTTGTTAGTAATATATTTTGGTTGGTTAGTGGTTAAAGCATCATTTTTTTAAATGATGCTTTTTCCATTTGTGAAAGTATTGTTAAACATAGCGTGAGAATTAACTTTAGGTCTTAATTTTGTACTTAGAAGATTGTATTTCAAATACACTTTGGTTGGTTAGTAATAAAAGCACTGTTCTTTCAGTGCTTTTTTTAGTTTATATTCTTTATAAATTCAATCATACTTTTTTCGACTTCCGAAGAAATCTCCAATGAAGTATCATTATAAGATTTCATATTCTCCAATTGTTCTCCTTCAATTTTTACCATGATATGATTCATCTTTTTAACAATAAGTAATACGCCGTTTTGAGCTGCTTTGTGTAGTAGATTAGCCTCATCAACACTAACTTGCAAATCTTTGTCACCATTGATGATTAATGTAGGAATATTGTGTTTTTTCATCTCTTCAGCAGGATTGTACTGCATCCAATTGGACATAAAACCTTGTACATCTAAATTGAAAATAGAGGATAAAGCCATTGGAAAATCTGTAGTTGTTTTACCCGCTTTTAGAAGTGTCAAAACGCGTTTGCTGTCTTCCAAAAACATCGGGGCTGTTTTTGAAATTTGTTCAATCAAAATTTCATCAATTGGTTTTCCAGCGCCTGCCAACGAAATAAAACCAGAAACGCCTTCTTCTAAGGCCAACAAGCCTACCAAGCTTCCTTGACTGTGGCCGGCCACTACTATAGTTTTATAGTTTGGTTTAAAATAAGAAATAACAGATTTGGCATCCGTCACAAAATCATCAAATGATATATCTTTATCAATTGTTTTATTTCGAATTTGCTTTACAATTCTTTTGTCGTATCGAAACGATGCGATACCATTATTACTCATTGATTCAGCTATTTTTTTTAGCATGTCATTTTTCATAAAGGATTGATTTCCATTGCGATCTGTGGGGCCAGAGCCCGCAATCAAAATCACTAATGGAGCAATATTTTGGTCTTTTGGTGTTAATAATGTTCCCTCAACATGGGGATTAATAGTAATATTTTTTGTTGAGAAATTTTGCGCAACCAAGAGACTTGTTGCAACAAAATAGAAACTAAAAAATCTGAAGATTTGTGTCATGATAATTTTATTTTATAGTTCTGAATGTCAAATTGATACGTTCTTCAACATGCTTTTTTGTTTTTGAAATTTGATGTAACCAGTAGTGTTGTGTACTGCCCTTCATCACAAGCAAACTGCCATGTGTCAAATTGATTTTTAATTTGTGTGAGGAATCATTGCGGTGTTTCATATGAAACATACGCTCTGCACCTAAACTCAACGATGCAATTACAGGGTTTTGGCCCAGCTCCTTTTCGTCATCTGCGTGCCAACCGTTGCTGTCTTGTCCATGGCGGTATAAATTCAATAAACAAGTGGTAAAAACATGATCTAATCTGTGTTCAATTTTTTCTTTAAGTTCCAAAAGCATTGGCGAAAATGGAGAGGGGTGCATTGTAATATTAGAATAGCTATAGGGCAAATTGTTATTGGCATACAAAGCCGTAAGCCGAGGTTGATCATACACTTTTCCAAAGACCTTTATTTGATCCTGCTGCCATGCTGTTTCTTTGCGCAAAATATTGAAATAGCGCAACGCATCTTCTGGATTCAAGAAGTTTTTATCATATAAAATCTCACCATCTTTTAATATGGTTTTTTTATTGTTTTGATCGCCAAAAAGCATCTGTTGATTTTTTTTCTAAATTAGCATAAGTTCTCAATTCATGCAACAAAAAAAAGTATTCTCAATTTTAGCTCTTCTCTTTTCGATTGTTTTTTTTGCTCAATCACCACTGCCTGAGGGTTTTAGTAATGCAAAAACTATTATTCAAGACATAGAAATTGATTTACGCTACGCAACAAAAAATAATTTTATTGGTCAAAAAATTGACGGCTACAAGGCTCAAAAAGCAATCTTGAGTACAAAAGCGGCCCGAGCGTTGCTTGCGGCTCAACAAGAATTTGGACAAATGGGTTTGGGCCTCAAATTATTTGACGGCTATCGTCCTCAGCGCGCTGTTGATCATTTTGTGCGTTGGGCCAAAAATCCTATTGATACACTCAAAAAAGCACAATTTTACCCCAATATTCCAAAATCTCAACTCTTCAAAGCTCAATATATAGCAACGCGTTCTGGCCACAGCAGAGGGAGTTCTGTAGATATTACCCTTATAGACTTTAGCAGTTGTGAGGAACTTGATATGGGAAGTTCATATGATTTTTTTGGAAAAATTTCGAATTTAGATTACCAAAATTTAAGTTCAAAGCAACATGCCAACCGACAGTTGTTACAGCATATTATGATTAAACACGGTTTTCGACCATATGCACAAGAATGGTGGCATTTTACACTCAACAATGAGCCTTTTCCAAGCACCTATTTCAATTTTATTATTGAATAAAAAAAGGTGATTTTTTTTAAAAAAAAACCACCTTTTTTTTGTGCTTTCACTAGCGTTTATTTAATCATATCGTAACTTCGTTTGATGAAGTTTGTAAGCGCTTCTCCTTTAAGAAGACCTTGTGAAAGCTGTGCTAAATCTAAACTTTGACTGATTAAGCGTTCGCGTTTTTTTGCAGTTTTTGTGTTTAGAATTTCATGCACTAGATCAGCATTTGTATTTACAACGAGGTTATACATTTCCGGCATATTACCCATACCAAACATTCCACCGCCGCCTGTTTGTTGCATTTCTTTCATTCGGCGCATAAACTCTGGTTGTGTAATCATAAATGGCGCAGCATTGCTGTCCATGGCTTCAAGTTGAACGCTAAATTTTTCAGACGAAATTACTGCTTTGAGTTGCTCATCTAGTGTTGCTTTTTCTTCTTCTGTTAGCTTAGAAATTGTAGTATCCTCTTTTTGTATCAGTTTATCAATATGATCGGCATCTACTCGAACAAAAGAAATCTTTTCTTTGCTGCTTTCCAATTTTTGAATCAAATGTGATACAATTGGAGAATCTAACAAAAGAACTTCATAACCTTTGGCTTTTGCTGCTTCGATATAGCTGTGCTGCTCTTCTGCATTTGAAGCATACAAAATGACTAACTTATCGTCCTTATCCGTTTGTTTTGCTTTGATTTTGTTATACAGTTCGTCGTATGTGAAGTAGGTGCCATCTACGGTTGGATACAAAGCAAAAGCTTCAGCTTTATCAAAGAATTTTTCTTCGGAAAGCATTCCATATTCAATTACAATTTTGATATCATTCCACTTGGTTTCAAAGTCTTCTCTATTGTTATTAAATAATGACTTTAATTTATCGGCGACTTTTTTGGTGATATATGACGAAATCTTTTTTACAGCGCCATCGGCTTGTAAGTAAGATCGAGATACATTCAAAGGAATGTCTGGCGAATCAATCACACCGCGAAGCATCGTCAAAAACTCAGGAACAATGCCTTCTACATTATCGGTTACAAAAACTTGATTTTGATACAATTGAATTTTATCCTTTTGGATATTCATGTCGTTGGTCATCTTAGGGAAATATAAAATTCCTGTCAGATTGAACGGGTAATCGACATTCAAATGAATATTAAATAGTGGTTCTTCAAATTGCATCGGGTACAATTCACGATAAAATCCTTTATAGTCTTCTTCTTTCAAGTCCGCTGGTGTTTTGGTCCATGCTGGATTTGGATTATTGATGATATTGTCAATGGTGATTTTTCGCTGCGGTTCTGTGGTTTCTTTACCGTCTTTGTCTGTTGTTGTCTTTGGTTTGTGTTCTGGGTCGTTAATTTCTTTTGTGCCAAACTTTATCGGAATTGGCATAAATTTATTGTACTTGTTTAACAACTCAGTAATGCGGCTATCTTCCAAAAATTCTGTAGAATCCTCTGCGATATGCAAAATAATTTCTGTTCCTCGTTCTGTTTTGTCAGCAGCGTCTAGGCTATACTCAGGACTTCCGTCACAAACCCAATGTGCTGCAGGTTCGTTTTTGTAAGATTTTGTAATGATTTCCACTTTTTCGGCCACCATAAAAGCTGAATAAAATCCAAGGCCAAAGTGTCCAATAATTCCTGCATCTTCAACTTTATCTTTGTATTTATCCAAAAATTCTTCGGCACCAGAAAAAGCAACTTCATTGATATATTTTTGAACTTCATCTGCGGTCATTCCAATACCTTGGTCGATGAGGTGCAATTTTTTGCCTTCTTTGTCAATTTTGATTTCAATTTTTGGATCACCATAATCTACTTTGGCTTCGCCAATATTTGTTAAATGTTTCAATTTTAGGGTGGCATCCGTAGCATTACTGATCAATTCACGCAAAAAGATTTCGTGATCACTGTACAGAAACTTCTTAATTAGAGGGAAAATATTTTCAACGGATACATTAATCGTTCCTTTACTCATAATTTTATTTATTTTTTAATGATTATAATATTGATTACTTTGTTAAACTTATGTCAAAAAGAATACCATTTTATAAAATGTGACAAACTGACATTTTATAAAGTTTATATTTGTAAACAAATCACATCAAAAAAAGGATATGTACAATTCAAAAATAATAGGCATGGGACATTATGTTCCAGAAAATATCGTAACAAATGACGATTTGTCGCAACTCATGGATACTAACGACCAGTGGATTCAGGAACGCACAGGGATCAAACAGCGCCGTTGGGCTGTCAAAGGCGATGGTGATACAACGTTTAGCATGGGGTTGAAAGCGGCCAAAAACGCCATTAAAAATGCAGGAATAGATAAGCAAGATATTGATTTTATAGTCTTTGCAACTTTGAGTCCAGACTATTATTTTCCTGGGCCTGGGGTGCAAGTTCAAGAAGCATTGGGTATCGATACTGTTGGTGCTTTGGATGTTAGAAATCAGTGTTCTGGTTTTGTTTATGGAATTTCTGTTGCTGATCAATTTATAAAAACAGGGATGTATAAACATATTTTGGTTATTGGTAGCGAATTACAATCTCGAGGTATTGATGTTTCAACCAGAGGTCGAAGTATATCTGTCATTTTTGGTGATGGTGCTGGTGCTGCAGTTTTGAGCAGAGAAGAGGACCAAACCAAAGGGATTTTGTCATCACATTTACATTCTGAAGGAGAGCATGCTTTGGAGCTTGCTGCAGAGGCACCAGGAATGGGAAAACGTTGGGTGACCGAAATTATTGAAGATAATGACCCAGATGATATGAGCTACAGACCCTACATGAACGGACAGTTTGTATTTAAAAATGCCATTCGAAGATTTAGTGAGGTGATACATGAAGGGTTGAGCGCCAACAATCTTGGTGTTTCAGACATTGATATGTTGGTTCCTCATCAGGCCAATTTACGAATTGCACAATACATACAAAAAAAGTTTCAACTAACTGATGATCAAGTGTTTAATAATATTCAAAATTATGGAAATACCACTGCAGCTTCAATTCCAATAGCGCTTAGTGAAGCTTGTGAACAAGGTAAAATAAAATTTGGTGATACTGTTGTTCTTGCAGCATTTGGAAGTGGTTTTACATGGGGTAGTGTGATTATCAAATGGTAGACATTAATAAAACGCTTGTTTTAGGTGCTTCTCTCAATTCAGAGCGCTATTCTCACAAAGCAATCTTGATGTTGAGAAAAGCCAATATCCCTGTAGTGGCTTTTGGTCTGAAAAAAGGTGTTGTAAGTGATATTGAAATAGAGACGTGTTTGAAATCATACAAAACGATTCATACGGTAACACTTTATTTGAATCCAAAGCGTCAAGAGGCCTATATGGAGTATATTTTAGGGCTCAATCCCAAACGTGTAATTTTCAATCCTGGAACAGAAAATCCTGATTTTTACAAGCTTTTAGAAAGGTATAACATACAGTATGAAATTGCTTGTACTTTAGTGTTGCTTTCTACGAATCAATATCAATCCTAAGAACGTTAGAAGTCCGTTGATTGGAAGTAGCTCATAGCCAATAACATAACCGCCCAGTTGTTCTGCTGGAATTTGACCAAGTGCGTAGGCAATAGAAACCGATACTAAAGCAACGATCCAGACATAGTGATCATTAACCATGTAATTTGTAAAAATCCCAAACCCAAAAAGTCCTAACAACGGGCCATAAGTATATCCAGCTACCGTCAAAAGACTGTCTATGACGTTGGAGTCTAAAATATGCTTGAAAGCAATAATGACTAAAATCAAAAGCACGCTCATACCGATATGCGTTTGTTTTCGAATGCGTTTTTTGTCGGTGTCAGAATATTTTTTGAGGTCCAAAATATCGACACAAAAAGAAGTCGTGAGTGAAGTCAGTGCACTATCAGCACTGCTGTATGCTGCAGCAATAAGTCCTAAAATAAATACAGATGCTAAGGTTAATCCTAAGCCTGAATTCAATGCAATTTCCGGGAATAATAAATCGGTTTTTGGTTGCCCATCCATCAACGGAAGTGCTATTTCAAAACGTTTTGCATAGATGAATAACAGAGCTCCTAATAATAAAAATAAAAACGTAACAAGCGTGAGTACGATACAAAACCACAACATATTTTTTTGAGCCTCTTTAAGGGATTTACAGGTCAAGTTTTTTTGCATCATGTCTTGGTCCAATCCAGTCATACAAATAGTGATAAACATTCCGCCAAAAAATGATTTCAAGAAATGGTCTCTTGCTAAAATAGAATCTGTTTTAAAGATAGAACTGTACTGATCGAGTTCGTCGGAAACTAAAAATTCTGAAAAACTCCACCCGAGTTGATCGGTAATAAAATAAATTGAAAGTACCACAGCACAAACCATAAAAAGGGTTTGAAGGGTGTCGGTCCATACAATAGTTTTGATGCCGCCTTTATTGGTGTAAATCCAAATCAATACTATGGATAGAATAACAGTAATTTCAAAAGGAATTTGCCATTGTTCAAAAACAAATTGTTGCAATACAATAGCCATAAGGTACATCCTAAAAGCCGCTCCTAAAACTCTTGAAACAAAGAAGAAAAATGCGCCTGTTTTATGACTTACACGCCCGAAGCGTTGTTGGAGGTATTCGTAAATAGAAGTGAGATTTAATTTATAATAAATAGGCAATAATACAAACGCGACTACAACATAACCAGCAATATACCCCAAGCATACTTGAAAATAACTAAACTCCGAATTTTGTACCCAGCCTGGAACAGAGATAAAAGTGACTCCAGAAAGCGAAGCACCAATCATACCAAAGGCAACTAAATACCATGGCGATTGTTTTCCGGCTTTAAAAAAATCGTTGTTAGTGTCATTTTTTCCTGTTATTCTCGCTATTATGACAAGAAAAATAAAATAAACAAAAGTGATGAGTAGAATGTGTTGTCCTTTCAACTTAATAAATTTATATTTGTGATGCTCAAATGTACCACGAGTCTGTGTTCAAATGTAAAATATTCTGAAATAATCTATAGTTAAATGTATAGATTTTTCAATTGTTTTTTCTAAACCTCTACGAATGAAGTGTTTACAGTCTTTTACAAAATATAAATAAAATGGAGTTTTCATCGAAGTTGTTGCAAAATGCTGTGAATGAAGTAGCGCAATTACCAGGAATTGGCCGTCGTACAGCGCTTCGTTTGGTGCTGCATCTTTTGCGTCAGCCAGAAGACCAAACCCATCAGCTTTCCAAAGCGCTTTTGGCGATGAGGTCGTCAATAAATTTCTGTCAACAATGCCACAATATTTCAGATCAACTCGTGTGTGAGATTTGTTCAAATCCCAATAGAAATCACAGCACAGTTTGCGTTGTAGAAGATATTCGAGATGTCTTGGCTATTGAGAGCACTGCAAGTTTTCGCGGCGTGTATCATGTTTTAGGTGGAAAAATTTCACCCATGGACGGTATTGGCCCTTCAGATTTAAATATACAAAGTTTGGTAAATAAAGTTAATCAAGGTAAAATAAAAGAGCTCATTTTTGCGTTAAGCTCAACAATGGAAGGCGACACAACCAACTTTTACATTTACAAACAAATTCAAGATGCAGAGATTACACTTTCCACAATAGCACGAGGGATTTCTGTTGGCGATGAGTTGGAATATGCCGACGAAGTGACTTTGGGACGAAGCATAACCAATAGAGTTCCATTTGAATCATCTCTAAAATCTTAATGCATTGAAATTATCGGTCGTTATTCTCAATTATAATGTACGCTACTTTTTGGAGCTTTGTGTGCAAAGTGTACAAGCGGCATTGAAAGATATTCCCTCCGAAATTATTATTATTGATAATAACTCTCTGGATGATAGTTGTGCTATGGTTAAAGCAAAATTCCCGGAGCTTAGACTCATAGAAAATAAAGATAATGTTGGTTTTTCAAAAGCCAATAATCAAGCGGTACGCGTGGCACAAGGGGAGTATGTTTGTATTCTTAATCCTGACATAGTTGTTACAGAAAATACATTTCAAGAATTGCTTCAATTTTCTCAAAAAAAACCGAAAAAATTAGGCATTATTAGTTGTCGCCTCATTGATGGTTCTGGACAGTTTTTGCCAGAAAGCAAACGAAATTTTCCGACAGTTGCTGTAGCATTTCAAAAATTAATTGGACTAAGTCGGCACTATTATGCCAATCAAATTGAGGAATTTGCCGAAACGGAAGTTGAAGTACTAGCAGGTGCTTTAATGTTTTTAAAGCGCTCGCTTTATACCACTCTAAATGGTTTTGATGAAGATTTTTTTATGTATGGTGAGGATATAGATTTGTCATACAGGGCGCGCCAATTAGGCTATAAAAATTATTATTTAGGAACAACAACAGTGCTTCATTTTAAGGGAGAAAGTACCATGAAAAATACGGCGCAATCAAAACGCTTTTATGAAGCAATGCAATTGTTTTACAAAAAGCATCTTAAAGCAAATATTTTCATTGAAGTATTAGTAAACATCACCTCAGCATTGGCGCCATATATTCCAAATAAAAGACATCCTGCAAAAAGGCATGATAAAAAATTTGTTTTCTTAAAATCACCCTCAAAGTGGCTGGAAAACAAAAACCTAGCCGCTGTTGATTCTATAAAAGAATTACCAGAAAACACCTATTTTGATGTTGTTTTAGATTTGAATTATTTTGATTTCCAATCGGTGATAGAATACGTCAACACCACAAAAAATAAATTTATATCTCACAAATTTCGACCAAAAAACTGCAGCTACTTTGTTGGTAGTGATTCTTCTATGCAGCGTGGAGAGGTTGTTCATTTTGATAAATTTGAAAGTAGAAGCTACTTTTAAAAACAATTGATAAAGTCGTCAATTTTCTGTAGTTTTGTTGAACGAAATAACACCCCAATAAAACATTAAATATGGCAAAGTTTGAGCTCAAATTACCCAAAATGGGAGAGAGTGTTGCGGAGGCGACTATCAATTCTTGGTTAAAAGAAATAGGTGATCGTGTGGAGATAGACGAGTCTGTGGTAGAAATTTCAACAGACAAAGTTGATAGTGATGTTCCTAGTGAGGTGAGTGGGATTTTAGTAGAAAAACTATTTGATATCGATAAAGTTGTTGAGGTTGGACAAACCATAGCCATAATTGAAACAGAACAAGACGTAAATGCAGAAACCCCAAAAGAGGCGCCTAAAGTTGAAGAACAAACTGTTCCAGTTGCCGAAATTATTGCCGATGTTCAAGAAACAGTTGCAACGGCCAAATCTTTGACCACCCCAATCAGTTCAAACGGAATACGGTTTTATTCTCCTTTGGTAAAAAATATCGCCAAAAAAGAAGGCATTACACAAACAGAACTCGATCAAATTGTGGGTAGTGGAAAAGGTGGTAGAGTTACTAAAAATGATATGCTGGCGTACATTGAAAACCGTGCGCAAATAAGTACAGCAGCAGTTGAAAGGCCTCAACCCACAGCGGCACCCACAACAACATCGGCCCCTCCTCCAATTCGAAGCGGTTCCGATGAAATTATCGAAATGACGCGCATGGGTAAGCTCATTTCCAAACATATGATCAGTTCTGTGCAAACCTCGGCACATGTGCAGTCTTTTATAGAAGTAGATGTAACGAAAATATGGAATTGGCGAGAAAAAATTAAAACCAAATTTCAAGAAAACACAGGTGAAAAAATTACGTTTACACCGATTTTTATGGAAGCAGTGGCAAAAGCACTCAGCATTCATCCGATGCTCAATGTTTCGGTTGATGGCAATCACATTATCAAACACAAATCCATCAATTTAGGGATGGCGACGGCCTTGTCAGACGGTAATCTTATTGTGCCTGTAATCAAAAATGCAGACCAACTCAATTTAATGGGCATGACCAAACGTGTCAATGATTTGGCCATTCGAGCAAGACAAAATCAATTGAATCCAGATGATATTCAAGGTGGAACCTATACTGTGACCAATGTAGGTGGATTTGGAAGCATCATGGGAACCCCTATTATCAATCAGCCACAAGTTGGAATTTTGGCTCTTGGCGCTATCAGAAAAGTGCCTGCAGTTATTGAAACGAACGAGGGTGATTTTATAGGGATTCGTCAAAAAATGTTTTTGTCTCATTCATACGATCACCGCGTCGTAAATGGTGCGCTTGGCGGTCAGTTTATTAAAACAGTAAAAGAATTATTGGAGTCTTGGGACGACAATAGACAAGTATAAGAAAATGCAACTCAACTTAAAAAAACCTATTTGTTTCTTCGATTTAGAAACAACTGGGATCAGTATTACTGCCGACAGGATTGTAGAAATTTCAATTTTGAAAGTTTTTCCTGACGGAAAAGAAGAAAAAAAAACCTGGCTGGTAAATCCAGAAATGCCAATTCCAGCGCAAGCAACCGCTGTTCATGGCATTTCCAATGAAAAAGTAGCAAATGAACCCACCTTTACAATGCTGGCAAATGAAATCCATACTTGGGTGAAAGATGCAGATTTAGGCGGTTTTAATTCCAATCGTTTTGATATTCCAATTCTTGCAGAAGAAATGCTTCGAGCAGGTATTGATTTTGATATGAAAAACAGAAAATCTGTTGACGTGCAAACGATTTTTCATAAAATGGAACAACGCACACTTACAGCTGCATATAAATTTTATTGTGATAAAAATCTAGAAAACGCACACAGTGCAGAGGCCGATACTATAGCAACTTACGAAGTACTAAAGGCACAACTTGATCGGTACGAAAACCTAGAAAATGACACCTCTTTTTTAGCCGAATTTAGCACCCGTCAGAAGTTTGCTGACTTTGCCGGTTTTATCAAGTATGACAAAGAGGGTAATGAGTGTTTTTCTTTTGGAAAACACAAAGGCAAAAAAGTAACTGAAATTCTAGAAAAAGAACCAGGATATTTTGGCTGGTTGCTCAATGCAGATTTTCCGTTATACACCAAAAAAGTTTTAACAGCCATCAAACTTCGTGCATTTAACCAGAAACTGTAACAGATGAAACTGATTTGTGTTGGCAGAAACTACAGCAATCATATTGCGGAGCTTCAAAATGAAAAACCCAAAGAACCTGTAGTTTTTTTAAAGCCAGATACAGCTATACTTCTAAAAAAACAACCATTTTTCATCCCTGATTTTTCCAAAAACGTACAATATGAAGTTGAAGTGCTTGTAAAAATCAATAGAGTTGGTAAGTACATTGCTTCAGAGTTTGCCCATAAATATTACGATCAAATAGGGTTAGGTATTGATTTTACTGCTCGAGATGTACAGCAAACATTGAAGCAAAAAGGATTGCCTTGGGAAAAAGCAAAAGCATTTGACGGTTCAGCAGTTGTAGGAAAGTGGGTTTCAAAGCATCAATTTGAAAACTTGAATTCTCTATCCTTTAGTTTGAAACAAAACGATCGCATTGTTCAGTCTGGAAATACAAAAGATATGCTCTGGACTATTAACGATATTATCGCTTATGTTTCGCAATTTTTTACATTAAAAATAGGAGATATTATTTTTACAGGAACACCCTCTGGAGTTGGCCCAGTTCAACCCAACGATGGCCTTAAAGGCTTTATCGAAAACGAAGAATTTTTCAATATAAAAGTCAAGTAAATGAATGCAGAAATCATAACCATTGGCGATGAAATTCTCATCGGTCAAATTGTAGATACCAATTCTGCATACATCGCAAAGGAACTCAATAAAATTGGAATTTCTGTATTTCAAATTACTTCAGTTCAAGACGATAAAAAACATATTTTAGAGGCCTTAGAAAACGCACAAAATCATGCTGGTTTGGTGATTCTAACGGGTGGATTAGGCCCAACAAAAGATGATATTACAAAAACAACTTTGGCAGACTATTTTGAAGATACTTTAGTGCGGAACAAAGAAGTTGTAGCACACATCAAGCACATTTGGAAAACTTATATCAAACAACCTCTTTTGCAGGTCAATTTAGATCAGGCATTGGTTCCATCGAAAGCTAAAGTATTGATGAATCAGTCTGGTTCTGCACCAGGCATGTGGATGGAAAATAATACTACCGTTTTTATTTCACTTCCAGGGGTGCCATTTGAGATGAAAGCTCTGATGCAAAATGAGGTTTTACCTCGGCTTTCTAAACAATTTGAATTGCCATTTATTTTACACAAAACTGTACTGACATATGGGTTGGGAGAGAGTGTTATCGCGGATCGTATTTCGGAGTGGGAAAACAACTTACCCAAGTCTGTAAAATTGGCCTACTTGCCAAATTTAGGGCGTGTACGATTACGTTTATCATCAAAAGGATATGATAAAGCCGTTGTATATAAATCCATTCATAATGAAATCGAAAAACTTTTACCGCAAATTAGTGATGTTTTTGTTGGGTTTGAAGAAGAGTCTTCGATAGAGCAAATTATTGGAAATCAATTGATTAAATCCAACACAACCTTAGCAGTTGCAGAGAGCTGTACTGGCGGACGAATAGGTGCGCAATTTACAGCCAATCCTGGGGCATCAGCGTATTTTAAAGGGGGTGTAATTGCATATGACACCACAATAAAAACACAAGTTTTGGGAGTTGATAAACCTTTAATTGAAACCCATTCAGTCGTCAGTACGGAAGTAGCCGAAGCTATGGCTTTGGGTGTTCAAAAGCTATATAATTCAGATTATGCCATAGCAACGACCGGAAATGCTGGTCCGTCCAAAGGGGATTCTGATGCAGAAGTCGGGACTGTTTGCATCGCTATTGCTACACCACATCGTGTTTTTTCAAAGCAATTTACCTTCGGAAAACACAGAGAGCGCATAACAACAAAAGCGGTACATATGGCGTTGACGTTGCTTCAGAAAGAAATTTTTTAAAATTGACTTGATAAAATTTGTGAACTTACAAAGAATTCGTATTTTTGCACCTCGTTTTGAAACAACAAAACATATAAATTAAAGATCATGTCAAAAGTTTGTGAACTTACAGGAAAAAAAGCAATGGTTGGAAACAATGTTTCCTTCTCTTTGAATAGAACAAAACGCAAATTCAATGCAAATTTGGTAAAGAAGCGTTTTTACATCCCTGAAGAAGATAAGTGGGTAACGCTAAAAGTTTCAACATCTGCATTGAAAACGATCAATAAAATTGGTATCAGCGCAGCAATTAAAGAAGCAAAATCCAAAGGGTTTTTAAAATAATTATACCATAAAGTAAAGCATCATGGCAAAGAAAGGAAATAGAGTTCAAGTGATTTTGGAATGTACTGAGCACAAAGCATCAGGACAGCCAGGAACGTCTCGATACATTACAACAAAAAACAAAAAAAACACACCAGATCGCATGGAGATTAAGAAATTTAATCCCATTCTAAAGCGTATGACGGTGCACAAAGAAATTAAATAATTATAGGGGTTTAAAGAACCACCAAGAAATACTTTAATCATGGCAAAGAAATCAGTAGCATCACTACAAACAGGATCTAAACGTTTGACAAAAGCAATTAAAATGGTAAAATCTCCAAAAACTGGTGCTTATACATTTGTAGAGTCTATTATGTCTCCTGAAAAAGTAAATGACTTTTTGAACAAAAAGTAATTTTAAAAAAAAAAATTAGAGTCAAAAGCTGCTTTTCTACAAAGCGGCTTTTATTTTTTTAGTACCTTGCAAATCATCAAAAAATGATAAAATAACAGTTGGTATGAGTTTCTTTAAAAAGATTTTTTCTTCAGAAAAAAAAGCAACATTAGACAAAGGGCTTGAAAAATCTAAATCTAGTTTTTTTGACAAACTAGGAAAGGCTGTTGCTGGTAAATCTAAAGTTGACGACAGTGTGCTAGACAATCTCGAAGAGGTCTTGGTTACCAGCGATGTTGGAGTGCATACAACGCTTAAAATTATAGAACGTATTGAAGAGCGTGTATCGAGAGATAAATACCTAGGCACGGAGGAGTTGAATGTCATTCTAAGAGAGGAAATAGCCGCATTACTTTCTGAAACAAATTCTGGTGAAGCCACTGATTTTTCGTTAACTCAAACCCAAAAACCTCATGTTATTATGGTGGTTGGTGTTAATGGTGCTGGAAAAACAACCACAATAGGAAAACTAGCGCATCAATTCAAAAAACAGGGTTTAAATGTTGTATTGGGTGCTGCCGATACTTTTAGAGCGGCAGCCATCGATCAATTGCAAGTTTGGGCCAATCGTGTTGAGGTGCCAATAGTAAAACAAAATATGGGTAGCGATCCTGCCTCTGTGGCTTTCGACACCTTAGAAAGTGCTGTTAGTTCCAACGCCGATGTTGTCATTGTAGATACTGCTGGTCGTTTGCATAACAAAGTTAACTTGATGAATGAGTTGACCAAAATTAAACGTGTCATGCAAAAAGTGGTTCCCAATGCACCACATGAAATTTTACTCGTTCTTGATGGATCAACAGGTCAAAATGCTTTTGAACAAGCCAAGCAATTTACGGCGGCTACTGAAGTTAATGCGCTGGCAGTCACCAAATTAGATGGCACAGCAAAAGGTGGTGTTGTGATTGGAATTAGTGATCAATTTCAGGTTCCTGTAAAGTATATAGGAGTAGGAGAGGGCATAGATGATCTTCAAGTATTCAATAAATTTGAATTTGTAGATTCCTTTTTTAAATAATAGTGACATGAAAAAAATCGTAGTGTTCGTTTTGATGATTCCTTTTTTTGGGTGTAAAAATAATGGTCAAAAAACAGAGGATAATTTAAGTGATATTTCTGAAAAAGCGTTTAGAACTTTCAAAGTAGAAGATTCTAATTATATTGATTTGACTACACTTTGGGCGCCGTTTCAAGATCAACTTTCTGCTTTTTCTGAAGAAAAATATAATGCCTTGAAACCTTTAATCATGAATCAAGACATTCCAACACTTCAGCGTCATGTTCAAAACCGAAAATTAAGCTACGAGGCCTTAGTTACATTCTATTTGTACCGCATTAATTTGTTGGATAGAGAGAACCAAAAATCTCTAAATTCTGTAATTTCATTAAACAAATCAATCATTGAGGAGGCTAGAGAAAAGGATAAAAACCGCCCTAAAAATCTTTCGGCATTATCTCTGTATGGCATGCCTATTCTTTTGAAAGATAATATTAATGCCAGCGGTATGGTTACTACTGCAGGAGCCGTAGCTTTACTGAAAAACACAACAGAGGATTCATTTTTAAGTCAACAATTAAAATCATCAGGAGCTCTAATTTTAGGTAAAGCAAACCTTAGCGAGTGGGCCTATTTCTTTTGTGGTGATTGCCCTAGCGGGTATAGCGCAGTTGGAGGTCAAACGTTTAATCCCTACGGGAGAAAAACTTTAGACACAGGAGGATCGAGTTCGGGAAGTGCTGTTGCTGTCGCTGCCAATTTTTGTGCCGCTGCAATTGGGAGTGAAACCTCTGGTTCTATTTTATCGCCTGCGAGTCAAAATGCTGGAGTTGGCCTAAAACCCACCATTGGAACCATAAGTCGAAGCGGGATCATTCCCATTTCGAGTACACTAGACACTGCCGGGCCGATTACAAAAAATATTATTGATAATGCCTTGGTTTACAATGCAATTATTGGGTATGATGCCAATGATGTTAAATCAAAATCAACTTCAAAAATTGATCTTAAATATGTTTTAAATACGTCTTTTCAAGGCAAACGCTTTGGCGCGATCAAAGAATTATTAAAAGATTCTCTTTATTCAAAATCTATAGAATTACTAAAAAAACAAGGCGCGGAAGTCATTACGATGACTCCAGAAAATAAAAATTTACCAGACTTTTTAAGGTTATTGAATTTAGATATGAAAGCCGATTTACCTTTGTATTTTCAAAACCAAGCTCATAAAAACATTCAATTCAATAGCGTGCAATCTATAATTGATTTTAACAATTTAGATTCTATACATAGAGCACCTTATGGCCAAAAATTATTTGAAGGCATCGTTGCCGATTCGGCTACTGTCTCGGAATTTGAAGCTATAAAAACGACTCTAAAGACTAATGGCCGCGCCTATTTTGATACTGTAATGACAGCACAGAAATTAGATGGTATATTGTCCATAAATAATTATCATGCAGGTTATGCTGCTGTGGCAGAATATCCTGCACTAACTGTTCCAATGGGGCTCAACAAAGACAATGCTCCAATGGGGCTCACATTTATTGCAAAACCCTATCAAGAAACCCAACTTTATCAATGGGGGTATCATTTTGAAAAAATAGCCAAAAAACGTCCTTTTCCAAACCAATACGATTAACTTTTTATGAGAACAAAATCACTTAAGAAAAACAAAATTAATGTCGTGACTTTGGGTTGCAGCAAAAATGTATATGATAGTGAAGTTCTTATGGGGCAGCTCAAAGCCAATGGTAAGACGGTAGCACACGAAGAGGAGGGTAATATTGTAGTGATTAATACCTGTGGATTTATTGATAATGCCAAAGAAGAAAGTGTTAATACTATTTTGGATTTTGTTCAGAAAAAAGATGCTGGTGATGTCGATAAAGTTTTTGTAACCGGTTGTCTGAGTGAACGTTATAAGCCAGATTTAATCAAAGAAATACCTGATGTCGATCAGTATTTTGGAACCACAGAACTACCCCAGCTTTTGAAAGCATTGGGTGCAGACTACAAGCATGAACTCATTGGTGAGCGTTTGACAACAACACCAAAAAATTATGCCTATTTAAAAATTGCAGAGGGCTGCGACCGTCCCTGTAGTTTTTGTGCTATTCCGTTGATGCGAGGCAAACACCGCTCTACCCCCATAGAGGATTTAGTTGTTGAAGCCAGAAAACTAGCTGCAAATGGTGTAAAGGAGTTGATTCTTATTGCTCAGGATTTGACCTATTATGGATTGGATTTATACAAAAAACGCAACCTTGCAGAGTTGTTAAAGGCCTTGGTAACCGTAGATGGTATTGAATGGATTCGCTTGCATTATGCGTTTCCTACGGGTTTTCCATTGGATGTTTTGGATGTGATGAAAAACGAGCCCAAAATTTGCAATTATTTGGATATTCCATTGCAGCATATTTCAGATAAAATACTGAAAAGTATGCGCCGCGGAACCACACAAGCAAAAACAACTAAATTATTACAACAATTTCGAGAAGCTGTGCCCAATATGGCCATTCGGACAACGCTTATTGTTGGTTATCCTGGTGAAACAGAAGAAGATTTTCAAACGCTCAAACAATGGGTAGAAGCCATGCGTTTTGAGCGCTTGGGATGTTTTACCTATTCTCACGAAGAAAACACCCATGCCTATAATTTGGTTGATGATGTTCCTCAAGAAGTGAAACAAGCTCGTGCCAATGACATTATGGAATTGCAATCTCAAATTTCTTGGGAATTGAATCAAGCAAAAATTGGACAGACCCTAAGGGTTGTGATTGATCGCAAAGAAGGACAGTATTTTGTTGGCCGTACTGAGTTTGACTCTCCAGATGTGGACAACGAAGTACTGATTGATGCTTCTAAAGTGTATCTCAAAACTGGAGAATTTGCCACAGTGACCATTACTGAAGCGGCTGATTTTGATTTGTACGCGGAAGTGCTGTGATTTATTCTTCGATTTTCCGCACCAACGGGAAGACTTAGAGTGAAAAAATTACAAAATACATTTGAATTAATTCAATTATCTTTACCGTCTAAAAAAACAATTGATGGCTAGGGCCTTTATTCCATACACAAGCACAGCTACTTTGCCTCGACTTCTACACGAAGTGGAGCAAAAGAATCCGATGTTGGAATCGTTTTATACGGCACCCACGAGCATAGAGAATTTTAGCGCTCAAATGACGGCAAAAGCGGCTCAATTTTCTACTGAAAATAGAATTGTTTTGGCAAACTGCATAAACGAGCAGTACACCCATTTAAATCCCGAAACCTCTACAAAGGCACAAATTGATGCATTAAAACAGGCCTCAACGTTTACGGTAACTACGGGGCATCAACTCAACCTGATGGGAGGGCCCTTATATTTTTTGTATAAAATTATTTCGGTCATCAATCTGGCCAAAAGGTTAAAAGAAAAATACCCAAAATATACTTTTGTTCCTGTGTTTTGGATGGCTACAGAAGATCATGATTTTGAAGAAATCAATCATTTTTATTTTGGAGAACACCGTTTGAAATGGCAGTACCCGTCTCAAGGGCCTGTAGGGCGATTATCAACAAAAGAATTAACCGCTTTTTTTAGTCAATTTTCTGCACATTTGGGAGCTGATGAGCATTCAAAAGCGGTAATTGAAATGTTTCAAAAGGCCTACATAAAACAATATAATTTGGCCGATGCTACTCGTTGTTTGGCGCATCAGCTGTTTGGAAAGGATGGACTTATTGTTGTAGATGGCGATGATGCCCAACTCAAGCGTTTGTTTTTGCCAGCCATAAAGAATGAGCTTGAAAAACAGTTGGTTTTTGATGAGGTTTCAAAAACGAATCAGGCCCTGAAAAGTGTGGATTCAAATTTTAAAATTCAAGTCAATCCAAGGCCTCTAAATTTGTTTTATATCACTAATACATTAAGAAAACGCATTGAAGTCAGCAATGGTATTTTTCGAGTTTTGAATACAGATTTGAGCTGGAATTTGGATGGAATTATAAAAGAACTTGAAACCCATCCTGAGCGTTTTTCTCCAAATGTGTTATTGCGTCCGCTGTATCAAGAAACAATTCTACCAAATTTATGCTATATTGGTGGTGGTGGTGAACTTTCGTACTGGCTGCAACTCAAATCGTGTTTTGATGCCTTTAATATAAATTTTCCTTTGCTATTGCATCGTAATTCTGCAATAATCGTTTCAAAAAGATTACAAGAAAAACTAAAAAAAATACATTTAACGATTGAAGATTTATTTTTGTCTTCATCGGAGTTATCAGCACATATCGTAAAAACTCAAAGCCATTTGATTGATTTTTCAGATCAAAAAAAGCATTTGAAACAACAATTTGAAAATCTTTACAGTATAGCAAAGCAAACCGATGCGTCTTTTTTGGGCGCAGTAGCAGCACAAGAGCAAAAGCAGCTCAAAGGGTTAAGCAATTTGGAAAAGCGACTTTTAAAGGCTGAAAAACGAAAGCACAATGCACAGATTGAAAAAGCACTATGGCTGCAATCGGTTTTATTTCCGAATGGAAATTTACAAGAACGCGTTTTAAATTTTTCAACATTTTATGCGGATCGTGGACATGATTTCATTGAAAAGTTAAAATCAGAATTACATCCTTTTCAACAAGGGTTTACAGTAATTTCTTTATAAGTTTTAAAAAAAAATAATTTAAAATTTAGAGATAAATAGTACTTTTGGGCATGCAACATGATAAGGTACTCATTCTCGATTTTGGATCTCAATATACACAACTCATAGCGCGTCGCGTTCGGGAGTTGAATATTTATTGTGAAATCCATCCCTATAACAAAATTCCAACTGCTTTAGACGACTACAAAGCTGTAGTGCTTTCGGGTAGCCCACAATCTGTTCGAGGCGATGACGCATTGCATCCTGACTTGTCTGAAATTCGCGCCAAAAAGCCACTTTTGGGTGTCTGTTATGGCGCCCAATATTTAGCGCATTTCTCGGGAGGTACTGTAGCACCATCCGATACCAGAGAATATGGGCGGGCCAACTTGTCTTATATCAAATCGAATACATCTTTTTTTGACGGTATTACAGAAGGGAGTCAAGTTTGGATGAGTCATAGCGACACCATAAAAACTTTGCCCACTAACGGAGTCTTGCTTGCCAGCACTCATGATGTTGAAAATGCGGCCTATAAAATAGAAGGTGAAACGACCTATGCGATTCAATTTCACCCTGAGGTATATCATTCTACAGATGGAAAAACGTTATTAAAGAATTTTTTGGTCAATATTGCAGGTCTTCAACAAGATTGGACACCCGATTCTTTTGTAGAAGAAACAGTATATGACTTGAAATCACAATTACAAAATGACAAAGTCGTTTTGGGGCTTTCAGGTGGAGTAGATTCTACAGTTGCAGCCATTTTACTCAACAAGGCCATTGGAAAAAATTTGTATTGCATTTTTGTCAATAATGGGTTGTTGCGCAAAGACGAATTTAGTAGTGTCCTTAAACAATATGAAGGTATGGGCTTGAACGTCAAAGGCGTAGATGCTTCGGCACGTTTTTTGGATGCATTGTCAGGAATAGATGATCCAGAGCAGAAGCGCAAAGCCATTGGGCGTGTTTTTATTGAGGTTTTTGATGATGAAGCACATTTAATTAAAGATGTAAAATGGTTGGCTCAAGGCACGATTTATCCAGATGTCATTGAAAGTGTTTCGGCCACTGGTGGCCCTAGTGCTACCATAAAAAGTCATCACAACGTTGGAGGGTTGCCAGATTTTATGAAATTGAAAGTTGTGGAGCCCTTAAAAGCATTGTTCAAAGATGAAGTTCGCCGGGTGGGGGCTTCAATGGGAATTGACGGACAATTGCTCGGCCGTCATCCATTTCCAGGTCCTGGTTTGGCCATTCGAATTTTGGGTGATATTACTGCCGAGAAAGTGCGTATTTTACAAGAGGTTGATGCAATTTTCATCAACGGATTGCGTGAATGGGATTTGTATGATAAAGTGTGGCAAGCAGGAGCAATGTTGTTGCCTGTCAACAGTGTAGGCGTTATGGGAGATGAAAGGACCTACGAGAAATGTGTGGCTTTACGTGCTGTAGAAAGTACAGATGGGATGACCGCCGATTGGGTAAATTTACCTTACGAGTTTTTGCAAAAAACTTCCAATGAGATCATCAACAAAGTGAAAGGTGTCAATCGCGTGGTTTATGATATCAGTTCGAAGCCTCCAGCAACCATTGAATGGGAATAAGATTTGGATTTCTCAATATGACGCTGTAGTATTAATATTGTGCATCAAAACAACACTATGAATAGATTTTTTTTAAACGCTATTTTTTTTCTTTTTTTCGGCATTTTGTCCGCACAAACTCTACGCACTCATACGGTCGAAGCCAAAGATACTTTAGAATCAATAGCACATCGTTACGGGGTGGTTGTAGAAGATATTTTGGCGCTCAATCCCGATGTGAAAAATCAGCTTCAATTTGGGGATGTTCTTGTGATTCCAAATCCAATTCAAAAAAAAACCAACGAAACCACCGAAATTAAAGAATTAGTTTCTTATAAAGTATATCGTGTTAAACGAAAAGAAACGCTCTACAGCATCGCAAAAAAGTTTGATTTGAGTATAGAAGAAATCAAAACACATAATCAACAATTGAACGATGCGCCGTTGCAGTTTAAAGACAAAATTTATCTTCCCAAATACAAAACAAAAAGGGTTGCTGTTGTTCCGCAAGCATTAAAAACTTACACAGTTTTACCAAAAGAAGGCAAGTGGCGTGTGGCCTATAAATTTGGGATTTCTGTTCAAGAATTAGAGGCACTCAATCCAAATTTAGGCGATAATCTTCAAGAGGGACAATTACTTTATGTGCCAAATATCGAAACTACAGAAGAGAAAGCTGTTTCGGATCAACGTTTTGGTTTTTATGAAGTGCTCCCTAAGGAGGGCTTTTATCGGTTATTTAAAAAGTTAGGAATTTCTCAAGACAGCTTAGAGCAATTGAACCCTGGTTTGGCCGAAACAGGATTAAAAGCGGGAATGGTTTTGAAAGTTCCTGTGGCAAATATTAGTGATATAGATTTGACGGCTCTTGAAGTTACTCACTTAGCTGATCAATTGCAAAATTTGAATACGAAATCTATAGCCGTAATGCTTCCATTTAAGGCCAATTCGGTTGATTTCGATTCCATTCAGCTGGCCAAACAGCAAATTCAAAGAGATGGCTATATCCGCATTTCTACAGAGTTTTATGCTGGTGTAGAAATGGCCCTAGATTCTGCAAAACGTTTAGGAATTTCTACTACTCTAGATGTATTTGATACAGAGGCAAACCCACAAACGACGCGGCAATTGCTGCAAACGCATAGGTTCTCAAAATACGATCTAGTTTTGGGGCCATTAACATCCAAAAATACAACTATAGTCGCACAGAATTTACAACAAACAACAACTGCTGTAGTGTCTCCTTTTGTGAAATTAGATAAGAATTACCCGAATCTAATTCAGACTATTCCAAATGATGATTGGATGGCAGAAAAGCTTTTAGAATATGCCAAAAAAGACACCATTCCTCATCAAACTTTAATCATTTATGATTCAAAATCGAGGGATCGTGTTCAACAAATCCGTAGGGCTTTTCCAAAAGCTAAAACGCTGTCTTCTGAACAAAATGACAAGGGAGAAGAGCAGTATTATATCGAATTTGAAAATGTACAAAAAGCATTGTCTCCAGGAAGAACCATAGTTTTTTTGGAAACCAATAACGAGAGTTTTGCGTCCAATGTGTCCAGTATGCTCAATGGTTTAAATGGGGTCACATTGCAAAAAGATGAGAACGACAAGGATGTAGAAATTAAGGTGGAACGCGAATTGATTTTAATGACAACTAACCGCAACAATGCCTTTATCGGGAATAATATTTCCAACACAGATTTGTCCAATTTGAATTTTCAATTTCCATCCGTCCATTTTTATAAAGAAGATTCAACCTCTTTTACTGAGGCCTATAAAGCCAAGTTTGGGACATACCCAACACGCTATGCTACAAGGGGCTTCGATTTGACTCTAGATGTACTGCTTCGTCTCGCCGCTTTTGATTCTATTTTTGAGCAACTAACAACGACTCAAACACGTTATTTGGAAAATAAATTCAAGTATATTCAAAAAGAAGGGGGAGGGTATGTCAACACCTCTGCCTACATCCTTAAATATCAGGATTTATTTATTTTGAAAGTTCAGGACTGATAATACTTTTAAGTTTTTGGATTTTATTTTTTGCAGTTTCATCATTAGGCTTTAACTCTACTACTCTTTTATACATTTTGAATGCTTTTTTATTTTCATTATTAAGCATTAAAGCTTCACCAAAGCTATCAAAAACATTAGGGTTGTATGGAAATAAATAGGTGTTTAATTCGAAACAAATCAAAGCATCAGTTACACGTTTATTTCTAAGCAGAACATACCCTAAAGTATTTAATTCTGAACTTTTACCAACAAGTTTTCTGATGTTTTTATAATGAACTTCAAAGTTGTTTTTTAAAGCTTTTGCATCGGTATGTAAAAGTTTATATAGGTAATTTGCAGCCGGATAATTTGGACTCGACGGCACAGCAAGTGCAATTTGAGCCACGTCTGTTTGCAAATCATTTCTTGGATATTCAACTATTCGTGCAATTTCGTGAGTATTGTCCTTAAAGATGAATGTTGGTACTCTGTGGATATACAAGCCTTCTTCTTCATTGTTAGGGCCTTGCTTGTACCGTTCTTTCATATCATACAAAGCAATAAGTTTTAATTGATCCCTTTTTAGTCCTAGTTCATCCCATAATTTGATGAATTTTGGAACCCAATTTTTACTGTCTCCACACCAAGTCCCCAAATAGATTTCGACCTCTAGATTTTTTAAGTTCTTTGCCCATTTTTGTTTGCCATTAAACAATTCAAAATTTGAATAGCTTTTATTAAACCAAGTTTTAAAAGTAATGTTTTCTTCCAATTCTTCAATTGAAAACTCACCACATAAATGTAAATCTCCTTTATTATTTGTATAAAATTGAGAGTTTTGAGAATAGGAATATACTGCGAATACAAAAAGGAATACTATAGATTTCATAATAAATTTGGGTTGTAAATTACACCATCAAATTTAAGTATTTTTTATTTTAAATCTATTTCCACTTGATATTACATCCGATACTTGGTTTTTGAGGCCATGTATTTTGAGTATTTTCCAGCAAACAATCCATTGCATTTTTCAAGTCCTTAGCATTCGCAGGAAGCCCGTTTCCAGGTCTAGAATCGTCCATTTGTCCTCTATAGACAAGTTCTAAATTGGAATCAAACAGAAAAAAATCTGGTGTACAAGCAGCATCGTATGCTTTTGCAATTTCTTGTGTTTCGTCGTACAAATACGGAAAGGAGTAGTTTAGTGCCTTTGCATTTTTTTTCATTTCATTAGGGCCATCTTGCGGATAGTTGATCACATCGTTGCTTGAGATGGCTATAAATTGAATACCCTTAGTTTGGTACACTTCTGCAAGTTCTACCAATTTTTGATTGATATGAATCACAAAAGGGCAGTGGTTGCATATGAACATAATGAGTGTTCCGTTTGTTCCTTCTAGTTGTTTCAATGTTTGAAATTCATCAGAAATCGTATCTAATAAATTAAACTCAGGTGCTTTTGTGCCTATGGGCAACATAGTGGAGGGAGTTCTCGCCATAATGATCTTAAATTTTTATCTTTACACCATAAAGTTACGTATAAATGAGTGAAGTTTTATTTGAAGATTTTCAAAAGTTAGATTTGAGAGTGGGTACTATTATTGAGATCAACGATTTTCCAAAAGCACGAAAGCCAGCATACCAGCTGACTATAGATTTTGGTCCTTTGGGGATCAAAAAATCATCAGCTCAAATTACAGCACTTTATTCTAAAGAACAATTATTGCAGAGGCAAATTATTGCTAATGTTAATTTTGAAGACAAGCAGATTGCCAACTTCAAAAGTCAATGTTTGGTGGTCGGAGCAGTGGGCGAAAATGCTGTAGTGTTGCTCGAACCTACACAAAAAATTCCTAACGGATCAACGGTGCAGTAGGATTAGAATTCCTCTCTAAAAAATAATGCATTCATTAGCAGCTTATTTGTGCCATACCAAAAAGCCCTGAAGTTGGTGTTGTCTGTAAATCCAATTATCCTCCCTTGCCCAAGTTGCTCAATCTTTAGAGGTACAGTTCCTTTAATGAGTTCTAAATTTTCTTCTGATATATAACCACTCAACAAAGGGTTTTGTGTGTATTGAATAGGGTTGTTGTAACTGTTTTTATCAGGTTTAATAAAAAGTGTTGTATTTCGGAACAATGCTATTTTTTCGTTATCATATCCAAAGTTAATTGGGTGTGAGCGGTCAAGTGATGCTTCAAAAATGGCTCCTCCAATGCCTTGAGCGCCTTTAAATTTTGATTGGTCTTCAAAACGAACATTTTTGGCATCTAAAGCTTTGGATTCGAGTTCTATTGAAAACATTTTATTTTTTTTGAGCCATTTTAAGGCCTTCTGATATGCAATTAATGTACCTCCGTTTTCTACCCATTTTTTGAGTTTTTGAGCTATTTTATTTTCTAAACTATAGGTGTTTGGTAATACTATACAGTTATAGCGATCCAAATCGGTATAATTCAATGCTGAAGTGTCTAGTTTTGAAATCGGTATATTGTATCGTGTATCCATTAGATGCCAAATTTCTCCAGCATCATATGCATCAATACCACGACCAACAATAAGGCCTATATTGGGTTTGGAAAGTGTTTTAAAATGATTACTCCCAAGATCTGGACCTAGTGCCAACCCAGTGGAAATTCCATAAAAATTAAGATGACTTTCTTGTGCTATTTTCTCTAAAATTTCCTGAATTTTTTTTGAGGAGTACGTTTGATTTTGAGTTGGAATAAGGATACTACCATAACCAAAATTTTTACCCTCAGAATTAAAGGGTTGCATAGCCATTTTTACTCGAATATTTTCCTTTAACAGCTTGTAGAGTGCTTTTGGACTGTAATAATCATTCCATGGTAAGATGTATGCATAATTGCTTTTTTGAACTAACCTCCCTTTTGGTAATGAAATTGAACTCCATTTGTCGGCATATTTTGTATCGCCTTTATCAGAAAAACTAAGATCAAAAGCTAATGGAAGGGTCCAGGCTGAAATATCATAAAACAAGCTGTCTTGAAACGCTGTACGTTGCTCAAACATTGCATTGAGCAAACGGTTATTTTTTTGTTGTTTAGGTACAATATAGGAACTACCTTTTTTAAATGTTTTACCATCAAAAGAGATGTCTTTACTCAGAATATAAACTTGAATTTTATGGCGACTTAATATTTCTGCCAAATGAAATGCTCTTGCAGGATCATTTTGGCTTCCAAAAGCATAAGCAGTTTGAGTTTGTGATTTCGCTTCGCGGCGTGCATTTTTAAAAAAATTAAATTGATATTGCAGTAATTTTTCTCTCATATTTACCGCTGCTTTTAATGTCGATAATCCAGCCGTTAACTGATTTCTAATTGTAAAAGGAAATGTGAGAAGGCCATTATCACTTTCTTGTATGTGGCCGCGAGAACTTGCTTGTTCAAATAAAATCCCGATGCTTCCATTGATATCTGGAAATGTTGAACCTTTACCATAATAAAAATCGTCATAATTTTCTTCCGAATAATACAAAGATCCTAGTTCATCAAAGGCAGCGGCATGATAAGTTCCTATTTCTTTGGTGAGCTCTTGGTTTAATTTTGGGGTCAGAGGGTGTGTTCGAGATGGAATACCAGGTTGAAAGAAAAAACTAGAGTTAGTCCCCATCTCATGATGGTCGGTGAGAATATTGGGCATCCATTTGTGAAATGTTTCAATACGAGCTCTCGACTCTGGCAGTTGTACAGGTAGCCAATCTCTATTCATATCAAACCAGTAATGATTTGTACGGCCTCCAGGCCAGTCTTCATTATACTCCCTATCGTTAGGATCTGGATTTAAGTTGATACTTTTATTTGTATTCGCCCAATGTGCAAAGCGCTGAAGACCATCGGGATTTAATGCTGGGTCAAATAAAATGATGGTATTTTTTAATAAATTATGCACTTCTTCTGATTCTGACGCCGCCAAGTGATAAGCAAGAAGTAATGCAGCATTAGATCCACTAGCTTCATTGCCATGTATAGAAAATCCTTGATAAACAACCACAGGCCTTTCTGAAATACCCAACAGATCCATACCATCAGTTGCCTTTAGATGAGTTTTTCTAATTGCTTCTAAGTTTTGATGATTTTCAGAACTGGTAATTGTTAGTAAAACGAGAGGTCGCCCCTCAAAAGTTTCTCCTCTATTTTCCAATTGAATTCGATCAGATTTTTCGGCTAATATTTGCATATAATGCAGTAGTTTATCGTGGGTGATATGCCATTGCCCAACTTGATGTCCTATAATCGATTCTGGAGTAGGAATTTCAATATTGTATTGGTTGCTGTTTGGTAAATAATATTCAAGATCAGTTGTTGATTGTGCACCAACGAAAATTGGAATAAAAAGTAAAAAAAGACGTAATTTCATGGTTTAAAATTTATATAAATATAAAAAAACCACCATGAATTATGGTGGTTTATAATATCTAGTGGAATTTATTTTTAAATATCTTCAAATTTCAAATCAGTAAATCCTCCCTCTGATGTATTTTCATTATCCTGATTTTCGGTGTTTATAGCGGCTTGCTCAGGGTTGTAGTCACTGATGATTTCTTCGCCTTTTTCGCCGATGATAAAGTTTGTTGTTTCTTCCAAAATAGATTTAAACTCATTAAAATCTTCTTTGTATAAATAGATTTTATGTTTTTTGAAATGAAACGAACCGTCATCGTTTGTGAATTTTTTACTTTCAGTTATGGTCAGGTAATAGTCTCCAGCTTTGGTGGCTTTTACATCAAAAAAATAGGTCCTTCTTCCTGCACGTAATGCCTTAGAAAATATGTCTTGTTCTCGATCGTTCATAGTCAAATTTTTTTGTTTGCTTCAATTTATATTTAACCAAAAGTCTAAAAAAATAATGAAGTCGCCAACTTTTTTAAATTATAATTTAAATGAATGTATCACAAAAGACTAAGATGAAAATTCTTGAAGTTGTTTTTTGTACAGTGTTTTATAATATCCATTTCTTCTAACCAGTTGATTATGTGTACCTTCTTGGATAATTTGTCCATCATCAAGAACTATAATATGATCGGCATTTTTTACTGAAGAAATACGATGACTCACAATAACCGTTGTGGTATTTTTAGAGATTTTCTCAATATTATTTAAAATTTGCTCTTCAGTTTCGGTATCTACAGCCGAAAGGCAATCGTCTAAAAGTAATATTTTTGGCGATTTTATAAAGGCGCGAGCAATAGAAACGCGTTGTTTTTGCCCCCCAGAAAGTGTAATACCTCGCTCGCCCAAAACAGTATCATAGCCCTTAGAAAAATTAATGATATTGTCATGAACTACAGCGTCTTTGGCGGCTTGAATCACGTCTTGATCTGAGGCCTTATTTTTTCCAAATTTGATATTATTATTTAGGGTATCCGAAAACAAAAAAGGATCTTGAGGAACATAGCCAATGCTATCGCGTAAGCTATAAAGATTCACATTTTCAATTGAAACACCATCAATTTTAATGTCCCCTTTTGTAGTATTGTACATTCTTCCTATAAGCTCTAAAATTGTGGTTTTTCCACTTCCTGTTTTACCAATAACCGCGAGTGTTTTACCTTCTTCAATAGTGAAATCCACACCTTTAAGCGCTTCAATATTGGTGTCTTGATATGTAAAATGAACATTCTCAAAAGCAATTTTACCTTTGATTACACTTGCTTTTTTTTGGGTATTAAAAACGCTTGGTTTTTGCTTCAAAAATGCATTAATCCGTTTTTGAGACGCTTCTGCTTGTTGCACCAAAGAAGTCACCCATCCCACAGAGGCAACAGGCCATGTCAGCATATTCACATAAATGATAAATTCTGCAATAGTTCCGAGCTCAGTGATTTCTCCGCTTATATATTGTTGTCCACCAATATAAATCACCAACAAGTTGCTGGTACCAATTAGAAGTAACATTAATGGAAAAAAGAACGCTTGTGTTTTGGTTAAATTCAAACGTTTTTGTCTTTGATCGTTTGATAAATCAGTAAAATTGTCTTCAGTTTCCTCTTCTAATGCATAGGCCTTTGTTACTGTAATGCCGCTAAAAATTTCTTGAGTAGCAGAAGTAAGTGTCGAAAGTTGCTCTTGAACTATTGTACTGCGTTTGTGAATAAATTTACTTAGAAAATAAATCGAAAACGAGAGTATAGGTAGTGGTATAATGGTGTAAAGTGTAAGGCTGGGCGCTTTGCTATACATGTATGCGAGGGCTACAATAAATAATGTTACCATATTAATGGTGTACATCAAAGCGGGACCTACATACATTCGAACTTTACCAACGTCTTCAGAAATTCGATTGATAAGATCTCCAGTTCTATTTTGTTTGTAAAATGGTAGGCATAAGCGTTGATAGTGCTCATAAATTTCATTTTTTAAATCAAATTCAATGTATCGAGAAACATTGATAAGTGTTTGTCGCATCAAAAATGTAAATATTCCAGTTGCTATGGCAGCGCCCAAAATAAAAAGGATTTTAAGTCCAATAGCCGTCTTGAAATTGGCGACATCTACAGGATTCGAAATTTGGTTGGCTACAAGAGTAATCACATCGCCAATAAGTCGGGGAGTGAACAATGAAAAAATCTTTGCACAAGCAACTATGATCACACCAAGGATGACCCTGTATCTATATTTGACGAAATATTTATTTAGGTAACGGAGTTCTTTCATAATGAGCTACACTGCAAAGATACTTTTTAGATTTTAGAAGAGATCTTATAAAAAAACTAATTTTCAATTTTTTAAGACCAAAATAACATTATTTTTGCAAGGCAAATGCGTGCTGTTTGCCAAACATACATTAATCAATTAGAAGTTTAAGTTCTTTAAATCATGCTCAATAGAAGACATATTCGTGCCAAAGTAATGCAAGTTCTTTATGCGCAAACAAGCAATACATCTGAAAATACTAGCGCGTCTCAGCTGCATGAAAATTTTGAGAACATGTATGCACTTCATCTAGTCTTACTTTCTTTATTTATTAAACTTCGTGAACGCGCTATAGACCATCAGCAAAAAGCCAAACAAAAAATGCAGCCCTCAGAGGAAGATGCAAACCCGAATATGCGCTTTGTAGAAAATGCACTTTTGGTCAAAATGGCTCAAAGTGAGGCTCTAAAATCAAAGTTAGAATTTTATAAAATTGATTTTTGGGAGCAAGACGGAGAGTATATTGAATTATTTTTTCAAGAAATGATACAAAGCAAATTGTATCATTCGTATATGAATGCACCTCAAACGTCTTTCAAATTAGACATAGCATTTGTCATAGATTTATTTAAACAAATAATTGTTACCAATGAAAAGTTGTATGATTATTTTGAAGACAAAAATCTAACTTGGATTGACGATTTGCCTGTTGTCAATACTGCTTTGGTTAAACTTTTTGGCAAACTCAAAGAAAACGCTACAGATACATATTTTACTCCACTGTTGTTTAGGGATAAAGATGATGAACGCTTTGGAATTTCACTATTGAACACAACTCTCGAAAACAAAGAGAAGTTCAATGAAGACATAATTTTGTACACAAAAAATTGGGACAAAGATCGCATTGCAACAATTGATTTTGTTTTACTTCAAATGGCTATTTGTGAGCTTCAAGAATTTTCAACAATTCCAACCAAAGTGACTATCAACGAATATATAGAGCTCGCAAAAGAATATTCTACACCAAAAAGTAATGTATTTATCAATGGTGTTTTGGATAAAATTGTACGAGATTATAAAGAGAATAAAACCTTAAACAAGAAAGGTCGTGGGTTATTGTAATTTTTGTTAAATTTACAACCACAAAAAAAAATTAATTAATCAATATTATTTAGACATGAAAAAACTGTTTTTATTATCCGCAATTGCACTTGTTTCATTTACTTCATGTAAAGAAAAAGCAGCAGAAAAAATAAATCAAGAAAATGTAGAAAAGGCAGCGGAGCGCGATGCTCAAGCTATTGTTTTTCCAGCTGTAACATTCGATAAAACAACCCATGATTTTGGTGAAATTATGAATGGAACCCCTGTAGAAACAGTGTTTTCATATACAAATACAGGAAAATCTCCATTAGTTGTTACCGATATCAAGAGTACTTGTGGATGTACTGTACCTCAAGGGTGGAGTAGAGAGCCATTAGCACCAGGAGCTTCTTCACAATTTACAGTAAAGTTCAATGGAAAAGGAGCGAATAAAGTCTCGAAAACCATTACACTAACAACCAATACGGAAAAGGGGAGAGAGCAAGTACGCATCTCGGCATTCATTAAGCCAGATCCAAATGCTGCACCTGTTGTAAAAAAGCAATAAACCAATAATAAAACACACACTTATGGAAGGTCTTAGTAATTTTATGCCCTTTATTTTAATGTTTGTAATCGTCTATTTTTTTATGATTGCACCACAAATGAAGCGCGCTAAAAAAGAAAAAAAATTCGCAGCTGCTCTTAAAAAAGGAGATCGTGTAATTACAATATCTGGAATGCACGGCAAAGTAACGGAGCTGAACGACAAAGACGCTTCTTGTGTCATAGAAACGCTTGCTGGTAAAATTAAATTTGAACGCTCTGCGATTTCTATGGAAAAGACACAAAAATTGAATGCTTCTAATAAGAAGTAAATATTCATATTAAGTCAAATAAAAAGCTGCCTTTTGGCAGCTTTTTTTATGCATATCGTTTTTGAGTGAGTTCTACAATTTTACAAATGACTTCCGTCGCACTCAAAATACTTTCTAGTGGAACGTATTCGTAGCGTCCATGAAAATTATGACCGCCTGCAAAAATATTTGGACACGGCAAGCCCATATAACTCAACTGAGAGCCATCGGTTCCGCCACGTATAGGTTTGATTAAAGGTGTAATTTTAAGAGATTTCATAGCCGCTTCGGCAATATCTATACAGTGCATCACAGGCAGGACTTTTTCTTTCATATTGAAATATTGATCTTTTATTTCGACGTCAAAAGTTACATTGTCGTGCTTTCTGTCAAAAGCTTCAACCAGCTGTTGCATGGTGGTTTTTCGAGCTTCAAAAAGAGCCATATCATGATCTCTAATAATGTATTTTAAAACTGTTTTTTCAACTTTGCCCTCCACAGTATGAAGGTGATAGAACCCTTCATACCCTTCTGTTTGCTCTGGAGTTTCTCCTTTTGGCAAGCGGTCTATAAACTTTTGCGCATAATACATAGAATTGACCATTTTTCCTTTGGCATAGCCCGGATGAACTATTTTTCCATGAATTGTAACTTCTGCACTAGCGGCATTAAAATTTTCATATTCTAACTCTCCAATTTGACTTCCGTCCATTGTGTAGGCCCATTCTGCTCCAAATTTTTCAACATCAAATTTATGGGCTCCTCTGCCTATTTCTTCATCGGGTGTAAAACCAACTTTTATAGTGCCGTGTTTTATCTCTGGATGCTGCACTAAGTATTCCATTGCACTCACAATTTCGCAAACTCCCGCTTTGTCATCTGCGCCAAGCAAAGTTGTACCATCGGTGGTTATTAAGGTTTGCCCTTTGTAGTGCAATAAATCTTCAAAATAATCTGGCGATAAAATGATGTTTTGATCCTTATTTAAAATGATGTCTTTCCCATCATAGTTTTCAATAATTTGAGGCGATACGTTTGCTGCTGTAAAGTCGGGCGAAGTATCAAAATGAGAAATAAATCCAATTGTAGGAACGTCGTGTTCAACATTTGACGTAAGCGTTCCCATGACATAAGCATTTTCGTCTATAGAAACCTCTTTCAATCCGATTGCCATCAATTCTTCTGCAAGAAGTTTAGCCAATGTCCATTGCTTTTCTGTACTTGGAGTAGTGTTTGAATTGGGATCGCTTTCGGTATCAATTTTTACATAAGTAAGAAAGCGATTAAGAATTTTTTGTCTGTCTAACATTTAAAATAGGATTTTTTCAAAAATAATTAACCTAATCAAATGAGGCAAATCTTGTGCTTCTTTTGTTTGTGTCTTTTTTGTGTTCTTAAATTAATGTATTTTTGCATTCAAATGACCATTATGTACAAGGCAGTAATCCGTTCTCTTCTCTTTAAAATTGACCCAGAAACTGTACATTATTTCACTTTTGATTTTATAAAATTTTTTTCAAAAATCCCATTCATTCCATCTTTGATGCGTTTTCTTTTCAACGTTCAGCACCCTGCTTTGGAACGCGAATTATTTGGATTGAAATTTAAAAACCCTGTTGGTCTTGCCGCTGGATTTGATAAGAATGCAGTACTTTATAATGAACTTGCAAATTTTGGATTTGGATTTATCGAAGTCGGAACAGTAACTCCAAAAGCTCAAGACGGCAATCCAAAAAAACGCCTTTTCAGACTCAAAGACGATCAAGGGCTTATCAATAGAATGGGATTTAATAACGCAGGAATAGATGCGATTATTGAGCAGTTGAAACACAACAAAAAACGTCTTATAATTGGCGGTAATATTGGTAAAAATACGGCAACATCACCAGAACATTATACAGAAGATTATGCCAGCTGTTTTAAGGCATTACATCCGTATGTCGATTATTTTGTACTCAATGTGAGTTGTCCAAATGTAGGGAGTCATGCAAAACTTACGGACAAAGATTATTTAGAAGAACTCATCTCAGAAATGAAACGATTGAATACAGCTTTTGATGTTCAAAAACCGATATTATTAAAGATTGCACCCGATTTGAACCCTGCTCAGTTGGATGAAATTATTGAATTGATACAGAAGACTAAAATTGCGGGTGTGATTGCTTCAAACACCTCAGTATCTCGCGAAGGTCTAAAAACTTCAAAGCAACAATTGGACGCAATTGGAAATGGTGGATTGAGTGGTTTGCCTGTAAAGTCCAAAAGCACAAAAGTGATTCAATATTTATCCAAAAACAGCAATAAAGCATTTCCTATTATTGGTGTAGGAGGGATTCATTCTGCAGAAGATGCTCTTGAAAAAATTGATGCGGGAGCAGATTTAGTTCAAATTTACACAGGGTTTGTTTATGAAGGTCCCGCACTTATAAAACGTATCAATAAGGCGCTTATCCAAAGAGCAAAGGCCATTTAAAATTGAATTTCGAGATTCTCATATCGTTTGTTATTGCAACAGCAACACTTGCATTTTCGCCAGGACCAGACAATATTTTTGTTTTAATTCAAAGTGCCACTTTCGGAAAAAAATCTGGAATGGCTGTTGTTTGTGGTTTGATGACGGGATGTTTAGTACATACGTCACTTGTTGCTTTTGGACTGTCTAGTTTTCTGCAAATTAATGAAAAATTATACTGGATTTTTAAGCTTTTTGGTGCAATATATATGTTGTATTTGGCCGTTAAAGTTTATAAATCTCAACAAAACACAAAGTCACAATCTAGCGCTATATCACAAAAAAACAGCTTTCAATTATTCAAACAAGGTTTTATAATGAATGTACTGAACCCCAAGGTGTCTATTTTCTTTTTGGCCTTTTTTCCGGTTTTTATTTTTAGTGATGCTTTGCCTCTTTTTGAGCAATTTTTTGTTTTGGGGTTTTTATTTATTTTCACCTCTTTTGTGGTGTTTACTTTTTTCGTGATCTTGTCTGGTTTCTTCTCAAAATTATTTTTGAATTCCCCAAAGCGATTTAAACTGTTAAAGCGTTTACAAGTCGGTTTTTTTATTGGAATTGCAGTGCTGATTTTAAGAGGTTAAAAGAAATTTAAAATCTTTTTACGCATAAATTTTAAGCAAATCGTTTTGTGCTTTGATGGCACTTACAAATTCATCTTTCATTTTTTCTACCAGTTCATTTACAGACGGATTGTCTTGAATGTTTGTAACACCCTGTCCAGCAGACCATATGGTGCTCCAAGCTTTGGCCTCTTTTTCCATTGCCGAAAGCTCGTTTCCAAAATCTATTTTTTTTGTCTTCGCTAACATTTCTTCAGTAATTCCCATAGCTTCTAGACTTGGGCGGAGAAAGTTTGCAGAAACCCCAGAAATTGCAGCAGTATAAACAATATCACTTGCTCCAGAATTTATAATCATATTTTTATAATCGTCAGATGCAATACTTTCTTTGGTATTGATAAATCGCGTGCCCATATAAGCCATATCTGCACCCATTTGTAATGCCGATGCAACATCTCTACCATTGGAAATGCAGCCAGAAAGCAAAATAGTTTTTTTGAAAAATGTCTTAATTTCAGCAACAAAAGGCATAGGGTTTAATGTTCCAGCATGACCACCTGCGCCTGCGGTGACCAAAATTAACCCATCCACGCCTGCTTCTGCCGCTTTTTCGGCATGCCGCTTTTTGATGACATCATGAAATACAAGACCACCATAACTATGAACTGCCCCAACAAGTTGTGGCACTGCACCCAAAGAAGTAATAATCAATGGAACTTGGTGTTTTATGCAAATAGCCAAGTCTGCCTGAACTCTAGGATTTGTATGATGTACAATTAAGTTAACGCCAAAAGGTGCTGGTTTTTTTCCAGTTTCTTTTTCAAAAGTTTCAAGCGCTGTTTTAATTTCAACTACCCATTCTTCAAACCCTTCTGTTGTGCGTTGATTCAGTGCTGGAAATGTACCAACAATACCGTTTTTACAACATTCTATAACCAATTTTGGTCCAGAAATTAGAAACATTGGGGCTGCTACAACAGGAAGATTTAGCGCATTTATAAAGTTTGGTTTGCTCATGATTTTTTAGTTTAAATATTAAAATTAAAAAAAATAGAGATTATAACTTAATTTAAATTGATTAAATCCGAACCCATATGATTTTGTGCCAAGTTAAAACAAATATTACACATTTTAAATTTTTAATAATCAGGGCCTTTCATTGAACGATTAACAAATTAAACCCATAAAATTACCAATCCAATAATTTGTATTACGCATTGCAAATTAAGAAGATAGCTTTGTTATCTTTACAACCAATTTAAGTACTATTTCCATGGCGGTTCAACCAAAACTAGAGCGTTTCAAAAAAAATGTATTATCAAAATTTCAGATATACAATAGCATCTTTATGACTTTGCCCTTTGATCAAATCACAAAAACTGGGGTTCTACTTCCGTTGTTTCATGAAACTTGTGAGAAGGGTTATAAAGCGGGAGACAATCCGAGTACCATTGTAGAAACATTTTTTCAAAAATATCAAGCACGGCGTACAAAGAAAAGTCAAATTAAATTACTTTTCCGATTTATTCAATACATTGAGCGTCAGGTTGTACTTTTTGATGCTATTGAGGATGCCGCTTTTCCTGTTATAAATAATATGGATGGAATAGGAACACTTCGTAGTTTGAAAGAAAAAGCTTTTTCAGAAAATAAAATTGATGAACTAAAAGCCTATTTGGACGAGTTTAAAGTACGTATTGTACTGACAGCACATCCTACTCAGTTTTATCCAGGTTCGGTTTTGGGAATCATCACAGATTTGACCGAGGCTATCAAAGATAACGACTTGGAACGCATTAATAATTTGCTTGCACAGCTAGGAAAAACACCATTTTTCAAGCACGAAAAACCTACGCCATATGATGAGGCCGTCAATCTAATTTGGTATCTAGAAAATGTTTTTTATGATTCTTTTGGATCTATTTTTGATTATATCCAACAGAACATTTATGACAACAAAGTCATCAAAAATGAAATTATAAATATTGGTTTTTGGCCTGGTGGTGACCGCGATGGAAATCCATTTGTTCTTCCAGATACAACGCTTAAAGTTGCTGGATTACTTAAAAAATCAATCCTCAAAAATTATGCAAGAGATTTAAAAAACCTTAAGCGAAAGCTAACCTTTAGAGGTGTAGAAGATCGTATTGGTGGGTTGATAGATAAGGCCTATGAAGGATATGCTAATCCTGGTGCATTTGATTTAGATGCTTTTGTAAATGAATTAAAAGAAATTAGAAAAGTGGTCAGCAAGGATCATCATTCATTGTATTTGAACGAGATCACAAGTTTGATTAATAAAATCCAACTTTTTGGACATCATTTTGCCACCCTCGATATTCGTCAAGACAGTCGAATTCATCATACTGTATTTTCAAAAATTGTTGAAAAATCTAAGGCCGTAAATAATGCTATTTTCCCCGACAATTATGATAGTCTAGATGAGGACGAACAAATTGAGGTTTTGTCAAAAATTGAAGGTGTATTAGAGACTTTTATTTTTGAAGATGAGTTGGTTAAAAATACGCTTCAGACCATAAAAGTTGTTAAAGAAATTCAGCATACCAATGGAGAAAAAGGAGCGCATCGTTACATTATAAGCAACAATCAAACGGCACTTAATGTCATGCAATTGTATGCAATGTTGAAATTAGTGGCATTCAATGATAAGCTAACTATCGATATTGTGCCATTGTTTGAAACCGTAACAGATCTTGAAAATGCTCCAAAAGTTATGGAGCAATTATATACAAATAAGGCCTACAAAGCCCATTTAAGATCTCGAGGTCAAAAACAAACCATAATGTTAGGGTTTTCTGATGGTACAAAAGATGGTGGATATTTTATGGCCAATTGGGCAATATTTAGAGCAAAAGAAGCGCTAACCAAAATATCAAAACAATACAATATTGATGTTGTGTTTTTTGATGGCCGTGGAGGACCACCTGCCCGTGGCGGAGGAAAAACACACCAGTTTTATGCCTCATTGGGTCCAACCATTGAAGATAAAGAAGTTCAATTGACGATTCAGGGGCAGACCATTAGTTCAAATTTTGGAACACCAGACTCGTCAAAATATAATTTAGAACAATTAATAAGTTCTGGATTGTCCAATAGTTTGGGTTCTGAAAATAAAGGATTTTCAGACGAAGACCGTCAAACTATGGATGATTTGGCCGAAATAAGTTATAAAACCTATCAAGACTTTAAAGGGCATCCAAAATTTATCCCTTATTTGGAGCGCATCAGTACGTTGAAATATTATGCAAAAGCCAATATTGGTAGCCGCCCATCGAAAAGATCTAAGTCAGAGCGTTTGATTTTTTCGGACTTGAGAGCTATTCCTTTTGTGGGCTCATGGAGTCAATTGAAACAAAATGTTCCAGGATTTTTTGGAGTTGGTACTGCTATTCATTCTTTTGAAGAACGAGGTGAACTCGATAAGGTTATTGCACTTTATAACAATTCTAGCTTCTTCAAAACGCTTTTAGAAAACAGTATGATGTCTTTGAGTAAGTCGTTTTTTGCACTGACAAAATATATGGCTGAAGATGAAGAGTTTGGTGAGTTTTGGACTATAATCTACAATGAATATCAACTCACATTGCGTTTATTGTTGAAAATTACTGGATATAAAGAATTGATGGAGAATGAACCAAGTGGAAAAGCTTCCATTGATGTTCGTGAGTCTATCGTATTGCCTTTGGTTACAATTCAGCAGTATGCGTTGCGGAAAATTCAGCATTTACAAAAACAAAAAACTGTGGATAAAGAACAGATTGAAGTTTTTGAAAAAATAGTGACACGGACCTTGTATGGCATCATAAACGCGAGTAGAAACTCTGCCTAATAAAACATAACCCTTAAGCATTTTACTTAAGGGTTTTTTTCTTTTCAAAACTGCTTTTTTCTCATATAATTTCAGCTCTATCTTATGTCATTGTAGAATCGAGTTTTTAAGTTTAAAAAAAAAGCCCACAAGCATAAATGCCTAAGGACTTTTTAATCACAAACAAAAAAAATGTTTTTATAAGTTTAGAAGCTGTAGATCGCAGCAACTGTAAATGCAGCAAGAGCATCTGAAGCAGCACCATCACTATCAACGTAAGGCATAGCTTCGCTCCATGAATCTAATCTGATTTCTGGCTTAATTGTTAGGTTTTCTACAGTGTAACTTCCTGTAAGAGTTGTTGCAAAAACACTTGGTAGATCATCTGCACCATCTGCATGCAATCCAAACAGCTCTCCTCTCAAACCAATAGAAAAGGCATCAGAAGTTGCCAACTGAGGATAAAGAGCAAATCCGTAGAAACCAGCGTCATCACTTACTTGGTATGCGCCATTGATGCCTAAGAAAAAGTCATCAGAAAGATCAAAACCACCAGTATAGTCGATTTCAAATCCTAAGACTTCTTCGTCATCATAATAAAGGTTAAGGTACTGGCCAGCATATCCCAACTGAGCGCCCAAAGCATAACCTCCAGTTGTATTGTTATTAACATCAGTTGGGTTCATAAATGCAAGCATTAAACTTACGTCGCTCCCCAAATCAAAATCAGCTTTTAAACCAACATGCGAAAATGGGCCATTTGAAAATAAATATGATGTGCTGTAGTTGAAGTTTCCAGCAGGTGAAATAACTTCATACCCTAAATATGTATTGAAACGACCAACAGTAAGTGTGGTTGATTCAGATACATTCCAGTAGGCATACAATTGGTTGATGTTATATCCTCCAACAGCCGCATCTGCTCTTGGTCCAAAAACAACGTCAGCAACAACACCTGTTTTTTCACCTTCATAGGAAAGAATGACGTTGGCCATACCTAAAGCAAATCCTGTTTCGTCTGCAAAAGAAGTTCCAAATGATTGTGAGACAGTGTCTGAGGCTGATAAATTTGTTTGGTAATACGCGTCAACTGTTCCAGATATCGAAAGTTTTGGCGCTTCGTCCTGTGCAAAAACAACAACAGAACATGCAATTGTTAGTAATGTAAAAATCTTTTTCATAGTATTTATTAATTGATTTATAGTGATTAATGGGTCAAACATAAGCTATAAATATAAAAACCCCTAAAAAATTAGGGGTGTATATGTAATTTTTATATATATAATAAAATTTACCCCTTTTATTTTAGGGTAATAACTTTGTTTAGTGTTAAAATTATCAAATTCATATTATGATTTTTGGTGTTTAGTGAAAATTTGTAGGTTTTTGGTTTGCTGTAAAAACGTGTTTTATTTTATTTTTTTCAATCGAGTAAAAACGAAAATTTCAGTAAAATCCCATTAATAATTCATCAAAAACAATAGGTTCAAAATAGTTAAAACACATTTTAAAGCCCATAAATTAATAAAATCATAATAATGCATTTAGCATTGTTGTCGATCCTGTTTTTGTTCTTATATTACATGTCTAATTTGTTATAAACGAACATTTTAAACTGAGCATATGTTGAAAAAACAAGGAATGTATTTACCAGAATTCGAGCACGACAATTGTGGTGCTGGGTTCATTTGTAGTTTGGAAGGGAATAAGTCTAATGATATTATTCATAAAGCGCTTCAAATTTTAGAACGTTTAGAACACAGAGGGGCAGTAAGTTCGGATGGAAAAACTGGAGACGGTGCGGGTATTCTCACCGATATTCCACATGAGCTTTTTGTGAATGATTGCTCTTTTGATTTGCCTAGCTTTGGACAGTATGCGACAGCTAATGTTTTTTTGCCAAAGAAAGAAAATCAAAGAAATTATTGTGTATCAGTTTTTGAAAACTATATAAATGAACAAGGGCTTAATGTTTTGGGATGGAGAGAAGTTCCTGTCGATGCCACTGTTCTTGGCAGTATTGCTCAGGAAACGGAGCCCTGTGTAAAGCAAATTTTTATTGCCAAAAGCGATGAGCAACAAGACGATTTTAATTTTAATCTAAAATTATTTATTGCTCGCAAAAAAGCAGAACACGAAATTTACAGTTCTAAGCTTTCCGAAAGTAACTTTTTTTACCTTCCTAGTCTTTCAACAAAAATTATTATATATAAAGGATTACTTATTCCAGAAGATATCAAACTCTATTATAGAGATTTGGAAAATCCTTTGTTTGTGACACGCCTTGCATTGGTACATCAACGCTTTTCGACCAATACATTTCCCACATGGGATTTGGCACAACCTTTTAGATATATGTGTCACAATGGAGAGATTAATACACTTCGTGGAAATGTGTCTCGTATGCTTTCGCGAGAGGCATTGCTTAAAAGTGATTGGTTTGGTGAGGACATCAAATCTATTCTGCCAATAATTCTTCCAAATAAATCTGATTCAGCTTCTATGGATATGGCGGTGGAATTGTTATTGATGACAGGCCGTTCTTTGCCAGAAGTGATGATGATGCTTATTCCTGAAGCTTGGGAAAAAAACAATGAAATGTCTTCTTCAAAAAAGGCATTTTACGAATATAATTCTTGTTTAATGGAGCCCTGGGACGGGCCTGCTTCCATTCCTTTTACAGATGGTAACTATATAGGAGCAGTTTTGGATCGAAATGGATTAAGACCTTCGCGATATTCTGTAACAAAAGATGGTTATGTCATCATGTCTTCAGAAATTGGAGTCATTGAGCTAGCACCAGAAAATGTCGCTCATCACGGTCGTTTGGAACCTGGAAAAATGTTCCTTGTCGATATGAATGAAGGACGTATTGTTAATGATGAAGAAATAAAAGAGCATATTGCAGCACAAAAGCCGTATCGTAAATGGCTCGACGATCAACTTGTTTATTTGAAAGAGATTCCATACAACGATTGTCCGATTTTTCTGGACCAAGAGCCTTTGGAGAAAAGAAAAGTTCTTTTTGGATATACTCAAGAAGATATCAAAACCATCATATTACCGATGGCCAATCAAGCCAAAGAACCTATTGGCTCTATGGGGAGCGATACGCCACTAGCACTTTTGTCCGAAAAACCTCAATTGATATATAATTATTTTAAGCAATTATTTGCTCAGGTGACCAATCCTCCTTTGGATGGTATTCGCGAAGAACTTATTACCGATATCAGTTTGACTTTGGGTAGTGATCATAATATATTTGAGATTAATGAAGCTCATTGTCAAAAATTAAAAATTCAAAATCCTGTTATTTCTAAGCAGGATTTAGATAAAATAAAAAGCTTCAATCATCCAAACTTCAAGATTACTTCTGTTCCTATTTTGTATGACATCAATAAAGGACATAATGGATTGGAAGATGCACTAGATGTTCTTTTAAAAACAGTGTCTTCACATGTTGATAATGGCACCAATATTTTGATTTTATCAGACCGAAAAGTTTCTAAAGATAAAGCCCCTATTCCGGCTCTTTTGGCGTGTTCATTTATAAATAGTGGTCTCCAAAAATTAGGAAAACGCTCTAAAGTTAGCATCATTATAGAATCTGCAGAACCACGTGAAGTACATCATTTTGCACTGTTGTTTGGTTATGGTGCAAGTGCCATCAATCCGTATATGGTGAACGAAATAATAGAAGATGAAGTTCTTAGTCACGATTCAAATGCAGACACCGAAAAAGCCATCGCCAACTATAACAAAGCCGTTGGTAAAGGGATTTTAAAGGTGATGAATAAGATAGGAATTTCAACACTCAATTCTTACAGGGGTTCACAATTATTTGAATGTATTGGAATCAATACCAATGTAGTAGATAAGTATTTTCCAAAAACGGCAACACGAATTCAAGGGGTTGATTTACATCAACTAGAAAAAGAAATTTCTAAACGCTATGCCACTGCCTACATCAAAAAAACTATAAACGCCAATCTTGATTTGGAAATGGGCGGGCAGTACCGTTGGAGAAGAAATGGAGAGCATCATTTGTTCAATCCGCTTTCTATTGCAAAACTTCAGGATTCAGTACGAACAAACAAACCACAAAAATATAAGGAATACTCGGAGTTGATTAATAATCAATCTAAGCAATTGATGACGATTCGTGGATTATTCGAATTTACAAATTACGACCCTATACCATTAGAAGAGGTAGAGCCATGGACCAATATTGTAAAGCGTTTTAAAACGGGGGCAATGTCTTACGGCTCTATAAGTAAAGAAGCCCATGAAAACTTGGCGATTGCGATGAACAGAATTGGTGGGAAGAGTAATTCTGGTGAAGGTGGAGAGGATCAAGAGCGCTTTTATAAAAACGCCAATGGCGATTGGAAAAACAGTGCTATAAAGCAGGTAGCTTCGGGCCGATTTGGTGTTACATCAAATTATTTGACCAATGCGAAAGAAATTCAAATTAAAATGGCACAAGGAGCCAAGCCCGGCGAAGGGGGGCAGTTACCAGGGCCAAAAGTAAATCCCGATATTGCCAAAACACGAAATTCTACCCCTTATGTAGGACTTATTTCACCACCTCCGCACCACGATATTTATTCTATTGAGGATTTATCACAACTGATTTATGATTTGAAATCCGCTAATCGCGAGGCGCGCATCAATGTAAAACTAGTTTCTGAGGTTGGGGTAGGAACCGTAGCGGCTGGTGTGGCCAAAGCAAAAGCAGATGTAGTTTTGATTTCTGGCTATGATGGTGGAACAGGAGCGTCTCCTTTAACCTCATTAAAACATGCTGGATTGCCATGGGAATTAGGACTAGCAGAAGCGCAACAAACCCTTGTGATGAATGATTTAAGAAGCAGAATCGTTGTCGAGTGTGATGGTCAATTAAAAACAGGAAGAGATGTAGCTGTCGCTTGCCTTTTGGGTGCAGAAGAATTTGGTTTTGCAACAGCACCATTGGTCGCCTCTGGATGTATCATGATGAGAGCTTGCCACTTGAACACTTGTCCTGTTGGTATTGCAACTCAAAATCCTGAATTGCGTAAAAAATTCAAAGGAAAACCAGAGCATGTTGTTAACTTCATGTATTTTGTTGCACAAGAATTGCGAGAAATTATGGCAAAACTTGGATTCAGAACCGTTGATGAAATGGTTGGAAAAGTTGAAAAATTAGATCGCAATTCTGCTATTGAACACTACAAATCAAGAGGAATAGATCTTACGCCAATTCTCCATAAAGTTGAGGTGGACGATCATGTTGATATCCTCAATACAGAAACACAAGATCATCAGTTGGAGCGCGCTTTGGATTTTAAAATAATTGACAAAGCACACCCTGCTTTATTTAGAAAAGAACCCACAGTTTTAGATTTAAAAATAAATAATGAAAACAGAGCAGTCGGGGCTATTTTGAGTAACGAAATTTCAAAAATTTATGGTGCTCAAGGGTTGCCTGAAAACACGCTTAAAATCAATTTTAAAGGATCTGCAGGACAAAGTTTTGGGGCATTTGCAACAAAAGGATTAACCCTAAACGTGATTGGTAATACCAACGATTATTTGGGTAAAGGACTTTCTGGTGCAAAAATTACGGTACGTATCCCCGATGAATCGACTATTGTTCCTGAAGAGAATATCATAATCGGAAATGTAGCCCTATATGGAGCAACTTCTGGCGAGGTCTATATCAATGGAAAAGCAGGAGAGCGTTTTTGTGTAAGAAACTCTGGTGCTACGGCTGTTGTAGAGGGGATAGGGGATCATGGTTGCGAGTATATGACTGGTGGTGTTGCAGTTGTATTGGGCGAAGTTGGTCGTAATTTTGGAGCTGGTATGAGTGGTGGAATTGCTTACATATACGATCCAGACAAAACATTCAAAAGTAAATGCAATCAAGAAGGCCTTAACTTGGATCCTCTTTCGGACGATGCACATATTTTGGAATTAAGAGCATTAATTGAAAATCATTACAATACAACGTTGAGTCCTCTTGCGCAACGCATTTTGGAACAATGGGAAGTTGCCGTCAAAGCCTTTGTTCGTGTACTGCCAGAAGAATACAGACAAGCATTAATCAGATTAGAAGAAGAAAACCTTGTAAAAAAATAATATTATGGGAAAGATCACAGGTTTTATGGAATACAAACGCGTCGATGAATCGTATGATCCGGTAAAAGAACGCGTGAAACACTACAAAGAATTTACAGTTCCATTGGAAGAAAAGGAATTAAAAAACCAAGGTGCACGGTGTATGGATTGTGGCATTCCATTTTGTCATAGTGGTTGTCCTTTAGGGAATTTAATTCCGGACTTCAATGACAACGTTTATAACGGAAATTGGGAAAAAGCTGCAAAAATTTTGCATTCTACAAACAATTTTCCAGAATTTACTGGTCGATTATGTCCAGCACCTTGCGAACAAGCTTGTGTATTGGGTATCAATGAAGACCCTGTTAGTATAGAGAATATTGAAAAAAATATTGTAGAAATTGCTTTCGAAAAAGGATGGGTAAAACCACAAATTCCAGCGATCAGAACAGGCAAAACGGTAGCCATAGTAGGGTCTGGCCCTTCTGGGCTAGCAGCTGCACAACAATTGAATCGCGCAGGACACCTAGTTACAGTTTTTGAGCGCGATGCAAAAGCAGGAGGATTGCTGCGCTATGGTATCCCCGATTTTAAACTTGAAAAACCAATCATCGATAGACGTATAGAAATCCTTGAACAAGAGGGCATTACCTTCAAAACCAATACTACTGTAGGAGAGGATATCTCAGTAGAAACGTTAAGAGCCGATTTTGATGCACTACTTCTATGTGGTGGTGCAACAGCACGTCGAGTTTTACCCATAGATGGGTCGAATTTAGAAGGGGTACACCAAGCAATGGATTTCTTAAAACTGAATAACGAATATGTTGATGGCTTGAAAACTTTTGATGAAATTATTTCTGCAAAAGGAAAAAATGTAATCGTCATTGGGGGTGGAGATACAGGTTCAGATTGTATAGGAACTTCCAACAGACACGGTGCAAAATCGGTTACAAATTTTGAAATTCTAGACAAACCAACAGAAGGACGACCTGCACACCAGCCCTGGCCATTTTGGCCCATGAAAATGAAAACAAGTTCCTCTCACCAAGAAGGTGTGGAACGCCACTGGAGTGTTTCTACAAAAAAATTCTTAAGTGATGAAAATGGCCGCCTCAAAGCTTTGGTAACTTGTGAAGTAGAATGGATTTTTAAAGAAGGTGAGCGTCCACAATTAAAAGAACTTCCTGGAACTGAAAAAACATGGCCTTGCGATATGGTTTTATTAGCCCTAGGATTTACAGGACCAGGTTCTAACCTTGTCAATCAATTGGAATTGGATACCGATTTTAGAACAAATATTAAAGCAACAACCAAAGATTTTAAAACCAATATTCCAGGAGTTTTTGCTGCTGGCGACATCAGACGAGGGCAGTCGCTTATTGTTTGGGCTATTTCTGAGGGCCGACAATCTGCACACCACATAGATGCATTTTTGATGGGCGCTTCAGATTTGCCACTAAAAGACGATCACGACTTGCCTAGCGCCTAGTCCTTTTTTAATCTTTTTTTTATGTGTTAATACTCAATAATTGTAATATATTGCAATTTGATAATTAAATTACACATGAAAAGATTTATCCTTTTATTTATACTAACAGTTTTAGTTAGTTGTAATGATAATATTGAGTCTTTAGGTTCAATTGGAGATATTATTGAAAGCCCTTACGAGATCACTCAAATTAGTTTCAAGGCAGATTTAAATTCTTCTATTGCTCAAGATATTGTATTGGATTTTGACGGTGTAGATCTTTTTACGGGCATTATTCCTTACGGAGTTGACATCAAAAATTTAATTCCAAGTATTCTTATAAATCAAGGCAATGCATTGATCAAGTTGGATGAAATCAATTATCAAAATGATATATCATCACACGATTTTTCAAAGGAAGTTGATCTCGATATTTTTAATGCGAGCCAATCAGATTATTGGAGTTATAAAATTAGATTAACCTATTTTACGGGCCTGCCTATCATTTCAGTTCATACCGATAACATTCCTGTCGATTCTCGTGATATCTACGTTGATGGTGAAGTGGATGTATTTGGAGGGCTCATGTTTGATGACATCGACCTCACTTCAATACGCATTAGAGGTCGAGGTAATTCAACTTGGTTTCTTTCCAAAAAACCATATCAAATAAAATTTGATACTAAAACTTCTGTTCTCGGACTTCCTGAAGATAGAAAATGGGTTCTTCTGGCGGAGTATTCAGATAAGTCGCTCATACGAAATAAAATGGCCTACCAAATGGGGGCAATGAGTAGTTTGGACTATACACCAAAAGGAGAGTATGTGGAGTTTTTTCTGAATGATAATCATCAAGGCACTTATATTTTAGCTCAAAAAGTTGAAGAATCTAGCAATAGAGTCAACATTGGCGATGAGGGCTATTTGATTGAAATTGACCAAGATTACAGAGTAGATCCAGACGATGTATTTTTTAGGCCCACACTTTTCACTCAAGAATACACCTCCAATGTATTTAATGTGAAAGCGCCAAACATTGCTTATGGAACAGCCGAATTTTCATTAATAGAAGATCATATCAACGCATTTGAAGCGGTTTTATTTGGGGCCGACTTCACCAATCCAGTCTCTGGCTATCGCGCTTTTGTTGATATTGATAGTTTTGTAGATTGGTTTTTAATTAATGAAATTGCAAAAACTGTTGATGCCCGATGGTATTCTAGTATATATTTCACATATGTGCCTGGCGAGAAAATTAAAATGGGGCCTATTTGGGATTTTGATTTATCTTATGGAAACGTCGATTATGCAGATGCAGAATTTCCTGAAGGTTTTTGGATAAAATATAATCCATGGATCAGTCGAATGTTTGAAGATCCCTACTTTGAAAATCTTGTTCGAGATAGGTTCGATTTTTATTATCAAAATTTAGATAACTTCAATAATACAATAGACGATTTTAGTTCATATTTAAGTATTTCTCAAGGCTATAATGATGATATCTGGCAAACGTTGGGCACCTATGTTTGGCCAAATCCGGTTTGGTTTGATACGCATCAGGAGGAAGTGAATTATGTGAAACAATGGTTGGCAGCTAGGATGAATTGGTTGAATCAAGAACTTGGGTTATAACGCGATTTGTGTTAATATTTTGGTAAATCAAAAACAATTTATCTCTTCTTCCTATATATTTGTTTGGTGTAGTGATACTAAAATCAAACAAAATGAAAAATTCATATTTTAAACTAAGTTTCTTATTTCTTGTCAGTGTATTGTTTAGTAGTGATATACTATTTGCACAAGATTTCCAAGGTCAAGCGACTTATATTTCTAAATCTAAATTAGAACTTGGAAGCTGGGGTGCTCGAATGAGTGAAGCTCAAAAAAAGCAAATTGCGGCCCGATTGAAAAATCGTTTGGAAAAAGAATATATTCTAGTTTTCAATAAAGAAGAATCCATTTTTAATGAAGAAGAGCAATTAGATGCCATTTCTGGAGCAACAGACTCTTGGGGAAAAAATTTCGCAGCTGGGGAAACTTATAAAAACGTTAAAACAAATGCTCAGATTCAACGACAAGAATTTTATGGCAAGAAATTTTTAGTTAAAGATAAACTCCAAAAAATGGATTGGACTTTGGGTAAAGAAAGTAAACAAATCGGAAATTATACATGTTTTAGAGCTACAACTTTTATTCCAACAGACGATTTGTTGTGGTATTCTTTTTCGTGGAGCAGAATGAGGACTTCGGAAACTCAAGACTCTGTGGTTGATGAAAATGAAAAAACCGAAGTTGACGTGACCCAAATTGAAGCATGGTACACACCGCAAATACCTGTTAGACATGGGCCTTCCGAATATTGGGGCTTGCCTGGACTTATTCTAGAAGTTAGTGCTGGTTCAACAACCATGCTTTGTTCAAAACTTGTCATAAATCCCGATGTGTCGATCGAAATAGAAGCGCCAAAAAAGGGCACTGTAGTTACAAAAAATGAGTATCAAGATATCATTCAAAATAAAATGGCCGAGTTCAGAAATAACCGAATGGGACGCAGATAAAATTTTATTTTAAAAAAAAATCAATAGTTGGAATAGACCCACCCCGTAAAGACATCGTTAGCATCGTTGTTGAGTCTTAGGACATAAAAATAAGTTCCTACAGGCACTACATCTCCATCTTTTGATTTTCCAGCCCATTGGCGATTATTATCTCCTTCAAAAATGCATATACCGTGACGGTTATAAATCTTCAAAGAGTGATTCAAATGCACATCGTAAAGATTTTGAATTTGAAAAGTATCGTTTAATCCATCATCATTTGGTGAAATGGCTTGAGGAATAATAATATCACAATTTTCTGAAACCAAAAGTAGTGGATAAACTTCATAACACACACCATTTTCTATACGGCCATAAACCATTTGATTTTCTGAAACAACCACAAAATCATTAGGAGTGTTGATACTGTTTGTAGCGTTTTCGGCATCATCTAGAGAGTTAAAAAATCCAAAAAAATTAGAACTTAAAAATACATCTGAAGCATCGAACAAATTAACCCTTGGGTTATTGCTTTCGCAATATAAGAGCTCAAAATGATCGGTATAAATAGTAGGATCTTCAATAATAATTTCAATAGCAACTAAGTCTAGACTTTCACAGTCATCCACAGTTTGTGAGATATAAACAGTAGTATCGGCCGTAATTTCAGTGATTTCATCTAATTCAGTGTCACCAGTTTGTTCTGTGTAAAATCTTATATTTTCACCATTAGTTTGTAATTCTTGAAGTAAAACTGAAGAACAGAAAGATTGTGGCGAAGGTGCATTTGGTGCTGGAGTATTCGATGAAGTATCAACAGCTGTTCTGGTTGTAGAAATACAACCTGTTAAATTATCAATAGCTTCAGCGTAGTAGGTTCCAATAGTGTTGGCTGTATATGTTACGCTATTCGTTTGCAGAAGCAGTCCGCCAGAGGCAGAATCATACCAATTTACACTGGCATTTGAAGTTGAAGTTACAGATAATACCGCTTGATTTAAACTACAGTCAAACTCAACATCTCCATCACTTGAGGGCGCAGGAGGATTTGGATTTACGATCAGTTGAAATACATCGGAAAACAAAACACATTGATCATTTAAAAGATTATCTGCAAATTCAGAAATTTTTGTTCTATAAAACCCTGCTGATGTTATATTAATAGTTATGCTTTGATTTGTTTCTCCGGATATGTCTTGCCATGTGATACCATCTGAACTTTCTTGCCATTGATAGAAATGCGAAGAAAAAACTGAGAAATCTGGAGTAGCAGTTAAGGTTGTAGCGTATGGCATTTCATTTTCACAAATTGATACAATAGAGTTGCCGAGTTCATCTGATACAAAGACATTGTCTCCGCAGGTTTTAAATTCAATATCATCTATAGCTAAGTCATTACCACAACCACCAGCACCGTTATTTAACATTTTTAAAACAACAGAATTTTGATTTTCTAAAGTTTGAAATACTAAACCATATTCGCCCCATGTTGGTGCTGCTGTGGCATAGATATCGCCTGTATCGCCACTTGCGATGAGAGTTGTTTCACTTTCATTCCATATTTGAAACTTGACGTTAATTGGAATTTCGATGCCTAAATCAACACAAAATCCTGGTACTTTCAGCAAGTTTAAAACCCAAGCAGAAAACTCATAAGTCGTAAATTCGCACAAACCCGATATGGTTGTTTTATAAAATTCTCCAGGGTTAAAATCAGCATTTACAATTAGTAACCTTCCATTGTTGTCATTTGGCGTATGATCTTCAACCTCTTGCCAATCGTATGGGTTGCCAAAAGTTCCATTTTTAACAGTATAGAAACTGTCGTTAGGAAAACCAGGTGAGTATAAATAGTTAGTAGTTCCTGGTGGAAGTGGAACATTTCCAATCCCAGTTCCAAAATCCTCAACAAAAATAGGGGCACCCGAATTTCCATTACAAAAGCCTAGTTGAGCATTAATAGTTGAATATGAAAATAAAAATAGAAAAAAAGTAAAAAGATATTTCATGGTTGGTTAATTGTAAAAATTCAAATATGATTCAATGCACAATATGATAATGTTGTGTGACAACAAATTAGACGACAAGGATTTAGAATATTTGAACGAAGTTAAATTAGTTAGTTGCACAAATTTAATATTTATAATATATTTTGTTAATGTATTCATCAATTATTTTTCAGACAATTTTTTATTTTTGTTTACAATAAAAACGTTTACTCATGCACAACAAACTTATCCTACTTTTTTCATTACTACTTTTTATGGGCTGTAACAAAGCTCCAAATAAAGCAATTACAAAAGCTCCAAAAAATGTCATATTACTAATTTCAGATGGCACTGGATTATCACAAATTTCAGCAGCTTATTATTACAAAAACACACCCCCAAATTATTCACGTTTTGAGCATACCGGTCTTATTACAACCCATTCCTCTCGCGAAGACATTACAGATTCTGCTGCAAGCGGAACTGCATTTGCCAGTGGGGAAAAAACATACAATGGTGCTGTAGGGGTTTTAGAAGATTCAACAAAAGTTGAGAATATTGTTGAAATTGCTTCTAAAAAAGGGATCAAGACAGGTGTTGTTTCAACATCTTCAATTACACATGCTACCCCTGCAAGTTTTTATGCTCATGTTACCGATAGAGATTTTGAAGAACAAATAGCACTTCAACTTCTTAATTCTGAAATTGATTATTTTGCAGGAGGAGGAAAAAAATTCTTTCAAAATAAAATGGATGAAATTAATTTATTCAATTCAAAAAAAGCTAAAGAATTTCATATTGATACGCTCCAAATTAGTCCTTATGAATCGATTAAATCTCATAAAAAACAAGGCTTTATATTGAGTGATGATGGCATGCCAAAAATGAGTGGGGGTAGAGGAGATTTTTTATCAAAAGCAACAATGCTTGGTGTTGAGTTTTTACATCAGAATGATACAGCATTTTTTTTAATGTCTGAAGGGTCACAGATTGATTGGGCTGGTCACGATAATGATGTAAACTATCTTATTTCTGAACTTATAGATTTCGATGAACTCATTGGACGAGTTTTAGATTTTGCCGAACAAGACGGAGAAACACTAGTTGTTGTGACTTCCGATCATGAAACAGGAGGGTTTACTTTGGCTGGGGAAAACTACATAACCAATGAAGGAAAAACCTATAGCAGTTACAAGAAACTAGAACCGAAATTCTCTACTGGAGGGCACTCTGCAACTTTAGTGCCTGTATTTGCTTATGGTCCTGGTGCAGAGCAATTCTCTGGAGTTTATGATAATACTGATATATTTCATAAAATTATTCAACTTACAGGTTGGACTCAATAACAACTGAAAACGATAATTTTATCTGATACAAATTTTTAAAACCAATAGATTTTAATGAATCACTTTTAAAAAAAGCTGATTAGTTTTTCCTTTAAAGTTATCTTTTTTAGGTAAATTTACCTGTATTATTGTGATATAATTCAATTTTAACCAATTTAATTTATATGAGATCACTTTTGCAAACACTTTTGTGTTTTTCCTTTTTTGTGGGTACAAGTCAAGATTATATTAAAATGATAGGTTCTGGAAACCATACCGTTCAAGAAATTCAAGATGCTGCGACCTTACATTTTGAGTCTTCCGACAAGGGAAGAGGAACAGGCTATAAAAGTTACAAACGATGGGAATACAATGCACTACGAATGCAAGACGAAAATGGACGTTTAAAACAACCAGATTTTTATTATAACACTCTAGAAAACTACAATGCATACAGAAATCAGTTCAATCAAAACAATAGAATGGTTGCTGTCGATGCTTGGGAAGAATTAGGGCCTAATTATTGGAATCAAACCAGTGGATGGAACCCAGGAGTAGGAAGAATAACAAGTATCGCAATTGATGCAAATAACGATAATCATATTATTGTTGGCTCACAAACAGGTGGTGTTTGGAAATCTATTGATGGTGGTAATTCTTGGTCTGTACTTACTGATAATTTATCAAATATTGTTGTTTATGCTTTAGCTATAGACCCCACAAATTCTGAAGTGTATTATTGGGGGACTTCTTCCGGGATAATTTTCAAATCCACAGATGGTGGTGGAACATGGAATCAAATTGCAGATGTCGGGCAAGGCGATGTCAATAAAATTTTAATTGATCCTTCCAACACAAATAAATTGTATTGTAGTGCTCAAAATGGTGGAATTTTTAAATCTACCGATGCAGGAAATAATTGGTCAATAATTCATCCTGATGCCACCACTGGTTTTGATATTGAATTCAAACCAGAGGATTACAATACAATTTATGCAAGTGGTAGTTTGTTTTTTAAATCGATTGATGGTGGGGCCACATTTTTTTCGGAAAATTTATTTGCCCCTTGGATACAAGAAAATAGTGTTGGAAATCATGATTGGACAATTTCAGAATCGAACCCTCACAACACTGTAGTTCCAATTGAGGGGACAAAAATGGCTAATTTTTACTTTCCAAGTTACGACCATCCAAAAACGAAACTCATTTCACCAGAGCTAGATCTATCATCAGCGACTGCACCAAAACTAAATTTTTATTTCTCTAATGTAGATTGGGGACTTCCTTTTCTAAATGACTTCAAAGTATTTTACAGAACATCACAAAGCAGTGCTTGGGTTGAATTAGCGAGCTATGATACCACTGTACCATCATGGACCAATGTGATTATTAACTTGCCAAATCCATCATCAACATATTATATAGCATTTGAAGTCACAAATAATTTTGGGAAATCTACTACCTTAGATGATGTATCGGTAACAGACCTCGCCCTTGGTACTGTATTTGAAAATGGATTTGAGCAGAATCCAAACAGTTTTGGTGGTGGTGCCAAAATGATTGGTGTTTCCTCCGATGACCCAAATGTTGTTTATGTTTTAGAAGAATCGTCTGGAAAATTTGGTGGGTTTTATAAATCAACAGATGGTGGAGATCATTTTACTAAATTAAATCATACAGGAAAAAACTACTTTGGTTACAGCTCTACGGCAAGTGATGATAGAGGTCAAGCGCCAAGAGATATGGATATTGTGGTGAATCCAAATGATGCAGATGATGTTCATATTGCTGGAATTTTATCTTGGCGGTCTTCAGATGGAGGTGCAAATTTTAACATTACTTCCCAATGGGTGCCACAAAATGCCTCTTTCGAAAATATTGGCTATTGCCATGCCGACATCGACATCATGATGTACAAAAACAATAAACTTTATGTTGGTAGCGATGGTGGTATCTTTGTGGCCAACGATCCACTGAACGTGAGTAGTGCCTATTATACCGACTTGTCAACAGGTTTGGGGATTCGACAATTATACAAAATAGGGATTAGTCAAACAGATCCTGTTGTTGTTTCGGGAGGATCACAAGATAATGGTACTTCTGTTTATAAACCAAATATGCTATGGGACGATTGGTTGGGAGCAGACGGTATGGAGACTTTTGTTGATCATTCCAATTCAAATACTTTGTATGGAACCTCACAATTTGGAAGTTTGTATAAGTCTTTTGATCAAGGAACTACGTATCAAGGCATTGGCTTCGATCAAGAAGGAAATTGGGTAACCCCGTTCGAACAAGACCCTATTGAAGCAAACACAATCTATACTGGTTATGACCAGGTGTATAAATCGTCGGATGGAGGCTCAAATTGGCAATCTATTTCACAAAATTTTGGATCAAATCTAAATCATTTAAAAATTGCTCAATCCAATAATCAAATAATGTATGCTGCCTATGGAGATCAACTTTTTAAAACAATGGACGGCGGTTTTTCATTGTGGCAACAGCTAAGTAATTTTTCTGGTAGTATTAATTCAATTGCTATTCACCCTTCAAATCCAAATAAAATTGCGCTCGCTACAACTTCGTCTCAAAAAATTTATATTTCTAACGATGGTGGTAATACATGGACTAATGCACTTTATGATTTACCTGATTTTAGTGCCTTAACTTTGGTTTGGGATACAACCTTCGGAACAGACGTGTTGTATCTTGGTATGAACTATGGGGTTTATTATTTACTAGCTAACGATACAGCATGGGTACCTTTCAATGTGGGCTTACCAAATGTTATTGTTAATGAACTTGAAGTGAATACTGCAGATGATAAACTCTATGCTGGAACTTATGGTCGTGGACTGTGGCGTGTCTATTTATTTAATCCTGCAACAGCTGGTGTCAACGCTGTAGTTCCAGATGACGTTGATCTTTTTCCGAATCCTTCAAATGGAATGTTTAATATAAAATGGAATACCAATGAATTGGTTACTATTAAAATCTTTGACGCCCTTGGCAAACTTGTTCTTTACGAGAAAAATAGAAATTTGAAACTTAACCCTAAATTTGAATTAAATACCTCAAATGGAATATATTACATTAAATTAAATACAAAAAACAAAGCGGTTACAAAAAAACTCATTTTGAATTAAGGTCTAGTTTTAAGATTAAAAAACCCAACGCAAGAGCGTTGGGTTTTTTGTTGATGTTAATTTTTGATTTATTCTACAGTCACTGAAAAAGTTTCAGTAATGTCTGTTTCACCTCCAGCATTTGTAATATCTCCATCAGCAACACCTGCTGCAGATTTGTTGGGCTCGTGACGTAATGTAAAAGTTAGATCACCAGCACTTACAGTATTTGCAACTAATGTAAATTCAACTCCAATTGGATTACCGTCACCGTCTTCATCTTCATAAGTAGTAGTAACGTCTAATCCACTCCCTATTGTATAGAAAAACTGATGTTCTTCTGCTTCTTCTTGCACTTCTTCTGTGATATTTTCGGCAGGAGTTTCAGATGCATTGAGCAGCTCAATAGAACCGTTATAAGTGGTTCCAGCGCTTAGATTACCTCCAGTTATTGTTACAACTGGGGCATTGCCTCCATCACCGTCCATATCAACAGTTTTGAGAACGATATCTGTACCGCCACCATCTGGAGATAAAGTAATTGTCATTGTTGTAATTAACTCTTCCTCATTTACAGGTGTTGGAATTGGATCATCATCAGAACATCCCGTAAAAATTATTGATAAGACTAATATTGGGTAAGTAAAAAATTGTTTTTTCATCGTTATAATTGTTATAAAATTAATAATTGAATTTTAGGTTTAATAAAATATTTTGACCTAAATCGTCGGCATAAAAACGCTGAAGATTTAAGTAATTTCTGTAGGAGGTGTTTAAAATATTCGTGATTCCTAATCCTACAGTTAGGAATGACGTTTTGTTCAGTTTTAAATCTATACTAGAATTAAAATTTAACAAATGATATGCACTGGGCGGAGTGCTTGTATCCAAAAGTTCCCAAGTTTCTGTTTCTGGAATATAGACCTCAAAATTAGTATCGGGGTATTCATTTTGTGCAAAAACATATTCGCTTTGCAAGGCCAGTTTCAGATTATAGAATTTCGGATGTTCAAATGAAATTTCATTTTTAGTAGCGATAGGAGGCATGCTAATCAATGGCATGTCTCTGCTTCGGTCATATCCTTTTACTATAGACCATTGATGCGTAAAACTTAGCTTATCTGTAAATTTATAAGCAGCATCAATATCAACGCCTAGCAATTGGGCGTTTGTTTGTCTGTATTCCCAAACTTGAAAATTTCCACGAATCGTTTCTAGAACTTTTGTGGGTTCTATAATGATAAAGTCAGAAATTGAATTGATGTAAGGATTTATAGAAAAACTAAAGCGATCATGATCGCGTTGCAATGTAGCCGATATTTTATGTCCAACTTCAGAGTTAAAACTTAAATCGCCAAGCTCTATGCGGGCTCCGGAGTGGTGTAAGCCTTCGCTAAAAAGCTCCGAAGGATTTGGCGCACGCGAGGCCAAAGCATAATTTAAAAATAGATGATAATCGTCATTAAAGCTATACTTTGCACCCACAGTCGCAGACGCGTTATGAAACTTTAAATTTGGATTGGCTAATACTTGTGTGCCAAGATCATCAACCACAATCTCTGGATATAAAATATCATAATTACGCTCTTCCCAGAAAGAGGTGCGATAATATTTATAGACATCCATCTGCGTGTAATCAAAACGAGCCCCGGCCTCCAATAACCAACGATCATTCAGAGTATAATCTCCCAAAAGATAAATTCCTAAATCATATTTATCGTAATCAGGGATTAATCGGCGTACTCCAGTATTTGGATTTGCGAAATTGTTTTGATAGCGTGTCATCACACCTGATTTTATGTTCAATTGACGTTCAAAATTGTTTTCAAAATCCAATAAAAGTGTATGCGTTCCAAGTTTCAAATCTATTGCAGCTTTATCTTTGTCATCTCCTCTTCTTATGTCAAATTCAAACCGATTATTTTGTTGATAATCGTATTGCAAACTCAATGTTCCAAAATTTTCAATTGTTTTAAATCCTTTTATTCTGGCCAATTGATGTTTTACATTTTGTCGTGGCGCACCAATGTTGTATGTAAAGTCATTAATAATTAATGGCATATCACTATCAAAGGCCCGAACTTGATCTGCGGCACCATGTAAATGAGATGCGCGTAAAATGCCTATTTCGTTACTGAAAAATGAAAAATAGGCTTCAATTCCATAATTGAATTTATTGAGTCCTAAACGCAATGATGCATTTTGTTCTATGATTCCAGTATTACTCAAAACATAATCTGCGGCTTCAAAATCTCCAAAGCGCTTGAGCGAACCTTGAGCGGTACCATACCAACCTTTAGCATAACTTTTTGTCAATGTTGAGGTCAATACGCCACCACGTCCATTTGAAGTTAATGAGGACATGGTTTTGCCATAAAGACTATCTTTTACAGGAACTTTCAAGGCTTCTGCAATAATAACGCCGCCCATTGCGTCTCCGCCGTATTGCAGTGCACCAGCACTTTTTACTAACGTCAGTCTGCCAACTGAGTTTACATCAATATTTGGTGCATGTTCCGCTCCCCATTCCTGATCTTGCATTCTCACACCATTATTAATCATAATAATGCGGCTACTGTGCAAGCCATTTACAATAGGTTTTACAATTCCATTTCCTTTGTTTAATGAAGATACTCCACTCAAACTGTTCAAGGCATCGCCTAAAGCTCCTGTACTAAAACGCTCCAATGTTTCTTTAGAAACATTATTTTCGAGCACCGTATTGGTATTGTTGTCATAAGCTTTTCCTTCCAAAATAATCTCATTAAGTTCCTCTAAATGATGCTCAAGCTTAAAATCTCTTTTGGTGTCTTCTGATATTTTTACATCAAATGTTTTAGACTCACAAGACGAATGCAAAACCTTGATACTGTAACTTGTGTTTTTGCATAAATTTGAAATCGTATAAACACCCTCAAGAGAGGTTTGAATAATCGCTTCAGTTTCGGATACCACAAGTGTTGCTCCATACAATACGGAGCCATCATGCAGGTCCAGAACCTTACCCGATAGGGTATATTTACAATTTTGAGATATAGCTAAATAACTGAACAACAGCAGAATAGCTAAAGCATAGTTGCGCATAATTTTTTCTTCATTAACTTAAAAAAAGGGGAGTTGATGCTAAGAAAAAACAGGAGGTGCGCGGAGCTGTATGTTGGTTAAAATAAATGAATGAAATTGCAAAGAGGCAAAAATAGAGTTTGCTTCTTTATGAATTTCTATTGTTTGTATCTTGAAATCATCAGCAACATCATAATTGAATGATAATAAATTAAAATCACATATATCACAGTTAGAAATGGATTGATGGATGTGAGATTTATTTTCTGAACATTCTATGTGTTGATGCTCACCAAAGTGATGAAAAAAGTTGAAAACAGTTGGAAACATCAAAATAGCAAACAAAAGACTTGCTGCACTATTCTTTATGATGTTTGTTTTGTTTTTCATCTCTATTCAGATTGAAACAAATTTATAAAAATAATTTCAACCCTATAGCTTTTTGAGAATTATAAAATTAAATTGTTTTAAATTTAGCACGTATTAAAATTTAAAATAGACAATGAGAAATTTGATATTACTTTTGGTTGTATTAGTTTTTACTTCTTGCAGTGAACATATTTATGCCCAAAACGATGACGACATATTTACAATATATTTGGTAAGACATTCAGAAAAAGATTTAAATGCTACAAATTATTCTAATCCTCCACTTTCCAAATGTGGCGAAAAAAGATCGGAGCTTTTGAATCAATTTCTTAAAGATGTTCCTCTTGAGGTAATTTATAGTACAGATTATATTCGGACGCTTTCTACGGCGACGCCAACAGCAAAATCCAAAAATTTAGAAATCATGAACTATGATGCTAGAAAACTTGAGGCGTTTTCACAAGAATTAATAAATCGCCAACAAGACGCCGTTGTTGTTGGCCACAGCAATACAACAGCCGTTTTGGCGGGTCTTTTAGTTGATGAAACTTTGGGTGCATTTGATTTAGAAATTTACGATCGTATATATCAAGTGGTCATTTGCAATTCTAAAAAGCAGCTGCACCTTCTACATCTACCCTTAGATTGTCAAGATTGATTATTTTTAAATGATTTAAAACAAAATCTAGAGACTAGCTTTCTTTAAGGTTTTCTTTTATTGGTTTGCTAAACATTTGTATATTAGGCACTTATAAACCAATTTAAAAGATCATTTCAATGACAAAGAGAATTATTTTATCACTTCTTTGTTTCTTTTTTGTTTTTAATTTTTGTTCTGCTCAAACTGTAACCATTGATAATTATTCAGTAAATGGTCTTGGTCAAGTACAATTATCTATTCAAGCTCAGGCAGGCAAATATTATATTCTTCATGCACAACACAATCCAACGTTCAATTGGGCAACTTCATTGACGATTGGAGTAGAGGGTACCATGGTTATTTCTGAATCAGCAGGGGCATATCCATTAGAAAATTATTCTATAACAGAACATGACATAGCAACTCCAGACGATTATGATGGAGATGGCATTGATGATATCACAGAATTTAATAATATGCCAACCGATTCTCCTTTTAATTTTGCGCCACCAATTGATTTTGTCGATGGATCAACATCTATTCCTAATGCGCAAACATTTATGGATTTGGCCACAGTAAATAATGTTGGTTGGGCTCCTTTTCTTGATGATCAATTATATGTGAAGTTTGGAATACTCGATCGTGATACTCCAAATCCAAAAGTTTATTTTATCAACAGCAACACCTATATTATTCATGCAAGTTTTTGGGGCGGAATTGGCGCATCGGTTACGGGTGATGACAGCTCAGGAGAAATTGTTTTTAACCCCAATGATATTCTTCCAAATGGCAGTATCGGGAGTTATTCATTTAATTTTTCTTTTGGTGATGCTTATGATTTTGAGGCTACACAAAGAACCTATGAGTTGTTGGTAGCCAGTATGCCATTTCTTCAAAACAATATGAATCATTTTATTGGTCAATCCGATGAAAATAACCATCTGAATAATTATGCTGATGATTTTGAAGGTTCAAGAATAGATGTAGTTTTAGAATCTGATGTCTTTGCTGAAGTCAATTATATCCCTTTCCATGAAGCAGAAGGGTATGGATTTTTTAAACATATGCAAGACCTGAATGAAACCCCTGGCAGCCGGGATATTGTTCTTTATGATGCACTTCCCAATTCATTGCCAAGAGTTGGAGGCATAATAACGTCTGTCATACAAACTCCTTTGTCGCATGTGAATTTGAGAGCCATACAAGATAATGTTCCAAATGCCTATATCGCAGAGCCTTTGGCCATAGATTCCATTGCCAATTTACTCGGAAATTATATCTACTATAAAGTGGAAAATGAACAATTTGAGATACGAGAAGCTACTCTTACTGAAGTTAATAATTGGTATGAAGACCTCAGGCCAACAGAGACACAAACACCAATTCGAGATTTGAGCATCACTGAAATTATGCCGTTGGATGACATTGCCTTTGGAATGTCTAGTTCGTTTGGAGCAAAGTGTTCTAATGTTGCCACCATGAGGACGTTTGATTTTCCGCAGGGCACTATCCCCGATGGTTTTGGAATCCCATTTTATTACTACGATGAGTTTATGAAATTCAATAATTTCTATCAAGAAGCTCAAGTTATGATTGATAATCCTGCGTTTCAAAATGATATTAATTTTAGAACTGAACGACTCAAAGATTTTAGAAGAGACATAAAAGCAGCCCCAATGCCCCAATGGATGATGGATGATTTACAAGCTATGCATGATGACTTTCCGGAGGGTACAGCCGTAAGATGCCGATCGAGCACTAACAATGAGGATTTACCTGGATTTAGTGGTGCTGGTCTATACACCTCAAAAACCCAACACCTCGACGAAGGGCATATCTCAAAATCCATAAAACAAGTCTATGCCAGTATGTGGAATTTTAGAGCTTATGAAGAACGAGATTTTTATCGTATCGATCACTTCGTGGCTGCTATGGGTGTACTGTGTCATCCCAATTTTCAAGAAGAAAAATCAAATGGCGTTGGGATAAGTATCGATCCAATTTATAAAACAGAGGATACATTTTATTTGAATACACAAGTCGGCGAATCATTAATTACAAATCCTGACCCAAATTCGGTGCCAGAAGAAATTTTATTGTATCAAAATCCCTCTCAAAGTGGTGGATATCTTGTTTTAAGGTTGTCCAATTTGGTAAACCCAGGAGAGTTAGTCATGGATCAAGTTTACCTCGATCAAATGAGAGATTATTTGACGACCATCCACGACGAATTTTCTATACTCTACGACGTTGTTGGTGCGGAAGGATTTGGAATGGATATAGAATATAAGGTTACGGCTCAAGATCAATTAGCCATAAAACAAGCACGACCATGGGTTTCTTTTTGGGCAGATATCAAAGGCGATTACGATTTGGGAGTGACTGCAATTGTCGAACCTCAATCGTCTTCCAACTTAGCTAATAATGAATTAGTCACTGTTACAATTTCCAATTTTGGATTGAACGATATGAGCGATTTTGATATTGAGTTGCTAATCAATGATCAATCTGTTGAAACGCTTACAATTCCTCAAACAATTCCAACGTTTAGTGAAGCAGACTTTCAATTTTCAATGCCTCAAGATTTTTCTGCTATTGGCGCTTATGATATTACAGTCAATGTTAGTCATACAAATGATGAGTATGAAAATAACAATTCTTTAAGTACGGTGGTAAGCAAATTACATGAATTAGAGGGCGCACTCTCTATTGGTTATGCCACTGCAATTTGTAATGATCAAGTAGAAATAGAGGCCATAATAGAAAATCAGGGCGCAGCTGCGATAACAGCAGTGACCGTGGAGGTTGTTGTCAACGGCGTGGTGGTTGATACTGTGAATCAATCTGTAAATATAACTTTCCAAAATCAAGACGCATTTACAATAATAATAGAAGATAATCTTCAACAAAATAACAATCAAATTACGTTAAATTTATTAGCAGTAAATACTCAAAACGATGGGGATACTAGTAATAATTCAGAGTCGATAACCACCGATTTAGATTCGGATTATGATAGTGTTACTTTGGTAATTAATCCTGATAATTATCCACAAGAAACATCTTGGAAACTCTTTGATGAAGGTGCGAATCAAATTGTATCTACAGGTTCGCTACAATCTGGAACAACTTTTTATAGCGAAGATATTTGTTTGGATTATAGTTCTTGTTTTACGCTTTATGTATATGACTCCTATGGCGATGGAATTTGCTGCAGCCATGGAGAAGGGAACTTTAGTATTATTGATGCTAATGGCGATGTTATTTTAACCAATAGTGGTGAATTTGATTCCGAAGTGCAGGAAGTGTTTTGTCCAGATGAAACGGGTTGTAGGATTGCCGCTGACATAGCTATAACTCATGCGACTTCTTCCTCTGCGAATGATGGCACAATTAGAATTTACACCTCTTCTGGATTAAGTCCATTTCAATACAGTATCGATGGAGGTCAGACATTTTCTGATTCAAATTCGTTTGAAAATTTAGCTCCAGACCATTACAATATAGTCGTTATGGGCGCTCAAGGACTTTGCACTTTTGAGGATACGGTTTTGGTTGAAGCTTGCGAACTAACCACAGTTGATATTACGGTGCTGGAAGTTTCTTCTGTAGTTTCTGCAGATGGGGCAATAACAATCATCCCTACGTCTGGCGATGGTCCATATTTGTATAGCATTGATGGCGGTCAAAATTTTGACCAAAATAATGTGTTTTTAAACTTAGCTGTTGGAACGTACAATATTGTTGTAAAAGATGAATCAGAAATTTGTATGTACAGAGAAAGTGTGCCTCTCAAAGTCAGATCTCAAGTGGTTATCAATGAAATTAATTATAACTCCAACGAGGCCTTCAAACCTAGTGATTGGATAGAACTGTACAATTCAAAATCGAGCTCAATAGATGTTTCAAATTGGAAAATTAAAGACGATAATGATAATAATATTTTTGTAATTCCAAATGGAACACAAATAGCTGCTAATGGGTATTTGGTCGTTGTTAAAAATGAAATGAATTTTACCAGTGTATTTCCAAACGTTCCTTACATTGGGGAATTGGGCTTTGGATTTGGTCAAACAGATGCCGTAAGACTATACAATTCTGCTGAAAAATTAATGGATGAGGTCTATTATAATTTTGAATCACCATGGCCAAGTTGTGCAAATGGAACTGGAAATACTCTAGAATTGATTGCTCCAGAACTAGACAATGCACTGCCAGAAAATTGGGATTGTATCAATGCAACTGGAAGTCCAAATGCTGTAAACACTACTATTATACCACCACCCACAGACCCTTTAGATGAGCTGGTGGTGTATCCAAATCCTGTAGACGATATCCTTTATATTTCTGGTGATGTATCCAACAAATATATCGAGGTGAGTTCGGTTATTGGACAACGGGTTTTAACGGCCTTTGGTACCAATGAAATCGATGTAAGTCAGCTCAGTGAAGGTGTTTATTTAATTTCTATTATTGATTTGAGTGGATTTATAACAAAGCGATTTGTTAAGTATTGATTTATTGAAAATAGGTCATTAAAAAAAACTCTGAAAAAAGGTTTTATTTTTCAGGAAGTAATAGTTTCATATTTCCAATCTCTAATGCGTCCAGATGACCCATTTTTGTTTCATCAGTTGTGATCAGGTGCATGTGTGAAAATGAATCATGGTGCGTAAAAACACCTTTGTGTTCAGTTGAGAAAAATCCAATAATTTGAACATTTTCATCTGTAATCTTATAATTTGTCTGTCCTTGATGGGCTTCATCTGGTGAAGATACTTTTGTTCCCTTTGGTAAATTTTGAATATGAATAACCGCATTAGAAACGTCTCCAATTAATTTAAAAACAAAAGGTCTTTTATCATGAGTTGTTTTGAGATCAATAAACTTTTCCAAACTCTGAATAGTCTTGACTTCAGTAGGTAATTCAATTTCGGTCCATGCACTAACGTTTCCGTACACAAAAAAAGGCGCAGAAGTATCAAAAGAATGTATTACCCGCATTGTAGTGTCCGAAACCACTTCTGACACATAGCTTTTTCCATTATTAATCAATAACTCGCCTGTTAGGTAGCTCACAGGACCTAATCCATAAAGTCCATTTTTGTTCGAAATAGTATCAAGATAAATTTGAGGGCCTAATTCGCCCTTCCACATCACGTTTTTCATCGCAGCAACACTATGAATGTCAGCATAAGTATCTTTTTCTGCCACAACCTTTTTTTTCTGAATCGAATTACAACTGAACAGTCCAACAGTCAAAAGACCAAATGTTATTTGTTTTATTATCATAATGTTTAGAACTTTATTTTCATTACTATTTTTATTGAGTTTGTGGATTAAACATAAACACAAACAAATTTAAGATTTTTATTTCTTCCAAGTACCACCGTATTTGTAAGCGCTGTTATTTTCTTTAACTTGAAGCAGACATTCTTTACACAAAAATACCCATTCTTTCGGGTTGCTGTATTGCACCCTAAATAGTGTAGAAAAATCTAAATGGCAGAGTTTACAGTGCTTGATACGTTCTTTCATAGGCTCATAATCTTACTCAAGCGCAACGCTTAGAATAATTTCATAAAAAATTTATAAAATCTATGATTTACAATATTATAATTTTTTAATCCCATATCTTTAAGATCGATAATAAATGATTGTTAAATGTTAAAGATTGCCTTCGATCCCATTTATAAACACAACCTAAAAGTAGGGCATCGGTTTCCGATGGAAAAGTACGAGTTGTTGCCTCAGCAACTTCTTAGAAAAAATATTTGTGAACAAGCCCATTTTTTTGCGCCAACCGCTATTGAAAAAAAGCATGTTTTATCTACACATTGCGAGACCTATTATGAGGATTTAGTTCATTTAACTTTGGGTAAATTAGAGCGTCGGCAAATAGGCTTCCCCTTGTCCGAGGAGCTGGTCAAGCGCGAACACGTCATTGCTCAAGGCACCATACAGAACACACATTTTGCTATGGAGCATGGAATTTCGATGAACATAGCAGGGGGGACTCATCATGCTTACAGAGCAAAACCAGGAGCGTTTTGTATGCTCAACGATCAATCCATTGCAGCCAATTATCTCATTGATAATAAATTATCTAAAAAAGTTATGATCATTGATCTCGATGTTCATCAAGGCGATGGCACTGCTTCTATTTTTCAGGGTCAAGATTCTGTATTTACCATATCTTTTCATGGCCAAAAAAATTATCCCTTTAAAAAGCAAACCAGTGATTTTGATTTAGCTTTAGAGGATCATACCAATGACGAGACCTATCTCAAAGCTTTAGCTTACCATATTCCAAGGTTGGTAGATGCTTTTCAACCCGAGTTTATCTTTTATTTAGCTGGTGTAGATGTTCTAAACACTGATAAACTAGGCCGTTTGGGGCTGTCAATTAAGGGCTGCAAAGAAAGAGACCGATTTGTTTTAGAGCTGTGTAAAAACAATAATATTCCTGTTCAAGTGAGTATGGGCGGAGGGTATTCTATACATTTGAAAGATATTATCGATGCCCACTCAAATACCTTTGAAGTCGCTCAAGAGATATTTTTTTGAATTGAGTTTTATTTTCTTTTTAAGTCTATACTTTTATTTATAAAAAAAAGAATAAGGATTTGAAGTAGAACTCCTGCAGAAAACGGAATCCAATAAGCAGCATTGAGAGTCACACCAATCCAAAAGGCATTGCCCAATGCCAGGGTGTAAGTGCTGTAAAACGGCAGTTGTAAAATATCATGTTTCGGAATTATCGCGAACAACACCATTCCACCAATAATGGAGGATAAAACCCAACCCAAATAATTTGAAAACGGAATACTGTAGTATAACCCGGGGTGGGTCCATGTCCAGAAATTCATTAGAACAGCACCCGGATCGATAATTAAATCCGAAAAAACCAAAAGAAAGACCCCGCCAAAAAATTGTAAACTTCTTTTTTTAAAAATCCAGCAGCTGATTGCAAAAGATCCTATAACTAGAGGAACCCAGCCAAAACTAACCGTCCAGGGTACCAAATCAAAGAGTTTGTATCCAAGTTGTGCATTGTATTCAAAAGCGCCATATGGAAAAGAGGTTTGTATGCTTAAAGCTTCAATTGCGGTAGCATAGCAACTCAATATTACTATAAATAAAAGCCCTTTCCATACGTTTGTTTTTAGTAAAGCAAAATAAGCCGGAACGGCTAACAGCAGCATTGGAATTACTGAAAAATAGTCATTCCTAGCAGTATATGCAAAATACCCTATGGCCATCATCAGTATGGTTAAGACTACTGTGGTTGATTGTATTTTTTTCATTCAGTTTAAGAGAAAAGTAAATTGTATTTAAAAATCACGTAGATGAATAGGGCTGCACCAGAAAATAAATTGATAAAAGGGAATTTCTTGTATAGGAAAAATACACTCTCTTTGTTTTTTGTGAAATAAATATAGAGCGTTGGAACACTGTAGCACAAAAAAGCCAATAGCCCAAGCCAAGTATTGGCATACAACCCACATAGTAAAGCTGCAGTGCTATAATATACCGCAGTGAGTAAGGTCGCTTTTTTAAAACCTAGCCAAACCGCTGTGGTTTTCACTTTTGCACTACGATCAGATTGTATGTCTGGCAGAGCAGAAAATAAATGCATTCCCATGGCCCATACCCATGCGGCTACCACCAAAGGCCAGGACAAATTGGCCAAAGGTTCAAACATTAAAAACACCATAACTCCAGGAAGTATGTACAATACATTTGAACAGGAATCAATGAATAATTTTGCTTTAAATCTCAAAGGTTGCACTGAATAAAATGTAGAACAAAAAACCCACAATGCGAAGACTATTTGAGATTCAAGAGTTGGAAAGAAACTTACAAAAACGATCGAAAGAATTGCCAGTAATCCAAGTAAAATTCCTAAAAGTCTATTTTGATTTGTTTGATAGAGGTGTTCATAATTTTGTTTTTTTGGATTGTATTTATCGGTGTCTCCATCAGCGTAATCATTAACGCCATAGAGGAAAAAATTAGCTGGCCAGAGGAAGAACAACATACCAATCCAGAACAAAGCATTTTTAAAATCGCTTATAGAACTAGAGGCCGTAACCATACCCACGGCCCAAGGACCTGCAAGATAGGGCCAAAATCGGGGCCTACTGATACTAATAATCCAACTCAAGTGCTTCATTTATACGTTGTCAAATTTAGTATCGGCAGCAGAGAGTGGGCGTCCGTGCGTAATGCCATGAATTCGTTTATAGACAATTTGTGAACTGATAAGACACATAGGAACTCCTATCCCAGGATTGGTGTTGGCGCCAGTGTAATACAAGTTTTTTACTTTGGTTGATTTTGTTTTTGGACGAAATACCGCGGTTTGCATTAGGTTTTGTGCCAAGCCAAGTGCCGTACCTTTATAAGCGTTGTAAAGTTCAGAAAAGTCGTGACCTGTTAAAATACGTTCATAAATAATATGTTCTTCTAAACCTTCTAAGTTCATGGTTTTAACCATGTGCGCTAAAATCTTAGCTCTGTAGTTTTTTATTGTTTTTTCGTCGAGTGTGAGATTAGTGGTTGTAGGGACTAAAACAAAAAGATTTTCACAGCCATCAGGAGCGACAGTGGGGTCGGTTTTACTTGGTGCACAAATATAGTAGGATGGGTTTTCGGGGAGGGTTTCTCCCTTAAAAATTGCTTCAAATCCTTCTTTCCATTTTTCGGCAAAGAAAAGGTTGTGGTGTTTTAGCGTTTCAAATTGCTTACTAACTCCTAGATATAATATAAATCCAGAGGGCGCCATGATTCTACTGTTCCAGTATTTCTGATTAAACTGTCTGTTTTTTTTATCAAGCAGCTCCATTTCTGTAAACTGATAATCGGCATTTGAAACAATAATATCTGCCCTAAGTGCCCCCTCATTTGTTATCACACCAACGGCTTTTTTATGGTCTACAATAATCTTTTTTACAGGCGTCTGGAACTTGAATTTTACGCCATTTTTTTCTGCGATGCTGTGTAGCGATTCGAAAATTTTTGTCATGCCGCCCATTGGGTAAAACACGCCCATTTCAAAATCAATATGGTTCATTAGAGAATAAACCGCCGGTGCTTTGTAGGGCGATGTGCCCAAAAATAATAAAGGGTATTGTAAAATTTTTCTAATGGTTGGATGCTTAACATAAGTTGCAATATGCTTATGGAAAGAGGATATTACTGAATATTTAGTCCACAAAAAAAGGGTTCGCTTGTCAAAGAAATCCAAAACACTATTAAACGGTTTGTAGATGAATGTATGTTTTGAAATATTGTATTTTGCTGCAGCTTCTTTGAGGTATATACTGATATTTTTCATCACTCCAGGCTCATAGGATTCAAAGAGTTTAGCGTCCCTTTCGAGATCTGAAGTCATTTCTACTGGATTCACTTCTTCTTCAAGCCAAATCTTATAAGATGGGTCTAATCGCTTAAGCGTAAAATGATCTTGGATATTTTCTCCAATCAGTGAAAAGAAATGTTCAAAAATGTCAGGCATAAGATACCAAGATGGCCCCATATCAAATTGAAACCCTTTGGCAGAAAAAACCCCACCACGACCTCCAAAACTGGCGTTTTTTTCGAGGACCGTAACGTCATAGCCTTTTTTGGCCAAAAGAATGGCAATAGATAGGCCTCCCACACCAGAACCGATAACAATAACACTTTTTTTCACCACTCAAAGGTACGTTTAAATTTAATTTAAAATGTGAGATTTTTCTTAAAATTATGAATGCTGATGAACTATGTTTCAAGGACTTATGTATATGTTTTTTCATTGTTATAAACGAGCTTTTGATGCTGCCAAATAACAAAAAGAGACAAATCTCAAAATTTTTGAGTTTGTCCCGTGTGGTGGAGCAGAAGGGAGTGAAATCGAACTATTTTGTAGAAGATTTAGTACAATTAGTACGGATTTAAAAAAGTTAATTGTAGTGTAAACTTCCGATTATTAAAAAAAGTTCATTTATAAATTCAAATATTTATAAGTATTTGAGCCTACAATACCATCTGCTATTAAGTTATTAAGTGATTGAAAATCTTTTATTTTTTGTTCCAATTGATCATCAAAATAGCCAGTTTTTTCAAGCTTAAAGTAGTTTTGTAACTCTTTAACTATATACCCATAGCTTCCTTTTTTAACTAAACCTCTTTTGATTTCTTTGAATTCATATCCATCAGCGTTATTACTCAATACAACATTGAAATTATTTATTTTGTATAAGATACCATCATTTCTCAAGCGGGTATAGTATCGCTTGTAATCTCCAATCCAATCTTTTAGACTGTTGTGGAGTGCGCTAGCGTTTTTAATATTACTAAAGGAGTTTATCTTATTAGTGGGATTTAACTCATTGAAAAACAATTTATCTAATTGATGGAATATATAGTGATAGGACTCTATAAGTCCCCAAGGGTCTTTTTTGTCATATGTTTTTGGTCTAGGTATTTTATAATCTGGAGTTATGAGTTTGAACTCTATGGATGTAGATGAGCTAGATGTATAAGAAGTTGAAGTAGAGCCATCGTTATTTGTTATTTGTGTTTCTTCTTTTTTTGAAGGCCAAAACGTTATACTATATCTGTAGGTTCCAGATGTCTTTTCTTTTAGCTTTAATTTGTAGGTTTTACCTTCTTTGGTTAATGGAATATTTATGCCGCTAGCTGAGCCATATTCATTAAGCTTCCATTTAAAAAGGGTACAACTATCAAAGTGGTTATTAGACTCAAACGTTATCTCAAAATCATCACTTCTTACAATTCCATTTTTTAAAGATAAATTTTTAAATTCTGGACTGAAAGTTGGGCTGTTAATGTATTCATTTTTTGAGATCGGAATATCTAGTAATTGCCATTTTGAATTGTCGGGGAAATGATTTGAAATGAATTCTTTAGGATTTGCATTGAAATATTGTACGTTGAAATTTTTACTGAAGGAGTTTGTACTATCATCATAGGTTCCTGCAGCCCAAGTTAAATCATATAATTGATAATGCCCATTAACTTTAACAATATTCCATGCGTGGTTAGAGATATAAAAACCAATATCTTGTGCACTTGTTTTACCATCTCCAGTTACATAATTGTTTTCAATATTTGAAAGCTCACACAGTGCAATAAACAATTCTGCATAGTCTTGGCAAACCCCTTCTCTTGAATTAATAGTATTCAGTGGTTTTCTTGCCCGTTCTCCGTATGCTATCGTATTTGTGATAAACTTTGCAATCGCGTAAACTTTTTGTTCCTCGTTGAAGTGAGATTTTACAATTTGATTATGAAGTTGTTCAATATTGCTATAATTTTGAGTTGGGATGGATGCCAAATGAGTGTCTATGGCACTGAATTTCTGAGAAATTGCTTTTTCTGAAATACATAGAAAGCAAAGGAGTAGAATAAATTTAAAAACTGATTTCATTTCGTTCTGCAACCTTTAATTTCGATAAAGCGTGAGTCTAAGTTCACTTCCATCCCCGAGGTATCCTTTCCTTATTTTTGGTCCAAAATATATACTCGAATTGGAATTTCTAATGTCAATTAAATGAGCTCTTTCCAAACCTTTTGCGCCCTTATTGGTGTATAATCTATGATTTTTGTAACAGATATTTTTAATAATGTCTTTACCTTTAATCTTATATTCAGGACCTAACTGTTTACCTGTGAAGTGATCAAATATAGTTAAGTAATTATCTTTGCCATTTTTCCTAATCAATAAAAAATATTTTCCACCAAAAACACTAGAACGCTGATCCCAAGTTTTTGTTCTAAGTAATCTTTGAAATACTGATTCTGTAGTTCTATTTTGTATTGATTTTGGACTAGTACTTGTACTTTCAGTTGGGGTTTGCCTTACAGTTTGTGATGGTGTTTGAGTTTCTTTTTTAGGTCTTTTTCTTGTAGTTTTAATGGGCATCTTGTCATCATCTACAATAGTGTAAGTATAATTTTGTTTTTCACCTGTTTCTATATTTGCTATAGGTTGTAATTCTATTTCTATAGTTTCACTTGATTCAACAAATTTATCATCAAAAACCTCGAGTTCAATAAATCCAATTTTTTGATTAGGTTGTATTATGATTGTATCTGTTTTTGGTTTATAATCATTTTGATCTGCAGTTCCAGAAAAAAGTAGTGGAATTTTAATAATTGAATCTGAAACTTCAGAGAGAATAATTGGAATTTTTACAGCGGATAAAGATTCTTTTTCTTCTGCTTCTTCAGTTTCAAAATTAGCAATTGGAATTATTTTAGGCTCACTTTTTTTACTATCAGCAGCTCCTTTAGAACCATTACCACCAAACAAACCAAAAATGCTCGTTATCAATAAACCAAATATTACTAAATAAGCAGCATATTCTTTTTTGTGAATTTTTATAGAATCAAAACTATTATAAATAGCTCTTTTTATTTCAATTCTTTTGTTTTGTGCTAATTTTACAGTTTCTGTTTTATTTTTATTGAGCTTTAATTTTATAGTTTCAATAGTCCACATACTATTTAACTTTAAGAATTTTATCAGGATCAATAAATTTGGTTTTATATTGTGTATGAAGGGGATTAGTTTATTTTGTGATTCTGAGATAATAGCTAAAAGGGATAATTTCTGTTTTTTAAGAGAAAAATGAAGGGTTTCATTTTTTGTAACTTTCACACTTTGCCTTACATTCTTGTATCCCTCTTTTGTTATTTCTATTTCTACAACGGAACCGTAAATAAAAGATTTGCTAAATTCTGTTCCATAATGTTTATCCTCGTTAAAGCATATTTCTGCTTCTATATCATCAATTATTTCAATACTCAGGGTATAAATAAATTTTGTTTCTGGGTCTTTAACTTGCTCCTTTAATTTCAGAAGCTCTTTTCTAAATTCTTTACATGACGAATATCGTTGCTTAGGCTCCTTGTGTGTTGCTTTCTGAACAATTTCATTCATTTTTTGACTTACATTTTGATATACAGATTGAATTGATGGTAGTGGGTCATTGGCCACTTTCAAATAAATTTGTCCTTGAGTACATCCTTCATAAGGCGCTTTTCCAGTTAACATTTGCCAAAGGGTTACCCCAAGACTGTAAATATCTGATGACTTTGTTATTTTATCTCCATTACAATGCTCAGGACTCATATACATTGGTGTATAACCTGCTGAACCTCCAATTTGTGTAAGCTTAGTATCATTTTCTGTATTTTTTGCAATTCCAAAATCCAATAGCCTGATATCAGAATTTTCATTTATCATAATATTGGAAGGTTTAATATCTCTGTGAATGATACCTTTTCTATGAATGTAGTTCATAGCATCCATAATCATCAAAAATATTTCAATAGCTTCTTTTTCTGGAATTGGACCAGTTATGTTTTGTATATATTGATTTAATGGATATCCTTCAAAATATTCCATTATAAGATGACATCCATCGTTGTTGACAATGATATCATAAACATCTATTATGTTGGAATGATTGAAACTAGCTAGGGTTTTAGCTTCTTCCTCAAATCGTTTTTTGTGGAGTTCATCACTAAGCAATAATTGATGAAGTGATTTTATGGCAACCTTACGATCTAGTAAAATATCTTTTGCAAGAAATACATTTCCTTGTGCACCTTCCCCAAGGCTTTTAATTTTTTCATATCGTTCTAATCCCATATTCAATTTATATTACAACACTTCAACTTTTTTCTTTAGCTGTTGATTGATAAAAAAAGTCATTATTATGACTAAAAAAAGGACAGCAATAAAATCCAACATTAGAGTACCCGAAAATTCCCCAAACCATTCAGGGTATTTTTCATAAAATGAATTTTTTAATTCTTCTATTGCATCTTTTTTAACTTTAATATCAATATCAATCGGTACAATAATTTGTTCTTGAATTGCATTAAATCCCTCTGTTCCCCAGCGTGTGAAAGTTAAATAGCTTATCAACTCAACAGCTGTTGAATTAATTTTTGCTACCAAACCAGCCAACATAATTTGTGGAATGAGAACTATAGGGACAACAGTCATGACTTTTTCTGCGGTTGAAAGACTTGCAGAAAGAAGCAGACCTAAAAATGTTGCTGCTACAGAAAGAAATGACATCCAAATAAAAGCAAAAAAGGGTTCGTTATAAGTTAATAAATCACTACTACTGTAACGAACATATAGGATACCTATGAAAATTGCAGATTGTATGATCGAGAAAAATGATAACACAGAAATCTTTGAAAGTAAATAGGGGCTAATATCCATATTGAACATACGCTCTCTCTTAAAAATAGAAAGTTCACTTACTATTTCTCTTGCTGCGTTGTTAGTTCCAAACCAAATAGCAGATAATGCAGTTATAAAAGGGACTGCATTTGTAATATTATCAAAAACTACACAAATAAGGACGGCTATAATAGGCGCCTGAAGGAGCATTACAATAGAATTGACTTTATCATTGGTCTTGATTTTAAAGTAGCGTCTACTAAGCCATAAGTACTGTTGGTAAAATGATTTATTTGATGACCTAGCTCTTATTCTTTCTTTTTTATTAATTTTACTAACTGGTCTTGGATTTTTATATTTACTAATCCAGTCTGGGTCAGAAAGTAATGAGAATACAGAAACTGCTGTTTTGACTCCAAAATAATTTTTATAGCTTTTTGAATCCCCAAAATATGCTGGATATCCTCCTTTAGCTAAAAATATAACTTCGTCCATATATTCTAAATCTTCAGGTTTATGTGTTACCATGATAACTGTTGTGCCTTTACTTGACAAATCCTTTAGAATATTCAAAAAATCTTCAATTGTTTGTGGATCAAGAGGAGAGGTAGGTTCATCAAGAAATAAAATCAACGGATCAGATAATAATTCTAATGCAATGCAGACACGCTTACGTTGTCCACCACTTATTTTTGAAATTAAATTATTTTTAACATGTAAAACTCCAAGTTGATCTAGAATATTATTAATTTTTGTATCAATCTCAATATCTGTTAAATTATTTAAACGCAATTTGGCTGTATAATACAAGGATTGTCTTACAGTTAGCTGTCTGTGAATAGTATCGTCTTGAGGAACGTATCCAATCTGGGTTTTGAGGTATTCATAATTTGAAATAAGTTCTTGACCAAATAAGTATACTTTTCCATTTGTGGCTGGAGATACTCCATTCAATGTATTCATCAAAGTTGTTTTGCCACATCCTGAAGGCCCCATTATTGCCAAAAGTGACTTTGAAGGAATTGCTAAATCTATTTTATTTAAAATTTTTGTAGTTGTTTTACCATTTATAAAAATCTTTTGAATTCCCTTTGTGCATATTGCTAGCTCTTCTGATAAATCTTTTGCAGTTCCTTTTAATGTTAATTGTAATTTTCCAATAAAAATCTTATCGGAAAGGGATATTTTGGTAATCCCTTTAATTTTTTTGCCGTTAACAAATGTGCCATTCAATGAGTTTAAATCTTTTATAAAATAAACCCCATTTGAGTTTTTATTAACTTCTGCATGTTTCCTACTTACAGAGCCATTATTTAAAATTATATCACAATCATTTGATCTTCCAATTATGACTTTAGATTTCAGTTTTAGCTTCTCTACTATATTAACTTTTTTGTCATCAAATGAGTCTTTTTTAATTTCTTCAACAACGATTAATATACCATTTGTAGAGGCTAATTGGATAGTGTCTTTTGGCTTTACAATATATGCTTTAGAAGGAGATATTTTTGTGCCATTTAGAAATGTACCATTGGTGCTGTTTAAGTCTTGTATATGTAACTTACCGTTAGTGTCAAAAATAAATTGAGTATGATGGCTTGAGATTAATTTATTATTTAATTTGATAGTGGCATTTTTACCTGAACCAATTATTACATTATAATTGCCATTAGCAGAAAATGCTATTTTTTTAAATAACGAATTATCTTGATACAAATATAGCTTTAAACCTTTACTCATTTTTGATATAGATTTCTTGAGTAATTGGATTGTAATCTAATTCTTTCAATATACTAAACGGTAATTTAATTTGATTAAAATTTATTATTACATTGACTTTAACAAACAAAGTATACCTTTTTTTTAAAAGATTTTTTAAAATTGATTTACCAAGTTTTGAAGTATTTAGTGTAATAGCAGATTCTATCTCAAACTCATTCTTATTTTTAACTTCAATAGGATTTTCAATATTTGACTCTCCAATTATATTATTGTATCTACTAGAATCATAAATCTCTACATTCAACTTTTCAATTTGATAATCAAAGTTGAAATTATTTTTAAATGTTAAGACTGATATCATATCAACTCTTGAAAGTCTAATATTTTTAATATGAATTGATTTGAAATTAATATTTGTGTCCTTTAAGTTATTTTCGACAAGAGGCTCTATTAAATCCGATAGCATTAATTTTTGTTGAATATTAAATTTATAATTAAGCGGGATAAATGAGATTTTAGCCGATCCTCTTAAATTTAAGTTTAGAGTGTCATCAAGACTAACTTTTTGGTCAAATAACATTGGGTCTAAGTTTAATTTGGACCTTAGTTTTAAAGTGTCTTTCCTTTTCACTTTAAACTGGTTCAACAAATTAATTTTCCCAACAAACAAATCATCCAAAAATAATTCTACATTAACGTTCTTAGAATATAAACTAAAATTATTGGGATTATAAATATTTAAATCAGTTAAAATTGAAAAAGAATTTCCTACGGAGTTCACATCTACATTTTCTATTGATACTAATTTTGGATCTTTAATAGTCGAACATGCATTAATCCCCAATACAATTAAAACAATAAAAAAATATTTTAATGATAACTTCATTTAATAACAGTATTTATTATAATTAGATTTTAGATGATTCTTAATACACTTTGATCTATTTTTGGAGTAGGGGTGAGATCTAAAAAAGTTATCAATTACGTCAAACTTACTTTCATTTTGGCTCATTCTGTTCCAAAGTTTTATTGCATCACAATTTTTAAAGTTTGTTGGATATACTAAATCCATTCCAAATAAGTCGGCCTCACTTTCTTGCTTTTGATTAAAACTTAGCGTTGTTATATTTTCAATTTCAAAGAAAATTTCTCCAAGTATTCCCCAATCATTAGCAGTCTTTTGTTTTTTTATTGCTAAAGTTGAATGACCTAATTCATTGTGAGCAATTTCATGGGATATGATTGCGGCTATTTCAGAATTAGTTTTACAAAAATCATACATTCCTAGATAGAAAAATATATATCCTCCTAAAGTAACAGCATTTAATGTAGGATCATCCAAAAGATAAATTTTATAACTAAAACCTCTTGGTTTTGCTAATCGACTTACTAAATTTTTAAGAATATAATTTAAGTTTTGGTACTTTTCTCCTGATTCAATAAAATTGTATTCTTTTTTGAATGCTTTAACTAGTTTTCGACCTTCTTTTTGTTCATCATTCACAGTGATGTCAATATCGTCAAAGAACGAACTTTGAATATCTCTTGTAATTTCACCAAAATTATATATGACATCATTAGTTCCAACATCTCCGTATGAATTTAAGCATGAGAAGTCATACGTTATATCAGTTCGCTGTTTTCTTGGTTGATAACTATTTGATAAATCATTTTTCAATGATTCCTTATTGATATTACCATTGACAATATTTTTATCAGGATGAGCTGATTTATTCATCATGACGAAATTTGTAAAAAATGATATTAAAATTACAAAAGCAGTAGTGATAATTGGCCAAATTGGTATTAAGTATTGCGCCTCTTTTTTGTAATTGTCTTTATTTAAATAAACAAGAAACAACATACTATATGTCCCAAATATGTACCATAAAAAATATCCTATAGAAAATTCTGATATGTAAAAATTAAAGAGAAATCTTGATGTCAATATGAAAAATATGACTAAAAATATTATTTTGATTTTGCAATTAATACTTTTTTTAAGAAATAAAGTAATTAGAATTAAAACATTAGGTAAGGCGGTAAAAGCGCCACCAATTGAGTCAATTGAAAATGCCACTTCATAACCTAAAATATCAAATTCTTCTAATACTGGAAGAAAAAAACTTATGCAAAATAGAGATATACATACAATAAAGGGTAGTTTAAATTTTATAACTGTGTTAAATAATTTATTACCAAAATTATTTCCATTTTCAGAAGCTGGATTTGTACCTGGTAAGTTTTCATTAAATTTAGGTAATGCTCCGTCATTTAAGGTTTCATAAACTTCCTCGAGATTATCATTATCGGCTAAAAATCTTGGCCAATCCACTAATGAATTACCAATTCTCAAAACGTCTAAATTTTCAAGTTTTACGGATTCTTCTATTCTAACACCATTTACATAAGTTCCATTTGTTGAACCTAAATCTGTAACAAAAATATTTTTTTCATCATCAATAAATACAGACAAATGTACTCTAGAAACAGTAGGATCACTTTTAATTATAACCTCATTTTTAGAATCCTTTCCAATTTTAAATTGCTTCATGCTCTAGCTCTTTAAGGTCATTAATAAATGCTTGGCAGCTCTGATACCTTTTATTGGGGTTTTTGGATGTAGCAGTGTCAATAATTTTTTGCATTCTGTTGTCTACGTGTGGGTAAACATTCACCAATCTTTCAAGAGGTTTATTTTGAATTTTATTTATTATTTCTTCTTGTGTATTTTTAGATGAATAAGGTGTTGAAGCTGTTAGCATTTGATGCAGTAGGACACCTAGTGAATAAATATCTGTTCGACGGTCTAAAGCAGTACCTTTTTCTAATTGTTCAGGTGCCATGTACATTAAGCTCCCAACAATTTGATTCATGCGCTCTTCACTCTTTCCTTGCGATATCCCATAGTCAATAACCATTACTTTTCCAGCATCACTAATAAGGATATTACTTGGTTTAATATCTAGATGCAATACACCATCATATCCAGGAATTGGAATTTCTTTTTGGTGTGCGTATCCAATAGCTTCTGCGATTTCTTTAATCATAGCAATAGCTACCTCGGATGGTATTGGTCCAGTTACAGAATTGATATATTTTTCTAGGGTCATGCCTTCAATATAATCCATAACTAAATGAGCACCATCTTTTAAAATTAAATCCCTCAATTTAACAATATTTGGATGTGATAACATCAAATAAATATTAGCTTCAATCCTAAATTTTTTTAACATCTCCGGGTTGTTATTAAAATGACTATCAAATAAAGATTTTATAGCAACTGGAAATCCTGTATGGGTATCTAGAGCTAGATTTACAACACCTGTTCCACCATCACCAATTTTTTTAATATGTATGTATTTTGAACCTAATTTTGGAAACATAAATATTATTTTTTTTTAGAACTTATTGTATCGTTTTCTTCACCAACTATATTTGGCTTAGAATTGATTTTATTGTCAATATTTTTTTTTCTATTTCTTGATTTATTTTTATTGTCTGATTTCATAGAATCTCTATTTTTACTTTTTATAGTAACAGGACCAATTTTTATAGAATTATTTTTTTGTTTTTTATCTATGCTATCTTTTTCTTTAGCTTTTCTTTTTTCTGCATTAGCTTTCTTTTTAGCTAATCTTTCTACTTCTTCTTTTCTTTTATCTTCAGCTTGTTTTTTTAAATCAGAAAACTTATTGTCGGAATCTTCATCCTTATTATTAGTCTTGTTGATTTCTGGCATATCAATTTTATTGTTTGTAACTGTTACCATTAAATAATCGCCCACCATTAAATCTTCAATTGTTTCTCTGTAAGTTTGAATTGAAATTGGTTCAACTTTTCCTTTTCTAAAAAACATAGGACAATCCTTGCAATAATCGCCAACCTTTTTTATAACTTCATTTTTAAATGACTCATTTAGCAAACTTGTTCCCCATCCCTCAAGGGCCTCAACTTTTATAGTATCTATTTCACTGACAGGTTTTATTTCTTCAACTTTTTCTTCTATTAATATTTGTTCTGGAGTTGATGGATTGTTTGTGTTTATCAAGTAACCACAAAATATTATCCCTATTATTATTGGTAAAATAATTATCTTATTTTTCAAAAAACTCAAGGTTGTATTTGGTTTTGTTTTTTTGTCAATTACAAATTGTTGTGTTTTTGTATCAATTAAATCTTCATTATTTTTATTTACAAACTGAGTTTTAATATGTTCACTTTCAAAAACTTCAATTAAATCAACAGAAATATTATCGTGACCACCAGCAGACTCAGCCATAGTTATTAGATTATTTACCATTGTTTCGATACTGACGTTTGTTTTCAAAACAGAATTAATCATTCGATCGTTAATCAGACCATTTAAACCATCTGAGCATAACATAAAATAATCACCGGTCTTTGCTAAAATAGGCTTAGAAACAACTTCCACTTCTACTTCATCGGAAATCCCTAGCGCTCTTGTAAGCTGATTTTTTTTTGGATGCGTCTCCATTTGTTGGTCTGTAATTTCTCCTTTATCAACTAACTCTTGTACATAAGAATGATCTTTAGTTATTCTGTAAAGTTTTTTATCTGTATGAATATAGATTCTGCTATCACCAACATGAGCAATATAAATCAAACCTTCAATTTCTAATAGGACAGTACAGGTAGTCCCCATTCCTTTAAATTCTGGTTCTGCTTGCGCTGATCCATAAATCTGTATATTGGCAAAACCTATTGCTTCTTTTAAAGCAATCTGCGGTACTGGATTGGGATTGTTTGTGAAATATTCTTGAATAGATTGGACTGCAATTTTTGAAGCTTTAGCACCACCAATGTGACCTCCCATGCCATCACAGACTATACGAAGATTGAGGTTGTATTTATTTGGCTTAACAATACTGCCAATACTGTCTTCGTTGGCCTTGCGAACTAGACCTATTACGGTCTTGGAAAAATAATTTAATTTCATCTAGTGGTTTTAAAGGTAGAATGTAAATGTAACATCAGCTATTTCAATAACATCTCCATTTTTGAGAAGGCTCTTTTTAAGTTTATAGCCATTAATAATCATTCCATTGGTACTTTTGTTATCGAAAATTATATAATTTGATGCTTCAAAAATGATGGTAAAATGGGTTCTGGAAATATTAGTATTTAAAATATGAATATCATTAGATTCATCTCTCCCAACAGTCATTAAGGGTTTGTTAATTTCGTATGAATTCGTTTTTTCTGAATCAACAAATTTTAAAATTGGAAAGGGACCAAGGGCTTGCATTTCTTTAATTAATTTTGCTTCTTTAGCTTTTTTTTCCTTTTCAAATTTAGCATTGTTCAAATCATTTAAACGCTGTTGTTCTAGCTCTTTTAAAGACTCAATCTCCTTCTGCTGACTTAAAAGTTCAGTTTGTTGTTTTATCTGTATTTGATTTTGTTTTTTCTTTTCATTTAATAAGTTCATTTTTTTTGATTGTTGCTTAATTTTTAATTTTCTAAAAATTAAGCCCCATAGAATTATTAATAATAAACTAATCAAAATTGTAATTAAAGGGTTTTTTTCAAATTGACCAAAATACCAATTCCCAGGCGCATCAAAAGTGAATTCATAGGTATGGGGTGAGTTGATTTCTTTCAACCTAATGTGTTGCTTACTACCATCGTTGTACACATCGTCAAAATAAAGCTTGGCTTTTCCAATAGTTCCTTTTGATCGCTTTACAACATTGTTCATTGTGGCGCTAATGATTTTTTCTGCTTCAGCTTGTTTTTTTCTGTTGGCACCTCTTAAGTTGCCTCTACTCAATTCAAGTACTTTTGATTCGCCATAGGTTTGAGCTGCTAAAACGGGGTTTGTATGTTGTCTATAATCTGATCGATTATACTTGATACTATTAATGACAATTTCTTTATCTTGAGCAATATCAATAACATTAACAAATGTTTTTTGAGTTGAGTATTTATTTGTTCGTTCTTCAGAAAGCAACAAAATAGATTTGCTGTAATCAACAGGAATTTCAACTAATAAGTCAATGCCTTCTAAAATTGCCCCAGGTATTTCTGAAACGGGTTTGGTTTCTTTGTTTTTTGATGCATCATAATCTTTAATAGCATTTTGAAGAATTTTAATATCATCTGTAAAGTTATTGTGTAAAGGATTCAGTATTCTTGTATTGTCTTGTCTTAAGTGAAAAGCAGCTATTTGAATTTTATCTCCAGAATTTACAAATTTTTCAAGTGAATTATTTAAAGCTTTAAAAAATGTATTGACCTGTTCGTATCTATCTGAATTATTAATTGATTCAACCAATATTAAGACACATTTGTTTTCTTTTGAATAATTGATAGTATCATTAATATTGCTTATTGATACAGAGTCAATCAAAACTTCACTGGCACCTGACAAGCGAAAAAAATTGTAGTTTTCTTTAGTTTTAAAATCTGGATTTCTGTTGTAGATATCAAAACTTATAGAGGGATAGCTTGTTACATCAATTTCGCTGTTGACTTTAATTTGAGCTTCTAGCGTAAAAAAAGAAAAGAAAAATATGATGCAGTATAAAATGTAATTTTTCAAAATAATATATTTTACTTAAAAGCCTTTTTGAAAAGGAATGTTGTATTTCCAATTTTAATTTCGTCTCCATCATTTAGCTCTTTTGGATCTCTTGGGCTTAAATCTTGTCCGTTTACAGAAGTCCCATTCGAAGACATTTCGTCTGAAAGTAAAAACACGTCTTTCCTACACAAAATAAGCGCATGTATAGATGATACTTGCTGGTCTAAAACTGTAATTTCGTTAGATGATTTCGACCCTATCATATTTCGACCTTCAAGTATTTTAAAATCTACGCCAAAGTCTTCCAAATCAAAACTGACCAACCAGCCCCTTAATCGTCTTCTAACTTGAGGACTGGATTCATTGTCGGAAACAGTATTATTGGCCCCAATAATCATAGTCTTTGTTGAATCAAAGGCCTGAGTTGAATCCGGTTTATTTGATTCTCTCATTTCAGAGGAATCTTGTCCGCCAAAAACTTGAGTTTTTAAAGGATCGTCTTTAGATACTGATTTTGTATCAGAAAGAAACTCTGTTTTAACATCATCCGCGCTGCTTTCATTTGGGCAGTAAGGACAATCTGATTTTTCTTCTCTGTAAAAATGGCCTTTTGAGCACTTTTTAAAACCTTCCATATTATATTTTTTAGATTAGTACTTTTAATTGAAAAAATCAGACTCAGAAATTCCAGATTGAGTTAAATTTCCGCTAACTGACTTTTCCATTGTAATGATATAACCTCCAACTTCATTTGATTTAAATTTCATTGATTTGTCATCTTTATTAAAATGTCTTTTTCCATTTTGATCGGTCCACATATATTTACAAACATAGGTTCCTGTTGGAATACCATGAAATTTATATGTTTCGTATGATTTTATGTACACATGCCGAATAACTCTGCCTGTACTAAGTTGTTCTACTGCAACTATAATATCACCACTAGAATTATTTATTTGAATGTAGGTCTCTTTTGTGGAGTCTATAATTTCAGTAGGAAACTTGTTGGCAAAAACTTTTTGACCAGTGTAGTATTGGGCTTCAGCATAAAATAAGCACTGTAAAAAAAAACAGACACAATGAAGTTTGATAGACTTTAAATTCATAATGTTAAATCGGTATTAACTTTAAATAAATTTAACGATTTTTTTTCAGACTACAGTTTTTTTTATTTTTTTTAGTAGATAAATATATTTAGATTCGTCTATATAAACAATTATACATTATGAATAATAGTACACTTTGTTTTCTTTTTAGCATCTGTTTTTCAATTCTACAAACTCAAGCGCAATGCGACCAATCAATTTTGAAAACTATTTCATTTACCAATGGAACTGAAGTTGAAACGTCTTATTGTGGAACAGTGAATGACAGGGGGCAGCGTGACGGTCAGGGTCGCTTAGAGTATATCAACTGCGATATTTCCTATGAAGAGGGTATTTGGAAAAATGATCAATTAAATGGAGAGGGGAAAACCGTCTTTACAAACGGTCATGAGTATGAAGGTATTTATCAGAATGGTCAACTGATAAAAGGAGTGTTTACTTCAAATGTTAATGGCGATTTATGGACCTATAATGGTGAGTTTAACGGAAACTATTTTCAAGGCGTAGGGATTGAAAGAAGAGTCGTTGATAATCAGATAATAATAAAAGAAGGCGATTTTTTTTCAGACAAACTATATCAAGGTACTGAAACCGTCCTATTTACGAATTCTGGCATTAAAATTATTAGTGAATATGTTAAAGGAATTTCAACAGTTGTGAACCGAAATGACTTAAATACTTACAATGCGGAAGATTTAGTCGGAGATACGGAGTTTATAGAAATTGGTTTATTACAAAGAGGAACTGTTTTTGATTCTAGTCTAGCCTATGACGTCGAGTTAGAAATTAATGGTGTTAAAGGTGAATGGCTTTTGGACAGCGGAGCAATGGGTTTTACTATTGGTAATATAATGTTTGAAAGACTAATTGCTAATGGAGTCAACTATAAAGACTTAAATAAAACAGTTAAATCTTTTGGAATTGGAGGAGAGGCTTATGGAGACCTTGTAGTTTTGGAGGAGGTTAAAATAGGGGATTATATTGTAAAAAATGTAGTAGCTACAGTTCTTGATACCCCAACCTCTTTACTGGGCACAGGGTTTTTATTGAAATTCAGTAATGTCATCTGGAATATGAAGGACAAAAAGTTAACGCTTTATAAATAATAGTTATCTAAGTAAAGATTGTTTCACTATTGCTTCACTGCCTTTCAATTTAAAGTTGAAAAATAGAGAAACTAAGAAGGGGAGTAGAGATCAGTTTAGTTCCTAGTGCCAAATCAATTTCTTTCCGAGAATAATAAATTATTTTTAAAAATAATATTTGGAGTCAAGAGGAGTAAAGTCGAACTTTTTTAGGTCTGATTTAGCTGTTTTTAGAAAATATTATTCCCAATTATAAAAAATTATTCTTGGGAATAAAAAGTGGGGGGTCCAAATATCTAAACATATTTATTTACGCCCCTATCCCAAAGACGAAAAGTGAAACATTTCATTTGAAATACCGTTCTTTTTAATTACTTCAGCTCTTTCAGGAGTAGATAATATTTCTTTCAATTTACTCATGTCAACATCAAACAATAGAACAACAAAATTATTGTTGTCTATTTTACTAATTGTTGTCTTAGATTCATCACAACATTGTGCTCTTGTTTCTGACAATTCAATAAAGTCTTTATATACCGCGTCATAACTTGACGTGCATTTCCCTTTAATTACTAAATTCATTTTTATTTATTTAAAGTTAAAAACAGCTTTTAGATGCGATCTACAACTACTAATATTTAAAGTTGCAGCACAGCTATATCATTTGATAAATTAAAATAAGTTTTAATTATTCCATTGCCGCGATTACAGGTGCTCCGAGAATTCCTGCAACACTATATGTGTTTGTTAAGTCTACTAATTCAGCAAACATGGCTTCACGTTGCTGACCTAAAGTCATATGAGCCTGAACACCTTCAGGGCCATTATAAATTTCTGTTAAACCATAAAGTGTGTTTCCTGTTTCACCACTGTTGGGATCGAAAGGATTATTCAATTCTGGGGACTTAAATACAGAATAAGATAAAACAATGGGTTCTTGATCACCAGATAAGTGATGAGTCTCGCGCATAAACTGTTCATGTGTCTCAATAAACTGATCCATTCTTTCTGTGGCATCGTTAGGCACTACAAATGATACATGAAATCCTAAAGATCCTACTTTGATTCTATTTTCTATTTCACTGGCTGGCTCTTGCCCACAAGAGGCAAATAATAAAATACTTACTAAAGCTAAATAAATGTTTTTCATGATTTTTGATATATTGATTTACATCAAACATAAAATTATTAATTGTATTTTGCAAGTTCTAGTATAGCAATTATATTTATTATTTAATAAGCTGTCTATTTTGATAACTAAAATTATAAACAATTAAATTATATATTATGAAAGATTCTGAAAAAACCAATGAATCATTACCTTTTTCTGAGTTAGGCCCCTATGCTGATAATTTTACCACTGAAACAGTAATCACCCGATTAATTGAAGGGTTAGGGTTCAGATATTACTGGGCCACTGACGGCCTAAGAGATATTGACCTCACATACAAGCCTAGTGATGATAGTCGATCTTCTTTAGATGTTTTGGAGCATATTTATGGCTTAACAGAAATGATCATTTATGCATTTCATAATAAAGAGTATCCTACAGAAACTAAATATGAAATGTCCTTTAGTGAATATAGAACTAAGACATTGTTAAATCTTAAAAAAATGTCTGATATGCTAATAAAAGAGGTTAAAATCTCTGAAATTTCTGTAAAAATTAATTTCGGTGGTCATAGTATGTCTTTTCCATTTTGGAATGCTATTAACGGTCCCTTATCAGATGCTATTTGGCATACCGGACAAATCGCATCAAATAGAAGAGCTAGTGGAAATCCTTTTAATTCCAGAGCACAGGTATTCTTAGGTAAATTAATGTAGCGCTAAATTTTCTAGGAATAAAATCAAAAACGGTTACACTATTAATAGTGTAACCGTTATATTGCTTTAGTAGAGTTCTCTATTCAAATATCGAACATATTTTTATAAACTTATTTTAAATAACAGTAATAATGATATAAATACTGGTTGGGTTTATTTAAACCACTGATTTGAAATTGATCAAAAAAATATTCCCTAAAATAAATTTTATTTTAGGGAATAATGCCGTGGAGTCAAGAGGAGTGAAGTCGAACTTTTTTAGTTCTGATTTAGCTATTTTTAGAAAAAATTATTCCCAAGGATAATAAATTATTCTTGGGAATAAAAAGTGGAGCCCATAGG